>Ga0315294_10000033_pt1 | contig 138905 bp, 122 predicted proteins | sample YL17G13_40_MG_FD_203626 | JGI IMG/M metagenome (GOLD analysis project Ga0315294, IMG submission 203626) | Sediment microbial communities from Yellowstone Lake, YNP, Wyoming, USA - YL17G13_40 | ecosystem: Environmental > Aquatic > Freshwater > Lake > Sediment | place: USA: Wyoming | collected...
TATGGATAAATCCCCTTTTTTCTCAACCACCTGCTGATACCAGTAACTTATTAACACATCTCCCAATCAATTAAGCGCCCTTTCCACCCCTCTGCCAACAACTACATCACCCCGCAACTCACCCATTCTTAACCACTTACAATATCCTCCAACATATCCACATCCTCTACTAAAACTACTACTAGATATTAATATTTAATATATAGTACTAGTAGTCCAAGTTCCCCGCTTGACGCACAATCAAATTCGTGTTAATTATGGAGGAAAGCAGAGGTGATGAAAATGAAAACTTTCCAAATTTTTGTAGTATTGTTTTTTCTCGCCCTTTCAACGGTAGCCAACGCCAGCCAGGTTATACTCAACCCGTCACAAGATACCTTTATTTGGAGTTATGCCCCCGGTTCAAATTATGGTGGCCTTGATTATATAGTGTTTGGTTGTCAAAATGGTTGGTGGCTGGACTCACTGATACAATTTGACCTGTCCTCCTACTCCGGTGTGGTTGTGGAAAGCGCCTACCTCCGATTGTATGTATATAGCTCGGAAGGGCCCTTTCCTCCCACCGGCATATTTATCGGAAGAGTTGCTGCCAGCTGGGACGAAATGACCGTGACCTGGAACAATAAGCCCGGAGCAGCCGATTGCACTTACATTGCTGGACCTGGTTCTGTTGATGCTTGGTGGGTTATTGATGTCGCCAGCTATGTTAATGATTGGGTGAGTGGAACATATGACAACTATGGTTTTATTATCGGCACACTTGATACCGAGGACAATTATTTTCATGTATGGTCAAGGGAATATGCAAACCCAGATTACCGTCCCCAACTGGAACTCAACTACCACGATGTATCCGTGCAACCGACCTCGCTGGGCATTATTAAGGCAATCTACAAGTAATGGGAAATACGAGGTTTTCAACGAAGGGGCGGGAGAATCCACCCCTCTTTTTTTGTTGACTTTTAGGTATGGATGATATATATTTACAGGCTAATAGAAGAAATCACAGTTGGTGTAAGCAGGAAAAGCTACTTCTTGAACTAAATTTAACTGTTAAATACAGTTTTCATGGTATTTTTTATAGTTTTTAAGGAGGATTTATGGGTATCAAAAATAAGCTAAAGGAAATGGCTGTTGACCAGGCTGTGGACCAGATGTGCGCCCTGGCCGAGTCCGGCACCGACGAGGACCTTATTAAAATCGGGGAACTGGCCGCTCGGCTCACTGATAACCCCCTATGGTCCAGCGCCGTGGAGGGTTTCCGTCGTCGCCTGGAGATAAATCACCCCCAGATGCACATGGCGCGCAAGTTTATGCGCGAGATTGACCCCCATGTGCGCCGCAGCATGCTACGCAACCTAATAGCCAGAGAGGCGCTTTTGGGTTATAAGATCCGCTATCAGGTGAAGGAAGAGCTGGGCTTCTATCCGCCGTCGCACTTCGTCATATCCCCCACTATGGCTTGCAACCTCTCCTGCTTCGGTTGTTACGCCAGCTCCTACCGCGCCAAGGGGCTGGATTACGAGACGGTTAAAGATATTTTGCGCCAGGGTAGGGAACTGGGCATGTTTTTGGTGGTCATTTCCGGCGGCGAACCGCTCTATTGGCCGCACTTCCTGAAGATGTGCGAGGAACACCCGGATATGACCTTCCAGTTCTACACCAACGCCACCCTCATTGACCGGTCTATGGCTAAGAAGCTGGTGGCGCTGGGCAATGTCATCCCGGCTATATCCGTGGAGGGTTTTGAAAAGGAGACCGACGAGCGGCGCGGCAAGGGCACTTACAAAAAGATAACCGAGGCTATGGCTAATCTCAAGGAGCTGGGGGCTGTCTTCGCCTTCTCGGTAACCGCCCATCATTACAATCTGGACATCATTACCTCCGACGAGTTCATGGACGACCTGCAGGAAAAAGGCGTCTTCTACGGCTGGTATTTCCACTATATGCCCCTGGGCAAGGGCGCTACCACCGACCTGATGCTCACCCCGGAACAGCGCGGACATCTGCGCAAGCGCATCCGCCAGCTCCGCGGCACCAAGGGCGTCTTCATCGCCGACTTCTGGAACGACGGCGACTATGTGGACGGCTGTATCGCCGGCGGAAAGCACTACTTCCACATCAACTCCAAGGGCGACATTGAGCCCTGCGTCTTCTGCCACTTCGCCGCCGCCAATATCAAAGACACCACCCTCAAACAGGCGCTGGCTTCCCCGCTCTTCAAAGCTATGCGCAAGCGCCAGCCCTACAACCTGGACCGTCGTCGCCCCTGTATATTGATAGACGCCAATGAGCAATTGCACGAGGTGCTGGAGGAGGGTGGAGCGCACTGGACGCACGAGGGCGCCGAGTCCATTGTAACCGAGTTTAGCCCCTTCCTGCAGGATTTAGCCGAGCGCTATACCCAGTGGCTTGCCGAGCACGACAACGACCCGGACATAATGGAGAAGAGTATGGAGCGGGAGTATGGCCACGACCCGCACCGCGAGGAGCAGATAAAGCGCATCTACGGCAAGGTGAGCGAGGCTTTGACCGACGAGGAGAAGAAGGCAATATACGCCGGATAGGCAGGCAGAGAGTATTTGAGAATAACCACCCCCCCGCCTATGGCGTGGGGGTTTTTGTTTGACAGATTATTGTGGCGGAGCTTAAAATTTCTGTAGAATCAACACTTTTCAAAATAATGAGGTATTATCCAAATTTCAATAACTCTCTAATAGTTTGATAAAATGTGTCAGCAGTGAATTCATGTTGGTCTATGAAGATTCCTTTTTCTTGGTCTACTATTCTTCTATTTATTCCGCCTATCTCAAGAGATGCATTCCTGCCATCAGTGAATCTAAGGTTAATTGTTTTAGTCGTTAATAAAACATCTGTTATTAAAAAAAGGCTAGGGTCATCAGGGTTATCTCTGATGTGAAGAAATATCCAATAATCTGAAGGTGTAAAAATAAAACCAATTATCATTCTTAGAATTTTACTCTGAACAATTTGCCTGATTTTTTCCATGTCATTAGGCATTTCATTCTCCTTTTGGAAATATAACCTATGTCAAAGAATAAAATGGGTAAATTTTGCGCTTTTAACCCATTATTAAACCCCCTCTTGATCATCGAGATAATAAAATAAATACTATTGTTAATCAAGATTATTCATTTTCAGGACAAGCTTAAATAAGATCTGAAATTTAGGATCTTGGGAATTGATGCTCTTAATTGATTTAAACTTATTATTGCAATTTGTAATTTACATATTTGGCAAAGAGGGTTATAATAAGACATGTTCGTTAAAAGGAGAGGTATATATGTGTGATTATGAGTATTTATCAGTGGAAAGATTTGGTAAAAAGTGCTTACATCCCGATTATGGTGGAACAACTATTGATGGAAAACATCACATTTTCTGTATATTCCATCATCCAGCTAAATCTGCCGATGAATTCTGGGAAGAATTTTTTAAACTAATTGAGAGATTTAAAGCTAAAGATGCTGGAGATTGGGATTTTGAGGGATTTTATTTCCCTGCGACTCATAATCAGTTTCGTATATATGAATTTCCAGAAAATGTTAGTATTAATTTTCGCGATACAACTTTTTTGGGTAGGGCAGATTTTTATAATGCTTGTTTTCTTGGTGATGTTTGTTTCGATAATTCCAAATTCAAAGATATAGTATATTTCCCAATTGTGAGTTTTAAAAAAAGAGCTTCTTTTAGAAACGTAGATTTTAAAGAAGCTCATTTTGAACAGTCGGTATTTGAAGATATAGCAGTTTTTGAAGATAGTAAATTCAATTGGTTTTCAGCATTTCAAGGAGCTGTTTTTAAAGGGTCTAGTTATTTTAATGGTGGTTTTTGTAAAGAAAGATCTGATTTTACAGGAGTAGTTTTTTCCGAATATGCTTTATTTGTTAAAAGAGAATTTGAAGAGGTTGATTTTTCTGAAGCTAAATTTAAAAGTGAAGTATCATTTGAAAACGCAATTATTAAAGCTAGTATATGGTTCAATGATTCGCATTTTGAAAAAGAAGCAATAATGACTGGTATTAATGTAGCCAAATTTATTCTTACAAATACAATATTCGATGCCCCAATTGATTTTAGAAAATGCACTTTTACGGGTGATTTTAAAGCTACTAAAACAAATTTTAATATTGTTAATTTTGATGATACAAAATTTTTGAACGTTGTTGATTTTTCAGGTGTTATTTTTAATAAAGAAGTTGGCTTTGTAAACGTCTTCTTTCGATGTAAAGTAAATTTTGGATGGGTAGTTTTTAAAGATAGCGTAACATTTTTAAATGCAATAATTATAGATGAAATATCTTTTTATTCCACATCTTTCAATAGTATATGCAATTTTCATGGTGCGAGACTAGCAAAGTGTTTTTTCACAGGGTCTTCATTTAAAATCAAGCCATTTTTTGGTGGTTTATGTGCTGGTTCTCAAGATATTTCTATAAACGATTTAATTGTAAATGCAGTAATTGAATTTACTCGTGGTTATAAAAGAGTAGAAATAGATAATATAACTGGAGAAATTAAGTATATAGACAAAAAAGATAAATCATTTAGTATATCAGTGCTTGGAGGGGAGATAGATGGTCTTTTTACTATTAGAGCGCCCGTAGAAAATATTGAAATGGTTGGCACTGCTTTTCCCGCCACAGTGAGTATTGCACCACAAAATACAAATCCTGTTTTCAAAGCTAATAATGTAAGCTTCCTTGGTGATACATCAATAAACGATGTAAATATCCAGGAGATGACTAACTGTGCTATCGCTAATAATATGCGCATTATAGAATCAGACCTGAGTAAAGCTCACTTTTATAGAGTTGATTTAAGTAAAATCGATTTTGAAAATGTAGAATGGGTAAAGATAGCCCGCCCCCGCAGTTCAATATTGTTGCGAATATTTAATCGTATTTTTAGCAATAAACTTATTCGCTATAGAAGAACCGATGGTCTTCATGATGAAATTGCGAAAGGTTGTGGAAATAAAATAGGCGATTGCTTTTTAGCTCCTTCACTTAAAAAAACAGAAAAACAGGAAATTGAACAGTTAGAAGAAATGTATCGTCAGGTAGCCAGCTCTTATGAAAGCAGAAGACGCTATGGCATGGCTGGGCATTTCAAAGCTGGCGAATTTGAGATTCGCAGATTCCGTAAAGAACGCAAAGACTGTAAAGCTGATAAAAACCGTAAAGATACTTTATTAAATCGTTTTATCTTATTAGTATATCGCTGGACTTCCTTTTATGGCGAGGAAGTTTTTAAGCCTTTCATGTTGTTAGTATTTCTTGTTCCCATATTATCTACACTCTTGATAACTCCTCTATTGAATCGTTGGGTTTTTGATTTTTCTCTATTCCAAAGTTTTATAATTTCAATACTATCTCAATTTTGCAATTTCTCCTTTTTCCAAAATATTTCACTATCCGGATTGTCAGATTTCTTTTATGATTTCTTTAATTCAATTCCATATGGAATTAAAGGTTTGTATTCGATTAATTTTGAAATTGAAAATGACCCCAATTTACAGGATTGTCTATGTAACTGGCAGAGAGTCTTTGTCTATATAATCCTATTCTTTGAAAAGATGCTGGTGGCACTGTTCACATCCCAATTCATCTTTGCCCTGCGACGGAGGGTGAAGCGATAGAGACCCATTTAGCAACCTGTAGCGGAGGTTGTCAACCTCCGCTACAATGAATGGCGGAGGGTCATGGCTTCGTAAAAGCGAAGCACGCTTCCGCAATATTATATCTATTATTATAATTTGTCATTTACAGATTTGGCAAATATATGTTATGATGGAGATAAATTATTTTAAGCTAGGCGAGAATATGTGCGATTATGAATCCCGTACCAACAAAGAATAAGGTAAAAAATGTAAAGTAAAGAAATTTTAATAAATATCCAAACGTTATGGGGTCAAAAGGAATTTAAGGAGGTATTTTATGTCTTATGATTATAAGTGCTGTCATCAACAAATAACTCAAAGTGGTCTTATTTGCGACATTGCCTCAATTGTGAGTGGACCTCAAGTATTAGATATAGCAAAAATATGCAGAGACTGTGAAATTGGGCTGATATATAGAAGCACTAAATGCAAAAAAATCAGTGGTTCAGTTGAAATAATGCAACAACCGGGAGATATGCAGTCAGGTATAAAATACTACGTGAGAACAACAAGAAAAATCTGCTTAGTAGACGGTACAAACACTGGGCTTACAAAATGCAGTGATTGCCCTAATAAATATGTATAAGCTTGTTTATACTTAGTGCAATATTTAAAATATAATTATTTTAATGCTTCCATTACAATTGCTTATGCACTTTGGACTAAAAAAATTGCAGATGCTACAAGTATCAATGCGCCGGTTTCCCGCCTTCCCCGAACAAAAAATAATTGACAATCCCATAGTTTCCCTCTACAATCAATTAGAGCTGAGCGGGAGAATGATTATCTCCAGCAATAAACTAAATTAAGGGGAGCATAGATGCGCAAAGAACTATTAAATGTCCTACCGGAATTAAACGATATAGAGAATCCCGACCTGCGGGAGAAAACTATTCAGTGTTTTCTCCTCGCCTGTCAAGTGGGCGGAAAAACCCCCAAAGTGATGCAGGTAATGCCTTTCTCCGCGCTGGTGCCCACCAGGGTGAGCTTCGCCGACAAGGTCCGTTGTGTCTACCATATCTGTGTTCACACTGCTTCCGCCATCAATCAATATATGCCTGAAGCCATTCCCCTCAATATGGACATCCTGAAGAGCGGAGCTCTGCTCTGCGATGTGGCGAAGCTAATTGAGATTGAAAAAACCCCTAAAGGCGAGTGGGAAAAGACCCGGGTCGGCAAGCTGGTGCGCCATCCCTTCAGCGGGGTGGGCTTGGCTATGCAGGCTGGTCTGCCTGAAGAGGTTCAGCACATCATCGCCAGCCACGCCGGCGAGGGCAATCTCTTCCCCCGCACCCCGGAAGCCATCATCGTCTATCACGCCGACTTCGCCGTCTTTGACCCTTTCGTAGACGGCAAGGTGCTGAAATAGCTGAACTCTAATTTCGGTTAGATAACCGTGTTGAGCAGAAGAAACCTCACCGAGGTTTCTTTTCATATGGAGCGAATTGCTGATAACAAACCTTGACTTGTCAAACTCCATTGTGGTATTATTACCCTATAATTTTTCTACTGGGTATTCACCAATAATTTTTTCTGACCCCGTCCTCCAGAACCTCCCCAAAAGGATAGATGGGGGGTATTTCTATCCCCATTGGGGACTTATGAGGGTTAAATTATGCTAGCTGACCCAACTTTATTCCGCTCTGTGTGGAGAACACTATTTCTGATAGTAATCCTGGTCTCCGTCCGGGGCTACTCCTACGGCGCCATTGTTGAAGACTGGCAGCAGTTCATCGGTCAGGGTCCGGAGAGTTTATCTTCCGCAGTTCTCGGAGATGTCAACGGCGACGGCACCAACGAGGTGGTCATCGGGGGAAGAGACGGCATGGTCTATGCCTACGACTCCACCGGCGCCTATCTTCCCGGCTTTCCTTATCCTACCGGGGGGACCATCTACGCTTCTGCCGCTCTGGGCAACCTGGACAGCGACTCCGCCTTTGAGATTGCCGTCGGTTCCGAGGACGGCTATCTCTATGTGCTGAACGGCAACGGTAGTTCCTTCGGCAATTGGCCGCAAAAATGCTCATCATCCATCCATTGCACTCCCTGCATCGGGGATATTGACGGCGATACGGTGAACGATGTCCTGGTGGGGACCACCGATGGGTATCTTTACGCCTGGGATGCCAACGGCAACTTGCTTCCCGGCTTTCCCGCCAAGGTGGGGGGCTCCGGTGCCTCCATAGAGTCATCGCCTTGTTTGGGGGATATGGACCAGGATAGGTATATGGAGATAGCCGTGGGTTGTGACGACGGGTATCTTTATTTATTCAAATACCGCATGGGTCAGTTGGAGATGATGTGGGCTAAGCGCACCGGCTACTTCGTCCGCTCCTCGCCGGCTATGGGGGATATTGACGGAGACGGCGCTTACGAGGTCATTTGCGGTTCCGACGACTTCTCCATGTATGCCTTTGAGTATAACGGCAATGCGGTGCGCGGCTGGCCGGTAACCAGCACCTATAAGCTCAATTTCTCCTCCCCGGCTCTGGGCGATATGGATAACGACAATGTTCTGGAGGTAGTCTTCGGCTCCGGCGACGGTTATATCTATGCCTACGATGGTAACGGTCTGCCGGTCACCGGCTGGACCCATCAGGATGAAGGTTACAGCGGGGAGACGGTGAATGCCCCGGGTGTATTGCTCGGCGGAAGAATTATGAACTCCTCGGTGGTTTTGGCGGATATCAACAATGACGGAATAGTGGATGCAGTGGTGGGGAGTTCAAACAATAAGGTCTATGCCGTGGAGGGCAACGGTCAACCTATGACCTCCGAGGGTTTCCCCTATCTTTTGGGGGGAATAGATATTTATCATATCACCAGTGCTCCGGCGGTGGGCAATATTGACCGGGATAGCAACCTGGAGTTGTTAATTCCCTCCTCGGACAATATTCTTTACTGCTTCAAACTCACCAACTCCTCGGAGCTACGTTCGGCTATGCCCTGGCCGCAGTTCAAACAGGGTCCCTGGCGCTGTTCCATATATGGCTATTCCGGCGGTATAGCGGAATTGCCCTCGGTGACCTTGACCAACATTACCGAGGAAGTCTCCGGGCAGGTCGCAATTCAATATATTCTCTCCGACCGGCAGGGGGATAACCTTTCTATTCGTTCAATGTATTCCCTGGATTACGGCAAGACCTGGTTTGACGCCAAGGTCATCGGGGAGACAACCGGCATCACCCAAAGCAACTACAAGGGTTCTATAAGTTGGGATTCCATGGCAGATATGATAGGACCGGAGGAGAGAAGGGGTAAGACGGATGTTGACCCCAATATTATAACCGAGGAGCGTCGTGACTATCGCGAGCTGAAATCGGTCAAATTCAGGATTATCCCCAGCGACGCCAACGGGGTGGGAAACGGTGGCGAGACGGATATATTTCATGTTGACAATAATAAACCTCCGACGATTACTGTCACACCGGTAGAAGCAGAGATAGTTGGAGATGTAGTTTTTAAGTATAATATCTCCGACGAAGAAAACGATGTTGTTGACTTGAAGGTGCGTTATTCTCCAGACGGAGGTGCGACCTGGAAGGATGCTTCGGTTACTGGACAGCTCTCCGCCATTCGTCCCAGCCGCTATGATACCGGCTCTCTCAGCTGGTCTTCGGATACCGACGAGCCCTATCTGGATAGCGACAAGGTGCTAGTGGAGGTTACTCCCTGCGACCTGGACCCGGGCACTCCCACTCAGTCAAATACCTTTCATCTGGACAATAATCGTCCCCCAAGCGTTCTCCTGACCGATGTTTATGAAGAAGTTTCCGGCGATGTGCCCATAGAATATGAGCTCTCCGACCGGGAGAACGACAATCTCTCTATCGCCTGCTATTATTCCTCCGACGCTGGGCAGAACTTCCTTCCCGCCACAGTTTCCGGCAATGCTACCGCTATAACCTCGGCGAATTATAAGGGAAGCATCATCTGGAAAAGCGACCAGGATGCCGGCGGAGTAGATAGCCGAACCTACCAGTTCCGTATCGTCCCCAAGGACAACGACGAGGGCAAAGCCGACAATACCGGCAACTTCCATATGGATAACAATAAACCTCCGCTGATGGTCATCAATCCCGTGGCGGGTGAGCAATATGGTGAATTCCCGATAACTTTCAGTATCTCCGATGTAGAAGGAGACCCGGTCTCCATCGCCTGTGAATACTCCGACGACAATGGCGTCACCTGGCGCAACGCCACAACTACCGGTCTGCTCACCGATATCAAGCCCGGCGATTACAACAGCAGTGTCCTGTGGGATTCCCTGGTGGACCTTCTCGGCGTGGATTCGGAGGTGGTGCTCTTTCGTATCACCCCATCGGACCTTGACGACGGCCAGCCCACGGTCTCACCTCCTATTTATGTTGACAATAATGCACCCCCCTCGGTCTTACTCTCCGACTTTGTCAGCGAGCAGACCGGGGATATAGAGGTCTTCTATACTATCTCCGATATGGAGATGGATAGCATCAGTCTAAAGTGTAAATTTTCCCTGGACGCCGGAGCCAGCTGGAAGGAAGCCACCGTATCCGGCACCACCTCGGGCATTGATGAGGGTCATTACATCGGCTCACTCATCTGGCATTCCGCTATGGATGCCCCTAATATTTTCAGCAACACCGCTCAGTTTATGATTACCCCCTGGGATAAGGACGAGGGCAACCCGGGAACCACCACCAGCTTTGCTCTGGACAATAACGAACCTCCCACTATTGCCATACTTCCTGTCTCTCAGGAGAAGACCACCGGTGATGTGACCATACCTTACCAAGTTAACGACCCGGAGAACGATACCTGTAGCATCTACTGCGAATACTCCCTGGACGATGGACAGAATTTTAACCCGGCAACAGTTATCGGCAATACTATGTCCATCTCCCCCAGCGAGTATAACGGCTCGGTTATCTGGAGTTCGTTGGTGGATGCCAAAGGCATTGACTTCAGCAATGTTATTTTCCGCATGACCCCTTCAGACCTGGACCCCGGTCAGCCGACTGTTTCTGGCGCCATTCACATAGATAATAACCTGCCTCCGGATGTCATCGTCAGCAATCCTGAGGGAGAGCAGTATGCCGATATTCTCATAGATTACACAATTCATGATGATGAGACTGATGTAGTGAGATTGGCCTGTGAGTGGTCGGAGGACGGCGGCGAGACCTGGCATTCAGCGCATGTAAGCGGTATTACTGATGACATTGATAGCAGTGGTTATATTGGCTCTATCTACTGGCTGAGCAAGGAAGACCTGCCTATGGCAGACCAGACCGACATCGCTTTCCGCATCATCCCCTGGGACAAGGACGAAGGGACATTTGGTCGCACCGATAACTTGCATCTGGACAATAACGAGCGTCCTTCGGTGGACCTGGCGGATATCACCGAAGAGCAGTCCGGCATCGTAAATATCGCCTACACTATAATCGACGAGGAGAAAGACGCCAACGAGATTCACTGCGAATATTCCGCCGACGGTGGTTTTACCTGGAATCAAGCCACTATGGCTACGTTAACTTCCATTGACCCCACCACCTATTCCGGCGTAGCCCGGTGGGTCTCCAATAAGGACTTGCCGGATGTTGACCGCACCGACATTATGTTCAAGATAATTCCCTACGACCTGGACCCCGGTTTTGAAGGCGTGGCCGGTCCCTTCCATCTGGATAACAATACTCTACCAATCACCGAGGTAGTTCCCATCACTGCCGAAGAGAGCGGAGATGTGCCCATACAGTTCACCCTGAGCGACCCTAATAATGATACTTTAACTATTGAGGTGGAGTATTCTGCAGATGGGGGGCAAACCTGGAATACCGCCACTGTTGCCGGTAGCACGGTCAATCTGGAACCCAAAGATTACTCCGGCAATGTGGTATGGAACTCCAGTCTAGACCTGCCAGGGATGGACAGCGAAGATACGATGGTGCGGGTGACTCCCGCAGATAACGACCCGGGCACGCCCGGGATGAGCAATAAATTCCATCTGGATAACAACAACCCCCCCACTATCGCCGTCGCGGATATCCCGGAGGAGATAACCGGTGATGTGAATGTTGAGTTCACCATAGGCGACGACGAGGGCGACCCGGTAAGCCTCTCCGCCTACTTCAGCCTGGACGGCGGCAATAGCTGGAAGCCCGCCACCATATCCGGCGCCACTCAGAACATCTCCCGGGATAATTATTTCGGCAGTATAACCTGGGATACCGCTAAAGACCTGGCTGGCGTTGACCAGAAGGGAATACTTTTCAAGATAGTGCCGGCTGACCGCGACCCGGGTATGGAGGGCATTACCACGGGAATGTATGTGGATAATAATACCCCACCACAGGCGGCTGTTACTACCCCCAAGCAAATTACCGGCGGAATGATGGTTATCAACTACACTCTCTCCGACCGGGAGCAGGATATCCTGAGGATTAGCGGAGAGTATTCTCCGGACGGCGGGAGCACCTGGGAGCCGGCTTCTCTGGTGGGCAATATCACCGGTATAGGTCCGAGCGATTATAGCGGAACCATAAACTGGGATTCGGCGAGCGATATGCCCGGCTTGGACTCCTCCGCAGTGCGCTTCCGCATCATCCCCACCGACGAAGACCCCGGTCAGGGCGGCGAGACCGGAGGCTTCCGCGTGGACAATAACACTCCGCCGATGGTCACCCTGGAGCCCATAAAAGATAAGGTTTCCGGCAATATCACCGTTGACTATACCATTGAGGATGTGGAGAACGACCCGGTGAGCATAAAGCTGGAATACTCACCGAACAACGGCACCATCTGGAAGCAAGCCAGCTTTGAAGGTGAAAGCCAAAATATCTCCAGTATGATGTATGCCGGGTCCTTGACCTGGCTCTCGGCACAGGATTTACCCGCCACCTTCAGCGAGACGGTAGCCCTGCGCATCATCCCCTCCGACGAGAATGTGGGCACCGCCGGCGAGATTGGAAATATCACTCTGGATAACAATACTCCTCCCCAGGTTACTGTGGAGGTATCTCCGCAAACCTTCAGCGGAGATGTGCCCGTGGGTTACATTATCTCCGACCCGGAGGGGAACACCGTTGACCTGATTGGGGAGTTTTCACTGGACGGAGGCATAACCTGGAGCCCGGCGACTCTGGGGGGCATCACCAGCGGCATCACCCCGGCGAATTACCGCGGCAATCTTACCTGGCATTCGGCAGAGGACTTGCCGGGCATAGGAATGAACACTGCGGTTTTCAGCCTGACTCCTTCCGACCGCTCTAAGGGCGAGCCGTCCCTCTCCGGCAACTTCAACCTGGACAATAACAAAAAGCCCTCGGTCAGTCTTGGTTCACCTACCGTGGTCAGCACTGGAGATGTAGAGATACCCTACGAATTTACCGACAGCGAGGGTGACCGGCTCTCCTTCCTGAGCGAATATTCAGCAGACGGTGGAAATACCTGGGAGCCTGCCACCATACTTGGCCTTTCCACGGACCTGGGTCCGGAGGATTATACCGGAAAGGTAACCTGGGCGACCACCTCGGATGTTGCCGGGAAAACCCTGCAAGGGGTGCAGTTCCGCATCACCCCCTCCGACGAAAAGACCGGGCAGAGCGCCAGCATCACCATCGGCGGATTGGACCTGAACCGTCCTCCGGAGATTACTCTGACCAATCCCTGGTCGGAGGAGGGCAAGCAGGTGCAGTTGGATTACACCATCTACGACCCGGAGGAGGATGTGGTCAATCTGGCAGTGGAGTATTCCACCGACGGCGGCGAGACCTGGAAGCGGGCGAGTGTTACCAGCGGAGATAAGAACATCACTTCTGAAAATTATATGGGCAGTCTTATCTGGGACGCTCACTCTGACCTGGGGAACACGGCAAACAACGATGTGCGCCTGCGGGTAACCCCCAGCGACAAGAAAGAGGGCACCCCGGAGATAAGCGGAACTTTTGCGGTGAACAACAACGCCCCGCCGACGGTAGCCATAACCGGCTCCAAATACAATGCCGACGACGGCACGGCTCACATTGACTTTACGGTGAGCGATGCGGAGAACGACCTGGTGGAGGTAACCTGCGATTTCTCCGAGGACGGCGGTCTGAGCTGGAGCAAGGCGACGGTGGAGGGAGATACTCTGGATTTGCGCAACGGCAGTCATACACTTATCTGGCGGAAAGGGGAGGACATACCCACTATGGTGGAGGGGGCTAAGATTCTGTTTCGCATAACTCCCTTTGACGCCGGCACCGGGCAATCTGCGGAGGTGGAGATAGGGTCGTAGGGGATTAAGGTAATTCGGATATTGGATAAGCGCCGCACCTGGTTAATTGGTGCGGCGTTTTGCGTTTGGAGAAATGTAAAATTTGAAAAATTGCTTTAGTAATATCTTGATAAAATTTAAACAATGTATTATATTTATGGATGTAGGTTTGATTTGACGAGTAAGGTTATGTCACATCAGCCCTTAATTTTCACCTTGAAAAATTGATGGTGGGTTGTATAATGAAAGAGTAGAAAGCTAAACCGATAACAAAACTTAGTCACAGGAGGTAAGAAATGAGTAGTCTAAAAATTATAAGCGGCGCATGTTGTATTGTAATCCTCTCATTTGGCGTAGCGCTAGGTGACGGCTGGCACATAGAGTCCGTGGACACCGCTGGAGATGTTGGTGGTCATACCTCAATAGCCTTAGATTCAGAGGATAACCCCCACATTTCTTATTTTGATGATACCAATGGTGACCTGAAGTATGCCTGCTGGACTGGTTCCTCTTGGTCTATCACCTCCATAGACACCGCTGGATATGTAGGGCTTGATACCTCAATGGCCTTAGATTCTTCAGATTACGCCCACATTTCCTATTATGATTATGCTAATGGTGACCTGAAGTATGCCTACTGGACCGGCTCTGCCTGGTCTATCACCTCTGTGGATACCGCTGGATATGTGGGTTCAGCTAGCTCAATAGCCTTGGATTCTTCAGATTACCCCCACATTTCGTATTATGATTGGGATAATCTGGATCTGAAGTATGCCTACTGGACTGGTTCCGCCTGGTCTATCACCTCCATAGACACCGCTGGATATGTGGGTGAGTTCACCTCAATAGCCTTGGATTCTTCAGATTACCCCCACATTTCTTATTTTGATAATACTAATAATGACCTGAAGTATGCCCACTGGACTGGTTCCGAATGGTCTATCACCTCCGTGGACACCGCTGGATATTTGGGTAAATACACCTCAATAGCCTTAGATTCATCGGATAACCCCCACATCTCTTATTATGATGTAGCTAGTGGTGACCTAAAGTATGCCTGGTATGGACCAAATATAGGCATAAACCTGACTACCTTTTCTGCCATTTCAAGTGATAATGCTATTTTGCTGAACTGGTCGGTAGAGACCACCCAGGGCGAGCAAATCGCCGGCTTCAACCTCTATCGCCACAATGTTGTAACGGAGAATATTGTAGCGGAAAGCTATAGCTTTCCGCTACAGGTGAAGGACGTTAATTGGACCAAGGTCAATCCCTCCCTCATCACCGGTCAGAACCCCTACACCTACACCGATGACACAGTGGATTCTGGCAAGTCCTACGAGTATAAGCTGGAGGCGGTGCTGGCAGACGAATCCACAGAGACCCTGGGCACCACGCAGGCTACCACCGCACAGCCCACTACCTTCGCCATAGTCAGTCTCTATCCCAATCCGGCATATGATACGATGACCTGCCTGCTCTCGGTTCCCAATGCGGGCACGGTGGAGATTCAACTATACGACCTGTCGGGGCGGATGGTTTTGGAGAAACAAATAAAAGTAAGCGAGCCCAGTGAGATGTCCGCGGTTCTGGATGTATCCTCCTTAGCCAGCGGAGTTTATACTTTGCAGGCGACCTGTGGCGGTGTGGAGGCTAGCGCCAGGTGCGTGGTGGCGAAGTAAGTCAAAGGAATATATTCAAATAAAAGGGCGGGATTATATCCCGCCCTAAAATATCTAACTTGACAATTTGATGGTGGGTTATATAATGAAAGCGCAAAAAGCCAAACCAATAACAAAATTTAGTCACAGGAGGTAAATATGTATATCCTAAAAATTATAGGCGCAATATGCTGCTTGCTAATCCTCTCATTTGGCGTAGCGCTAGGTGCCGGCTGGCACATAGAAACTCTGGATCCTGAGGTTATGGGAAATTTTCCAGGTCGCCCCAGTATTGATATTGATACCCAAGGCAAACCTCACCTATCGTATTTATGTGGCTCTCCATATGAAAACGCGCAGGTCAGATATGCCTTTTGGAATGATGTAAATTGGGAGGTTACAACAATATATGAATGCCCACACGACTTATACTACACCCAGTTTGCATTAGACAGTCAAGATAGACCGTATATAAGTTACAGCGATGAAGCCAACATATGGCTGGCGAGTTTTGACGGTGCACAGTGGACCATTGAACTGGTCAATCCAGTTTTTTATTCTCTTCACTACTGTTCTTTGGAATTGGATAATCAGGACCAACCTCATCTCTCTTTTGAGGCTTACGATTATCCATCTCCATTTCATCTAATCTATGCCTATAAGCAAGAAAGTGAATGGGTAAACGATATAATTGACGATAATGATGGTTCTTTCAATGATATTGCAATTGATTCCCAGGACCACCCCAATATCTCCTATTCTTTTAGATATCCTGGAAGTATGCAGCTTAAATACGCCCATTGGAGTGGTAGCGAATGGGAGATAGCAACTATTGATGCTGGTATCAACGATTTACCTGAGGGTTATATATCTCTTGGAATTGACCAACAGGATAATCCGCACATCTCTTATTACAAGAACGATAACCTTTATTATGCTTATTGGAATGGAGACGAATGGGTAATACAGGTGGTTGACAATGCACCGGCCACTGGATACAGTTCTTCCCTAGTTATTGATAGTCAAGGAAGGGCGCACATTTCCTACTACGATATAACTAATGGGAATTTGAAATATGCCTACTTTGATGGCAGTAATTGGCACATAGAGACGGTAGATAACCAATGTCCGGGTGGAGCTTACTACGCTGCTGATTGCCTGGCATTGAATGGGTGGGACCAGCCCTATATCGTATATGAAGACCTCAATAACAACACCCTCAAGCTCGCCTGGCAGGGTGGGGGCTTGTGCATCTCCCTCCTCTCCTTCACCGCCACGCCGCAAGAGGATTCCTCGGTTCTGCTCAATTGGCAGGTGGAGACTACCGAGGGCGAGCAAATCGCCGGCTTCAACCTCTATCGCCACAATGTTGTAACGGAGTGCTATAGCTCTCCGCCACAGAAGAATGACGAGGGTTGGACCAAGGTCAATCCCTCCCTCATCACCGGTCAAAATCCCTACACCTACACCGATAGCACGGTAGAGCCGGGCAAAACCTACGAATATAAGTTAGAGGCTGTCTTGGCCAATGAGAGTGCCCAAACCCTGGGCACCACGCAGGCGACCACAGAACCGTCTGTCTCCTTCGCCATCACCAAGGTCTATCCCAATCCAGCGTCTGATGTATTGAACATAACCCTAACCCTACCTCAAGCCGGCAAGGCAACATTGGAATTATACGACTTGACTGGGCGGTTGGTGTTTAGCAAGCATATTCAAATTTCCTCTCCTGGCGAGTTCACTGACCAACTGGATGTGAGCGGATTAGCGAACGGAGTGTATACCCTGCGGGCCAGACAAAATAGCGCAGAGGCTGCCGCGCCGATGGTTGTAGCAAGGTAAAATATTGTAGCGGGGATTCCGAATCCCTGCTACCAATATGAAAAAGGTGATATATTTATAGGGGGTAGGTTTAATCCTCACCAGTAGGATTATATCATGTTGGGTGGTATGCCTCATTTTCTGACCTTCTTAAGTAAAGGAGATAGAGATGAATAAGACGATTATTCTTTTGCTGATGGGTTTGTTCTGTTTTTCGGGCTTGGTCTTTGCCGGAACCTGGCATATAGAAACAGTGGACGCAGGAGGAGATTTGGGGAGTAGTAATTCAATTGCTCTAGATTCCGCAGGTAACCCGCATATTGCATACGAAGGAACACATTGTTTGAAATACGCCCAATGGAACGGCGCAACCTGGGATATACAAGAAGTAGATACATCTGAAGATTGGTACTATCATATTTCAATTGCTCTAGATTCTGCAGATAACCCGCATATTTCCTATTATGAAGATATAGGTGATCTCAATGGTGCATTGAGATATGCTTACTGGACCGGCTCTGTCTGGCAGATACAGACAATAAGCACTTTCGGAATTTACATATATGGCACTGCAATAGCCTTAGATTCCTCAGATAATCCGCATGTTTCGTATGTTGAGCATTACGATACTGACAATCAATTTTTGAAATATGTTCATTGGACAGGCTCCGCCTGGGAGACACAAGTAGTAGATATGATACATAGTATTGGGAGTGAATGTTCAATAGCCTTAGATTCCTCAGACAATCCCCATATTTCATATCGCAGTAGATATTATAGTGAAGAGTTGAAATATGCCCGTTGGACCGGCACAACCTGGCAGATACAATCCGTAGATACTGAAGGTGATGTGTATCCGTGCACCTCAATTGTCTTAGATTGCTCCGACAACCCGCATATCTCGTATTGTAGATTTCCTGATATTTATTATGATGGTGCGCTGAAATATGCCCACTGGACCGGTTCCACCTGGGAGATGGAAGTGGTGGATACATCAGGAGGATATATGGGTACGAGTAACTCAATTGCTTTAGATTCCTCAGGTAACCCGCACATTGCTTATTGTGACGATTCAAATGAAGATTTGAAGTATACCCGCTGGACCGGCTCCACCTGGGAGATACAATCGGTGGATACAGAAGGGTCTGTGGGATGGTCATGCTCAATTGCCTTGGATTCCTCAGATAACCCACATATTTCATATTATGATTATTCAAATAACAATTTGAAATATGCCTGGTATGAACCTACTACTGGCACTAATCTCCTCTCCTTCACTGCCACGCCCCAGGAGGATTCCTCGGTTCTGCTCAACTGGCGGGTGGAGACCACCGAGAGCGAGCAAATCGCCGGCTTCAACCTCTATCGCCACAATGTTGTAACGGAGAGCTATAGCTCTCCGCCACAGAAGAATGACGAGGGTTGGACCAAGGTCAATCCCTCCCTCATCACCGGTCAAAACCCCTACGCCTACACTGATTCTGCGGTAGAGCCGGGCAAAACCTACGAATACCGGCTGGAGGCGGTGCTGGCAGACGAATCCACAGAAATTCTGGGCACGGCAAGCTGTGCCCCTACGCCACCTGCCTTCGCCATCACCAAAGTCTATCCCAATCCAACGTCGGATTTGCTCAACATAGGCCTAACCCTGCCCCAGGCTGGCAAGGTAACATTGGAATTATACGACTTGACTGGGCGGCTGGTGGTTAGCAAGGATATTCAAGCTGTCTCTGCTGGTGAGCTCACTGACCGACTGGATGTGCGTGAATTAGCCAACGGTGTATATACCCTGTGTGCGACTCAAGCAAGCTTGTCCGCTTCCGAAAAAGTGGTAGTGGTGAGGTAGTAACGCAGTAGTATTGACGGGTAAGGAAGAATCTCGTTCTCCCCCCAAAAATATTCCTGGCGCTCTTTTGTGGGGCGCCCTTTTTGATAGAAGAAGCAATAAACCACCGTCTTCATCACCTCAAAAATTCTTGACACAATTATCCAATTATGGTATTTTTATAAGCTATTCAAGCTCCTGACCTTGCCAAATACGGAGCTTATTTTCGCTTTTTATGGTTTAAATTGAGAAGAAGCTATCTTCCCCGGAGAATTGCTTCCTCAATTTCGTTTTAATTATTTAGTTATATAAGGAGTTCGCAGTTATGCCTAACGCATCTAGCGGGTCTAACGATAAGCGCCGTGTCCATCTGGGCATTGATGTGGGCTCGGTCTCGGTTAATTTTGCTGTTCTGGACGACCACAAGCACATATTGCTGACCGAGTATCGTCGGCACAAGGGTCAACCCCTGCAAACCGCCTACCAACTGCTTAGAGAAGGCGTGGCAAATTTTGACGACCGGGAGATTGCCACCCTCTCCATCACCGGCACCGCCGGCAAGAGGCTCGCCGACTTGCTGGGTCTGCCCTATGTCAACGAGATTATCTCTCAGGCGAAAGCCACCGAGTTCCTAACCCCCCAGGTTAATACAATAGTTGAAATCGGCGGGGAGGACTCCAAGCTCATCCTGCTATCCGCTCCGGACGAAGAGGGCAAGCGCTCTATTGAGGACTTCGCTATGAACACCATCTGCGCCGCCGGCACCGGCTCCTTCCTGGACCAGCAAGCCTCCCGCCTGGGGGTCTCCATTGAGGGCGAATTCGGCAAAATGGCTATGCGCTCGGTGCATCCCCCGCGCATCGCCGGTCGTTGCTCGGTCTTCGCCAAGACGGATATGATTCACCTTCAGCAGGAAGCCACTTCGGATTACGATATCGTCGCCGGCCTCTGCTTCGCTATGGCTCGTAACTTTAAAGCCACCATCGCCAAGGGTAAATCTTTAGTCCCGCCCATCTCCTTCCAGGGCGGAGTGGCAGCGAACCTGGGAATGCGCCGGGCTTTCAAAGAGGTCCTGGACCTGCCCGAGGACCAGTTCATCGTTCCCGAGCAGTTCGCTAATATGGGCGCCATCGGTGCCGTGCTCTGCGACCTGGAGCGGGGCAATGCGGGAAATTACACCGGCTTAAAACCGCTGGCTGACTACCTCTCCGCTCCCAAAGAGATAGAGGCGGGGCATGAGCGGTTGGTCTTCCGTCCGGAATCGTATAATACCGGCCAGGTCTATCAGGATTTCAAGCCTGGCGAAGTGGTGGACGCCTTTATGGGCATAGATGTCGGCTCCATTTCAACTAATGTAGTGGTAACAGACAGAGAGGGGCGAGTGCTCTCCAAGCGCTATTTAATGACCGCCGGTCGCCCCATAGAGGCTGTCCGTCAGGGTATAGAGGAGGTAGGGCAGGAGATTAGAGAGCATGTGCGCATTCTGGGCGTGGGCACCACCGGTTCCGGTCGTTACCTGACCGGAGACTTCGTGGGCGCCGATGTGGTGCGAAACGAAATTACCGCCCAGGCGCGCGGCGCCGCCCACTTTGACCCCACCGTGGACACTATCTTTGAAATCGGCGGACAGGACTCCAAGTTTATCTCCCTGGAGAACGGTGCGGTGGTGGACTTTGAGATGAACAAGGTCTGTGCCGCCGGCACCGGCTCTTTTCTTGAGGAGCAAGCCGAGAAATTATCCTTGAACATAAAAGAAGAGTTTGCCTCACTGGCGTTGAGTGCGGAAAGCCCCTGCAAGCTGGGGGAAAGATGCACTGTATTTATGGAGTCGGACCTGGTGCATCACCAGCAACAGGGGGCAACACGGGATAATCTGGTCTCCGGGCTGGCTTACTCCATTGTCACCAACTATCTCAACCGGGTGGTGCAGAATAAGCGCATCGGGAAAAACATCTTTTTCCAGGGGGGCACCGCCTTTAACCACGCGGTCATCGCCGCCTTTGAGGCGGTGACCGGTAAAAAAGTCACCGTTCCACCGCACCACGATGTTACCGGGGCTATCGGTATGGCGTTAATCGCCGGCGAGGAATATGACGGCAAAACCCCCTCTCGCTTCCGCGGCTTTGATATCTCCAAGCTGAAGTATGAGCTATCCAGCTTTGAGTGCGCTGACTGTGCCAACCACTGCGAGATTCGCAAAGTGGCGGTGGACAATAACGATGGCACTAAAAGCGAGCTTTTCTACGGCAGTCGTTGCGAAAAATACGAGATTAAAGAAAAAGAGGAGTCCCGCTGGCCCAATATGTTCGTAGAGCGGGAGAAACTTCTCAATAATATTTACGATAAGAAAGTTGACCCGGATAAAGTCAAGGGCAAGGTGGGCATTCCCCGTATGCTCTGGTATTACGAGCTCTACCCCTTCTGGAAGGCTTTCTTCACCGAGCTGGGCTACGAGGTAGTTCGCTCCAAACCCACCAATAAGACCATCATTCACAACGGTGTGGAATCGGTCTCCGCGGAGTCCTGTTTCCCGGTCAAGGTGGCGCACGGTCATATTATTGACCTGATGGACAAGAAAGTGGACTTCATTCTTATGCCCAGCCATATAACTATGTTCCAGGACAACGCCCGCACCACCAAGTCCTATGTCTGTCCCTATGTTCAGACCGCACCTTATGTAATAGAGGGCGCTTTAGGGCTTAAGGAGAAGGGTATAGAGATGCTCACCCCCATTATTTTCTTTGAGCGGGGCAAGAAATATCTCTATCAGGAGATGGGCAGGTTTGCCAAAAGGCTGGGGGTCTCCAGGTCGGCGATAAAGCGGGCGGTGGATGCCGCAATGGAATATCAGGTTCGCTTCTTCCAGGAATTGCCCAAGCTGGGGGAGAAGGCGCTCTCCCTCCTCGGAGCTGACGACAGCGCTATAGTCATTGTCTCCCGTCCTTATAATGGTTGCGACCCGGGGGTGAACTTAGACCTGCCCAAGAAATTGATGGATTTGGGGGTAATGTCCATTCCTATGGACTGTCTGCCGGTTAACCAGGTGGAGTTAGCCGACGAATGGGACAATATGTATTGGAAATACGGGCAGAAGATACTCTCTGCGGTGGAATTAATTCGCGACAATCCCAAGCTTTACGCACTATACATCACCAACTTCGGTTGCGGACCGGACTCCTTCATCACCAAGTTCTTCCGCTACCGGATGACGGAAAAGCCCTATTTGCAGATAGAGGTTGACGAACACGCCGCCGATGTCGGCGCCATCACCCGTTGCGAAGCTTTTCTGGACAGCTTGAACAACATTGACCACAGCAAGGGTTTCACCGTGAAACCGGTATCAATTGTGACCATAAAAGGCACCAGTGACCATCGCACTATCTGGATACCCAATATGGCTGACCACGCTTACGGAGTGAGGGCGGCATTTCTGGCAAACGGCATCTCCGCGGAGGTGATACCTCCGCCGGACGACGAGAGTCTGGAGTGGGGAAGGCAGTTCACCACCGGCAAGGAATGCTACCCGGCTATACTCACCACCGGCGATATGGTCAAACTGCTCAAAGACCCCAAATTTGACGCCGACCACGCCGCCTTCTTTATGCCCTCAGGAACTGGTCCCTGCCGGTTCGGACAGTATAATATGCTCCAGAGGCTGGTCTTGCAGGAGATGGGGATGGACCACATACCCATATATTCTCCCAACCAGGGAAGAAGCCTATACGATGACCTGGGCGTTGCCGGCACGGAATTCACCCGCCGCGCCTGGTGGGGCTTGGTGGCGACAGATTACCTGGAGAAGCTGATGCGTCAGATTCGGGCTTACGAGATTTCTGAAGGAAGCACCGGGAAGGTCTATTGGAAGTATGTGATGAAGGTGCACGATGTCATCGCCGAGCGCAAGCCCCTGGACGATGTCGTTCGGGTTTGCAGAGAGGGCATCGCCGAGCTTACGCAGGTGCCGTCCAATCGCACCGGGGAGAGACCGCGGGTCGGCATTGTCGGGGAGATATATGTCCGTTCAAATCGTTATGCCAACAACGATGTAGTGCGGGAGGTGGAGCGCCTGGGCGGAGAGGTGTGGATGCCGCCTATCGCCGAGTGGTTCCTTTATACCAATCATACTCGCAAACTGGACGCCAGAGTGCGAAGCGACTATCGGACTTATCTAAAGAATGTCCTCACCGAGTGGGTGCAGATGAAGGACGAACACAAGATAGCCGAACCGTTCAAAGATGTGCTCATCAACTTCCACGAGCCCCCCATTTCGGAGACGATAGCCGCCGCCGCCGAGTATATCCACTCCTCCTTTGAGGGCGAAGCCATACTCTCCATCGGCAAGTCGGTGGATTTCGCAAGAAACGAGCTGGACGGGGTTATAAATGTTATGCCCTTCACCTGTATGCCCGGCACCATTGTCTCAGCGATACTGAAGAAGTTCAAGGCGGAGAATGACAACATCCCGGTGCTAAATATGGCTTACGACGGGCTGGAGGAGTCCAACGATGTGGCTAGGCTGGAGGCATTCATCTATCAGGCGAAGCAGTTCAAGGAACGGCGGGAGCGGAAAAAGAAGGGCAGGGAAAAGGTGGGAGTGAAGTGAGCAGTAGAGATATTGGAATAAATAAATCACCCTCGGCATTGCCGGGGGTGATTTTGCTTAATAGCTTGAGTGCAATTTAAAAAACCAATGTGCCACCTATGCGAATACTCAATTGTTTGAAGGAGCCAACCCTTTTCTGTGGGTTGTAGCTGTAGAATGTGCTAGTTTTACTGAGCGGGATGTAGTTGTAAAATGCGCTGGTGTCTAGATTTAGGGGACCGGCCAGGGGGATGAGAAAACCGCCGCTGATGTATGCCCCAATGTCATTCTCAATCCAGTTACCATAGTGCGAGGAAGAGAACTGAATGCGGTTGAATCCAATACCTCCTCCCAGATAAGTCTGCAGATAATGCACGCTGGCGCCCGCTGCGATGGTCAGCGGAATTAAATAGCAATTGTAATCTCCGTCCCAGGTTTCATCATATAGGTATGAGGAATAATAACCTCTGTCCCAGGGTTCATCAAATAGGTATTTGGAGCGGAAGTTCATTGAAAGGTCCAAGCTGATGAGTGACAGCGGTTGATAAAAGAATTTTAAGCCAAAACCAGTGGTGTTGGTCTCGGTGGAGTTGGTAGTTGTGGCGGAGTAGAAGCCGCCCAAGCCGAAAGAGTGAGCTTGGACAAATGAAGCTACTAACAAAAGCGATAATAAAACCGGCAAAAATTTCAACATCAGTACCTCCTGCTTTTAGATATTAAGACATGCTTTTTGAGTGAGCAAAAATGTATTTTGCCCATTGAAAAGGACTACATTGTTCTTTTATTGATTATAGACCAAGGGATAGATACAATTGTTTAAATATCTATTCTATGTCCAAGGGAATTTGCAACGGTTTACGCTCAGTTTTAAAACGAGAATCCCACCCCAAACCGCAAGTCAAAGAACTTCAGCTTCTCCCCTCCGTCGGCGAAGACCACAGTATAGATTGGGTTGATGTCAAACTTTATCGTATGCCCGATGCGCAGACCGCCGCCGAAGTAGGTGCCAAACTTGGTGTGGCTTTCGCTCTCAATGCCCAGTTTCAACTTATAAGTATAGACGCCCATACCGGCGCTGGCATACGGTTCAATAATTGCCAGGGGCAGGCTGAAGCTGCCCCCGGCGCCGAAGCCCATTAAGGAGAGCGAAAGGTCGGAGTAGTCCTCGGCTTCATATTTGGGCTGGTAGCTGAAGAAGCCGTCGGTAGAGAAGATGGGCAGGAGATTATACCAGAACTTGCCGCCGAAGCCGACCAGACTTATTTTGGTGTCGTATTCCGTTCCACTGGAGACCAGTTTTACCCCCGGCACGCTGATGGCGTAGAAGCCGCCGATGCCGGTCGGCAAAGAATAGAGCGGAGAGAACAGAATTAGAATGATGAGGGTGGTCAAAAAGATGGGACGCATCTGTCTTTACCTCCTGGATAGAGGAATGAGAGGAGACCGTTATTACTATTAAATAATAAAATCCTTCCTTGTGTTTTTCAAGTAAAAATTCATTATCTTCTGCATTAAAATTCATTGGTGGCTGAGGCTTTTAGCCGCCGAATGAGTTCTGTTGTTTTGTATTTGGGGAAATGTAAAATTTGAAAATCAACCCAAAAGTATCTTGACAAATGTGAAAAAGGGTAATATATTTATGGTGGTAGGTTTAATCTTGGTGGGCAGGATTATATTATGGGTGATATGATAGATTTTTTAACCTTTTTAAGCAAAGGAGATAAATATGAATAAGGCGATAATTATTTTGGTGATTGGTCTGTTCTTTTCTCCGGGCTTAGTCTATGCTGATACCTGGCACATAGAAACAGTGGAGACAGAAAAACATGTTGGTTATGACACATCTATTGCCCTAGATTCTGCAGACAACCCGCATATTTCATATTATGATTATTTAAGTTATGATTTGAAATATGCCCGTTGGACCGGGTCAACGTGGGAAATACAATCGGTCGATACCTTGGGAGATGTGGGTGAATTTAGCTCAATTGCCTTAGATTCGTCAGGTAACCCGCATATTTCATATCATGACGCGTTTAATTGGAATTTGAAATACGCTTTCTGGACCGGCTCTACCTGGGAAATACAAACGGTTGATGCATCGGCATATGTAGGTTGGTGCACCTCAATTGCTTTAGATTCGTCAGATAACCCACATATTTCATATATTGATTGTTTAAATTATGATTTGAAATATGCTTGCTGGACCGGGTCAAGCTGGGAAATACAATCGGTTGATACATATGCGGATGCAGGTTGGGGCACATCAATTGCCTTAGATTCGTCAGATAACCCACATATTTCATATGTTGATTATGCAAATTATGATTTGAAATATGCCCGTTGGACCGGGTCAACCTGGGAAATACAGTCGGTCGATAAATCAGGAGATGTAGGTGAGTACAGCTCAATCGCCCTAGATTCCTCAGGCAATCCGCATATTTCATATTTTGATAGTTCAAATCTTGATTTGAAATATTCTCATTGGACTGGCTCCACCTGGGGGATACAATCAGTGGACACATTAGGATCTGTGGGTTTTTGCACCTCAATTGCCTTAGATTCGTCAGATAACCCGCATATTTCATATTCGGATGTATCAAATGATGATTTGAAATATGCCCGCTGGAACGGGTCAGCATGGGAGATACAATCGCTAGATACATTTGGAGATGTCGGTGGGTATACGTCAATTGCCATAGATTCCTCAGATTGCCCGCACATTTCTTATTATGATTGGGGTAATGGCGGTTTGAAATACGCCTGGTATGGAGACCCGCTAAACGCCATCTCCCTGCTCTCCTTCACCGCCACGCCGCAAGAGGATTCCTCGGTTCTGCTGAACTGGCAGGTGGAGACCACCGAGGGCGAGCAAATCGCCGGCTTCAACCTCTATCGCCGGGAGATAACTCAGAACTCTGTGGCGGAAGCTCCCCAGCTTCCGCAGAATAAAGACGCTGGTTGGACCAAGGTCAATTCTTCCCTCATCACCGGCCAAAACCCCTATGCCTACACCGATAGCCGGGTAGAACCGGGCAACTCCTACGAATACCGTCTGGAGGCTGTTTTAGCCGATGAATCCACAGAAATTCTGGGCTCAGCAAGCTGTGCCCCTGCGCCACCAGCCTTCGCCATCACCAAAGTATATCCCAATCCAGCGTCGGTTGTACTGAACATAGTCCTAACCCTACCCCAAACCGGCAAGGTAACATTGGAATTATACGACTTGACTGGTCGGGTGGTGACCAGCAAGGATATTCAGGTTATCTCTGCCGGCGAGCTCAATGCCCAACTGGATGTGCACGAATTAGCGAGTGGAGTGTATACCCTGTGGGCAACTCAAGGAAGTTTATCTTCTTCAGAAAGGGTAGTGGTGGTGAGATAGCGGCGACTGCCATTAAACAACCCAGTTTAACTATCTACCCCAATCCGGTCTGCGATGTTATGAGCCTGAATGTAGAAAGCCTGGAATCAGGTGCGGCGGAGATAAGGATTTACGACCTCTCTGGCAGGTTGGTTAGTGACAAAGAATTATATGTTAATTGCGGAATTAACTTACTTACGATGGACTTAGCCGAAATGGGAATGAAATCGGGTGTATATGTCGTTCAATTTTCTTCACCAGGGATATCTGAAGAGAATAAGATTGTCTTTACCCGGTAATTCTAAGACAGGAGGCAACAAATGAGATACTTACCATATTTGACACTACTGTTTACATTTGCCTTTTTTGCTTGTGGGCTATCAAATGCCCAGGAATGGCATGTAGAGACTATTGATACTTTGAGCTTCGCCGTTTGGTGGACTACATCTATTGCCCTGGATTCTAACAATTACCCCCACATAGTTTATGGTAACATAAACACACCCGGCTTTAGATATGCTCATTGGACGGGAAGCGAGTGGGATATTGAGTTCATAGAGTCAACAGGAACGGTAGTGGGGTCTTCAATAGCCATAGATTCCCAGGATAGACCTCACATAGTTTATGCTATTGACGGTATTTTGAAGTATGCAGTTTGGAATGGAACCGACTGGGAAATAGAGACTGTTGGTCCGGAATATGCATCTGTTCCATCTCTTGCCCTGGACGCTCAGGATGAACCGCATATAGCTTTTGATTACTGTGAAGCGGATAGTGACTGTGACCTAAGATATGCCTACAAGAGCGAAGGGCAATGGAATATAGATATTGTTGACCCGGAGTATGGTTCAGGTTGGTGGGTGTCGTTAGCATTGGACGGAAATGAATACCCGCACATATCGTATTTCTGGAATATATATGGTTCCAAGGGATACACGGACCTCAGATATGCCCACTGGACCGGGAGCGAGTGGCAGACGGAGACTGTTACTGATTCAAGCTATGGAGCATATACAAATAGCATTGCCGTAGATAGTCAGAATTATCCCCATATTTCTTATTTTTATCAAGAACCAGAAACCGACGAAATTAGATATGCCCACTGGACGGGGAGCGAATGGAGTATACAAGCGGTTGATTCTGGGGGTGTTGCAGGTATTAGTAGCACAATAGCAGTAGATAGTCAGGACAACCCCTGCATAGCTTACGCAGCGGGTTTTGAATGGGAAGACCGCTATTTGAGGTATGCAAAATGGGCGGGGAGCGAATGGAATATACAGGATGTTGACCACGGGACAGGAATAGGGGAGAGGTGTTCTTTAGCTTTGGATAGCAACGACTATCCATATATTTCCTACATTGATAAAGCTAATAACACCCTAAAGATAGCCTGGTATGGGTACGGTCTATCTGTCAACCTCCTCTCCTTCACTGCCACACCTCAAGAGGACTCCTCGGTTCTGCTCAACTGGCAGGTGGAGACTACCGAGGGCGAGCAAATCGCCGGCTTCAATCTCTATCGCCGGGAGGATAGTATTGTAGCGGAAAGCTACAGCTTTCCGCTACATAAGCAAGGCGTTGATTGGACCAAGGTCAACAATTCCCTCATAACCGGTCAGAACCCCTACGCCTACACCGATGCCCGGGTGGTGCCGGGCAAAGCCTACGAATACCGTCTGGAGGCGGTGCTAGCCGATGAATCCACAGAAATTCTGGGCACAGCAAGCTGTGCCCCTACGCCTCCTGCCTTCGCCATCACCAAAGTATATCCCAATCCAGCGTCCGATGTGCTGAACATAGCCCTAACCCTACCCCAATCTGGGGAGGTAACCTTGGAATTATATGACCTGACCGGGCGGTTGGTGGCGAGCAAGGATGTTCAGGTCGCCTCTGCCGGTGAGCTCTCCGAGCAGCTGGATGTGCATCAATTAACTAACGGAGTATATACTCTGCGGGCAACTCAGGGATGCTTTTCTGCTTCTGAGAGGCTTGTGGTAGTGAGATAGACTTGTAGTGCAGGTAGGGGCGCCTGGCTTTTGCGAAGCGCACCTTCGCTACATGTTGCCGTTGTGCAAAACTTAACGGTTGGGCCTACACCACGTATGCGGTTGAACTCAGTTCCGTCATCCCAAAAATTATATAAAAATTGCTTGACATTTACGCCAGACGGGAGTATATTTCCAACACAAACTATTCTGCATTTTCCCTGCTTTTCTGCCATCCCAAATAAATAACCCAATTCTTTCCTCTATGGCTTTAGCCTGAATGTCTATCTCATCAAATCCTTTACTCCTTTTGGAGTAGACACCCGTATTTCATATGGTGATACTATGAATTTGACCGAATTGAAGGAGAAATCTCCTCTGGAATTGAGCGAGATTGCCAGAAACCTCTCCATTGAGGGAGTGGGCTCTCTAACCCCGCGCGAACTCATCTACGAGATTTTAGCCGCCAAGGCTAAGGCGGAAGGTTATGTCTTCGGCGAGGGGGTTCTGGAGATTCATGGCGATGGTTTTGGCTTCCTCCGCTCGCAGCAGAATAATTATCTCCCCGGACCGGACGACATCTATGTGGCTCCCTCACAAATCCGCCGGTTTGGCCTGCGTAAGGGAGAGGTAATCTCCGGACAGATTCGCCCCCCCAAAGAGGGCGAGCGATATTTTGCCCTGATTAAAGTGGAGGCGGTCAACCACGAGCCCCCGGAAAAAGCCTCGCAGATGCCCTTCTTTGAGACCCTCACCCCCCTCTATCCCGAAGAACACATTCAGCTAGAGCGAGAGGATGAAGACCTGTCTATGCGGGTGATGGATTTAATCACTCCCATAGGCAAGGGGCAGAGAGGTCTTATAACCTCGCCCCCCAAGGCGGGGAAGACCATTCTTCTTCAGAAAATCGCTAACTCCGTCTCTACCAATCATCCGGAGATAGAGTTGATTGTTCTCTTGATAGACGAGCGTCCCGAAGAGGTGACCGATATGGCACGTTCGGTGAAAGGCGAGGTCATCTCCTCCACCTTTGACGAACCTGCCGAGCGCCATGTGCAGGTGGCGGAGATGGTCATTGAAAAAGCCAAGCGGTCAGTAGAACTGGGCAAAGATGTCATCATCCTCCTGGACTCCATCACCCGCCTGGCTCGCGCCTACAACTCCGTAGTCCCCCCCTCGGGGAAGATTCTCTCCGGGGGAGTGGACGCCAACGCCCTGCACCGACCCAAGCGCTTCTTCGGCGCCGCCCGCAATGTGGAGGGAGGCGGGTCTCTCTCCATCATCGCCACCGCTCTTATTGAGACCGGTTCCCGAATGGACGAGGTCATCTTTGAGGAGTTCAAGGGGACCGGCAATATGGAGATGGTGCTGGACCGGCGGCTGGCGGACAGAAGAATATTTCCGGCGATGGACATCAACCGTTCCGGCACTCGCAAAGAGGAGTTACTCCTCTCCGAGGAGGAGCTTCAGAAAGTGTGGCTACTTAGAAAGGTATTGGCGGGGGATAATCCGGTGGACGCGATGGAGGTTTTGCTGGATAAGATGCGCCGCACCAAAAACAATGCCGAGTTTCTGGCGATGATAAACAGTATCTGATAAATAATGTAAAAAATTAGTAAATGGGGAAGGACTGATATTATTGGTAGGGGATATTATTTAGCGGCCAGCTCTTTTCTTTCCAACTCCTCATTTTTCTCCCAAACTTCTCCCAAGCCCTGCACTTCCTTAAACAGCCTCTGAAATCCCGGCGGCAAGTTCTCCACCCATTTATTCAAATCGGTACCGATAAGTAGCCAGAAGACCTCTTCTCGGGTGATATTTTGCCGAATGAGCGAGGGCTGGCGGGCGAGAATCTTGAAGCCGACATTGGAATAGGTCTGCTCCACCTCTCCGCGCTTGGAGATTCCCAAGCCGTGCATGCGGGAAATCCCATTGTTATGGGCATATTTGAAAGCCAGAGGGACGAGCTTCATCCAGATGCGTCGGTCGCGGCGAAATTCCTCGGCGACATTAAGATGAAAATGGGCGGGATAGTCCTTCAGAGGAAGCAACATGCGACCATATTTTATATTCTCCAAAAAATAGTAATACCCCACCTGAAGAACTCTGCCGCCCAACTGATAATAGCCGAAGAGTATCTTGGCTATCACCTTAGGAAGTATGCGGAAATTAACAATTCTTCTATATTCATTAGTGTCCCGGCAGATAGCCAGATAGGCGACGACCTGCCCCCTGCTCTCGGCTACAAACAGCCCCTCCGGTTTGTAGTCCGTATAGTAGCTGGTGAAAATGTCGGCGTAAGCCTCGGGGTCTAAGTCCAGCCAGGTGGAGAGCGGCTTTCCGAAGACGGCTACATCAACACACAGCCGACGCACCCCATCCCTATCCTCAGGGCGATATTCTCTGACCTCTAGCGGCGTTATTCCCATCATTCACTCCCTCAGGTAGCTCAGCATTGTTACATTATTCACCAAAAAAGGCAAGAGTAAATTAAGGGTAGTAAGGATTGGATTGTAGGGGCTTAGCGCGCTAAACCCCCACTAACCCCCCCACCTCAACCCCCACTAACCCCCCTTCCAGGGGGGGGCTGGGGGGGTATATACGCTTTGTCTGCCCTTGCCCGACCCCGTCTTAGCGGGGTGAGTTGAATAAAATCCTTTGCTAAAACAGGATAGGTCTGCTATAATGGCGATTAAATATTGTTCTACATCATTCATTCGGTTATTGGGGTGGCTTTATGAGTAAATCCAAGAAACTCAACGAAGAGCTTATACTCTTCTCCGGAAATTCCAATCCAGACCTGGCTGCTAAAATTGCCAAAGAGATGACGATGCCCCTGGGGCATTGCCGGGTCAGCAGATTCCCCGATGGGGAAATCTCGGTCAAAATTGAACAGAATGTGCGCGGCAGAGATGTCTTTATCATTCAATCCACCTGTCCCCCGGTCAATGAAAACATTATGGAGCTTCTCGTGCTTATTGACGCCTTCAACCGCGCTAGCGCCGGGCGTATTACTACTGTCATTCCCTACTATGGCTATGCCCGCCAGGACCGCAAAGACCAACCGCGGGTGCCCATCACCGCTAAGCTGGTCGCCGATATCCTTACCGTGGCTGGCGCCGACCGGGTTTTGACTCTGGACTTACACGCCGGTCAGATTCAGGGCTTTTTTAATATACCGGTTGACAATCTTACCGCCGCACCCATCTTTCTGGACTACTTCCGCAGTAAGAAGTTAGACAACCTGCTGGTCACTTCTCCCGATGTAGGGGGAATAAAGATGGCGCGCAATTTTGCCCGGGAGCTGGACAGCGGCATGGCTGTAGTGGCAAAGCATCGCACCGGTGACGATAGCGTGGAGGTTGATTATATCATCGGAGATGTCAAGGGAAAGAATGTGATAATTATTGACGACCAGATTAACACCGCCGGCACTATCGCCGTGGCTTGCAAGTCGCTGAAGGATAATGGAGCCAGAGATGTCTATGTCGCCGCCACCCACGCCATCTTTGCCGGACAAGCCATAGAACGGCTCTCCTCCTCCCCCATCACCGAGATTGTGATAACCGATACCATACCCACACCTCGCGCCGACGAGCTTGACAATCTTACTATTCTCAGCGTTGCCGGCGAACTGGCTGAAGCCATTGCCTGCATTCACGACAACCAATCGGTATCCGCCCTTTTCCGCGGTGCTCTGTTCTAGGAAAATAATGTTATTCATTCTGAGAGCCAGCTTAGGGCTGGCTCTCTTATTATTGAATGCGATATAATGCTGTGAGAGTATATAAAAAATTGGTTGATTTTGTCGGTTTTTGTGTTAAGTTTATAGTCTGCCTTCACCTGGCGGGGAATATTCTTAAATGAGCAAAGGTGGATGTAAATCGCTATTTGGAGAAATAACCAAGATAGAAGGAGTAACCGATGGAAAAAGTTGCTTTAGAAGTCAAGCCAAGAGACGATACAGGAAAAACTGTAAGCAAACGTTATCGGGAAAAGGGCTTGGTTCCTGCGGTCCTTTACGGCAAAGACCTAGAGTCGCAAAAGCTTCTGGTCAATGCTGACGACCTGCGTAAAATAGTCAAACATCACGGTATAAATGTATTATTAGATATCGTCCATCCGCAGGACAATAAGACCTACACCACGATGATAAAAGAACTCCAGTATAATTATCTGGGTAGCGAAATGCTCCATGTGGATCTCTTCAATATCTCATTGGACAAACCAATAGAAATGGAAGTGCCCGTCCATATTACCGGTCATGCGGCTGGCGAGCTGGAAGGCGGTATCGTTGACCAGAACAAACATAACCTTCCTGTAGTCTGTCTTCCCACTGATATGCCGGAATATCTGACCGTAGATGTTAGCCCCTTAGCGCTGGGCCAGAGCCTGCATGTGCGGGACATTTCTTTGCCAGCCGGGATGCACATTAATATGAATGGTGATGAGACAGTGATTAGCATTTTGATACCGCGAGGAATTAAAGAGGAAGAAGAGGCAGCAGAAGCGGCTGCAGCGGCTGCAGCGGAAGGCGAGGAAGCGGTTGTCGCCGAGGAGACTGCTGAGCCGGAGTTGGTCACTCGCAAAGGTCGTAAAGAAGAAGAAGAAGAAGCAGAAAAGGCTTAGCCACAATACTAAAAGGTTTTATCCAGTGTGGGCGATAATAGGCTTAGGCAATCACAAAAAGGAATACCTGCAAACCCGCCACAATGCCGGCTATATGGTGGTGGACGAGCTTCTCGCCCGAACCGGGAGGAAGTTTCCCTTTAGGCTCATCGGAGGTAGACCTTATCAGGCAACGACGGCGGAAATCGGCGGTGTGGAGTTTATCATCGCTCGCAATCGCACCTATATGAATCTATGCGGCATAGCGGTGGAGCAGCTGCTCCGCCATTATCCTATAAATGTAAGTGAGTTGGTGGTGGTAGTGGACGACATCAACCTTTCGCTCGGCACTATCCGCCTGCGCCCTTCGGGAAGTGACGGTGGACACCGCGGATTACGTTCAATTATTAACACCCTGGACAGCGATGATTTTCTCCGTCTGCGCCTGGGAATAGGCCGACCGCCGGAGAATGTTGACCCCGCTTTCTACGTTCTCTCCCCATTTAAGAGCGGAGAGCGGAAAGTTCTAGCCGAAATGATTGCCGACACCAGCGATTGTGTGGAGATGGTGGTAACCAAAGGCTTGGAGCAAGCCAGACGCCACTTTAATCAGAGGGGATAGAAAATGCAACTGGGTCTAGTGGGATTGCCCAATTCGGGGAAAACCACTTTGTTCAATGCTCTTACCCAGGCTGGAGCACCCGCTGAGCCCTATCCTTTCACCACCATTGAGCCTAATATCGGTGTTGCCATTGTGCCGGATGAAAAGCTTGCCCGCATTGCCGACATAACCGGGTGTAGTCAGGTTATTCCCGCTCATATAAAAGTGGTAGATATAGCCGGGTTGGTGGAGGGGGCTAGTGAGGGTGCCGGACTGGGCAACCGCTTTCTTGCCCACATCCGGGAGATGGATGCAATCTTAATTTTGCTCTCCTGTTTTGCCGAGCCGGCTACACCGGTGGTTGACCTGGAGCTTTTGGAGACCGAGCTGGCTTTAGCCGACCTGGAGACTGCTCGCCAGCGGGTGGAGAAGCTCTCCAAAGAAGCAAAAGGGCAAAAGGAAGAAAGCACCTCGCAGAAGCAGGTTGCTTTGCTCGCGGAACTCTGCAGAGAGCTTAACCAGGGAAAAGGAGTTCGCCAGCAGGGTTTGAGCGAGGAGGGGCTAAATTGTCTGGCGGAACTTTTTTTGCTGACCGCCAAGCCACATTTGGTGGTGGCAAATTTGGCTCCCGAGGAGATTGCGGAAAAGAGCCTCCCGGCGCTTGCTGAGCTCCAGAAATATCTTGGGCGTATCGGTGAGACTGCCTACCCCCTCTCGGCACTGCTGGAGGAAGAAGTTGCCAAGCTGGATAAACAGTCTTCCAGCGAACTCTTGGAGACCTATGGTTTGAAAGAACCACAGGTCGGTGGATTGATTAGGGCCGGTTTTGAACTTCTAAACCTGGTCACTTTTTACACCACCCAGGGAGGCATTGCCCAGAGTTGGTCGGTGGAGCGGGGAACAGAGATACAGAAGGCGGGCGGGAAAATTCACAGCGATTTGGCGGAGGGCTTTATTAAAGCGGAAGTGGTAGCCAGCGACGAACTTCTGGCCATCGGTTCAATGAGTGCGATGCGCAGTGCCGGTAAGCTAAAAATTGAAGGACCGCACTATCCTATCACTGGTGGAGAGGTAATAAAGATATTGCACCGCTAGCGCAATTTTAATGGATATATTTTCACCGCCAAACGATTTTTGAGGTATAATCGTCGTAGTTTTTAAACATTTCCAGAAGAGAGGAGTGAACAGCTTGAAGGTCTATGAGTCCATGATAATCGTCAAGTCAGACCACGATGAAACCGCCTTAGCCGAGTTTCGTAAAGGAGTGGAGACCGTTCTTTCCGAAAACGGAGCAGAGCTTTTGCGTTTTCTGGATTTGGGCGTGCGAGATATGGCTTACGATATCGCCAAGGAGAAGCGAGGGCACTACTTCCTGGTCTATTTCCAGGGGAGTGGCACCGCTATCAGCGCCTTGAGCCGTCACCTTAAGCTTTCCGAGCATTGCCTCCGCCATATGGTCTTACTCACTGAGGGGAAAGTCCCCGAGCAGGTGGAAGGAGAAGCCGGCGGAATCATCACCGCAGCAGGAACTTTTGAGAGCCGGGGCAGGAGCCCCCGCAGAGAGGGTCGCTACTTTAGAAGACCGAGGACAGAGGAGGAGGAAGAAGTGGAGGATGCGGAAGACCTGATCAGGCGACCTCCAACACCCGCTCCGCCAAAAGAATCCCCGGAAAAACTTAAGAAAGAGCAAAAGACCGAGCCTACACCGGGACCACCGCCAGAAGCGGCGGAAGCACCGCCAGAAGCGGCGGAAGCACCGCCAGAGGCGGTGGAAGCACCGCCAGAGGCGGTGGAAGCACCGCCAGAGGCGGTGGAAACGTTGCCAGATGAAGGAGAGAAGAGTTAAATCTATGTTCCTGTGAATGGTAGTGCAAAGCAATGTGCTAATTATGTGCAAGGAGGCAAAACTATGGCAAATTATAATAAGATATTCTTAATGGGCAACATCACAGCGGATATTGACCTGCGCTACACCCCTAATGGCATACCTGTAGCCCGCTTTAGTGTGGCGGTGAACCAGTTCTATAAGGATGCCGAGGGTCAACAGAAGCAGAGTGTTGACTTTATCCCCGTAGTTGTCTTCTCTCGCCAGGCGGAGGCTTGTTCTCAGTATCTGGGCAAAGGCAGCCCGGTATTCGTAGAGGGGCGATTGACTATTCGTGATTATGTTGACAAAGAGGGAAATAAGCGTCGTGCGGCTGAGGTGCGAGCTCGCCGGGTGATATTTATGCCCAAGAGACGCGCTGGCGAAGCCAGTGCTGCCGTTCCCCCTGCTGCAGAGCCGGAAAAAGTAGATGAGGTGGTGGAGGAGTTAGCCGATACCGAAGTAGATGACGATATCCCCTTTTAGCCTGGCGGAAAGCAAATATGTTTTTATGAGCAGTTAAGCAAAAAATTTGAATTAAGGAGAACTTAATAGATGCGAGACCAAAAAAATAGGGACCAGAAACATAAAGACCAGAAATTCAAGAGAACCTTTCGGCAGCAGGTCTGTGCGTTCTGTGTGGAAAATGTCCGACACATTGATTACAAGGACTTAGCTACCCTGCGCCGTTTCGTCAGCGAGAGGGCTAAGATTAGACCGCGGCGCTCGTCCGGCGTCTGTGCCCGGCATCAGCGAATCCTAGCCCAGGCTATCAAGCAGGCGCGCAATATGGCTCTGCTTCCCTTCGTTGTGGAACACTACCGCTAATCCTTGGGAGATAGACGGAATGAAAGTCATCCTGATAAGAGATGTAGAAGGATTGGGGGAACGCGGGTCGGTGGTTTCGGTAGCTCGTGGCTTCGCCCGAAATTATCTAATTCCCCGCAACCTGGCCAAAGAGGCTACGGAGAAAGCTCTTTCCGCCTTCCAGAAAGAGCAACATCTGGACGAACGACGGCTGGAGCGCGAACAGCTTACTGCTGAGGAGTTAGCCGGCAAACTCTCCGGAGTAGTGTTGTCAGTAACTATGAAAGCTGGCGAGGGGGGGCGTCTTTTCGGTGCGGTAACCTCAATGGATGTGGCAAAAATGCTGGAGGAACGGGGAATAATGGTGGACCGGCGGGATATTCGTATGGAGGAAAGCATAAAGACTCTGGGCACGCACATCGTAGAGATAAACCTGCCCCGGGGTTTCTCGGCACAGATTCAACTGGAGGTTCGCAGGGAGAGTGGCGAGGAGGAAAAGCCGGCGGAGAAAGCCAGCGACTCGGCGAAACCGGGGGAAGAGACAGAGACCACCGCATAAGCCATACTTGGGAAGATGCTAAGTAAAATTCAATGCTCCGTTCAAAATAGAAATATTACTAACGAACAATGGTTGACGAACAACAGCTGCCTCAGAATATTGAAGCGGAACGAGCGGTTATCGGGGCAATGTTACTCAAGGCGGAAGCCATTGAGGAAGTGGTGGGGAAGCTTTCTGCGGAAAGCTTTTACCATCTACCGCACCGCATAATCTTTGGGGCGATGCTGGCGCTAAACGCCCGGGGACAGAGCGTAGATGTAGTTACCCTGACCGAGGAGCTTCAGCAAACAAACAAGCTGGAACCGGCCGGCGGTCTGTCCTACATTATGAGCATCATCCGCGATGTGGCTACCGCCGCTCACCTCGCCGACCACGCCGGCATAGTGGAGGAAAAATCCTCCTTAAGGCGTCTGATTGAGACTATGGAGCGGGTAAAGGCTAGGGCTTACGAGGACTCCGGCGACCTGGACGAGATAGTGGATGAAGCTGAGCGGGGTATCTTTGAGATATCCCAAAGACGGATGAGGCAGGACTTTGTCCTGTTGAGTAGCGTCATCAAAGGTGCAATTGAGAATATTGAGGAGATTCACGCTCGCAAGGATAATGTCACCGGTCTGCCCACCGGCTTCACCCAATTTGACGAATATACCTGTGGGCTGCAGAAGCAGGACCTGATAATTATCGCCGGGCGCCCCTCATCGGGAAAGAGCGCCTTTGCCCTGGATATTGCTCGCTATGCGGCGGTGGAGAAGAAGCTGCCGGTGGCTATCTTCAGCCTGGAGATGTCCATTGAACAGTTAGTCCTGCGCCTAATCTGCTCCGAAGCCCGGGTCAACGCCCATCGGGTGCGCTCCGGTTTCATCACCGCGACGGAATGGAACCCTCTCTACCAGGCGGCAAATCGTCTGGCGCACTCACCTATCTATCTGGACGATACCCCGGCTCTATCCATAATGGAGGTGCGCTCCAAAGCCCGCAGGCTGAAAAACCGCCATGACATCTCTTTATTGCTAATTGATTATCTGCAACTGATGCGCGGCACGGTGAGCCGGGCGGATAATCGTCAGCAGGAGGTGGCGGAGATAAGCCGGTTCCTAAAATCCCTGGCCAAGGAACTGGACATACCGGTAATCGCTCTGAGTCAGCTCTCGCGGGATATTGAAAAGCACGGCAACCGCCGCCCGCAGCTCTCCGACCTGCGCGAGTCCGGGGCTATTGAACAGGACGCCGACCTGGTGACTTTTATCTGGCGCAAACACCAAAAAAATATGGCTGAGGGAGAGGAAGTCGCCGAGGAGCCCGCAGGTCAAGCAAGCGATGCTTTAACCGAACTCATCATCGGTAAACAGCGCAACGGTCCCACCGGAACAGTAAAACTTATTTTCGTAGCCGACTATATGAGCTTCAGTAACATTGATTGGTCCAAGCGGACCGTAGGATAGCCTTGAAAGATATGAAGAACGACGCCCAGGACCTGATAGACGCCAACCGCTTCAACTTCTTTGCCGAGGTTGATATGGATGCCATAGAGGGCAATACCTCGCGCATCAAAAGCCATCTCACCAAAGGCGTCAGGCTTCTGGCGGTGGTGAAAGACGACGGCTACGGACATGGTCTTCTGGAGGTGAGCCGGTCGGCGCTTTCCGGAGGAGCTGACTATTTAGGTGTGGTTGCCGCCCACGAGGGTCTGCGTCTGCGTCAGGGAGGAATCAGCGCCCCGACTCTGGTGATGGGCAAGACCGAGCCACACGAAGCCGGCAAAGCGGTAGCCGCCGGCCTGGAACTGGCGGTATTCTCCAAGGATATTGCCCCGGCGCTGGAAGGTGCGGCGTCGGCGATGGATAAGCGGGTGGGGGTCTATGTCAAAGTGGATACCGGTATGGGTCGGTTGGGGGTGTTGCCGGAAGAAGTAATGGAATATGCCCAGTATCTAGTCGGTTTCAATCATATTGATATTTTAGGCTTGATGACTCATCTCGCCGCCGGAGACGCCCAGGACTTAACCTTTACCAGGCAACAGCTCTCCATCTTCCAGGAGCTCGTCAGCACACTCCGGAATAAAGGTTTCGCCCTCCCCCAGAATCACGGTGCCTCTACTCCCGCTACCCTGAACCTCCCCGAATCGCATATGGATATGGTGCGGGTTGGTCTGGGCATCTACGGCTATTACCCCTCGGAATTTGTCAGCCGGGATGTCAAATTGGCGCCCGCTCTCAGCCTGCGCACCCGCATTATTCATCTCAAGCACTTGCCCAAGGGCTCTTCCATTAGCTACCGGCGCACCTATTTCACCAAATCCGCTACCGACATCGCCGTCATTCCCGTGGGATATAATCACGGCTATCTGCGCAGTCTTAGCAATGCGGGCATAGCCCTGGTCAACGGTCGGCGGGTGCCGGTGGCGGGAGTGGTCTGTATGGATATGACTATGCTGGATATGGGCGCCGGGAGCAAAGTGAAAGTGGGCGATATCGTAACTCTTATCGGCAAAGACGGCGAGGAATTCATAGGCGCTGATGAGTTAGCCGCCGCTGCCGGCACTATTCCCTACGAATTGTTCACCGCCCTCAACGGCAAGGTGCCCCGTCTATATCTGCAGGGTGGTCAGGTAGTGGGCATTCGTCCCGCCACCTGGGGGCTACGAGAATGACTATGGCCAAACCGCGCCATAATGAATTTCTGCACATAGCGGAACTGGTGGGAGGTAAAGTCCTCCGCGCCCTGGAATCTACCGGCGGGATCGCCATAATGTTCTGGAAGGCGTTCTATAACATCTTTGTTCCGCCGTTGGAGGTCAAGCGCAGCTTCCAGCAGATGGTGCGGGTGGGGGTGGAGTCGGTGCCGGTGGTCTTGCTCACCGCCATCTTCACCGGTATGGTGTTGACTCTGCAGACCACCTATCAGATTGCCAAGTTCGGCGCTGAGTCCTACATCGGTGGTGTTGTAGGGCTATCTATGACCAGAGAGCTTGCCCCGGTTTTGACCGGTTTGATGGTAGCCGGCAGGGTAGGTGCCTCCATCGCCGCGGAGCTGGGCACTATGTCGGTAACCGAGCAGATTGACGCTCTGCAGACTCTAGCCACCAACCCCATTCGGTATCTGGTAACTCCCCGGTTGGTCGCCTGTCTTTTGATGATGCCGGTCTTGACCGCCATTGCCGACGCCATCGGAATTATGGGCAGCTATGCGGTGGCGGTCTACCATCTGGGAATACCGGGGAGCGCCTATATGAAGACCCTGAGTATGATTGTGGGGTCATACGATGTGCTCACCGGTTTAGCCAAGACCGTTATCTTTGGCGGAATCATCGCCTCGGTCTCCTGTTATTATGGCTTCAAGACTCGCGGCGGCGCCGAGGGGGTAGGTCGCTCTACCACCACCAGTGTGGTCTCCTCATGTATTATCATCCTTCTATCCGATGTGCTTTTGACCGCCCTATTCACCAAATAACTGCATTTCATAAAATATGCCTCCGACGACTAAAGACATTTCAGTTAAAGAGACCAAAGTCTGGGAAAAGAAGAGCGCCAAACCCCTAATCGTAGCCGAGAGTCTATTTAAGAAGTTTGGCGACCTGCAGGTCCTCAACGGTATGGACCTGACCATCAATGAGGGCGAGGTAATCGTCATCATCGGTCGCTCCGGATGTGGCAAATCGGTCTTTCTCAAGCATCTGGTGCGCATAATGCGACCGGACCGGGGGCGTATTTTCTTTGATAATATAGATATTAATCAGCTGAAGGAAAGTGAGCTTACCGAGCTAAGGAAAAACTTCGGTATGCTCTTTCAGGGCTCGGCGCTTTTTGACAGCCTTTCGGTGCAGGAGAATGTGGGCTTCCATTTTTACGAATATTCTAAATTGCCTCAGTCGGAGATAGATAAAATTGTCTCCGAAAAACTTGCCTTAGTGGGCTTATCCGGAGTGCAAGAGGTCTTTCCGGCGGAGCTTTCCGGGGGAATGAAGAAGCGAGTGGGTTTGGCCAGGGCGATTGCCACCGAGCCGCGGGTAATCCTCTACGATGAGCCCACCACCGGACTGGACCCGATAATGGCAGATGTGATTAACGAGCTAATTCTGGATTTGCAGAAAAAGCTCAACATAACCAGCATTGTAGTTACTCACGATATGGTCAGCGCCTATAAACTCGCCACTCGTATAGCCATGCTCTACGAGGGCAAGATAATCGCCGTGGGCAGTCCCCAGGAGATTAAAAATTCCAAGAATCCCTATGTCCAGCAGTTCATCAGCGGCAGTTCCCACGGCCCGATTGATGTGCTAATAGGCTAAAGAAGGTTTCAAGGGAGGAGTTTGATGAAAGCAGAAGCGAAAGTAGGTATATTAGTCTTCGTCTCCATCATTTGCCTAGCCATATTGCTATTCTGGGTGGGGGTATTTGATATCTTTCGCGGGGGGTATCGCATCTATGTGGATTATCCGCAGATTGGCGGTTTGAGCGAGGGTAGCAGTGTGCGTATGGCTGGAGTGCTCATCGGTAAGGTGGAGAAGATTGAACTTATGGATAAAGAGGATAAGAAAGTAGTCCGTTGCACTCTGTGGATACAGACGAATACGCCCATACCTAATAACTCTCGCTTCACAATAAATATGGCTGGTCTGCTCGCGGAGAAGTATATTGAGATTCTACCCGGAGATATCAATAGACCGGCGATTAAGGAGAATGTGGTAATGGAGGGGGTGGGTGGGGCGGATATTGGGGCGTTACTATCCAGTGGCGGAGACCTGTTCAGCGAGCTGAAGGATATTTCCGGGGGCATCAAAAAACTGACCGACGACGAGACCATCAATTCTATTAAAAATACAATTAAAAATGCGGAGAAGACCACCAAGAATCTCAATAGCATCGTTGAGGGTAGCCAGGAGGATATTCAGGTCACATTATATCACCTGCGCTCAATCTCGGTTCGCCTGGACCAAATGCTGGCGCGTAACGAAGACAACCTGGATAGCACTTTTGCGGATGCCAAGGTTATCGCCGGAAATTTGAAGGAGATTACCGGCAATATCCAATCTATCGCCGTGAAAATTGACTCCGGTCAGGGAACTATGGGCAAGCTGATAAACGACCCAGCCCTGCACGATGAACTACTGGCCACCACCAAGGAAGCTAAGGACTTAATAAAGGATTTCCGGGCTAATCCTACCCGGTATCTTCAGCTGAGCATCTTTTAGGGTGTAGATAGCTAGCCAACTATTATGACCATAGATAAAATATATCTGCAGGGTCCGCGAGTGCACTTGCGGGCGGTAGAGCTGACTGACCTGGATAGCATAATGGAATGGGTCGGCGACCAGGAGATAACCGGCTATTTATCCAGCTTCATCAATCCAGTCTCCCGGGAGATGGAGAGAGAGTGGGTGGAGCTGGCCAGCAGAGACCCGGGGAAACCCCCCAGGGACCTGCGTTTTGTTATTGAGACCAGGGAAGGTCTCTATCTGGGGAATATCGGCTTGCACGATATCAACTGGCGCAGTCGCAACGCCGAGGTGGGCATCGTCATCGGGAAAAAGGAGTATCTGAGCAAGGGCTACGGCACCGAGGCGATGCTGTTGATGCTGGAGCATAGCTTTGAGCAATTGAATCTGCATAGGATTACACTCCGGGTATTTGATTTCAACCAGCGAGCCATCAAGAGCTATCAAAAATGTGGTTTCAAAGAAGAGGGAGTGCTGAGAGAGCATTTCTTTGCCCGGGGAAAGTATCGCGACGAGATTATAATGGGCATACTGTGCAAGGAATTTTTAGCCCTGGAGGTTCGAAAAGACTCAAAATTATTGGGCGAATAGCCGCCGCACTCATTTTGGGTGCGGCGTTTTGCGTTTGGGGGGAATGTAAAATTTGAAAATCCGCTCAAAAATATCTTGACAAGCATAAAAAACAGAGCTAAAATATATATATGAAAGACAATTATTATTTAGTTAATAGCATTAACCTTTTATAGATTCCAACTTTATTAACCCCACCCCGGAGGTGCTCTATGCGGGCCAAAAGCAATCATTCCAATCGTAAGCGCTTTACCTACCTACCCATCTTTATTATATTTTTAGCTCTCCTTCTTCCCCTTCCCGCTCTGGCCGACGGCAAATGGCTATCATTCGGGGAGTATGAAACGCCCGAGGGCACACCACCCATCATCAAAGTCTTAGAGGACGACAGCTACCACACCACGCTGGAGATTACTATTCCTGGTATGTGGGTGGAGGAGGTTAATGAGGGCGGTTACACCTTTTAAAAGCTGGAGCTACCGGATTTTGCCACTCTGGGAGACATCGGCAAGCCAGCTATCCCGGCGATAGGGCAGTTCGTGGGCTTTCTTGCGCCCTCCACCAACAGCATAGAGTATAAGGACGAGGATAAGGTGGTCTTGGAGGATATGTTGGTCTACCCGGCGCAGACCCCACGCTATGACAGTGACGACTACTCCGACTACGGCTTTGACTTTGATAAAGAGTTCTACTCTCAGGACACCTGGTATCCTGAGGAAAGAGCTAATGTCAGCGAGACCAGCATAATGCGCGAGGTCTGTGTAGCCCACACCGGGATAGTGCCCTTTGAGTATAACCCGGCCAAGCGGGAGCTGATAGTCCACCCGCAAATGCTGGTCACCGTCTATCATAAGCCGGGAGCTGAGGGTTACGAGGATTGGAGTATGCCCATCGGCGCCGACCCGGATTTTGTGGAGATGTATCGGAGCGTGGTGGTGAATTACGACAATCTGGGGATGGCCGAGGTGGATACAACTACTATTTATGATTATTTAATTATTACAAACTCGGAGTTCGCTTATTCGGCTAACCAATTACACGACTTTCTGGAGTTACGTGATCATTCGGTTATGGTTCATCAGATTAACACCGTCAATTGGCAAATGATATACAATGACATATATGCATTTTACGTATTATATGATAACGATTATGTTCTACTCATCGGGGATGACCAACATATTCCCGTGCCTCTGAAATATTTAAATGGCAGTTACATTCCCTCCGACCAGGTTTATGCCGACCTTTGGACTCCTTCCATGCATTGCCCAGGTCCTACGGTTGCTGTAGGTAGGTTATCGGTGAGTAGTTTTGGTTATGCTCAGCTTCAGGTGAACAAAATTGAGGACCACTATAATCACCCTAACCCACAAGCAGAGCTTAAATGCTTACTCGTGGCGCATGGATATTTAGAAGTCCATTTCCCTCCATATGGTTACATTTTTGTAAATTGCAAGGAGGATGTAAGGAATTACCAATACTATATAACCCAACCTCAGTTTAGGTGTATTTACGGAAATGACCCGCAGTTTGACAACCAGGACATTATTGACGCCATAAATTCAGGGCAAAGGGTAGTAAACTACACTGGACATGGCGACGAGACGACTTGGTCCTATTGGGATTATTATAATGACTATTTTACTTTTTCCGACATAGACCAAATTAACCCTGGATACTTTCGGCCTGCGGTGTTCAGCATCTGTTGTTTGACCGGCGACATAACCTATGAAGGTGGGGAATGTTTCTGCGAACGCTGGATGAATGACATCGGTGGGGCGGTTGCCATCGTTGGAGCCACAATTGAAACGCCAATAGATACCAATTCACCTTTTGATAAGTGGATATTTAAAGTGCTCTACGGTCGTTATGACCAGCCTGCTAATGCAATTTATGAACCTGAAGGGCATCTGGGAATAATGCACAACTGGGCGAAGATGAAGATGCTGGCGGAATTCTATGGTGGTGAAGATTGGGATTCTGCTCTGAAAACCTACTACGCTTTTCTACTTCTGGGAGACCCTTCGCTGTGGATACTGCCCTCAGACCAAGAACCACAGGGGATTTCCGGTATGACAGGAGTAGATAAAGATAATCAGATTGCGGTGACTGCCATTAAACAACCAAGTTTAACTATCTATCCCAATCCGGTCTGCGAAGTTATGAGCCTGAATGTAGAAAGCCTGGAATCAGGTCCGGCGGAGATAAGGATTTACGACCTCTCTGGTAGGGTGGTTTTTGATAAAGAATTATCTGTTAACTGCGGAAACAATTTATTCGCCATTGACTTAGCTGATATAGGGATGAAATCCGGTGTATATGTCGTTCAATTTTCTTCGCCGGGGATATCGGAAAAGAACACAATCGTGTTTACTCACTAATGTAAAGACAGGAGGTCCGAAATGAGATACCTGACATATTTGACTCTGCTGGTCACATTTACCTTTTTTACTTGTGGGCTATCAAATGCCCAGGAGTGGCATGTAGAAACTATTGATTCCTTAAGCGGTGCCGTTTCCTATTGGCGGACTACATCTATTGCCCTGGATTCAAACAATTACCCCCACATGGTTTACAACAGTATGGATACACCCGGGCTCAAGTATGCGCATTGGACGGGAAGTGAGTGGGATATTGAGTTTATAGAGTCAACAGGATATGTAGCGAGGAGTTCAATAGCTATAGATTCCCAGGATAGACCTCACATAGCCTACGACATTGACTATGCTTTAAAGTATGCAGTTTGGAATGGGACTGACTGGGAGATAGAGACTATTGTTCCACAATACGCGTGCGTGCCGTCTCTGGTCCTGGACAGCCAGGATGAACCGCACATAGCTTTCGATTATTGTGAAGTGGATAGTGACTGCGACCTAAGATATGCCTACAGGAGCGAGGGCCTATGGAAAATAGAGATAGTTGACCCGGAGAAAGGTTCTGGTTGGTGGGTTTCGTTGGCTTTGGACGGAAATGGATACCCCCACATATCCTACTTATGGTTTACATATTCTACTGTACACACGGAGCTTAGATATGCCCACTGGACCGGGACTGAGTGGCAGACGGAGACTGTGGATGATTCAAGTGATTTACCCTACCCAAACAGCATTGCTATCGCTATTGATAACCAGAACCATCCCCATATATCGTATTGGTATGAAGACTCAGGAACTAATGAGCTTAGATATGCGCATGGGACGGGGAAATTCTGGGACATACAGGTGTTAGATTCTGGGTTGCATGTTGGGGCTAGAAATTCAATAGCACTGGATAGCCAGGATAATCCCTGCATAGCTTACCAAGCATATTTTGAACAGGACAACGGTTTTGTAAGGTATGCACATTGGACGGGCAGTGAATGGAATATTCAAGATGTTGACCACGGGACAGGAATAGGGGATAGTTGTTCTTTGGCTTTGGATAACCAAAATTACCCACATATTTCCTACCTTAATACATCTAATGACACCTTAAAGTTAGCTTGGTATGGCTACGATTTAGCCATCTCCCTCCTCTCCTTCACCGCCACACCTCAAGAGGAGTCCTCGGTTCTGCTCAACTGGCAGGTGGAGACTACCGAGGGCGAGCAAATCGCCGGCTTCAACCTCTATCGCCGAGAGATAAATAATGATATTGCAGCCGAGGTTTCAAACCTCGGCTGCATATGGACCCAGGTCAACCCCTCCCTCATCACCGGCCAGAACCCCTATACCTACACCGATTCTTCGGTAGAGCTAGGCAAGTCCTACGAATACCGTCTGGAGGCGGTCTTGGCCGATGAATCCACAGAAATTCTGGGCACAGCAAGCTGTGCCCCTACACCACCAGCCTTCGCCATCAACAAGGTCTATCCCAACCCGGCGTCGGATGTGCTGAACCTAGCCCTGACCCTGCCCCAAACCGGGGGGGTAACATTGGAATTATATGACTTGACTGGACGGGTGGTGGCTACCAAAGATATTCAAATTTCCTCTCCTGGTGAGTTCACTGAGCAGCTAGATGTAGGCGGATTAGCCAACGGTGTATATACCCTGCGGGCTACTCAGAATAGCTCTGAGACCTTTGCCAAGGTGGTGATATGCAAATGAAAGACAGGACAATAAGGAGGTGGTGGGTTACAGTGTAAGGCGGGTGCTATTTTGAGCGTCAGCATTCTTGATTAAGGAGGCCGATGTGCGGTATTTGGTCGTGAATGTTCTGGTATTAGCCACACTAACGTTGCTGGCGATAAATGCATCAGGCATAGAATGGCACACTACGGTAGTTGACTTTTCTGACGACCCCCCAGACACTATGACGGGATTAGACTCCTCTATAGCTCTAGATGACCAGGATTACCCGTATATATCCTATTGGCAGGCTGCTTTTGGGTGGGACTATTTCTGCCTGAAATGTGCTCATTGGACGGGCAACGGATGGGTCATATATGGAGTGGATTATTCCGACCATTCAGGAAGCAACACATCTATTGCCCTTGATTCCCAAGATTATCCATATATAGCCTACGAAGATAGTTGGTGGGGTGCGCTTAAGATGGCTTATTGGACCGGGTCTTATTGGAGCTATCAAGTTGTAGGTTCAGTCTATTTTGAAATTGACACCTCTATCGCCGTAGATTCACAGGGTTACGTGCAGATTTCTTTCAATGACGATGGGCTTAATTATGCTTACTGGAGCGGAGGTCTGTGGGAGTTAATTGATTTGGAGCCCACTACAGCAGATGCATACGGTATTTCTATGCATTTAGATACTGATGACCATCCACATATCTCGTATGGTAGTAAGTCAGGATGGGACTTAAAGTATGTATACCAGACGGAGAGCACCTGGGAGAATCAGCTTATAGATTCGCAAATAGGCTATACCGACACCTCAATAGCTTTAGATAATCTGGATTACCCTCATGTTTCATATTTTGATAACAATCCAGATGAGCATTTGGAATACGCAAGCTGGACGGGAACAACCTGGGATTTTCAAACCGTTGATTCGGGGTTTTCAGCGAATTACGGCTTTAACTCAATGGCTCTTGATTCTCAAGATAATCCGCACATTGCCTATTATGACCAATCAAACTCCCTCCTGAAATATGCCCGTTGGACGGGGAGCGAATGGGAGATACAGGTTGTTGACTCGGATGACCTTGGTGTGTTTGGAGGGACGGTATTTCTGGCACTTGATTCAGAGGATCATCCGCACATATCTTATTATGATTATAATCACCGCCGACTCAAATACGCCTGGTATGGAGACCCACTAAACGCCATCTCCCTCCTCTCCTTCACTGCCACGCCGCAAGATAATTCCTCGGTTCTGCTCAACTGGCGGGTGGAGACCACCGAGAGCGAGCAAATCGCCGGCTTCAACCTATATCGCCGTCCCCTTACCACGGATGTAGCGGAAAGCTATAGCTTTCCGCTACAAAAGAAGGACGCAGGTTGGACCAAGGTCAACTCTTGCCTCATCACCGGTCAAAACCCCTACACCTACACGGATAACACGGTGCAACAGGGCAAGTCCTACGAATACCGTCTGGAGGCGGTCTTGGCTGATGAATCCACAGAAATTCTGGGCACAGCAAGTTGTGCCCCTGCGCCACCAGCCTTCGCCATCACCAAAGTATATCCTAACCCGGCGTCCGATGTCCTGAACATAGCCCTCACCCTGCCCCAATCCGGGGGGGTAACTTTGGAACTATACGACCTGACCGGGCGGGTGGTGGCGAGCAAGGATATTCAAGCTGTCTCTGCGGGTGAGTTTTCCGACAAGTTAGATGTAGGCGGATTAGCCAACGGGGTATATACCCTGCGGGCTACTCAGGGGGATTTATCTGCTTCAGAGAGGATAGTGGTGGTGCGATAAAGATTTACGACCTTAGCGGCAGATTGGTTTTTGAAGATAATTATTCTATTAACGACGGAGATAATAATATAGTTGTTAATTTGTCCAATTTGCGCCTGAATTCGGGAATATATCTGGCCAAAATAGAAATACCCGGCCTATCTAAAGTCTGTAAGCTGGTTTATGCGCCAGAAAGCAGATAGGAGGCTTATATGAGATACCTACTGACAATTTTTTATTTAGTGTCAATAGCGGGCATATTGCTCTTAATCTCACCGTGCGTTTGTAAGGCCGCCGAATGGCACATAGAAACTCTGGATCCTGAGGTTATGGGAAATTTTCCAGGTCGCCCCAGTATTGATATTGATACCCAAGGCAAACCTCACCTATCGTATTTATGTGGTTCTCCATATGAAAACGCGCAGGTGAGATATGCTTTTTGGAATGATGTAAATTGGGAGGTTACAACAGTATATGAATGCCCACACGACTTATACTACACCCAGTTTGCATTAGACAGTCAAGATAGACCGTATATAAGTTACAGCGATGAAGCCAACATATGGCTGGCGAGTTTTGACGGTGAACACTGGACCATTGAACTGGTCAATCCAGTTTTTTATTCTCTTTACTACCATTCTTTGGAATTGGATAACCAGGACCAAGCTCATCTCTCTTTTGAGGCTTATGATTATCCATCTCCATTTCATCTAATCTATGCCTATAAGCAAGGAGGTGAATGGGTAAACGATACGATTGACGATAATGACGGGTCTTTCAGTGATATTGCAATTGATTCCCAGGACCACCCCAATATCTCCTATTCTTTTAGATATCTTGGAAGTATGCAGCTTAAATACGCCCATTGGAGTGGTAGCGAATGGGAGATAGCAACTATTGATTCCGGTATCAACGATTTGCCTGAAGGTTATATATCTCTTGGAATTGACCAGCAGGACAATCCACACATCTCCTATTACAAGAACGATAACCTCTACTATGCTTATTGGAATGGAGACGAATGGGTAATACAGGTGGTTGATAATGGGCCGGCCACTGGATATAGTTCTTCCCTAGTTATTGATAGTCAAGGAAGGGCACACATATCCTACTATGATATAACCAATGGGAATTTGAAATATGCCTACTTTGATGGCAGTAATTGGCACCTAGAGACGGTAGATAACCAATGTCCAGGTGGAGCTTACTACGCTTCTAATTGCCTGGCATTGAATGCATGGGACCAGCCGTTCATTGTTTATGAGGACCTAAATAATCATTATCTCAAGCTCGCCTGGCAGGGCGGGGGCTTAGGCATCAACCTCCTCTCCTTCACCGCCACACCGCAGGAGGATTCCTCGGTTCTGCTCAATTGGCGGGTGGAGACCACCGAGAGCGAGCAAATCGCCGGCTTCAACCTCTATCGCCGCAATATTGTAACGGAGAATGTTGTAACGGAGAGCTATAGCTCTCCGCTACAAAAGCAAGACGCTGATTGGACCAAGGTCAACCCTCACCTCATCACCGGCCAGAACCCCTATACCTACACGGATAGCATGGTGAACCCCGGCAAATCCTACGAATACCGGCTGGAGGCTGTCTTGGCCGATGAATCCACAGAAATTCTGGGCACAGCAAGCTGTGCCCCTACACCCCCAGCCTTCGCCATCACCAAGCTCTATCCCAATCCAGCGTCCGATGTGCTGAACATAGCTCTAACCCTGCCCCAAACCGGGGAGTTTACCTTAGAGCTATACGACCTATCCGGGCGGATGGTGGCTAGCAGAAGTCACCCAATGGAAAAGACCGGTGAAGATGTTTTTCAGATGGACATCTCCGACTTAGCTCCCGGGGTATATATTGCTAAAGTGACTTTGGGCGGGGCTAATGCTCAGGCACGAGTGGTGGTCGCCAGATAAGCTCCATCACCCTAACCCCCTTTCTAGGGGGGCTGGGGGGTATATACGCTTTCTCTGCCATCAACTACTAATTACCACGCACCCTATCCGGGTGCGCTTTATATTTCTATTGCCATAAAGTGTGATATATTATATTATTAGTTGAAGTTGGCATCATGCATCTCTCAGGAGAAGACTATGGTTGACCAACCGAGCATCTTTATTCGGGTTAAAGGAAAAGAAGTGGGTCCCCTTGCCGTGGAACAGGTCAAAGAGCTGATAGATAAGCGGCAATTTTCCCCCACCGACTACATCCGCGCCGAGGGCATAACCCGCTGGGTTATGGCAAAGAATCTGGTGCACCTCAAAGCTTTGTTTGACGCCAAGGAAAGCGAGCAGAGGAAGACGGCGTTCAGCGGTTGGCTCAAAGCGGTGAAGGACGGAGCTCCGCCAATGGTGCTCACCACCGACGGTCGGGCGGCGGAGCAGGAAAGAATTGAAGCGGAGCGTCAGGAGTTGGAATCGGCACGCAAACGGCTGGAGGAGGAGGAAGCCCGCCTGCACGCCGAACACGCCGATGAAATCACCAAACGTTCCGAGGAATATCAACTGCTGGTGGCGGAGCGCAAGCGCCTGGAGGAGGAGCGGGAACGGATTGAACGGGAGGAAAAGGAACTCTCCCAAATGACTTCTAAGATGAAAAGAAGTCGTCTGATTCCTCTAGGTATCGCCGCGGTAGTAGTGGTGCTGTTTCTGGCAGTAGGGATTCCCTTTTATTGCCATTACCAAAAGCGGGTGGAGGAATATAACCAAAAGATCGCCCGTATGGACGAACTGGACCAGAGGATAGTTGCATTAGAGGATGAACTGGGAAAAGCCATTGATAGCCAGGACCTGAACACCATCGCCTCTATATCCGAAGAACTGAAAAACTTAAAGGAAGAGCGGGATAAATTGAAGGAAGAGGTGGGAGAGACCACCACATCAGAGAATACCATTACTCCCAAAGAACCGGAGATGGAGACCTCGCTGGGCACGGTGAACATTACCGGACCTCTCTCTATTGACGGCGCCGGCAAAAGCGACCTCACCCGCACGCCGGATAAAATTTCCACCGGCGTCTATGGCGTAATGGGTAGCATCACCTCGGTCTACAACCGGGAGTTGGCGAAAAACCCCGGCTTCTCCGGCAAGGTGGTCGCTGGTTTTACTATCAGTGGGAATGGTTCGGTAACCAATGCCTATGTCATCTCCTCATCGGTGGGCAATTCAAAAGTGGAGAGTGCGGTGGCGAATGCCCTGCAAGGAGCGCACTTTATGTCTTCCTCAGCAGGTGAAGTTACTGTCACCTATCCATTTTACTTTCAACCCAAGTAACTAGCCCACTTTTTCGTTGATTATTATCCCCCCAGACTCTAATATTGGGGGATATTTTTTCTCCCCACCTGGTTGCAATACATTATGGCTGAGACTACTAAAAATCGAGTCATCTTCATCGGCATAGACGGTCTGGACGCCAACCTCACCGAGCACTGGATAAATAAGGGCTATCTCCCTTATATGAACAAAATTGCTGAAGAGGGTTGCATACATCGTCTCACCCCTCTAGCACCTCTGCAACACGCCTCCGCCTGGGCTTCATTTCTTACCGGAGTCAATCCCGCTCGGCACCGCATTTTCGCACTGCCGGCGCTGGATAGAGCTCATCGGCGGGTTCAGCTCAATGAGCTTTTCGTCATACCCCGCCGACTGGGCAAGGCTTACCTCTCTCCTCTGCCGGAAAAAGACTATTTCTTCGCCAATTTTGCGAGGGAAATTTATCCCGTCTTTCTCGGTTTTCCGCACACTTTCCCCAGTCCGAATATCAAGGGTCATATTCTCTCCGGCTACTTACCGACCGGCTTCCCCCAGCTCACCACCCCTATTTTACTGACCGATAGAATCCAGGGGACTGACCAACTCTCCGGAGGTCTGGTGCTGGGGGTGCAGGTGGCGGAGAATCGGGTGGAGCTGAGGCTTCCCGGCTTGAACTTCACTACCGCTCGGATACGGATAACTCTGCAACCGGACAAAAAGAGAGCGATAGCTCACTTTGGTCGGAGGGCGGTAGAGATGCCGGTCGGTCGACTCTCCAGCCCACTGACTATAATCTTCACCGGTTACCTGCGCCGTCCTCGCCGGGGGTTAGTTCGCTTCCTGCTTACTTCCATTACCCCCCATTTAGCCATCTTTATTCCTGGAATAGTTCCCCATCCGCTGGATTTCCCCTACCCCCTCTCCACGCCGCGCTTCTATGCGGGAAGGACACTGCGGGTGCTGGGAGACCTTCCGCTTCTGGACCCCCGTCTTTCTGCCAGCGCCTATGCATCTGATATGCTTGACCTCTCCGGCATAAGCCAGGTTCTTGAACAATCATTGAGGCAATCTGCAGAAGTATTTCTGCGTGCGGTGAGCGGAGACCTGCTCCATCACCATTGGCGCCAGAGCAGATTGCTGGCATTGAACACCGGCGTCATTGACGCCCTGGAGCATATTCTCTTTCGCCATCTGCGCCAGCGGGCGGACAGACCGGCTAATCCGGAGGGCAAACTTCTGCTCGCCTTCTACCGACTGGTAGATAGCCTTATCGGACGGGTGGGGGAGCGAATGGGGAAGGGCGATGTCCTGTTGGTGGCTGGGGATTGCGGTCAGCGCTCCACGGAATGCTCGGTGAACCTCAATCGCTATTTTCTGGAGCAGAGTCTTCTTTCACTTCAGGAGGGAGTGCGCCTGGTGGAGCCGGGGCTTACAAATTTCTGGGAGAGACTTGACTGGGGAAAGACGTTGGTCTATTCCCTGGGCGGGGGGGCTGTGTTCATCAATCGTGAGGGGAGAGATTATCATCCCGGTCGGAGGAGCGAGGAGATTCTGGCTTCAGTGAGCGAGGGATTGCGCAGTTTAAGACATGACGGGAATGTAGTGGTGAAAAACATAGCTTACGGTCGCGATATGTATAGCGGCGAATACTTTGCCGAGGCTCCCGATTTGATGGTGGATTTTGCTCCCGGTTTCACCTCCGGTTACGAGGAGGCTGAGCGCCTGAGCCGGGATGTTTTTACTAAAAACCAGGGCAGGTGGAGCGGCGAGCATTTTTCCCTCCATCCCAGGTCGGTGGAGAGCATCCTTTTATCCAATCGCTCTTTTGTGCGAGAGCCGGCGACGCTACTTGACCTGCCGCCGACCATCGCCGCTATTTTGGGTCAGGAAGTATCCCCGGAATGGGAGGGGGAGAGCCTTCTTGCGGAAACATCTTCAGCTTCTCCCTCAACCGAGGAGGCATAGCTATGGCTCAGCGAGGTATCTCCGATTTTCGCAGCGACACGGTTACCTGGCCCACCGAGGCGATGTATAGGGCAATGACGCAAGCCCCGTTGGGCAACGACGGATTTCGCGACGACCCAACAGTCATAGAACTGGAAGAGATTTCCGCAAAACTTCTGGGCAAGGAATCTGCAGTCTTCTGCCCCTCCGGCACCATGGCAAATCAGATAGCCGGTCGGGTATGGGCACAGCCCGGTCAGGAGGTAATTCTTGAGGAGGGCGCCCATGTGCTCAATTTTGAATCCGGGGGTCTGGCATATGCCGGCTTGCAGTTGCGCCCGGTAGCCGGCGAGCGGGGAATGATGGCGCCGGAGCAGGTAGCGGAGAGAATTCGCCGAGCTGATTCACACAGCCCCGGCACCGGTCTGGTCTGGCTGGAGAACACCCACAATCTGGCTGGCGGAAGGGTGATGCCCCAGGAAAATACTATCGCCATTGCCGATATCGCTCACCGCGCCGGCTTACCCGTTCATCTGGACGGAGCCAGAATTTTCAACGCCCAGGTGGCGAGCGGGATTACCGCCGGGAAACTCTCCGAGCCGGCCGACTCGGTGATGTTCTGTCTCTCCAAGGGGCTTTGCTGTCCGGTGGGGTCGCTGCTCTGTGGCAGCGCCGAGTTCATCGAGCGGGCAAGAGATGTGCGCCAGCGTATGGGGGGAACTATGCGCCAGGCGGGAATATTAGCGGCTTGCGGCTTGGTGGCATTGCGGGAGAATATTGACCGGCTTGCCCAAGACCACGCTCGGGCGAAGGTTTTGGCTGAGGGCTTAGCGCGGATACCGGGGCTGGAACTGAGGGTTGAGGAGGTGGAGACGAATATGGTATATTTCCGGTTGAAGGAGCAAGCTGGTCTGTCGGCGACGGAATTGGAAGAGAGAGCCGGGGAGCGGGGAGTGTGGATGGTAAATCTGGGGGAGAGGGTTATTCGTATGGTCACGCACAAGGATGTGGACGAGAGCGATGTGGCGAGGGCTCTGGAGGTAATTGGGGGATTGCTGGGTGGGGAGAAGTAGGAGGGTGAAGAAAGTGGGTGAGGATAAGAGGAGCGTTAGGGATGAGGATTTGATTTTTGATTTGGTTTTAAGGCAGGGGATATTATAGGCAAAAAACGCTTGACAGGCACATAAGGTTTATGCATAATTTGTGTGTAGAAAATATGTGCAACAATAAGTTTTGGAGAAAGGAGGGTATTGTGCAAAAGGGGAAGCGTAAAAGATTGAACATTGAACTACCCATCTCCCTTTTTACTGACTTTGAGGCCATTATCAAAGAAAGAAAAATGGCATACGCAGAAGGGATAAGAGAGGCAACCAGGATGTGGGTAAAAGACCAGAAAAAGAGGAAGATGGCCGAGGGTTATAAGGCGATGAGAGAAAAACATATGAATTTAATGGAAGAATTTAAATATGTGGACCAAGAACTATGGTAAGCGACCGTGAAATACAAATATTCAGGGGCGATGTTGTCCTCGTTGATTTATCGGGAGCAAGGGGAACTGAGATGCGAGGAACACGACCTTGTGTGGTAGTGCAGAATGATGAAGGTAATAAGCATTCTCCGCATACCATAGTCGTTCCTCTGACAAAAGCTGAGGGAAAGGCTGTGTATCCTTTCCAAGTTTATATCAAAAAGGGAGATGGAGGAATAGATTTAGATAGCATTGCTTGTTGTGAACTTATAAGGCTTGTAGACAAAGTTCGCATTTTGAAAAATTTTGGACATTTAAGCGAAGAGACTATTGAATTCATCAACGATGCACTAAAGAATGTTCTTGAGCTTTCTTAGGATTAAACTTTATGTAAATAGTTATGTTGCGCTCTCAACTACTGAGAGCCTTCATTTATCCTACATAAATGAAGGGAAGAGAGAGCCGGGGAGCAGGGAGTGTAGATGGTAAATCTGGTGGAGAGGGTTATTCGTATGGTCACGCACAAGGATGTGGACGAGAGCGATGTGGCGAGGGCTCTGGAGGTAATCGGGGGATTGCTGGCTGGGGAGAGGTAGGAGAGTAAAGAAAATCGGAGAAATGTGTTGGGGGTTGCTATAAAAGACTGGGTTGTGTTACAATAGCAGGAAAGGTCGTTATGATTAAAACTAAATATAGCCAAGATGTTGACGCGCTGATAATTCAACTCACTGATAAGCCGATAGATGTAGCCGAGGAGCATGGACAATATATTTTTCATTACTCTTCGGATGGAGAGCTGGTGCTATTAGAGATTCTCGGTGGACGGGAATTTTTATTAAGTGTTATGACCAGTGTCTTTGATGACAGGATGATTTCTAAAGGGTAATTATCATTGACAGCGGATTGATTTTTCTATCTTGCAAAGTTTTGCATTTGTATTTAATTTAGTATCTCCCCAGGAGTCGCTATGCCGCTTTCCCAGATTCAACAGCTCAAAAAGACCGACCCGGAGGTCGCCGAGGCAATCCTCGGCGAGGTGCGCCGGGAAGCCTATAAGCTGGAGCTCATCGCCAGCGAAAACTTCGTCTCCCTGGCGGTGCTCGCCGCCCAGGGCTGTGTGATGACCAATAAATACGCCGAGGGCTACCCCAAGCGCAGATACTACGGCGGATGCGACTTCGTTGACGCTGCCGAGGACCTGGCCCGTGAGCGCGCCAAGAAGCTCTTCGGCGCGGAACACGCTAATGTCCAGCCCCACTCCGGCACCCAGGCAAATATGGCGGTTTTCTTCGCCGTCTGCGAGATAGGGGATACGGTTATGGGGATGAACCTCTCCCACGGAGGGCATCTCTCCCACGGACATCCGGTGAATTTCTCCGGCAAATACTTTAACATTGTTCAGTATGGCGTCTCCCCGGAGACCGAGACCATAGATTACGATAAACTAATGGAGCTTGCCAAGGAAGCCAAGCCCAAGATGATTATCGCCGGTGCCAGTGCCTATCCCCGCACTCTGGACTTTGCCAGGTTCCGCGAGGTGGCGGATGCCGTCGGGGCAATATTGATGGTGGATATGGCGCACATCGCCGGTCTGATAGCAGCCGGCATTCATCCCAATCCGGTGCCCTACGCCGAATTCGTCACCACCACAACGCATAAGACCCTGCGGGGACCGCGCGGCGGGATGATACTTTGCAAGGAACAGTTCGCCAAAGAGCTGGACAAGACCGTCTTTCCGGGGATTCAGGGCGGACCGTTGATGCATGTCATCGCCGCCAAAGCGGTCTGCTTCAAGGAGGCACTAACCCCGGAGTTCAAAGTCTATCAGGGACAGATTGCCAAGAATGCCCGGACGCTTGCCGAGGCGCTAGCCAAGACCGGTCTGCGCATTGTCAGCGGGGGAACCGACACCCATTTAATGCTGGTAGATTTGCGCCCCAAGAAGCTGACCGGCAAGGTGGCGGAGAAGGCGCTGGAGGAGGCCGGCATCACCGTGAACAAGAACACCATACCCTTTGACCCGGAGACCCCCTTTGTAACCTCCGGCATCCGCATCGGCACCCCGGCGGTTACCACCCGGGGGATGAAGGAAAAGGAGATGGAGGTCATCGCCGGCTTCATCGGCGAGGTCTTGGGCGATGTGGAGAATGCCGTGCTAAAGGAGCGAGTGAAGGGGGATGTGGAGAAGCTCTGTCGCAAGTTCCCGCTATACGAGAGCTTGCTGGAGCAGTTGGAGAAGGAATAAAGGAAAATTTAAGAGTTTAACAAAGATTGCGTCAACGAATTCTTAGAGGAAGAAGAAAATGAATAGCTTACTTTTACAGAGAGCTCCGTTCGCGCTGACTATTACTTCAGTTATAGTCTTATCTTTTTTTCTTCCCTCGTGCGGTAACTATGATAAACGGCTTGAAGAGGTTCAATCCGGTAAGACACCATTAAACATCATTGTAATATCTTTGGATACTGTGCGAGCAGACCATCTCTCCTGTTATGGTTATGAAGAGCAAACCACTCCAAATATTGATAAAATTGCCAAAGATGGGACAATGTTCACTAATTGTCGAACCGTTATCCCCGAGACGCTTGCCTCCCATACCGGCATATTGAGCGGTCTACTTCCATTTAATAATCAGGTTCGGGTTAATATGCAGGCTGTTCCTGAGGGGGAGTATCCTTTACTGCAGGAAATCCTCAAAGAAAACGGTTATTCCACTGCCGCGTTTATTGGTTCATTTATCCTGGATTCAAAATTCGGACTGGATAGAGGTTTTGACACTTATGATGACGATATGTCTGATGGTATTTTCAATCCTCTATACCCACGTTTTGAACGCAGAGCGAGAGTTGTTTATGAATCCGCTACTAAATGGTTAAAAAGCACACCCCAGGAGCCATTCTTTGCCCTGGTTCATTTTTTTGACGCGCATATTCCCTATATTCCCCCGCAAGAGTACAAGGACGAGTTTGAGAATCCTTACGACGGTGAGATTGCATATGCTGATGCGGAAATCGGGAAATTACTGGGAGTGTTAAAAGACTTGAAGCTCATCAATAATACTCTAATCGTCATTCTTGGTGACCATGGTGAGGGCTTGGATGAACATGGTGAGATGGACCATGGATCATTTATTTATGACCAGACATTGCGTGTCCCCCTCATCTTCTATTGTCCAGGCCTCATACCTGAGGGTAGAAAAATTGACTACCAGGTGACTCTGGTTGATGTCATGCCTACCATACTTGATATATTGGGTATTGAGATTCCCGAAAGATGTGATGGTCGGAGTTTGGTTAATGCCTTAATACGCAAAAAAGAGCTGCCCTCTTCTCCCTGCTATGCAGAGAGTCTGGAGGCCAACTTTCTCTATGGCTGGTCGCCGCTTTATGGGGTTATTAATGGAGATTGGAAATATATTCAAGCACCATTCCCGGAACTTTATAATTTAATAGAAGACCCGGAGGAGTTGGATAACCTCTATGATGTAGAAAGAGAGAAAGCCGACGAACTCGCCCAGGAGCTTCTATCTATAAACAGTGAAGTGACTAATCTTACTCAACAACTGATTACACCCCCTCTGGACCCACAGACACTACAGAACCTGCAAAGTCTGGGTTATATTACTGCCGGAGGGCCTTCTTCCAGCAGTGGTAATCAGCCCATCGACCCTAAAGACAGAATAGATATTTTAAGGCTTTTTTCAGAATATAATAGAGCATATAGCCTCGGTGACCAGGATGAAGCTTACGATTGTTTGGAGAAAATCCTGGAGCTGGACCAGAGTATTTCATCAGTCTATTCATTGTTGGTATATAAATATGTGCAGCGCAAAGAACTTGACAAAGCTGAAGAATATGCTAAAAAAGCGATTGACCTGGACCCGGGTAAGTGCAAGAATTTTCTCTCCTTAGCTACAATATATGTGCTTAAGAAAGATTATGAACATGGCGAAGAGGTATTGCAGAATCTCTTGACCCAGCAAATACCTCCCTGGGATGAAGCCACAGCCCGGTTATATCTTGCCGGGATAAACATGTCGACCAGAAAGAATGTTACTGAAGCTGTGGATATGCTGGAGACTGCTTATGAGTTGGATAAGGAGAACGCGGATATACTCTACGAACTGGCAAATATTCACCTTACTAATGATAAAGACAAAACTATCGCCAGAGAATATATCTCCCAATTTCACCAGAAGTTTCCACACGACCCCCGGGGAATGGAGCTGGATAAGCTGGCAAGTAAATAAAAAGACGGCTTTGTATACTTTGCCGCAACAACGTTGAACTATCGCAGTGGAGGATTTTATGAAATATGTTGTAGTGGTTGAACCGGGAGAGAGCGGTTATTATACCGCTCATGCTCCAGCGGTTCCCGGCTGTTGGTCACAGGGGAAAGACCTCCAGGAAGCAATAGCCAACTTCAAAGAGGCGTTAGAACTGCACATCTCATCACTGATGGAGGATGGCTTGCCGTTACCTGAGAATAGGGGCATAGAGGTAAATGTAGTGGAGGTAGAGTTGGCTTAATGGTGAAATTGCCCTTAAAAAAACTCTTAATTATTAGCATAGCACTAGCAACTACTTTTGTCACCTCTAATAAGGAGGAATCGTGGTGAAGAAGTCTATCGCCATTTCTGCACTATTAGTTTTAATGTGCACAGTCTCCGCCAAAGCAGTATTCTACAATGACATGATCACTTTTGAGAATTGTGCCCAGAATCCCTACCCAAAGGCGGCTATCGCTAACGCGCACTTCATACTCTACTTTCATGAAGCACCAGGCGTAGGAGCAAGTTCTTACACAAATATGCTTTTCCCACTTGATTTGGGTTTCGCCTTTGACGAGCGTTGGAGTGCTTCTTTCGTCCTTCCCTTGTGTTACATTGTGTCGTGGGATGGCGATAGAAAATTCGCTATAGCAAATCCATGGATAAAGGGGAAGTTCATCCCAAAGCTTACCCCCAACTTCTCACTTGGTCCCCGTATCGCTTTTCGCCTGCCCGTTGGCACCGACATTTATTCCTTGGAAGATATGGCTTTTGACTTCGCCGCTCTGATGCATGTGGGTTACAATACCGCTTTCACACTGGATGCTCAGATAGGTATGACTCTTGAGTTTAGATTTGGAGAGTATGGTCTAAAAAATCCCAGCTATCTCTACTTCATCGGCGAACCCGGCTATACATTCAATCGCACTATAAGCTTCAATGGTGTGTTCGGCTTAGCCACTCCGGTTATTGACGGTAAAGCTGATGGCGTCACCTTTGAGGGCATAAATGGATATTGGGCGGGCGAGAAGTTGCACTTTAAACTCTCTCCCAATATAACCATCAACGAAATATTCAACTATCAATTCGGTGAAAGCAGAGCCACAAATGACCGCTACTTAGGCGGCGGTGTAACTTTAACCAGTCCCTTTTAGACATAAAATATGTCAGTTCATAAAAGGGCGGGCTTTGTAGCCCTCTCTTATTGTTATTATTTTAAAATTCAGATATTATTTATAGTGAAAGAGAAAGCTGGATTTTGCGAAATAATGGGTGCTTGGGAATCATCATTTAATCCAACAGGAGATATGTTGATATGGGAAAGAACTGGATAACCTCCAATCCCAAGATAATGGGGGGAAAGCCGGTTATCGCCGGAACGCGCATAACCGTTGAATATATATTGGAGAAGTTGGGCGCCGGGAAGCGATGGAGGAAGTATTGGAGGCTCATCCCCAGTTAACCAGGGATGCGGTTTTGGTGGCTATTTCATTCGCCTCTCAAACTATTACTGCACCCCTTATCTGGTTAATGGCAATTCCTCTACGCCATTGACTTCCTTACCCCCATATTTTACACTCTACCTATGCTCTTCAAAGAACCCCAACGTCCCTCCTGGGAGCGCTATTTTCTGGACATAGCCCAACTGGTCTCGCGGCGCTCCTCCTGCCTGCGGCGGAATGTGGGGGCGCTATTGGTCAAGGACAAGCGCATCCTGGCTACCGGCTATAATGGTGTCCCTTCAGGGCTTCCCCATTGCTCCGAGGTGGGCTGTCTGCGGGAGGCTTTAGGGGTGGCGCCGGGCACCAAGCACGAGCTCTGCCGGGGCTTGCACGCCGAGCAGAACGCCATTATCCAGGCGGCAATTCACGGCGCCTCCATTCAGGGAGCGGAGCTTTACTCCACCCATCATCCCTGTGTGGTCTGCGTCAAGATGCTCATCAATGCCCACATTACCAAAATTTATCTAGCCGGCGACTACCCCGACCGCCTGGCGAAGGACCTGCTCTTGCAGGCGGGAATTGAGATAGTGATTATTCCCGAGGAGCAAGATTAGTCAACGTGGCGGTTCTTTATAGCTTAAACCAGTTTGACTTAGCGCGATGCTTCTTAGAGCATTTAATGGATAATAAAAACCCCGGCGGGCTCCCGCCGGGGTGATTGATTACCAGACCTACTTTCAACCGCCGCATACAGAGGTAGTTATATCTTTGCCATCGGCATCGTAATAATGTTCGCCGATGTAGTTGCCTTCGGCATCATAATCGTAGGTGGCTCGGGCATAACCGTAGGTGCACATAACCGGATTGTCGGAGGCGTCAAAGTAGGCTTCCTCCAGAAGATAGCCGGAGGTGTTGTAATCATAAGTGACTCGGGCATAACCATCATTGCAGAGGACTGGTTTATCCTGGGCATCAAAGAAAGCGGTTTCCCGGTTATAGCCGTAGAGGTCATACTTCCAGGTTGCTTTGGCATATCCCAGGTTAGGTGGAGCGAAGATGCTCTCTGAATTATCGTAATAGACCTCCTCGGTATAATAACCGTCGGAGTTGTAACCGTAGCCGACCTTATGATAGCCCAGAGTGGGGCTTATCACCGGCTCACCGTCGGTGCCGTAGAAAGCCTGGGAGGTCATGTTGCCTAAGGGGTCGTATTCGTAGAAGCACTGGGCGTATCCGTCGCTATTATTGACCAGTCTACCGTCCTTGTCGAAGTATTCCTCTTTGGTGCGGTTGCCCATAGAGTCGTATTCTACTTTGAAACTGGCGTAGCCGGAAGCTCCGTCAGCCGGGTTTCCGTTCGCATCAAAAAACTGTTCACCGGTGTTTCTGCCCTCGGCGTCGTAGCTATAAATCACCTGAGCATACCCTTGTTGCTCGTTGACCATCAGTTTCTTGTCCGGTCCGTAATAGTCTGTCTCCACGATAGAACCCGAGACATTATACTTGTTTTTCACCAGGGCGTAACCGTAGGGTCCGACCATAAGCTTGCCGTCAATGCCATAATAGGACTCCTCCAGTAAATAGCCCTTATCATCGTAGGAATGCTTGGATTTGGCATAACCGGAATAGCCAAGCATCAGCTTCTTCTGGGCGTCGTAATAGGCATCCTCTATCAGGTAGCCGTTTTTGTCGTGTTTCCAGTAGGCTTTAGCATACCCGTTGTATCCCAGCACCAGCTTGTTGTCGGCAGTATAGTAGGCTTCTTCGGTTTCGTAGCCACTCTGGTCGTATTTTGCCTCGTATTTGGCGTAGCCGTAGTACCCGTTGGTCAGCTTGCCGGCCGAGTTGTAGAAGAATTCTTTAGTCAAATTGTTGTTGGCGTCGTATTCGCAGACATTGCGGGCGTAGCCGTAGGAGGAATTGTCCATCAGTTTGCCGTCAGCACCCAGGAAAACCTCCTGCATCAGGTTGCCATTCTGGTCGTATTCCCAGAGATGCTGGGCGTAGCCGGCATAATCGGCAGTAAGTTCGCCCTCTGAATTGTAATAGGCTTCCTCGGTCTGATAGCCGGCGTTGTTGAAACTATTCTTTTGCATGGCAAAGCCGTAACTGGAATTAACCAACTCGCCTCTCAACCCGTGGAAGGATTCCTCCAGCATGTTGCCGCTTTCATCGTAGACATACTTTTCCAGATAGTAACCATCGGGTATGAGCATAGGTTCATTATCAGTGCCGAAATATGCCCTCTCTGCCAGATTACCAAACTCGTCGTATTCCGAGGTATAGCGGGCGTAACCCCAGGAACAGATTACCAGCTTGCCGTCCGGTCCGTAAAAGCTGACCTCCATCTCTTTCTCGCCGTCAAAGATACCCTCGCCTTTGAAATAGCCGTTGGGACCCATAGTGGGATTGCCGAGAGCATCGTAATAGGCGTCAACTATGAGAGCGCCACCGGGAGTGTATTCATAGACCACCTTGGCGTATCCTTCGGAGCTAGCCACTAGTTTGCCGGTGGTATCGTAATAGGCTATCTCGCTGGTGTAACCGTTCTGGTCGTATTTGGTCTCCGAGTGAGCATATCCGTAGCTGTTCAGGGTGGGTTCGCTTGACGAATTGTAAAAACTCTCCGAAGTCCGATTGCCTTTATCGTCGTAGGTGTAGATAGCCTGGGCATAACCGTAGGAAGTAACAATCAGTTTGCCGTTCTCTGCCAGATAAGATTCCGAGACCATATTGTAACCGTCGTATTCGTAAGTCGCCTTGGCATAGCCATCAACGCCCAACATAAGATTACCATTGGCATCGTAATAGGCGGTCTCCAGGCGGTTCCAGTTGTCGTCATATACCTCCTGGATGTGGTTCTGTCCTTTGGCTTGGTCGGCGGTAATCTCGTTCCAATTTTGGTCGTAGTAGTAGGTAGTGTTGGCAAGCGCTAGGGAGGCGAAGGCTAAAAATGAGACCATAAGCATTACTCTAAATAACCTCGACATTTTTGTCGCTCCTTTAATGAGTTAGTTATTAGCGATAGAAATTTCCTGAACTAAAAAGGGGCAAAAACCATTCCAGACCTTTAACTATAAGACAAATATCATACTTGTCAAGTTTAAAAGTCAAACATTCAACCCCATCCAGCCATTCCCCTGGCGGAGCGCCTTGAATCTATCTTATTCCCCGCTGTCAATGTCCAGTGGGTCTTCCGGTGGACTGACCGGAATCTCCTGCGCTTCGCCGATTACGAAGCCGGATTTAATCCGCCTGGCTGATTCGCCGGCTTTTTCGTTTTTCGCCGACCAGGCAACACTAAACAGATAGAGCCTATCGCCGGTGGAAACATAGTAGGCAAGCATATGGCGCAGAGCGGACTTAACTTCAAAGCTGTATTTGCCAACCAGACCGGACCGGGCGTCGGGGGAAAAGGCGGAAAGCCTCTTGGCGGGTAGCTCGCGGGTCTCTTTGGAGATGAGATTGGTGAGACTATTGCTGGATTCCACCGTTTCCATAAGGTTCTGGGGGGTTTTCCCCTCGGCTGGCAGGCTGTAGACCCTCACCACCAGCGACTTGAACTCCCCCGAATCCCAAGCCAAAACCAAGCCCTCGGCATTTTCGCTGATGTTGAAATCGGAAAGCGCTGCGGGGTTAAGGGTATAGCCCGGAGGCACCCAGAGAGTAGCATTAACGGTGGAGTCGTAGACTCTTTCGTATCCCAGGCCGGCAAAGTCCACAGCCGGCGCACTGGCGGAAGCCAGCAATAATGCTAAAGTAAAGAAGATTCTAACCATAAAGCCTCCTATTGTTTTTGGACGGAGCGGAATACTGTATTATATTATGATTTCAAATTTGGGTCAAGTAGGGGCGGGGCTTGCCCTGCCTTTTCTGTAGCGGAGGCTTCTAGCCTCCGCTAGAAAGAGAAACCCCCCCAACCCCCCTAGAAGGGGGGAGAGACCATCCCCCCCTTTTTAAGGGGGGCTAGGGGGGTTTAACAATAAGCAATATGCTTCGCATATTGCTTATTGTTTTGGCAGTTTTGTGTGTAGCACAAAACTGCACAATACCTGGCGGATAGGGGAGAGTTCCATTCTCCCCTTTCTCCTGAAAATGTAGCGGCGATGCGCCTTACAACGGCAAAGCGAATAATCCCCGCTACAAAAATAATCTTTCTGTGGTGGAGGCGCCGCCCCGCCCAAAAGGGCAACTACAAGGGTTGCCCCTACATAATTGTTTGCTTATGCTGATAAAAATCTCCCCACAGGTCCCCTTTATGTTTCAGCCTTTGCCGGAGGTTGTGGATATTATGGCTCCGGGGAGATATTTTCTCATCTGCCAACTCGCTCCATTCCCAGGGAATCGCTACCGGCGCTCCAGGTCTGCCTCTAACTGCGTAGGGAGCTACGCTGGTCTGGCCGTAGCCGTTGCGCATAATATCTATAAATATTTTACCCCGGCGTTTATCCTTGTGAGGTTCTACGGTGAACAGGTCGGGGTGCTGGTCGGCAATTATGCCGGCCAGGTGGTGGGCAAAGGCGCGCACTTCATCAAATTCGGCGCTCCTATCCAAAGGAACGACTATATGCACTCCGCGAGAGCCGGTGCTCATCAGATACGCTGTCAATCCCAATTCTGTGAGCAGGTCGTGAATGAGCTTCGCACCCCGACGGACCGGGGCAAACTCGCCGGGTGGGTCCAGGTCAAAGACCAGTTTATCCGGATAGTCCAGTGAATCCTTTCGGGAGAGCCAGGGGTGCGGGGTGATGCAGTCCTGATTCGCCAGATAGACCAATGTGGCAGTATTGTTACAGGGCAGTTGGGTTATCTCCCCGCCGGTCTTTTTGGGTATTTCGGTCCTTTCTATCCATTGGGGAAAGTAGTCGGGCACATCTTTTTGAATGAAGCGCTCTCCCTCTACGCCCTCAGGGTAGCGCTCCATCGCCAGCGGTCGTTCCTTAAGATAGGGGAGCATAATCTCCGCTATCCCGCGATAGTAATCTATCAGCTCCCCTTTAGATATACCCTCAGGATTGAGAGCATCGGCAGGAAAGAGGAGCTTGTCAATATGCGTGAGTTCAATAGTATGAGAGTCAATTTTGATTACTGATGGCTTGTTTAGCATCAAATTGTGTAACGCATTATCGGACGGGTCGGCGAACGGCGCAGGACCTCCACAAATCCAGCCGCCCGGAAGGCGCCGGCTAAGCCGGTGAAGGCAAAGGCGTCCGGGTAGGACTCCTTCTTCGGCTCTATGGGGTAGCCCTCAACAATCATCGCCCCCCGCGTTCGGGCATAATCCACCGCAGACTGGAGCAATTGAGTGCTCACCCTCTGCCGACGATGGGGCTTGGCGATGAAGAAGCAGACCACCGACCAGACCGGTTGTTCATCGGGTGGCGCCAGAATCTTGGAACGAGAGAGGAGGGGATAGGTCCGGCGCGGGGCTAGGGCGCACCAGCCTACGGGCTGGTCATTGGCATATGCCAGGATACCGGGTATTTCTCCACGATTGACTATCTCCATCAGCTTCCGACGGTTGGCTTCTCCCAGCTGTTGGCTGAACTCCGCGCGGGGGAGCCGCCAGTGCATACACCAACAGCCCCCGCAGGCGCCTCGCTCGCCGAACAGCTTCTCCAGGTCCGCCCAGCGGTCGGGAGTCAGCGGGTGAAAACTTAATACCCGCTCTGTGTTATTCGTTGAGTCCATCATACCCTCCTTATTTATTGAAATTAGTTTAGCAATTCTTTGCCTGAAGAAAAAAACTATTTATCTCCACCCAGCTCTATCTCCAATATCTCCTTTTCAACATCAGGATATATCGCATCAATCGCCTTCTGCACCTCTATCGTCTTTGACAATGCGGTGACCACCCGACAATAATGCTTGATGTCGTCCAGAGTCAAAATTCGTTTCTTTCTATCACTTAGCCACTTATGGCATACCTGATAGCCCCCAATCTGATACTCCCAGACATCTTTTTCAACCCCCTCAACGAATTGCTCGGTATTGAAAAATAGCCGCTTGTCCTTATCATCATATCTCAACTTCTCCACCCGCCCCGCCTTGGCGGGGTCGCCCTTGCCCTGGAATTTAGCGATAGGTGAGTCCAACTCCGGGGATTTGAGCAAGTGAAGGTTCACCAGCCTTTCACCCAGCTTGCCCATCTTGGCGAACAGCTTTTTATCTTTAGTAAAGGGAATGCGGGGGAAGTCAATCTTGAGGAACTCGGCGTATTTAGTGCGATAAATGGTGGAGTAAAGGACGCCGTAGATGTAATAGAAGATGTCCTCCGGCGTTGGTTCACCACCGTAGGCTTCGCCCAGGGCGGAGAAAAGCCCAGGAGGTATATTGGGCTTTCTCTCACTGACATCCGCATCCTGGTTGAAGAGGTGGTTTTTGTCTACGGAGGGATAGAGATAGAGGGGAAAGAGAAAACCACTACCAAAGCTGCCAGCTGTATCAAGTATATTGAAATTTGTTAAACTACTTGTACAGAAAGTGTGTCTAAACTCCATTATAACCTGTCTTGGTACAAGCAACCCAAGATTATCCTTCATCATGTGTTGCATTACTCTTTTTACAGTTCTCCATACGATTGAATCATGATAGAAAATCCACCGTGAATCAAATAGACGATATTGTACTTGAATAATGAAATTTTCTAATTCCAAATCAGGAATTTCCTGTAATATATTCCATGCTTTCCTTATGCTCCAACCTTTCTTCCTTCTAATTGAGAAATATGAATGTAAGTCATCATCAGAATATTTGCTATTTTTAAAAAGCCTTATTCTATTTAAAAGTATGTTTTTGTCTTCGTCTATTACAAAACCATCTCTTGCTGTTGTCATGCCCACACCATATAAAGAAAATATTTTAGTTACTTTTGGATATTTTATATAATCTGCAAAAAATTTCTCGTCTCTTGTTGCAAATATATAGAACTCCGACTTCGGGGAGAGTTTATTCCAATTGGTCGTCTTAACATCATTCTTCAAAAGCCAATCATACTTACTTTCCCTCAATCCCCAAACATCATAATGTTCAACCCGGCACTCTTTATTATCACTTTTCTTCTTTATAAATAAGGCAATTGCAACACCCTGCATTATGTCAAAGACATTCTCATCCTTGCTTCCGTCCGGGCATCTCTCCTTTTTTAAGCTGTTGCCGTGCAAATCCAGGATATATATCTCATCAAAGCTATTCATCAATGACTGTCGCATACCTCTGAATGTGGGATTGTCCAGATAACTATGATTGGTGATAAAGCCCAGGATGCCCTCCCCGGCCTGGTCTATTTTCCATTGGGCGAAGCGAATAAACTTCACATAATCATCCTGAAGCCACTTGGGATTCCTCTCCTTCAGGGGCTTGCCGTCAACTTGATAATAAGCCCTTATCTCCTTCATTATCCATTCGCCTACATTAGAGGAATGTCCGGAATATGGCGGATTACCCAGTATCACCAGTATAGGCGTCTCCCGCTTCACCTCCCCGGCTAGATGCGACTCCTCGGAGAGAGAGGAGAGCCCGGGTATCTCTATCTGCTCCAGCTCCTTCATCTCCAGCGTGTTGGTCAGATAGAGCTTGAAGCGGTCGTCGTCGTGCAGACGGTAGCCCAACTCCTCCAGCAAGAAGGACATCTTCAGGTGTCCCACGGCATAAGGAGCCATCATCAGCTCAAAGGCGTAGAAGTTCTTCAGTATATGCTTTTTTATCAACTCTTCCTTTCCACCCTCACCGTATTTGCCGACAAACTCCTCCACGGCTACCTTTGCCGCTTCGGCGGGGAAGGTCAGCGTCCCGGCGGCTGGGTCCAAAACGGTAACGGTGGTGTCCGCGAAGCCGTCCGAGCGCCCAAAATGCTCTTTTAATATCTTGTGCAAGGAGCGAACGATGTAAGCGACCACCGGTTCCGGGGTGTAATAGACACCCCTACGCTCTCTGGTCTGCGGGTCGTATTCAGCCAGGAATGTCTCATAGAAATGGACTACCGGGTCCTTGCCCTTGCCCTCGTGGAAATACTGGTGTAACAACTTATTTACATCGGTAACCGCCAGGACCTCGGAGATGTCGTCAATGCTCCACTCCATCTGCGGGGAAAGCTCGCCCAGGGATACGAACCTGAAGACATCTCGCAGAATGCCTATAGTCTGGGGAATATTATCGTAGGCTAGTCTACGGTTGAAGCCGTCCTCGGTGCGGGTGCGGGCGGCGAACAGACCGTAGGTTATGGTCTGGGAGTAGAGGTCGGCGAACTGCTCCTTGGTCAAGCCGGCAATAAGATACTTCTTAAACGCCTCATAGAATCCTAATATTGAGCCTCTGCCCCCGCCCCTGGCGGCGCCCCCCTCCTCCTCTAATTCCCTGATAATAACCTGCTCCTTTAAAAAGCGGGTCCTCTTGGCAAGTTCAATGGCTAGATTCTTGGCGTTATATACTTTGGGCAGGGAGAAGGAGAAGAACTTCTCTAAGAAGTCATTGAATTTACCTTCATTTTCCACCGGCGGAGTCGTCTTCACCTTGAGGGCTATGACCGGTCTTCCTATTAGCACGCTATCGGCGAGTTTGCCATACCGATATAGACGGAACTCGTAGAAGTTAGTAAGTATCAAATTGGGGAATATGTCCAGATACCTCTTTAACTGCTCGCTGGCCTCTATCTGGTCCAAAAACTGGACGGTGGGCTCTTTGGCTTCAATGTAGCCGACTATATGCTCTCTACCGTCCCAGACACGGAAGTCGGGATTGCCCGCTTCCGTCTTTTTGGGTAATGTGGTTATGTAGATTCCCTTCTTAGCGGTTGAGTGCGCATACTCCTCTAGTAGCTCCTTAAGAGCCGAATAATAAGACTCCTCCCGGGCGTCGCCTCTGGACGCAATCTCTGAAATTTCTTTCATATATTTTTTTAACATCTCTTTTTTCCTTTTATTTTGATAAAGATAACATATTAATGCACTATTCCGGCGCGTTGCTCACAAACTTCTTCCCCTCCCGCTTGCATATCGCCTTTATCACTTTTTTGCCGGACATTGCCGAGGGAGGCAAGCCCCCGCCGGGGTTGACCCACTGACCAGCCATATAGAAATTGGAAAGACCGGGCAGAACAATGGGCATCTTCACCCGCAGATTCTTGGTGGTGATTAGCCAGCCCTCAAAGGAACCCCGCCAGTTGGCCGTGTAGCGCTCGTAGGTGACCGGCGTGGCTACATCCACCATCTCCACATCCTTGCTGATGCCCGGAAAGCGAGTCTCCAACTGGGCTATGACTGCGGAAGCGACCTGCTTCTTCTCCGCCCGATAGGCACGGTAGCGTCTGCGGTCGGCGGAGAGTTCTTTCCAGTATTCGTATTTGGTGGGGAGGAGGAATATGACCACCGATTTGCCGGCCGGCGCCAGAGTGGGGTCAAAGCAGTAGTGTTTGTAGCGCAGTCGGCGGTGGGCTTGTCCGGCGATGATTAGAGGTTCAACTAAGGGGAAATCAACGAAGTGCGGCGTGTTGGATAGGTCTCGCCCTACCCCCAAAGCGACCTGGATTAGTGGAGGGAAGGGAGTGAAATCTTTATAATAACCGAGAATTTTATCGTCCACATATTTACCGTCTAACATATCAAAGATGGTGGAATGCCCGTCGGCGGCGGAGATGACTATGTCGGCGCGGTATTCCTTGCCGTCGGTCAGGCGCACGCCTACGGCGCGGTTATTCTCCACCAGAATCCTCTCCACCCGGGATTTGTAGCGCATCTCCCCGCCCATAGAGAGGTATCGGCGCTCAATTGCCCGGGCGAAGGCGAGCGACCCGCCGACGGGATAGCCGGCGTCGCGCTGGTGCATCCAGGACAGGGTGAGGAGTATGAAAAGCAGGGGGAAGTCGGGGGAGTCCAGGAAGAGCTTGGGGAATGCTTCCCGCAGGAAAGGGTCCTGAAAGCGTTTGGCGTAGTCCTGCACCGAGGTTTTGGAATATTTGACCAGAGCCATAACTGCCGGCAATATTCTAAAAAACCCGCTGATGGTGGCAAAAAGTTTAGCTACTCCCTTTTTCTCCTCCATAGGTTGGTCAAGGAGGGTGAGGGAGTGCAGAACTTTGCCCATACTATTGATTATATGGGCATCCTGAGGGGAGAGTTTGTGCATATGCTTGACCAATCGGTTAATATCGGTATAGACGATGAACTCCCGCCCATCATCCCCCACAAAACGACCGTATTCCTGATAATCAACTATCTTCTTACCGGACAGCGCCCCCAGCTCCTCCCAAATCTTATAAAGGTAAGTATTAAGTCTGCTCCCCACCAGCCAATGAATGCAACCGTCTATGGTGTAGCCTTTACGTTTCCAGGAGGTGCACAAGCCCCCCGGCTGGTCGTGCAGCTCAAATATGGTGCTGCGGTAGCCGTTCATCCGGGCGTAACAGCCGGCGGAAAGCCCGGCAATGCCGGCGCCGATTATGATGATAGATTTGTTCGCCATTACTAACCCCCTCGTTTTAGCCAAATTTAGCGAAAATTACCCCACTTGACAAGTGAAATCTATCTTCAAGGTTTTCTATTATAAAACTCTGTGAAATCCAGTTCCGTAAGCTCTTCCGGATAAGGAGTAAAGAAACTCTGTTTCATCAAGAAGCCTTCATCGTATCTAGCTATGAATGATTTTAGGATAGTCAGGGGGGTGAGGAGGGGAATCAATCCACTATCATACTTCCCTATTTCCCGCTCAATGAGTGCTTTTTCTTTGGCGGAGAGCTTTTCCGAGAGGAGGTTTAAGGAGTATCGCAGTATTCTGCCGAATGAGTTATGGCGCGGAGCCCGAGCAAGGGTCTTTGAGAGCATTTCCCGGTAATCGGCGAGTAATTCACTTAACGGTTTTTTCTCACAATTGTCCAGAATCCGGCAGAGCCTATTGAATAGAGTCCGGTTGTAAGCCGATAGTAGCAGTTCATCCCGGGAATGAAAGACGCCCAGGGCTTCTAATGTCCCGGTCCTCTTCACCTCCCGATAGCGAGCCAGAGTGAATAACTTAGTAAGAAAGTGCCGGCGAACCTTCACATCAGCGAGTCTGGCTTCGTCCTCCACCGCCAGGTGGGGAAACCGGGCCAGGACCTCGGCGGCAAAGAGGCCGGAGCCCGCGTCTTGAAAACAGGTGGAATCGGCGCCGGCGTATTGCTTGACATCCCGGATGCCGCAGGAGGGTGACTTGCTCTTTAAGATGAACCCGTCCGGCTCAGGAAGCGACGCCAGATAGGAGGAGCAGAAGGAGTGCATCGGCGCGGTCAGGTCTATTTTTGTGGCTGGCTGAATAAGTGAGAGCTTCCGGTTGTCTCCGGCCACCCGCAGGGGTTCGCGGGGCACCCCCAAGCCCAACTCCATCTCCGGGCAAATGGGCATTGATTGTATATGGCACTTTAGCGTGCCAACAAACGCATCTTCTACAATACCGCCGTCGTAGCGACAAGGTTCAAAACCCAGACATTTGCTGATGACTACTATGGGTTTAGGGAAGTCGAGTATCTATTCCTCCCCTTTTCTGGCTTTTATGTATTTAGCTTTTATGGCGAAAAAAGAGGAGAAGATGGTGGTGAGCAGCTGGAGGAAGGGAGCGATGAATATCATCAGAAATAGCCAGGCAAGGAAACTGGCTTTGGGGTCAAATAGTATCATGGGAACGCCGACTTTTTCGTAATTGGTCTCCGGGTTGGTCAGCAGAAGAGCTTTCGGTGTCCAGATAAGTAACATTCCGATAAAGGTGGCCGCCGAGGTTATCAATGCGTATAGGGTGGTCTTGCGATATATCTCGGTAAAACTTCTGGTGTTGATTGATGCCCGGCGCACGATATATCTGCCTATATAGAAGCCGAAGATGATGTTAAAGACCGGCACCCCCATCCCGCAAGCAATGAAAAAGGCGTCAAGGAGGATATACATAACCAGTATTATGGAAATGTCCAGCCGAACTTTTGCCATTTTCTCACCTCTCGTAAGCGCCGATATCGTAACCCTCGCTCCGGGGTCGGCTAATTCCATCTAAGTCCCTCGACGGAGCGCCGTCGGGGGTGCCGGCGTCAATCGCCGGGCTATCCTCCAGGAGATGATAATCCCCCGCCCCTCCAAAGGCTGGGCAGACAAAGCGCGGGTCGCCGTAAAGGTTTCCTGCTCCCAGCTCACCGACCCGGGAATAATCGTAGAAAGCCTGGTCGTCGTCAATTAAAACATATTCGCTGTTCGGGAAATAGAAAAGGTTGTAATTTATGCTGAAATTCACCCCTTCAGCCAAATAAATAGGTGCATTCTCCCCCCTAGAGCAAAATATGGTGTTTTTGATGGTCAGGTCAATAGGTATTGTGGGAGTATCATACTGCACATGCATAATATAATTATTGCCCACAAAATCGTCAATAGTATTATTTACCAGCTCAAAACTAGCCCCGTTCTCCTCGGTGCCAATCACCACCGCAGACCAGGGGGTAGTGCTGGTGTCGCCGTCGCCCCGACCGTATATCAGACAATTCTCCACCTTGCTTCCTCCACCCCACAGCTTTACCCCGTCGCAGGAGTTGTTGGCGACGATGCATTCGTGTATGTAGGTATTATCCGCTTTGGAGTCCAGACCGTCCCCCCGATTGTGCTCGGAGAGCGTATTTTTTATCTCTATGGGTCCGGAGGAGGGCTCAATTCCGAAGCCGTCCGGACGGTCGTAAGGTCCCAGCCGGTCTTCACCCCGATAATAGTGACCGGAATAGGAGAGGGTGCAACCATTTATGAGCACATTTCGCCAGCCACCCTGGGCGCCCTCCGGTCCGCCGATACTGCCAAAGCCGCAGTAGCAGATGCGACAGTTGATTATCTCTATATCGTCGGCATCGGCAATGTCTATGCCCATTTCGTCAACATTGTGTATATACAGGTCCTGGAGGACGATGTGGCTTAGCGGTCCGCTGTAAGCCTGAATGCCCTCACGAAACCAGGCGCCGCCGTCGCTGCAAATCTCCAGATTCTCCAGACGCAGATAGCTGACCCCGGAGATGTCCAGCGCGCAACTGAGGTCATCTCTCCCGGCAAGTATGGGCACCTCACCGGGCTTATTGCCCAGTATTACTAGCATATCCCCCGGCTGAAGCTGGCTGGCACCGTAGGCCGGCGTCGCCCAGGGCTCTGCCGGACTACCGGGGTGGTCATCGCTGCCGTTGGGAGCGACATAGTAGGTATTTCCGGATGGCGAGTAGCCGCCGGTGTCGCCGCCGCGAATGGTTATCCAGGCGTCGGCGGTTCCCGATGGGGGAATGATGATATCCTCCCAGCTGTCCAGAATATATCTATAACGATTGTCGTCACCGCCGCCTCCACCCTGGTTGACCTGGCAGGAGGTCAGGGCGGAGAACCAGGCTAGAGAGACGACAAACGCAATAATTAAAATGGACTTGCCGATTATTCGCATAACCCCTCCCGGCGGAGACGGTCAAAACCTTCCTAGAAGACCAGATTAATGGAAAAACCAAAACCGTTATTAGCGTTGGGCAATAAAGGAGAGACCGAGCCGTAGACATCGCCGCTGTGTCGCAGATGCAGATAGGGTATGAGCAGTCCCAGGGCAGTTCCCACCCCGGCACCGACCAGCACATCGCTGGGGAAATGGTGCCCGGATAAGACCCTGAGCACTCCCTCAATGGGGATGACGGTCAATGCTGCCACCACCGCCAATTTTGTAGTGGTCTTGCCGGGATTATCCTTCATCTGAATATAGGCAAAGGAGGTGAGGGCGCAGGCGGTTATTGCTGTATGCCCCGACCAGAAGGATAGATAAGCGTCGGTCTTTTTTTTATCCTCCTCCGGTGCCTTATCACCATACACATAAGGCCTGGGACGGTGAATGAGATGCTTGGCAAGCTCGGTAACCCCTACGGTAACCAGGACCGACTCGGTGAAGACGCCGGCTTCGTCCAGGAAGTAGTCTTTGGTGTGGTGATTGTGCAGGGTGTCAAACAAGGTGAAGGATAACGGCAGGACGATGCTACCTCCGGCCATCAGGTCGGCAAACCTGGCGATATTTGGCGACCAGCGGTTGAGGGCAAAGTGGTCCAGCCAATTAATATCGTCCGGGGAGCCCAGGGGTTCCTCCCAGTATTTGGTATGGTCCAGGGTCATCGGCAGAACTATAGCCGAACAGGAGAGAGAAAGAGTAGCCAGGTCTGCCAGCGGATGAAGCTGGAAGTAGCTCTCCGAGGAGATAGTCTCCATCGCCGGAGCGATGTTTGTAGAACAGAGCATTACTGTGTTGGCTATTAGGCTGACGGCTCTAAGAAATCTCACGGTCTTTCACCTATCAGATGAAGGAATTTTTTGCACATTATATATATTATACATATTTTTCTCATATTTGCCCTTGAAATCTTCAACAATGGTGCTAAGTTTTGAACTTGTATCCCCATTGTCAAAAACTGCTTTGATAATTGACAATGTTATGTTATAATTTCAATAATTAATGGAAATGTTTCTACTTTGAAGGTGAATATGTATTGGGTGACCTTTTGTGGGTGGCAGGTTGATATTGGGTTAGTATTTGGTGTAGCTGGTTTGATTGGAGCTATTATCGGAATAATAGCTTTGTTATTATATATTTTTCATAGGAAAGGAGATAAAGGAGGAGACAAAATCAGAGATATACAAACTCAAGCTAAACTTGATCGAATACTTCAATATATTGATGGATTGCCACAGGCTAAAAAGGAAGTTAAGGAACCATTTGAAGCCGCCAGGGAAGCCATCGCTGATTATGAATTAGACCGAGCGATGATGCATTTACAGCTTGCACTTGAGAAGGCTGATGAGCCTGAACAGAGGGCAGCCTTGCTAATCATAATGGGAGGTATTGAGTTTAACAGTTGTAGTTATGATAATGCTATACGATATTTTGAAGAAGCGTTAAATATAGCTAAGGAGAGCAAAGACATTGCCGGGCAGTGCTGGGCTTTGAATGGATTGGGTTTAATTCACTACTATAAAGGGAAACTAGATATAGCTGAACAATATCACTTAGAAGCTATTGAAATAGCAAAATCTGGGAATTTTGACCAACCAAAGGAATTCCTTTCAGCCAATTTGTGCAATATTGGTATTGTATTGATGTATAAGGGCGACCTGGAGGGTGCTTTGTGCCACCATCAGGAAGCTCTCGAGATTGACCGGCGAATAGGCGATTCTCAGGGCGAGGCTAATGCCTTGGGCAACATCGGTAATGTGTTATGGCGGCAGGGCGACCCGGAGGGTGCTTTGAGAAGTTACCAGGAATCTCTCGAGATTGACCGGCGAATAGGCGATCCTCAGGGCGAGGCTAATGCCTTGGGCAACATCGGAGTAGTGTTGACGGATAAGGGTGACCTGGAGGGTGCTTTGAGAAGACACCAGGAATCTTTGGAGATTAACCGGCGGATAGGCAATCCTCAAGGCGAGGCTAACGACCTATGTAACATCGGTATTGTGTTATGGCGGCAGGGTGACCTGGAGGGTGATTTATGCCATCAAGAGCAAGCTCTGGAGATTAACCGACGGATATGTAATCCCCAGGGCGAGGCTTACAACCTAGGTAACATCGGTAATGTGTTATGGCGGCAGGGCGACCTGGAGGGTGCTTTGTGCCACCATCAGGAAGCTCTGGAGATTGACCGGCGGATAGGAAATCCCCAGGGCGAGGCTGACGACCTAGGTAACATCAGTAATGTGTTATGGCGGCAAGGCGACCTGGAGAGAGCTTTGTGGCATCAACGGGAAGCTCTAAAGATTCACCGGCGGATAGGCAATCCCCAAGGCGAAGCTATCGACCTAGGAAACATTGGTTGGGTATTGATGGATAAGGGCGACCTGGAGGGTGCTTTGTGGTATATGGAACAAGCCTTGCATATCTTCAAAGAATTGGGAATGTCCAGCGAGATTAATACAGTTGAAAACAATATTAAAAAAGTCAAGGATATGATTGGAAAGATATAACCTTAGCAATGTTCAACTGATAGGACATCTTGTGATAGTCCAACTCCTAAGTTATCAGCAGAGTGCCAATAAAAAAACCACCTTGAAAGGGGTGGATTTTTAGAGTGGGCTTTCATAAATGAAATTATACTACCGTTATTATCTTGTTTTTTCTTTCTTGCGCAACAAGACTAGTGGTGGCAATTATCTGGCGATGGCGTGCGGTCGGAGCAAATAATGCCCAGCCTACAGTGGGGTCTGGTATTTAGCTTGGAGCACTGTGTTATTATTTAATAGAAAAGATTAAATAATGACTATATTATTGACCCAATATTTCTTTTAATAATTCAATAAAAAGACTATCATTTAAGTCTTTACCCCTAACCTTCCAGTTTTCTTCGTATTTTATTTCAAATACTTTACTGTTTTTTGGGATTGGAGCAAATTCGTGAAATCTATAGTTTTTTAGGTTACCACCAAAATCAGGCATAATACCAGCAATTCTCTGCTGTATTTTTAGCATTTTCGCAGGGTCTGGTTCATCTTCGTTAATATCCTCAAATTTACTCATCAAAACTATCTTTGATGCAAAAATCGGCAATAATCTGATGGGGTCATCATAAGTTTGTACCTTTATTACCATCATCTTATTGCCTTTATACCCTTCTCTATTAGTTTTTATGTCCTCTTTATCATACTTCTCAAGCCATTTCTGTACATCATTGAACATAAGGTTGCATTGCTCTATCCATTGTTCAAATTCATTTTTTTGTCCTATGTGCTTTTCGTCTTTTTGCTTATTTTGCTGTTTTCTTTTTTGTATCCTGGCTTTTAATCCATTTTCCTCTTCCATAATAAAATCTCCTTTGAGAGTTGATTTGACGAAATGATTATTAGGAATTATATCCACTTAATTCAAATAAGTCAACTATTTTTAAAAAGCATGTGTCTGGTTATATTGCAAAATTAAAATTTGTAGCCTTCCTTTATTGTTATAGAGTACATTATGTAGGGTTTGTCCGTTTTTTCCAACTATTTTGTTAGAAGCAGTCCTACTTCTACCCTGGTCTACTGTTCAGCATTTGTAGGACACGACAATATTTTTCCCACATTTACCCTTGAAATCTTCAACAATGGTGGTAAGTTATAGGCTTATGTCCGCGCAAAGAAAAAGGTCTATATTACACCGCACGGTGCATATATCCACTGTAGAGGGTATATACAGCCAGGTCTTCACCACCGTCGCCGGACCGGGGAGCATCTTCCTCACCAAGTTCGCCGTCCTCCTGGGCGCTACCCCTTTCCAGTTCAGTCTCCTCGCCGCCATCGGTCAGCTCTCCCAAATCTTCCAGCCTTTGGGCTACGCCCTCACCCGTCAGCTGACCTCCCGCAAGGGGGTGGTGGTGAGGTTGACCGCCGTCGGGAGAGGGCTGGTCTTCCTGCTGGGGGTTATACCCTTTCTGCTTTACGGCGAGCCAGCCATACAGGCTTTTCTGTTCATATTCTTAGCCAGCGCTTCCCTGCAAGCGGTCGGCGGCAACGCCTGGATAGCCTGGATTTCGGATATAGTCCCGGAGCGGATGCGCGGTCGTTTCTTCTCCTGGCGCTTCCAGGCGTTATTGTTGGCCGGAATGGTCACCGGTTTTGTCCTGGGTGCATTCATTGACCTCTACGAGCCGGAGCCGGGCATAGTAGCCGAAAAGTTCCTTTCCTTTATCGGCAACTGGACGATATTCTCTCCCGGCAATATCGCTTACGCCTTCGCTCTGGTCTTTATCGTCGCCGGAAGCTTTGGGCTGGTCGGTGCAAAAATTCTCTCCACCCAACCGGAGCACCCCAAGCTTCAGGAGCGTGCGAAGTTTATGCCCCAGTTGATGGTCCCGCTCAAAGATAAAAACTTCCGCCGGCTGCTGGTTTATTCGCTGTGGTGGATGTTAGCCATAGGCATCGGCGCTCCCTTCTGGGGGCCCTTTATGCTCAAGAACCTGAGGATGTCCCTGGTGAACATCCAAATCTATGGAGCAATAAGCGCCGTCGCCTCCCTCTCCGCCCTGCGCTTCTGGGGTCTGCTCGTAGACCGCTTCGGCAATAAGCCGGTGATGCGCATAATCCTGGTGCTGGGAGGAATCAATCCTATGATATGGGTCTTTTTGACCCCGGACAATTATTGGTTCGTCTATTTGGAGGCGGTGAGCTCCGGAGTGATGTGGTCCGGCGCCGGCATCGTAGCCACTAACCTGGTCTTAGCCCTAGCGCCCAAGGAGCAAAGGCAGATTTACTCCGGTCTCTTCGGCGCCTTCTCCGGCCTGGCGATTGTGGTTACAATGCTGCTCTCCGGCATTTGTATGCCGCCGCCGGTGGAGATTCTTTCGCTGTCCTTGACCGGTGAACAAGTCCTTTTTGGGATAAGCGGGCTCGCCCGCCTTACCGCGCAGATACCGCTCTCCTGGATAGATGAACCGCGCACCCGGTCGGTGGGTGCGGTCTTGAACTATTTCTTGCAGTTCACCAAACTGCAGATTACCCAGTTTGCCGAATGGATTTTCAGAAAGAACGGCAGAAGATAATTAAACGCCAGATATTTCAGTCTTTTTTTATTGAAAATATGATATAATTATATTATAAATTTAGCTGTGACAAGAGGTAAGATGTGAAACCCTTATCCAAAACACTGCCGTTGCTTTTCGTTCTCTCTCTAGCCCTCCTCCCCATCTCCTGCGACAATGATGAAGACAACTACACCGGACCCTGGCAGGAGGTGCCCACGCCTGGAGGTTGGGGAAATTTATACTCCTGTTACTTTTTCTCACCGAACGATGGCTGGGCTTGCGGTTGTTATGGGGGATTAGATGAACCGGATAAGCTGATTCTTATGCACTGGGACGGCAATTCGTGGAATGAGTATCCTTATCCGGGATGGTTTGACGATGAAGAACATATTGGTTTTGGTTTAGATGATATTGCTTTTTCATCGTCAAGTGATGGATGGTGTGTAGGAGTATTAGCCTATAAAGCAACAGGTGAAGATAGGTCATCGGGATTTATTTTGCGATATGATGGGAGCCATTGGTATATCTTTGCAGACCATCTAGGAGAAGGTATCAGCAATGTATTTGTCATAACAGATAATGATATATGGTTTGATGTATGGGGTATTGAAGGAAGCTCAGGTTCCGACCTATATCACTGGAATGGCAGTGAGCTGGAATTCGTAAAACTAAACCCCGGCAATTTGGGCATCTCCGATATCGCCTTTGGTTCCGCGACGGACGGTCTGGCGGTCGGATATTACAAGTATGTCTATCACTGGGACGGGGTTAGTTGGGATTTGATAACTTACGATTACGGAGGAGAATTATCCTGCGTGGCCTACGATACGCCCAGCACCGCTTTTATTGGCGGAGATGAACTGCGCCGATGGGAGAATGGGGAGTTGACCTGGTATCTGGATTATACTGGGAGATACAACGGCCTCCATTTCTCGTCGCCGGATGAGGGCTGGATGTATGGCGGCGAACCGGTCGAAGGAATTCCCCAAGGCGGTGATTTTATCTGGCATTGGGATGGGGTGGAATGGACCAGGTCTGAAATGCCTTATTTTATGCACCCAAGGGATGTATTTTCAATAAATTATGATGACGCCTGGATGGTGGGTATAGATGATGACGCCAATTGTGGTTCCTGGAGGTATGTCCCGCAATAAGCGTTTTATGGCTAAAAAATATTTAAACCATTTCCGAAGGAGGCTTTAAAATGCCAGTAGCTAAGAGAATAACAATGTTGGGTATTTTATTGATATGCTCACTGGTAATCACTTCCATGTCCTACGCCGGTGTTCACTTCGTAGAACTGCCGGAGAATATCACCGATGAAATGATGGTGAACCAGACGCCGGAGCTGAAGAACGATTTGCTGGAGTTGATAAATGAAGAGGTTAAAGGCAGCCTTGATGAGATTAAGACCATTATCTTCACCCGCGGTGGCGAGCCCTGGTGTAAGTATATTGACCCGGCACTGCTGGGGAATTTGACCGTCGCAACTGAACCGGCGATGAAATATGACCCACCGCAGGATAATGATATTACTTTCAACCTGACCGAGGAGACTGGAACTATTCCGTGGATTCCAGATCAAGAGGATGACGTGATTAAGTTCCTATATGATGTAGAGGGCGATGATGGTCAGGCAAAGGGCATATACCCTACCTCCAAGAAATTGTATGGACCGCCGTTCTTCGACTATACTGTTGATTTATTCCTGAGTCCGGGCATTGAAGCAAGCGCCATCTGGATACCGCCTATTGCCTGGTATACAGCCCCTGGCACCATTACGCTTCTGAATAATGGTAAATTATATCTCCAGAATTGGCCTGACCCATATAATCCGAACATCCTTGATGACAATGTCCGTTCCGTTCTGGCTAAGGCTATGCTTACGGTCTTCTGGAGTGGTTTCTTCACCGACTACGACCAGTTTATGGATGGGCTGTCTAACAGCGGCGGGACCGTGATGATGAGCCATTTCTCAAACGCCTACCCCAACTATGTGGAGATTTATCACGGCGAAAGACCTGATTTTAATCAATACAGACCAGGGTTCATCTTCTACGACAACTACAATAATCAGGCAATAGCCACCGCCGGGTATAATTTCGGCAATACCGGGAGTAGTGAGCAATTGGCGCCGATTCGCTATCAGATGGCGAACATGGCTTGGTTTAAGGTTTATAATTCAAGCGTTGGCACAAGTTACTATAAGGAGTTCAGTGAACTTATGTATGATTATGGATGGTATTTTGCCCAATTCGGGCCTTACCCAGGGGATTTATACATCCAACCATCATTTCAAGAACTGGCCAAGATGGCAGAGGGGGCGTGGGAAGCGGACGGAAACGAAGCTGGTCCGGAGCGCTATTTGACATTCGACGCCTGGAGACAGGACCAATACATATTGACCCTGCAGAGACTGGTTCCCCAGTTCGGCGTCTTTTCCGACCATAATAAGCTTAAATGCCAGATATACTTTCCTATGATTAACAATGAAGGTGATTACATAGAGGAGCATCCGCATGGCGAAGGCACAGAAGGAATACCGGTCAATGTGCAGATAAAGAAGCCAAACGGAGTCGTGATTTACAGTGGAACACAATATGCAACATTCGCAAACCACGGATACTTTGAGGTAGATATTCCCCAGTTGCCTACTCTTACCGCTATTGTCTGCAGCTGTGAAATATCCGGTGATGCCCGGCAATATTTTGAAGAACCCAGGAAAACAATCACTACGATATATACACGCGGTCAAAACAATAGCCAGGTAATGGGCGTGTTACCGGTAACCTGGCCGTCGCTGGTAACCGATATTTGGTCCATTGAAGACCCCAACGGAATTACAACACAACTTAACATAATCAACTATGCTTTCCTATTCAATACCCCGGAACCTAATGGTTTAGAGGGGGAATATAAAATTTACAAAAATGGCATACTGCAGGACATATTTGGGAAGGATAAGAAGAGCTTTTTGACCAATTTGGCATGGAGGGCGGAAGAAGAGTTTGTAGATAACAACGCCAATGGTATACCTGATGAGTACGAGGAAGAACTGGCTGAAAAACTATGCCCTCAAGTATATATACACAATTTCAGCCACATGGACCACCCCCATTCAGTAGAGGTTATGTTAAAATATGGATTGTTATGTGAAAATTCCGGAATTTCCAATTACCATAAACCACAAGAGCCTTTCGGCCCAGATTATGTTAAACCTGAAGATTGGAATTGTGAAAATATGGGTGACCTCTTTAAGAAGTATTGTGGTGACTGGAATGGAGATTGGCACTTAACATTTGGACCAATGCCAAAAGACGATTATTGGGATGATTCTTACGAAAGTTGGCTTCCTATTTACTGGGATCAATTTTACAGTGATAGGACACACGGAATTTCACAGGGTGACTTTGACCAGAAAGTCATCTATTACAACTTTGCTTATGAGGAATTTAGACCATTTATACAGTATTGGTTTTTCTATCCATTTGACCAGGTAGGTCTTTTTGACCATGAAGGTGATTGGGAGCTGATTAATGTGGTATTTTCCAACCTTGATCCGGCTTTTGCAAGCCCATCAGAAATAATATATTTCTTCCACTACTACTACATGCCCGTCACTGTCTCTTCTCCAGAGAATTTTTGGCAAGTGGATGGAACTCACCCAATAGTCAAAGTTGGAGGGGATATGACTTGGCCAAAAGATGAGAATAGTAATTCGAAACTAATGGATGAATCTGATTATGTAAGCAACCTTTATGGTATGAGGTGTTCTGGAGCGTCATACCCCAAAGATGGATATTATGACAACATTGGTTGGAATGCTGATGAGTATGTGCATGCTGATAAACATTATGATTGCTCTCAGTATGATTTGGTGCCTCTAGAACCGTTAGAAGGAAATCCTCCCTATTGGACATATTTCCCGGGGAGATGGGGTAGAACCGATGGAATCATAGCTAAATCTCCATATGGACCTCCCCACCACGGCAGATGGAGGCATCTATATGGAGATCCTATGGATGATGCACAATGGACTATTGATTATTCCGAAGGGCCCCCCAGTGATGGAGTCGTAGCTGAATATTATGGGGATAAACGGGACACCAAAGATCAAATACCCTCTCTCTCCAGCAAACCGCTTGCCACTGAAAAGAGCAACAGGTCAAAGAAAAAGGATTTGACCAACTCAAATAAAATAGGCGTGAATGCGGCTTCATCAGCAACCAGCTCGCTGTTAGAGTCAACTAATCTGACCAGCCACGAGGTCATCCTCACCCAGAACCCGGCTACCACCCAGACCACCATCAAACTGGGCGACAGCCTGACCGATGGGAACCCGGCAACCATCTCCATCTACGACATCTCCGGTCGTCTCATAAAGAAGGTGGAGACTGATTCGGACTATACCTGGGACTTAGTATCAGACAGTGGAGGGAAGGTTTCGTCAGGTATTTACATAATCTGCGTCCAAACCACATCACAAGAAATCCTGGAAAAGCTGGCTGTGGTAAGGTAATATCACTTAAACTCCCAAAAGCCCCGTCCATACGGACGGGGCTTTTTGATATATCCTAACCAGAAAGAATTATGAGAATATGGGGGATTTGGGCATAATTACCAGAGAATCAGAGTGTGCGGGCTTTAATTTTTGCCGACCGGGCCGTGTGTGCCGATAGTCTGACGGAAAAAATTGAGGGCTACTAAAGCTGTGGTAAGGACGGTGACGGCGAGGATTAGCCCCAGGAAGATGCGTATTGACCGAGCTTCGCCGGCCGAAAAGATGCCGGTCTCCTTCATCACTTTTATCCCGCGGCGGACGGCATCCATCTCCATCGGTATTTTCAGCAGGACATATGCTCCCATAACCGCAAATAGCGCCACCACCACCAGTTGCAGCATTAAACTCAGCAAAGGACCGTATTTTTCACCAACAAAAAGGGGGATGAGAGAGGCGGCAATAGTGGCGGCAATAGTGGCGGGGAGCCAGGCGAAACCGGCAAAATTTACCCAGGGGGTGAGCAAACGAAGAATGTAAAAGAAGGGGGAATTCCGGCGGTATTGCAGGGCTCTGCCTACCTCTAAGACTACCAGACCGGCGCTGGCGGTGTCGGCTCTCTCGGCTTTGTCCTCGGTAAGCTCCAGAACATTTTCGTCCGGTTGATAGTCAATATCGTTGAAGCTCAAGCGGAAACTGGTATCCATGATAGTGGTGTCAATCTTCACCCCGTTTTCGCCGGCGGCATCCAGCATTTGGCGGGCCAGGTCCTTTCCATCAGGTCCATGCTTTCCTCCGATTCTGAATATTCGCACAGTCAGGTTGATGAGAACGGAGGCGACCTCTTCGGATATCATAGCCAGAATGCAGATAACCACCCCGGCGATTATCCAGGCAGTCTCGGAGATGTTCTGGAAAAAGATGTCCACCGGTCTCCTTTGATGAAGTGCGGTAATCTCCATCATTATAAGTTAGAAATGCCGATTAGGGCAAGAAGCTTTTCCGTGAGTTTTAATCTGCATCCTACAAAGTAAAAGACCACCCCTTGCGGGGTGGTCGCGGTTAATTTGCGGGCTACTGAACTCCTAAGTCGGGTTCTTTCCCCCGTTCTCCTCGTGCTTCTCCTTTAACGCCGGTATTCCCAGGCGGTGCTCCGCAGCTTGCAAGACGGCTTCAATCAGCTGCCCGTAGGAGATATCGGCGACCTTTGCCATCTTCGCCAGATGTCCGTCCCAGCACCAGCCGGGGTTGGGGTTGACCTCCAGCAGTTTGGGGTTGCCCTTGGTGTCCAGGCGCCAGTCAAAACGGGAATAGTCCCGGCACTCCAGCCGCTCAAAGAGCTTGGTGCACCATTCAATAAGGTTTTTCTCGGTCTCCTCGGGCAGGTCGGCGCGTATGGATTGGATATTCCAGTAGGGCGAGTCCGGCATCCACTTGGCTTCGTATCCGCAGATGCGCGGGTAGCCCTCGGGCAGGCAGGAGTAATCCTCTTCAATTATGGGCAAAGCCTGATAAGATTCCGGGGGATTTCCGATGATGCCCACGCTGATGTCCTTGCCGGTGAGAAACTCCTCCAGTAGTATGGGCTTATCGTAGCCGAACTTCTCTCTAATTTCGGTAACCGCATTCAGGAGTTCCTCGGCGTTCTGCACCACGCTTCTCTGGGTGATGCCGAAGCTGGAGTCGCCAAAGTTGGGCTTGGCTATCACCGGGAAATTGATGGGCAGTTCAAAGGTGCTGTCCTCCGGTTTAATGAAGATGGCGTCCGGCACCGGTATGGACATCTCCTGCGCCACCCCGCGCACCAGCGATTTATCGTAGCAGGAAGCCAGACACTGGGGACCGGCGCCGGTATAGGGTATCTCCAATATCTCCAGCAGGGCGGGAACATGCAGTTCCTGCCGGGGAATATTGACATAGCCTTCGTCGCAGAGATTGAAGACGAAGTCGGTCTTCCCTTTGAGCTTGAGCAGCTCGCTTATCAGCATGTTGTGGTTATTCAGATAGGTGAATTGATAGCCGGGCAATTCCCGCAGGGCGTCTTTCAGCTGGTCTATGGTATAAAAGTCGTCATCGTCAAATATCCCCGTCGGCTTGAGCAGGTCGGGACGGTTGGGGTCTCCCAGGATGACGGTGACATTGGTCAGTTGCTCTTTGGATTTTTTCTTCTGCGGAGACCATTCTTTGCGCACCGCCGCGGTGACGATGATTCGCTTCTCCATCATCCCCAGGTCTTGATTGCGCTGGGAGTCCGGGGATATTTCCTGATGGATGACAGTGTCACTGAAACCAGCCACCTGCAAAAGCTCGGTGATGCTCTCCCGGGTGTAAAGCCGTTCGGCGTAGAACTGGTCAACCATTATGCCCTCATCTACATCGGAGACCAGCTCGCGGGAGATTAGTCTCTGTTTATCAAAAGATAGAGACCGTTCCCGACAGACGAAGTGCTTGGCGTCTATCCATTCCCAGGAGCGGGGCAGGAAGTTGTTGCGCAGATATTCGCCGTCGGTAACATCAATGAGCAGTTTCCCCCAGGGCTTGAGCGCCCGGAAGACTTCTTTCAAGACGCGCAGGTCGTCCTGGGCGGTCTCAAAGTAACCGAAGCTATTTCCCAGAATCATTATCTGGTCAAAGGAATCCGCCGGATAGGGAAGCTTGCGGGCGTCGCCTTCCCGAAAGCGGACACTTAAACCCTCTTTCTTCGCCTGTGCCTTCGCCCGCTGAACCAGATAGTGCGAGCGGTCTAAACCCTCTACATTTTTTACTCCACTGCGGGCTAATTCCAGGGAGTGGCGCCCCTGCCCGCAGCACAGGTCCAAAACTTTTTCTTCCGGTTTAAACAGCAGAATCTCGGAGAAGACCCGGACCTCTTTGCGGGTAATCTCCAGGTCGTCCACCACATCGCCGTCAGTCTTCAAGTAGATGGAGTTGAAGATGCGACGCCACCAGTCGGGGTGGACATGTTCCTCCAAATTGGGGATGGGTCCGAGGGTCTTTTTCCCGCCGGGAGGCTCCTCCTTCTGCTGGGGAGGTTTGGTCTTGGTGGATTCTTCCTTCATTTAGCTTCATCTCCTATAAAAAATTGCCTGTTTTTCTCTAGCTACTATCCTGATTGAATTAATTCTCGGGAACATAAATCAGATATAGAAATCCGCCAGCGGTTTTGCTGGCAGTATAAGACCAAGAAAGAGGGCGGAAGGCTTAACCAATCTCTGAGGTTTCTGGATACTTTGAGGAAAGGGCTGGCAAAATGAAGATTGAAAACGAACCGGTGTCTAATACTACAGAGTGACTCACCACTGAAAATGCTAACAATACACTTTGATAGCAGGACAGATGCCCTGCCGAAAACACTGATGTGGCGATATAGCCATTTTGCTAGGTATAGTCAGTATGGGCTTGAAGGCAACTTGGTGGAACGACCCTCCTCTGAGATTGTCGTTGAAATTTGTAATATATATATATCAAAGACGGCAGAAATGCAAGTATTATTTACAAAAATCTCAAAAAATTTTTCAATTTTTTGTGCCGCCAATTGCGGTTGACGGTGGACTGGCGGAAACTGGCATCTATGGTATACTGCCAATGAACAACTGCGTCACGTAATACCCACCTAGCCCTCCAGCTTTGGGAAGTTAGTGCATCCACCAACCTGCATAGCTCTTCGCTAGGCGAAATGAAGGTGCTTTTCAAGTAGCTAATAAAGGCGAGCTGGGGGCAGACCGCACCCCTTTTTGCCGTAGAAGGCAGAATATATCTGTTACACTTATTAGGCTGAGTTCTATAATATTGCAGCATAATAATGATTGACAGCATATAAAAAATAGACTATAATTAAATTGCAGTGCTTCCAGTGGTTTAAAAAACTTGAAGGGAGGTTTGACATGCGAGTATTTATTTTACTGATGTTCATATGCTTTTTAGCTAGTAATGTAGTCGCCGGTAAGTGGGAAGTTTGGTATCAACCACCGGATTATTCAGGAACCGGTGTTTCATCTCAATCCGCTTGGGATTATTCCTGTCAGGCAGCTGATGATTGGATTGATGATATGGACGTTCCTATCTTTGCAGTAGGCTGGTGGGGAACCTGGTGGTATGATACAGACGGTTCCACAGTTCATCCGGTTTACTGGAATGATTCACCCACTTTCTATACAGTAGATGAGCAAGATATTTTTGTTATAGAATTTTGGTCGGATGAACCGGGACCTCCTTATAGTAAACCGAACACAAAGCTGGCAACATACACACTGGATCCCTCAGATTGGCATTACGATATTGCCTATCAAGACCCTTCTTCTGGCAAAGTAATCTATTTAATTTACGCATATTTAGACCCTACATTTTGCCCGGATGTTGACACTATCTACTGGATATCTATTTATACCCTCTGCGACCATTATGTCTATGACCCTTTGCAGACCCCTTGGAATGCACAATGGTTCTGGCAGAAATCTGAGGACCATTGGAATGGTTACTCTGTAGGGCGACACTGGTGGTGGACCGACGAGGACTGGCATCTGTGGAGTTCTGCCAACGACTTCCCTCAACCCGAGGACCTTGATTTGGCATTTTGGATTTATGATGAACTTATTAGTGTGCAAAGTTCTTCGCTGGGTGAAATAAAGGCGCTGTTCCACTAGAGACTAACGCATAATCAATCAAGGGGGAAGCCAACAGGCTTCCCCCTTACTATTTTATTGACCGAACAAGCATATCATTCTATCCATACACGGCTAGAAGCTCAGCGGCTCGTTGGAGGATTTCTCCTTTTCCTTCGCCAAGTGTTCAGCCAACTGTTCCCGGAAGGCGTCACATCTACCATCCTGCTCGTCGCAAGATAATTCACAGGGTTCAGTATGAATAGTGATGTGGGCTCTCTTCAGCTTGCCCTTCAGCTCCTCCTCCAGATGGTCGCAGACTGCGTGAGCGTCCTCCACTAGACTATGTCTGCACTGCACTAGATGTAAATCTATCTCCCGGTGGGCGCCGGACTTGCGCGAACGCAGGTCGTGAAAGCCGATGTACTGCCGGTAGTGTTCGGAGAGCACCCTCTCCACGGTGGACAGTTCCTCCTCGGAGATGCGCTCATCCATCAGGTCTTTGACCGAGCGTCGGATAATGTCAAATGCCGCTCGCCCGATGACCACGGCTACGCCCAGGGCGATGATGGGGTCAAGAATATGCCAACCGGTCAGACGGATGATAAGCAGTCCGGCAAAGACCCCCAGGGAGGTGAAGACATCGGTGGAAAGATGCAGGGCATCTGCCTCCAGAGCGAGAGATTCGGTCTTTTTTGCCACGCGGAAGAGTTGCCAGGAGACGATGGTATTCAAAAGAGCGGACGCCCCCATTACCCACAAGCCCAGTTCTATCTGGTAGACCTCGGAATGGGTGAGAATTTTTTTCACCGACTCGTAGATGATGATGACGATAGCCACGAAGATGAGCATACCCTCAAATGCGCCGGAGATAGCTTCCGCTTTGCCGTGACCGAAGGGGTGCTCCTTATCCGGGGGTTTGCTCGCTTCCCGGACAGCGATGAAGGCGATTACCGAAGCCACCAGGTCAATCCCCGAATGAACCGCCTCGCTGATTACACTCACCGAGTTTGTCAAGAAACCGACAGCAAACTTAGCCACTACCAACAGAGTGTTGGAGGCTACGGACAGTCCGGCGGTAAATTGCTTTCTTTTCTCCCAGTTGCGCATAAGCGGCTAATTAGCCCTAATCTCACTCCCATAGTCTTGCTGGGCTGGACTTCTGGCTCAAAAGCCACCAGAGATTATTCTGGTGGCTTGTCCATATTTGTAAATCAGTATGAATATATAATATACCGTTGTTTTTGTCAAGAGCCGACTAGGGTGAAGCCGTTAGCTATTACATGAGCATTTGAGAATCTCCCTCCGGCATATTTACTTGTAGCCCTTTTCCTTCAGTTCACGAATGATGTCCTTTTTGCGGTGCAGGTAGAGCTGGCTTTTGGTCACATAGAGAACGCTCTCGGCAATATTTGTAGCTAAATCACCGATGCGCTCCAGATTCTGGGAGATGAGTATTAGCCGGGTGCCTCTATCTATGGAAGCCGGGTCTTTAGTCATATAACCAATCACATCCTGTAATACCTGTCGGTCTAACTGGTCTACCTCGGAGTCGGCTACAATAACCTCTTTTGCCAGCTTCTCGTCGCCGTTGAGCATAGAACGCAGACTATCGTCCAGCATTCTCATAACCGCTTCGGTCATCCTGGGGATGTCAATGAGCGGCTTAAGCTGCGGTCGGGGAATCAGATAGAGGGCGAACCCGGCTACATTCTCCGCATGGTCTCCAATCCTCTCCACATCCCGATTGACAGCCAGAGCGGTAACCAGCATCCGCAGATTGGTGGCCGTCGGCTGATAGAGAGCGATTATCTTTACCGCATCCTCCAGATTCTCTATCTCCATCTGGTTGAGCTTTACCTCATCCCGCTCAATTACCTGGTGAGCCAGGTCTTCGTCTTTCTCTACCAGAGCGCGCACCGAACATTCCACCATATTGCGAGCCACAGTTACCATAACCACTAGCCGTTCATTGAGCTCTCTTATTCGGTCTTCTATCATATTCCTGCCTTTCTAGCCGAATTTCCCCCGCAGGTAGTTTTCCGTGCGGGAATCCCTTGGGGCGGTAAATATTTGCTCGGTGGGACCGAACTCCACCAACTCTCCCAGCATCATAAAGGCAGTCCATTGCGATACCCGGGAGGCTTGCTGGAGATTATGAGTTACGATTACTACTGTATAATTAGTCTTTAATTTCTCAATCAGCTCTTCCAGTTTGGCGGAGGAGATGGGGTCCAGCGCACTGGCCGGCTCATCCAATAGCAATACTTCCGGCTGGATGGCTAGCGCCCGAGCTATGCACAATCTTTGTTGTTGCCCTCCGGATAGCTCCAGCGCCGACTTGCGCAGTTTATCCCCCACTTCCTCCCACAGATTGGCATCCAGCAAAGCTCGTTCTACATGTTCGGAGATAATTTTGCGATTATGGATACCGTGAATGCGCATACCATAAGCCACATTATCAAATACGGACATAGGGAAAGGATTGGGTTGTTGAAAGACCATCCCCACCCGCTTACGCAGCTCGTAAATATCTACCTCCGGGGAGAAAATATCAGTATTGTCCAGATATATCTTTCCTTCCCGGCGGCAATTCTCAATGAGGTCATTCATACGGTTAAGAGTCCGCAGCAGAGTGGATTTGCCGCAACCGGAGGGACCCATAATGGCGGTGACCTGCTTCTCTGTGACGGAGATATTTATTTGCTTGAGTATCTGAGTAGGTCCGAACCACAGGTTGAGGTTTTCTATCCGTATCTTTGCGTCTACCATTTCTTAGCCTTTCTAGCCCGGATGCGCAGAAACACCGCCACAGCATTGATGAGCGATACCACCACAAGTAGAATGAGCGCGGTGCCGTAGGCGATGGCGGTCTGTTTTTCCGGGTGGGTTCCTTCGGTCATCAGCGCATAGATGTGGTAAGGTAGAGCCATTACTTTATCAAGGGGACTGCTGGGCAAGCTGAGCAGATAGAAGGCGGCGGCGGTGAACATAATCGGAGCGGTCTCGCCGGCCGCTCTGCCGATAGCCAGGATGACCCCGGTGAGAATGTTGGGTAGCGCCGTGGGCAAAATGACCTTCCAGGTGGTCTGCCAGCGGCTGGCTCCCAGAGAGAGCGATGCTTCCCGAAAGCTTTTAGGAACGGTCAGCAACGCTTCCTCGGAGGCTTGAATAATGGTGGGTAGGACCATCACCCCCAGGGTAAGGGCGCCGGCCAGGACGGAGATGCCCAGTCCGAAAAGTTTGACGAAGATGGCCAGGCCGAACAAACCGAAGACCACCGAGGGCACGCCAGACAGGGAATTGACTCCCACGCGGATGACGCTCTTCAGGCGGGTGCCGCGGGAGTATTCGGTGAGATAGATGGCGGAGAGCACCCCCAGTGGCAGGGAGAAGAGAATCGCTCCAATTGCCAGCAGGGCAGTGCCCACAATGGCTGGAAGTATGCCGCCGGCGGTCATTCCTTCCTTCGGTCCCTGGCTAATAAACTCCCAGTTGATGGCCGAGGCGCCGCGGAATATGATATAACCCATAATCAACAGCAGTATCCCACCCATCACCACAAAAGCAGCCCCGGAGACGATAAACCCCAGTATCTCTTTGAACCTTCTCACGGATGGCTTCCTTTGCGTAATTTTTCGGCAATCAGGTTAAAGCCCAGGGTAATGAGAAAAAGCACCAGGGCGATGGCAAATAGGGCGCTGTAATGCAATCCCCCGAAGGGGGTTTCACCCATCTCAGCGGCGATGGTGGCGGTCAGAGGGCGGACCGGCTTGAAGTAGTTGGCGGTGACCACGGCGGCTCCGCCGGCGACCATAAGCACGGTCATGGTCTCGCCGATGGCTCTGCCGAAACCGAGCAGGACGGCGGAGAAGATGCCGCTTCTGGCGTAGGGCAGAACCGCCCGAGTTACCGTCTCCCAGCGGTTGGCGCCCAGGGCGAAGGAGGCTTCCTTTATGCTCCGGGGCACGGCGGAGATGGCGTCCTCCGCCAGGCTGGTGATAGTGGGATAAGCCATTATCCCCAGAATGATGGAAGCATTCAGGGCGCACAGACCGGTGGGTAAATGGAAGAGGTTTTTAATGAGCGGGGCAAAGAGCACCATTCCGATGAAACCATAGACCACGGAGGGAATGCCGGCAAGTATTTCCACCACGGGCTTAGCTGTCTCCCGCATCAGGGGCGGCACCTGTTCCGCTAAAAAGATAGCCGAGCCAATGCTCAGGGGTATGGCTACTGCCATTGCCCCTAGGGTTACCTGAATGGAAGCGAGCAGAAGGGGGAGGATGCCGAAATCCGGAGGGGAACTGGTGGGGTGCCATTGTGTGCCCAGCAGAAACTTGACCGGCGATACTTCTGCAAACACAGGCAAACCCTGGGAGAGCAGGGTGAAGAGTATGCCGGCCAGGAATACCAGCGAGGAGAGGGCAAAGAAGAGCAGAAATATTTTTATACCCAGTTCCCGCAAAGAGCCTAGTCTCCTTTAGCATTGCAGGGCTAAAAAACTACGGAGGGGGAGAGCTTACCCCCCTCCGATTATTCTAGCATAATCGTGCCGATAGTGCATTCATCATTTACTTCAGCGGGAGGTAACCTTCTTCTTTTACCAATTTCTGTCCCTCCGGGCTGAGGATAAAGTCAACAAAGTCCAGTATAGCTTTAGCGGCATCCTCGCCGATGTAGAGATAGAGGCTTCTGCTCAGGGGGTATTTCAGCGAGTGAACTGTCTCCTCGGTTGACTCAATACCGTCCAGCTTGATGGCTTTTACCGAGCTATCTACGAAGCCCAGACCCAAATACCCTATCGCTCCCTCGGCACCGGCGACTGCGGAGCGAACGGCAGCGTTGGATGCTTGCATTAGGGCGCTGTCAACCATCTTCTCTTTGTTCAGAATCTTGTTATAAAACTCTTCAAAGGTGCCGGAGGAAGTGTCCCGGGAGACCACCACGATTTCCAGGTCGGGACCGCCTACCTCCTTCCAGTTTTTAATTTTACCGGTGTAGACATCCTTGAGCTGTTCTTTGGTAATGCCGGGGATGGTGTTGCTAGCGTGCACAACGATGGTGATGCCGTCCTTGCCTATCTCCACTTCCTTAAGCTTTAAACCCTTCTCCTCCGCCTGCTTTTTCTCCTCATCCTTTATCGGACGGGAGGACATAGCGATGTTGCAAGAGCCGTCTAACAGCGAAGTGATGCCCACGCCGGAACCCCCTCCGCTGAGAGTGATTTTCATATCCGGGTTATTCTGGGCGTATATCTCCACTGCCTTCTGCATAACCGGCAGGACGGTGGTGGAGCCGACTATGGTTATTTCTTTTGTTTCGCTTGCATTTTCCGATTTTTTACAACTTAAAATGAATATTGATGCACAAGCAAAAGAAAACATAAGGATTAATGAGATAGTTCTGCGCATGGATTCCTCCTCGGGGATGTAATCTGTAAAAGGATTTTAGATCAAAGGATACGATATCTTTGGAACGATTCATAATTTGCGTAACGGATATAGATATTATGTTGTTATTACCACTATATACAAGAGGAAAATGGTGTCACAATCCGCCGCGACTGCGAGAGCGGGATATTATTTATAAGCGGAGTATATAATTGTATACAAGGATGCAGATAAAAAACAGGCGAGGCGCCGCGGACCGGGTCCGAGCTTTTGCAAGGCGCCTCGCCTGTTAATTCTTATTGCCCAAATATTGCTCCGCTCACAACCCTTATAATTTGTCTATCATTTTATAAAATTGAGATTTTGTTAATCCCATTTGGTTAATTATTGAAGGCAATATATCACCTTTTATTGAAAACTCATCCTCATAGGGTATAGTTACTAATCTTTTCTTCCCTTTATAACAAATATGAATATATTGGTCATGGTCCCCAGAAGACCTATCTAAACAAAAACCCTCTTTAGTAAGGAGTTTAATAATCTTTCTTCTTTTTACCGGATGATATTTAGCCAAATAGTGGTGTTCCCTCAGCGGAGTTAACAGGAAATTCATAACAATCGGGACGATAATTACTATTCAGAATCGTATATGCTTTTTTGAAGATAGAGGTTACCAGCTTTATTAAATAATACTTAAAGAAGTATTTAAAAGGTGCTTTTCGTGGTATTAATTCCTTTATTTCATTTTTGTCTATTGCATGACTAACATATAGCACAATTGCATCAATCAATTTTCTCTTACTATCTTCTAATGTAGAAGTTTCAGCAACAAGATACAGATCTAGGCATACACTTACAACTTTCGTTCCTTTGGGAAAAGAAATACACCTCAATTTAATAGTTTTATTTTCTCTATTCACAATTAGTCCCCTTTTTTCGTGAGAGTATTGATATCTTACTTTTAATTATAACATAATGCTTATACTTGCTCAAGATGTATTAAAGGATTTTTATATTTTTAATTTCTATTGCTCAAATATCGGTCCGCTTAAATCTCCCTTCTGGTTGTATCCTCTCTTTTCGCAGAAACCGCGGTAGTTTTCGCCGTCATATAACATCCCTCATCTGGTCAAATCCGACAAATCAAAATTGCTATACCCGTCGCTTCCCAGGGAGACCATCTTGCGGTAATGAATGGTGTAAATGTGGTGCTCTTTGCCCGGGGTGGCGTGCATCGCCAGAATCTCGCCAATATAGACGGTGTGGTCGCCGGTCTCCACCTTATTTGTCACCCGGCACTCAAAAGCCACCGTGCAGTCGGCAATGATGGGCGGCTTTACCTTTTTTGCTGGAAGAGCGGTAAAGCTCGCCTGAGCGAATTTATCCGTATCCCTTCCGGAGGTGGTGCCGCAGAGCCAGGCACCCTGGGCTTGGTCGTCGGCGGGGAAGCAGAGCACGAACTCCCCCAGATGTTCCAGACATTGGTGAGAATACCGCGGTCTTCCCACGGAGATGGCTAACATAGGTGGCTCCCAACTGCAGATGGTCCACCAGCCCAGACCGATGATATTGGGCTTGCCGTCGGGAGCAAGGGTAACCGCCAGGACATAGTTGAAAGGGGAAGCCAGGGTCAGGGCTTCGTTCCAACTTATCTCCTTGATTTCCTGTGGGGGCATAGTAGTCTCCTTTATTTAATCAACATATATAGGTTTCCTGTATCCGATTCTATGAGAGAGTGGAGATAGAAGGTGAATAAGTAGCTCATCTCAGAAATACGAGGTAACTGTTATTCCCGACGGAGGTGTAATTGGGTTAATTCTACCAGATGACCATTTATTTATAAAAAGTTTCTTCATTAAATATTGACAATGTACTAATCCCCACTTCCTGGGGGTCGTAACCATATTCATTGATAGCGATACTGGGAGCAAACATTGAGAAAACATAAATAGCATAACCCTCGCTCTGCAGAAGCTTCACCGCGGATAAGGGCATAGAATAGACCAGATATACATCTTGACCGGAAATCCTATAAACCTCGGACTCCTCACCGATAGCTATCTCTTTTAAGCCCGGGGAGATTTGCTCCTTTCCCGCCAAAGTAAGCCATGGATTCTGGTAGGTAAGGGTTGGCCCCATACCGGTGATGATTACCGCTTTTTCTGAAAGGTTAAATTTCCCTAAGCCCTGGCGCAGTAATTCCAGCTCATGCCGGTTATAATAATCCTGCGCCACAATTCCCCAATCCAGTTTAACCGCCAGCCTTCTTTTGCCGCTCTCGCCGCCCTTCAGGTCCAGATTAATGAATGCGAATGAAGCAATCAGAGTCAATAAAAAAATTAATCCCTTTTTAGATAACCATCGGGAGAAGGATAGATAGAGGAAAGGAATTAAGGGAATCAAATAGGTGGGTTCGTCGGGGTGTAATAGAAACACCAGCAGGAAAAGGATGATAGTGACAATCTCCGGGTAAAAAGAGGAATCAGACGAGCTTTTTTTGAGCACTTGAACAATTTTTTTCAGGTGGATGATGATTAGAACTGCGATTCCCAGAGTAGCGATGGTCCCGAAGAGCATTATGGCATTATAGCCACCGCGAAACAGATAGGCAATAAAGCCCCCAAACTGAAAGGGAAATAAAAACGGTCTTAGCCCTGTCCGAGCAACTATGGGAATATATAATGAAAGACCCAAAGCCAGGGATAGAATGGAGAGACGCAGAATCCTGGCAATTCGTTCTTTTTCCTGAACCATATAGAAGATTAAGGGAAACAGGAATAACAGGTTGGTCAAGCGAAAGCTGATGGAAAGCGCCAGAAAAACAGCGGACAGCAGGTATTTCTTCTTAATAATGAATACATAACTGAACAACAGAAGGGCAAGGCCAGGGAGGTAATCCATAGTGGTGGCGGCATTGAGCAAGAGGATGGGAGTGGTGGCGAATAGGGCTAACAGCAGAAAGCGGTTTTCTTTTTTGCTGGTCAGCAGGGCAAAAGCCAGTAATGCAGAGCAGAATCCGATTAGAACGAACAGGTTCGTGGCTATATGTCCTCCCCATGGAGCAATGCCGGCAAGAATATACTCAAAGAGAGGGTTGCCCGGTAATCGGGAGGGATGATAGTAGCCGGTCTCCCAAAGGTGAACAGCCGCCTTTACCCCGCGCACTGCATCGGCATCCATTCCATAGTTGATTAGCAATCGGGGTATGGTGAGCAGAGCGATGTATATGATTAATATTAACAGTAATAAGACACGGTTAATGGATAAGCCGGTTTTTTTACCTTCAATAGTTTTTAATTGAACCATCTAACCACAGCCTTCATATCCAGAATACTTCATACAAATAGATAGACTAAGTATCTATTCTATTATTGCAGTAACTTCTCTTACGATAGCCTTTCCTTCGCCACTCCCATATACTCAATTATCTTCAATCCCTGGGGGCATTTCTCCTCGCACTCCCCGCACAGAGTGCATTCGCCCATATTCTTGCCGAAGCGGGGATTTACCCGCTGATATTCTAACCGCTCTCGGGCATAATCCCACAAATCGTAAGCCAAACCCTGCTCTAATGCACCTAGTATATAGGGTATGTTGACTCCTTGCGAGCAAGGCATACAATATGAACAGCCGGTGCAGGGTATCTCCTCCCGTCCAGCCTGTGCCGCTATGAATCGCTCCACCAGCTCCTTTTCTTTTTCGCTCAGGGCGTATTCGCCGTCAGCGGTCTGCAGGTTCTCGGCAAGCTGGTTATCCGAGTTCATACCGGATATAGCTACCGTCACCCCGGGTTGGCTGAGCACAAAGCGTAAACCCAGGCTTATTCGTTCTTTCGTGTCCGGGGACAGAATATCCATCAGGGGGGAGCTATGGGCTAGCCTTCCCCCAGCCAGCGGTCCCATAATCACTACCCCCAACCCTTTCTCGTGTGCATAATTTATTGCCGGCGACAGCTTGCGGTCTAACAAACTGAATTGCACGGTCATTGCCGAGAAAAGCCCGGAGTCAATAATGGGGTATATCTCTTGCGGGTCGTCGTGGAAGGAGAAGCCTATATGCCGGATTTTTCCCTGCTGCTTGGCTTTCTGTGCTTGCTCATACATTCCCGGCGGAGCGATTTTCTCCCGGAACTCCCGACCTTTTATCCCCCAGAAGTGATAGACATCAATATAGTCGGTGCCCAGTTTTTTGAGGGAGGTGTGCAGATGCTCCCACCATTTGGATACATCCTTTTGCTCCGGATTTTTGGTGGAGAGGACCAGCTTGCCGCGGTCGTAGCCCTGAATAGCTCGCCCCAGTATTTCTTCGGAGAGCTGGTAACAATAGAGCGGGGCGGTGTCCAGATAGTTGACCCCGCCCTCAATGCAGGCACGAATTAACTTCTCCGAAGCCTTCCGGTTCACCTCTCCGTCTTTCTCCGGCAGACGCATAGCGCCGAATCCCAGCGCTGAGACGGATAGCCCGGTCTCTCCCAGCCGGCGATATTTCATAGGGTCTTACCCTTATTTATGACTTACGCAATTGTGATTTTGAAATACAGCTTATCCCACTAGGTATTTAGGGCGAACACCAGGGTTGCCCTACTCAGGTTTTGCATCTCTAAAAAACCTCTTCCGTAGCCGCAGAGCCACATTCACCAGCATGATGAGCACCGGCACTTCTATGAGCGGACCGATGACCGTGGCGAAAGCCTGATTGGAATCTATGCCGAAGATGGCAATGGCTACGGCGATGGCTAGCTCAAAGTCATTGCTGGCCGCGGTGAAGGAGATGGCAACAGTCTGTGGATAATTTGCGCCCACTAAACGAGCTATAAAAAACGAGACGAACCACATGATGAAAAAATAGCAAGTAAGCGGCAGAGCGATGAGCAGTACGTCTTGCGGCTGTTGAATGATGTATTCCCCTTTGAGAGAGAACATTATGACGATGGTAAAGAGCAAGGCGATAAGGGTGATGGGGCTTATCCGGGGGATGAACTTCTGCTCGAACCAATCTCTGCCCTTCAGTTTAAATAGGGTGAATCGGGTTATAAGACCGGCAATTAAAGGTATGCCCAGATAGATAAAAACTGTCTCAGCTACCTCCCACAACGATACTTGAACGTTTAATCCGGAGACTAGACCCAGGGCATTGAGAAAGATAGTGATGAATAGATAGATATAGAGGGCATAGAAAAGAACCTTAAAAAAAGTGTTGAAAGCCACCAGTCCCACGGTCAGTTCCCGGTCCCCCTCGGCAAGCTCGCTCCAGACGATAACCATAGCAATACAGCGCGACAGCCCTACTATGATTACGCCCATCATATACTCAGGATAATTATGCAGAAAGATAATAGCCAGGGCAAACATCAATAGAGGACCGATTACCAGATTTTGCAGGAGGGAGACGGTGATGAGCTTTTTGTTCTTAAAAATTCTCCCCATCTGCTCATATTTCACCTTGGCTAGCGGAGGATACATCATTAAGATTAGACCAATAGCGATGGGTATGGAAGTAGTCCCCATCTGCATACCGGAAACAAAATGGGTGACTGCCGGGGAGAGGTAGCCCAGAACTATCCCAAATCCTATAGCCAGAAAAATCCACAGGGTTAGGAGTTTATCAAGAAGGGCGAGCTTTTTGGGGGGTTCGGTCATATTTTCTCGGATTATAGAGAGAGAGGAGAATTTCTGACAAAAAATTACCAAGACAAAGCTTAAAACTCCTCCACCATCGCCGCTCCCTCCTCCTGATGATGCCAGACCAGCCAGCTGAGCGCATCCAATATGGCAAAGATGGCTTCGTCATCGTCAATTTCCTCACCGGCGCTATTACAACCCAGACAGTAACTTACTCCATCTTCTAAAAAGCATATAAAACGCTCCTTGCAGGAGGAATGGTCTTGCGCACAACTAACCCTAGCCCTCTCAAAGAACCCGTAAAGCGAAAGGTATTTGCGTAAGGTAGCTAGATGTTCATCGGAGAGCTGGACTTTCCTTTGAGCTCTTCTCCGCGGCTTTTTTTCGTCCTGATGAACTACTTGAGTGAGCAAGGTAGGTGAAATGGTCAGACGAAGCAGTTCCGTCTTTCCCACCCAGGTCTGATAGACCAGCAGGGGTTTTTTCTTGGAGGGGGGCATGATATTCTCTTACAATTTTTTTGCCTTGGGATTTTTTTATGATGCTTTCTATTTTTGGATAGAGGTTCCAAGAGTAATCAGTTTAACATATCAACACTATATGTGAAAGTAAAATTGGTGGTTGAAGGGATGGAGTGAGAAGCTGCTGGATGACTAACCACTCTGGGGGACTAACCCCGCTGGGGGACTAACCACTCTGGGGGACTAACCCCGCTGGGGGACTAACCACGCTGGGGGACTAACCCCTCTGGGGGACTAACCATGCGGGGAGAAAAGCCGGCGCTCAATATCATCGGCGCTAATCCCGGAGACACGCACCAGCTTATCTCGAGAGGTCTTGCCGGATATGATAGCCAGATTGGACTGCGGAATCTCCAAGCGCTTTGCCAGGAAGCGAAGCAACTCCGCATTGGCTTTACCGGATACAGGAGGAGCGGATATCTCCATAAAGACAGCCGCTCCCAATTTACTTTCCATCTTCCCGCGAATGCGGGTCTTGCTTGCCCGGGGCTTTATCAGTATGGCGATAAAGGTTTCAATGGTATTTGCCCCGGAGCTCATCGCCTATTATTTAGCCGCAGGCGCCTTCTTCTTGCCCGCCATCACCACAATAATAATGATGACGATGATGATGACTATCACTACCACGCCGATGATGACCCACAGCCAAATGCCCATACCGCCGCCAACTGGAGCCGCCTTTTCGCTGGTGCAGGTCATAGTGAACTCGGTGCCCAACTTGGAGTAGCTGTCCAGGTCCCAGGTCCAGGTTGCTTTAGAACCGTCAATCTTGCCCGGGTCACTGGCAGTCTTCACCTTGCCGGGCATAACTACCGAGTAGGTTACATGGTAGCTGGTCTGACCGGACATCTGGGTATTGGGAGTTATCTTCTCAGTAAATACATAGCCGTCTTTGGTATCTTCCCACTTACACTCTTTCGCATCGCCCAGGGTGGTCTGTGCGAATTGGGAGGCATTGTCAAAGTTGACATCAAAATAGACATGAGTCCAATCCACCTGCTCTCCACTAGTAGGGTCTTTGTCCTTTTTTGTCTCCGTCTTGAAATTGGCTATCTTTACCCCGCCCTTCTCATACTCTTTCTTCACATCCGCCTCAGTAGAGGCGGGTGGGGTGAGACCGCTATCTGGCGAGAAGGTGGCGGTGACATACCAATAATGAATATTGGCAACTCCTCCGCCAGTACCCTGTAGCTTCAAAGTCTGCTCATAGTTGATACAACCGAACAGAAACAGACCTAAAGCTAAGAGGGAAATTAGAAGTACGATTCTGCCTTTCATTAAAATCCTCCTTTTAAGTTTGATTGCCGAACTACATCTTCAGCGTTTATGGATACAATTATTACTTTTTATAGAATTTTAGGATACTTTTTAATGTCAGGATTTTTTACCGCTATCGTTGGTGAGGGATTTGAGAAAGAGGAAGCTCTGTTCCAGGATAGATTTGAACTGAGCAACCATCTGGTCTCTTTGCATGCGTAATTTGGATATTTCCTGGCTATACTGCTGTGATTGCTGAACCGCCTCTGCAAGTATTTTGTCTGCCTTAACCTCGGCCTCGCGTATCTTCACCTGCGCCTCTTTCTCGGCATTCTCCCTCATCTGCTCGGTAATCTTCTGGGCGGCAAGTAATGCCTCCTCCAGGTTGCGTCTATTCTTCTGATATTCCGCCAGTCGTTCTTCTAACTCCTTCACCTTATCCTGTAACCCGGCGTTTTCTTTTACCGTCTCCTCCAGCTGCTCGGCTATCATCTGCAGAAAGGCATCCACCTCATCCTTGTCGTAGCCGCGCATACTGCCCTTGAACTCTTGTTGATGAATGTCTTGAGGCGTTATCTTCATCTAGTTTCTTAGTGGCTGATAATTTAGAAAATTCATTGCCTAATACTACTTTCAATTTGTTTATAAGTCAAGGGAAAAATACTTATGGCTGCCGGCACTTTTTTTGCCGGATAGCTCTATTATCGCCCCGGCAATTTGCTCGGAACTTATGCTCTCCATACATATTAAATCCCCCCGGGGACAGGTTTTAGTTCCGTGTTCACTGCACGGGGAACACGGAACTGCGCTATAAATTGAAATGTTTCTCCCTTTCCAGGGACCTATTCCCTGCTCCGGGCTAGTGGGACCGTAAATGGCAACTACCGGTATACCCAGAGCGGTGGCCAGGTGTAGCCCACCACTGTCATTTGCCAGGCATAGATTGCAGAAGGCGACAATTCCCTTGAGCTCGCTAAGGTTTGTTCTGCTGGTCAGATCCACGCAGGGCACTTTTAACTCATTACCTATTTCTTTTGCCAGAGAAATATCCGCTCTGCTTCCCAAAAGAACCACCCCCCAGCCTAGTCGTTCAGCAGCCATCTGCACAGCAGACGCCATTTTCTTTGCCGGATAGCGCTTAGTAGCCCAGACCGAGCCGGGGAAGACGGCCAATAATCCCGTGTTCTTTATCGGCGACAATAACCGGGTGGATGCAACAAAAGCTTCCGGGGCAGCTATTAAGCGAAGCTCGGTTGCTAAATTTTCTATTCCCAAGGCTCTCGCCAAAGACAGGAATCGTTCCACAAAATGCCCGCGCTGGTTAGTCGGCACCAAATGGGTGTAAAGATTCGGCGCGGCGCTCTCCGCGAAGCCCACCCGAACTCCCGCCCGGGAAGCCCAAGCAATGAGCGCAGAACGGAGCGAAAGATGAGCGGACACCACCAGTTGATATTTTTTGGATTGCAAAAGGCGGAAGAGCCGGCAGCTTTCCCGGAACTGTGCCAGTCGGTTTCGCTTGTCGTAATATATCAGTCTACCCACCTCCGGTAATCCCTCCAACAGGCCGGCATTTTGAGGAATGGTCAGAACATCCACTTTTCCGGAGGGTAGAGCTCTGCCCAGGGTTTGAATTAGTGGAGTAGTCCATACCAGGTCGCCCAGATAGGCGGTCTGGATTACTAAGGCTTTTTCTACTCTGGAGAGGTCTGGTCTCAAGTTTTTTAAGTATTATTCCGGGGGATTGGATATAGATTTAATATTGAAGTATAACATATTTTCACATAATAGTAGGGCAACCCTTGCGGTTGCCCCAATGAGCTTACGGTTGCCCCAATGGGCTTACGGTTGCCCCAATGGGCAACCGCTGGGCTTGTTCCTATTGTGGGAAGGCGTAGACTTGATATGTGTAGAATGGGGTAGAGATTAGGCTAGAGGTTAGGCTAGAGATTAGGCTAGAGGTTAGGGAGCATTTGAGTTGACTATTTTGTTTATATGTTGTATAATTTGCTATTAACGACCATTTAACTAAGGAGGCATAGGATGTTTTTTATCCCCGTATTCTTGTTTTTAATAGCCATGGTTGCAGGCATTTGGCTATTGACCAAGTTGACCGCATTAAAGGGAATCAATCTGACTCTGGCTAAAATCGGAGCTTGGATTATCGTCGTTATCTCCCTTCTCCTGGTAATTTTCTTAATCATTATGGGCTGTGTAACTATGGGCGGTGGTCCTTGCTCCCATATGTTTGGCCCTCCTGGGATGGGTCCGGGTGGTGAAAAAGGTCCCTATCCGGAGATGATGGAGAAGGAAGATATAGGATTCAAGCAACCGCCCCCAGGTATGACTGAGGGCGAGAAGGAAGCTCCCCCGGAAACTCCTCAGGGCACAGAAAGCGGAAAATAACCTGTAGTTTTTAGGCAATACGGGGCTTCCCAAACTGACGGAAGCCCCGTTTTAGTAACCGGTCTTCTCTTGATATTGTGTCGAATCAATTTTAGCAGTTTAAACTTGCATTTCACCTTTTAGGGGGGGATTTTGGCTTATTTACCCATCTTTTTGTTTCTGGTGGCTATGGCTATTGGTCTGTGGCTGCTGACCAGGTCCGATAAGCTCAAAGGCGTGGAGCGGTCATTTTACCAGGTATTTTCCTGGCTATTGGTGGGAATTTCTTTGGTAATGGTGCTCTCTTTTGTTTTTCTGGACCTTACCGGCGAAGAAAAATACTCGACCAATTTGCAAAAAGAGAAAGGTGAGCAATTGTCTGGATATAAGACCGATGAGAAAGGTGTCCCCATCGGCTTTAAGCAAAAAGAGGGCTATCTGCCGGGCTACAGTCCCGCTGAAGACCAGAAATAAATTGTAGGGGCAAATCTTGTGTTTGCCCCCGATTCATCTCCTTCCTGGGCAAATTATGGCTAACCATCTTAAGAGTGAAAAGATAAAATTCATCATACCGGCGCTGGATTGTCCCCAGTGCGCCTCCCAACTAATGACCGGATTGAAGAAGCAGAAGGGCATAACCGAGACAGAATATGACCTGATAGCCAAATCCGCTACCATCAGCTACCAATTTAGTCTTATCTCCCCCCAGGATATCTCCGCATATTTGACCAAACAGGGCTATCCCCCGGAGCAAACCGCTCAGCCCCACCGGTGCATTCCTTTTCACCTTATTTCTACGGCGGTCAGCGGATTTTTGGCGGTTACCGGCACTGTCTTAGGTTATTTGGGGTTTCCCGCATTTCCGCTCATTATTATCCTCTCCACCGCCATCCTTCTGGGAGGGTATCAAATTGCCTATCGCGGCTTGCGGGCGTTGGTCTCCCTTCGTCTGGACATAAATTTCCTGATGACTGTTGCGGTAGCGGGAGCGATAATTATCGGCGAGTGGAGCGAGGGAGCGGTAGTCATCGTCCTTTTCTCTCTTGCCGAATTGATTGAAAGCTATTCCGTGGGAAAGGTGCGCCGGGCGGTGGAGAGTCTGCTGCAGTTCACTCCTTCCACCGCCAATCTGCTGGCTAGTGACCATCTGCCTGATGCTAATCCCTCCGACGGTTCTGCCCGGGCAGTTCCCGTGGAGAGCGTCCACATCGGCGACCTGATTCTCATTAAAAGTGGGGAGCGCATTCCCCTGGACGGTATAATTCTGAAAGGCCGTTCCCACATTGACCAGAGCACTATCACCGGCGAGCCTCTCCCCGCTCTGAAGCAGGAGGGAGACGAGGTCTTTGCCGGCACTTTAAACGGTGAGGGAGCCTTGACTATGCGGGTAGTAGCCGGCTATCGCGACACTACTTTGGCTCGCATAGTAAGTATGGTGGAGCAAGCACAAGCCAAACGAGCCAAAGCCCATCGCTTTGTGGACCGCTTCGCCTCCTGGTATACCCCCTTGGTAGTAGCCGGAGCGGTGCTAATCGCCATCCTCCCCCCGCTCTTTTTTGGTGCAGACTGGCTAAATTGGATTTACCGTGCCCTGGTGCTTCTGGTAATCTCCTGTCCCTGCGCCCTGGTTATCTCCACGCCGGTCACCATAGTCTCCGCTCTCTCTTCCGCCGCCCGCAACGGTCTACTCATCAAAGGTGGAATACATCTGGAGACTATTCGCAAAATTAAAGCTATAGCCTTGGATAAGACCGGCACGCTTACCGTGGGTCGTCCTCAGGTTTCGGCGGTCATCCCTTATAATACGATGGATAAAAAAAGTGTATTGACTATAGCCGCCTCCTTGGAGGCTGGCTCGGAACATCATCTGGCTTGTGCCATCCAAACATATGCGCAGGAAGAGGGCATAGCTCAATTGCCGATAAACTCATTCAAATCCATACCCGGGCGGGGAGTATCTGCGGAAATTGACGGCAAAAGCTATATTCTGGGAAACCATCCGATGGTGGAGGAGTGGGGTTGGTGCGACCATCGGGTGCACGACGAGTTGAGCCGGCAGATTGCCAAATTCAAGACCGCCGTGCTGTTAGCCAGCGAGGAAGGAGTTCTGGGAATCATCGCCTTTGACGACAACTTGCGAGAAGGAACTGCTGAGACAGTTGAAAGACTGCGCGGTATGGGGATTGAACATTTGGTGATGCTCACCGGTGATAACCAGGGAAGCGCCGAGGAGTTTGCTCGTCGGGCCGGCATCAGCGAAGAGAGAGCCGGGCTTCTCCCTCAGGCGAAGGCGGAGGTAGTGGTGGAAATGCGCAAGAAATATGGACCAGTGATGATGGTCGGCGATGGAGTGAATGATGCTCCTGCCCTGGTATCTGCCGATGTGGGTGTGGCTATGGGAGCAGCCGGGTCAGCGGTGGCTCTGGAAAACGCCGATGTGGCTTTGATGGGTGATGACCTTAAAAAGCTTCCCCTGTTGATAGCTCTCTCTCGTAGAGCTATGCACATAGTCACCCAAAATATCACGCTGGCGATTGCCATCAAAGCTGTCTTTCTGGCGCTGGCTTTTAGCGGACTGGCTACTCTGTGGATGGCGGTCTTTGCCGATATGGGCGCAAGCATTATAGTAATACTTAACGGAATGAGATGTCTTTCACCGCCGGAGTAGCGGTTAACGCTTGCTTTTGTGTGATAATTCCTATATAATTTTTTTTAGACGGTGAGCGCCTAATCCCCGCGCAAAAATGGCTCTAAAAATTGATGTAGTCTTGTCTGTCGGCGAAGTGGAGTTTGCCGAGGGTGAATTCCGACTGGATTTCTCCCGCAAACTGGCTATAGTTGTGGATGTTTTGCGAGCCACCACTACCATTACTACCGCCCTGGCAAATAACGCTCACCTGGTCATTCCCGCAAGGGATATCGCCCAAGCCTTTGAGCTCTTCGCCCAATATCCCCAGGCATTGCTCTGTGGCGAACGCAACGGATTAATTGTTGACGGGTTTCATCTGGGGAACAGTCCCCGGGACTATACTGCGGAGAGAATCTCTGGTCGCACCCTCATCTTTTCCACCACCAACGGCACCAGAGCCCTAAATTTAGTGGGCGGAGCGAAGTTATTATTGCTTGCCTGCTTTAATAATGTAAGTGCTGTGGTGCAAAAAGCGCTCAGTAATTTGGCAAGTATTCCGGAGGAGGAAATCATTATGCTCTGCTCGGGAAAGCTGGGGCGGTTTTGCATTGAAGATGCGGTCTGTTGTGGGTGTCTAACCGCTAACCTGGTCGCTTGCTGTAAGCAGATTTCTAAGGATATTGAACTGACTGAGGGAGCAAAGACGGCTGTGGAACTATACAATATGCATAAAAATGACCTCCTTTCCTTGCTCATCTCTTGCCAACACGGTCACTATTTGACCACTCTTGGGCTCTTACCCGACCTGGAGTATGCTTCTAAAGTGAACTCTATTTCAACTGTGCCGGTCTTTTTTAATGGAAATATAAGTCTTTTATGATATGCTATACGCGTAGAAAAACCTCAATTTAAGAGCTATGAAAGCGGAAGAGATACTAGCCCGTGCGTTGGAATACGAGGCTGCCGGTCATCTGGAGCTGGCCAGCCAGGAATACATTCGTTATGCCGATATATTGTGGCAGAATGGGGAACGGGAAGAAGCGGTAGCTTATTACGAGACTGCCGATGCTCTCTCCCCCCTGCCCTCTAACGCCCGGCATACCCTGGCGGATATGTATTTCCAGCTGGGGGAGACCAGCAAAGCATCCCAGGAGTATGCTTCCGTGGCTAGCCTTTATGCTGAGCAGGGACTAATAGATTCTGCCATCAAAATCTGCAAATTTTTCCAGGATAAGTTGCCCGCGGAGACCACCCTGAGTTACGAACTTGCCGACCTCTATCTCAAAGCCGAGCGCACCCAACGGGCGGTCAACGAATACCTGCGGATAATTGAATTGGGGCAGGACTCCGCTCTGGCTTACGAGCGACTGGGGGCAATCTATCAACGACGCAACTCTATGGGGGAAGCGGTTGATGCCTTTATCCGCTCTGGTGAGGGCTACGCCCGGAAGGGAGAATACGAACGTTCCGCTTATCAATATGAATATATCCTGCGCATTCATCCCGATTCCATCGCCGCCCGCAAAAAACGACTGGAGTTCCTGGCTCTGGCTAGAAAAAGCCAGCTCTTCTTGGAGGAACTCTTTCTTTTGGGCGAGATGCTTTTGCAGAGAGGGATGCGAGAAAAGGCTACCGCATGCTTTCAAAAGGTTGTGGAGCTGGACCCCTCTCACGATATTGCCAAGGCACGTTTGGCGCAAGTGGGCACTGCCCCCAAAAAGGTCACCGTTACCCAGCCGCCGCAACCGCCGGCTTTGGATAAAAAAGCAAAGACCCGCTTCAACATAGAGATGAACAAAGAGGTGGTGGCTAGCCTGGATTCTATTCTGGAGGAATTGGGGCGCGGCGAAATCGGGAATATGGAGGGCTTGGAGGACCCGGCTACCCACTACGACTTAGGTCTGGCTTATCTGGAGATGGACCTATTTGACGAAGCAATAAAGGAATTGCAAATTTCCAGTCGCGACCCGCGACTGAGGGTTAAAAGCTGTAATATGCTCGGTCTATGTTTTATGGAACGTGGCGAGGTGGAGCTAGCCATCAAGGAATATGAACGCGGCTTATCTGTCTTAAGTCCGGAGGAGGAGCAGATTGGCTTGCGCTACAACCTGGCCCGGGCGTATGAGACTCTGGGCAACTATCAGGAAGCAATTAATCAACTGCGCGAAATCTATGTGGTAGATGTAAATTACTTGGATGTAAAACAGCGCCTGCGGGAGATTGTGGAAAAGCAAAAGGACGGACGGAAGGGATTTTAAGGACCAAATTTCCTTATGAAGGATTAACATAGCATTCCCAAAGGAGTATGCGCTATGCCCGCGCTGAAGGAAGTTATGGAGGGTTTAGCCGAACTCTACAAATCTCCACTGGTCCTTGCTCTTTTGTTTTAATCATCTCTTATACCCTGCGGATACCAATAACGTATTATTATATTGGTCAAGGAATAGTTGATATTGGAGGAATTCTGGTAACCGAACCGGAAACTCCAACGCAGATGTGTGAATTAACTCAATTTGATATTAATTGATATCTTTGTGTTCTAATTCCATTTTCAATTATTGGTGTTCGTATTGGTATTTATAAAATTCGTAATTTATTATATAAGAAATATGTAAAATAAAATCGCCGCCATACTGCGTATAACAGCAGATAAAATGCCTCGCTACGCTTCGCCCCAATTGTCTGCGGCAACTCCTTTTATCCGCGAGACGTTAGGTGGAATTGCCCGCATTCTCTGGGAAAGCATAAATAACGCTGTGTGTCCATTGAGGACCATGTGTTGCTTTGCAAGTTCCAGGCGAGACCTGAGCTTGGCTAGACTTCATTGGGATGCAAGAAGAAAGGAGACAACAATATGGGTTCAATATCAATAAAGGCTTTGAGGAGTGAATATCCAGGTAAAAGTGACGCGGAAATAGCAACTAAATTGGCTGAGGGGGAGGGTTACGTCACAGTGCTTCGTTACAAGAGTCGTGGATCCCCGGATTACACAGATTTTGCGACATGCATACTAAATGAGCAAGTAGAAGGCTATTTCAATAGCACATCTTGCAGTGACGTAGAGATTCTGTATGACATTCGGAGTTGCGCTCTTAAAATTACAACGACACTACTCCTTCAGTCCAAATGTAGATCATGCGCTCGGCCTGCCACTCAACAGTCGTTAGTCATTAGTGGTGGCAATGACTTTTACTTTTGTCCCGTTTGCGCAACGATGTTTTGTTCTAATTGCTCACTCCATTTGCCCCTTGATAACTACCCTACTGGGTATGCGAAGTGCGCGGATTGTGGTGTAAAGCTACAGCGTGCTTTTCCAGGGGCTATTGGCAACAAACCTTTGAAAGCGATGACTACAGAGAAACGCAACACTTTTATTGCTATCTTCATGTTTAAATCCTTAGAAGAAGCAAAAACTAAGTTTTCAAATATGTTCCGTCTATTCAGTTACGCAATAGAAGGCAAAGCAGAAATCATACAGGACAAAGATACAGCCATACTTAAGTTTCGCACTAAGGAAATTACTACAAGGGATTACGAAGCTATTAGAGAAGAACTTCGTTCCAAATATATATATTAGAGGTTCAAAAAAAAGCATACAGGCACCGATGAACGAAATTGCAAAATGTGAATATTGTAATTCCGACGCAAAGGGAATCTACTACAAATTTTTCTATGGTCGCCTTTTAAGGGAGACATTTAAAGGACTTGGAGTTACCACAGGGATAGAGAGAAAAAGAGAATACGTTATTATTGGTGAAGGGGAAGCATTCATTTGTGACCAGTGTGTCAATAAACAAAGAAGAAAAATCATTTTAATCTTTTTACCCTTTCTTTTTACAGGTGGTTTAGCTGGTTTTCTATGGATTAAAGAACATATGGGCCTGGCAATTCTTTTCGGACTTATTGCATTTGGTTGTCTGATATTCTTTCGCCAAGAAGTTAATCGTTACGAATTCTTTGGAGCTGGGAATCAGCTGGCGGTGAAGTCTAAACGGCAACAGTACATGGCGAAGGGCTATAATGCTTTACTAACTCCAAAAGAGCGCGCTTCTCTTAGAAGGCAATGTGATTGACCTGAGAGTTCTTGGTATTGGGGAAAGAGGATTTTAATATGGATCTATAAAGATATGGTGGAAGAGCTCTTAGATTGGTCAATTATGGAAATTTAGATAGGGTATCTTAGTTACATTAATACTGCAAATAAAAAACCAAAAATTAATGCACGGCGTAATACAGCGGATAAAAGGGGAATCATAGATTTCCCTGAATTGCCTTCAGCAGCTTCTTTTATCCGTAAGACGTTAGACACTCTTTGTAAATTTACTATGGCAATAGACTACCGAGGACGATTAGCTGAACTGATTGACGAACTCTCCCGATTGCCGGGCATTGGGCGCCGCAGCGCTCAGAGATTGGCTCTTTACCTGGTCCGCCAGCCGATGGAGAGGGTGCAGGAGCTTGCCGATAAGCTGGTGGAGTCCTGTAGCCAGGTGCATCCCTGTCCGCAGTGTGGTAATTTAACCGAAGACGAATGCTGCGACATCTGTGCCGACCCCAGCCGGGACCGTTCAATCATATGCGTGGTGGAGGATGCGGTCACGGTTATTTCCATAGAACGTTCCGGAGAGTTCAATGGCTTATACCATGTGCTGGGGGGGATTATCTCTCCGCTGGATGGGATGGGTCCTGAGGACCTGACCATAGACGAACTAATGAAGCGCGCTCGGGGAGCAAAAGAGATAGTCATTGCGGTCAATCCCAGCATAGAGGGGGACGCCACGACATTGTATATATCCAAGCTCTTGAAATCATTGGGGGTGAAGGTAACCCGGCTGGCCAGCGGGATACCGGTGGGCGGCGACTTGCAGTATGCTGATTCGGTGACTTTGGCAAGGGCGCTGGCGGGAAGGACAGAGGTGTAGGGGGAGAGCATTAAGGCATTTGTAATTATTTCAGATAAGAATTAAGAATCTTGGAATTTAATTGAGCAAATCAGGAATTTACAGGAGATGGTTATGTTAACAGAAAAACAAGCCCTAAAAATCTTATTTTTTGTATTTGTTATGTGCCTAGTTGTATTATCCCTGACCTGTAAAAAGCAGCAAGAGCCCACCAACGAACAAGACTTTCAGGACCAGCCCCAGCGCGTCCTGGGCAAATATTTCAAAGCCGTAGAGGAGAAGGACTTTGAGACCGCCATATCCTACTTCAGCGCGAAAAGCCTCCCTCGGCTCTCCACTCCGAAATCCAAACAGACCTTCTATGATTTCGCCAACCAGGTGCAGTATGTGGAGTATCTGGTCTTGGACCAAAAGGTGAAAGGTGACACGGCTACGGTGGTCATCTCCGGATTTATGCACATGACCGACGGGGATAAGGAACCGGTAGATAATGAGGTCTATGACTTTGTCAAGGAAGATGGCGAATGGAAGATAGAGCTTTCCACTAACAACTCGGAGTGACCTCAAAGAGCATATTTTTTATTGCAATAATAGTCTTAAAGATTCAAAAAACTACTCCTAATCACCCTTCTTCTTGGGAGGTAAAATATATGCGCTATCCCCACCGGATAATCATAAACCCCATATCGCTGAAAATCATTCTACTATTGCTCGCCGGTTCGGCTGTCACCCTGATTTCCTGCGAATCCACCTCCAATCCCCCCGGTAACGACCCCTTTGACGGCAAACACTGGGATACCGCCAACGATTATCTCTACCAGATTCAGAATCTGGATTTACAGCAGGTGGGGGATTCCGCCTTTGATATTATTATTATGGACCTGGATAATAGTGATGGCGACCATTACTCCTATGCTGATATCACCGGACTGAAGAACTCCTCCGGCGGAGCAAAACTTGTCCTCTGCTATATCAACATCGGCGCCGCGGAAGACTGGCGTTACTACTGGCAATCCGGCTGGGGCGAGGGAAACCCCTCCTGGATTGGACCGCCCTACGAGGGTTGGGAGGGCGAATACTATGTCAAATACTGGGACCCCCAGTGGCAGGCGATTATCTATGGTTCGGCTGACGCCTATGTTGACCTGGCGATTGCCGCCGGCTTTGACGGTATATATCTGGATAATATACTCAATTACGAATACTGGAGAGACCACGGTTATCCCAATGCTGAGCAGGATATGTCAGACTTTGTGCAAGCCATCGCTAACTATGCTCGGAACAAAACCGGTAACCCGGACTTTGGCATCTTTCCCCAGAATGCGCCGGAAGTGGGCTTGCATTATTCGGCATATATGGCTTGCACCACCGGTATAGGTATGGAGGATATTTATTTTCTGGATACGGACATTCCCACCGACCAAACCACCCGTGACCTCTACGAGGCTCAGCTAGCTAACTGGACTTCTGCCGGTAAAGTGGTGCTGGATGTAAATTACGCCACTAATACCGACAATGTCCGCTACTGCTACACTCGTTCCCGGCAGATGGTCTATGTGCCTTACTGCACAGTGGTGGACCTGGATACAATGACCATCAATGACGAGTTTCCGCCGGATTAGGAAGATTGGTGGATAATTAAACCCCCCGCCCATTGGGCGGGGGGGCTTCTTTATTGACTCAATGCACTTTATGCAATGGTCGTTACAATCTTACAGGGAATGAGATGAAAGGTTTGAGCGAATTGGTGATAGGTCAGCCCGTCTTTTATGCCTTATATAATGCGTTATCTCTCCGCCTTGGTCTTACCCAAAATCCATCTTAAGATTGCTGTTCTGACCTTCTACTACCTCTCCCCGGATAATTCAAGAGAGATATTTTTTATAGCTCTTCTCAATTTTTTTATATCATCTATATTTTCAACTATAAGTTCCAGGTAATGGTCATTAAAAACTACAAAACCATTTTTAAGACATATAAAATATTTGTGAAACGAATCTAAAGCCTTTTTATAGCCGGCTTTATCTTTGACTCTATCGCTCTGACATTTCCTTTGATAATCATCTATATTAAAAACAGCGTAAGGTATAGTTATTTTAGATCCTTTATCCTCCAATCTTAGAGCTTCCTTTCTTTGACTTATCTTTTTAACCTGAAAGCTTATTTCGTTCACTTGCGCATCAATGCCTTTTGCATCCAATTCTGCATTACATTCAAGCGCTAGACCAATTCTCTTCTGAGCGCACATATGTTCAAAGACATAGCAAAAATCCAATTGCGTGAGAACAGAAATCCAGGTCCTATACATTCTGGCTCTAAATCCCTTTTTAAACCAACCATCGCCATCTTTATCAAAATAGTATTTCTTAAATTTTTTTAGGGCTTGTTTATTTGCGGGCTTGGAATTTATTTCTTTCCAAAATATTCTAGACCATTCCTCAAAATCCAGAAACTTCCGAGCAAACCAATAGTGACTGAAAATTGACTCCAGCGGAAAGAGTTCTTTTGGTAAATCTTGTTCTACCCATTTGATGTCCTTCAATTCATCTCGGTATTTCACCAGAGGTATGCTTTCAAGAAATTTCCTATATTTATCCAAGTCATTAAGAGAACTTCTCATGTATTGCTCCATCTTTAATTTCATTCCATTCACTATTTGTTGGACAAGGGATATTTTTTAATTGAGTAATACTTAGGTGATAGGTTATTTCCCGATAGGTTTCCTTTACATATTTTCTAACATAGTCAGAATTAAGGTATTCAAGTATATCAGCAGTATTTAGATCAAAATCACTACTAAACATGTCATTTTTATTCAACAAATGATATACATCTCCCATCCATGGGTAACATCTGTCATCATAAGCAGATGCTACTCTTCCATTCTCCCGAAAACCCAATCCTACAACGATATGGGGTATCTTAAAGAATCTTCTGAGTTTTTCTACATTATCACTTTCTATCCAAAAGCCAGTGAGTGCTTCATAACTAATATTATTGCACTTAAGGTTTCTTCCATTTAGTATTGGTAGATGTTGCATAGTTTCCTTTTGATATTCAATAGCAATAAAACGATTGTTTTTTATCTCGGGAGTTCTTGGTGATATTCTTATATCAAAGATATCTCCAAGTTTATGAGAGCATATAGCTTCTAATCTGCGAGTATAATCAGTCTCAAATTTTACCACCTCTCCTTTCCAGTCGGGGTCTTCTTTCATAATGTGGCTAGTATTCTCCCTATAATCAAAAAGTGCTAAATACCCACAGTTCCTTGATTTGTGGAAGTTCAATACTGCTGCTGCGACATTGGCTTCAGGCTTAAAAACATGAGGTCCTAAATAGGTAATATTTGTTACACCATTTTGGGACAAAAAAAATCTCAATTTCTTAAAATCATCTAAAATCATAAATGTGGCTGGTATTATTAAAATTAATTGTCCTTCAGGTTTTAATAACTTGATTGATTTTTCTATGAAGGCACCATAAACATTATATTTACCATACCAGGTTTCAAAAGCTGCTTTATATCTTTTTTTAGTTTCTGAGTCAACTTTAATTGTGTAATGCTCCGATAGACTTGGAATGCCGTATGGTGGATTACCAATGATTAAATCAAAGGATTTGTCTGGTTGCCACAAAAGATAATCTGTATTTACCATATGAACATTATCGTTTATTAAATTAAGGGATTTGAATTGCTTAACAATCTCCTTGTTTATTTCCACTCCATAGAGCTCAGCTTTGCTAAATAAATCTGGTTTGTTTCGCTTAATACCAATTAAAAACTGCGTCAAACCGCAGGCTGGTTCTAATATCGTAATACTATTCTGTTGCCCATATCTTCCTGCATCAATCATCCTGACCATTAAATCAACAATGCATTCTGGAGTAAAGAACACCCCCAAATCTTTTTTTGCGTCTCCCAAATTGCTATTAATAATACCTTGATGCACATCTAAATCCATAATCATCACTCATCCTTTAAACCACATAACCTAAATAATACCATTTTCTACCTGCCGGTGTCAATTGTCTTAACTTACATAAAAGAGTATTTATCCTGGAACCGCTTAATGTATTCTCCAGTGAGAACCTATTAATCAGAACCCCCCCGCCTAATTGGCGGGGGGGTTTTTGCTGTAAGTAACTATTTTTCAGAACCCGACGCTTATCTTTCCGCCGATGACATCCCAGGTCATCTTTATCCAGTCAAAGATGAGAAACTGCATTCTGCCGATGAGCAGTGATATACGAGCCATTATGGTGTAACCAAAGGATGCGCCGAAGGAGACCATCAGGAACCAAATGCCCAGGCGAGCGGTAACTCCCAGAAGTCCCTTGTGCGGTTTTGAGAAATAGAAGTAGACCAACCCCGAGGTAACCCCGATAATCATAACCAGGTTGTAGATAGTGTTCTTCCAGTCTAAAAGAATTCCCCCGTTCTCCCCTTTTACCAGCGCCACCAGAGGAGTGATGGTGCCGTAGATCTGAGCCATAGCGTTGGATTGGAGGTAGGTAATGAAGTTGATACCCGCTCCACAGCCGATGACGAAGGCGAAACCGAATCTTGAGACCCAGCCACTCTTGCGGGACAGCCTGAACAGAATAGTTGTGCCCAGGATGACGGCGATGATGTATTCGTATTGCCCCTGTTGCCAGAAGGGTATCCAAAAGTTAGGGATGAGCACATTGTAGTAGTAATAGCCGACATAGTAACCGGCAGATATACCTACAAAGAGGTACTCAGCTAATTTGTAGAATGGGTTGTCCTTGTATAGGAAGGAGAAGATGAACAGAGTCAGCAGGGCAGCAACCCATACTCCAAAGAAGTCCCAAAAGCTGATGTTAGTCAGTTCCATTTTTTATCCTCCCCGTAAAGGGTCTCTCCCCCAGCGGGGAGTTTAGGTTGCCTTCCTTTTTTCCTGTCTTTTCTCCAGGAAGAAAAAGACATTTGCCATTATGATGAAGAGAACGATTACCAGATGGGCGATAGATTGCGGGTCCATTCCAGCAATGGCGGTGCCGGGTTTATTGACCAGCTTCTCGTAGTCGGCGGCGCCGCGCATTCCGCCCAAAAGCCCCTGCATCTGGTTAGTGTTGAGATACGGATAGAAGCCGGGAGCGGAGACCGCCGTGGTGCCACCCAATAAATACATCTTTCCGGTAATGTCGGTGGAACCGGGCTCCGGTGGCTGTGGATAGCCAGCCATTCTTGAGACCATAACCCAGGCGGGAATACCCGGGTCTCCAGCGGAGAGGTCCACCACTGCTTGCAACTCTTTACCGCTTTTGATTTTATCCATCAGCGGGAGTTCGCTTATGGGAGTGCCGTAGGTATCCAGAGGAAAGATGCCGGCAAAACTGGTAGCCATACCGATGATTACCAGGCCGCCGGCGGATTTATATCCCAAATTGACATAGTCTTTGCCATATTCAGGAAGGGGGAAGTTTTCCGCTTCCAGCTGCTTATTGACTTCCTGCATAGACAGCTCTGCCATCTGCGGTCCCTGAGGCCACAGGGCTATCATTATCACTTTCAGGTGCTTTGTAAAGCAGTGATACAGCATAGCTATAGCCATCGGCTGAAGCTCGGGCATAGTGGAAGGGTCGTAGTCAAAGGAAAAAAGCACAATGGAGCCTTCGGGAAGGTTTTGAATGGCGTCGTAAGTAGCCCTGGCCGGCGCCGTCGGTATAATGGGCAGACCGATGGGAATAAGCAGGGGTATAATCACCGCCAAGCCAATTATCACGAATATAATCCGCCTATCTAAACCGGACATTCTTTTTACAAATCCCATAGTTTTGTCCTTTCCTTTTTGGTGTAGTAGGAGGATTAATCCTCACCCAGGTAGGCTCTCTCTATGCCCAATAGTATGCGCAGTGAGATAGCCACAACTCCCAGCGCCGCGCCAATCAAGATGGCTCGTTGAGCAGCCATATTGGGATAAGCCATAATCCAGTTGGTGATATCCGCCAGTCGCAGATACTGTAAAACGCCGGCGGCGCCTATGGGCACCTGACCGAGCATAACTATGATGGCGGTGACCAGTAACATAGCCGCTTCTTTATGGCGGGCGCGGAAGGCGCGGTAGGAGGCGGAAGCCACAAAGAAAGCCAGGAGGGAGAACATAGTCGCCGACATAGGTAACATCATATTGTTGAACAACCAGACAAACGGTCCCTTTTCAATGCCGAAGATAAAAGAGAGAATTGCCATAGCGAAGAGGGAGATAAGTAAAGGAAAGGAGTAGGGCCAGTTCTCTTCTCGGCGCTGTATTTTCTGCAAGTTAATCGTAATCAGGTTAGTCAGACCTAAAACAAAGGCGAAGACCGAGACCACAATAAACCAGTTGGTAAAGCGCTCCTGTATGGGAGTGATGGCTGGGGAGAAGAACTGAACGATGAAGACCAATCCAGCGATTAGGCCAATGATGACCGGTAGTTGTTTTTTCATTCTTTTCACCCCCCTTTCTACTGCATCTCAAACCAGGACTTTATGCTTATTAAGTCCGGATTGAGCTGATTGAAGATGGCGATGATGGAACCAATGATTATGAAAATCAGGAAGATGACTTTGCCCCAGTCCTGTCCGATGAGACTTCCCAATTGCTTGGGCTCTCGGGAAAGATAGGCACTGGCGGCAAAGAGCTCCTCCCCTATCAAAGTATAGTCGCAGGCGGCTACGAAGAAGGGCAGTTGACTGGGCATAGCCGTGCCAGCTATCTGAATAGCGCCAATAGAGGCGCCGGTCTCGGCTAGAATCAGGGATTCGGCGTAGAAGGTGCCCAGGTAGAAGTTTGCCGCCGGGCGGTCGCGCAACATTATACCATCCACGCCGGCGACATAGCCGAATTGGTCGTCGGTCAGGTAGCGGATATTGTCTGGCTTGAAGGCGTCGGGGCGACCGGCGTCAAGATAAGCTTCCCGCACCACTTCGGAGGCGACGGTCATAACCAGGGAACGAGAGGTGGGCACTAAAATCTGTGCATCGTATTCGGCAACCATTCGGGCTACTCTCCCGAGTATGGTCACCGCGGCGATGGTCTGTATATCGTCCATATCCATAATACCGGGTATAAACAGCACCGGCTTGCCCATCTCTGTAGCCCTACCGATAGCCTCCTGAACTGCCTCTAAGCCGGCGATGGGGCGTATATACAGTTCTTTGCCCAGTGAGGCTTGCCAGATGAAAATGAGTATGAATAGGGATAGAACCAGGGAAGCCACCAACATATTTATTCTTCCCGGATGAAACCACTGGCGCTCAGCCATCACCGGTTGGTCAATCACCGTGGGCTCGCTCTTTACTCCTCCCTTGCCCACAGCGATTAACTGGTAATAATAATTGATGTTGTTTTTGGGCTTGGTAATTTGGATTACTCCCTTTTCATCAATCAGACCGGCGTCGGCGTAACTGGTCGTTCCGGAGGTTATAACATAGGAGAGCTCCTCGTAAGGTCCTTCTAACTTGGTGCTGCGCGAAAGGATGTATTTTTCCACTAGACCCCCGACAGTGTCATCTGGAGAGGCGGTCCAACTGAGCTGGACACTTCCGCCGGCATCCAGCGGAGTGTCCTCCCCTCCTAAATTTGTGGGGGGACGTGGAGTCGGCTGGGCATGCGACGCACTCACCAGAATAATGGAGAAAAATAAGGCGACCATCACCGTGACAAATACGGTTAGGGTCGCTTTATTTGTATGAGTGGGGAATCCCAGAGATTTTTTTGGCATACCTCCAGCACTCCTTTGAAAGGGTGAAAATAAAAACATTAAAATTGAAGAAAGGATTCTTCTTTGTTTAACCGATAACATTTATCATAATTGGGAATCAAAATCAAGGGAAATATAGGAGTGGAAAGGAAGTGGAGGGGGGGGTTGAAAGGCGGGTTTATTGTAATTCGGTGGACAAAAGTTTCTTCAAGTGACTCACGCTGGGTGAAAAACCAGATGCAACAATCTTATTGTCAATGAGAACTGCTGGAGTTGTTCGGACTCCCATTTTCATGTATTCAAACACATTGTTAATAAATACAATTTCCGCCTCTATTCCCAGCTCTTTACAGGCTTTAATCAAATTCTCTTTTGTCTGTTTACACCGTGGGCATCCTGGTCCGGCAACAGTAATCTTCATTTCTTCCTCTCACTCAAAAAATTTCAAAAACATAAACCAGAATGTAATAAGCTCCCACCAGAATAAATATAACACCGGTTATCCTGCGTAAATAGAACTCTATTCTAGTTACTTTCTGGTATATATTACTGGCATATTGGGACCAGATAGCGACCACTAATGAGAAAAACAAAACAGGAAAGCTAGTCCCTATTCCATATAATAGAGGCATTACAATTCTTGAATTGGACTGTAGAGCCAGGGGGATAAGACTTCCAAAATACAAAGCTGCCGAGACCGGGCAGAAAGCCAAAGCAAAAAGAATACCCATGAAAAACGAGCCGATAATACCCAGACGGTCAAATTTGACCTGCATTTTTTCTGAAGGAGATAGCCTGGGCATTTTAAGCTTGATAAGGTCCAGCAAAAGCATACCGGTCACAACTAATAGTAACCCCAGTATCTTATTGATATATAGTTGCAGGAATTGAGAGACAGTAGGAATAGTTATAAGGGTTTTGATGATTAGAAAGCTAATTGCTACATAAGTTATGCTTCTTCCCAAAGTATAGACTAAGGCATAGAGAAGTGCCTGAAAGCGTCTATTTAGGCGCAGTGAAGTATAAGAGACGGCAGCAATATTGGAGGCTAAGGGGCAGGGACTAATGGAGGTTAGTATTCCTAACCAGAGAGCAGTGGCAATGAACAGAAGCATTTATTCTATCCTGATTCGGAAAGATAACTTTTGATGCTGGTCATAATATACTGGCTAAATTTCTCCTGGTCGTTCAGATAGTCCCAAACCTTGTCCAAATTCTGCCATTTTTCCTGCTTATTACCATCATAAAGTGCAATTACCAGGGAGATAGTGAATAACTGATAGTCTTCTATGTAATGTCTGTTCTGTGGTTGGTCAACATCTATAGAAATAAATTCCAGTTTTTTCTTTTGGAGTTCAGCCGAAAAATATTCATTAAGGGTTTTTGTGGTGAAGTCTTCAATAATATTACAGCTTGTGCATCGATGTGTTTTATGAAACAAATATGCGACAACTTTAGCGTTGTCATCGGTTTGTTTTATGGATGAATTGTTATTTTCAGCATCAGTATCATTTGCAGATTCACTACTTTCTTGTGATTGATTATCACTCGTTGCTTCACTAGGGTTAATATTAGTATCCAGGTTTTGATTATTAACGAGCTGATTTTCGCTGATTGTTTCAGTTTTTTCTTTACCATTGTCAATTTCTTTATAGACCAAATAAGTGAGACTGGCAACGAGAAAAACGCCAAGAATAATGGAGAAGGCTGTTTTGATTTTCATCTTAAGGCTCCCTTGAATTCCAAAAGTGATTTGCCTGCAGTTATTTCTTATTGCTTATGCCGATGTCTAACTCATAGGAACTCTCCACTACTTATAGTATTGATTTTTCTTGACATTCTAAAGACTTTATGATATGCTATTATGCGTATATGTGAATATGAAATTATAACCAATATGCTTCAAAAAGTCAAGAAAAAAATGGAAAAAATTATCCAAATGCTTCAAGCCTGCGCCGACCCCACTCGTCTGCGTATCCTCTCTCTGCTCCGCGACGGTCCTCTTTGCGTCTGCGACCTGGTCGCTGTCCTGGGTCTTTCTCAACCCCTTATTTCCCGACATTGCGCCGTCCTGCGCCATAGTGAACTGGTCTTAGCTAAGCGGGTGGAGAAATGGGTGCTTTATTCTATTGATAGGTCAAATACCAAGTTTATGAATACCATCTCGGCGATACTGGCTCAAATTGCTGAAGATACGCTCATACTTGAGGACCGGATGAGGTTGAATCGTCGCGTTTCTAATGGTCTCTGTTCGGCAGGGTCTAAGTGAAATATTGCAAATAAACAAAGGTAAATCACCAGATAATCAGGTTGCAAGTAAAGAAAGGATGGGTAAGATATGCCTTGGATGACTGGATATCCTCGGGAAAAGATAAACTGGGGTCCAACAATTGACCAAGAGAAATGTGTAAGTTGCGGAATGTGTTTGAACTGTGGCAAAAATGTTTTTGAGTGGAAAGAAGGAAAACCTTTAGTAGCGGATTATTACCAGTGTGTTGTAGGTTGTTCCACTTGCGCTAACCTATGTATGGGTAAAGCTATATCTTTTCCGCCTTTAGAACAAGTATTAAAAATTTATAGAAATGAAGGAATATGGGCAAAAGTCAAAAAAGCCCTTATAGAAGCGGGTAAGATTTCTGAGTAAAGATTATGGTAGACAACTTGGCTAGTCATTGCAAAATAGTTATATGCCTAAGCTCTTTAGGCTTTACTTTTATCTTTTCTTAGATTTTATGAAAATTTTTACTATAATGTGTATTCATAATTACAGTTTTTGAGGTTGAATAAGATGTTTATCAGGAGTTGCCGTTCCGTCAGGTCTGCTCGGGTTTAGACAAATAACAGCTCTTCAAAAAGGAGTGAAAAATGCTGAAGATTGAGATACTGGGTCCCGGATGTTCTCGCTGCGAACAGGTGGAGAAGACGGTTCGCCAGATTGTTCAGGAGATGGCTTTGGATGCCGAGGTGACCAAAGTCAAGGATGTGTCCAAAATAGCCGGCTACGGACTGGTCTATTCTCCCGGACTAGCCATCAACGGCAAGCTGGTGCACGGCGATGGTTCTGTCCCCGACAAAGCCCGGCTCACCACCCTCATCACCAATGCTCTGGTAGAGCAATAGGGGGGCTGGATTGATAAAACCCTTAGCGGATTGGCTAGTTTATGACCTTATCGGCCTCTCCCCGGAAAGCCATCTAGGTGGAGCGCTCGACTATTTCGTCTGGGACATCATTAAAATCTTCTTAATGATGTTCGTCATTATCTTTGCGGTGAGCTACCTGCGCAGCTATCTATCTCCGGAAAAAGTGCGTAGGTTTCTCGGCCGGAAGCTGCCGGTAGTGGGTAATATCCTTGCCGCATTAATCGGCGTGGCCACACCGTTTTGCTCCTGTTCGGCGGTTCCAATGTTTATAGGTTTTGTGGAGGCTGGCGTTCCTCTGGGAGTCACTTTTTCTTTTCTGGTTAGTTCTCCTATGGTGAATGAGGTGGCATTGGTCCTGCTATTTGGTCTGGTTGGTGCCCGAGTGGCACTCATCTATATGACCAGTGGATTGGTGGTCTCCATACTTTCCGGGTTGGTTATTGGTTGGTTGCGAATGGAGAAACACCTGCAGGACTATGTTAGAAGCATACATTTCGGAAAGGTGGAACCGAGTAAGAAGACGCAAAAAGACCGGTTGCGCTTTGCCTGGGGCTATACCCGGGACATTTTCAAGCGCATCTGGCTTTTTATCATTATCGGGATCGGTCTGGGCGCTTTCATTCATGGTTATGTTCCAGCGGATTTTTTGCTGCGCTTCACCGCTGGTTCAGCAATATGGGGAGTGCCCATTGCCGTGCTGGTCGGCATTCCGCTATATTCCAGTGCGGCGGGAATGATACCCATCATTAGCGCGCTTTTAGAAAAGGGGTTACCGCTGGGGACGGCGCTGGCATTTATGATGGCGGTTACAGCGATTTCTCCGCCGGAGTTTATTATTCTCAAGCAGGTGATGAAGATGCGGCTTTTGCTTACCTTTGGCGCCATCATCACCTTGGCGATTATTCTCACCGGGTATCTGTTTAATTTGCTAGTTTAACCAAAAATCTTCACCAAAATATTTCTTGACTAATAATATAATGAGGGTATAATATGGAGATATATCCACAAAAATTTAACCAGGGGGTAATGGTATGAAAGCAGTATTAATCTTGATATGCCTTCTAATGATGGGGGTCCCCGCTTTTTCTGGGTTAATCTTTACCGACGACTTTGAGAGTTATAACCTGGGTGAGGACATCGCTATTTCCGCTAACTGGGACAATTTTGATTCTAGCTCGTGCGGTGTTCTGACGGTGACCAACGGATTTGCTGGCAAAGGGGTTTGGACCGACCAAAGGCATGATCCCGACCCATTTAATATTAGCGTCTATGAGTGTTTGGTGGGAGGTCAGATGGAGGATTGCGCCGCCTCGGTGCAATTTCGTTCCACCTCCACCTCTCCGACCAAGGTAATTCTCATCCTGCGTTACAGCGCTAGCCCACCTAACTTCTCCGAATATTACGCCGAGTTAGACCTGCCCAGTGGAGTGGGACAAGCTAATCTGATTATGGTTTATGTTGACCAGGGTGGTTCCTATACTTTAAGCCAAAAGAGCATCTCCGGTTTTGACCCCTCCAGTATTCACACCCTATACTTTGAGGTCACCGGAACCAATTCGGTCAATATGAAAGTTGACCTGGATGCGGTAAATCAGTTTAATATCATTAACACCACCTATATCGCCCTGAGCGGTCTGCCTATGTTGGCGATGGCTAATGTCAATCCCAACGATGTCTCCTTCGTCTGCGACAACTACAATCTATACAATCTCAATGTTGGCATTCAACCGAAGAGCGTAGGCATCTTGCGAGCCTTGTTCCACTAATCCACTCGTTTCCAAAGCTCAAAAACCCCTCAGCCCAAAAGCTGAGGGGTTTTTTACATTCCGCTAGATTAATTATGGGAGCAGGATTACTGCAGGAAGGGTTTCCACAGCGATAATATATATTCGCTCCGCTGGCTAATCTCCCATATCCAGGAGAAGATGATGAGCGCCCACATACTCCCAAAGATTATCCATCTTCTGGGCGTATAAAGCGGATGAATACGGTCTTCCGCATCTCCCAGCCGAAACAGACGAATGAACCCCCAGGAAGCTATTATTATCATAAAAGGTGAAGCCAGATAAACATAGACGGAGCCCACATAAAAGATTATCAGGACAGTGAAGACTCCGGCGACTACCCAAAGAGCGGGGCTTTTCCCGCGGTCGGTCTTCGGGGAAAAGCAAAGCTCAAAGGTGAAGAGAAGCCACAGGAAGGCAATACTTAATATTGATATTATGCTGAGTGAGATTACCAGAGCCTGGGGGTGGGGTGATAATAGCAGGGGGATGTAAGCCCCGCGCAGGCTCACCAGTCGGGCTAGTTTCTTCAGCAGGTTTAATAATTCCTGACCGGGATTATCGCGGATGAAGCGCAGGGCTTTGCCCATGAAGTAATGGTCTGCCTGATAGTAATCCATATCCTCCGGAATACTCAGCATTGACGGGTTTTCTTTGAGGTAATATCCTCCACTGCTATCCGGATTATTACCAATGTATAAGTTTATGCCCGTGTTGGAATGAACGATGACGAAATGACCCGTGGTTTGATACAGATAGATAGTCAGTGGGGCAAGCACTATTACTAAGGTGGTCGCCGCCAAAAGCCAGGAGAGAAAAATTACCAGCCTGCCCCGGTGGTGGTGGAATATTGACCATAATCCCAGAAAAAGCAGCGGGAGAAAAACAACCGTCTTGACATAGGCGGCAAGCCCAGCGACTGCCCCCAGGATAATTTTGCGCCAGAAGCGCGGTCTGTCTTCATCCAGCATCGCCAGCCAGAAGACAATAACTATAAGGAACACAAATAGAGTTTGCGTATAAAGGAAGGTGGCGTATAGGGCGCTGTCAATGAAGAAGAGAAAGAACATCAGGCAGACCTGGGCAACCTTCCGGGGAGCAATGTGCCTGACGGAGAGGTAGAGAAGAAGTGCAGTTACGGTGGATAGCAGGGCTTGGATGATGGCTATCGCCAGGAGATTCTCGCCGAAGATGAAATAGATTCCGGCCAGAAAGTAGGGATAACCCGGCGGCCAATAACTGTTGCTAAAACTATTACCCTCAAAAATATTTTGAGACAACACGCGGTAGACCGCCATATCGGATACCAGCGGTTGCCCCACCAGTAATGCCACGATAATTTTCAGGGCAAACGATATCAGCAGAAGCAAAAGAATATTTCTATTGGAGAGGTTCATTTGGTAAGAATCCAAATTAGGGTTAAGAAAGAGAAAGCTTTAGCTGGACCAGTTCTCTGCGCAGGAAGTCTCCGATAGTCTCTTTCCACAATCCCAGAGCGACGGCGACAGGGATGGTTATGACCTCCAGACTGGAGCGGAAGCTTTCAGCCTCCTTCTTTGATTGCGGGAGAATCAGCTTTTTTGCTGAGCAAGAAGCCAATTCCGATAGGTAATTATCCACCCCACCTAAATTTACCGCCAGCAAATCTCCGTCTTTCACTGTGTCGCCAGCTGTTCCCAATTTTGATGCATTAAAGCTCTTTCCTGAAACCACCGCCCAGAGAGAGGTAGGTGCTGGGCTTCCGGCAAGGTCTATCCGCGGGTAGAGGTCGTAAGCCACCACCTCGTAGGGATGGATATTATACATCACTTCTACAGCCTTTTCCACCAGGTTAGCCGGCACCTCCATCTCTAAGCAGAACTCCAATACCTCGGAGAGTCTCCCCGTCTCGCCCTTATACGGAAGGGAACCCTTGGGGGGGATAAAAGTCCCCGCACCGTGGGCGGAGAAACTACACGCAGTATATCCACCTATTTCGCCACAGCCTACTTGGGTCAAGGCTTCCCGCAACCCGGTCACCACCTCCGGGGGGCAGAAGACCGCCAATTTGTAGTTTCCCCGCGCCGGCAGTAGCCCCAGGCATTGAATTAACTTTGCTCCTAACTTAGACGCCAATTCCTGCCAGAGTCGCCGGGTGAGCCAACCACTGCAAAAAGGCAAGATGTATAGGGCGCTCTCTTTTTCGCTCAGAGCGCTGGCTAATCCCTCTTGGGCAAGGATTTCCAGCTCTTTATGTTTCCGGCAGGCTGGAGCGATATAGAGGGTTTTTGGTGCCATCTGTTTAGTAAGCTCATTGAGCCCCGATAGCACCGCCAGGTGAGTGAGCTCATCCAATGGAGCAGAGACCATCAGACCATACATGGAAGCATCGCCCAAGGGCGGTGGAAATAGCTGGTCCAGTTTGGAGAGCATAATGGTTTACAGAAAAAATGGCTTTCAGAAAAAAATGGCTTTCAGAAAAAGAGGTTAGTGAATATTATAGCATATGAATTGAGCGATAGCAGCAAAACTCAAAAGCAAAAAATGATTATGTAATGGGACTGTGGAAAATAATATGTGGAAGGAATATGGCGATAGTTTATTGAACTAATAGCATATAATTAATTATAAGATTTTATAAAATAATACCTTGACAATAATGGAAAGCTTGCGTATATTAGATACATAATATTGTTTAGGAATAGAAGTTGCTTATAGATGCGCGGATTGAACCGATAAATATTTTCTCCCACCTCATTTACTCGGAGGTAAAGAGATGAAAAAAGTGCTGACAGCACTGCTGAGCATCGGCTTACTATTGCCGGTGTTTTGTTTTGGGGAAGCTGAAGATGAGGGAAAAGGCGTTCAATTAAAAGATGGTGAATTTGATTACCTAGAGTCTTTGGTTGTTGGCGTAAAGGATGCCGAGAAGCTAGTTAAGGGAGAAGGAAAAGATGTAGATAGAAGGGTATTTTATAACGGGGATAATATTGACAAAGCTAGGGACCTCTTTATATTTTACAAAACAGAATATATTGTAACATATCAAATAGTTGACGAAAAAGGTGAACTAGTTTTAGAGGGTTCTAGTAGTAAAGAAGTTAAACCATCAGAAATATCTACCAAAAAGGATAGATTAGAACAAGTATCACTATCTAAATCAGGAAGATTAAAACCGGAGGAGTATGAGAAAATAGAAAACAATTTTAAGGGGAAATTGTATATAAATACATTAGTGGCAAAAGATGGCTGCAGATTAATCTGCAAAACCTATAAGAGAGTTACTCCTACTGATGATGAGCAAACATTTGTTGGGTCTTGCACTTTCAAAAAAGGAGATCTCTCTGATGCTGACCAAACATTTGATGTGTCTTGCACTTTCAAAAAAGGCGCTCCTCCCAAAGATGAATTTGAACTTGTTGAGTCCCGCACTTTCAACATTATTGAGCCCGGTTGGCAATACTTTTCATTACAGAACATATCAATTGCACCAATTATAAGTTTTGCGGTGGGTAAAAGAAGCAACGGTGAAGGTTCAAAATCCACTTCCACTGACTTCGGTTTGGGTATAAGCTATATGTTTTTCCACAAGACAGAAAGACATAACATAAGCGGCAGTATTTTGTTTGGTATTAACACATCATTTTCCAGGACAGATATTCTTAATGAATCAAGCAATTTAATGGAGCCGACAATCGTGTTTAATCTGTGTGGGTCTTTGGGTTACAAATTTAGAACCTTTTTGATTCAAGGCAACGTAGGTTATGGTAATGTAACCGGTAAAGACCATTACTTGCAGGTTTCATTTGGACTTGGCAAGCTACTTTGAGCAAAAAAACTATCATTTAGTTAAACATCACCGTTCTTTCAATTACCCTTAAACATGCAAAACCCCCAACTTTGGGGGTTTTGTTCATCTAAATAGGTTATTTAACCAACCTCATTCGCTCCTGGGCATTTTCTCCAGGGCAGGGATAATCCCGGCAGGGCTGGCCAACAAGAGCTTGCGTTTCCTGCCCAGTTCTACCCATATAAGGACATACCAGATGATATATGGGCTCATACCCAGCCAGAAGTGGAGCTTATTCTCCATATGTTCATAGCCGCCGAGCACTATGAGGGCAACTATAAAATCCAGAAACACTATAATTATTGTGGTGTTAAGCACCAACCAAGCTCCGCGGGGACTACCGAAGAGGAGCATCACTAGCCCGATGAGCAATAAGGGCACGACGGCGAAACCCTCCAGGTAGACTACGATGTTGAGGGCGGAGCGAATGTCTCCCCCGGTTACATCTAACCATAATAACTTGCTTATCTGCCAGTCGGGGAAAAAGACCAGGAGGAGCTGTCCGGCAAGGACCACAATGAAGAGAATGAAGCCGACGATACACAAAAGGCGCAGGTAGGCGTATTTTTGCATAGTTGACTTCTCCGACTTGAGGTTATGACCGTAGCTTCGAAGATGATAGCATAGATGTTAGCTTCTTCAAGGGAAAAAGCCCCGCCTTTGTTTTTGAGGGAGCTTTAAATTTCAATCCTGGGCGGAACAGGGCTTTATTCGGTAGCTTCTGGCCTGTGAAATCCGTTTAACTTAGATTTGGGCTTTTCCTTCCCACTGGCGAGATACTTTCATTTGTTTAAAACCAACTTACTTATTTATTTCCTTCAACATTCCTTCAACTGACTTAATTGTCTCCGGCACCCTTTTTTGTATTGTTTCCCAAAGGGTTTGAGTATCTACACCGAAATAGTCGTGAATCAGTTTGTCTCTCATTCCGGACATCTTCTTCCAAGGAATATTAGGATATTTTCTGGTTATATCCGCAGGAATCCTCTTTACTGCTTCCCCGATAATTTCAAATGACCGTATTACTGCATAGACCGTCCTATCGTCTTTACTGAACCTGTCGTAATTCAGATTTTCGGTAAATCTCTCAATACGGCGCAATTCATCTATGATATCTCTTATGTAGTCAATAAACAACCTTTCTTCAGACATAGATAACCTCGCGCAGTATCCGCTCGCCTATCTTCGGTCTAAGCGCAGACTTCATGACTAAATCCACTCGCATGGCTAATAACTCGCTTAAATGTTCCTCCAATTCTAAGAAATCAAAAAAATCTACCGGCTCCTTAAAATCCACCAAAATGTCAATATCGCTTTTTAAGCTTTGCCGGTCGTTCACAAAAGAACCGAACACGCCAATATGCTGAATATTAAATCTTCTCTCCAGTTCTTTCTTGTTTTCGGAAATAATCCTCTTTACTTCGCTCAAACTCTTCATCCTTGTGCTCCTTCTCTTCTCGTCATCTTATATTTACAATATTTCCTTCCAAAAAGCAAGGGAGGACTTTGGCGTCCCCCCTCACTCATTAATTCCTGGGCGGAACAGGGCTTGAACCTGCGACTTCTGCTCTGTGAAAGCAGCGCTCTGCCAGCTGAGCTACCCGCCCGCTCTAACCAATATAACATATCCCCATAAAAGGGCAAATCTAAAATGCTCTGGGCCCATCAGGACTCGAACCTGAGACCAACCGGTTATGAGCCGGTAGCTCTACCAAACTGAGCTATGGGCCCTTATGTTCACAAGTTAAATTTTATCAGAACTGCCTATCTCGGTCAAGCGAAACCAGTTTTTAATTGCCTATTCTATTCCACCCTGGACAATCCCTACAGCTCCGCTTCCTTGTGCCGCGAGGAGTGACAGTTGATGTTTATCCCCAGCGGCAGGCTGGCGATGTGGCAGGGGTAACGTTCCACGAAAACCCCCAGACAGGTAATCCTCCCGCCGAAACCCTGCGGACCGATGCCCAGCTTATTTATCTCGGTAAGCAATCTCTTCTCCAGCCGCGCGGTATCCTCATCCGCACTGAAAGTGCCCAGGGGACGAAGCAACGCCCGCTTGGCATTCAGCGCCGCCAGCTCAAAGGTCCCGCCTAAGCCCACCCCGACAATAATCGGCGGACAGGGATTAGCCCCGGCCTGGGAGACCTGCTCTACCACCGCCTTCACCACCCCGTCCTCGCCGGCAGAAGGGGAGAGCATCTTCACCGTGGACATATTCTCCGAACCCCCACCCTTGGGGGCTACGGTGATATGCACTTTATCGCCGGGCACCTGGCGGAGATGAATGACCGCCGGGGTGTTGTCGCCGGTATTCTTGCGCCGCAAGGGGTCGTCCAGGATGGATTTGCGCAGATAGCCCTCTTTGTAGCCCTGCCGAACTCCCTCGTCCACCGCGGAAGCGATGTTACCTTCAATGTAGACTTTCTCGCCGATATCCAAAAAGACCACGGTGAACCCGGTATCCTGGCAGGCGGCTACCTGCTCCTCTTTGGCAATTTTGGCGTTCGCCAGTATCTGAGAAAGCACCTCTTTCCCCGCCGGCGACTCCTCCATAACAATTGACTTCTTTATGGTCTCCAATAAGTCCTCGCCAAGAAAGTAGTTGGCTTCCATACACAGCTTCTTGATTACTGGAGTAAATTCCTCCGCTTTGACTGTCCGCACGGTAAAGTCCTCCTCATTATGGCTAGGTTATTTGGAATATTCCAAGACCCACACTTCGGTGGCTTGGGGCAGATTCCCTTTGGTCAGTTCCAGGTCGCACTCATTAAAGCTTTTCACTTGCTCTTTGCCAAACAGCTTAGTGAAATCCTCCACCGGGGTGATGGGAAAATCCACCAGCTCGGTCTTGTAGTGCATAGGGAAGACCACCCTGGGAGCCAACTCTTTGACTATCTTTACTGCAGTTGAGGAATCTATGGTGAAGTGTCCCCCGATAGGAATGAAGACCACCTCTACTCCAGCGAGTTTATCAATAATGTCCTTTGCTGGGTATTGCCCCAGGTCGCCGAAGTGAGCAAGTTTTATGCCCTCTACCTCAAATGTGAAAATGGTATTTTTCCCTCGCTGGCTACCTCCGCTATCGTCGTGATAAGTTGCCAGTCCGGTAAAACTATACTGGTTGAATTTGTAGCTCCCCGCACCGTGGACGACCTTCGCCTTACCGCCAATCCCGTAGGCATAGTTGTGGTCGGCGTGCTCGTGGGAGATGAGCACTACATCCGCAGGATCCTTTATTGGCGTGTATTTTATGGACCCGCCAAAGGCGCCGGATTGATAAGGGTCGGTGATGATGCGAGTGCCGTCGCCTGCGGTTATGCCCCAGGCGGAGTGACCATACCATTTGATCTTCATAAGCCAACCCTCCTATTATGAAACATAAGAAATTCTGGTCAGGATAATAATTATAACACAGGGCTAACTGGAGTGGCAAGGAAAATTAGATAGGAGAGGAGGTTCTTAATATGATGACATTATGGAAAGAATAGAAAAAGCTGTGATATAATCACTGTGGTCCTACAATCAGGAATAATCCATGAAAAATTTGAGAATACAGAAAAATCATATACCCAACTGGTTAATTCTGCTGGTTTCTGCTCTTGGTTTGTTATCTGCCGCTACTGCGGTTATGGGGAGCAATTCGCAAGAAGCGTTAAGCTCCTGGATATCCGCCAAGGAGTTGGAGGTCAAGCTACAAGACTATATGGTGCAGGCAGATGACCTGCGGGATTCCGTGGGTCAGGGGGAGATAGAAGCGCAGGAGTTTGTGGATAAGATGGAGGGTTTATCCCTGCAGGTGAAGGAGCTTTCCCTGCAGCTTTCCGAAATCTCTGCGGGGGATGACGACCTGCTGGCCGAGATTCTCAAGCGCCTTGCCCGCAACTTTGAACGCTATCAGGCATATCTTCTGGCGGTCGCCGATTACATCGGCAAGGGTGACTACGCTCAGGGGGAGCGCTCGCTCAAATTGATGAACGACATCCAGTCTGATGAGGATATAATCCAAGAGTTGGAAGATAAGCTATATAGCCGGTTGACTGGGGGATAATGCAGTGATTTAGTAAAAAGAATTTGGCTTGACCGAGAAAGAGATAAAGTATGGTGGAGAGGTCGGTATAACGGATACCGTCCACTTCAGTAGCCGGTGCTCAACCTGCCGTGCATAGAATATAACACATACCGCCCACTTTAGTGGGCGGTGCTTAACCTGCCATGCACAGCATATAGCATATACCGCCCACTTTAGTGGGCGGTGCTTAACCTGCCATGCACAGCATATAGCATATACCGCCCACTTTAGTGGGCGGTGCTTAACCTGCCTTGCATAGAGCCCCGACTTTAGTCGGGGGGATGGGTATTCATAATGGACTACCGCATATACATCCCACGGGATGCTATACCCGCCTTTAAGGCGAAACCTCGTTCCGCTACCGCCGCCTATGAACTGAACTACCATTTCGTCTTCAGAACGAAATGGAGTCATCGTGCATTCCAGGAAGAGAGCCGCGCTGCCGAGATGGTCAATATCTTAAAGTCTATAGGCAATGAAAAGGGATATATGGTCTTGGGAATTGCCGTTATGCCCGAACATGTCCATATCGTATTAAGCCTTACACCCGATATCGCACCGTCAACGGCAACCCGCTACCTTAAAGGAGTTTCAGCCCGCACTTTTCATAAAACTTTCGGGGGGAGCGGGTCTCTATGGTCCAACGGCTATTCAGTTGAAGCGGTAGGCAAAAAAAATGTATATCAAGTACTAGCTTACCTAGCCCGGCAGGATGAACACCATGGGACTATCCCCGGCTAAAGCCAGGGATTCTAAGCTCCGCTCATCAACCCCGGCTAAAGACGGGGACTCTATGCTACGCTCATCAACCCCGGCTAAAGCCGGGGATTCTATGCTGCGCTCGTCAACCCTGGCTAAAGCCGGGGATTCTAAGCTCCGCTCGTCAACCCCGGCTAAAGCCGGGGATTCTATGCTACGCTCGTCAAGAACCGCCTGCTTAAGCAGGCGGTATTAACATATGTCGCATATACCGCCCACTTTAGTGGGCGGTGCTTAACCTGCCTTGCACAGAGCCCCGACTTTAGTCGGGGGGTTGGTTCAACCGCGGCGATTGTGGCGAGACGGTAATCGCCGCCCTGCCCTCCAAAGGGCACCTTTTCTCGCAATTGCCACAACCGATGCACAACTCGGTAAGCACCACAGGCCGGTCGGGGTGTCCACCTGTGCCCTTCTCTTGCGTCTCTTCCTCCCCTTTGCCCCCTTTCCATCCCCCAAAGCCCTGACCTTCTCGCTTTCCACCGCTACCTTCAAAACCGCTCTCCTCTCCCGCTTTTTGTAGAAGAATCGCCTTCTGCGGCAGGGGACAGACCTCCTGACAGACCAGGCATTCCTTATTCTCCGCCCAGGGCAGGCAACGATTACGGTCTATCTCCGCCAGTCCGATGACAAATCTCTGTTTTTCGGATAAAGCAAGCTGTTTGATTGCTCCACTGGGACAGACCTTTCCACATAGATTACAATTATACTCACAATAGCCGATTCGTGGCACCAGCTTGGGCGAGAACATTCCTGCCGTGCCCGCCTCCAAAAGCGTCGGCTGAAGCCCCCCGGTAATGCAGACGCGCATGCACTGCCCGCAGCGAATGCAAGCGCCTAAGAATTGCTCCTCCGGCAAAGCTCCCGGTGGTCGGATGGAACTATGTTTAATGCCGGCGGGAAGAAAAATATCCAGACCGAAAGCTCTGGGAGCTGCCAGGGCAAGACCGGCGCCCACGCTGGCGATAAAAGCCCTCCTGCTGGGACCAGTCCCAACTACTTCCTGAGCTATTTGCCGTCTTTGCCGGGGATTGGTGAAGCGGAATTTGACCGCGCCGAACTTACAGCTACTTCGGCAGTTAAGACACAGGATACATTCTCCGCTAAAAGTCCCCACCCCGTCCTCAGCTATGGCTCCCATCTTGCAATCGCTGGGGCATATGCCGCAATTTTTGCAGTCGTCAGCCTCCACCGACCGGCTGAAGGGTGCCAGGCGAGAGCAAGCGCCCAGAAGCGCTCCCAGAGGGCAGAGCATCCGGCAAAAACCCCGCCGGCGCCACAATGCTAGTAGGGATATGCCCAGGATAATTATGGTGAAGATATACCAGTGGGGAAATATGGGTTCAATAAAAGAGAAGATGTTCTTGCCGGCAAAGGCGGAGACCGGCTTTATTGCCGGCAGGAGCCACTTTGCTCCCTTCGCCAGGTTCAGCAGCCACCGGCTCAACATCTCCAGCGGGGCGAGGATGCCGATGATGTAAGAACGCGGCGCCAGACTGAGCGGGTCCAAATATCCCAGAAATTGAACGCCAAGAATAGAACCAGCCAATCCGCCGAGCAGGAGGAGATATTTAACTTTGAAAGTGATTGAGGGTTTGGCTCCGGGCTTTTCCTGACGGCGAGGAAAGAGCTTATCTGTCAGGTCTACGGTGGTGCCCAGGGGGCAGACCCACCCGCAGAATGCTCGTCCCAGAAGCAGTGCGGAGGCGAGAACAAAGAGTGAGGGCCAAAAGAGAGTGAGCAAGCTGCGACTGGCAATAGAGGCGGCAATTGCCGAGACCGGGGAGAGCCGGGAGTAAAGTTCTGGAGCCAGGGCGAAGTCCAGAGGGTAGTTATTCCGTCCAATGAGAAAGAGGAAGAAGGCGAGACTGGAAAACTGCGCCAGACGGCGCAGCCAGACTAGACTCATTTTGTAGCGTTTGGTTTTGGTTTTTTTCTTGGTCAAGTGCGAACCTTTCTATTGGCTTGCTTTATACATAGGTTGCGGGAAATGGTAGGGGTATAGAATGTCGGCGCGGGCGGGATTAGCTTCTTAAGGCTTTAATGAGGTCTTCTACAGTCAAACCCGCTTGCCTGATAATTGAACGCAAAGTACCCCTGGCAATTGCTTTATGGCGTGGAACCGTAAGGCGGCGAAAAGGAGGCTCGGGCCGGCGGAGGATGAGGTGGCTGCCTGTTTGGTGGTCAAGCTCGTAACCGAAATGCGCCAGAGCTTTCGCCAGGTTCGCACCGGAGACTACCGGAAGTTTTACCAACGGTTAGACCTCAACGATCTCTTCCACAATAGGTGGCGGAACGGGGTCGCCGTGTTTTTCCAGGCTTTCCAGGTAGCCGCGGACGGCATCTTTAATATTAGCTAAAACCTCCACCCGTGTAGCGCCCTGGGAGATACAACCAGGAAGAGCCGGCGCTTCGGCTACGAATACACCATCCTCGTCCTGCTCAACTATAACTCGGTATTTCATACTTTGATTATAACCAAAGAAGTAACTTGGAGCAAGCGAAAACACCCCCGTCGCAAGAAGGCAAAAGTTTTAGTCTCCAATCTTTAGGTAAAAGGAGTTAACCCTCTATAGTCAGCTGTTCTATATTTACCTTGGTCAAATCCATCTCTCCTAAACCCCGTTGATAACCCTCGGCGATGCCGACTACCTCCATCGGGTCCATGCCAAATAACCTGGCGCCGTAGGTGTCAATGGCGATGGGGTCGGTGGAGAAAGCCACTGTGTCCGTCCATTTGACATAGGAGAGGTCACCGCCCCAGGGTCCGTGGGAGAGGAGTATACGGGTGGCGTCCAGCACAGTTAATTGTGGACGAACCACAGTCCACAGGTCCACCAATCGGTCGCCTATGTGCGGATGCCAGGTGGAGCGATTGTCTCCCACCAGTCCCATCAGGCATTTTAAGCTCAGGGAGAGCTTGGCCAGACAATGATGCTTCAGGCAGGGGACATTTATAATGACATTGGCATCACGAACATCCAGCGAATACCGGAAATCGCTAACTACCACCCCATCGGGAATGGTGTAAGTATCAAAGCGGTCCTTGGTGATTTTTATGACCTTAGCTCCTTCGGCTTCCGCTGCCTGGGGAATGCCGGAAAGCTTGTAAGACATTGCCTGGTCGCCACAGGTGCGGTCAAAGACCCGCACCTCGCCGGCGCCGCAAATGTAGGCTTGCTTTACCAGCTCGGCAACCACATCCGGATGGGTGTTGACCCCTTGCTCCGGGGTTTTATCCCATCCGATATTAGGCTTGACCACCACTATGTCACCGGCCTTGACTATCAAGCCCAGACCACCCATAGACTCCAAGCCCTTCTGCACCACAGCGCGGTAGTCCTTGCCGGTAACCGCGACGATGCCCTCCTTTAATCCTCCTCGCTCTTCGGTCGTCGGTGGTTGTTTTTCACCGATTACCTGCGGTTCCTGGGCGTGGGGAGCGCAACTGCTCAGGAGAAAGGGACCACAGGCGGTGCCCAGTCCCACCGCTCCCATAATTTTGAGAAATTGCTGGCGAGTCTGGGGAGTTTCCAGGGGATTTTTGCTCTCTTGGTCATTTTCCGACATAGAACCGTCCTGTTCAGTTAGCTGATAGATATTTCCTCTATGTCAACTTTGGAAAGGTCTGCCTGACCTAACCCTCGTTCGGCACCTTCGGGGATGCCTTTCACCAACATGGGATTGATGCCGAAAAGTTTGGCGCCGTAGGCGTCAATGGCGATGGGGTCGGTGGAAAAGGCGATGGTATTGGTCCATTTGACATCTTTAAGGCTCCCTCCCCAGGGTCCGTGCGCAGTGAGCATGCGAGTGGCATCTAAAATGGTTAGTTGGGGACGGACTACCGTCCACAGGTCAACTAACCGATAGCCAATTTGGGCGTGCCATTTGGAGCGGGTGCCTCCCACCAAGCCCATTAGATTTTTCAGACCTAAGGAGAGGGTGGTTATGCAGTGATGCTTCAAAGTGGGGACATTTATGACCACATCAGCATCTTCCATATGCTTGCAGTATGGGAATTCTGTTACAATCTGCCCATCGGGGACGGAGACTTGCTTAAAATGACCTCCGGAGATGGTTATTATCTTGGCGCCTTCCAACTCTGCCGCTTTAGGTATTCCCGACAGGCGGTAGGAGGCTTTGACATTGGCGTTGCTGTTGTCAAAGACCCGCACCTCACCGGCGCCGCATTTATAACATTGTTTCACTATCTCTGCCACCACGGTGGGGTTGGTATTGACCCCCTGCTCCGGGGTGCGGTCCCAGCCGATATTAGGTTTGACCACCACAATGCTACCCTCTTTTACCAGGGTGGATAGTCCTCCGATAGCTTCCAAGCCCTTCTCTATCGCTTGAGGATAGTTCTGGCTCTTGACCGCTACAATGCCCTCTCTCAAATTGGAGGGTGACTTATTCTTTGAAATCAATTCGGGGAATTGTTCATTATTGGTGCAACTGGAGAGAAATGCGGAGCAAGCTGTCCCTATGCCCATAACGCCCAGGAATTTCAAAAAATCCCCTCGGCTGGTCTTTTCTCCGCCTTCAAAAAACTGTTTATCCTCCGACATACTTCTGCTTCATCCTCTTTTACTGTGCTCTTTTCCAGTTCCTTTATACAGCAATAGTCTCAATCTTTACCTTGCTTAAATCCATCTCCCCTAAGCCGCGCTGATAACCCTTAATAATATAGCCGACATCCTCCGCCTTGATTCCGAAGAGCGTTGCGGCGTAGGAGTCTATGGCTACCGGGTCGGTGGAAAAAGCTATGGTGTTGGTCGTTTTTACATCCTGAAGGTCTCCACCGGTGGGACCGTTGGCGGTCAGGATGCGAGTGGCATCCATCACCGTCAGCTGGGGACGGACTACCGTCCACAGGTCCACCAGCTTGTCGGAGATGCCGTAATGCCATTCGCCGCGGTTTCCACCGATAACCCCCATCAGGTTTTTGAAACCCAGGGTGAGCTTGGTCAAACCGTGGTCTTTGGCTATGGGCACATTGATGATTACATCAGCGTCCATACAGTCATCGTAATAAAGGAAACTCTGCAGGGCTACGCCATTGGGTATAGCCACTTCGGTGAAGCGTGCCTCGTCAACAAAGGAGACCACCGCCCCTTCGGCTTTGGCGGCGCTGGCGATACCACTGCGTTCGTAGGTTCGGCGAGCGTCGTTACAGGGCAGGTCAAAGACCCGCACCTCACTGGCGCCGCACTCTCGGCACTGCTTGACCAGCTCGGCGACCACATCGGGATGGGTGCAAGCAGCTTGTTCCACAGTGCGGTCCCAGCCGATATTGGGTTTGACTACCACAATGTCGCCCTTCTGCACCAGCAGGGAGAGTCCGCCCATTGCCTCTAATCCCCGGCGAACCATAGCGCGATAGTCTGTGCCGGTGGTAACGATTATGCCCTCGTTCATCTCTGCGCTCTTGGGCTCGCTCACCGTGGTTAAACCACCAGCTTCGCTCTGTTTTTTGCAACCCAAAAGGTTTCCCCACAGCGCGCCGGCAGATAAGGCGCCCAAACCGACAGCCCCCAAGGTCTTCAGAAAGTCTTTGCGAGTATGCTTAAAACTGAAATCAAAGAGGTAACCGTTGTTGAAGGTGGTCATCTTGTCCTCCCCAAAATTTTTTAATCGCTATTTATATTGGAGATGCAGGAGAGATTAATTTCACCGAGAGCTACATTTGAATCTCTTTGTCCACCGCTTTGGCTATAGCCAG
>Ga0315294_10000034_pt1 | contig 137381 bp, 128 predicted proteins | sample YL17G13_40_MG_FD_203626 | JGI IMG/M metagenome (GOLD analysis project Ga0315294, IMG submission 203626) | Sediment microbial communities from Yellowstone Lake, YNP, Wyoming, USA - YL17G13_40 | ecosystem: Environmental > Aquatic > Freshwater > Lake > Sediment | place: USA: Wyoming | collected...
GATATTTCCCAGCAGCGTCTTACGGATTTCTCATGAATCGCGAGCCCTCGGATACGGCGGGTTTTGCCCGCCGAGGGAGGGCGAGCGCGCAGGGGGTTATAGGGGGACGTCGCCCCCTATTTCATTTTTTTTCAATGAAAATCTTCTCCCCAATATCAATATTGCATTCTTCCACAAAACCCTTCTGCATTTCCAAAACATACTTTGAAGGGGATTTTGGAACATACGTGGGGCATTCCCGCGCTTTTTCGCAAGGCTCCATGGAAGCAAATTCAATTATCGTTCCATTCTCATCAATGAATACAACGTCCAATGGGAAATTCATGTCTTTCATCCAAATCCCATGATTTCCGCTTTTCTCAAAAACAAAAAGCATGCCGCACACATCATCCTTGCAGATATTTTCCCTGTTCGAAAGCCCCCCACTCCTTGAAAACATATTTTCCGCCAGTTCAACCCTGAAGGTTTTTTCCATATTTCCACAAGAAATTCTCAAATTTGCGCTTTTGCTTTTTCCGGAATCCGAAACCAATGCAACAAGGAGGACTGCAAGAAGTGTGAAAAGGGCGAGAATAACTAATAAAACCTTGTTTTTCATAATATTTATTGGAAATCAAACAATAAAAATTATCCAAAACGCCGAGGTGGCAGAATCTGGCTAATGCGCCAGACTCGAAATCTGGTGCTCCTCACGGGGCATGGGAGTTCAAATCTCTCCCTCGGCGTTTTTTTCTTCAAATCCCATTTCAGAAAGGCGTTAACCGCGTTAAATAAATCTTTTATTAAATATTTTGCTAAATGTCGAACATAATTATATATAAGGGCGGCGGATTCATTATTATTATAGCCGACTGCAAATGTTATGCAGTCAGCTACATAGCAAAGTGCAACAAAAAGATATCCATATGCACTTGCAGGATTTATGCACTTTGCTATAGCATAATCAGTTCAAAAAGTTCAAAATAGGAGTGATAGTATGGCTCAGGGCGCATTGGGGCAGAGGGAGATTGATTTGGAGGAAATGAACCCCCCAAGGGCCACGATGAGGACCGTGAGCCAAATCCTAAGGCACCTCCCGAATTCCCCGACTCCTTCTGAATTGTTCGGAATCAAGCCTGCAGATTCAAAGCTTCAACATGTTTACAAGCTCATTCTTGAATTTCTCGTGTCTGAATTCGAGTCGCAAGCTCTTCTATATGAAATAAACGGCGAAAATAAGAAAGCGAGAATGGAGAACGAGAGCGCAAAAGTTCTGAAGGAAAAATTAAAGGAGTATTCAGGCGTTTCTTTGGAAGGGATTCCGGTTTTTGAAAAGGATTCCCTGGAAAGAATGGATGGGGAGATAAAGCTTCTCAAGGAGGGTTTTGAGCACAGCAGAAGAACGCATCCTTATTCTGCAGCAACGTTTGAAACGAAGAAAAGGCTTGAGAAGAGAGTAAGGGACAGGAGTCTTCTCTTGAGAAAGAACCTCAAATTCATTGAAGACAGGCTGGAACTGGCAAGCCTTCCAGAAGAACAAAAGAAGAAGCTTGAAAAAGGCGATTACTCTGCTTTGGAAGGGGATTTGAGAGGAAGGCTCATTGAGAGGGAGTTTGCAGGAAGGAGAAGGGAAACACAGAAGGTTCCGGAGGAAGGAACGTTCAGGGGAAGCAGTATCGCAAGGCCTGCAAGGGCTGAAGCTTTGCTGAGAAGGGAGGAAGCGCCCCATGATGACATTTCAATGGAAGAGGAAACTCTTTCCGTTTTAAGAGCCTGCGAAGAAGCAGGAAGAAGCGCGGTTCCCCCTGATGAAGCAATCACTACCGAAATCTCAAAAAAACTCCAGGATTATCTTCCGGAAGGCGCGAACTGGAGGGTAACGAGCGTGGACAGGACGGGAGTTTACGTTGCAGGGGAATTGGAAAATAACATGAAATTCTACGGAAGAATAGGAACCAATGGCGCGATGTTTTTCGTTGAAAAGGAATGCGAGGGAAAGAGGATTTGGGCGACTGTAAACAATGATTATTTGAGAGTGAATTATTCAGTTGAAAGCGGGCAGATGAAATACCAGATTGTGGTTGACACGAGGGGAAGCAATGAATTCACCATAATGAAGCGTATGGGGGATTTGTTCGCAGGAGTTTCATACTTTGACGGGCATGTGGGACTTTCTTTGGAAAGCGCGAAAATGAGGGGGATGAAATTCGTGATTTATGAAGATGCGGGAAAAATCAGGCAGACTTTCAGGATTGATGATTTATCCGAATTATGGGGCAGGGACCCGTCGTTGAGGGCTTATTTTGCTGAAGAAGTGATTGATGGAAAGCCAAGAGTTGTAGTTGGAATCGGCAAACAGCTTGATTCTGAAGGAAGAAGGCACGTAATGATGTATATGGGGAGCAACGGAAGAACGATAAGGTATGTTGAAAACGATCCGAATGGAAAAACAAGATACGTGGAATACGTTTCCGGAGGAGACATGGGAAACATCCTAAGGTACTATGACAAGAGGGACAGGCATGGAAAAAGCACGATTTGGAGATTCGGATTGAATGTGGACAAATTGAAATTGGATGAATGGGAAATGACTTACCTCATGCCGCTTGGAAGGGACTGGAGATGGGGGCTGACAGCTGGAGGAAGGGAAGGTTCAAACGCATATTTCGGTTTCGATTTGGAGAGAAAGGGAATAAGGTTCCTTACTTATTATGATGGAAGCATAAAGCACAGGATTTACGTTGAGAACATGGCTGAAATCATGGGAAGCAGGGATCCAACTTTGAGAATGGCAGTATGGGACAATGACGGGCAGGTGAGGGTGGGGATGAGGAAGAAAATCGACGATACCAACGAAATAACCGTTTTCATAGACAACAGCGGAGGAAGTTCAGTTATGTTCTCCCATGAAGCGATGGGAACTTCAATTGACATGCTCATGGATACGAGCCTCAGCGGAGTTTCGGCGAGAGTGGTGAAAAGTGACAAAGAATGGGACTACAGGTTCTCTGGAAAATTCTTCTCAAATGGAAAAGCCGTAAGCGACGTGTATGGGGCTGTTCTCAAAAATCTTGGCCACTACCAGATTGGAGTCGGCTGGGACCCAAGGGGGTGGAACATGCAATTTGGATGGAGGGATTTGGGATTGAGGGCTGTTTTTTCATCCAAAGGAGGATACTACGTCACATTCGACGATATACAGAACCTGACAGGGGAAGAGAATCCTAGATTAAGATTCGTTCCAGTGACAATAAGCGGAAGCGATGGAAAATTGCAGACGAGAATGGGAATGGAATACATAATTAAGGACGATCCGCAGAGCGGAGAAAAAAGGGGCGCGATAATGATTTTCGAGAGCGGAAAAATCAGGGCAAGGCTCTATACTTTCAATGAAAAAACAGGTTTTGGTGCATGGGCTGACATTTCAGACAAGAAGTTAAGGGAAATTGCAGTGCAGCAGAAAGGAAAGCAAGACGAATGGAGGGCTGGTTTAACTTCAGGGAAGAATCTGTTTGCAGAATACCTAAGAAACGTGAGCGAACACTTGAAATTGGGCGCAAGGTATGATTCAAGAGGGGGATTGGGGCTTGAAATTGCTGGGGAAGTGGTTGACGGAATTGAAGTAATAGGTCTGTTCAACAAGAACGGCCTTTCCTGGGGTGCAAGGCTTTCAGAAAACGCGCTTTCCAATGATCCAACCAAAAAAATATATGCTACGGTTGATTCCAATGGAAGCCTTGGAGTGGAAGTCCAGTCAATGACTGATGGAAGGCATCTAAAAACGACAAGGTTCTCTGGTTTCGGAGGAAGGTGGGAAGTTGGCTACGGAGTCACGGACACATATACGGGGGGACAGTGGAGAGTGGGAGTTGGCGAAGGGGGAATATCCGCGGGAATCTCCATGAGAAACAGGGACAACATATTCACTGCAAGCATGGACGGGGATTCTTATAGAGCTGGGCTTTACAGGAGAATTGGAGGGGATTTCCTCATAGGAGCTGGTTTTGCGAACGGAAGGTTCGGATTCAACATAGGAGTTGACATTGGAGGATATCCAATGGATCTGGCTACGATTTCAAGCATAGTAACGCTCAATCCTGTTGGAATAGCTTTGAGCGCATTTTCATATTTGATGAGGAGAAAGGAGAAGAAGAAAAGGGAGAAGCGGGAAAGGCAGTGGTCTGACGAAATCATGCTTTCAACGAATTCAAAGGCAGTGGATGCGCTTGCGCACAAGGAAGAGAGGATGGTGCTTGACGGGATTACTTACAAGCTCCCAAAGCCAGAGGAAATTGAGAGGGAGGCTTCAATTGCAAACGGAACCATTGTGGTTTCAAGATTCGGAAAGAATTTGACGAGAATAAACATTGCAGAAGAGAAGGATGGAAAGACAATTTACAAAGACTATGTTCTGAAGAACGAGGATGGCCAGAAGCTGCTTGAGAAGCTCTATGGGGCGCAGGTGGCTTTTGAAGAGAAAACAAGGGATGTGGTTCTCACGATAGAAAATTCCCAACTATCCTATGCATATAAGGAATCGCTGGTTGAGAAGAAAATTGCAGAAGGAATCCTCGAAGGGATTACAAACGGGGAAGTGGCTGTTTCAAAATCAGCCTCAGGAGACGTGCGTCTTTCAATAAAAACGAGAAACGAGCACGGGGAAAGCTCTTCCACTTTGCTTGTGAGCCTTGAGGACTTGAGGAGCCTTGGAATAATAAAGGGAAAAGACTTGCTTAAGGCTTTGAATGAAGGGAAGAGCGCAGTCATAACGATCACTGAAGAAAATGGGGAAGTAAAGAGGGAAATCAAGTACTCAGAAGGTGAAGGAAGGGACAACATTGAGGAGATAAAACTGTATTTTGATGGTTTGGAAAAGGATTCGAAAGTCACTTTGAAGGGGAGGGAGACTGAAGAAGGGACAATAAAACTCCAAATAACAATTGAAAAAGCAGATGGAACAATTGAAGTGAAGGAATGGGTCATGGCTTCTTTTGAATTCGCAAGGCTTCTCTATGATACTTTTGGAGAGAGCGCAGTTGAAGAAAGCAAGGGGAAAGCAAGGATTGAATACACGGAAACAGACCAGGACTTTGAGATTGGCGCGCAGGGGCTTCCTGCGACAGTCCACGCTGGTTGAATTCTTATGCTCTTCTCAATCCCAAGAAATGCCTAACTCTTTCGATAGGGTTCAGTGCAGCTCTTGCTTGTTCCCTGCAGCTTTCTCTATTATCTTTCGCAACAAGCTTAACAGGTGTTCTGCGAAGGGGAAAATCATTGCGAGTGATTTTTGCCCTTTTCATGGCATCCAGTCTATCAGATAATAGTATTCCCAAACGAGCAGCCTCAAATTCTATCACTGTTGTATACTTTTGCGTCCTTTTTTCCCATTTTTCCATTCTTCTCCGAATTCTGCTTATAGTGTGTTTCACAAGTCTCCCAATATTGGGATATTCCGAAGCGACTCCTAAATTCTGGATAAAATCCCCGCCTGCTCTCCTGCTTAATACTTTCAAAGCAGCCCACTTGTCGCTCAGGGCGTAACTTCTTACATAAATAATATCCAAAAATAAATCGCGATTGAGCTCGATTTTAAAACTTCCTATTGCTTGTATAAGATAATAGCGAACATCCGTGTCTGGTTCAGGGATGGAATAGTCGCTTTGGAGTACCAATCTCTCTTCAATTTTTTTATGCATCATCCCCGCGAGCACATATGCTTTAGAAAGCAAAAAGGCAAAACCCAGCCTGATGTCAGGATCTTCATGCTCCAAGAGTCCGGAAAGATAGCCTAGAAGATGCGCGTGATAATTTATTGTGACTGCAAAATCTTTATTTGTCTCGATATACTCCTGCACGTTTTGTCCAGAAACTTCTGCCTTCGTTATTTGCGCAAAAATCCTGCAGGCATCTATTGTTAAATAAACGACATGTTCTGGCGTTAATCCTTTATATGGATTTTCAGGTTGTCCACCCTCTCCCTTCATTTCGTCCATGCAATCACGATAATAAATACGTCAAATATATTTTTAAGTTTTTTCATTAAATTGGAAAGGTTTGGCTGGTTATATAACGCTTCGACAAGCGACGTATATAGATGTAAATACCTCAAGGTTCATTAGTAATATCAGGAAACTCCGGCGTCCCTGTCATGGGCGCCGGCGCGCTTCTGCGCGTATAACTTTTTTAGAGCATCGAAATGGGTGAATCTTGAAAAAAAGTTAACAAAAAAACCCTTTGATTTCAACTCGAACAATAACACTCACTTCCGTTTCGTCAATAGACTGATGGAAGCGCCTTGCGCTTACATCCTGCAGGCTTCTTTGCTTCGATGCTCTTTCGTCTTAGACTGATGGCGGTGAAGCCGACATCCTATACGCTTCAATTATTTCGATGTTCTTTATAATCACTATAAATATTTTTCGTGCAAAAGGAATTCCATGATTGATGGAGAGGATTTAACGAAATTACTGCTTGTAGTTCTGATAGCCTATTTTGCTTTCTCTTTCCTTTATCCTCTTTTTATTGGAAATTCAATCTATTCATGCGCAACTATTGAAAAAAAGGGTTTTTTTCAGCTTGAAGGGGACGTTTCGCCCCAATTATTCAGCAAATCAGACTGCATCGTGATAAAATCATCAGACGTGGAACTGGATTGCAGGGGGCACTCCATCACCAGCGCAAGAAGCCTTAATGCAGCAGCAATATCCGCCTTTCAATTGCGGAATATCACCCTGAAAAACTGCGTCATCAAAAACAATGAATTGGGGATTTTTTTTGAGAAAGTGGAAGATTCAAAATTGAAGAACATCACTATTCTCTCTGACAATTCTTCATGGAGCATTGAAATCCTGAATTCAACAGGCATTTACGTTCAGCAGCTTTCCCTTCAGATAAAAAACAACAGCATTCTGAAATCCGGGGGAATGTTCATTGCATACTCGAATAATACAATCATTTCTGATTTTATCAGCGAGAATACCAAGGGGCTCACCCTGTACTCTTCCTTCAACAATGGTTTTATGGGATTGACGATAAGCGGAAGCGCCAGAAGCAGCCTGTCGCTCTACGTTTCTCGCGGAAATTCTTTCGGGCATTTGTCTTTGAATGGCAATCCAACGGGAATCTTCCTTTCAAATTCGAACGGGAATTCTTTCATTGACGGGAATCTCAACCAGAATGCAAATCATCTGAATCTTGCCTTCAATTCAACAAGGAATGTTTTCAAAGAAATAAATCTGATTGGGGGAAACGCGGTATTGCTCGACAATTCATACGAAATATATAAAAACGCAGGAGAAGGGTGCAGCAATATTTTTGACAACGTTTTTTTTGAAAACAAAATCCTGAATTGCGGCGGTTAAACTTTCGTCATAATCCCCAAAAAATAGAAATACTACGGGCGTTACCAAGGAACTTTTTTAATTTTCAGTTCATACGCCGCAAAATTAGCGAATGCATGAAGAACAAAGGTCAGAAGAAGCAAAAAGAGGAATTCCGAAAGGGAGAGGGGATAGAATATCATGGCGGGAGGCACAGAAACGATGAAGAAAAAGAGCCTGTCCACGATTTCAAATTTCTCCCCGCGCTTTGCGCCAAGCCTTCTCTTGATGAAGCTCCCCAAAATGTCCCCGAATATCGTAAGAAAGCTCAAAATCAAGCCAGTTGTAAGAAACAGCGGGTCATAAAAGGAAACTGCAAAAGAAGCGATGATTCCGCACAATACCCCAAGAACAGAGCCCCTTATGGTTTTCCCATCACCGAAAATTCTTCTCCCATCTATGAATTTCCTTCCGAAATCAATCGGCGTTCCTCCTCCGAGAGGGACGGGCGATGCGTTCGCAACATAGGCGGGAAGAATGAACAGAATCAATTCTATAGCCCTCAAAATGAAATATTCCATGGTAATGTATTTTAAGCTTAAATATAAAAAAATATCATTGGAATTAGAAATAAGGAAATGTCATTGGTTTTTTCAAAGGAGGTTTTGGGATGAGAGTGAATCTTATAACATTGGTTCTGGTTTTTGCGGCAATCATACTGGTTCTATTCGGAGCTTTGTTTTATGCCGGATTGAAGGCATTCCCCAGCAAATGCGTCGGAGTAATCCATATAGACGGAATGATCACGGCGCAGACAAGCAGTGGGATTTTCTCTGATGCGGGGACAAGTTCAGACGACCTACAGTTGTTAATCAAAGAGGCCGAGTCAAGGGACGATTTGGCAGCAGTTCTTTTTGAGATAAATTCGCCGGGCGGTTCAGTTGTTCCAAGCAGGGAGATGTACGAGCAAATCGATGGAATGGAAAAGCCCACAGTAGCTTACATAAGGGAGCTTGGCGCATCAGGCGCATATTACGCTGCGCTTGGCGCAGACAAGATAGTCGCGCACCAAGATTCAATCACTGGGAGCATTGGAGTGAAAATGACGCTCCAGGACATGAGCGGGCTGTTCGGAAAACTTGGGATAAATGAGACGAGCCTTGTTTCCGGGGACAAAAAAGACATGGGCGAAAACAAGCCCCTTTCAGAGGAAGACAGGAAAATCCTCATGGAAATGGTGGACCAGGTGTTCGGTGAATACAAGGAAACTGTGATTGCAAAAAGGAAGATAAAAGACAGGAAGGAGATTTTCGACGGCAGGGTTTTCACGGGGAAAAAAGCGTATGAATACGGATTGGTTGATGAATTGGGAAGCAGGCAAAAAGCTTTGGAGATTGCAGGCGAAATGGGAGGAATTGAAGGGGAAGTGAGGGAGTGCGAGATCGGCACAAAAAAGACATTTTTCCAAAAACTTGCCGGAGAGACTGGGGGAATAATAAAAGAATTCCTGGCGAATCTGGCAATAAATCCAAGCAGCGCAAAAAGCGCAATAATCCAGTACAGGTGAAATAGTGGGAAGGATAAAAGAGATGGTTGATGGATTCGGGATAAATTCATTCATAGTGTACATACTGCTGTGCCACAAGAAAAGCGTTGAAGAAATAATGTACGAGACGAAGATGGGGGAGGGGCAGATTGGGAAAATCCTGAATTTCATAGAAGAAAAGAAAATCCCCACTTACAACGAGTACGTGGAGCTTGAAACAGAGCTTGAAAAATTCTCTTCAGAAATTGCAAAATTCAAGAATTTCATTTTGGTGAAAAAAGGAGACCAATTGGGAGTTGAAGCCAACGGAAAAAGGCTTTATACGAAAACAAAGGACAAAATGGTGGCGGAGCTTGCCGTTTCAGCCAAATACGGAGAAAGCGGATTGAAGAACCTAATGCTCCTCAAGGCGGGCGAATATGGAAAAAAGGAGGAAGAATTGAAAATAATAATTGAAATCGTGGATTTTCTCGTAGACGGAGTGGAGGACTTCATCAAGGAGGAGCAGATAAGCAGCTTAAGCAGGGAGCTTGAGAGCCTTGGAGTAGGGAAAAAGGAATATGAATGGTCTGCGCCCTTTTCCCTTGGCCAAGCTTCTGAATCAGTCAGAAAGAGGGACCTTCCTGCTTCGGACATACTCATTTTCCAGGGCGGGATGGTTCTTTTCCTAGTACTTTTGTTTGTTTTTATATACCTATTCTTCGGGCAGAAGCCAGGCCAGATCAATATGCACACTCTGTCCTACCTTGAGTTCCAGACGGATAAGCCTAAATATGTGGAAGGAGAGGATATCATGATAATCGGTGATGCAGTGAACTGCGGAACGCTCATAATAGTGATGGCCAATGAATTGGAAATAAAGGAATTTGAGGGAGGCAACTCAAGCTTCCAGTCAAACATCTCCCTTTCGGCCGGTTCATATACTTTGACTGCTTCAAGCGGGGAATGCCAATTCAAAAATAAGATTCTCGTCGAAAAAAGGGAATGCAAAAAAGATGAAAGCAAGGAATGCTTTTATGAGGGCTGTGCTGGGGAGATGCTGTGCATGGGCGGAAGATGGTCCTCCTGCATCTCAAGAAGGGAATGCACTCCTGCAGACCAAATCGCGTGCCCCCTTCCCGATGGATGCAGCTGGGGGATTAAAGCATGCGACAAATGCGGGAAATGGAGCGGGTGCATCAAATGAGAATTAAAAAAAGTAAAGGACGTTTTGGAGTGATGTTTTCACTTGACGCATTCGTAGCCACGACAATAGCGGTTATTCTTGTTTTGGCAATGCTTTCCTTTGTTTCAGTGCCCAAGCCTCCAACATACGCGATTTCCATAATGCAGAAAACTGCGGACGACACGCTTGTGAGTTTGACGCAAATGAAAATGGAGGCTGTTTCCCAGTCAAGTCTGAACAGTATTGAGAACTATTTCCCCTCCAGCAAGAGCAACACGGTTCTTCAGCAAATCATGGAGTACCAGAGCGGGGATCTGGACAGCAATCCAACAGCCGCAAGACTTCTCAGCGAAACTCTTCTTGGTTCACAAGGTTCTACGATAGGAGTGATCCCCAGGCAGTATTATTACATTCTCCAATATTCAATTGATGGGACGACGTGGGTTCCTGATTATATTGTTGCGACGAATGCAGCTGACACGAGTGAAGCAGACTGGAAAACAACTGCCGATGATCTTCGATCAAATTCGAAATTAATAGGCAATTCTCAAAAAATAGTAGTCGTTTCACAAAGCCATCTTCTCTCAAATGAAATATGGGTTGGTGTTGGAGATCCTGTTGCAAAAGACGTTGGTGAGAAGAACGCATCCTCCCCCTTTGTTCCGGGCGAGAGCGTTTACTGCTATATTTCATGCAGGGGGTTTTCCCAGTGGGGGCCCGCACCAGTACCTAGCGGTGTCACCTATATAGGGACGCAATTTGAAACTCCCTGCATAAGAACCCCCTGCGCTCCAATTATCGGGAAGAAATACCAGGATATGAACATACGCGTATATCTTTTAAGATTGAGCATATTTCCAAAATAAGTTTGCATTCTTTTCAAGAAAAAATATTACAAATCTCCTGCAAATTTTCATTGTGCAAATTATAAAAAACGAACGCGCTCTTAAAATGCGCGTTCAAACATCGAATAAAACTCTTATTATATAATTATCTTCTCCTTCTTTTATCTGCAAATCATGGAACGTTACTGCCTTTATTTCTCCTTTTGCCTTGCTTCTTTGCGCCTTTTCCCCCCAAGCCTCTGCTTTCAAATAATATCCCTCGCTTTCATTTTTCCCGAATTCGATTATTTTGAATTCCTTTATGAGAATCAGGCGCTCCTCGCTTTCAGACAACAAATCTGATAGGCTGAAAACAATCAGCTCCTGAAGGTTTTTTGCTTTTTCTTCTATCGTGATTTTTTCCTTTTTTCCAAGCTTTTCAACGTGGGAAATGGACTGGAGCATTCCTTCGGCTACTGCTTCAAGCGCTTCTTTGAAGTCTTTTCCCCTCCCCTCAATGTACAAATCAGCCTTATGCTCAAGATATGAAAATTCCTTCATAAAAATCCCAATAATTGTTCATTAAATATCTTTCTATTTTCTTAATCTTATAAATAAAATGGTTGAAATACATTTATAAAAGAAGCTCACAAAAAATTTGAAAAAATGAATGAAAAAGTTGAAAGCAACTTTTTCTGCATTTTGAACGGTGCAACCGTTCAAAAGCTCGCATTTTTTCAGGTGCATTTTCACTAACGTGAAAAACACAGCAAATCCTTAGGATTTGCTTGTCTGCCTGAAAAAAGCGCATCTTTTTCCCAAAGGGAAAAAGCTTGTTTGAGTGGGTTTCGCCACTCAAAACGCATTTGAGGCAGAGCAGCCACAGATTGAAATTCTCAAATATAAAAACAAAAAATCAAGCAATCTTCACGTTCGTTCCAATCGCCTGCCCCGGAAGCCCCTTCTCAAGCCGTGCAATCACTTCTCCCTTGCTTCCGTGCACTTTGCTTATCTTTCCATTAATCTTTTTTCCCGTGGGCGTCTCCCAGTATATCCCTTTTCCAATGAGTTTGTCAGCTTCCTCTTTTGTTTTCACGCTTTCAACCATTATGATTATCTGGTTCGGGTATGCAGTGCTTCTCCCGCGCCTGAAATTCACGATTTTTCCATCCATAAAAATCACCGCCATAATGAATATTATTTTTTGATTAAACTTTTTTTCACCCATTGCTAAAAAAGTTTACTTGCGCTTGATGTCCTTTCTTTTGGGCCTCAAATATTTATAGCCGCACTTCCTGCATTTCTTTACTCCCCTTTTGTTCCTTGCCTTGCATTTCCTGCAAATCCATATTCTGATTATCTCGGCATCTGCGAGCGGAAATTTCCCCATGTTCTCACTCTCATATATTTTAAATTAAACTTTTAAAATAAACGTTTTAATTCAATGAAATATATACATGCGCAACGTTTAAAACCATTCTTGTTGTTTCTCAAAATCGCAGGAGCGCCGCAATTCCCCCAAAGCTCTTCAATTTCCCGCCTGTATCACTCTCCGAAGAGAAAATAACAACTTTTCCCTTCATTTTCTCGCAGGTTCCTGCTGCAGTATCGTACTCTTTTGCCCTGAGCAGTTCATCCAAAATAAGCAGAATCTCAACTTTTCCGGAATTGATTGCTTCAAAAACATCATCTTTTCCATAAACAGCCCTGCCTTCCCGCGCAATCCTTTTCAAAAACTCCTCCATCAAACCAATCTCCTTCTCAATCCTCGTCTCTCCTATTATCTGGGAGATTTTCCCTGAATTGAGCAATTCGTATATTCCAGGAATTTCGGCAGTGCTGCAGGATTCAAAAACCACCTTCTTCTGGATTCTTTCCTCTTCAAGCATTTTCTTCAGTTTCTCCTTCTCAAAACCCGGGCCTGCAACTACGATAGTTTCTTCCTTCATTTCCTTGATTTTTTCAAAAATTCCTTCAATGAATTTCCTGTCTTCTGCGGAGCATCTTTCATCACCTTTTCCAGCCCTGTTGTGCATTTCAAAATCCTGTTTCAATCCAAAAGGATACAAAGTTGCAAAAGTGGCTTTCTTCTCATCCATTGCTATTATTTTCACTATTGGTTGTTTCCCCTCTTCGCGCATCCTTTTGAGCAATTCTTCCTCCATCCTCCCCCATTCCTTTTTCTTCAACCCAAAGTCAAAACCCTTCTCAATGTCAAGTGTGTGATAACTCCCGCGCTGGACGAATTCCTCAGGAGTTCCTTCAACAATCGTGCCTGTCACGCGCACTTTTCCCGTAGCGAATTCCACTTTTTCAGTTCTCACATGCACAAATATTCTTTTCTTCTCCCCCTTCTCCCCTTCCTGCACCTTGAATTTCCTGTAGCTGGCGCCAGAAACAACGTCTCCCCCAGCAATGAGTTTAGTGAGATGCCACAATTCCTCGTCGCTCTCAATCAGAATCTTCCTAGTCTCCTTGTCGATTAACTTGACTTTCATAAGAATATTTTAGTATCAATATTTTATTATACTATTATTGCTCCATTAATCCCATGGGATTGGGCAAGCTATTTAAGCTTTGAGCAGCGGAAACATGCAATATGAGAATAATGGCTGTTGTCCCTGTTTATAATGAGGCAGAAAACATAGGAAATGTTCTTGAAACACTGATTTACGCGTATAATGAAGGGACCATCGATGGGATAACGGTTGTGAACGACGGCAGCACTGATGCGACGCAATCAATTGCAGCAGGATTCTTCACGGAGCATGAAAGCAGGGATTTTTTCCTGTTGGATTTAAAGGAAAACATGGGAAAGGGGGCTGCTCTTCTCGCAGGATTCCTGCTTGCTAGGTCTGCAGGACATGATGCTGTCATAATGCTTGATGCGGATATGGATGTTCTTCCTATTCATTTGGGCGATATTGCAGAAGCGTTGGAGAGAAATGATGAAAAAATGATAATCGGGATATATTACGAAAGAAATCACGAAGATTCAACACATCCGACATCCTGTCTCACATTTTCCGGTTTTCGGGCAATTACACTTTCTGCATTATCGCGGATTTTAGACAATCCTTTTTGGCAATACTCCTTAAGGGAGGCAAGATTTGGCGCAGAGAAGTTATTGAATTACGTAGTAGGCAGATTTCAAACGAATGGAGATGAACAGATCATTGGCTGTCCGGGAATCTGCACAATTGATTTCACTCCAAGGATTTTTGCAAGGCCCGGATGCAGGTATGATTTGGATTTTGGGAGAAGGCAGGGAGACGAATTAACGAGCGTTTCTGAACTAATTTTTATGAGAAGGCAGATGGCGCAGGAGCTCAGAAAGATGCGCGGAAATGGCAGCATTGACGAAGCAAAACAATTAATACGCCTTTACAGAAGAAACCCAAAAGAATTCATCAGAACTTCAAGAGTTATGTTAAACCGCTTATGATTCATTGCAATATACGTGCCTGCATATGTTTTTGATGATTTTAGATCTCTTCTCCCCAACCACTTCCTTCAATTCCTTCTCGTTTGCGCAGATTACGTTCTCCAATGTTCCAAACTTTACAAGAAGCTTCTCGGAATACTTGGGACCGATCATTGGAATCGTCTCCAAAATCATCTTCTGCTGATCCTCAACCCTGTGCGCTTTCTTGTTCCCGACCAGTCTTGCAGGCCTGTTGTTCTCGCCCTGCTCCCTCTTCACGAGCGCATGAATCAATTCGGCTGTCTTCTCAATGTTCTTCGTGAAGAACACCGGGATGTTGTAATCAAGAAGAAGGCTGGACAGGGCGCCAAGAAGCGCACTTCTCCTGATTCTTTCTTCAAATTTTTCCCCTTCAACAATAATTATTGGCCTTTCAAAGCTTGAAGAGAGCCTTTTGCTCTGCTCAAACAGCCTCGTATCCATTATTGAATTCTCAAAATCGTTCCTTGTTTTCCTCTCCACGCACACACGTTCCGAAACAATCACGTCCCCCACTGGAAGGTTCTCGAGTTTCACGTGAGCCCCCAATTTGGACAATTCCTCGCTCAATCGCTTCTCCCTGTAATCCACTATCAATTCAAGGGTATTTGCTTTCTCTAAAAAAGGAGTGAGGCTTTCGGGCATGTACACCAACTCAGCGGATGGAGCGGAGATACTCCTCAATCTCATTAAATGAGATTGCGCATCCTGCGAATTTGATCCTGTAAAGTGCAGAGCCCAATGCCTCAACGTCATTGGAATAATCCTTGAAAAAACCCTTCTGCCAGGCCGTGATGATCATTTCACTGCTCCGGAATATCTTCACGTTTCCGAATTCCTTCAGGAAAATCCGCAGCATCTTCTCATCAATGACTACCTCCTGCTGGAATTCGCTTTCAAGATGTATCTTAAGGTTCTCATGATTCTCAATAATCGCCCTTGTTGTTCTCTCATCCATGAGGATGTAGGGGGTTTGAAGCGCAGTTGCCAAGGCAAGCATCTCAGCCTCCCCTTCATGGATTAGTTTCAGATTCCTGTTTCCCACATAGAAGATGCTGTTTGCAGCAGTAATTATCTCGCTAGTATGCTGCTTCACGTCCTGTTCAAACATCAGGATTTTTCCCTTGTCCATGAGGTTCTTTATCCTGTGCGCTGAGAACGAATACATCTTCTTGTTTATGGGATAGTCCACGGCTTCGTGCTTCACCCTCGGCGAAATGACATACTCCGCATTCAGGTATTCCCTGTCAAGGATTTCGATTAGGCAGGAATCCGCCAGCGAAATGAGAGAACTTGCATCGCATACAACTTTCATCATAATCTTGCCTCGGAATCCCATATTCAACTTTCACGAAACTTCACGAAGCCAAACTAACGCGCCATTTTCTTGCATTGCGCATGTTTTTTTGTTTTTTGCATGGCGCATTTGCTTAGTAATCGCAATAATATTTCAATTTTCTTGTTTTAGCTTATGGATAGCATACAAAAATTCACAAAAGCTCTTCAATGTATTTGAGCCTGCTCTGAAGGTTCACTTTTTCATTCATCCTGTCGCTTGCATAAGTCTTTCCATAATAATCAAGCATTTCCTGCTTCTCTATTCCGGCAATGCTGCATGCATAGGAAAGGGAGAAGCCGCTTGCATAAATGTTGGAGCCGACCTTCAGCTTCGCCTTGTCGAACAGCTTTTTCACATACCTCCTGTCGCTCTCTTCAATCGTTTCCGCAAAAGTCTCCATCTCATGCAGTTTGTCCCTGAATTCATGCACTCTTCCATTCCTGTATTCATCTTTTGCTTCATTAATCCTGCAAATCATCGTATCATAGAGGTCTTTCAGCTTTATCCTGTAGCGCGGCTTCTCAAGAAGCTTGGAGAAAGCATAGGAGATGATGGCAATCCGTATGCAGTCCCTATCCTCATTCACGAGGAACTGCTTGACGCATTCATCCGTGATTTTTCTCAAATGGTGTGCCTTCCTCTTCTCCAAAGCCCTTGCCATGTAATCAAGGATTTCAATAATATTCATGGTATGATTTTGCAAGAAGAATTTAAAAACTCAACTTCGCCATTTTGCAATGCGCGGGCGCTAATGGAAAAATCAGGTAAAACCTGCTATCCGCTTTCAGCGGCAGCAACATCGAAAAACCGTTCAAGAATCCCAATAATCTCTTTCAGGATTTCAATATCCCTCAAAAGAGCTTCCCTGTCGCCTTTCTCAACCTTTTGATGCAAAGAATTGCTCTCCTCAATCAACTTATTAACCTTAAGAAAAATAATCCCGCTGCCTTTCATTTCTTTGTTTCTTTCCAACTTATCTCTAAGGGGGCTCGCCCTCACAAAAAGAATAACCCTCTTAACCTGGAGGGTTTCAACGTCCGCATATGAAGGCAAATCGTAATCTCCAACCAATTGTTCCATTAGCGCAGTTATGCTTTCAAAATCCTTTGGAATAATGTATGTTACCCCCTTTATTGTCGCATATGTTGCATCCCTGTCAATTTTTCCCCCCAAATCCCTGATCAATTCGAGAAGCTCCGCAAGCGCTATTCCCTCCCGATATTCACTGCCTCCAGAATCTTCTTCGTTTCGATCTACAAGCTTATTGGCACCTTCTTCATCAGGTTTCTTCTTTGCCCTTCCCTGCCCCCTTTTCGCCTTTTCTTTTGCGGAAACCTTCTCGATAATCAATCTCATTACAAATTTGATGGCGTCATCGATATCCTGGGGAATCGGATGTTGTTTCCCATCAACATCCAAGATAGGTCCTCTGCGCGAGAGTGTCACTGAACCTCCAACAAGCCTGACCTTATGGTGGAATTCGCTGATTTTATCATCAACCGGCTCAGGGAGGCATCTATCAGTATGTAGTTTGAGTGAAACTTTCTTCCTTCCATCAATTTTCCCAACCCTTCCTGAATGCCCCGCCATTTTCCCCCTCTAAATCATATTTTACATCTAAACTTATATTTAACCATGCTGGCTCCCGTATTGCTCAGTTGCTTTCCTAATTTTTCCCCATGCTTCGTTCACCCATGGATCATCAGGCAGTTGATTCAAAATACTGAGAATATATGACACGTCCCTTCCATTTTTTGCTTCCCTCTCCCCCATATTTTTTAAAGCAATGGATACTGCTTTGGGAATCTTCTTTGAACTGTATCTCCATTCAAGCGCAATCTTGCCATAATATTCCGCAAGCCCGCGCACATCCACTGCATATCCATTTGCAACCATCCTGTCAATATTAATTATTGAAGAATTCACAGCACCTTCCATCCTTGGATTTGCTTCTGAAGTGCAAATCTCCAGATTCCTTGTGAATATTTCTTGAGAGTTTTCTCCCAGATTGATAAGTCCTTCAAGCGCAATTGTTTCAAGATTGAAATTGTATGCATTTTTCGCCTTCTCAGCTTCTTCCCTGAAAAGTCCTATTAATCCCTCCCTTTGCTCAGGAACGCTTTTTCCAAGCCTTGAGAGAAATATCAGGGCTGGTTCCAGAAGCTCGACATCGCCTTGGCTCCGCGCAAGCCTGTACATTTGCGTGATTTTTCCAACCTGCTCACCAAGCACCCTGTTATCGCATAGGGATTGCTTCATTGCAGACCTCAATATATTCTCAAGCCCCCAGATGGAAGCGCACACTTGGGGCCATTCTGCTCCCGGAACTCCTCCAAGGTATTCATCAATCACTTTTTCAAGCCGGGCAATTGGTTCTGTTGGGAAAATGCGTCTTGAAAGCATGGTTTCTGCATCCTTTTCAGCCCTATCCGCAAATCCAACTTCATGAGTCGGTGCTCTTGATGATGGATCGTCCATCTCCATGAATTCTTCAAACAAAAAGCCATCATCAACCTCAGCACTTCTTCTCCCTGCCATGCCTCCTTTTCTTCCTGTGCTCGCCGTGCTCGCATATTCCGCAAGTTTCCGAGGCTGCTTATCCCTTCCAGCCATGCCTTCATTTTCTCCCATATCTCCAACCTGCAAATCAACCATTTCAGAAAGCGGCTTCAATCCCCCTTCTGCATTTGCCGCCATTGTCCCTGTTGCTTGTTTTGCGCTCCCTCTCCCTGAAGCATCAGTTCCAATTCCTTCCAAAGCTCTTTTTGCAGTCTCAACAACTTTAGGCGTATCGCTCCAATCAACAATAATTCTATCATATAAACGAGCAAGTTCAGGAATATCCGCAGGATATCTGGATAAGACCATCCTATCAAGATTAATGACTGCTGAAGAGATAGCAGAAGCGTTGGAAGGGTCATATGGCAAATTGCATATCTCAACGTTTCTATCAAATATTTCCTGCGAGAGTTCGCCAGAATTGACCAAGCCTTCCATAGCCATTGTTTCCACGTCATGAATGTTGCTTTCCCTTGCATTTTCAGCTTCGGTTCTGAAAAATTCGCTGTACTCATTCCTCATTTCTGCAGTTGGGGCATTTCTTGCCATTTTTGCCAAAAACAAAAGCGCTGTTTTTTGAATCGGAGCGCTGTTGTTGTCCCTTCCAAAATCATAAAGTTCTCTTCCTTTTCGAAGGCCATCTGAAAGCAGATCCATATCGCAAACTCCCGCTTCAATGGCTGCGGATAATATATTCTCAAGGCCCCTTATGGCAGAACATAAGAATTTTCTATTGGTAATCCTTCCAGCCAAATATTCATCAAATAGAACAAAGAGATGCGCTACTGGCTTGGAGGGGAAAGTACCTCTTTCTATAGTTCTATAAGCTTCAAATTCCAATTGAGATATTGGATTGCGAGTCCTTGCAACAATTGGTTCTTCTGGAATCCCAGCAGGTTCCACCCGCGATTCAGGTGACGAAGAAAACGGACGCAGAGTCCAATCTCCTTCTTCGGGAATCGTGGCTGCTGCGCTGGGTTTCCTTGGAACTTCTGGAGGTTTCGTTTGCTCTGGTTGAATAGCCTCAACAGGTTTTGCAACCAAGCCCTCTTCCTGCTGCGCACGTGCTTCGGTATCTCTAGCGCTCGCTTCAGGAGTTTGTGGAGAAGGTTCGACTGCTGCCTGTGTGCCTGTTTCAGGCGTTTGGACAGTTGCTGCTAATGAATCGCTTTGCCCGCTTCTTCCCATTGCAGCCTCCCTTTTCATCTTTATTTCAGCCCACCTCTCTTCGCCCACTGCTTTGCAAACCCCATCGCGCCATGTGGATACGGTCCTTTGCCACACTCCCAATTCATCTCCAATTTCAGTGAGGCTCAATCCTTTTTCATAAAGCTCAACGAACGAACCGAATCTGTTTTGAAGAATGGCTTCTTCCCTTACAGCAGTAATTCTTGCCCATCTTTTCGGAGATAAAACAGTCTCTGCCCTGTCCCTGATTCTTCCAACAGTTTTTCTGTCAATACCCATTCTATCTGCCATTTCAATATTCTCCAATCCCTGCTGGTATAATTCAATAAATTCTCCAAACTCATTTTGGATAACCGTTTCCTCCCTTGCTTTAGTTATTTCAGCCCATCTTTCAGCCCCATACAATTCAGCGGCTTTTTCGCTCCAGCTGACAACAGTATGATTTGAGACCCCCAATTCCCTTCCGATCTGCACGGGGCTGAGTCCGCTTTTCCAAAGCTCCACAAAGCGTACTGAATTCTCGGGGAATCTTCCCAAACGCGCAACATTTCCTTCCCTGTTTGCAGTCATTTCATTCCATACTTCATCTCCAACTAATTCCCTCACTCTTCTCTCGACAACGTTGAAATTCTCGGGCATGAAGCCCATCTCATCAGCAATGAGCGCAGGCCCCAGCCCGCATTCATACATATCCATGAAGCGCTTTGCGCCAGCAGAATTCATATCCTGAAGGAATACTGCTTCCCTGTTCCTCATCACAGCAGCCCATCTCTCTTCCCCCATCAATCCCCTCGCGTTCCTGCGCCATTCACGTGCTGTTTCAACGGTCACTTTGCATTTGGATGCAATGTCTTCAAGAGACATTCCTTTTTGCCAGAGTTCAGTGAATCCGCCAAGCCTTTCAATTTTTCTTTCAACAATTCCAGTTTCCCTTTTTGCAGTCACTTCCGCCCATTGTTCTGCACCCAAAGATTCAATGGCAATGTTGCGCCAGTTTTTCACAGTTGATTGCGATACTTCAAGTTGAGTGGCAGCTTCTTCAATCGTTGAACTGCCTTCCCAAACTGCAATGAAACGATCAAGCCGTTCCGGCGACAAGCCCCTTTCGCCGATTATGGCAGTTCTTGCTTGTTCAATTTCAGCTCTTCTTTCTTCACTTAAAGAACCCAATATCCTGTTTCGCCAGTCATATGCAGTGCTTCCGGGTATTACAAGCTCGCCAGCGATATCATCGATGGATTTTCCCGATTCATATGACTGCAAAAATTGTTCGCTTCTTTCAGGAGTCAGGGTAATTTGGCCGGTCACCTCCTCTCTTGCTTTTTCAATTCCAGCCCATCTCTCTTCGCCAAAATACTCAATTGCTTTGTTCCTCCATTCGTAAACCGCGGATACTGAAATGCTAAATTTCTCTCCAATCTCTCCATACGAAACGCCGCTTTGCCAGCATGCACCGAATTCAATAAGTTTATCTTCACTTGCACCCCTTTCACCAGTTATACTCTCCCTTTTGGCAGTTATTTCCGCCCACCCGCGCTCCCCCAATAATCCCGCAGCTCTGTTGCGCCAATCATAAACTGTAGGTTTGGAAATATGGAGTTCAGCTGTTATCTCATGAACAGCCTTTCCGCTTTCCCAAAGCGAAACAAAATTGCGAAGAGGACCAAATCTTTCATCAAACTCCCCAACTGCCGCTTTCCTGTTGGTTTCAACTTCCCCCCAAACCTCTTCTCCAACAACAATTCTTGTTTTGCTCAGCAATGCGCCAGCCGCCTGTTTGGTTATTCCCAGTTCTGCTGCAATATCTTCGAGTTCTGCTCCTTCTTCCCAAGAGTCCATGCATCTTTTCACCATGGGGCTGTTGAGATTGTCAGCTATTGCCGCTTCCCTTCTTTCAGCCATCTCAGCCCATCTCTGTTCCCTAAATAAAGCGCTTCCTTTGCCAACCCATCCATCAAGAGTTGCCGGTGAAACGCCCAATGATTGGGCAATATCTTCAGGCAAAGCGCCCTGCTCCCATTGGGCAGCCATGCTCCCGATTCTTTCTGAGGATATCGGTTCCTCTGCAACTGCTCTTTCCCTTCTCAATTCGATTTCAGACCACCTGACAGGACCAAGCAAATTATCTGCTTTGTGCCGATATTTATTCTCAGTTGCCCTGCTGAGATCCATTTCACGCGCCAATTCCCCCAAAGGCATCCCGGATTGGTAGAGCTCGACATATCTTTCGAGATCCGGAAGAGCCCTTTCCGCGACTGCCTGGCAACGAACGTCTTCTATGGCTTTCCATTCTGAGATATCTGTTGCATTTCTGATTCTATTTCTCTGCGTTCTTGCAGATACTTCTTCTATATTCATCTTTTCTGCAATCTCACGCATCGTCAATCCTTCTTTGTACAGGGAGATAAACAGCCCCCTCTTTTCAGATGCATCCATCGGCAAACTTCCGTCTGCACCCATTCTTCTCATCGTTTCAGCGTATGTCTCTTCTCCCAATATTCCAACAGCCCTATCTCTGTAAACTCCAACGGGTGTTCTTGCAAAACCGAATTCCGCGGCTATCTGTTCCTGCGTTCTGCCCCCTGCAATCCTTTGAAGGACAAGAAATTCGCCTTCTGTTTCAAGCGTTCTCTGCTGCACCAGTCTGACGAATATGCTACCGTATTCAGGATTTTCCCTCACTTTTTCAAAAATGAAATCTGACTGCCCATCCAGTAGTCTGTCCATTGCTTCAATGAGCGTACTTTTTATTTTATTGTTGGAAGTTCTTCTTTCACGCGCTATGGTGATCATATCTTTTCTTTCTTCTCCAAGTCCAAAATAACTTCTAAGAATACTTTTCTCTTCTTCGGAAAGGTTGGCGTCCCTTTGAAGCAATTCACCAACAAGATTTGACAGGATTGCTTTGAATTCTGGAGCAAGCTTCTTTGAAATAACTTCAAACGAAAACATTTTATGGAGCTCCCTTCTGGCAGATTCGCGTTCTGCCGGGGATAATTCCGTTCGCGCAGCCTCCACGGGTTTTCCTTCCGAATCAAATCCCACTCCAAGATATGAAGTCAGGATTGCAAGGTCTGCTCTTTCTTCTTCACCCATCCTAGGAAGCACTCCTGTTTCCTGAACAGGACTGAACTGGCCAATAAGCTGATCAAATCCTTCCTGACCTAGGGTATTGGTTATTCTGGTTTTGATTGTTGAAATCACGCTGGTAGTAACGTTCTCTTCGATTGCAATATCAGTCAAACTTTTTCCTTCTGCAATTCCCCTCATTACCCGCACATCCCTTTCGGAAGCCTTTTGGAGAAATTCCTCAGTTGACATGTATGTTGGCTGCGCAACTCCAGCTTCTTCGGATTCTGCGCCTGCACGTGCAATTTCATTTCTTAATTTACCCACAGCGGTGTAATAATAATTTTGAATTGTACTCGCCTCGTAGCCAAGGGACTCGGCGATTTCAGCAAATGTTTCACCATCAGCCACTCTTCTCAATATACCCTTTTCAATTGGCTTTAAAACTCCAAAATGACTTTCAAGGTCTGTTTTTTCCAGTATTTGCCTGAATCCCGCATCGGAATTTGGATCGGGAATCATATCCGCTCTTGTTCCTTCTTCTTCAGTTAATGGTTTATCTAGGGAAGAACTTCTTCCTTCAATTAATTGTTGAACAATTGTTTCGTTGTAGGTATGATTTGGATCCTTTATTGCCATCTCATCTGCCAGTTCTTTATATGTTGGAGCCCTTCCTAATTTCTGCTCCATCTCGTTTTCAAGCTTTCTTAAAGTTGCCCTGGCTTCCTGTTCCCATGGTTTTATTCCAGCCGCCTGCGCTTCCTCCCTTCTCTTCCCATGGAGTATTTCTCCGTCTATCAGATGCAGGGCATAGGTCCTGAATGATGCACCTCCCAAAGGAGAAAAGCCCTTTATGGCATTCATCAATCCGATTTGGCCGTCTGTTACCAAGTCTTCATATGGGGCGGCGCTGCCCCTGCCATATTTTTTTACAGTATATTCAACATAACCAAGAAACAAATTCGAAATGATAGTCCTTGCACGATCGTTTCCTCTCTGCGCTTCCAATGCAATCTGATTTTCAGCTTTCCTGTCGCCATCATACGCCCTTGCCTCCAGAAGATCCAATGCCCTTTCCGGCAAAAATTGCGAAGCATCAACAGGTTCTGCGGGAATTCTTTCCATGTTCGAAAGTTCAATGCCTTCAGCAACATAAGGGAGAAGCGCTCTCAGCCTTGGAGTGATTGCGCCGGCCACTCTTCCATTTTCAGAGTAATAAAGCGCAACACAGCGTGCAAGGTTATAAGCAGATGCTTCAAACTTCTGCAAATCCCCATTTTGAGGCGCGCCATTCTTTAACACATCATATATTGAATCCGTCAGCGCTTTAACTTCCCTTGGAATTTCTGTTGGAAGCCCTCTTGCACTCAATCGCATCACACTGTCAACATAAGGTTGCGCTGCAAAACATCTAATTTGCCTTTCCAGATCAGCAGAAGGAGAGCCGTTCACCAACCGGATGTATTTCACGACATCTCCCACAGTTGGCGCAGGAATCCCAAGTTCTGCATGTACTTCAACTGCTTTTCCCTTAACTTCGCTCTCTTCAATTGCCTTCAAATTTCCCAATACTGCTTCAAGTGAATGGATGAGTTCCAAAGCTTCTGGAAATTCCGGAATTACAGCTGGAGTTGCCCTTCTTTCTGGTGCAGTTGCATCTGGAGTTCCAGCGCTTTCATAGGTTTCAGTTGAACGCACTGCTTCAGGAAGCGCTTCTGCGCCTGCCAATCTTCCCGGAATCTCCGCTTCCCCTCCCATACTCTGCAATTTTCCATAGCTTGCCAAGAATATTTTTTCAATTGGAGTATTTCCTTCAACAGCAGATGCGTCTAAAATCCTGTCCACTGCACCCTTGTAATCAAACAACGGAACTTCTCCACCAGAAGCAGCAACTGCAAGCGCTCCAGATTCACCCTCCCCTGCAGCTCCTTCAGCTTCCTGGAAAATCTCATAAGCAAGATTCCTTGCGGGCTCGTCTCCTCCAAGCCATTCAACAACTTTTGCGCGCATTCTCTCCATACTCCAAACGTCAAACTGCAATTCCCCAACTTCAGCTTTGTATCTCAGCATGCATGCAGCAACCAAAGCAGTGGGGCCCGCATACTGCACTCTTCCACCCACGTCATAACCAGCATCCGCAAGTATTTCCAATGCGAGCACTTCCGCAAGCCCTTCCCGAATGATTGGTCTTTTATTCAGGGGATAGACGTTTGAAAGCCCCGCATGAACCATTTCATGTACAAGATCGTGCGCAAGCCTTTCACTATCAAGAGAAAGCTTTCCGTCTCCTTCAATGCGCACGTAATCCAGGATGTTAACGTATAATTTTCCGGGTGCTTCCCCTCTTGCAGTTGAAGCATCAAAAAACATGAGAAACCCGCGAGCGCTTTCGGGAATTGACTCATCCCCAGTCATGAATACAATGTTCTCTTCTTTTGCGAGCTTCGAAATTTCATCAACCATTTCCTGCACTCTTGCATCAGTTTCCGCGCGGGCTCCAAATCCAATTCTCCCAATAGTTGTTCTTAATCTTTGAGCAAGCATTTCAGGCGCGAATCCATCGCTGATTATGCTTCCAATTGCCTTTCTTGCAGAAAGCTCGACTGCGCCCATTTCAGGTTCAATTGGTTCGCTCGCAGGGAACTTTATTGGATTGGGAGGAGGTTCAGCTACCAAGGTTTCCAAAGAACCTTCAGTTCCTGCAACTCCTTCTTTTTTTGGCGGTTCAATTTCAATTACAGAACGTTCTGGAGCAGTTTCAACCAAATCCGTTTCTGCTGGTTTTACTTCAGGCCTGCGCGCGAGTTCAGGAGCTCCTTCAATCCCAGCCAATGCCTTTTCTGTTCCAATTCCTGATTCAGGAGACGCAAGAGGCGTTTCTTCTGCGGGTTTAACTGGTTCTGTTCTTCCACTTCTTCGCGTTTCTTCAATGCTTGCTTTTATTCCCTTGTATGTTCCAACACCACCTATAAAAAGGAATCCCAGATTTTCACCCAGAACGCACAGATTCTCAAGGTTTGTATCCCCCTTGTATAATCTGTAGCTCGCAGTTGCAGAACCTTCTGCCATCATTGCAGTCATTGCAACATGGTCTGCTAACATAACTCCCTTGTACACTTTTCCCAAATTTCCAGCGACTTTAAGATGGGGGCTCATTGCTATAGCAACAACCACTTGCGAAATTCCCTCCCAGCTTTTGAAATAATCAATGCCTCTTTCACTCACTCCCTCACTTATTGTGACAATCGAATCAACGAATAGATAAGTTTTTGCAGCAGCGGTTACAGGCTCCAGGACAGCAACAATTCCTTCAAGAGCACCTGCCTCTATGGCACCCCCAATCAATCCCACTCCACCCATAATCACAAGAGGGACCATTGCCGCTGCTCTTGCAGTGTCCCTGTTTGCATATGCTGAAATCTTGTCCCATGCTTCCTGGTCTTTTATTATTTTGTAGGAAAGCCCCTTCAACTCATCATCCAAGCTGATGGCATAGTTTTGGTTTGCGCAGGAAATAGAAATCCTGTTGAGGAAGGCTTTTGTGAATTCAGCGCCGTCAACTCCCATTCCCGGGTTTTGGTTTATCACTCCGAGCCCCCATATTACAACAGAATAACTCAGATTATTTAGGGCATTCAGATATGTTTGGTCATCGTTTTTGTTAATCAGGGAAGTCATGAAAATACGAAGAGTTCGCAAGGCATCCTGCTCTTTTGCGCACAAATTGTGCTCGTCATTCTCATCCAGTTTGCTCCTGATGTATTCAAGCCAGCTTTTTCCAGCCTGCACTTTCTGTTCCCGAGTTCCATTTTCCCTCATGAATTTCAAATACTCCCCAATTGAAAGGTTCTCCAAGAAAGCCTTGTCCAAACCATTATACTTCTGAACTGCTTCTTTTGCATCCGCAGTGCTTCCTGCTTTTTCAAATTCTTCAAGCGCTTTTCCCATTTCCTGCGCAAGCTGAGTTCTTCCGTTTTTCTCAATATAGGAAACATGGCTTCTCATGCCTGCAATCAATTCCTGTCTTTTCTTTTTTCTTTCTGCAATCACTCCCTTCAGTTTGATTATGCTTTTTTCAGCCTTTTCAGACTGGGAATCCAGGCTTGCTTTTGCGGATTCGCTTCCAGACAGGAGCATTTCCTGCGCTTCGTCTCCATTTCCTTGGGCTGCAAGAGAAGCTGCAGAAGCTGCCCTGAGCATTGCCAATTTGCCGAAATTCTCAACAAATCCACTTTCAAAAACGCTCACTTCCAATTCATCCGCATTCTGTTTTGCTCCTTGTATTGCAAGGGATCTTGCGTTCACGTCTTGCAGAAGCCCAAAGCATTTGAAAAGAATTTCGGATTTTGCCATCAGCTTCATGCAATTGAAGCTCAATGATTCGAGTTTGGGTGCGGAAAAAGAATTTGAGATGTTTTCCAAATGATTTTTGAGGGAAGCCAATGAAGCGTTCAATCCTTCCTTGATCTCTTCATATTTTGCCTTCAAGAAGGCATTCCTTCCAAACATATCCTCCAAACTGCCCAATTTTCCCTCCAAAATTGAAATCATTGAACCGCATATAGTGATTTGAGCTTTTACGAGTTCGCTTAAATTTTCTTCTGAAGAATTTGAAAGGTATTGCATTATTGCTTTCTTCAGCGCTTCCCTTTTCTGGGGCGCTTCTTTGCCGACAATATCGTCAAAAGTTCCGAGATTTCCAAGAGATCCCAAAACAATGCCTGCCCTAACAATATTCGCCAATGCAGGCTCCAATTTCCCTTCCCTCAGGTTCTTCAAGCTTTCCCTGAATATCGCATTAATCTGTTCGCCAAAAGCTTCCCGAAGGTTCTTCGTCATATTCCTGAAAACCCTCATGTATGAGAGGGCATTTGATGAAATTTGGGTGAAAATCATCAATCTTTGCTCGAATTCCCCAAGCTGATCTCCTGATGCATCCGTAACAATTGATCTTCTCAAATCCGCTGCTTCTGCCTTCATCATTGAAAAAGCTTCTGAAAATTCTGAAGATTGGTTTTTTTCAATTATCCCGCACTGCAAAGCAAGGGATACGAGAAGGTTCATCCTGCTCAGCTGCAAATCCCTTTCTTCACCCCCAGGGTTCAATGCGCTGTCAAGAATCTTCTTTGCCTCATTTATAGTGACTGCCGCTTCTCCCTTCAAATTCATTCTCATTTTTCCAAGCACAAGCGAATAGGTTCTCAACTGCTTTTCGTATAGTTCTTCATAAGAAATATTGCCTCCAAGATAGTTCCAAATCCCGTCTATGAAATCTTTTCTTTCCTGAGAATCCCCCCCAAGAGTCCCGTCTATTATTTTCAATTGTTTTATCCCATTGGCAGTGTTCAGCGCAATTGAAATCTTCTGTTCCGCTTCATCGCATTTTCCCTGTTCAAGCAGATTCGCGCCTTCCTTCACAAGCTTGTCAATTTCCTGCACAAGAGGCGGGTATCCATTTCCAATTGAAGACTTGAAGTCTGCGATGTAAACCAAGTACTTGAATGTGTCCGCCCTGTTTGAGAGTTTTTGCAATGCGATTTCAGGAGATAAACCATTTTCGTTTATCAGCTTGCTGAGAATATCGAGCTGCTTTTTCCACGCTTCAAATGCCCTTCTGAGATTCTCTTCCATTGAAGAATCCTGCAGATACTTGTTTGCAATGACAAGAAAATTTTGCAGCATTGACAGCAGCTCCTTTGAGCAATTCCCATCAATTGACGTACTCTCAATCCTGCTATCAACGCCTTCCAAAGGCATACACTCACCAATAATAATTATATTTTATGGGTTTTTACGCTTATTTTCGTCATCTGGCAAATAAATGGTTTATAAATGCAAAGCATAGAAATGGAAATGAAAATCGATACTCCGCAAAACTATGGGAAATAAGCATTTTTTGCGCATATCAGCGCATATATGCTACGCAAATGTGAAAACTTGGGCAATATGTAAAAGCGCTTCCAATGGAAAAAAGGCGCAAGTTGTTTAAGAAAATTCGAAAATTGGCTGGGCAAAAAATTAAAAGGCACTCTGCTGAAATAATGTTGGTGTTTTGATGAAAATAGGCGCAATTGCGGATTTGCATGGGGACGAGACTTTGATAGACAAAATAGCCTATATCGAAGCAGATTTCATTATCGTCGCAGGAGACATCACGCAGAGGGGGCCCGCGTCATATGCAGAAGACATCATTGAAACCCTCCCCAACATGCTCGCGATTCCCGGAAACATGGATACTGAAGAGATAATGGACCTTTTGGAAGAAACCGGAAAATCAATCCACAGGAAAAGGCTGGACATAGGGGATTTCAACATTGTGGGCTACGGGAAGAGCAACAAAACTCCATTTGGAACCCCCCTTGAAGAATCTGACGAGAAAATGCTTCAGGAGATGGATGAACTACTCATAGACAACAAGACGATATTCGTCACGCATGCGCCGCCATTCGGCTATTTTGATGAAGTGCAGAAGAACGTGCACGTTGGGAGCAAAGCAGTGCTTGAGATAATAAAGAGGAAGCAGCCATGGATCAACATCTGCGCGCACATACACGAATTTGAAGGGACTGAACAAATCGGAAGCACTCTCGTTGTGAAGCTCCCTCCTGCCTCAAAGGGAAGAGGCGCGATGATTGAAGTGGAAACCAGAAGCGTGAGTTTCATCCTGCTTTGAACAGACAAAATTCCAATTTTTGAAAAAAATCCATTTTTAATTATTCTCTTTGAATAATATTCTGGGTGCAAAAATGCTGAAAATCGGCTATCTTCCGGGAGATGGGGTTGGAAAAGAAGTTCTTGCAGAAGGAAGGAAAGTTCTGGATGCGCTTGAAGAAATAGACTGGGTTGATTATCCTTATTCAGGAGAGCATTATCTCAAAACAGGAGAGCTTCTTCCAGACGATGCGCTTGAAGAGATGAAGAAATTGAATGCAATCTATTTGGGCGCAGTGGGCCATCCTAAAGTAAAGCCCGGAATTATTGAAAGGGAAGTTCTTTTGAAATTGAGATTCGGGCTTGATTTGTATGCAAATATCCGCCCTGTGAAAATTTACCCAAACATTCCCATTCCGATACAGAAAAAGATTGATATATATTTCGTCAGGGAGAATACTGAAGATTTCTATGTTGGAATAAGCGGGAATCACAAGGATTCTTCCTTCCAGGTTGGAATCATCACTAAAAAAGGGTCGGAAAGAATCATGGAATATGGGTTCGAACTGGCAAAAAAGAAAAAGAAAAATCTCGTGACAAGCGTTGACAAGGCGAATGTCCTGAATTTTTACCATCTTTGGCGCGAATCTTTCGAAAAGGTTGGTTCAAAATTTCCTGATATTAAAAAGGAATTCGTTTTTGTTGATGCGATGGCCCTATATTTAGTGACAAAACCAGACTATTTCCAAGTTGTTGTAACTCCTAACATGTTTGGCGACATTCTCACTGATTTGAGTGCAGCATTGCAGGGCGGAATGGGCATGGCGAGCTCGGGGAACATCCATCCCGGAAAGATTGGAATGTTTGAGCCCGTGCACGGGAGTGCGCCGGATATTGCAGGAAAAGGGATTGCAAATCCCTATGCAAGCATTCTTTCCGCTGCAATGATGCTCGATTTCCTTGGAAAGGAGAAGAGCGCGCAGAAGATTGAGGAAGCTGTGAAAAAAGCGCTCATGAAAAACTTCAAGACTCCGGATATTGGGGGAAAGAACAAAACCAGTGAAGTTGGGGAAGCCGTGCTTAAAGAACTGAAATAAGAACACGTGTTTAATAAAAAACAAATAACTCGTAGTGCGTGGTAACGGCATTATGTGCTAATTATGTGCTAATTATGTGCGCGATATATGCAATGTGCACTGGTTATGTATCATCTGCAGCTGAACAAATACTTGAAGTAGGGATAAGCTTAAAAATTCGTTTTGCGAATATAATATGCATGTTCAACGGTTCAAAAATAGCTGTTGTTGTTCCAGCATTCAATGAAGAAAATAATCTTGGAAGAGTTCTGTTCCCACCCATTGGAAGCTGCGCGGATATGATAATCATAGTGGATGATGGAAGTACAGATGGCACGAGAAGCATTGCAGAAAGCTTCAGGGACAGGCATGGAAATGGAAGAATGGAAGTGATAGCTTTTGACGAGAATAAGGGAAAAGGCGCTGCTCTTGTGGCAGGCTTCAAATCCGCCCTTAAAACCGGAGCTGATTTTGTGATAACTCTTGATGCTGACTTGTTGAATCTGGAGGCAGCCCACATAAGGCAAATGGCCGCAGGAATGCAAAGGAATCCTGAATCAGAGATGGGCATAGCGCAAGTTCATGAAAGCGGATCCAGCGAAACATTATTCAGTTTTTCAGGACAGAGAATTTTCACTGCTCGTTTCATCAAAAGTGTTTTATCAAAGCCATATTGGGAAAATACTCTTATGTTTGGCAAATTCGGAGTTGAAAGGTTTTTGAATTACCTTTGCCTCCCGATTGGGATGAAAAGAAGCTATGATTCGCTTGAATTCCTGCTTTTAAATGCTTTTCGCGAACCTAACGGGCAGCCTTTGAGATTTTGCATGATAAATCTAAGCCCGAGATTGGAGGCACAACAACCATGCAAAAAAGGTTTGGACCAGCTTTATGACCTTGAACATGCGGATAATATATTGACAAACAGGCTATTTGAGGCTCGGAGAAAGCTTGATGAAAGGAGGCAACAAAGAATGAGCAGGGGTCAGGGGCAGTTGGTATTGTAGTCAAGCGAGTCGTACACTCCGTATTCCGTTGCAACCCTCAATGTATGGATTCCCCTTGGAAGCTGGTCTGAGTATGAGAAATTGAGAAGTTCAAAAGGCTGCCATTTGCCGTCATATTCAATCCAATTCCCGCTCGCATCATTGTATTTGGATATTTTCTCGGGTTTGGTGAAATTCCCGTCAATGTAAATGTCCGTGATGTTCGCGCTCAATATCGTGTTCCCAACGTTTCTCACGTATACGGACTTGTTCACGAAGCATGGATCGTTCGTGATGACAATATCCGTTGCAAGCTGGTTTGAAACGAGCTTCCCCCTCATGGAGATTGAATTTGAAACAGCAAAAACCGCAGACGTCATTACGCTTACGAGCGCAAGCGCAACAATTGCAGAAGCAATGAAGAATATCGCATGCGTAAGCGAAGTTCCAAAACCCATCTTTACACCTTCTTATAAATCATTGTGATAATATTTAAAGGTTTCTGGATTATTCAAAGCCAAAGTTGCAGACTACATAAAACAAATCCTAATAATCGATTCTTTGAAGAAATTCCTCAATAATCTTAATTGAATTGTCCACCCCATTCTCGCCGTCGCGCGCTTTCTTTGAAAGTTCTGTTACATTCTTCTTGTATTTGGAGTAATGGGAGAAGAGGTAGCTTATCTTCTTGTCGAGCTCATCCCATTCGGATCTCACTCCAAGTCCAAGCTCAACGAACCTTTCCGCGTTCACTCCCTGCTCCTTCTGCGCAGCATCAGGTATTATCACTGCGGGTTTTTCCATCAATATGGATTCCATTATTGAAGAATGCCCTCCGGATATCACCAAAGCGCTCGTCCTTGAAAACGCTTCATAGGGATCCTCAAGGTATCCAAGGGATTCAACGTGGCCTTTCTTTTTTTCAATCCCGCTCCCGGCAATCCCGATTTTCAGGCCCGTGCTTGCAAAAGCGCTTTCAATCTGTTTTGCAATGTCCCTCCTGAACTGCTGGCCTCCAAGGTTTATTATCACGTCCCATTCCTCCCTGTGCTTTTTAATCTCCCTTTTCAGGAGAGGATTCACGGGCCCGACAAAATAAGTCTTTTTCTTCAATTCGTAATCCCTTGATATTATTGGAAGGGAAATGGTGTTTGGGGGGGAAAAATCAGGAATCAGCACCACATCCGCGAACTTCTGGGGAATCGTTCCGGGAATCTCCAATATCCTGTCAAGCGCTTTTCCGCTTATGAATTCCTTCTCCAGCCTGTTCCTGATTTTCTTTATTATCTCCTTGCTCGTTTCAGGAATATCCTTCTCAATCATTGTCGTCTGGTTCGCCATGAAGAACGTTGGAATGTCAAGATGCGCGCCTGCAAGAGTTGTGGAAAGCCTGCAGTCTGAAATGATGAAGGAGGGCTTTATCTTTTCAAAAATCCTCCTTTCCTTTGCATATGAGAAAACGAGCTCTGGAAAGTTTATTGAAGTGAAAAGGACGCTTTTAGTCAAATCAAACCTTCCGTTCTTTCCAGTCATCACGGTTTCTCTTCCGGTTTTTATTATGTTCTTTCCAAGCTTTTTGAAGCGCTCGTAGGCAATTCCGTAGGAAAGCGCCTGCACTTCATAGCCCTTCTTTTCCAATTCTTCGCAGAGCGCAAGCGCCCTCGTGCTGTGCCCCAAGCCTTCAGAAGAGAAGGAGATGATGCATTTCATGCAAGCATATGCCTGTTCAGCTTTTTATTGATTTCTTTCAAGCGGGTGCTTTTGCCCTTGCTGGTTGTTTTGTTGTTCTTTTTCCCCTTCTTGGTCTAGGCACTCTCGGAGCGGGTCTTTTTATTACTATTTCAGAAGCCACTTTTGCAATCACATCCGCAAATCTCGCATCCGTCAACGCGCTCACTGTCGTATTTGGATTCAAAAGATATTCTTCTCTCGCTCTTGCCATATGTTCTTTTGCATCCTTCTTGAACGAAGGGTGTTGGGCAAGAAAAATTTCAATTAAAGCTTTGTTTCCTTGCGAAGCGCATACTTGAATATATGCCAATCCTGCGCTCCGTCTGATTTTTCTTGGCAATGCCGCGTCTACCATATATTTCAAAGCATCCGAATTTTTTCTTTTCCAATATCCTGCCACTAAAGCCAGACCTGCCTTGACGCGGATAGTACGATTCACTTGATCGAGTTTTTCAGCGTGCATGATATCACTGAGTTTACCCAAATCACGGTCACCTGTGTCACTTTTTTCAACGATTCTATAAAGCCCCTGCACTATTTGCTTTTTGAATCCAGAAAGAAGGGATTCGTCGAACGCGCTTAAAAGTTGTGCAACTCCTGCTATTGCCACCATCTGGTCTGTCCACACCGACACGGCATTTTTGATTGTTTCTAAAGACACCCCTTCAACCAGAAGAATTCTTTTAATTGCATTCGTTCTTGCCGAAAAAATTCTCACGTCTTCTGTGATTTCTGTGATTTTTTCCAGTGTGATTTCGTGATAGGTTCCTTCAGAATCACAAATCCAGCACGATCTCCCTACCTTCAACTTTAGCAGCTTATCCGTGTCTCCGGGAGGAACCATAGCTAAATCTCCGATAGGCACATTTGACTGTTCATTAAGCCATTCGTGTCTTTTGAGTTCTGCTAAGAATCGTTTCCCAGCTTGAATTCGAAATTCCATTGGATATTCTTCATTCGTTAAATAATCATGCATCTGTTCTTCAGTCAAAACGCGTACGTTTAATAATTCAAGCAATCTCAAACCTGCAATATTGCGGGAAGATTCAGGAAATTTAGGATGTCCATTTTTTAAATAATGCTCTAAATCCGAAATACTTGTCATTGCTCGTATTAACTTTGCAGCAGCAGCTTCCCGCATGGGAAGGGGTACTAGGTCGGATGATCCTAGTTTGTACAAATCTGCACTATCATTATCACTTGCTGGATCCAAAACCATTCTTCCAATCACGGCAAGAGCTTTTTTGATATTGTCACATGTCGGAAGTTTATAGGCAGCAATCAGCATTTTTGCCTGTTCTTTAGTTAACGGCATATTCTCACCCTTCAAAATTAACGCAATATATTTTTATATACCTATCTTTCAATAAAAAATAGAAACCGGCACAGGCAGCGCTTAAAAATCCATAAATCTTTTTGGATGAGCAAAAAAGAATAAATATCTGAATTGGGCATATCTTTTCATGAACGAGATTGAAAAGGTATTGGAAAGCGATGAGAGAATCGAGTGGAGGGGAAAACCCGAATTCCTTCCCTATATTTTTGGAGGCGGAACAATTGGAATGCTGATTTTTGGAATCATGTGGCTTGGATTCATCTCCTTGTTTTTCATTGTCCCGTACGATTCCAAATCTACAGGTTTACCAATATTCGAATCTCTTTTCCTGACTATATTCGTTCTGGTTGGTCTTGGCATGATTTTCGGTCCAGGCATTTCAAATGGGTTTTCCCATAAAAATATCGAATATGTTGCGACGAATAAGCGCCTCATAACATCAAGCGGCTCGTTTTCAAGGAACATTCAGAGCGCTCCTTATTCAAATGATCTCTCAATAGACGTACAGATTGGTTTCTTCGACAATTTATTCGGTGGAAAAACAGGAACCCTTTTCGTGCGCTCTGGAATGCTGGGTAAGATATTCGGCGCGTTTCCCATCGTGGACAATATCCAGAAGGCGGGGATTAATTTCGGCGCGTACAATCAAGTCAATAACTCCTTCTTTATCGTTTTCAGAAACATTCAAAATCCCTATGAAGTGCTCAAAATAATACAACGGGAAATCGAATACTCCAAGCCAAAACAATAGATTCATTATCAAATCAATCCTTTTCTTTTTCTCTCCATCTCCATGTGCCCGGGCGCAAGCAATTTGTAATCCATGCGTTTGATTTTAGTTAATGATTTCCGAAGCAGTTCATCGTCCCCACCTAAATCAGTCCTTCCCACATCCCCATGCGCGAAAAGAGTGTCACCGGAAAACAAAACTTTCTCCTGAGGTTCATATACGCATATTGAGCCCATTGTGTGCCCGGGAGTGTGGATGATTTGGAATTTCCTTTCTCCGAATTCGAATTCATGAAAATCCATTCTTTTCCCATTCTTGGGGATTTTGAAGATGAAATTATCTTTGTAATCGAACTCCTTAGGATGAAGGAATATATGCGCATCCTTCAAATGGAGGCATCCGCCAGTATGGTCAAGATGCGCGTGCGTGAGAATAACTGTAATCTCCCTCTCCTGCGCAATTTCCTGCAAGTCAATTTCTCCGTTTCCAGAGTCAATGAACAGTATCTCTTCTCCAGATTCGTAATAGTAAACGTTGCTGCACAACCCTTCTCCAAAAACATGCCCAAAACCTTTCATATTTAATAATAATCTACAAACCTTAATAAAAATTCATTTCTTCCATATAAAATAAAAAAAGAAGCATTTAAATACCTGAACGTGCAAAAGTGCTTTATGGTTGTTACTAAATCGCTCAGGATACCTGCACACGAAGCACCTATAAAATTAATGGTTCCGGCTTTGAAGGAAGTAGCCCTATCCTCCACCAGAAAAAGATTCGCAGAAGTTGCCGCGGCCGTAGTTGCAAAGGGAACAAAGCCCGGATGGACATGGGAAATGGTCCCGCTTGCTCTGCAAGTATTGGATGCAGAAGGAATTCCGATAAATGCTAAATCCCTAATTAGATATTCTTCTAAACAAATGACCAAATGGTTTGGCCAGCCTGTTGGAGATGGACGCGCATTATACATGGTTGCCTACCGTAAACATAAAAGTTATCCTAATGCACTTGCTGCAGCAGGGCTTCCTGAAGAAATGGCTAATGTTGCGTATTACAGGAAACAAGAAATTCTGGCAACATTGAAGCGGCTTGCTGAACAGAACGCGCTCTTATATGTGTATGCAATAAAGGGCTATTCAAAAAAAGATATGTCCAGGATGGTTGGAAGATCCTATAGAAACGGAGTTGCATTATATAATTGTGCAATAAGGCTTTTTAAGGCTCAATGGGAAGACATTCTCGCGCAAGCAGAGCTTCCAAGGGAAATGGCATACGTAGAATTCTATGGAGGGCCGAAACCGAGAAAGAAAAAATCAGCCTAGAATCTTATTCAATTTCTTTTTCTTCATTGCCTCTTTTATCTCAATCGCAATCCTTCTTCCCAGGCTCATCTCCTCCCTGAATAAATAGCGCGAATAGGGGGTGTATTTTATTCCGGGAGAACCGGGCATCCTGAAGGAAACGTCAAAAACAACAGGTTCCTCATCCATCGGAATTGCCGCCTGGAGCGCAAAAGGGCCGATGATTCCCGGCGCATACTCCTCCCTGCATTTGTGGATGAACTTCTCGCCAATCTCGAAAACCTTCTCAAGAAGGGATTCGCGCAGGGTGCAGGCAATATGCCCTGCCTCGATATTCCTTATTTCTATATATTTTCTCGCTTCCTCCTGCTCGCGTGCTGGCATGTGAAGAAAACCGTCCAAATTGGTCTGCCTCCTCATGTCTATTCCCATGAGCTCCAATTCCTCATGAATTGGCGAATAGAAGAAATTGAAGTTGAACTGCGCGCCGACAATGTATTCCTCAATGGTTGCTTCGGATATCCCTTTTTCATCGATCATCCCTTTTACCAGAAGCTCTTTTTTCTTTTTTTCGTACTCCTCAGGGGAATTTGCGAGAAAGAAAGCCCTCTCGTACGTTCTTCTTGCCTCGCTCACTTTCACTATCGCAAGCCTGTCGATTTCCTGCGGTCTCCTGAACTGCTTGGGAATCCTGATTCCCGCGGCATGAAGCAGGAAGTACTGATTTTTCGGAACGTTCCTTTCCTCCGCCTTCAGAAGCGCCCTGTTTCCAAAAACAGGAACTTTGAGCTTGGCAATGTTATCGTGGCCAACGTAAACGGAAAACGACCTGTGGGGGATTATTATCGCCTTTCTTTTCAATAATTCCCCCTGCTTCTGCATTATATCCGAGAATTTGTCGAGCAGCATCACTTCGTCTATGACGCCAATCTCCTGTCTTCCCCTTTTTCTTTTCAGGTAGTTGAGATACGTTTTTTCCCTTCCTCTCTGCGCAAGTACGAGGGTTTTGAAACCTTCCTGTGCTGCCCCCTCGCATATCTCAAGGGCAGAATGGCTTCCCAGAACAGCAATCGAAGTCATCTTTTCACCAAGAATAATCATGCAGAATAAATTATAAACTATTTGGCCGCAGAATTTAAGCCATTTTTAGTTTGGCATACATTAATTACTTTTATAGCTCCGCAATCCTCCAATCTGCAAAATGCAGCTCTTGCTGCTTCCCTGACTCGAAAATCCGGATCTTCCATCGCAGCAGAAATTGATTTTTGCGCCCTGCAATCTTCCATTTTCCCAAGAGTTTTTAATGCTTCAGCCCTTATTGCATCGCTTTCATCCTTATCTTCAACAATGATGCACAGAGGCTGGATTGCGCATGGATCATTGATTTCCCCCAAAGCCCATATTGCGTTTTTCTTCAAATAGAACGCTTCATCTTTTGAAAAAGCAAGAAGAACTAATTGAGCAACCGCACTTCTCACTTTTAATTCCCCCATTATTTGAACGCATTCGTATCGTACGTGCCATTTCGCATTCGCCAATCCCTCTATAAGATATGGTATTGCAGACTCACCAAACTGCATTACGCTTTTTTTTGCTTTAAGATGAATATCCGCATGTTCGTGGCTAAAAAATTCGATGATTTTTGGGATAGCGCTTTCGCCCTGCGCCTCAAGTTCCTTGAGCTCTGCAATCTGGTTTTCAATGCTATTCTTATCATCAAATGGTTTAAACAATCCAAAAATAAAATCCCTGAATTTAGACATGTCTTATTTTTTATGCGATTTAAGCTTAAAAAATGAGCTGTTTTAATCCTTTTTGAAATTCATTTGAATTTCATAAAATTGGAAAAGCCCTAGGGGGGAAACCCATAAGTAATTAGAGACCTATGAATATCCAAGGAGGAAAAACAATCCTTCCTCCCCTTATTTTGAACCCCCGACTTCTCGCTTGCTTGCCCCATCCCTTCCTTTTAGGAAAGAGGATCGGGAATCAAGGAAACCAATGAAATTATTTGTTTCAATGGTTGTCTTACAAGGCGAGCGCTCTACCAGTCTGAGCTACCAGGGCTTATTTTATTTGTTGTATTGATATTGAATAGATAAATATTGCGCACTCTTACTATATTATTTTTTCGCCATTTCTTTTGCTGCCTTCTCGAATTTCTCAAGGAATACTTTCCACGTGAAGTTCTTCTCAACGTGCGCTCTTCCCTCCTTTCCCATCTGCTCCGGAAGGTTTGGATTGTCCGCAAGGAATACCATCTTCTCCGCCATTTCCTTCTCATTTTTCACAAGGTATCCCATTCCCTGGCCGATTATCTCCTTTGGGCCGCCTTCATTCACTGCAATGCAGGGTTTGTTGGAAGCGAGCGCTTCAAGGGGAATTATGCCAAAATCTTCGTCGACTGGAGTATAAACAACCGAATAGCATGTCCTGTACAATTTCATGAATTCCTCGTCTTTGGGATTTATTATGATTTTTCCCATGTTTCCTAAAAGTCCCTTTATCTTCTTGTAGTATTCAACGTGCTCTTTTCTTTCCTTCATGAGTGCACCGGCGATTATCAGTTTCCATTTCTCTGCTTCCGGACCCATCTTCTTCTTGAATAGACTGAATGCCTTGATTGCGTATTCAAACCTTTTTTCAGGAGTGATTCTCGAAGGGTAAAAGAAGAATTTCTCATAGGATTCATTTGAGAATTTCTCAACGTCCACTCCGGGATTCACGATTTCCACGTCTTTCCTCTTCAGGTATTTCTTCAGCCTGCTCTGTGTATTCATGCTGTTCGCAAGAATTTTCTCTATTTTCGGAACAGTGGAGAATTCAAACATTTTATAGGGCTGGATGAAACTCCAGTAAAGGGCTTTCTGGAGAATGTTCCTTTTGGACATCCTCCATTCATACAAATCAAAAGCCTCCCTGTTCGGAGTGTGGCAGAACCAGAGCACGTTCTCGTTCTTGTTCCTTATCCATTCTGATGGAGTTCCCTGTGCATTCGCTACATCATAGTCTTCGGGAATCTTGAAATTATAGAACTGCTCTCCTGCAATTGCCGCATCCCTAATGCGCATGGGAACATTGCTTGGAATAAAGCGCGTTATTCCTTTCGGAAGTACTTCTACATCTAAATCAGAGAATTCCTTGAAGGTGTTTTTCTTCTCATAGCGGGAGCAATATATCTTTGCATTGAAGTGTTTGGCGACTTCCAAGACTACCCGTTCAGCGCCTCCCCTCGTGTATAGAAATGGATGGAAAACAATGAGTTTCATAGCATCACAAGTAATATTTTAGATAAAAAAGTTTATATTATTGCGCAAAAAGAAAACAATGAAAACAAAATTAAGAAGGAAAAAATAAAACGCTTCATGCGTGCGTTCTCAATCTTCGCAAATTCGCTTGTTCTGCGATTTTCCCTGATTCCCGCACTCTCCTCACATATGCTTTTCTTGAACTATGCCTTAAATCAACTTGAACTGATTTTGATTGAGTTTTGGTTTGAATTTGCGTTTTTGGAGCTTTTCTGTCTATTCCGAACCTGCAATTTGGATTGACATTCATTGCTCCGGTTCTCTTTAGAAGATCCTCCTGATTTACTGTGAAATTTTGATATTTCTTGTTTCCCACGTAGACTTGTATCGTGACATTCTCTCCATTGCTTGACAAAACTGTTCCTTTAAAAACTCTTGGCTTTTGGGAATCTTCAGGAATCACAACATCTGAAGGAAAGACTATTTCATCGTCTGGCTTGAGGCGGGCGATTTTTGATTTTGGGTGGACAAAACCTTCTATAAAATTAACCGAAACAAGATGTGAAAGCCTTGACAAAGGCACGTGCGTTTCTTTATCTGAATTTGTTATAATTGCGACATTTTTATCATCCTGCGCAAACCCTTCAAAAGAACCGCGAACAGTTTCTCCATTGTCAAAAACCAATTCAATATTAGCGCCATCAAAAAATTGCCTGAAGTCAAAATCTGAAGGAGATACGCAACCTTCAAAATAAACCGAATATGGGTAGGAGTTAATTCCCCACTGAGGCCATTGCGGTCCGGCCATTGTTGATTCTATTGCTATTACTTCTTCTTCTTTTGGTTTGTAAGTAAAATTATTATATACCCCTGCTAATATGGCGCCTGCAACCAAAATACCTGTAATTCCAGTAATTTTTAAAGCAGTACTTTCATTCCCACTTAAAACTGAGTTTTGTATAGTAATCCCCCCATTTAAGTTTGTATATATTTAATAACCGAACTTATATAAATAGGTTTCGGTTTCAGTTTTATGAGGTTCATTTGAGTTTTTTCTTGAGTATTTCCATCACGATTCTCGCTTCAGCCCTTCCCTTTGTTTTCTGCATTACTTTTCCGGAAAGGAAGTGGATTGATTTTTCAGAGCCTGCTTTGTAATCCTCAACGGGTTTTGGATTCTCCCTGATGACTTCTTCAACCAGCTTTTCAAGCTCTTCGTCATCTGAGATTCTCGTGTGCTCTTTTGCCACTTCTTCAGCTGAAATATCCGGATTCTCATCGAGCATTCTAATCAGCGTCTGCTCAGCAGTCTTTTCAGTTATGCATTTATCTTTCAAAATAGAAAGAAGCTCAACAATCCTCTGGTTCTTCAACCCTGATTTGGCAAACGAAAGCGAGCGGTAGTTCAATTGCTTTTTCAGCATTCCCCTGATGAAACTGGCAAGGAATTTTGAATCAATCTCTTTTACCATCTCTTCAAAAGAATCAGCCATTCTTTTTTCCGAAACTATCACCCGTGCTTCTTCATGGGTTATGCCGTAATGCTTCATGAACCTGTCTGCTTTTGCCCTTGGAAGTTCTGGAATGGAACTCCTTATCTTCTCAATCTCCTCGCTTTTTATTGAAAGTGGGAGTACGTCCGGATCAGGAAAATACCTGTAATCCGCTTCAGTTTCCTTTTTCCTCAAAGATAGGGTTATTCCCTGCGCTTCGTCAAAGTGCCTTGTTTCCTGAACGACGATTTTTCCGCTTTCGACCATCCTCTTCTGCCTCACAATTTCGTATTTCAATGCAGTGAACACCCCCTTGAATGAATTGATGTTTTTCACTTCCACTCTTGCGCCGCCCTCAAGGGAAACGTTTGCATCGCATCTCATTGAACCCGGTTCATCCCTTGTTGCTTCCAGATAATCTGCAATTGAAGAAATTTCTTCAAGGAATTCACGCGCTTCTTCAGGGGATTTCAAATCCGGTTCAGTCACGACTTCCACGAGCGGGAATCCGCTCCTGTTATAATCGACCAGCCCTTTCTTCAGTTCATACCTTCCGGGATCTTCTTCTATGTGAAGCTCCCTTATGCGCACGCTTCCCAACTTCCCTTCGATTCCTATTGGTTTTGAAGTCCTCTGGTATCCTGAAGGAAGGTCCGGATAGAAATAGTGCTTTCTCTGGATATAGATCCCATCATCAACAATCCTGCATTCAAGCGCAAGAGCCATTTTCAACAGATTCTCAACAGCCTTCCTATTGACACTCATTGGCTTGCTTCCGGGCTGTCCCGTGCATATCTCGCATATGTTGGTATTTGGCTCCAAATCCCTGTAACCTGCGCTGCACGTGCAGAAAAGCTTCGCATCAGTCTTGAGCTGCATGTGTATTTCCAAGCCGATTTTCATGAATTAGTTATAGAAGGAAAATAATATAAACGCTAATAATTTATTTCAAATTTTCAAGTATGGCTGAGAAATTATTATCAAAAATATCCCTATTCTTCCCTTTTTGCCCATCATCGGATGCAACAGGGGGCATCACGCCATCTAGATTCAATTCAATCTGCGCAGTCGCTATTGCATCTCTTAAATAATACATCAACTTAAAAGCTTCACCATAGCTCCCTGTAAAAAGTTGGACGCTCTCTTCATTTTCAGATCTTCTCTCGGCACCGGAAATATAGTTTATATAGATGGAATTAGACATGAGGAATCTTCTTATTTCATTCAGCCTCTCAGCAGGAACTTTGTTTCTTGACAATATCTCAATTATCAATTCAGCAACGATTTCCATCCCCACCAGATACCCAAGCCCCCACCAGTTTTTTGATTCAGAATTTGCCCTTTCTTCTTCCCTTGCGAGTTTCACGTAACCCACTATAATCGCAGATGCAGATTTTTTCTTTTTTAAGTCACGCCCATAAATAGCTTCTCTAATATCTGGAAGATTTCTTCCCTTCGTTTCAGCCCACTTTGCCAATTCTATAAGCCCGCTTACCCCAAAAAAATCATGCGCAATTGAACAAGATTCCAAGGGAAAGCATACGCTGGAAACAACATGAACTGCAACAAGCGCGCTTTCACTTCCGGCAATTAAGGGTGGATGCGCTTCCCTCCCAGCAATTTGTGTTTGGGCAAATTGATCTGCTATTCTCGTTTTTTGAGCCATCTTTTCACCAAAATTTTCTTGCGCATTTATTGGCGTGCATTCAGGCAGCTTTGCGTTTTTCGAATTCTTTCATGATTCTTTCAAAAGCTTTTGTGAAAATATCCCCCGAATAATAATCTCCTTCAGTACTGAAACGATTCGCAATATTCAGCATTCCCATTGCAGCATGGGCGCATTCTTCTAAAATTATCTTAGTTTCATCTCCGAATGATGTTCTTTCTCCATATGGTTCTTGAAGAGTCTCTTCACCAATGTCTTCATGCCAGCCAAAGCATTTCATTAGTTCATTCCTAATATATTCATCGCTATCCCCGACATGTTTTCCATCTTCTTTCATTTTTCTTAAATGGAAAATCATTGCTTCAACGAATATCTCCAAACCAACTAAATACGCAAATCCAACCCACTTTCTATACTCTCTGTCACTTATTTTCTCATCCGCATGCTGTTTTGCACAGGAAAGCATTCTTGCAATGATAGCTGCAAATTCTCTTGACTCCGCTGCACCGACTTCAAAAAATACAACCGGATTCGGGACATGCCCTTCATCGAGTTGGGTTTTGACAAAGTCTTCTAATCTTTCAAGCCCTTTATGGCCGCTTTTCCATTCAACAGCCCCGGCTGTTTGTTCACTCACTTGCGGGCGCACTGCTAAACAATCCCCTCCAAGAGCTGTGATGTCAATTGTATTCTGCTTTCCATCGGAAAATACTTCTGCAGTGCATGCAAAATCAGGACCGCATTCAATCTTTAATTTCTTTCTTCTGTCTTGATATAAAATTACGGCAGGATTCAACCCTAGTTTAAGGCCTGCCCAAGCAATTTCAATCATTGCAGTGATGCTTTTTTCATCAAATTCAAATTCGTGCATTCTTTCGCGAATCTGAACTTCGTGATCCGCGCTTCCATCAAATTGCATTCTTTTTATGCGATCAATTGGAGTGCATGGAAATGATTTCGCAAATCTTCCCATGGCGACATCCACAAATCTACTTATGCGAGCTGATAAGGGATTTGGATTTGAAGGAAGTTGCATTGAAAATGAAAGAGGGCGCACGCGAGGCCCGATGCCAATCGTAACAGGCGCTAAAACAGGAGAATTAGGATACATTTTCTCTGCAATTCCCTGAACTCCTTTTTCAAACCTTTCCTTCATTCTTTGTAAAGCCCTGTCAAAGCCAGTATTTCTTTTTTTAGACTGTGCTCTCTTTTGATTTGCATTTCCCATTTGTCCACCCAATATAAGTTAATATGAATAATAAGCGAAGTTAAAGTATTTAAACATTTCCCAGAACTACTTTCTTTCCCCGTATTCCTCAAGGAATTTTGCGTAATGCTGGAGCTGGCTTTTTGTTATGCTGGGCTTGCGCTCCTTAATTATATCATAGAAATCAGCCATTGAAAGAACAGCCTCTTCTCCTTTCAATTTTCTTCTCACAAGAATCATTTTTGCCCCCTGGCATATGCTCGCAATGTCTGCGCCAGTGAATCCGCTTGTTTCATTCGCAAGCTCTTCTATCTGAACATTCTCCATGGGGATGTTCTCCAGATTGATTGAAAATATTTCCTTTCTCACAGTTTTATCTGGCGGGGGGACGAAAATCACCTTATCGAATCTTCCAGGCCTAAGGAGCGCAGGATCAAGAATATCAGGCCTATTGGTTGCGCCAATCAAAACGACATTCTTCAATTCCTTCACTCCATCCAGTTCAGTGAGCAATTGGGAAACGACCTGCTCTGAAACGGGCGTCCCATATCCTCTTACTGGAACGAGCGTTTCGATTTCATCCAGGAATATTATTGAGGGCGCCTGCTCCTTTGCACGGTTGAAGGTTTTTTTGATCACTTCAACTGCCCCGGAATATCCCTCCTTCATCAAGTCAGCGCAGCTCATGTAAAGGAATTTTGCATTTATCTCATTTGCAGCTGCCTTCACGACGAGGGTTTTTCCGCATCCCGGCGGGCCGAACATCAGTATTCCTTTCGGAGGCTTGATTCCGTACTGTTGAATCAATTCGGAATGCATTATTGGGATCTCTATGGCCTCGATGAAGGCTTTTCTCACATCCTCCAAATCCGCAACGTCATTCCAGCCAAATCTCTTCTCCTTCTTCTCTTCTTCAGGCGTCACCCTTCTTTCAAAATCCATCTTGAATTTTTCATATTCTTCAAGTAGCTCTATTGGAACGCTGGGCTTCATCGCTTTTATCACTTTTGTGAAATCCTCCATATTCACAGGGACTACTTCATTCTTTCCAACTGCCCTTTCCGCGGCAAGCCTTGCTGCTTCCTTGCAGACATTCCTGATATCCGCTCCACTATACCTTTCAGTGATTGAGGCGAGTTTTTCATAATCAATGTCATCTGCAATTGGTAGCTTTTTTGCGTATATTTCAAAAATCTCTTTCCTTGCATTCTTTTCCGGAAGAGGAACATAGATGATCTTGTCGAATCTTCCGGGGCGGAGCAGCGCCCTGTCCAATTCATGAGGGAGGTTTGTTGCGCCGATCACAACTATTTTGCTTTCAGAGCTGAATCCGTCCAGTTCAACAAGGAACGTGCTCAGGAGCCTGGGACCCACGTCCTCGCTTTTATATGCCTCCCTTTTCTTTCCAATCGTGTCAATTTCATCGAAAAATAAAATGCATGGGGAATTCTTTTTCGCGATTTCAAACAGTTTCGCGAGGTTTCTCTCGCTTTCACCGAACCACTGGGAAAGCAAATCGCTTGTTTTCACGTAATAAAAACCAATATTCATCTCCTGGGCAAGCGCCCTCATTATCATCGTCTTTCCTGAACCCGGAGGCCCGAAAAGCAGGATCCCTTTTGGGGGTTTTATTCCGTATGCAATGGTGAGCTCTTTCTTCTCAATGGGCCAGAGTATCGTTTCCTTCAATTCTTTCTTGACATCCTCGTATCCGCCCACTTCCTTGAGATTCACGTGCTCTCCCAAGCCCAGATCCTGCACTGCAAGCGACCCGAATTTCTTTTCTTTCTCATGCCTTCTCACTTCCTTCTCCCTGCTCATGTCGATTCCGCGCGATTCCATTATGAATACTAATACGATTGTACCGATTATTGAAATGGTGAGAAGGACCACTCTTTCAAAGAGAATTTTCTCATATGAGACTTCTGAAGAGAAAATATAAGCGGGAATAATGAGGAACAATACAAGAAGAGAGAGGGAGTTTTTGTGCTTCCTTCTCATCTCTCCAGGGGCATAGCCGATGAAGAATAAAACCACTGCCCATGAGAGGATGGAAATCAGGCCTGAATCAGCAAAGAATATCTCAAACGTTTTCTCAAGAATGATTTCCAGCCCGTTAGTAAGGGCCATCATGTGCTCCATTGAGAAAAGATTTGCCACTGCTTCAATTGCATCAGGAATCAAATCCGTTATTGAAGGCGCGTCTTTTGTGATTTTCAGGAAGTCAACGGGCTCTCCTGTTGCAACAGGAAGGAAGGAACTGTTGTCAATGCCCCAGATTGAAGAGAGAAGCAGGATTATGTATATTGCCGGAATGCTCACTGACAGGCTTTTATTGGAGCCAAAATACAGCGCGCTCAAAGCCATCAAGGGAACAACAATGAAGCCAAGGGGCGAGAAAGGAGCCCAGATGATGATTGTCAGCATGCATATTATTCTCCAATACTGGAACGCAGTGAACATCGTGATTGCGAGAAGAATCCCGAAAATCCATGCAAATGGGGGGGATTGGTATGCAATCGCGGGAAAAGCGAGAAGGAGCATGACTATTGTTCCAAGCGGGGGCATCCTGTATCCCAATGCGCCGGCAAGAAGAAGCAGAATTGGAAAAAACCATATCGGGTAGAAGGGGAAATGAAGGAGAAGGAAGAACATTGAAAGAACGACCAATGAAGCATTCACCAGATCCTGGTTGGTGATGAGGTCCATTATTTGCGCAATCCTCCTTTCTTCATCAAGAGAAACGTACTTTTCCTTTTTCTTTTTTTCCTTATCTTCCTTATTGCTATCCATAAGTACTTCTTTGCATAATAATTTTTATATCTTGTTATCAAAACCGAGTCCAATCTTTTGAAAATGCATTAACAAAAACCTTTTATATGTTTTTAACGTAAAAATATTGCATGAGGGGCAGTCATTCTAAAGGAAAAATGAGAACGCATGGCACTCAAATGGAATTGAGCTTCAGAATCCGTGCTTTTAAAACGCACAAACCATTACTCAAACCCGGCAAAATACCCCCCACAATACGTCCTCTTACCGGAACACGCGCTTCAGAAGCATTGGAAGAACTTCTGCCAATATTCAAACCCGAAGTATCACCCGCACATTTGAGTGAGCCTGCGTCTGAAGAAAGAGTGTTTGGATTGGGAAATGTTGAAATCAGGAGAATTTCAACAGATAGCCCTTTTTCTAATAAAGTCAGGGAATTGTTTTCTAAATATTATTATTACTGCAGAAATAAGGGATGCGGATTGAAAAAGAAAGAAATAACTGAAGAGTATTTAAGAAAAATGATAAGCACAAAAAAGGGCGAAAAATATGACTGGGAGACAACGAAAGGAGGTTTGTACACTCAGGAGGCAATTGATGAAATTGTTGATAGAATTCAATTAATATTGAATTGGCTTTACATACTCATTGATTTATTGCATCTTCACAGGATTTCCGAACAATATGGGACAGGACTTGCTTTGGATTTTGTCGGATTTCTAAGTAGGAGAAGCAGGCGCAGCAGGCATTTGAAGGTATTATTTGAAGATAGGGATTTCGCATTGCTTGTTTCGGCAATGGGAAGCACAAATGAAGGAAAAAGGGCCGAAATCGAAAAAATAGTTTCTGAGCATGAATCTGAAGAAATTCTTGCTCTGGCAAGGTGGGAGCATGCAGTTGCTGCGGTAAAGGAAATGGCCCAGTTCAAAGGAAGAAGAAAAAGGAAGGCAAGGCAATTTTCGGAAATCAGCGGGAACTGGGATGTCCTAATTTGCGTTGACGTGCCAACGCAAATACAGATAGACGATTTGAAGAAAAGAGCGCGTGAAATCGTAATTTTGGTTAATCTGAATTCTTATGAATCAACTGAAGCTTGGAATATCAGCATATAATTGGAGAAAACCTTAAATATAAGAAAAGAGATATTTTCACATGCTTGAGAAGATAAGAATGGGAAAGAGCGTTTTCTGCGACTGCGGAGAAGAGCTGAAATTCGATTTCGAGACAAACATGAAAGTAAGGAACACTGAAATCTCAGCAAAGTGCCCCCAATGCGGAAACTCCGTGAAAATCTCCTGGGAGCTCACTGGAACCCAAGAAGGCTATCAGGCAGGAACTGTTGAAGAGATGGATTTCAGGAACTATCCAAGGCCTTCGATCCAGAAGAAGGAAGAAACCGACAATGCCATGTCCATGTTCGACCAATAATTATAAAACCTATTTTTAAGTGTTAATTTTAAATATTCGCATTCCAATAATAAACACCAAAGAAATTCAAAACGTTAAATGGAAAAAATGAACCCGTCATTCAGATAAACAGAGTTGCCGTTCATCATTCTGTTGACGGAGTGTAAACGAGTGACGAAAGCAAAGGCAAAATACCATATGGAATAGCCAATCTCTCAATATGCAGGGGTTGGAGTTAAAAGAGGAGGGGCAGCATGCCCCGCCTTTTTTGGGCGAAAATATGGACGTGAAAGATGATTTGAGGAAGAAATTTTCCAACGAATACGAGAAGCACTATAAGCTTGATGCTTTAGTAAGCAAAGGATTCTCTAGGAAAACATGCCCAATTTGCGGAAGGGGATACTGGACAATTGAGAAAATGGATTTGTGCAGCGAGTGCCAGAAGCCTGTTTTTGAAGAAAAGAAAAAAGTGGATTACATCGAAATCTGGAAAAGATTCGAGAACTTCTTCAGGGAGAAGGGGCATGCGTCAATCCCCAGATACCCAGTGATATGCAGATGGAGGGACGATCTTCATTTCACGATTGCTTCAGTAGTTGATTTCATGCGGCTTGAAGGAAATAATATAGTCTGGGAATATCCCGCGAATCCCTTGATTGTCCCTCAAATGTGCCTGAGATTCAATGACATCCCGAATGTTGGAAAGACTGGAAAGCACTTCACTTCCTTCATAATGGCGGGCCAGCACGCATTCAATTATCCAAAAGAGGGCTATTGGAAAGAGGAATGCATAGAGCACAATTACAATTTCCTGACTTCCGTTGCGAAAGTGCCCAAAGAGAAGCTCGTGTACATGGAGGACGTGTGGTCCATGCCAGATTTGTCCTCTTTTGGGCCTTCAATCGAAACGCACGTGAACGGAATAGAAATTGTGAATTCAGTGTTCACAGAATTCAAGAAAATAGGCGGAGTCGTGAAGGAATACGAGGGAAAAGTCATTGACGTGGGTTGGGGTTTTGAAAGAATAGTGTGGTTCATGGGAGGGGGGAGCAACGCGTATGAACATGCATTCGGAAGCGTTTCAAAAATGTTCTCCCTTGCTTCAAATGAAGATGAATTGCAGGCGCTTTACGCGATATGCGACCACGCAAGAACGCTGCTGTTTGCAATAACTGATGGCGCGCTCCCTTCAAACGTCGGTGGAGGCTATAATCTTAGAATAATACTGAGGAGGGCGCAAAATACCATTGAAAAATACGGATTCAAATTCTCAATATTCGATGTTATGGAGATGCACGCGCATTACCTCCATCCCCTTTTTCCGGAATTGAGAGAAAATCTGGAGGAAGCAAAAGAGATAGTGGAATACGAAATCAGGAAGTACAGGGAGACTCTTGACAAGAACACACGCCTCGTATCAACGATAATCGAGAAAAAAGATACGCTCAACGTTGAAGAGATGATCAAGTTTTACGAATCTTACGGCATAACAGCCGAAACCATAAATGAAATCGCAGAAAAGGAAGGAAAGAAGATTGCGATCCCTGAGAATTTCTATGAGATTCTGACTGACAGGCATCTTTTCGCGGAAAAAGAGGAGAAACAGACTTATGAACCAGAAGGCTTCCCTGAAACAAAACCTCTTTATTACAGCGGAGAGGAGAATTGCGAAGCTGAAATAATCGGAATCCAGAACAACGCAATCGTGCTGAACCAGACGGTATTCTACCCAGAAGGGGGAGGGCAGGCAAGCGACGTCGGTTATGTTCTGAAGAATGGCATGCAGATTGATGTTTTCCATGCTGAAAAAGTGGGAGGAGTGATATTCCACAAGGTGAAATCAGTCGAAGGGCTCTCAAAAGGAGATAAGATCTCGTGTGCTGTGGACGGCGAAAGAAGGGAGATAATACGGAGGCACCACTCAGCGACCCACATTATTGGAGGGGTGTGCAGGAAAATGCTTGGAAAGCACGTATGGCAGGCTGGAGCAAAGAAAACCGAAGAAAAGGCGCATCTTGACATCACTCATTACGAGAAGATTCCAGATGACCTTCTGCTGAAATTAGAGCGGGAGGCAAACAGGATTGTGTTCAAGGGAAGGCCGGTGAACATTTCAATAATGGAAAGGGGGGAAGCGGAAAGGAAATACGGTTTCATCCTTTACCAGGGCGGAGGCTCCCCTGGAAAATTCGTGAGGGTTGTCGACATTGAGGGAGTGGATGTGGAAGCGTGCGCAGGACTTCACGTGAAGAACACCCAGGAGATCGGAGTTATAAAAATCATAAAGCAGGAGAAAATACAGGACGGGATTCTCAGGCTCACTTTTGTAGTCTCGCAGAGGGCTCTTGAATACGTCCAGAAGCAGGACAGCATCACTTCGACTGCCGCAAACACCCTCTCAGTCGCGGTTGAGCAGCTTCCCAAGACCGCGGAAAGGTTCTTCCAGGAATGGAAAGACAGGGGGAAAACAATAGACGAATTGGAAAGATACGTCACTGAAAAGGAGATAAGCGAGCTTGAAGAAATCTGGGAAGAAATGAAGGAAACGCATAACAAGGAGGCGATTGTGAAAACGCTTGAGCTTCCCATAAGCGTTTTAAACAAAATAGCAATCGGGATATCCCAACAGAACAAGGAAATAGCGGTGTGTCTCCACAATGAAAAAGAGATCGTCTGCGCCTGCGGAGAGAAAAGCGGAAAGAGCGCAAAGGAGCTTTTGGACAGGATGCTTGCAAGGCTTGGGGGAACAGGCGGAGGCAATGAAAAAATCGCAAGGGGAAAAATAGGAAAATGAAAACACCAAAAATATTATAAATAACATTTACACATATAAATACATGAAAAACATGACTGTTGCACTTCCCGAAGAAGTTTGGGAGAAGATAAGAAAGCACGAAGAAATCAATTGGAGCGGGCTGATTCGGAAGCTTCTCAATGAATGGATTGATGAATACGAGAGGCTGAAGGATCTGAGGGAGGCGGACAAGCTCGCGCGCGACCTGAATATCCCGAAATCCAGAATAAAAAAAATTATGTCCAAGATATAGGGATTTTATGAAAGTCGTTGTAGATACAAATGTAGTTATAAGTGCACTCTTAAAGGAATCTAGGGCTAGATTAAACTTGATTTATAAAAGAATCGATTTTTATGCGCCCGATTATCTGCTTGATGAAATGAACACCCATAAAGAAGAAATCATTGAAAAAAATGAATTGCTTTCCGGAAAACTGGAAAAAATCCTAGGCATAATTTTAAAGCGCGTGAAAATTATAAACAAAGAAGAATGGGGAAAATTCGAAATTGATGCAAAGCAGATAATTGGCAAAGTTGATGAAAAAGACATACCTTTCGTAGCAGTTTATTTATACGTTGGCGCAGATTTCATATATACATTCGACAAGGATTTTTCACACTGTGGGTTAAAAACTACAACAAAGTTATAGATGTTTTCTAAAATTCAGAAAATATTTGGGTTGTTGTTGAATTCTTTAGCGTTTCATTTCTTTCCTTCCAACTAAATAGAATAGTCCCACTCCAAAATATGCGGGTAAGATAATAGCAGCCGGCATTGAGAAAATCGCAAGGGGAAAAATCCCAAACAAGAAAATTACTCCCAGCCACAGGATTTTCCATGCATTCTCATTCTTTGAAGTCGCAATTTCAATTATACAAGAAAGCGTCATGAAAAAAGGCGAGACAAATAAGATCAATGTTGCAAAAATTGGAACAATATTCCTGATTGTTTCTACAAAACCCATATCATTTTGAATGAATATGTTTGCTCCAGCTTCCAGTACCCATTCAATGAATATAGGACCGAATATAGCCAAAATAATTAGAACCATCCCTAAAATAATGCATCTTATCCCAATACCCATGAAAATTTTAGCCAATTTCTCAGAATTAATGAAACGAATATGAACAAGGTATTTAATAATGTTTTCCAATATTCTTTCGATTGCCATGAAAATCCTGCTATTTGACGACGGAAGCATTGGAGGGGAGAAAAAAGCATTTGAAAAGCTCCAAAAGCACATTCCCCTCATTTTGGAAAAGGAAAAAGAGAAATACAAGGACTTCGTGATGGACTTTTCCACCAACGAGAATGATTTATTGAAAGATTTTGATGTAATCCACATAAACAATTTTTCCAAATTCAGCCAAGTGCTCAAAATAATGTTTGCAAAACTCATTGGAAGGAAAATCGTATACTCGGTGCATAATTTTCCAAAATACGACAAATTGGACGGCAAGGATTGGAAAAAAAAATTCCAAAATGAGATAATGGAGGACATTGCAAACAGGATAATCGTTCCTTCACATTTTCTTCAGATGGCGCTGAACAGGATTAACGTGGAAGTAATTCCCCATGGAATTGATTTGGAAGAATGCGAAAAAACCAAAAAAATGTATCTTGATGGGGAGCCTGCGCTTCTGTATGTTGGCAGGCTGGAATACGTGAAAGGCGCGGATATTCTTTACAAAATAATTGAATCTGTTAGAAAGGAATGTCCAAAAGCAGTGCTCCATGTTGTTGGCGAAGGTTCTTTAAGTCAAAAAATGGCAGAGCAGGAGAGCGAATTCTTCAAGCTTTACGGATTCGTTGATGATGACGTCAAATACCAGATGCTTTCAAGCGCAAACGCTTGCATTGTGCCTTCGAGAATGGAAACATTTTGCATCACTATTCTTGAAGCAATAGCATGCAATTGCCCAATCATTGCAAGTGATATCGGCGCGATTCCAGAATTGATAAGGCACAACAGCAATGGATTCCTAGTGAGTTTCAATGTAAAAAATTTCTCAAGCGCTGCTTCTTCACTCATGAAAAACAAGAAAAACAGCGAATTCATGGAAAGAATTGCAAGAAATGGAATCGAGACCGCCAAACGTTATGAATGGAAGGATATTGCGAAAAAATACATCGACTATTACTCGGAACTCAAATAATCAGGCACCAGCTCCAGAAGGATTCTGGGATTGTTCATCTATCTTTTCATTTTCTCCCTTATTCTTTCTTCCCCTTCCCCTGTTTGGTTTTTCAGATGGTTTCGATTCCTCCCTCCATACTTCCACTGCTTTCAACGCCACTCCGACACAGAGAAGATAAAAAACCAGTATTGCAACCCTGTCGGCCAATTCTTCCAATTTCATTATTACGAGCAATCCAGAAATTATGAGGAGGAATATTGCGATGAGTATTGGAGAATTTGAATCCTCTTTTTTGATTATGGCATAAATGGTGTATAGAAACATCAAACCCAAGACAATATATTCAAAAACGTCAACTGCAAGCCCAACCATAATGAATATATAAAGCAAAAACTATATATTCATTATTTTTAGAATAAAGAATGGGGGGATATTAAAATCCAAAAAAAGAAAATAAAATCCAAGAGAGAGAAAAAATAATTAAAACACCAGACCGATGAATCGCCCTGCGATTCATCCTGCAGAGTAATCGTGTACAGAGATTAAAAAAACCGAGGCTAAAGAATGAAGGTTACTTTTGACGCGAGCCCCAATATCGCTTTGGTGAAATATTGGGGGAAAAGGGACGAGAAGCTCATGCTTCCATGCGAAGGGAGCATTTCGGTCACAATGGATTTCATGCCAGAGCAGAGCATAGATTTTGAAGGCCAGGAAGAGATTCAGTTGAGAACGAGGACGACAATTGAATTCTCAAAATCATTTGAAAAAGACGAAATGATCCTCAATGATTCGAAAGTGGAAAGAAAGGAATTCGGGCAAATCATAAGAATCGTGAATAACGCACGCGAAAAGGCGGGAATCAAAGAGAAAGTGAAAATTGTGAGCAAAAATTACTTCCCAACCGCTGCAGGAATCGCAAGCTCTTCTTCAGGCTATGCTGCGCTCGCGCTTGCCCTCAACGAATGCCTTGATTTGAAATTGAGTTTTGAAGGAATATCGATTCAGGCAAGGCTTGGAAGCGGTTCTGCGTGCAGGTCTGTTCTTGGGGGTTTTGTTGAATGGAAAAAGGGCAAGCTTGAAGACGGTTCTGACAGCATTGCAGTACAGATTAAAGACGAATTGTTCTGGCCCGAATTCAGGAACATAATCGTGATTACTGAGAAGGAAAAGAAGAGAATATCTTCAAGGGCAGGAATGAAACAGACGGTTGAGACAAGCGAATTATTCAAGCAGAGGCTGAAAATCCTTCCAAAAAGACTAAAGGAGTGTAAAGAAGCGATATTGAAAAGGGATTTTCGGTTTCTGGGAAAGAGGATAATGCAGGATTCGAACAACATGCATGCCTGCATGCTTGACACGTATCCCGCAATAATATACCTCAATGATATTTCAAGGGAAGTGATGCACAAAATACACGAATTGAATGAAAGCAGGAAGAAGATTGTTGGAGCGTATTCTTTTGATGCAGGGCCAAATGCGCACATATTCTGCCTGAAGAGTGACGTTGACGATATCATCAGGAATGTAAGGGAAATAGGGGGAATAAGGAAAATCCTTGTCTGCAGAGTGGGGGCGCGCCCGGTGCCATCAAATGAGCATTTATTTTAATATTCTTGGATATATTTAATATCAGGTGAGAAATTTGTTCAGGGAAAAATTGAATTACAATAAATTCACGTTCGTCTTTGAAGTCGATCCTCCAAGAGGGATAAATTACGATGAAACTCTGGCAAAGTTAAAGGGAATCAAAAGCGATGGCATTTGCGTTGGGGACAATCCCCTGGCAAGGCTCAGGATGTCTGCTTTGGCGTTGGGTGGAATCCTCTCAAGAGAGCATAAGGACGTAATAATGCATCTCACCTGCAGGGACAGGACTATTTTGGGTTTGCAGAGTGAAATTTTGGGCGCAGGAGCGCTTGGAATCAAAAACATACTCGCCCTAACGGGGGATGGCGCGAGCATTGGGGGAGAATACGGGAGCATGAAGACCGTGTTCGAGCTGAATTCCCTCCAATTGATTGGATTAATTAAAAAAATGAATGAAGGTTTTGATTATAATGGAAAAAATCTGACTGGCAAAACGGATTTCTACATTGGCGCAGGAACCTTTTTTGAAGTAGAGAAAACAATGAAAAAAATTGAAGCAGGCGCGAAATTTTTCATAAGCCAGCCGGTTTATGAATTAGAAAGCTCTGAGAAATTCATAACTGAATTGGAGAAAAAGGGAATAGTTTTCGGAAAAGAAGTGCACTTGTTACTTGGAAACATTCCCTTGATGACTGAAAAGCATGCAAAATTCCTAAGCACGATTCCCGGAATAAGCGTTCCGGAGAATTTGATCAAAAAAATCGGAAGCGCAAAGGAAAAGGAGAAGCAGGAAGAGATTGGAATCAACATTGCGCAGGAGTTAATGGATAAAATCAAATCAAGCAAGCTTGCGCAGGGAGTTTGCATAATGCCGGGATTTGGAAGATATGACATAATACGGAAGCTGAAAATCTGAATCGGTTTTGGTGGTTAGATGTTTCAAATTGGCGTAATTGGCTCGAGCACGACAAAAGACAAAAAAGTGCTCCAGATTGCTGAAGAAACAGGAAGGGAGATTGCGAAAAAAGGATGCATCCTGATTTGCGGAGGCCGCGCTGGAGTGATGGAAGCATGCGCAAAAGGCGCAAAGGAAGCGGGAGGAACCACTGTAGGAATCCTTCCATTCAACACTCATGAAGATGCAAACAAATTCATTGACATTAAGGTACCCACTGGAATAGGCTGGGCGAGAAACCAGATTGTTGTTCTTGCAAGCGATGGCGTGATTGTCGTGGGCGGGGAATCAGGGACTCTTTCGGAGATGTGCTTTGCATGGATAAACAACAAGCCGATTGTTGCGATAAGCCCCAGCGGGGGATTTGCAAAGGAATTTGCAAACAGAAGGATGGATGGCAAGCGCAACGATACGATTCTCGAAGCAAAAGACGCTAAAGAAGCAATTGAAAAAATTATCAACATATTGAAGGGCAAATAGGCAATTTTACTCCAGTCTATAGGCAATTTCAAATCTTGGCTTTCCCATGAAATCCGGTCCGGCATCCATCACTTCCCAGCCTTGTTTTTTTGCTATGGATTTGAATATCTCCACACTATTGTTTCTTTCGTTTATTAGCCCATATAGGGTAACGTTCATGACGATAAAATTTATTCCTTGTTCAACAGCACGCCCAAATAAACAGGTCAGAAGATGCTCCCTCCATCCTCCATACTTTGTGACAATGGCCCTTGTGAGGGTGGCAGGTTTGCCTTGTTTGAAACATCCCTGCACGTAACCAATACGGATATATCGGGCGTTTTCATTCAAAAGATAAATCGGATCCAGGGCGAGCGCTGGATTTTGTGCAATTTCGCCAACACTTGATTCGGAAGGCTTGCCGGAAATGGAAAATTGGACAACCCCCACAGCGCCAGGGAATTTTTCCGAAGGCCCTGTATCCTTAAGGCTCAGTGAACTCTCGCCAAACAATCTTACGTGCTGGGGAAGCGGATAAAGGCACAGATGGTCGTTCTCATGCTCATAATCAGCTTGTGAATCATCTTCGGGGGGTTTGATGGTGGCGTATACGACTAATGCTCTGCGGCGCAACGGGCATTGAAGCGGCATAAGCACCAAGGCGTCAGAAGTGACTACGTTTCCATTCCATAATCTTCTGGCGTTGTACGTAGAAATCGTCAGTCTAGCGTCGCGCTGAGCTTTTAGCTCGATTTCATGAGGCAGATCCATGGATGCCAACGCGGCAGTCAATTTTGTTGAATCAGGATTTGGCCCAAGCTTGTCCATCACGCTTTTAGCAGCTTCAAAAAAATGAAGTCCAGTACTGTTAAATCCCGATTGCGGAGGATAAAGATCTGATAGCGGGAAGTTAGTTTTGCCGGGAAAAATTACTTTTTCAACAATCATATTCATCGCCAAAATAAACGTTTTTAATATGGGGGTATTATGATACGTAAATTATTTATTTGTATCGTAAACGATAATCGAACGGTTTATATATTTTCAATGGATGATTATACAACTGATTATTATGGATGAGGCACTGGATCAAAAATCAAAATACTATGAGAATCCACCCCTAACATACAGGAATCCTTTTTCGCAGGCTGAAAGGTCGCACATCGTCGTAGCCAGAATAGCCTTGGAATTCTGCGACAGGAATTGCCCGCATTGCGGCGTTGATGCGACCACAAGCCTCAGAAATCCTTCTTTTGGGGATTTGGAAAGGTGGTTTGAGAAACTCGTTTTCCCAAAACTTGTGATTTTGACGTTCGGTGAGCCATTTCTCTATTGGGATGACAGCACGGGAAAACCGAAGACCGTGGCGGATATAATACGATTGATCCACGAAAAGAGAACGGATGCCATTATTCGGCTTGTGACCTCGGGTTTGGATTTAACTGATGAAAGACAATGCCGAACCACCCAAGATATTTCGGGTTTGCCGGGCAGAATAAAACTCAATCTTGAGTATGCGATAACAATCAGCGATCTTCCTCATTTTAATGGCGTAACTGCATTCGAAGCCCAGATGGATGCGCTCCTCCATGGTTTTATCAATGGAATAGACGTATTTTTCGATTCCTTCAAACAGCAGGCAACTGCTTTGAGGCGTTTCCTGGATGAACTCTTGAGAAGACGGATAATTTATGAAAGGGATATCCCCAGATTGATGAGACTGTCCCACAATTCATTCAAGAAGGTGGGACGGGCCCTGATAAATGGCATCGGCATAGAGCCTTCTTTTGGGATTGATGAAAAATGCGCGTCATATGGAAACATTGGCTTAACTCTTTTTCCCGATGGGATGCTAAACGTTCCATGCTGCAGTTGGATTTCTCCTTTCGTGGGCATGACAAGCATTGAAAAGAGTCCAAACGAAGTGAACGATGATATCATTGAATTCAGAGGAGCCTTGATGGCGGACGATCCCAGATTCAGCGGCATTCCATTAGAGGAGATTTGCATCAAGTGCGCGATGATCGCGCGTGAAAGAGGCACCTTAAGGGATGAAGAAAGGTTCAGAAGATGCATTCCAAACGCAAGAAAGGTTTTGGATGCTCCGATTCAAGGAAGACGCGCGCGCCATCTGACTCAAGTCGTTTGAAGACAACTCTTATTATATTTTCCTGCTCAAAATATTTTCATCAAATAATAAAGGAACACGATCTCTTATAGAATGAAATAAAGATAGACTGATGAACAGGCAACCCTGTTCAGCAAGCACTTTCGCAGAAAGTGCTGCGTTTTTGACGCAAGTCAAAATGCGCCTGCAGAACAACCATGAGCAGATATTTACGATAGCCCCGTAGTCTAGCGGTCAAGGATGGTGGGCTCTGGACCCATAGACGGAGGTTCGAAATAAGGGGACCCACTTTTCCCGTAAGGGAAAAGGGGGCGCTTTTTACCTTACGGTAAAAATGCGTGACTCGCTTCGCTCGTCCCCCTTATCAACCCCATTGAAACTAGCAGTTCAAAAACTCGTATTATTAATATGGGTTTATGGAAAAAACGAAAATCCTCCCGGGGCTATTTTTTCTTTCAATAACATCGAAATAAATGAGTCTTGCAGGATAAAGGGATACTTCTTCGTATTCACTCAGTCGTTTCCTTATCAACCTCAACGGTTAGGATGTTCGCTTTGCTCACGTCAGTTCAGCACGTAGTGTTAACGAATGTTATGTTCAAAGTCAAAATCCCATATAGAATAGCAATCTCTCAATATGCAAGGGGATGAATTAAAAGAAGGGGACAGCATGTCCCCTTTTTTATAAAATCAGAGCATTAAAACAGTTATGAACACTATGAGCCACCAGCCAACAAATGAAATCACCCTGCTGATTATTCCTAACTGGAGAACGTTGGAAATGAGGGGAAGGCGGTATAGGGACTGAAAACTCATGCAGAAAAAGTTGTAGATGTAAAGCTCATTCAGAATCATGAATATGAAAAGCAGTGTCTTTACGATTCCCAATATATTTAGAGGATTCTGCAGGTATATGAAAATCCATGTGACCAGCGCAAGAACTATTCCAATCCACATTATGTATCTTGCGTAATTCCTCATCTTGTCCGGAAGGTCAAAGTCCCTTTCTTTCACGTAAACGAAACTGCGCGTGTCCGTGATTGTCACCGCACCAACAGCCACGATCAATGCCATGATGTGGAGAAACAGGAGGAGCACTGGTTTTCCAAAGAACTTCTCCTTCAATTGGGGCAAAACCAGTAAAGTGGAAATGGAATCTGGAATTGAGAATGATTCGGTTTCGCCAACAGCTATGGAATACTTCCCTTTGTTTTCAGAATTATAGACTTTTATGTAATACGTTCCAGGAAGCAGATCCAATTTGGATTCGGGCCCGCGCAAATAATAATCCCCGCCAAATTCTTCGAAATATGAAGTCCAAGTGAAGTTTTCTCCATCCAAAAAGAGCAGCTGATTCTTCTCAAAATCCGTAACCTCCAATGAGACAGCCTTCCTTGGACTCCCGACTAAATCCGGAACCAAGAGGTTAACATACAATCTGAAAGGCTTGTCAGACTGGATTTTATAATAATCCGCCCCGCCGTTCAATTCACCGTAATACGCCTTGGATATTTCAGGATTTGGAATGCTCAAAGGCTGGTCTTCAGGATGGGATTCGTTCATGACTAATTTTGGTACATGGGCGCTGGCCAATGACAGGACAATTATCAATGAAAAAAGCAATTTGAATGATATTTTGAAATCCATAAAATCACTTTTATAAAAAGCCTTTCTTTTTTCAACCAACTCGACATAATTAATCTTTTAGACTCTTTTTTCCTTATATGATTTGTCAGAACTACTATAAAAACATTATTTTTGGCTTCGTCACTTGAAATCCACAACGGAAATCCGCCCGTATTTGGTTTCGTACAGGGGAAGATGACATGGGGTAGGAACGTGCCCCTGCTTAATCTGGTAATCGGTCCTGTCCTGCCATGTCCCGGAGTTTATGACGACAGTCCCGCTGTAAATGGAGTAGCCATTCTTATGGATATGCCCCATGTGGAGAATGTCGGGAATTTCCGTGATCGTGAGATGGTCTTTTTTTGTGGGAACTATAGGGTTGTCTCCATATATGGGAGAAAGAAGCCTCCTTTTCAATATCTCAATCATGGCTTTCTCGGGATATTCGTAGCTGAGGGAGGAAAGCGCGGATATGAGAGAATCCATGGAAGTCCCATGGTACATCAAAGAGAGGAGATTGTGCATTTTCAGATAGCAGGGATTGGGAATCAATTTCATGCTCGAAGACTTGAAAAATTCCTTTGGAAGGGAAGGTTGCGGTTCTGCCCTTCTCACTGCATCGTGGTTTCCCGGAGCCACGATTACTTCAATATAGTCAGGCACCTGCTCAATATACCTTTCAAACATCTCGTACTGCTTGTAAATGTCTTTCTCTTCCAGCTCATTCTCCTGGCTTGGGTATATCCCTATTCCGTCTACAATGTCCCCTGCAATCACGAGGTATTTTATTTTTCCCGCCATCTCCATTTCCTTTTCCTTTGCGCCGTTTGAGCCGTTTATCCATTCAATCATTTTTTCAAAATTCCTTCTCATGAAAAGCTTGCTGCCAACGTGAACATCTGAAAGGAAAGCAATGACAACGTCTTCTTCGGTTTTTTTTATTTCCCGTATGGGAATGTCCGGATAAATAACATTGTCGCATATGAAAAGATGATTCTGGGCGATTTTTCCATCTAAAGCGACAATCTCATCCAAAAGAAGGTTTTGTGCAGTCAAGAAAGCAGGAGTCTCCTTTGTGACGACGGCATTGATTGCCCCGGTTTCATCTTCCAATTCAATCAGAATATTCCCTTTTTTAGTGGGCCTTCTCTCATTCACGATCCCAATAATTCTCGCACTCCTTCCGCTCACGAACCTTTTCAGTGATTCGATGGTGGTTGTTCCAGCCCCTCCTGCCCTTGTTTTAAGCATCCTCCTTACATTCTCCAACCTATCCCTGAAATACTCGACAAAATTATCCACTTCCCCCGCACAGCCTTCCACGTCCGTTCCCATTATCTCCAATTCAGAAGAATACTCTTTTGAAAGAGGCTTGAAAAAAGGAGACCGTATAATTTGTATTCTTTCAACGCTTCTCAATTTTTCATTGTCCAGGGAAAATGTCCGTTTTTGGCTGTTCAAATCAAAATTCGAGAAAGAAGAATCCGCCTTTCCGTCAATTGCAGTATTGAACTGTTCCTTTTCCAGCATTTTGAACTTCCTTTCAATGCTCTCCTTGATGTTCAGCACGTCTTCTTCCGTAAGTATTGGAGTTTCCTGAACCAGTATCTCGCCTATTGTTTCATCCTTGAGGCCCTGCATCAGTTCAAGCGCTCCTGGAGTAATGAATACTTCCTTTTCTTCAAGTTTCCGCAACAGCACTTCCCTTTGCATCAAATCATTCCTTTATCGTCTCCAATGCGCTCAGTATTGACCAGATCTGCGTTCTTGTGTGCAGGGGCATGTTTATGTCATTTGCAATGTCTTCAACCACGTATATTGCGCCTCCTGCCCTTATGATTATATCCTCTTTTGTCAGAAGCTTTGCTTTTGCCTCTTCCAAAGACCTCCGGATGTTTCTCGGAACAGACGTGTCCCCTATTATCGAGTCCATCATGGCTGCAACCTGCTTGACGTTCTCTTCTGATTTTTTCCCTTTCATTTCCATCACCTAAAAAAACAACTGAATTATTGTTTGCACGCAAATTTATTAAATGGATGCAAAACAAATCCGTTTTTAAAATGCATAGAAAAAAACAATCAATTAATATTAATGAGCGGGCCCGGCGGGATTTTTGGGCGGCTTTCCCTATAATGCTATAACCGAAACATTTTCGCGTAAGCAAAAATGTTGAGGTATTATTGTTTCATTTTGTTTTCTTTCTTCTCCCAGCAACATTTCAGCGGGTTGCCGCTGAAATGTGCCGCTTTTTACAGGTACCCCTGTAAAAAAAACAGGGGTATTCTTTCTTTTTTAAAGAAAGAAGAGGCCTGAACCCACGACCATCAGCTTAGAAGGCTGCCACTCTATCCAGGCTGAGCTACGGGCCCGCATTAATTAATGTTAGAGTTCGCAAACATTAAAATATTTGCCTATTCAAAATATATTAAAGAGAATAAAAGGCGAATATATACTTAAAATTCAAAGAAATTGAAATTATGGGGATTAGGATGATTGTTGATGGCGTTCATCGGAACAACACGAGAGTGCAAATTCGGGTATTGGGATTTGAGCATTGCACAAGAGCGTGCGACCACTGCAGCCTCGATTCAAATCCCGGCTTGAGGAATCCCTCTTTTAAAGATCTAGAGAGATGGCAGGGAAGGATTGAATGGTCCAGTACGGGCGTTCAATTAACTTTAGGAGAACCCACGATATATTCCGACTGGTTCAAAAGAAAAGCAAGAAATCTTTCGGATGTTGTAAGAATGATTCTTGCCGGAAATAGTGATACATCCGTATTCATCAATACTTCGGGCATCGATTTCATGAATCCAATCGAGGCGCAAACGGCAATTGATTTGTCTTGCCTTCCGGAAGAAATGAGGGGCAGGATCAAGTATAATTTAACGGCAAGCAAATTTCCCCACTATCCCAGCAGCAGGGGAAGGGAAGTATTGGAAGAAACACTGGAATTTCTCGTTTATTTTTTTACTTTTCATTTGATAACTTTCGTTGGCCAGGAAGGATTAAGGCGGTGGCTGAAAGCCAAATTGATGAGTTTTGGAATAAAAGAGGATGACGTAGGGAGGTATTTACCTGGACCTAGGGGCGTTCACAAATATGGGAGGGCAATGACTGGAAAGCTTTATACTGAAGATGGGGATTATCCACCGTCTAACCAATACGTCGATACATGCATCCTAAAGGGTCATTTTGGAAGTGAAAAACTTGCATTGATGCCAGATGGCATTATCGTTCCGGGATGCGTAATGATTGAATCGCCATTCCTGGGAATTGCCCATATTAATGATTCACCTGAAGAAATCCGTGAAAAAACAAGATTGTTCAGAAGCGAAGTAACCGCAAACCAATTGAGACATCCACCTTCATGCCTTTCATGCATTAAGGCTGCTGCTGAACTTGGAACGTTGAGGCACGAAGAAAGACTTCTGCGCTGCGTTCCCTACTCAAATATTGTGCAAGGAATCATCAGGGAGGCCAGAATACCATCACGGAGACGCTCAATACCGGCTTGGTGATTTTTGGTGAAACATTTATATCTGGTTGAGTCGGAATATTAAATAACCTCCAGCGAGGGTGGCGGAGTGGTCAAACGCGCAGGACTTAAGATCCTGTGACTTAGCGTCTTCGTGGGTTCAAATCCCTCCCCTCGCATAAGAAGGGGGACCAGCCGTCCCCCTTCCTTAACTTTCCCCCTGCAACATGAGAGATTTCTACTTCGTATGATGTTTGACTGAGAAAAAAGCAGACGCTTGCGCTCCAAACGGATATTTTTCAAAATATTAAATAGATTGAACGTTATTCTGCATTAGACTTATGACGAAGCGTAAGCGAGTGATGCAATTAGAGTTGAAATTGAAGGGTTTTTTGATTAAACTTTTTGCGAGATTCATTTGTTTCGATGTTACTGAAAAGTTTATTTCTCAACCTTCCTCAGGATTTTTTTTAAGTTTTTCTCGATTATGTTCACGTAGAATTCGTGCACGCTCTCCCCCACTCCTCTTGCAGTGATCATTCCAACGAATTTCCCGTTTTCAACCACTGGAAGCCTTCTGATATGGTGGATTTTCATTATTTCGCTTGCTTCAATGATATCCGCGTTCGCGTCAATCGTCTGCAATTTGGAAGCCATGACTTCAGAAACCTTTACATGATCCGGTTTGTCCCCGTTTGCGACAACCTTCACAACGTCTCTCTCGGTGATTATTCCTATCATTTTTCCATTCTCTTCCACAAGGAGGGAGCCGATGTCCTTTGAATCCATTATGCTTGCAGCTTCAGTAACGCTTGCTTTTGGAGATATTACTGTTATTCCGTGCATGATGTCTTTCACTTTGAAACCTTCCATAGAATCACCTGAAAAAATATGGAACAACTATTATATAATTATTTCGAACGCCAGAAGAGTAAAAAATATGGAGCAATAGAACCAAATTGAAAATCTGAATATTTGGAAAAAAATAAAGGCAATAAATCAATTGGAATGGGAAGAGAGAATCAGGACCATCTGCGCAAGCAGTGCATTCAATTGAATTCTCTCATTCGCGCCTTCAACCATCCTGAAATTATACTCGCCTATTCTGTCGACCAGCTGGACTTTCTTCTTGTCATCAATATCCAGAGACGTTGTTTCTTTGTAAATCTGGAGAATCACGTCTTCACCGCTCATCCCGTAATCCGTCATCAGCTTGTCAAGAAGATTCCTCGCCTCCATGAAGTTCCCTTCCTTAGTTTTTTTAATCAGTTGGCTGATTTCTTCAGGCCGCGCCCTTGAAGAAACAACGAATACGTTTTTTTCATTGATTTTTTCTTCGAGCATCGCACTGCCCTGAAGTATGTTTATTGCCTTCCTCATATCCCCTTCTGCGATGTAAAGGACTGCCTCAATAGCCTTCTCGTCAATCTTCAAGTTTTCAGAAGAGGCGATTTTCTTCACCTTGCCCTCCATATCCTCTTTTTTCAAGCCAACGAACCTGAAAACGCTGCATCTGCTCTGGATTGGCTCGATTATTTTTGAGCTGTAGTTGCAGGAAAGGATGAAGCGCGTTGTGGAGGAATATTTCTCCATAGTCCTTCTAAGAGCATGCTGGGCATCGCTGGTAAGAGAATCAGCTTCATCAAGAAATATTATTTTGAAGGTGCCAGAAAGCGCGACTGTGCGGGCAAAATCCTTTATCTGCCCCCTCACAACGTCAATTCCCCTTTCATCGCTTGCATTCAATTCAAGGAAACTGTCCCTGTAGCTTTCTCCAAACAGGTCCCTTGCAAGAGCGAGTGCAGAAGTAGTCTTTCCAACGCCAGGAGGGCCTGCAAACAAAAGATTGGGCATATTCTGCGCTTTCACATAGGATTGCAGTCTTTCCACAATATGCTTTTGGCCTACAATGTCGTTTAGCTTCTTTGGCCTGTATTTTTCAGTCCAAGGTTCTTCCAAAATAACACCTTTAATTTTTATTTTACTTCGAATATTATTGCTTTTTTATTTATTTATTCTTTGCAAATAAATCATTACAATCAAATGTGCGCCAGAATGCATGTTTATTTTTTCATTTGAGAATTTCAATCCATGGCTGCTCTGCCTCAAATGAGGACAAAGTCCATGGTTGTCCGCCATGAGCGGACTTTGTCCTTTCATTTTTGTAACGCGCAATCAAGAAACGAATATTGTTCTGAAACAAGGTTTATAAACCAATAAGTCATCTGAAGAAAAATAAAACTATGACTGCAACCAAAATGCAATATAACCCAAAATAGGAAAACTTGTTTTTTTCCAGCAGTTTGAATAAGAGGCCTATTGATGTGTACCCTGCAATTGCAGAAGCAAGAAAACCGGAAAGCAATGCAAATGCGCTGATTTCCATGCTGAAATTGAATACTTTTGTTCCTTCGAGAGCCATTGCGCCAAGTATGGCTGGTATTGAAGCGAAGAAGGAATACTTGACCGCTTCTTTTCTTTCCATCCCAAGAAGCATTCCAGTTCCCATTGTTGAAGCGCTCCGGGAGATTCCGGGTGCAACTGAAATCCCCTGCACCAATCCAATCAAAAGCGCATTTCTTCCAGACAAGTTATGCGTTGAGTTTTTTTTGGCATTTTCCTTTTTATTTTCGGTTTTATTATTTGCAGAAGAAAACTTGTCTGCAGCCAAAAGCCAGCAACCAGTTATGAGAAATGAAATTCCAAGAAGGAAAAAATCAGAAAAAATCGATTCGAAAAAATCCTTGAATGTTATTCCGAATATTCCAGTTACAATAGTCGTCAATATGATGTTTCTTATGAGAATTTGTGATTCTTTTGATTTGAAATTCGCCAAGATTTGGATCAATTCCTTCCTGAAGTAAAAAACCACTGCAATAATTGTTCCAAAATGGAGCATCACATCAAAACTCACAGGAACCTCCAGTCCCATCAGCTTTTGGAAAATAGCAAGATGCCCTGAACTGGAAATCGGAAGCCATTCAGTTATCCCTTGGACGATCCCGAGAATTATTGAGTTAATTATGTCCATGAAAATAAATTTAGCATACACGTATTTATTCATTTATTTCTTTTATAAAATCTTGTATCCCTAATAACTGCCTTTTCTTTGGAATTGTGCACTTCAATGAGCGCATCCTTTTCCATTGAATTATCGCTTTTCAAGTAGGCGAAGCCGATAGGCTTCTGAAAAGTGGGGGAGAAAATGCCCGAAGTCACATGCCCGATTTCTTCATCCGGATTTTTATTCGAGAATACTTTAGCCTGGGAGCGCGCAACCTTCCTCTTCTCCATCTCAAAACCAAGAAGTTTTTTTGTTATTCCTTTTTCCTTTTGTGCAACCAGCGCAGTTTTTCCCACAAAATCCCCCTTTTCAAGCTTCACTGTCCAGCCAAGCGGAGCTTCCAATGGGGATGTTTTTTCATCTATGTCATTTCCATATAGCATGTAGCCTGCTTCAGTTCTCAGGGAATCCCGAGCACCAAGACCGCATGGAACAATGTTCTCCTTTCCCGCAGTCAGAAGCCTTTCATAAATCAAAGCACCTTCATCGGGTTTAGTGAATATTTCAAAACCATCCTCTCCTGTGTACCCCGTTCTGGAAATTATTCTCTCGTCAAATTTGACGAAATTGAAATAGCCCAAATCCTTTAAATCGTACCCGAATGCTTTTTCAACAATCTCAACTGCCAATGGGCCCTGAATTGCAATCTGAGCCCAATCGCTGCTTTCATTCTTCACTTTCAAATCAGTTCTATTCTTGTTTTTTAGCAATTTCTCGTATTTTTGGAACCATTCGAAATCCTTCTGGATGTTTGAAGCATTGACTACTATGAAAAATTTGCTTTCGTTAATTTCATAGATGATAATGTCGTCAACAATCCCCCCATGCTCGTAGCATAAAGGAGTATAGAGGGCTTTGCCGGTATGGATTTTTTTCAAGTCATTTGGAATCAAATATTGGATGAAGTCAAACGCGTTCCTCCCTTCAATTATTATTTCTCCCATATGGGAAACGTCAAAAATCCCGCATTTGTTTCTTACGTAATTGTGCTCTTCGACTATCCCGGAGTACTGGATTGGAAGCTCCCATCCGTGGAAATCCACGATTTTTCCCTTCAATTTCACATGCAAATCATAAAGAGGAGTTCTCATTAAATCAACTTAAGAAATCACAAATTTTTTAATATGAATTTTTTACACCAAAAAGCTTATTAACCATTTTCAAGGAAGAGCAGATTGCGGAAGTTTTGAAGCAGAACGGGCTTGGATGACTTTTTTTCTGTTTTTTTGAGGTTTTTTTGAGGTGTTTGAATGGGAAAGATACGCGTTTTAGTAGTTGATGATTCCTATTTAATGAGAAAATTGCTCACAGACATACTGAAATCCGATTCAGAAATTGAAATCATCGATGAAGGGAAAAACGGCTATGATGCCATTCATAAAACTAAAGATTTGAAGCCCGACGTTGTGACACTGGATCTGCAGATGCCCGTCGTGGATGGAATGCAGGCTCTTGAAAAAATCATGGCTGAAACGCCGACTCCCGTGATTATTATCAGCGCATACACGATGGAGGAAGCGCAGGTCACATTGGAATGCCTTAGAAGAGGCGCAGTGGATTTCATTGCAAAACCGGGAGGAACGGTTTCAACCGACATTCTCAAGATAAGGGATATGGTAATAACCAAAGTGAAGAATGCCTCAAGGGCAAGAGTGGAAAGGATTGAACCAATGGCTGAAGCAAAAAAAAATCGAGATTAAGCAGAAACTGAAAAACATTCCTTCAAAAAAACTTCTCGCGATTGCCGCTTCCACGGGGGGCCCTGGAGCGCCCGAATCCATGATAAGCCAGCTTCCAGGAGAAATCGGAGCAGGGGGAGTGCTCGTCCAGCACATGCCTGCCATGTTCACGAAATCATTTGCCGCAAGGCTTGATGCTGCTTCTGCTTTGCACGTTAAAGAGGCTCAGGACGGCGACGAAATCGTGGACAATTTGATACTTGTTGCCCCGGGAGGAAAGCACATGAAAATTGCGGAATTGGATGGAAAGAAAATAGTCCGGCTTGAAGACGGTCCCCTTGTGAAGGGAGTGAAGCCTTCCGCGGACGTCACGATGAAAAGCGCAGTGCCCCACTTCAAATCAAAAATCGTCGCAATTATTCTCACGGGAATGGGAGACGATGGGAGCGACGGGATTGCAGAAATAAAAAACGCAGGCGAAAAGGCAGTTGCGCAGGACGAGAAGACAAGCACTGTATATGGGATGCCAAAAGCGGTTGTGGAAAGGGGGCTTGCGGACAAAGTACTTCCCCTCAATGATGTTGCGCAGGAAGCCCTTGAACTTCTTAAGAAAATATAGCGCTTCGGCTCATTTTTTTCGCTGTCCAACGATGCACTCATGATGCGCTACCGCAATGCAGCAAGAATAGGCAATAATTTTCTTAAAAAAATCATCAACAAAACATAGCTTTAAATTCCCCCAATGCAATATCTTTGTATGTATTATATAGGATGCTCTGGATGGCATTATAGGCATTGGCTGAGGAATTTCTACCCTGACGATTTGGAGCCTTCCCAATGGCTCGAATATTATTCCAAATTCTTCAATAGTGTTGAAGTGAATTCCACTTTCTACAATTGGCCCCCGGAAGAAGTTTTCGATGGCTGGAGGGAGAGGGTAAACAAGGATTTCAAGTACACGATCAAAGTGCACAACCAGATAACGCACAGGAGGAAATTCAACGAAACCTATTCATTCATTTCAAGATTCTATGATTTGGGAAAAAGGCTTGACGGAAAGCTCGGAACGTTCCTCTTCCAGCTTCCCCCTTCAATAAAAAAAGACATGGAATTCCTGGAAAGGGCGTGCGACCAGTTCAACGTAAAGAAATACAAAAATGTTTTCGAATTCAGGGACGCTTCATGGTACGACGTGGAAGTATTTGACTTCATGAAAAAAAAGAAAGTCGTCTTCTGCTGCATCGACGCGCTCAATTATCCAAAGCACGTGGTTTCAACATCGGATACATTCTACATAAAACTTCTCGGGAAGGAATACAGGCACGATTACTCCTGGGATGAACTGCTTGAAATCGAGAAGAAAATCAAGGCGCTGAAAAGGGTGAAAGATTATTATATTTATTTTGACAATGATTATGAAGGGAATGCTGTGAAAAACGCGAAAATGATGCAGCAAATATTCGAGATAAAGGGAAATAAAGGAGAAGAAGATGAAACAGGCAAAACCTCCGTGGCAGGGAAGGCTGAAAAAGCCAAAAAAAAGCGTAAATGAATACATGTCCAATGTTGAAGAGGACAAAGAACTGATTCTTGTTGACATTCTCGGAAGCATAGCCCATGCAAAAATGCTTTCGAAACAGGGAATACTAACGGAAGAGGAGGGAAGGGAAGTCGTAAATGCATTGAAGGAGATTTACGAACATGCAATCAAGGGAAGTTTCTACTTAAGGCCCGAATTGGAAGACGTTCACATGAACATTGAGCATTATTTGATAGTCAAATTGGGAGAAACCGGAAAGAAGCTACATACTGCACGCTCAAGGAACGACCAGGTGAATCTTGACATGAGATTATATTTGAGGGAAAGCTATTTTGAGATTGGGGAAAAGGCATTTGTATTGATAGATGCGCTTGTAAAAAAAGCAAGGAAGGAGAAAAACCGTGTCATTCCAGCGTACACGCACACGCGCAGGGCGCAGCCCATCACTGCGGGCTATTACCTTCTCGCGCAGGCTTATCTTTTCAATGAAATATTCCAGAGAATACACCCCCAAATGAAATTTGCAAACAAGAATCCCCTGGGAGCATGCGCAATCTCAGGCACAAGCTGGGAAATCGACAAGGAAATGACCGCCGAAATGCTTGGTTTCGATTCAATCATGGAGAATTCCCTTTATGCAATCAGTTCAAGAGGGGATCAGGAGCTTAAGTTTCTCTTCCTTCTCTCCATAATCGGGGAAAAGCTTTCAAAACTCGCAAATGACCTGATTTTATATTCGTCCGAGGATTTTGGGATTTTGGAGCTGGCTGACGAGCACTGCACGGGCTCTTCAGTGATGCCGCAAAAAAAGAATCCGGATGTATTGGAGCTCATGCGCTCCCGCATGTCTTTGGTGATTTCAAATCTCAACGGGTGCTTCATGATTTTGAAAAACCTTCCCACAGGGCACAATGCGGACACGCAGGAAATAAAGAAACTAGTGTTTTCTTCAAAGAGAATGGTTCTGGAAGCGCTTGAAATGATGATTGACGTGATAAACAGGTGCGAATTCAAGGAAAAGGAGATTGAAGAACTTATCTGCGCAACGGAAGTCGCTGATTTCATCTCCAAATCGGGAATTCCCTTCAGAACCGCCCATAATGCAGTCGGCGCGTGCGCGTTGAAGAGCTTCAAGAAGAAAATGAGCTTCAAGCAGGCAGTGATGGAAGATTCTGCAATCCAGAAAATATTACGGAAAAAGTACGGAGAGAACTACGAGAAGGCGCTGAAAGAGTTGGAAAGAATATTCGACTTGAAATACTGCATTTCTTTGAAGGAGACAGCGCCAGAAGCAGTTGAAAAATCCTCGGACGGATTGATAATACAGGCAAAGGAAACTCTCAAGAAAATCAAGGAAGAAGAGAAGAAATGGGAAAGAAAGAAGAAGGAATTGCTGAAATAGGCAAACCTTAATCTTTTCAAATTTAATCTCCATCTATTTGTATATACGAATGGGTATATACTTAGAAAGGTATAAATATCTGTATATACATAAAAATATCATGACAACCGTTCATGTGAGTGCAAGGGTAGATAAAACGATTCTGGAAGACGCCCGCAGGTATTCCATCAGTATCTCAGAAGCTTTGAGGGAGAGTCTTCTCAGCAGGATAAGAAATGCAAAGAGGGAGAGACTGCAGAAAAATGTAAAAAAACTCTCCGGCGCTTTCTCGAAAATAGGAATCCAAAGCATTGTTAAAGACATACGGAAAACGAGGGAAAGCAGATGATTATTTACGATTCTTCCGCATTTGTCGCGCACATAGACAATGATACTCTTGATTATGATGCATACATTCTGGATTTGACCATATTTGAAGTCGGCAACATCGTTTGGAAAAGAAAGGTAAAAATGAAAGATCTTTCGAAAGAACAGGTAAAGCTGACTCTCGACGTTTTAAGGGACTGGGAAAACAAGATTCGCATCTCGGAAGAAGATATATCGAAGATTTTTGAAATTGCCGAAAACCTCAGGCTGACTTATTATGATGCTTCCTACGTTCATTTTGCAGAAAAACTTGGAGGAACATTGCATACGTGCGATAAGGAAATATACGAGAAAGCAGGAAAAAGAATACACATTGAATATATCAAACAGGAAAAAGGATGATACATTCATAATCTAATATTGCAAATTTATTGCCTAGTTAGAGGTCTCAATCCATCGGGATTCCCTTCGCCAGCCTGATTCAACGCCCTCTTCAATTCAGGCGGTATTTCATCCGCAGTTAATTTTGTTTCAACGAAATTCAAAATCGGCTCGAGCTGCGATGAGCGCCTTCCAAATTCCCTCATTTTTCCAATCATGCTTTTGCCAACATTGTCTTCAACTGTCAATTCCGCTCCATTGTCCAAAAAAAGAGCCAGCATCTCCCGGTCCTTTTTCATGAAAGCAATGAAAACGGGCGTATCTCCGTCATTGTCCCGCGCATTCACATCTGCTCCTTTTCCCATCAGCGTTATAGCGCATTCAATATTACCTTGGAACACTGCGTTAAACAGGGCGGTTTGGCCGCCATCATCAACTGCCTCAATATCACTTCCGAGACTAATCAACAGATCCACGGTTGCGGGCATGCCCGTATAAGAGGCGATCATTAATGGCGTATTTCCATTTTCATCCTTTGAATCCATGTTAAACAAATGAGAAGTAGCCCTGATGAAAGACAATGATCCTGCTGCAGCGGCAACATGAATCACTGTCGGATCATACTGAAAAGCCAATGTTGCATTGTTTAAATCGAGTGCTGGTTCAGTTTTGATGGAAACGTATGAAATTGCGGACAGAAACTCAAGTCGATTATAACTGGCTGCAACCCTATGCGTTCGCGACGTAATCTCAACGCCCAAATCAAGAAGCATCCGCATGAACTCTTCGTTTCCAGCCATTATGGCAATTTCCAGAGGGCCGTCTCCATCTTCATCCCTGATTGTTAGCAAGCTTGGAGCCCTCGTAAACAAAGTCTTTCCAATTTCAACATTTCCGCTTTTTGCAGCCAAAACGGCTAAAGAACCGCCTCTTATTTCTTGGGCCAATACGGTCTGCAAGGCGCCTTCTCCAAATGCCGAAGCAATTTCTGAGAATTTGTTTTTTAATGACGCAGTGTCCCCTTTTCTTAACATATCTGCTATTTCGTTTAATATTTCATCAGCCATGACATCCCCAATTTATTTTATTAGTGAATATTTTTATTCCTTTTGGTTGTTTATTGAAAAAAAGAGAATTGACGTTTCTTTCTCGATTCTTTTCATTTTTCTACGCTCTCGCATGTATCGGCCATCTTGGCAGCGCTCCTTCACCAACATCCTGTATGAGTTGTGGCCTTGAAATTGTATCCCCCAATCTGTTAGCAACAAGCTTCGCCCCATCAACAGTATGCTTATTGCCTCCAAAAACATCTTCCTGAAGTTGCGGTCTTATATCAGAATAACTGCTTTTCGGAGTTCTCATAGTAATTTGCATAAACTCACCTCAATTTTATTCTTTCATCGCCTTGTCCACAATCTCCTTTGCCTTCCCAATGTAATTCTCAGGAGTGAAAATCTCGTCAAGTTCCTTCTTGGAGAAGTACTCGCCCATCAATTCCTTCAGGCGCTTTCCCTTCTCCAAGGCTTCTATTGTCTTCTTTCTGACAATCTCGTGCGCTTCCTGCCTTCCCTCTCCCTTTTTCACTAATTCAATCATCGCCCTCTCTGCGAGTATTTCGCTCATGTAGAGGTTGCGCCTGATGTTTTCAGGGAAAAAGTCAAGCCCTCCCAATATCTTATTGAGCTCTTCAAGCATGAAATTGACTGTTATGAATGCTTCTGGGAAAATATAGCGCTCGTTTGCCGAATTGGTCAGATCCCTTTCATGCTCCAAGGCAATGTTCTCCATTGCAACGTGAAGGTTGCTTCTGATTATTCTTGCAAGGCTGCACAGCCTTTCTGATTTGTGCGGATTTCTTTTCTGGGGCATTGTGGAGCTTCCCACTTGGCTTTTCTTTTTGAATGGCTCTGCCAATTCCATAATTTCATTGCGCTGGAGGTTCCGCATCTCCTTGGCAACTTTCTCTATTGAGCATGCAATTAACGCCAGAAGGAATACTGCTTCTGCATATCTATCCCTCTGAATAACCTGGTTTGTAACCTTTGCAGGCGCAAGTCCGAGAATGCGCATGACTTCCTCTTGTATCTCAAAAGCCTTTTCCCCAAAGGAAGCCATTGTTCCAGCTGCACCAGTCATCTTTCCAACGTAAATCCTCTTCTCGGCTTCTTCAATCCTCTCCAAATGCCTTTGGAATTCCTGCAAATACAATGCAAATTTCATTCCGTAAGTGGTGGGAACTGCATGCTGGCCGTGCGTGCGCGCAACGCACACCAAATCCTTTTTCTCCTGAGCCAGTTTTTTCAGCAATTCAATTGTTTTTTTAACATTGCTTTTAATTATTGTGAATGCTTCTTTGAATATGAGCGCCTGCGCAGTATCCTCAATATCGTAACTTGTGGCTCCCAGATGGATGTATTTTCCGGATTCTTCCGTGCACTGCTCTGTGAGGGCTTTCACCATTGCCATCAAATCATGGTGGATCTCTTCCTCAATCTGCTTCACTCTCTCTAATTTCACGTTTGCGCTTTTGGCTTCTATCTCTTCAGCAGCCTTTTTTGGGATGTTCCCTGCTTTAGCATTCGCTTTTGCCAAAGCTGATTCTACGAGAAGCCATTTGCGCAGCTTGTTCTCTTCTTCAAAAATAGCATTCATTTCTGTTTTATACCGCTCTTCCAGAGGCGAGACTGACATAGTATTATTTATGAACGTATAGCTTTAAATTTGTGATTTTTCGTAAAAATGGATCTTATTGCTTTTCTCTAGGCGCAACGTTTTTTCCGGTAGAATCTGGCAATGGAACGCCAGGAAAAGCAGCCCTTCTCATTTCAGGAGCTGTGGGGGATACTTGTGCATCCAAACGCAGTTCTGCGAGCAAATCGACAAGAAAAGCCCTGACAGGGCGGGGCAAACCATTTTGAAGCGCAAGAGTTCTTTTTAACAAACGAATGTGTTTAATTGTGGCCAATTCCCTGATAGTATTCATTAAAGTTGCAGTGCTTAAATCTCTTTCAGAAGGGGGTTTCAGTAATTCCAATATTGCCTTTCTAACTCTCATTTGTGAGTGAAGATGAGCTCTTGTGACAGGTGGAACAATAGTATGGTGGTTGGGGATTTCAGGAAGCAAACGATGAGCCTGCTCAATCAGCGTTGGATTTTTAGTCTCATGTATCTCTCTTAAAATTTCGCCTAATTTCCTCAATTCTATTACTCTCTCAGCGCCTGTGCTTTGCCTATATAATCGAATCTGGTTTTCAAGCTGTTTAATTAAATCGTCATCCATACCATCAACGAGAAATATTCATGCAGAAAACATTTAAACTTCTTTTGCAGCGAGATTTCAATAACCAATCCTTTTTTGAAATAGATTTTTATTCTTAATGGACTATACAAGATGCATGAAAAAAAGATTATTCCTATTCCAGATTGCGCTTTCCCTGCTGGCAATCGGTCTTTTATTCGCATATATCGGAATTGACAGGATATATGAGGAAGCAGTGAAAGCGGATTTGAAGTATCTCGCACTTGCAGTATTCTTCTATTTGCTCTGCAATCTTGCATTAGCTTGGAGGAGCAAGAGAATACTTGATGAATTGGGAGAAAAACTGCCTTTCATTACAATGCTGCGCTGCCATTTTCTCGGAATGCTTGCTTCTGATGTCACTCCTGCAAGAACGGGTTATTTCCTTACTGCCTTCTCCCTTTCAAATTATGCGCCATTGGACAAGTCTATGGTATCCATACTCGGGCCGCAACTATTCGATTTTTCCATAAAAGTGATTGGGAGCATAATTGGAATACTCCTGGTACTTTCTGTTTCGGGAGCTCTATCGGAAAATCTCCCTTTCCTTGTTTTGGGAATAGCAATCATTCTAGCATTCATAATTCTCATGCTTCTTCTTCTTTTTTCAAAAAGGTTCATTGTGATTTTGGAAGAATGGTCTGAAAAGTTATTGCATGCGTTTGAACCCCTATCAAAAAACGCATATTATGTTAAGCTGTTCAGATTCAAAAGGCTCATGAGGAAAAGGATTTTGAAATTCTTGAAGAAAATGCAGGAAAGCGCATGGGCGATAAGGAAAATCACTCCGGAAATATTTATTTTCTCATTGATTGCATGGGCATTTAAGAGCGTTGAATGGTATTTCATCGGAATTTCAATAGGGATGCATTTTGACTTGGTTTTCTATGCATTCCTGCAAACGCTTCTGTCATTGATGCAATTCATTCCCTCCCCAACAGTTGCAGGCGCAGGAGTTGCAGAAGCTGGTGCAATAATACTTCTTGGAATAGTAGGAATAAGCGGGACAAAAGCATTCACTTACTCGATTCTCACGAGAGCAACAATGATTGCATTGGACTTGCTAGGTTTGATTGAGCTTGGGAAGGCGCCTGAAACATTCAAAAAGCTTTTTGAGCAGGGCAAAAAAGGAAAAGTTTAAAAATATAAGGCGTATTAAATGGATTTTGGGTGAAATGATGGTAGGAAATGCAGAATTATTGCCAGATTGGCAGAAGGAACATCCTGCGATAGTAAGGGCGATGTTCCAGAGAGTATTGACGAGTATTGACTTTTCTGATGAAAACAACGCGGGAGATGTCATGAGAGCTGCAGTTCAAGCAATTAAAGGAAACGACGAACATACAGCTTTGAGCGTTGCGGATTTTTGTGGAATGGCATTACCTTCAAGAGAGGGCTTTTTGGATTTTCTTATGAATAACCCAGATGTTAAGCTTGACCTATTTGATTCCACTAAAGACAAGACTCTTGGAGACTCTGAACATTGGAGAGATTATTTTGATGTATCCGAAACACTCTTCATTGCATGGAATGAGTATTGTATGGAGAGGGGAGAATGGGCTAATGAATCAATGCCCGTAACGCTCTTTGTGGTATTAAAAAGAAAAGGAAGGGTTGTTGAAAGCCAGCTTGCGGAATTGCCCCAACAAATGTTGAATCCAACTCTTTATTTCATTCTCAGGGATTATAAGGCATGGGTTGAACAGCAGATTGGAAACACCCCTAATGGGCTAAGAATAAGACATTTTTTAACATACGGAGAGGTAATAAGGGCAGAAAGAATCAGGCTTGGACAGGCTTTGCAGTTCCCATGATGATTGGCAATCGGAAATGATTTAAAGCAACCTTTATATGCTTTTTCTTCCTTAAATATTCTGCCAGCGGCCATAGGCGCGGGGAAACACCCGATCCCGTTTCGAACTCGGAAGTTAAGCCTGCGCACGATTTTGCCGGTACTGCCTTATGGCGGGAAGACGGATTGCTGCTGGCACTTATACTTTTTTTAAAGGTTTCTAAATATTGCCTGAATGTTCTATTTATGGAACGGTTGTTTCAAAAATCGAACAACCTGCATTTTTCAAGCTAATGCAAAATCTATTTATAGGTTAAAGCACAAGGTATAGCATGGACTTGGAGAAGCTGGTGGAACAGCCTACCTGGAAGGAAATGCTTATTGACTTAGTGTACACTGAAAAGCTCAATCCTTGGAATATTGATATAATTGAAATTACCGATAAATTCATGGATAAGGTGAGGAATGTGCAGATGCTTGATTTGCGCATTCCCGCAAACCTCATTCTCGCTTCATCAATTCTTCTGAGATTCAAGAGCGATGCAATAAGGCTTGAAGAGGAAGAGCAGATTATCACGGATGAAACATACATCGGGGAAGGCGGCCCAGTGGAAGTTCCCATGATTCAATTGAGAACAAGGATTCCCCCGAAAAGAATGGTCACTTTGGATGAATTGGTTGATTCGATTGAAACTGTTTTTGACGAAATAAATGAAAGGGCGGAAGATAGGAAGGTTCGCGAAGAAGAGATAAAGGAAAAAAGGCTTGAGAAAGTACAACTGGAATTGAAAAAATACGATATTGAGCTCGAAATGAGGAGAATATTCGACAAAGCCCTTCTTCTTGCAGACAAGAAGAACATGGTCACGTTCTCATCGTTGCTGGAGAAGAGGACAAACGAAACAATAATCAAAACCCTCCTCCCTGTCCTTCATCTTGCCCAAGACGGAAAATTCTCAATATTCCAGGAAGAGCTGTTCCAGGAGATATTCATTATAGTCAAAACAACTGAACCGCCTGTCATCAAGGGAGGAGCTTCAAAAGAGGATTTAAAACCCGAAGAAATTCAGACAAAACACATTGCTTCAACTGGAAAAAAAACCCCTCCAAAGCAAAAAGGAGAACAGATAGTTTATTCCAAAGAGAAATTAAGGGAAGTGGTCAAGAATGAAATCAAGAAAAAGTAAAAAACAATCTGATAAATCAGGTAGTGTTTACGCCCAAAAAACGCCGGCGAAAACCAAACAAAGTAATAATCCCCGCGCTATATCTACCCCTTCAAAGGAAGTGGAATTCGCGCGTCTCAAAAAAAGTAAAGCCAAGAAAGCTAAATCAGAAGAAAATGAAGGGAAAATAAAAAAAGAAGCGCCTGTTTCAAGCAAGGAAGCAAAAAACAAGAAAACAGAAGAAAAAGAGATTGCAAAAGAAGTTGAAGACATTCAAGAGCAGGAAAAAATTGAAGAAAAGGGGAAAAATGCTGAAGTTCAGGAAGAAGTTGAAGATATTGCAAAGAGCAGGCAGATTGCAGTTGAAGGGGATGAGTCTATTGAAGCGCAGGAGGTTTGCGTAAAATTCGCTTCAACCAGCGTGGAAAACCCTGCAAATAAGCAGGAAGGAGAAATTTGCATCCAGGAAGTAAAAACAGAAGCGCCAACTCAAAAGGAAGCAGAAAAAGCAATGGAGCTATTATTGGGGGAAGAAGGGAAGCTTCTGAATAAAGAAGAAAAAAACGCAAATCCTTCAGAAGAATTGATGCCGTCTGGTTCTGTTGAAGGAATTGAGAGTGCTTCTGAACAACAAAGTGCAGTTGAAGAGCTGGAGGAATTGCCTGAAGAAGCGCTGAATCTTCCTGAAAAAAAAGTTGTGGAAGCAGCACTTTTCATGGTTCCTGATGGGATAAAAATACCGCTTCTTGCAAGAAAGATAAGAATGAAGGAAAAAAAGCTTGCAAAGATACTCAAAGAACTGAAAGCGGAATATGAAGAGGGGGAAAATTGCTTTGCGATTCTTGATACTGAAGACGGCTTGATTCTTACTTTGAAACCATTATACATGAGAAGAGTTGGCGCGCTTGCAGGAGAACTTGAAATAAGCAAAGGCGCGCAGAAGCTTCTTGCGCTTCTCTCAAAAAACGAGAACATGCTCCAATCCAAGCTTGTGAGAATGCTCGGGAGCGGAGTGTACGAATACAAGCAGGAATTGATTGACAAGGGATACATTGATTTGAAAAAAAGCGGAAGGAGCTTTGAAATAAAAGTGACGAAAAAATTCAAAGACAGGTTTGGATAATTCAACATTTGCTTATACACTACATCTTTTGCGCACGTTCTTTCGCGCAATCTTATTGTAAAATTGAATGCGCGCAAACAAAAAATAATTGTTTATTCATCGTAAATATCAAAAAATTTTGGTGATTCGGATGGTAATCGTCGAAATATCCATTATTCCAATAGGGACAAAATCAACGAGCTTGAGCAGTTTTGTTGCAAAAGCAGTCGGAATCCTCAAGAAAAAGAAAGTCAAACACCAGCTCTCTTCCATGGGTACGATAATTGAAGCGGAAAACTGGGAGCAAGCGCTCTCAATTGCAAAAGAAATGCATGAAAGCGCCTTCAAGGAAGGCGCAGCAAGGGTTGTCACCAATATTAAAATCGACGATAGAAGGGACAGGAAGGCTTCGATTTCTCAAAAAATGAAATCAGTTGAAGAAAAAATTTGAATTTTTTTGAATTGCCTAGAGCTGAAGCCTCGCCTTTTTTCAGTGGGATAAAGCTTCTCTCCAGCCTTTTGCAATATGACTTCCAACGCGGCTCCTGTACAATCCGCCTACAACTGGAGTTCTCTTGAATACGTTCAAAGTGCTTTGGATGGTGTTTGGAATTTCTTCAACAGCCCTTGAAGCAAAAAGGCCTGCTGCGACTGAAGGCGACGCAGACCAGTTTCCCATTCTGATAAAAGGCTCCTTTGCCCACTCTGAAATATCAAAAGCAAACAATCTTGCCTCCTGCTGCCTTCTCCTGTGAAGGTCGTCATTATCCGAATGCCTTGATGTTATTTCCTGCAGCGTTGCCCATCTGTGGTCAGAGCTCCACATTGTCTGGGAGAAATCGCTGTTGAAAAAGGCTGTTCCGTGCATTGGCACTGTTTTGTCATCAACCGCAATAATCCTTGAAGGAGCTCCAAAAGCATACATTTTATCAGCTCTCACCCATGGAACATAATTTGGGCTGAACCCGTCGAATGCATGCTCTGCAATAGCCCCATAGCCGATTCCTCCGGAATATCCCTTTTCTCCAACAGCATGCTGCTCCCTTGGACCCCATGAATGATTGACTTTTGGAGACCATGCAGCGCCTATTCCTTTTGCAATATAGCTGACTCCAACGTGATCGTTCACTTTTCCTATTCCTCCCAATCCCCACACGTGCACTCCTAGGTATTTTTCGTCACCGAATCTCATGAAATCGTCATCTCTTACTGGCTTGATGGCCTGGAACTTCAAAGTGTCAAAATAGTTTGTCCATTTGGGAGTGAAATTCCTTGCACGGTATCCGTATGGACGAAGGGATTCTGTTTCAAAATTCCCGTAATTTGAGTCGCTCATCCTGTAGGCAAGGTCAGGCCTGAACACGCCTGCAGCGCCCAGATTAGTCATGAATCTTCCCACGTCTTTCACTGCTTCAGGAACAACGGGAGTGCTCAATTTCCAGAAGAAGGGGTCTGTTCCTTTTGGGATGAATGGAGCCAATGGAAGGATACCTGCAGTCACCCTGCTCAGGAATCCTTCTGAAATTATAGGAAGTCTCCCGAACATTGAGTCCCTGTAGGTTGAACCCGTATCATTGAATCTGGTGGTTGGAACCCACACTTCCCCATGCTCGTACTTGTATGAACCATCATCTCTTCTTTCTCTCTTGAATCCCACAACTCCTACATGCGATTCTGGTACATCACTGAGATATTTGTAAAGATCCTGTCTCAATCCTTCATAATCTCCGGGATTTGCAGCAAGATAAGTTTTGGTCCTTTTTTCAACCCCTTCCGCGAGGTCGAATGCCAGTTTTGCCTTTGCTCTGTTCTCATCATCTTTATTTCCAGCTGCTTCGGCCTTCTCAGCATCGCTTTGCGCTGCAAGCCCAACACTTCTCAAATCCTGTAAAATCGTATGAACCGTTCTGTCGCTGAATTGGGGATTCAATACTTCTTTGAGATTTTCATAAGTAGCCTGAATCTGTCCCGGGAAGCCCATGAGGTAGAATATCTTGTTTTTCATTGGGCTTGCGTATTCCTTGCTGAACCTGTAGCCCGGTTCGAGCGCGAGCCCCAGTGCTGTTCCTGCAAGTTTGTCAGCAGCCTGGAAGAAGCTCCCCACTCTTCCATACCCGTAGCCATATCCAAGAGTGAAAGGATTCCTTATCATCCCGGTTCCGCTCATAAACTGCTCAAGTGGAGAGTAAGGACCTATCTGCCCCATCCTATAATAGGTTTCGAAATACCTTTCCATCGTTTCTGAAGATGAAAACTGCGTTGGCTTTCTCGGAATTGCCCTTTCTGTAGCAAGGTATTGGGGATCTGCAACAAGGGTTCTTTCCAGAGACTTGCTCATTGCGTTAATCAATGGACTTTCCTCCCTCAATGTTACTGCTTCGAATTGTTTCACTGACCTGTTTATATCTTTTCCAAACTCCCTTGAAACGCCTTTCATGAATCCTTCCAATTGGAGTGCACCACTTTTCAATTCATCCAATTCCCTCTTTATTTCTCCAGCCCTTGACTTGTCAGTGTAGAGAGCAACCCTGTAATCGTCAAGAAGCACCCTGTGCCACCTTCTCATGTAAATGTTCAAATCCTGGAATGCCCTTATTCCTACACCTACATTGACTTCAGCATCACCTATTTTGATTTTGTCGAAAGGAAGATGGTTCATTCTGCTTACTTCTGTTCCGTCCGCCTTTCTCACAACAATCTGGTTGTTCTCCAATGAATACTTCTTTCCATCCTTGTCGTGCTTGCTTAAAACTTCAAGAGCCTTCCGAAGGTCTTCGGTCATTCCCCTGTCAGTCAGGTTTCTCACTGTTGCTTTTGCCTCCATTTGCCTGTCAAGCTCAGTTTCAGCTGCTTTTGAAGCCAGAAGTGCTCCAACAGCATTTCTCATCTCATCATTCGTTCTCCAAAAAGCAATCGTGGAATTCCAATAAGTGGAATAGTCTTTGGACATTTGGAGCCAATTCATTGCACCGGTTTCCGCTGTTACTGCCGTGTTTGCAACCGCAGCGAGGTATTGGTATTGCTTGAGCCCTGAAGTCAAAGCAGCAACCGTTGCAGTATGCTGAAGCAATCCCATACCATAAGTAATGGGAGCGGAAAGGGACGCTACGGAAAATATTGCCCTCATTTTTCCCCATGCACCTTTATTCCACATTTCTGCGAGATTTGCCCCAACCCTGTAATCGCTGGTTGAAAGCACTTCATTAATGTAATCCCTGTATTCTCTTGCGGCTCTCCTGTTGAGTATGATTCCATCCACAACCATGTCCCCCTTCCCATTCAAAAGCCTTCCCTCATTCCTTATATAGAGCCTTGTCCCGTCAATGCCATAAGTAATCATCACCAGATATCTCTCTCCGTTTCTTACAATTGTTCTCAATCCGCCGATTCCCAGGAATTTGTCTGCGCTTGACAGCTTGATGACTCTTCCTGCCCTCATCTCATCAACCAAATTAACGAGCGCATTTGCTCCTGTGAATATTTTTCCTCCTGTTCCAATTGAACCGATTTTTGGCTTCACAAGCGTTACTCCACTCTTAAGGTCCCCTTTCCTTGTGACAAAAAACGGCGTTCCGCCTTCACGAACAACTTGTTCCCGTACAAATGCCCTCTTGTTTGCTTCGGAATTGGGATTGGGATCTATTTTCCTGTCAAATTGACCGACTTTTGCGTGAAGCTCAGCCTCGCCATGCCTTTCGATTATTTTCTTCATATCCCCCCTATGCTGAACTGCAAGCTTCCAGAATCTTGCTTCGCCTCTTGCTGCATTTGCATACACCCTAAGGAATTTCCATGACATGGAAGTAATCAACGAGAAGGGAACGTATCTCTTCCATCCATCCACCCCCATACTTTTTTCCATATCATTCAGAAGCCCTCTTTTCTTGTCTCCGAATTCACCCAAAGCTGCAAGACCTGCAATTTCATTTTTTGTTGCATCAAATTTTCCCTTTTCTCTATCCGAAGATATGTTTTTCAACGCATCTGCCCTTTTCTTGACGCTCGCATTTACATCTGCAAAAATCTTCGCGTAATCCTGCATGTTTCGCGCATCCCTGAACTTCGTATCCAGCCTTCTTATCTCATTTTCTGCTCTCCTTGCTGCTTCAGCATAAGTAAGGCCTTTCACTTTTGTGAAATAGTCGATTGTGAGCATTCTCAACCTAATTTTCATAAGAGTATAGGAAGAAATGACCATCCTGTACTGTTCCTTCCTGTGAACCCTTGAAGCGCTGCTGATTTCCTGAAGCATTCTGGCTTTCAAATCTGCTGGATGGCCTGACTTGATTACAGACCTTTTCAGACTGTTTATTCCAATCTTCATTGCAGCCATGTCCTTCATTACTGTGAATCTTTTGTACATGATATCGTGGGCATGCGCAGCCTGGTACTGCCCTCCCCTTATTTTCTTTCTTGGCGCTTTTGGAAGCCTAGGGGTGTTGATATCAAGCATTAGAGTCGGATCCATTCCAGATGCATACATGGCAGCTAAAAGCACTCCCACAACTATCATCAATGGAAAGCATGCGATTGAATTGAGAAACAATGGAATCCCAGAAGAGTTTTTTGGAATGTTCACGGGAATTATCCCGGTTTGGCAGATTTTTTGAGCTTTTTCAGTTTTCAAATACCTTTTGTCAAAATCCCCTTCATATGAAACTTTGAAAGTTGCGCATCTTTCATTTTCCTTGTAATAATTCTCCGGGAGAAGCACTGTGATTTTGCCATCCGCATCAGTAACAAACTTCCCAATTTCCTCTTCGCTTCCATCATTATGGATGATGGATACTGTCAATTCAGCATTTGGAATGCCGAAAACGTCTTTTGACTGGGTGGATCCTGAAGCTGGAGGATAGCTTGAGTATTGGTTTATTCCTATAAGAGTGGCTTGAAGATTTGGCTTATTGCTTTCAAGATCCAGAACAAGTTCGATTTTCGTTTCAGTGAACACAGGGACAGAGCTGTATAAAAGTATTCCTAATGCTAACAATAAAAACGCTAATTTCCTTAACATGCTCTCTCCCTTGATTTATTTAAGCCTTTAAATGAATAAAAAGGTATTTTCGTCATTTGACGAAAAAAGCAGTACTCTCATAAATCCTTTCCATGGCCCGCAAAATTAGGGATTATTTATTAACTTTCTTCTTTATCTATTACTTGGGGTTTTTCAATGGTGTGGGCATACGGGAAAGGAGCGCGCAATGAACGCGAGCTGATTAATTTGTTCGTGGAAAAAGACTTCATGGTAATAAGGGCTGCTGGAAGCGGAGTGAATTCCCTTTCCCCTGATTTACTGGTTTTCAGGAAAGGCGCGCAGTACGCTTTTGAATGCAAAGCATGGGATTCAGAGCATTTGAGAATTGAGAAAGGAAAAATGCAGGGGCTCAGGAGATGGGAGGAAGTTAGTGGAATCACTACGATGATTGCATGGAAGATTCCAAGAAAAAGCTGGTATTTCATGTATTTGCGCGAATTGGAAGAGCAGGAGAAGAACTGCACGATAAGCAGGAAAAAAGTCGAATTGATTGGAAGAAAATTGGAGGATTTGTTTTTATAGAAACATGTTTTGTGAGCTTAGGATTCTAGTATCTCAATAATTTCTTTATAACTATAATCTCTTGCTAATGACAAGGCGTTTTGTCCGTATGAATCAGAAATTTCCGGGTCTGCACCATGCTCCTTAAGTATTCTGACAACGTCAACGAATTCATACATGGAAGCGTAAGCAATGGGAGTGAGCCCAGTCTCATCCTGAACATTTAATTCCGAACCATTCAAACACAGCACTTTTACGAATTCCGCTTTTCCATTGAAGGCGGCTACGTGAATGGGCATCTGATTATTGCGCGCTCCGAGATTAACATCCGCTCCGTGTGCAATCAGGAGTTCACCAGTATCAGATTCACCATATTGCGCTGCAAACATCAATATAGTCCAGCCTTTTGTAGTAGCCTGGTTTATTTTGAATCCCCTTTCAATAAACATTTCAAGATTCTCTGCTGTAAATGCCTCTCTTTGTGCAGTATCACAAAACATGTCAAAAGTCATTTCTACCAAAAGTTCATTTACTGCCCTGTCAACAGAACCAGCCGTTTGTCCATTAACAGCCATTTCTCCAGGAATATTTTTATCAGCGGCCATATTAGGCTGGTTTTGTGCATTCCCGTTTTGCGGCGAAGCATTTTGTTTTAAACTGGCATTTGACATGAACTCACAGTATTATATTGGACAGAAAAGATAGGACAAAGTCCGCTCATGGAGGACAACCAAAGGACTCTGCCCGCATTTGAATTTCAATGGAGAAACCGCCATTGAAATTCTAATACAATAAAAAATTAGCGATAGAGCCTTGTTCCGCATTCAGGGCAGAATTTCACTCCGATGGTTTTCTTCCCGCATTTCGGGCACATGTGGGGGGTGTGTTTCAAAATCTCAAGATCGTTCTCGCATTTCTCGCAAATAACTTTTCCTTTTGGCTCCATGAGAAGGGTGCATCTCGCGCACCGAACCATTGTTTTCGGCTTCTCATACTGCACGCGGGATTTTGTTTTTTCTTTCTGCAATTCATTTATCCTTTGGCTGAAGCACTGGGAGCACAAACTGTTAATTCCAATGGTTTTTGCACTATAGCGCGGAATCTTCTTGTGGCAGGAAGAGCATTCGACTTCATTCTCGGCAATTGAGAAGCAGTTTTTGCAAAAGGTTTTTCCTTTGTAATGCCTCACTTCCCATAATGAAAGCGTTTTATTGCATTTTTCGCATTTAACCATGAGAATATTTGAGGAATTGCCTTAATATTCCTTTTTTTGGAAAATAGGTTTTTAAAACTTGCCTGAATAACAGTTGATCATGAAGCCTTATGAAGAAATGCTTGAAACAGCATATAAAAAACTTCCAGAAAAAGTATTCGTGAAGGAAAGGTTCGAAATGCCTTTTGCGCTCGTGCTCGTTGAGGGAAACAAGACGATAATAAAGAATTTCGAAGAGATTTCCAATATCCTGAGAAGGCCTTCAGTGCTTTTGCAGAAATATTTAAGCAGGGAATTGGCCGCTCCGATGAATGCCGACGGGGGAAGGCTCGTGATTCAGGGAAAATTCAGGGACAGGTTTTTGAACGATAAAATCAAGAATTTCGCAGACGAATTCGTCTTGTGCAGAATTTGCGGGAAACCCGACACAAAAGTTCAGGAGATTGAAAGGGGGATAAGGATGCTCGTATGCGAAGCTTGCGGAGCAAAATCCCCAATTGGAAAATAATATTGAAATAATTCAAACATAAAAAAGGTGCAATGATGGAAAACAAAAATAAAAAAGAAATTGAAAGCGGACCCACTGAAATGATGGGGGAAGGAGAAGCAGTGGTTAGGGTTAGAATTCCAAAAAGAGAAGAACTGATGGGAAAAATAATCCAGATGGTTGGCGGAAGCAGGTTTTTCGTGATGTGCAGCGACAACGTGGAAAGGCTTTGCAGGATTCCTGGAAAAATAAAGAGAAAAATTTGGGTGAAGGAAGGGGACTACGTAATCATAAAGCCTTGGTCTATTGGCGGAGACAAAAGGGCGGATATTGTTTGGAGATACACGAGAATCCAGGCAAACTGGCTTAGAAACAGGGGATACATCAGGGAACTGTGATTGATTCTTTTTCTTAGGTTTATCGGGAAGTGAGTATATGCAAATGAACGCCCAAATCATCCAACAGGATAAGAATCAGTTTTGTATCCTCTATGAGGGGTTCACAAAATTCTTCAATGGAAGGCGCACGATGCTTGGAATAAATATGCAAACCAGGCAATTTGCTGATTTTTTAAGAAGCAGTTTCAGGCAGTTGACGCAATCCAATAGGGAGTTTTTCAACAGAAGCCTTGAATTCATGAATATATGCGCAGGTTCCGAAGGAAAAGGATGCAAAATCCTCGAAGCAAGCAACACTTATGAAAAAGCTTCAGTCTGGTTTGAAACAATGGATCATAGAAGATTTGCCATCCACTTTTTCTACAGGGGGAACGTTGGAATTGAAAACGTTGAGAATGTTCCCCCAGAAGCAATTGATTTTTTGGAAAAACATGGAATTGAAATCGTATTGACAGATGAAATAGGATTTGGAAGAGGAGTCAGACCGCCCCTATCTTCGGCATTTTCAGCTTATTTACGGGAATTATTGAGAGCTTGTCTTTCATTATTAGGACCGCGCCAAAAATAGGAAGTTTTTTTGCAGTTGAAATTCCTTCTTTCATTGTTTTTGAATTGCCCAGCCTTGTTGCGCACGCATCGGCGATTATCGCGTCTTCAGAAATTGCGCAGGCAGCATCCATATTGCCAAAACTTATTGAATGCCCAACCGTACTGGAGCTTGTGCATATCCCAAGAGTGCCTTTTGCCTTGATTATTATCTTGTTTGAAAGGGGACCTTTCCCTGCGTAGATAAGCACATTTTTCCCTTTTATGGTGGAGAGCGCAATATCCCCCCCATTTTCAATTATTGCTTCCTTGCAGCCTTCAGCCATTAATTTTTCAAGCATGTATTGCGCAATTGCGCCTGCAACGCTTGCAAAAGGCCCCACCTGTGCGGCTTCTCCAGCTTTCAGCATCCTTCTAATCAATTCATTTGCGCTTGAATCATCCTTTAAGGGGATGAGGGAAGTTTCAAATTCCTTGTTTTTCATTATATAATCTTCGATTATTGTTCTTGCTTCAGAAAAGTACTTTCTTGCGCTTTTTTCGTTTTTTTTATTGATTTTTGCTTCAATGATTGATTCCCTATAGACAATTTTCAAAACAACTCCCCCCCTCATTTCATTTTAAAATTTTCAGCAATTCAGAAATCGATTTGATATCTCTTCCAAGAAGCAAAGCGCTGATTCCTGTTTTTCTTGCGGGAATTATGTCTTTTTCCTCATTGTCGCCAACCATCAGCATTTCATCTCTCTTGATTCCCTTTTTCTTAAGGGATTGGAGCAGCTTCTCAAACGCACACTCGTCTTTTTTTTCGCAAACGAAGACTTCCTCAAAATAATGATGGAGATTCAGGAGAATAAGCTTGTCCCACTGCTTCAGTTCAACCCCCTGGGACAAAACAAAAAGCCGGTATTTTTCCCTGAGCTTCAAAAGCGTCAAAGGAACATCCGGAAAAGGTAGAATCGAGTTCTTGGTTTTGTGGTAGCCCATTATTCCGGCAGCGATCAATTTCAGGTTCTTTTTTCCAGCGATTTTTGCAATCAAATCGTCAAAATGATGAGGGTAATTGGATCCTTTTTTTTGGATTATTTTTTCCAATTCCTTTTTTACCTTTTCTTTATTGACTTGAAGCCCTGCTTCTATCATTGAATTTATGGCATTCTCCCTTGCCAAATCAACGAACTTCCGGGTAGGGAAAAGTGTGTTGTCCAAATCAAAAACAATTGCCTTGATTCTATTATATTTCCTTCTTTTTAAAGAATTTTTGCGCATGCTTCCCCCCCGATTGCCATCATACCACAATAGTAAACTATATATATGGGAGGGCATCTATAATATATACTTATTCTGGAAATGTAAAAGCTTTGAAAAATCTTGAAAAATAGGGGAAAAATATTTGATAAATCATAAAAAAAACATTTAAAAACCAATGAACGAGCTTTTCTGTTCATTGCTTACATAAAAATTATGAATAAATTCCTTTTATGTAAGGCTTGAAAAAGTCAGCGGCAACCCATGCTTACTTTTTCAGCATTTGAGAAAATCATCGAGCGTTCCAAGAATGGAACGCGAGAGCTGTTGACGCAAGTCAACAAAAAACATAAGGAAAGTTTTTCTCAAATATTAGAACAAAATGTTATTCATTTTGTTCTTATTCCAGGTTTGTTTAGACAGATATTTAAATAAGGTGTGAAGATGGCTGAAATGGACGAACTTTTGAATGCTTTGAAAGACAGGGATCCTTCAGTCAGGGAGGGCATTGCTTCAACGCTGGGGCAGATGAAAGACGAGAAGGCAATTCCTGACCTGATCAACTGCTTAAGCGACAACGATCCTCACGTGAAAAGCTCTGCTGCAATTGCCCTTGGAAATTACAATAATGAGGAAGTCATTGACGCGCTGATAAGCAAACTGGATGATGGGAGCTGGTTTGTGAGGGCTGATTGCGCTGCTTCTTTGGGAAGGGTTGGAAAAAACGCAGTTGCCAAAATCCTGAAACTCCTTAGGAATGAGAACCCATATGTAAGGAGGGGCGCAACTATTGCTCTTGGAAAAATCGGGCTGAAGAACAAAAAAGTGATTGATGAATTGTGCAATACTCTTGATGATGAAGTGTGGTATGTGAGGGCGGGAGCTGCTGCTTCGCTTGGATCCATTGGGGACAGGACAGTAATCAAGGATTTGGCGGGATTATTTACTGATGAAGACATGAGAGTGAAGAGGGAAGCATGCATTGCAATGGGAAAAATCGGGGATGAAAGCGCAAGGGAATACTTAATCAGGGCCTTGAATGACGATGACAACATTCAGGTAAAGAGATTCATTGCGGATGCACTGGAAAAAACCGGCGAAGAGGAAGAGATAGACGAAGACGATCTGCTTAAAAGAATCGTATATTTATTGAAAAAGAAGGGAATTGACGATGCAACGATAAAAGACGTTGAGAGGCTCGTTGAAACGGAGAAAATCACCAACACGAAAGAACTTCTTGAAGTGGTTTCGCAGAGAACGAAATCAGAAGCAACAAGGCTCATGCGGCTCCAGCAGAAACTCAACGAGCGCCTGATTGCACTAACTACTTGCGTTGCGGAACTGCAACCAAACGAAAAGAAAAAAGAGAAATAATGCGATTTTTTCTGATTTTTTGGCATTATTGGATCTTTCCAATTCTATGAGCTTGCGCTCCAACTTGTTCTGGAAGAGCTCTTCGTGAAACGCGCATTTCAACTTGTTCCGTATTGCCATGAATGTTCAAATCCTTTAGAGCTTGCACATGCACGCTTGTTTCTCCCAAAAGCGCATACATTTTTCCAATATCCTCTCTTGATAGGGATGAAGCCTTTTCAGGATGCTCCTCGAGGGTTTTGACAAGAGTTTTGGCAAGCGCTTCTGCAGCCCTTTCTTCGACTTTTCCATTCCCATCTTCCAGAGCCTTTGCAAAAACGCAAATCCACACTGGATTGCACAGTTCTCCCAAAACATAGAGCGCTGTGCATCTCACTTCAGGGCTTTCGTCTTTCGGGATTTTCACCCATTCATTGCTCATACCTCTTTTCCATGCGCCCAATACCGCATCAATAAGCAGTTGAATGGGATCAGTCTTCAAAAGCCATCTGAAATAATAGCCAGCTCTCTTATTTTCCATTTGCTTCATATCCCTCTCATAAATCTCCTTAATTGCATAAATAATTGCCTTTCTTGTTTCGGGGTACTGGGAATTGAAGGAAAAAGCTTCGGCCAGCGCCTTAAGGTCTCTTTTTCTTCCGTGAATCATGAGCCACTGCGCCCCATCAGTTCTAATCCTTTCTTCATTGATTCCCCTATAAAATAGGCGTTCAGACTGCATTCTTCTTTTCCTAATGCATGTTATGCCAATGGCTATTCTTCTGATTTCATCCAAAATCTGGAAAGTTGCACTCATGAGACTTTTTCTGAATATTCAAAAATAAAAACTGATGCCTCTGGATAAAATTCTCACTATTGCAGATTCACTGAATAACCCAAATGTCGCAAACTCGCTTTGAACGCGTTCAGGGTGAATAATGCGCATTTAAGCACTATGCGCACCGACGGGCGCCATGGTACTTTGCGAAATTCAGGTGAATAAGTGGAATTATCAGACAATCTCTTCAGCCCCAGTTATTCATAGTTTTGGCGAATCCTGCTTTACGTATTTTGAATCCTTTCTGAAGTCGTAGCCAACCCTTGCTTCCTTCCCAAGCCTCATTAAGGAAATCTGCGCAATCTTCATTCCGGGCTTGAGCAGAACAATGTTGGGATTCACAGAATACATCTCAAGCACGAGAGTGCTGGGCTCTTTCATGCCAAAACCTGCATGAACTATGCCCGCAGTCATGTGCACAACGAGCCCGAATCTACCAATTGAGGACCTTCCTTCAAGCATTGCCACGAGGTTCTTCCCAATTGAGAATTTCTCCATTGTTTTTCCCAAAACGAATTGATTAGGCTTAAGGGGGTAGGGCCGGGAAAGCAAAACGCTCTCAAAAACCTCATTCGCCTCGTCCCTTTTCTCCAAATCAAGCACCCTATTTTTGCATCTGCATATCAAAAGCTCTCCCCCAAGCCTTATGTCTATGCTGTCAGGGCCAAGATTTGATTTCACGAACGGTTCGATCTTCAAATCCCCCTTTTCAATGCATTCCAGAATCTCTTCGTCGCTAAGCATCATCTGATTTTCCCCCGAATTTCTCAACAAACTGCCTGACATAGTGGATGGAATCTTTTGGATAGATAAAGGTTTTAATCCCTGCCCTTTTTCCTGCTTCTTCATCCACTTCATTGTCTCCTATGAATATTGCTTCTTCAGGTTTTACGTTCAAAGCCTGCAGGATTTTCAAAAGCATCTCGGGTTCAGGCTTGAATTTCTCGCAGTCCACGGCAGTTACAACCACGTTGAAATATTCCATGAAATTGAAATCGCGCAGGATTTTTGCAGTTGATTTGCCCCTGTTTGTTGCAATTGCAGTCCTGTATTTCCTTTCCCTCAGCCATTTGAGGAATTCCAGAACGTCTTCATTTTTTTTCATCAGATCGAGAATCTCATTGCTTGCACCGACGATTCCTATGTACTCCTTCAATTCCTTAAGGAATGCTTCATCCTTTCTTTTCTTTGGAGGAAGAAGGGATAGTATGATGTTTGAGCTTCCCATGCCTTCATTCTTCACAATGTCCGATATTTTTGGTTTTGGAAGGAGGAATTTCTCAAAAAGCAATTCATAAAGCCTTATCACTGAGTCCCTTGAGTCAATAAGCACTCCGTCCAAATCGAAAATAATCACTCTCAGCATATTCATCACTTGTTAATACAATTGTCAAATAAAGAATTTATTTAACCATCACTCAAATTCCAGCATTCTTTTTTTCGCGCTTTTTTCATCTTTTGAGAGTAGGACCACCCTGCTGGGGAGATGTTCGTCAATGAATTCATAACCCGTATATTTAGATATTCTCGCAGAGAAATCTTTTATTTCTTCATGTGATGGCATTGAACATTCCTTTAGCCCTCTCTGCTTGGAGCGCGCGCCTCCGACAAACATGAACGCCTTCACTTCAACATAATCCGGTTCTCCCTTTGAAATCAATTTTGAATATTTTTCCGGATTGGAAAAATTAAGGCCTTTTGCCAACGTCATCCTCAAAACAGTGCGCGTGTTCATATTTCTCATCAATTCCAGGCTCTCGTTGAATTTCTCCCATCCGTTCTTCAAAATAGAGCGGGTTGTTCTTTTGTAATTCCTTTCATCGAAAAAAGCAAGCGAGTAATACATTTGGGTGGGAAGAATTGAATCGTCCATCAAATTTTGAATTGCATCCGGTATTGTGGCATTCGTCACGAGAAAAGTCGTCATTCTGCGCTTCCTGAACTGATTTAGCATTTCCGGAAGATAAGGGTAAAGCGTGGGTTCTCCTGCAAGGCTTATTGCAGCATGTTTTGGCTCTTTTGCCTCTTTCAGCATCTGAACATCAACGCCCGCATTGCCGCCGAAGCCTGAAATCAGCCTCAAATGCTCTTTCAATAAGAAATCTACGAATTCTTCCGGCTCCTCCCATTTCATTTCAGGAACTTCATAGCCGATTTCCTCTGGAATCACCCTCCAGCAGAACCTGCAGTTGTGCGTGCATTTGAAAACGGAAGGGGTGCACTGGATGCACCTGTGGCTCATTATTCCGTAGAATTTGTTCTTGTAGCAGAATCTTTTATGGGAAAGCGCATTCCTGAGCCAATTGCATATCTTCACTCCTGAATTGCCCTTTATTCTATAGCCCTGTTTCTCAAAAACTTCAAAGATTCCTTTTTGTTTTATTTTTCGGATTTCCGTCTTCTTTTTTCCCCCATGCTTTAATAACTTTTCTTGCTTAACTTTATTCATGGGTATTACTTTAAAGAACAAAAATAAAAAAACAGATGCTTCAAAGGGAATTTCAAGCCCCACGGACAGGACTTTGACTGAAGGGAATGCCACGTTTGCATACGAACCCGAAGACGTTTCTTCCCTCAGGAAAGGCTGCTACGGGATAAGCGAGAAGAATCTTGTGTTCCTTTTTCCGGAAGAAGCGCTCTATCTACTTGACATCAGGAACGGAAAGTGCCTTGATGAAGAAGGAAACGAGATTGGAATAGGCGATCTTGCAGAAATGTACAAAATGGACATGACAAAGTATTTTACGTATAGGGCTTGGAGGGACAGGGGTTTGATAATAAGACCGATTGAGGAAGCTATTGGAGCTTATGGTAGGAGCCCCATAAAAAAATACCCTTCTGGAAAGCTGGTAAAATACGAAAAGAAAATCAAAGCGCATTTTTTTGACAATTCGCTTGTTTCCATTATTGAAGACAAGGAGGTAGGAAGGGAGCTTTATGAGAAATACTGGCTCGGGCAGTATGGAACGTATAAGGCAGACCACAAGGGAATATTCTGCACGTTTGATGTTTATGAATCCCTTCTTTTGATGAAGCATTTTGACTGCGATTTCGGGAAATTCGACGAGAAGAAAATCATCAAGGCGGCAAAGAAGAGAAGGAGCGACTTTCTCTCCCTTTATGAAGTATACGAAGACTGGAGATTGAGAGGCTATGTTTTGAAAACAGGATTCAAATTCGGAACGCATTTCAGGTTGTATTTTCCAGGAGCCGGTCCCAAACTTGACGAGGGTGACTGGATGCATTCCAAGCACGTGATACACGTGTTTCCAAGGGATGTGAAGCTTCTGATCAGCGAATGGAGCAGGGCAATAAGGGTTGCGCACAGCGTGAGGAAAACGTTCATTCTTGCAATTCCAGGAGAAGAAACGAGCGAAGAAATCGAACTGGATTTCCTTCTTTTTCACAGGAGGAAAGGGAACATAGAGACTCCCAATGAAGGAAAGCCCTCTTTTCTCATGTTTTCCCTGAATGAGGAGGAATACCTTGGGGGAAACGAACTCGCGCTTGCAATCAGCAAGGCAAAAAAGCTCGGGCTTGACATAATGCTCGCAATCTGCGACAGGGAGACGAGCGTGACGTTCTACAGGCTGAAGCGCATCGAGCTCCCGGGAAGCAGGTATGAGTATTATGAAATCGAATGGGCCCAGCCCTAAATTATTATTTTTTTCTTAGCTCAATTTTTTCCAAATCTCTTTGAGTTAATTATATAAATAATATCGCGCAATATTACGTTGGTGTTAAATTGGACATTGAAATTTCAGAAGGGGAAAGGAAGGAGCAGATACTGGATTTGGACAGGAGCGATTTCTATATCCATATGCTCGAGCATATATTCCTGCGCAGCTCCCTAAATGTTGAGATTCATGAAGACAGGAAAACAGAAAGGCCTGGATTCCTCATCGGAAAGGAAATCAATAAATTCGTGCGTCTTGAAAGCGTTGAAGCTGTTGGAATTATCGACGAATCTTTCTGCACGATTAAAATGAAGAAAGGCAGGGGATCCTTTGTCAATTCTAAAGAAGAAGTACTGGACACGCTTCAGGGAAGAGTGGAAGATTCCAATACCGGCGAAATGATGTCTTTATACGGTGAAATAGGAGAAGGTCTTGGATTTTCAGTAAGAACTGGTTTGGTTAGTGCCAGCGATCCCCATCATGTTTGGGAAGCTATTTTTAGAGGGCTTGGATTTGCAATAGGAAAATTAAAGAATAAAACGCCCGTTTACATGGAACTGCGCGGAATTGGGGAAAAAGAGACAAGGGAAACAGGCGCAAGAGTGGAGATTGAACTTGGAAAAAAGGGAGTTGATTATGAAGGAGACAATGCTTCCCAAATGAATGAAGTCCTCAGGGCTCTTTCCGAAGGAATGAACTGCAGGATTACTGCTTCTTACACTGCAAAAAGATTGAAATCCTCCCATGCATGCCTTGAAGACGTTGGCTATGCTTTTGGGAGCGCCTTGAAAAGCATGCTTGAGAAGGGAATTGAAGAGGGAATAGAGACTTATGGGGATTGCATTGGAAAGGATTTTGCGTGCGCTGCAAGCTATGAAGGAAGGCCTGCATTCTACACTAACCTTGATTTCTCAAGGGCAGACGTTTTAGGAGGAAAAAGAGAGGATATTGACGATTTTCTAATGGGGCTTTGCTTTGGCTCAGGACTAACGCTCCATGCAAGAAGCGAAGAAGGGAAAAAGAAAATGGACGATGCGCGCATGAGGGAAATGCTCGCATGCGTAGGGAGCGCGCTGGGCAATCTATTTATTGAGAATCCATTCAGGAAGGGAGTGATTGCAGCAGCAAAGGAAACTCCCAAATAATGGTTCGGATGCTGATTTTACGTTGCTTTGCTAAGTTGCGTACAAGTATTTCACAGTGTAAAATCTCGTGGAGTTCGTCTTCCTGTCGCTATTCACGATTCCGAACTGGTATCCTGGACCTTTCCACCACACATCGTTGTATTCAAGGAAGAAACCTCCCGCGTAATTCTTCGCGAGAGCCCACTGGCCCTTTGCGTCCGCTAGATTGTGGCCGTATTCTCCGAGCATGTAGGCTTTTCCAGAAGGAGCGGGAGTTGCGAATTCATTCAAAAGCTCTGAACTATTTGCAGAAAATATGTATGCGTTTGGAGCGATTATGTCATAACAAGAAAGCTCTTTAAAATACGCCTTCTCTCCAATGTATTTCGCATACATAATGGGCCTTCTGTTTTTATCTGCGATTTTCGTATAATTGCAGAGCGCATTGAGATAATCGTTTTCATCGACCATCCATTCAAACCAATCCTGATTCTGGTACAGATTGACTTCGTTTCCGATTCCCCACGTTGCAAGCGATGGTTCATATCCATAATAATCAATCATTCTTTTCATTGTTTTTTGTGCAACTAACAAATCAGTCCAGTTTGCATAATATGTACAATATGCTTGATAGTATGGACGATAATCTTCTTCCTGAACCCAGTATCCCATTGTCACGTACATGTCATTCTGGAGTGCATAGTCCATCATCCTATCGTACACCCAGTACTGCAAATCTCCCTGCACGATTTCACTTATGTTGCAGTTTCCAACCAAATCAATCTTGTTGTCCAAATCCTGGTCGTGCCAATATCCTGCAGAATACGTTCGTATGTTGTTCACTCCTGCATTTTTCATTACGTACATATCGTATTCAATTACTTCCCACATCTCCCTTTTTCCATTATGATTGTAATCCGGAACGTATTTGCCATCCACTTTGCTTGTTACGTCATCGTATTCACTTGGAAGCGGGTCATGGACGTTTGGATCAGGTCCAGTCCCCTGAAGCGTTGGTGCGTAGGCCATACCTTCCATCAAAAGCGGTTTTCCATCAATGTAGAATTTTCCTCCAGCCAGAATCACGTTGTCGTTTGGATCCAATGTGAGAGTGACTTTCGTGATTTTCCAGACTGAGTTTGATGCGTTTATCTTAATCTTGGTGCTCGTTGTCAGCAATCCCACTGGAATAGCAAATCTCATTGAAGTCTGGTTGCACCTTCCCCCATAATATTTTCCATTGCAATAGAATTCATTCCTTATTCTCTTGATGTAAATTCCATTGTACAGATGTTGCCCATTCACATATACAACTGCTCCATTCTTGTTTGGGGATTTCCAGATGCCGCTCGAATAAGGTCCGTCTGAATAATCAATTGTGACAATTGCGTATTTAGCAGAACCTACATCACTTGTTGGAATGGAGAAAGTCCATTCATACGCGGAATTATTCAAAATTACAGAACCGGTTTTTGTAAAATTCTTTTTTGAGGAAACAACTAGAATATCCCAAAATTTGCCTGCTTGCAAAACTCCGTTTGTTGCAATTGCTTCAACGCGAGTCGCTCCTATATGATTCAGAGTAACATTCAAACTGGAGCCATATTTCATTTCCTGCTTAACATTAACGCCATCTACAAACCATTTTATAATAAGATTATTCCCTCTTGGATTTGAAAAATTTATTGAAAAACTCTTTTTTGAACCAAGAGATGCTATAATAACTGATTGCGTTGGAGAATAAGATGCAACTTTTGGAAGAGCATTGTTTATCATTGTGTTGTATTCGTTCATTATATTCGTTGATGATTTTGAATAATTGTATATTTTGAATTCATCCATAAACGCACTTGAAACTCCATACCATGCGTTATTGCCTACATAAAAAGTGCCGCTCATGTTTGGATAGAAAGAGGAGTATGATCTTTCTGATCCGGGAACACCATTTAAAAAGGTTGTCATCTTGCCATTTTTCCATGTCACACTTATAAAATACCAGGGATAGGCTCCCGAATATGCTCCTGAACTCCATGCCTGAATCATCGCTGTCGTATTAGTTCTTATTTCTGTGATTGCGTGATCCACATTGTAAAAAATTCCCATGCTATTTGGGTGCGTTCCCCAAAGTCTTCCAATGTCAAAAAAACCTCCACCATTTAGATTATAATTTTCCAGCGGATTTACCCAAAAAGTGATGGTGCCTTCTTTATAATTGAAACGATTTTTCAATAAATATTCAACATAAGTTCCATGGCTGCAATAAGGCAGTGATGAATCCGGATCATACACGAATGAACAATTGAAATTCAGCGCATTTCCCTTAATTCCATAAACAAGAAGTTTATTCACATTGGGTTCATGAATTGTTCCGTTATTCGCCGCAATCGACGCATTGCTGTCAAAGCTTTCATAAAACAGCAATCCCGCCGGCAAAGCCTGCGTTGAGACTTCTTCAGGAGAAGAGGCAGTATCTACCGTATCCAACGTAGTATCTACCATATTTACAGTAGTATAATCGATTTGAGCTGGATTTGCCTGAGTTGAAAAATCCTGCGGATATAATGGATTCTGGTTGGTTGCGCAAACCATTGCACCAAAAACGCCAAAGACTAGTCCAATCCAGAAAATTAGAGCGAATTTTCTTTTTAATAAGTCACTCATTCTCCCCCTCCTTCAATAATTGAGAAGCGACATATTTATATAGGAATTGCAAATTTTCAAAAAGCCAAATTTCTTAAACTTATCCTTTACGCTAATAGTTGTTGTTTGTTTTTTTAAACCGGGAAAAGCATATTTATTCTTATCCTACCATTAATTTTTCATGAAAATCATCATTATTGGGGGAGGAACAGCAGGCCTTGCTGCTTCAATTGGCGCACGAAGGACTGACAGGAACGCGGAAATCAAGATAATTGGAGAAGAAAAGCATTACACGTGCTCGCGCTGCGGGCTTCCCTATGTTTTGGAAGGAAAAATCAAGAATTTTGAGAAATTGATAGTGCATGACAGGAAATATTATGAAGGAATGAAAGTTGATTTCATTCTGGATGCAAGGGTGGCGCAAATCAATGCAAAGGAAAAGAAGATAATTTTTGAGAAGGAAGAAAAAGGAAAAAAGGAAAGAAAGGAAGAAAAATACGATAAATTGATTATCGCAACAGGTTCAAAACCAATAATGCCCCCTATTGAAGGAGTGAACAAAAAAGGAGTGTTCTCCTTGAGAACGCTTGAAGATGGAAAAGCACTTATGGAATATGCAAAAGGGAAGAAAAAGGCAGTAATAGGAGGCGGGAAATTCGTTGGATTGGAAACTGCTTCTGCACTCAAGCATTTGGGATTGGAAGTGACTGTTGTGGAAATGCTTCCGCAAATACTATTTGGAATATTCGATGAAGATATGGCGGGAAAAGCGCAAACTCTTCTGGAAGCAAAAGGAATAAGGTTTGTTTTGGGAAAGAAAGTGGAAAAAGTGCTAGGGAAGGAGAAAGTCGAAAAAATAATCGCAGGAGGAGAAGAGATTGAAGCGGATGTTTTCATAATGGGTTTTGGAGTGCTTCCCAACGTGGAATTGGCGAAAAATTCAGGAATTGCGCTCGGAGAAACTGGCGCAATAACAGTGAATGAAAAAATGGAAACGAATTTGGAGGATGTATACACAGCAGGAGATTGCATAGAAGTGGTTGATGCGATTAATGAAAAACCAGTAAAGTGCATGCTTGGAACGACCGCTTTCCATTCTGGATACTGCGCGGGAGTAAATTCTGCTGGAGGAAACGAGAAATTCCCAAAATGGGCGTGCGCTTCTGTAAGTAAGGTTTTTGGTTACGAGTTCGCATCTGTGGGGATCACTGAGAAGCAGGCAAAGGATATAGGTATGAATGGGGCTGGTTTTTCTCTAACTGGAAACCTTCGCGCGGAATATTATAGTGAAAAAGAAGAGGATAAGATAATTGCAAAGCTTGTTGCAGAAAAAGGAACCGGAAGAGTGCTTGGCGCGCAATTCATCGGAAGGGAAACGAGTGTGCGCGCAAGCTACATTGCCCAGCTTATTAGAAACAAGGGAACTTTGGATGATTTAATATATGGAGAATTCGCATACTGCCCCGCAGTTGCGGATGTGGTTGATCCTATAGTGATGTGCGCCAAATTCTTGAAGAAAAAAATATGAACTTATTTTAATGAGATAAAACCACATCAAGGATCGAAGATTTGCATTAGGACGGCCATTCCTGCTTCCACTTTGCTCAGACAAGCTTCAGAAACGGTTATTTCAGCAAACGTCCCTTTGGTTGGGTTATCTCCATATTCCACTCCTTGCACTCTGACTTCTACCAATGTATCTTTATCGTTCGGACTCTTCTTTCCGACAAAATAAGGTACTTCAACTTCTTCCTTTTCTCCTCCCGGTTTTTCAGAAAAGAAATGTGGGGCAAAAGCAAGAGATACAATCGCTCCGGGATAAACTGAAGTTTTTCCCAAAAAAGGGGTTGAGACGCTGAATCCACCGCTCGTATTGAATTCAACCCTGTCCCCATGGCAGATGGGTACTGTCTTAACTCTCGTAACCTTTCCCTGCATGAGTGTAACTGGTGCCTCTCTTCGTACTGCATTCATAAAATCACCTTTTTCATGTTCATGTTTTTTACATGCAGATCAATTTTTCTTTTATGGCGCATAATAGAGCGCCCTGACTGCTGCAAATCTTGTCGTGGATTTCGTTCTCCATTGGTCAACGATTCCGAAATAATAGGCAGATCCTTTCCACCAAACATCATTATACTCGAGGAAGTATCCGCCGCCGTATTTCTTTGCAAGAAGCCATTGCCCTGAAGCATCTCCAATATTGTGCCCGTATTCCCCGAGAAGATACGTCTTGCCTGAAGGCGGAACAGCGGTAAATTCATTGAGCAGTTCTGAGCTGTTTGCAGAAAATATATATGCGTTCGGTGCCATGATGTCGTAGCAGGGCAGATTGTTGAAATTCGCATTCTCCCCAATGTATTTTGCATACATTATTGGCCTTCTATTTTGATCTATTGTTTTCGTATAGTTGCAGAGTTTGTTGAGATATTCGTTGATATCCACATCCCATGAAAACCATTCATGATTCTGGTACAGGTTCACCTCGTTTCCAATACCCCAGACTAAGATTGAAGGCTGGTAACCGTATTTTGCGACAATCTTGTCCATTGTTTTCTTTGCCACTTCCAAATCATTGTAGTCTGTTGCGTAATTAGCGCAGTCGGAATCATTGTAATCCTCTTCCTGCACCCAATATCCCATTGTCACGTACATGTCATTCTGCATTGCATAATCAATGATTCTGTCATACGCCCAGAATGGAACGTCTCCCTGTACGAGTTCGCTGATATTGCAGTTTCCATTTCTCTGGATTGTACCATCAAGGTTCTGGTCGTGCCAAAATCCAGTTGCATAAGTTCTTATGTTGTTCACGTTCTCGTATTTCATCGTTCTCAAATCATATTCCACGACTTCCCATCCTTCTATTTTTCCGTTTTGGTTGAAATCCGGTACTGAAGAACCTACCAATGTAGTTACGTCATCGTATTCATCAGGGAAAGGCTCATGGACGTTTGGATCAGGACCTGTTCCAGAAAGCCAAGGCGCATAGGACATTCCCTTCACGGTTTTTGCAGTCCCATTGACGTACAGTTTTTTTCCTGCAATGACCACGTTGTCATTCGGATCCAGAGTAACGGATACTTTGTTTATGTCCCATGTGGCATTTTTTGCAGATATTTTAATTTTCATGCTTGTTTTTAGGAGCGAAACAGGAATCGCAAACTTCATCGATTTCGTATTACACCTGTTCCCGTAATATTTGCCATTGCAATAGTACTCATTTTTGATTCTCTTTATATATGAGCTATAATAAGCGGATTTATTGTTGATGAAGAAAATCGCGCCATTGTTATTTTTGCTTGTCCACATGCTTGTCGAATAGATTCCCTTGTTGAAATCAACGGTTACAATCGCATATTTTGCAGAATCGATTGCTTCTTGAGGAATGTTGAAACTCCATTCATGTTCTGGTGCTGAATTGTTCAATAGTACATAGCCAGGAGACGAATACATGCTTTTTTGCTGGAGCACGAGCACGTCCCAGCTTTTTCTTGTCTTGAATTCCCCATTCTGGGCGACAATTTCAATTCTGGTTGCGCCTGTTTTGTTTATCGTTACATAAAGGAGCGATGAATTGCCCGTAACTTGCTTCACCTGCGCTCCATCCACATACCATGTGAGAGTAAGCTGTTTGGAAGGTATGTCTTTGAAAAATATCTTGAAGGACAATTTCTGGCCGATGCTTGAATATACTACGTCCTGGGCTGGCCAATAGGATTTGATTGGGGGTATATTTGCTTTTATTAGGGCGTTATATTCGTTTAAAATCTGGCTTGATGTTCTTGAATAATTGTATATCTTCACTTCATCAATCATTGATTTGGAGTATCCGTACCATCCGCACCACCCAACAGTGAAGGTTTTGCTCAAATCAGGATGAAAATCTGAATAGGATATCGTCCATCCCGGAACCCCATTCACATAAGTCGTCATCTGCCCATCTTTCCACGTGTAAGCAATGAGATACCATGGATAGGGGGCTGATAAGCCTGTAGAGCTCCATGCCTGGTACATGCTCGTAGCATTATTCCGAATTTCAGTAATAACATAACCATTATTGTAAAAAATTCCCATGGAATTTGGATTCAAGCCTGAAAGGGAGGATATTCCGAAAAATCCATATGGTGGACCATATCCGGGAAGTGATTTTATCCAAAATTGGATTGTTCCTTCAGTTTCATTGTAATTATCCTGCAAAGGATAGGACACTCTAGTCGACCAGCCGCCAAAATTGAGCGCATTTCCCTTTATTCCATCAACAAATTCAGGGTCTGCCGTATTATATGCGACTCCCTGATTCGCATCAATTGTTGAAGCATTTTCAAAACTTTCGTAAAACAGCAGGCCGGATTCTGAAGAAGCAGGCAGTATTGGAGTTGAACCAGCATTATAATTCTCACCATTATAATTTTGGGGATTGATTGGATTATTCAATAAAGAATTATCTGGGTATAAAAGCGCTGAGAATAATACAACGCATCCCAAAAACAAGAACCAATTGCATAAAATTTGCCTACTCATTTGAACCCCCCTCCAAGTAAGCAAGCACACGAATGTTTATATCATGTGTGTTTTGGATAAAAAAGGTTAAATTTAAAAAATGTTCATTTATGGGAAAAAATGTGCGGAATAAAGAAAGGAAGAAATAAACAATTAAAAGATTACCTTTGGATATTAAGCCATGGACAAGAGAATGGTTTTTGCATTTCTCATAATTTCCACATTATTCATGCTGGGCTGCGTAAGCTCGCTTGACTCTTCAAAAGAAAATAAGATTGAAGTCAAAGTAGAGGGATATGATTCTGACAAAGACCCCTGCGCTTCAGGAGCAGGCTGCACATGCATGGTCTGCTTCAATGCAACCAAATCCGGATTTTTTTCGCGCGTTCTCAATTGGATCAAGACTAAGCTTGGATTTGAAAGCACCATAGTTTCTTCCATGAGAAAAGGATACTGCTATTTTGACAATGACTGCAATTATGAGAAGATAGACCAGATTTACATGAAGGACGATCCCAATACTTTTACAGCAAATTACCAAGTGAGGACTTTCATGGTTGGCCAGGGGCCTTCCTTCACTGCTTTTGATGAATCAAACACGTATTGCGACAATTCAATGACTCTTGCAGTGAAATGGCTCATTGGAAGAGGAGGAGAGACTCCGAGAATACCCAAAAACTCAAGGGCTGCATGCTATCTTGACCAGAATGTCATTCCAGTGTATCTCTATTATGTTACTGAAGTTGGTTCCACAACAAAACAAAGACCGCTCAATTCAAAAGATGTTGAGGCAATGCAATTCATCGCAATGAACCTTTCCCTTGACCCTGATGATAAAGACAAAAGCCTTGGATTCACGATAATCTCCCCTAAAATAGAATTTGAAGAAAACGAAGTGGAGAAGGTTGCCCAGCAGATTGACATGATAAAACAATACTGCCCTGATTCTATACGCACAATAAAATACAAGGACAGCGGTGGAAACAATAAAGTCGAGCAGGTGAAAACAATACAATGCGCAGTGATGGTGGTTCCAAAAAACGGAAATGAAAAAGCGCTGGATGCAATAATGCAACTCAAAAAAGACAAGATTGACATTGTTGGAATATACAACCTTCCCAAGTACAGGGCTCCTTCAGCGGATGGAAAGCAGTATTATTATTTCGTGGAAAGCGGCGAGGAAGTATTCTCGCTTGCATCCAATTATTCGAAATATGTCCTTCAGAAATATTCAAAGCCATCGCTTCTTGCCTATGTCGGAGTTCCTTATTACAAATATAGGATGACTTATGGAGACGCTGACGGGAATAAGGATCCCGTGAAGACAATGTTCACGAGAATCACATGGGAGAAGAATGAAGATTCAACTCAGAAGGAAGAGACAAAAACCGTGACATGGGATGACACAAGAACCAAAGAATATGCCCAGCAGCTTTTCAGGTACATCCCCTTGATGGCAGAATCGGGAATAATAGGGATGGCTTATTTCCAGCTTCATGATGGAGAGTATTATGCGCAAAGGGGCGCAAAAACCGGTTCGTATGAAGGCAACTACGGGCTCATGTATCTTGACAAGGACTCAAAGGAATACAAGCAGAAGAACCCCTTCTTCCATGCTTTTTTCAAAGGATGCAAGGATTATTATGGGGAAGAATTGTACAAAGAAATCTCAGCTTCTTCATCATCGGATTATAAAGAAGGGGATTTTTTCGAATACGTGAAAAATGAAGCAACCAGCACGGATTCTTCAGGAGGTTCATCAACCCCATCAACTAAGATTCCAAGCGTTCCTGAATACAAGGAAGTGAAAACTTTCTCCCAGGTTCCGCTTGTATTTTCAGGTGATGGGAAAACTTCAGACAAATGCAACATTTACGCGTCCATTGAAACTTTCAGAGAAATGTACGAAGAGCAGGTCTCCCTGAAAGGGGTGTACGAACCTCCAAAAGAGGATTATTCAACTGATGTTTCAAAACTCAGGAGGCTTTTTGGCTGCGACTACTGCCTTGGTTTTCCGCCAAAAGAATACCTTGATTTGCTTGGGGTTTTGAGCTACTGGAAACCATCTGAGAATGAAGAGCAGATGAAGAAATGCAAGGCTTGGGATTATGAGATAAGGGAGAATTCAGAAGAATGCGATTTGGATCCCCTTCTCGTGAAAGCGGTTATCGACGTTGAAAGCAGTTTCAGGCCATGCATGAGAACGTGCAATCCCTCCAAAACGAGCACTGATTCGTGCGAAGAATCAAACAAGCAGATTCCCTCGGGCTCCACAGGGTGCGCTTTCGGGCTCATGCAGCTCTATAAAACAGCAGGAGGGGACTATGATCCAATAAAAAAAGCATGGTGCTCTTCGCAGGATTTGGGGGACACTTTTGATCCTTTTAATCCCCAGCACAACATATGCTATGGCTCGCTTCATTTGTGCAACGATTATGATGCAGCGACCGAATTCCTTGAAGACGACAAAGCCCAGAAACCCGGAACGAGCACAAAAACGAACATCATTGAAATGCTTGGTTTGAGCGGGAATCCTGAGAAGTCAAAAGACAAATGGATGATAACGTTCTTTGCGCTTTCAATGTACAACAGGGGGGAGCAGGGAGCAAAGGATTTGTTCTGGGAGTACAGCGGCAAGAAGGAATGCCCAAAAGTGGGAAGCAACGATTATTGCGCGGATCCTGATGGAGACGGAATAAACGTATGCTGCACGAAGGAAGCATGCAGTGCAAACGGGATTCCAGAGCATTGCTGCACTGACATTGCGTGCTGTTCCAATCCCGGCGGGTCAACCCCCGGAGGGGATTCCAAATGCTGCGGCGCAGAAATGAAATACCCCAAATACGTTTGCAAATGCAAGGACACAGGGCAGATGGATTCCCCAAATTACCCGTGCCTTGTCATCAAGAGATTCGCGGAAATTTACGGGGACAAGGAGGATCCGGCAACTGGCTGCTGGCACAACTGCGAATTCAGGAAATTCGGATACAGCACAAGCGGAAGATGCGGAAACCTCGTAGATACTGCATTGAAATACCACGAAAACAAATGCAGTTATGGAAATGCGGGTAAGTGTACTGCGGATCAATGCCTTACGGGCTGCACAATGCAGTGCGCAAGCTTCATTCAATCAGTGTTTACATATACTGGCGGATACACTGAACCAACAGGGAATGGAGATGAAATTTGCAATGATGGCAAATCAATTGCGAGGGGCTATACTTTGGTCAATCAGGAGGACATGCAGACTGGGGACATAATCTCATGGCAATTCACTCCTAATGGGCATGCAGGGATAATCTGGATAAATGATGATGGGGATGCATATATAATCCATGAAACGAGCGGATCGTACAAAGACGCGCTTACTGGCGAAACTAGAATAGGGATGGTTGTTGTTTCAAAATTCGAAGATGTGCACGCTGGAATTCCCTTCAAAATCTGCCGGGCGCCGGAATGCAAGTGATTGTGGCTCTTTTGAACCATTTGTCCGTGTTGTTTCAGCAACAATGATAGGAATGATTTAAAAATAATTGTGGAGATAGTTAGGCATGATAGACAAGAATATTCGATACTATATGGCTTTGGGCACTATGATACTTGCTTTCATCGCATTTTTCCTTTTAATGCAAATCAGCCTGGAAGGTCTTTTTGGCGCCATAATTTATTCCCTTCTCATGATAATAATCAGCGGGGTGTTCCTCTTCTCGATTCTCTTGTATTATGAAGGGGACTGGCTCTTCCAGTTCCTAAGGGGGGACAAGCGCGCGGTGATTTATGAGAACTTTTACGAGACTCCCCCTACTGACGACTGCATTGTGAGAAGGGAGAAAAACGACTTCTACGCATCAGTGTTCATGAAAGTGAATACGAATTATTCCACCACGGAAAAAACATCCGAGGAAAATTTCCTCTACACCCAGTATTTTGAAAGGGCCCTTTCTTCAGTGAGATTCGTTTATAAAATCGCAGTGATGAATTACGTTAAGAACCTTGATTCGCTCAGGGAAAAGATCGAGAGGAAGAAAATGACGGCTCAAATCAAATTGGCAAGGTCGAGGGGCGAACCTGTGCCGGACATGAAGAAAATTGACATTTATGAAAGGGAAGTGGGAATGTGGGAGAACCAGCTTTCAAAGCTTTCAACGGGCGAAAGGCCCAGGGATGAAATGGTATACATAATGGTTTCAACAAAAGGATTCACGAGGGATGCTGCAATAGCCGTAGCGAAAGCGAATTCAAACGAGTTGAAAACGGTTTTCGAGAATTCGCTGAACATCGGCTTGGAGCACATAAAAGGAGACGAGATGAGATTGTGCTATGAATTGGCATTCATGATTCCGCCTGCTGAAGCAAGATTCCTTAGATGAGAAAAAAATGTTTTGACAAAAGAAAAAACCTGCGTTTACGCATATCAATGCGCCTGCATGGAACAAATGCGCTGCTGTACAAAATATTTGTTTGTTGTTGAAAGCAAGCGCACATAAAAAATGTTGTTTTATACATGGATGAATGGTGTTTCGTATGTGGCACATGAAGATTTCGGAAATAACAAACAAGGATCTGGCCAAAAGGCCAATAATACTCAGGCCTCCTGAGCCGCCTTCAGATATAATAATAGACGATCCTGTAGATTCCATTTACATTGGAAGGACGAAAATATTCAGCGCTCCGTTTTTCTGGAACCACATGAAACTCACCAATCCCCATATTGCAATCGTGGGAATAACCGGCTCCGGAAAAAGCTATCTTGTGAAAACGTTCCTCACAAGAGCTTCTTTTGTGTGGGGCGCAAATGCCCTCATAATCGACTGGGCCGGGGAATACAAGGACTGGGTGAAGCAGACAAACGGGAAAATCATTTCACTGGGAAAGGGCTCATCGATAAACCTTCTTGATTTGGCAAACATGAGGCCAATAGACAGGATAAAGCAGGTGATAAGAACGCTGGAGATTCTTTCCGATTTGGGGCAATACCCTGAGCAGGTGAGGCTCACGGAGCAGGCGATTGAGGAATCCTACGTGCAGGCGAATTTCAAGCTCACTGAAAAAAACCAGCTCGACTCTTTCGGGAACTCGCTCACCCCCCCAACGCTGAAGGACGTGCAGAGAATAATGGAGGAATGGCTTGCACGTGGAAAGTACGAATTCCCATTGGAGCTTGAGAACGCAATCCACAGAATCAAGCAGTTCACGAGGGAAGGAGACGATTACTTTTCCCAGCAGAGCACTGTGAGCCTTGACGAAATAACAACGAGCGGGCTTGTTGATCTGGATTTGAGCGGGCTTCCTGACGAGAATTTCAGGGCTCTTGCAGCCTTTTCCATACTGCAGTTCCTGAAGGAGAAGATGAGGATGGAGGGTTGGAAGGCAGAGAAGGGAATCAAATTGTTCGTAGTATTGGATGAAGCATGGAAAGTTTCGAGGGAAGAGAACAGCGACGCTGTAATGATCGTCAGGGAGGGAAGGAAATACCAGTTCGGGCTCATTGTCGCGAGCCAGAATCCGACCGACATAAACGAGGCAATTTTCTCAAACGTGGGGACCACCTTTATTTTAAGGGTTAAGTTTGAAAAATACTTGAACTACCTGCAGGGCTCGCTCAATTTCAGCGACTACATGAGGCAGGAGATCTCGAGATTCGGAGTGGGGCAGGCTGCGGTGAATCTGGCTTTCCAGATCTCGGGGGACTATCCTGAGACGTTTTTGATTGAGAAGATTGAGGGAGAAGAGCCCGTGCAGGAATACTTCCTTGATTTGAGGGTGTTTGTAGGCGGTGGTTTGATGACGAAGATATTCTCATTTGAAAAGACGGAGATGAGGAAAAGGCTGAGGGATTTGGGATTGAATGAAGAGCACATTGAAGAGCTCACAAAGGATTTTGAGAAAAATGATAGGCATTTAAATATTGTCAATTTCATTAGTAATCTTGAGAGGTTCGGAGTGCAGAGAATCCACATCACTTCATTCCTGAAGGAGATCGGCCTTGACGACCCCACCATAATCACGATTTTCACCCAATCCGACATGAGGAAGAGGGGGGTTGGGGAAAAAACCGACGAAGTCACCCTCTCTTGAATCATTCAGGAATGGGATCAATCCAATGAATGGGGGAATTTGGAGGAAAAACATGCCAAAAGTATGCCTTTTATGCCAGAAAGAAAAGCAGAATGGAAGCAAAATCATAGAAGACCCGGTAGTGAAAACCATCAGGTGGGCTAAGAGAAAATTGAAAATTGAAAAAGGAAATGAGATTGTGATTTGCGAAGAATGCATGGAAAATTACAAGAAGAAAAGGAAGAATTTCGAATGGAACATTCTCGCATACCTCCTCATATGCCTCGTGATCACGATTTCAATAGTTCTGATCGCGCACTCGATAAGCTCCTTTCTCATAGCGCTGATATTCTCAGCCCTTCTCATACTATTGGCAATCATTGCCTACTATGTTCCCGCAATCGAACCAAAATCAGCTGAAACAACCGCGCAACCCGAAAAAAAGAACGCATAATCCAATAAACATATGAAGAAAAATTGCGCTTTCAAAATTGAAAATAATATACAAATACTCATGAATGAAAAAAAATTTGAAAATTTATGCATGCGTGCGATTTGCGCAAGAAGAAAAAAATTTGAATTTTGGCTCATGGCTTGATAATGGTTGATTCAAGCAAGGAAAATCCGGGGGAAAGAATGGTGAAAGCAAAAGAAGCGTACAAAAGAGAGCCCTTTGTGAGGATTCTTGAATTCAGGGCGCAAAGGGAGGGCGATTTCGAAGAGATAGCTTCGCTCTTTTCACCAAGCACAATGGAAATTTCTTTCAATGAAGACGAGATTTACCTCCTGAACGTAAGAAGCAGGGACATAAACAAGAATCCCTACGTGTTCACGAGAATCACCTTAAGGGAGAAAACGATTGAGCTTGCCTTCAGCATCGTTCCGGAGATCCCGGAAGAGAAAAGGGAGGCGGAAGCTGCAATCGAGCTTCTGAACGTCCTGGCGATTCTTGAGAACAGGTTCAGGATTAATGAGAAGGACTTTTTCTCCTTTGCTTCCACGCTTCTTGAGAAAACCCAGACCCTGACTTCTGAAAAATACGATGAAGTGTATGCAAAATATGAAGCAGTTCTCGAAGAATACGCAAAGCAGCAGAAAAAAATCGAAGAGACGAACACGAAAATAGAGGAAGTCTCAAAGGCAAACATGATGCTGAAGGAAAAGAACGACGAATTGGTCCTCAGGCTGCGCGAGCTGGAGAAATACTCGGACGAAACCCTCATGCTGAAGATACAGGAATGGCTGCGCGAGCACGGAAACGAAATAAACATCGGGCATTTCTCAAAAGTGAATGAAGTCTCGGAAACAAGGGTTGAGGAGATGCTTGACAAGATGATTAAGGAAGGGTATCTGGAATGATTTTTTCAATCAATAAAAAGAACGCTTGCACCCCTTTGAAAAAGTTGAAAACAACTTTTTCAGCATTTGAGACAGAACAACCACAGATTGAAATTCTCAAATACAAGAACAAATGCTTCGCAGATTCCAACAACATTTGTTCAGCCTTTGAATTTCGATGGAGAAAACAAGGTTTTCTCCAGACTTTGACGAAGTCAAAGTTGATAGAAATTCTAAGAGAATTAAAAACAATGGCTTTTATATTTTTTCATCTCAAATACATCCGGTGGTATTGATGGAATTGAAATTCACACGGGAGCACGAATGGATTATGGTTGAAGGTGAAATCGGAACTATCGGAATCACTGATTATGCGCAGAAGACTCTTGGGGATGTTGTTTCAGTTGAACTTCCCGATATTGGGGACAAGGGATTGAAAGGAAAAAGCATTGCAATAGTGGATTCAATGAAAGCGAGCAGCGAAGTCTATTGCCCTGTCTCAGGGGAAGTCGTGCAGGTGAATGAGGCTCTCAATGACAATCCTCAGCTCGTGAACCAGTCCCCCTATGAGAAAGGATGGTTCATTAAAATCCAGCTTGAAGACAAGGACGAGCTTGCGGATTTGCTCACAAAAGAGAAATACGAAGAGTACGTGAAAAAGCTTGATTGAAATTTCTCTTCTTTTATTCATTTTATTTTGATTGGAATTTGAAGTGATTGGTACGTGTTTAGCCAAAAACAAAAAAATATGCGCACTGCCCTATTTGGGCGAAAACGAGTGATTCACGCAAGGAACGCGCACAGAAACGCTTTGTTTTATGATTCGTTGGCTTAACTGTTAAAATAATCAAGTTGGTTGGGGAGGTTTCTTATGGATTACATTCCGCATACTGAAAAAGAAGTCCAGGAAATGCTCAAGGAGATTGGGCTTGAAAGAATATCCCAGCTTTTCGAGCACGTACCGAAAAAACTGGAAAAAACCCCGGAAATTCTGGGAAACCCAAAAAGCTCATTGGATATTGAAAACTATTTTTCGCAAATCGCTTCTGAAAACAGGATTCTTTCCTGTTTTGCAGGCGCCGGGACCTATAACCATTACATCCCTCCTGCAGTAAAAGAGCTTAGCTCAAGAGCGGAATTCTACACAAGCTACACTCCCTATCAGGCAGAGATTTCTCAGGGGATTTTGGAGGCTTTTTTTGAATTCCAGACTTACATTTGCAGATTGACTGGCATGGATAGTGCGAATGCTTCAATGTATTGCGGAGGGAGCTCTTTGGCTGAAGCAGCTCTTCTTGCAGCAAGGGAGAAAAAGAACAACCGGATTCTCATTAAAACTCCGCTATATCCTGATTATGAGAGGATATTGAGAACTTACGGCTGGGCAGGGGGGGGGCTTGAAATAGAATATGGCGAAGGAAAAGGGGAGTATGCTGCAATTATTGCGCAGAACCCGGATTTTCTTGGTCGTGCAAGGGATTTGAGGGAATTCAAAGAGGAGGCGCAAAAATCCAATGGATTATTCATTAGTGTAATTGGAGATCCAACTTCCCTGGCAATTCTGGAACCTCCTGGAAAGCAGGGTGCTGATATTGTTGTGGGCGATGGGCAGGCTTTTGGGAATCCCATGGGCTTTGGAGGGCCCCATGTTGGCTTTTTTGCAGTAAAAGAAGCGCTGATAAAGAAAATGCCTGGAAGAATTGTTGGGAAAACAACTGATTCCAATGGAAAAGAAGGCTACATCCTTACTCTGCAGGCTCGTGAACAGCATATCAGAAGGGAGAGGGCTACGAGCAACATATGCTCAAACCAGGCGCTCTGCGCCCTAAATTCAACAATATATCTCTCTTTGATGGGTGAGGAAGGATTGAGAAACGTTGCAAAAGTTTCTTATGCGAGAAGCCATTATTTGGCAAAAAAATTGCAAAAAATTGGTTTTGAATTGGAAAATCCTGAATTTTATAATGAATTTTCCCTGACTTTATCCGAAAAAATCAATTCTGCAAGGAAAAAGATGCTAAAAAATGGAATTCTATTTGGAATTGATTCTGATAAGGATTTGATTGTATGCGCTACTGAGATGAATTCTAAAGAAGAAATTGACAAAGTTATTTCAATATTGGAGGGGTGCGCTTAACAAAAAAACAAAAAATGATTGCATCGCGCAATAATGACGCAACCTATATTCACCACTTCGCATTGCGCGCAAAGGACAACGCATATGCATCCTTGCGCTCGCGCATTGCATGCTCGAAAGCGCGCTGCGGAAAATGGCGAAGTTGAGTTTCATTATTGCCATACGCGCTTTGGATGCTTGAAAATGCAAATAATAATTAGGTTTTATCACGAGCAAAAACAAATATAATTGGAGGGTTTCAATGGGAATTTTCAATAGAAAGGGAAAATATTCCGGTCACATTGTTTCAGAAGAATGGGAAGAAAAGGAATGGGAGAGCCATGGCCCAATCTTCTCAAGAACCGGAACAAATCTTCCCCAGCTTTCTGAACTGCAGGTTGTCAGGCACTATGTTGCGCTTTCAAGGAAAAATTATGGCGTTGACAACAATTTCTACCCTCTTGGCTCCTGCACGATGAAATACAATCCCAAAATCAATGAGAAGGTAGCCTCTATCCCCTCCTTTTCCATACATCCCAACACTCCTGAAGAATATTCGCAGGGCAATCTGAGAATAATTCATGATTTGGAATCTCTTTTATGCGCTTTGACTGGGATGGACGGAGTCTCCCTTCAGCCTGCAGCAGGAGCGCACGGCGAATTGACTGGCCTCATGCTCATCAAAAAGCATTTTGAATGCAAGGGAAAAGAAGCAGAGAAAAGAAAGAAAATAATAATTCCTGATTCAGCGCACGGAACGAATCCGGCAAGCGCTTCATTGTGCGGTTTTGAAGTGGTGAACATTCCCTCAAAAAACGGCCTTATTGATTTGGATGAGTTGAAGGGGAAATTGGATGAAGAAACAGCAGGCGTCATGATTACGAATCCCAATACTTTGGGGATTTTTGAAGAGAAGATTGTCGAGATTGCTGATTTGGTTCATTCAAAAGGAGCGCTTCTCTATGGGGATGGAGCGAATATGAATGCAATGCTTGGGATCATAAGGCCAGGAGATTTGGGTTTTGATGTCATACATTTGAACCTGCATAAGACGTTCTCCACTCCCCACGGAGGAGGCGGGCCCGGTTCAGGGCCAGTGTGCGTGAAAAAAATACTTGAGAAATACCTTCCAATCCCGAGAGTGAAGAAAAAGAAGAATTATTATCTTGATTATGGCGAAAAGGATTCGATTGGCAAGGTGAAGACTTATTACGGGAATTTCCTCGTCTGCATAAAAGCACTCGCATACATCCTTTCTTATGGGAACAGAATCAGGGATGTGGCAGAATACGCAGTATTGAATGCAAATTACCTGAGAAGCAGGGTTTCAAAAATGAAAACTCTTCAAATCCCCTACGACAGGATATGCGCGCATGAATTCGTCGCCTCTCCTTCAAAAGAGATCCTGGACAAGGGAATCCATACGATGGATATTGCAAAAAGGCTCATCGACTATGGAGTGCACCCCCCAACGATATATTTTCCGCTCATCGTGAAGGAGGCAATAATGATTGAACCCAATGAAACCGAAGACAAGAAAACACTGGATGATTTCATTGGAATCCTTGGAAAAATCATGGATGAGGCGCTCGAGAATCCGGTTCTTCTCCATTCGGCACCCAATTGCGCTCCTGTTGGAAGGCTTGACGGAGTGAAGGCTGCAAGGGAGCCAATACTTAAAGAAGAATGAATGCTTTCAATTTGGCCCGAAGAAAAATTTCCGTCGTTAATTCCATTGGTTCTCTTGTAATAGATTCTGTTTGAAAATTTTATGCGCAAATAGAAAAGTATATATAGGGGTTCAACACATATAGTACTACGTGGGATGGCAAGACATTTAACTTCATTGCCGAAAGTAGTAATAATCTCAAACTGTTCAGAATATTTGCCCTATCCTACTTAATTTGTGTTGGAGGTGGAAGGTGTGAAAAAACCACTTTGGTATCTTGAATTGGGAATAAAAAGGAGCAGGACTGAGAGCGAAAGGTTCACTGAGATTCAGCAGACAAAGCCTGAATACGTAAATGAAGCAAAACAGCTCTGCCAGATGTCCCCTGAAGACTTGGACAAGAAGTTGAAAGAAATACTGGGTGAATAACCCTTTATTCATTTTTTCTCTTCTAGTTAAAATATCTAAAAAAATAATCATTCTAAAATTGGAATAATATTGCTAATTATATCACTTTCTTGATTTCCTTTATGTCTTTAAGAAAACTTTCCACATCATCATATGATCTGTATACTGAAGCAAACCTGATATAGGCAACCACGTCCAGGACTTTCAATTTCTGCACGATTTTCTCCCCTATCTCCCTGCTTCCTATCTCGATTTTGTCCAGATTCCTCAATTCCATCTCGATTTCATCAACAACCCTCTGGATTTGCTCCATCCCAATGGGCCTTTTTTCGCATGCTTTCACGATTCCCGTAAGAATCTTGTTCCTGTCGAAACGCTCGCGCCTGCCATCTTTTTTTATTATGACCAGATCAATCAATTCCGCCCTCTCAAAAGTGGTGAATCTCTTGGCGCATTTGAGGCATTCCCTCCTTCTTCTTATTGAAGAGAGATCCTGCGCTTCCCTCGAATCTATCACTTTCGTGTCAATGTGTCCGCAATATGGGCATTTCATTATAATACATATCAAACAAATTCTTTTAAGAGTTTCTGAATTATGGATTATGAAAAAATGAGAAATAAGGAAAAATAGAAAAAAACTGGCTTATTCAGGTTTTTTCCGCTTCCTGCTTTTGCTCTTTTTCTTCAGGAGCTTTTGCCTCTTCAACTTCGGCAGGCCTTTCCACTTCAACAACGTTCTTCACTTCGGTTTTCCTGATCTCAACTCTTCTGATAGGCCCGATTTTCTTTATTGCGCCGAAAATCCTTACTGAGAACTTCCCAAAAACGATTTCCTGGATGAGCTGGCTGAAGGGCATGTTCTCGGCTGAAGATTTGATTATGGATGCCATCCTGTTCCTTATGTCTGTTTTCGTTGGCCCGGTCAATTTCAGCTGGGAATACGCAACGGCTTTTATCCTCACATTCACGCCGTCATTTGTCTTCGAATCAATGACCATATCAATAACGTCGGTCCTTCTCCTGACAAGCGTTTTCAGATACGTTTTTGAAAGCTCCTGTCCCGTGACTTCAGTGAAGGCAGTTGTTCCCTGGATTTTTACTATCCTGAAAATGATGAAATTCTGCATCTGGCTGAAATCCTGCGTCAACTCTCCGAGTGAAATCCTTATTTTCCTGTTGATAAGCTTCCAGTCTTCATCGGAAAGAAGCGACCCGATTTCCTTTTTGTCGAATGTTTCCGGAGCCATGATAGTATACCATTTCTTTGCCTTCCACTTATCCATCACTTTTTTCTTGGCCATATTCTGCAACCTCCTTTATAGCAAAGTGCAAAATTCTTGCAAGTATTTGCAAACATTCTTTCGTTGCACTTTGCTATGTAGCTGACTGCATTATTTATGCAGTCGGCTATAAAAACATCATTTCACGAGCAATGCCGCCTGTTCTGCTTCATATTTCCATGTTCTCGGCAGCATTCCGTTTGTCCTGTAATATCTTACAAGCCTTTTGATTTTCGATTCTATCCTATTAAGTCTCGTCTTGTTGAGCGTATCTTTTTTGTTTTTCTCAAGATGCTTCCTCAGGTCCATTGCCCTCTTAATCAGGTTCAGCAAATCCTGCGGGTATTCCAGTTTTGCACCTTTCTCTTTCAATATTTTAGTAATCTGTTTTCCAGTAATGAGCTTGACTGAAGGAATCCCGTATTGGTCCCTCAAATTCAGCCCTATCATGCTCGCAGTCTGGCCTTCCTTCATCAGCTTCTCAACCAAATCCTCGACTTCTGCTGAAGAGTATTCAACCCAATCTGGAACTATCTTCGTGATTGGTTTCTCTGATTTTGCCTTTCCTTTTTTTCTCGTATGCATTCTCGCCATTCAATACACCTGCAATTTCCTTTATTTCTTTACATTTTTTTCAGATAAGCAACCATTTTCTCGAGAGATTTCCTACGATGGGACATTTTATTTTTTTCATTTTGTTTCTGCGCAAACGTAAAATTCTCTCCTTCTGGCTTGAATATGGGGTCAAAGCCAAAACCCGCCTTTCCCATACTCGCCCTTGTAATATTACCATTAGTTATGCCCCTAAATGTTTTTATTCCTTTTTTTCCATCCGCAAGGGCTGCTACCGATTCAAAATAGGCTTTTCTCTGGCTCTTTTTTGCTCCCATAAGCAATTTGAGCAGCCCTGAATTCCCAATCCTTTGAAATACGTATGCTGAAAATGCGCCGGGAAAACCTTTCAAATAAGGTATGAACAAACCCGCGTCTTCAACGAAAAGGGGCTTTTGCAATTTCCTGAATGCTTCTTTTGCCGCATGTTTTGCAACCTCCTCGCAGCTTTCGCTTCTCAACTCTTCTCCTTTGCAATCCGCCATTTTCAATTCAATCCTTCCATCCAATTCTCCAATGATTTTTTTGGCTTCCCTGAATTTATGCGTGTTTCCCGTCACGAAATACAATTCCATATTCATCTCCCTGCAAAAACGAATTAACCGTGAAATTTTATTAACACATTATAGAATATTAAATTTTATTCACAACGGCCCTGCAATGATCCTATTGTCATAGAGAAATTCTATGGCAAACATCACCATCATAAAAATCATGTAGAAAAAAATCAACACCATCCCATCGGAAGAATCGAAAAATTTCCTCGTCTCCATCCTGAAGAATACGAACATCGTAGCGAGCGCAAGGAATAGGAGAAGGACTGAAAAAACCGATATTTCCACGTAAGCGGGACTAAGAAGTAGCGACAAGCCAAGAACGAGCGTCAGATTCACCATCATGCTTCCGAAAATGTCTCCCAAAGCAAGAGAGTATTTCCCCTTCCTTACGGCAGCAGTATCCACTGCAAGCTCAGGAAGCGCTGTTCCAAGCGCGACTATTGTTGCGCCTATGAAAGTCCTTGAAAGGCTGAATACGTCAGAAAGGTAGATTGCAGAACTCACCACTATTCTGGACGCAAGGAAGAGAATAATAAAATCGATTATGAACCATGAAAAAGAATGCATGGCATCGTGCTTTGTGACTCCTTCGGAATGCAGGATATGCGGCCTTGTTTTTATCAAGACCAAAATATAAACAATGAAAGCAAGGATCAGGAAGATTCCTTCAATCCTTCCGATTCCCCGAAGGAATGCAATCGCGACTGAAAGGATAGAAAGAACGAATAGAACCCTTGCAAGCACGGGCATTTCGCTCTCGTCAACCCTTATTTTCTTTATCAGCGCGCAAATCCCAAGCACCATAGTCAATGTTATGATATTGGAGCCAATCACGTTCCCCACTGCAATCGCGCCCTCATTCAGGAATGAAGAAGTGAGCGAGACAGCAAGTTCGGACATGCTCGTGGACAATGCAATGAAAATGAAACCGAACACCGCCTCTCCTATCCTGAAATACTTGGAAAGCACGACTGCATGCTCTATTATGTGCTCGCTTGCTCGCGCAAGAAGTATCAAAGAGGCAATGAGGGTTATTCCTTCAACTAGCATAAGATTCACTTTTAGTACTACAACTGCAAAAAGGTTTTTATTTGATTGCGTGCTTAATAAAAGAACAAGGGGGTTTTAATGAATGCAAGAGTATCAAGAAAAGCGTATATTGATGGTTATGGAATAATGTCTTCAGAAAATTTTGCGAGAGTACGGGAGCGTTTTGATGCGATGGGAATGCACGTTGGCGAAATGGAAGTCGCGAATGGCATACTAGTTCCCGCATTGGGCGATTCTTTTGTTAGAAAAGCGTTCACGATGACGGATTTTCTTTATGAAGTTGAAGAAGCCTATGTTCAGAAATCATTGGAAAGAGCTCATGCTCCGGCCAAAACGCGCCTTGCATTTGGCTTGGGCGACGTAAGGTCAATGCCTGCAAAAAGGGAGGGGGAGCAGAAGCCTCAAGACGAAGCGGGCGTGAAGTGCGTCGTTGTTTTTCCAAAGAATAGGGCAGAGGGCTTGCCTTCAGTGATTGGATTTGGAGCCACTTTCAGCGGAAAAAACGGCGTTCCAGTTTTGTGCGCCGACACCCACCTCACGGACATGAGAACTGGGGCTGGTGGCGGAATTGCGGTGAAATACTTGGCAAACAAAGGTTCAAGGGTAGTGAGTTTTATTGGAGCGGGAAACCAGGCAAGGACTCAGCTCATGGCAATCGTGGAAATCGCAAAACAAACCGGAATGGCTTTGTCAGTTGTCTACGTCTGCGATCCAAATATGGAAGCAGAAGAAGAGTTCGCTAATTTAGCCCGTCAATATGGCCTCGCAGTGATTGGAAATCCCGAAGCAAGAGTTGCGGTAAAAAACGCAGACATTGTTGTCTTGACCACGCCGAGAAATGCAGGAGAAGGCGAAGGCATTGCTTATGAATGGCTAAAAGAAGGCACAACCGTCCTGGCAATTGGCGCCGACGGTGAAGGGAAGCAGGAGATGGCTCCGGACGCGCTTGAGAAGATCGTGCAAGCCGGCGGCAGAATAGTCGTTGATGACATAGAGCAGGCATCGCATAGCGGAGAATGCCACCTTCCTGTGAGGCAAGGAAGAGTGCAGGAAAACGATTTGACCGAAATCGGCGACATAATCACTCAAAAACAATTAGTCGTTGGTTACACCCATGATGACGAATTGCCTCCAGAACCGATATACGCAATGGCTAAGGGAAGAGAGAACGAGAAGCAAATCGTCGTATATGACGCAACAGGAATAGGCGTATTGGATCTTTTCGGGAATTCCCGTGCAAGAAGGAAATTTGCCGAGATGACTGCACAACTCCTTGCAGGAGGAATGGATGAAGTATTGTTGAGAGGCGCGGGAGCCCTCTAGGGATAATTAATCTCGAATCTAACTTTCTTCCACTCTTCACCCACCAAAACATCCCTTTCTATTATTATCTTTTCTTCAAAGGAAGCGCTGGAATTGCCGCATCCGAATTCCATCTCCTCAAACTTCATTCCAATGCATTCTCTTAATTCACTATTTATTGCGCTTATTTTCTCTTCGGCGCCAGTGTAATTTCCATTCTGCAAATCAGAAAAACCTCCCATGAGATTGAATACCTCGGCAGAGTCCTGGAGCTGAAGATATTTTATTGTTCCGTCATAGCTGGTGGTTTGATAGGGCAACTTGAGAAGAATCAAAGTTAAAATTAGGAATGAAAGCAGCGCTTCAAAAGAAATTGCAAATCCTTTCTTATTTTTATTTTTCAATTTGCTTTTTTGCATACGAACATCCTCTTTGGAACAATCTTGCTGGTGGAATTGTCGGCGATTAATCTGGCAATGCATTTCACGTTTTCAAGTTGAATTGAAGGAGGCAATTCACCTAAAAAAACCAGATATTTTTCTTCGTGCTTTGTGATCTCACTGTTAAAATCGTTCGAATCCATAATATATGGAGTTGTGGAATTCGCTTTTATGAGATATTCGCTTACGACGATAAGATCCCTGTTCTCCCTTCCGGCTCCCACAGAGTAGGAATAACTGTCATTCAAATAGCTCATTCCCGCAATCCCGAATACGAGAATGAACAATAAAATGAAAACCCCGATTGCAACGTCGATATTCATCATGGAATCCTCCCTTTCATGTCATCCGATAATTATCGTATCCCCGAAATATCTCCCAATCCTCGTCGAATTGCACTTTATGTAGTAGCTGTTGTTCAATGAAATCAGGGAACTCGTATATTCGTAATTACTGTGGGGGATTGTTATGCCCCAGATATTCGTCGCTGCAGTTTTGCTTATGCACGAGAAATCCCCTTCCATGCTGTTTGCAATTTTTACAAGATTCAAGGAATGCTGGAGCGCGAGAACCAAAAAAAGAAAAAACACTGAAAGGAATACCATTGCTTCCAAGCTCAATTGGCCGAATCTTTCCTTAGAAGATTTACCAGATTTTCTTATCCATTTAATTATTCTGCAGATTGACATTTGAAAAACCTTTTTCATGAATGCTGAGCCCTATGTAAACCTCTCTTCCGGAATTCCCAGGATTCATCGGATTCGTCTCAGGATCGCCGATAAAACTCCAGTCTGAATTGGAAATCTTCGCCACTTTATTGCGCAAATCCACTTCAAGAATAAATGCGCATTTTGAAAACGTTTTGTTTGACGAGGCGTCAAAATATGTCTGTGAGAAATTCCAGCACTTTTTGCAGGAAAGCAGCGTATCGTTGTCCATCATTTCAACGAGCATTCTTTTTCTCTCATTCTCGTCAACGTACCCGCAAAACATGTCGACCTCATATTCAGAATTTAATTCAAGTTTCTCTTCCAGTTTTTTCATTCTTTCAGATATCAAAATTACGTTCTCCTCCCTTGTCTCATTTTCGTTGACCGAAAGCGCCTGAATGACGGAATTCCTGAAATTCCTATCAAAATAATACTGCTTTTCCAGAAAAAGAACATGGTTAAGCGCCTTTCGCTCTTCAGAATTCTCTTCATGTATTTTCGCAATCATTATACAGAATATGCAAAAAAATGCAATCACTACCGCCAAAGTGAAAAATCCCCGTTTTTCTTTTCTTATGTCCTGAAACATATTCGCTTTTTATAGACAGCAATATATTTAAAGCTCATTTCCCATATAGTCATTCCCGAAGGTAATGGATATGCCGTTGAAGAAAACCGACAAGATATGGATGAATGGAGAATTCGTCAATTGGGATGACGCGAAAATCCACGTGCTCACTCACGCTTTGCATTATGGAAGCGGTGTGTTTGAGGGAATAAGGTGCTACAGCACCGTAAAGGGCCCAGCAATATTCAGGCTTAAAGAGCACATGGACAGGCTGATTAACAGCGGCAAAATATATTACATGAAAATACCCTACACTTCAGAAGAATTGTGCAAAGTGGCAAAGGAATTGATAAAAATAAACAAGCAGAAGGAGGGGTACATCAGGCCTATTGCCTTCTATGGGTATGGAGAAATGGGGGTGAATCCCCTGAAGAATGAGATTATAACTGCAATGGCTACGTGGAGCTGGGGCGCATATTTGGGTGAAGACGGTTTGAAAAAGGGAATTAGGTGCACGATTTCTAGCTGGAGAAGGATTGATTCCCAGATTCTCCCGCCACAAGCAAAAGCATGCGGCAATTACCTGAACTCAATACTTGCAAAAGTGGAAGCGCTCCGCGCTGGCTACGACGAAGCAATAGTTATGAACATACATGGCTACATCGCGGAAGGTTCAGGTGAGAACATATTCCTTGTGAAGAATGAGGAGATTGCAACCCCTCCATTGGAAGCAGGCATTCTTCCGGGAATCACGCGCGCTTCAGTGATCCAGATTGCAAAGGACCTTGACATGGACATCGTGGAAAGAAACATTTCACGCGAAGAGCTTTTCCTTGCGGATGAAGTGTTCCTAACAGGTACTGCTGCGGAAGTGACTCCGGTGCGCGAGATCGACGGCCGGCTCATTGGGAGAGGAGAAAGGGGAGAGACTGCGGGCAAGATACAGGAGAAATTCTTTGATATTGTGAAAGGAAAGGACGAAAGGTACAGCCTGTGGCTTGATCCGGTGGAATAGGCTCATTTTTCTCTTTTTTATTTGCTTTTTACCTCGTTTTTCGAAACATTTAAATACAACTTTCATACTTAATAATACTTGATGGCAACTGTTGATGCTGCGACCGGCGCAATTGTTGAATTTTTATGCACACGACAGACACCTCCATCGACCCCTTTTTCTTTTATTCCTCCGCAATCATTTTGGGATGCGTGGGAAAAGGCACCAACTGAGATAGACATTCTCGGTTTTTTTCTAGAGCATTGGGTATTTGATCCTGAAGGCCAAATTGTTCCTTTATTAAGACTTGTTGATTGCGAACGAATTACTGGCGAAAACATTGCGAATACGCAGGAATTCATGACAACATTATTTTCTCCAAAAGAAATTTCCGATCAGGTTCCCCAGATAGGCAGTGGTGAATGGCTGATTGTCAGATGCCCTTATGGAATCAAATTGATCTGCGTTTCAGGAGAGAATGAAGGTACGCTTTACAAAATTGAAGCTAATGCCGGAGTTGCAACGGTTACAGAAGTAGAAGGAATTGATGAAAGGCGCGAGTTGATAGGATTGAAAAAAACCGCACTCTCTGACCCGGTCGCCTTGCCAAATATCGCTCATGAACTCAGGACGGTAAATACCGGTTGCGAATTGAATGGAGACGGAAGGAAAGTGCTGGCAAAATTCCTTCTCATCCAAATTCAATTGGGGATGCTGCAAAAATTAATGAATAGAATGGATATAATCAGACATGGTCAAGTCGGAGGTTTAAAGGGTCTTATTGACGGCAGCCATCCCCAGGCATTATTGCAATTACCAGGCCAATTATGCCGAAATTTTGCGCATGCATAAGTATTTCCAATTATATTTTAGAAATTCTAAAAGAGTTTTGGATAGGTTATTTTCAATCGCTTACCATGAATTTCATTCATGTACTTTTGAATTCTCGACTCAACCAAACATTCTGTTATAAACATGAATATAAACCTTATTTGCATAAATAACCCTTTATGGCAAATAAAGAGAAATCTCGGTGGGGCAGGCTTTACGACAAGGTTCTCGGTTTTCTGGATTGGATACCTTTTTTCAATGAAAGGAAATTGATAAGGGAAGCCTTGGAGGAAATTCGCACTGCAATCATGCATTCAGGCATCCGTCTCCAATATCCCAAGGAGATATTGGATTCGTTGGGAATCACTTCTGAAGAAATAATTAAGGTTTATGAACATTTGACTAAAGGCGAGACGCCCATGATTGATGATGCACAAAGAAGATTAGTCAGGCTGAAAATGCAGGGAAAAAGAAGATTCGTGAATTATACGCTCGATTTTTTTGTCACGGCAGTCTTTATCCGCGGTTATGAAAAGGATGGCGGTAACGGGCGATTAAAAACAATGGTTCTAGATATGCCGCCTCTTGATCATGGACCGAGTATCATCGGATTTACGGCAAATGCGGAATATGGGGCCCAAAAAAGAGTTTGGATTGCAAGTGTTCTTGATGTTTTGTCTTCAAAAGCTTCTGAACTTCCGGATATAAGACAGCAATTGGAAGCATTGGAAACTGAACATATCAGAAGAATGGAAGAATATGGAGGGAAGTTGGAGGAGTGGAAAGATACTGAATGGCACGATGAATCCTGCTCAAGCTGCGAAGGAACTGGTAAAATCCATTATATGCAACTTTCCTCTCCTCAGGAAGAAGGTGATGTTCCCTGTGAGTCATGCCATGGAACCGGAACAATACCCGCTTACAAGATAAGGTCAAAAAATATGCCTTTGCCTCCTGATTCGAATTTTGTTGAGAAACAAGGGGAAAAGCTATTTGCCGAGTTCAGGGCAAGAGCGAGGCCTCTTCTTGGTGAACTACAGAAAATGGATTCACGCTTGCTGGAGCCAACTAAGTATGCTCAGGTTTTTCTGACAATCAGGAGTAGATAAGGGATTCTAAAAGAGTAATCGAACGCAATCATTTTTATATAACCCTGCATAATAAATTTATGACAAAAGTTTCCTTGGGCATTTCTAAATTGGACCTGGCTGATACCTTAGCAAAGGGAATAAAGATAAGCGATAAAAATATTAAAATTCTCATGAAACGCGTCAGAAACGGAATAGCAAGTCGCCATGGTTGTGATTAATTGTGTTATTGATACAGACCTCCTTGTTTCAAGAAGCTTCCCATCTGGACCGATGATCTGGATTTCCTTGCGCAAAGCAAAGTGAAAGTCCTATCCACAAAAGAGATTATCGAGCTTGCCAAGAAGTATTAGAATTTCTAAAAGAGTTTTGGAATTGGAAAAACGCCATTTTTTAATCCTTGGGAGACAAAAAAAGCAATTGTGATTCCATGCTGAACAGGACGTTTGATTTTACCGGAGAGCAACCTCATGATTTCTTCCACCTGATCTCAGATTCCATCAGATCATACAGAAACTTCATGGACGGGCTCTTGGAAGGGCTTGCATCAACTGAAGTGAGGATAAGGCGGAGTGCTGAACTCAAATTGAGATACATCCTCGAGATTGCCTTGAATGGAAGCGAGAGCGATAGCGGCGTTGCGCGCACTTTGCTATGCTCGCTTGCCTTTGCATCGCAAAAGTATATTCCCTTCGATACTGAAAGGATGTTGGAAGTTCCCCCTGAAGATGCAAGGAAGGCTATGGAGCTCCTGCGCTCCCAGGATCCAGATGAGAGGATCAATGGAGCAAGGGAGGTCGTCAAAACCTTTGAAACAAAGAACGCGGCTGCAACTCTCCTATCCGCTTGGTCAGTGGAAAGGGATGATGTTGTTGAGAAAGCGCTTGCGGGCGCTCTGTTTGGTGTTCTTGGCATTGAGAATCCCCTGGCAAGGGTCGTGAAGGATATGGCTCCCGAGAAAAGGAGGGTGTTTTTGGTTCCTTGTGGAGCGAAGAGGCAGACCACCATGGAAATGAGAGTTTGAACTTAAAATAAGTATTATAAATATAAATATCATCAATAACCTCTGGGTGGTGAGATGGGAATTATTGAAAGAATCGCACGCTGGATTGAAGAAAGGCGAATTGTGAGAGAATTATATAGACAGATTTATAGATTTGTTGATAAATCACCATATAGAAGGGAGCATTATGATTACCCAATAATAAATAGGATAGCAAAAACCTTGTGTCTGAGAAAAGGATTTTCAGTCACATTTTCCATTGTTGATGAAGAAGATAGGGGAGATTCTCAAATTCATATTACAACAATACCAAATCCAGATTTTGCTTCTCAATTCAATTGTTGGTGCCAGAGATTTAAAGAAATGTTGAATGATCTTGGAGAAAGTATCACTGAAAGTGATGTTTGGTGGGTAAATAACTACGGAAAACCCAATAAACGTATTGATTGGTGGGTTAAAAAAATAAATTACAGAGCACAAGAATATTCGGGTAGAATAAATCAATGGGAATCATTGCCAGAAGTGGAAGAATTAACCACAACAAAATGTCAAGAGTGCGGAGGATCTGGCGAAATTCTTGTGGAATGGAAAAATTATGATGGTTATGTATATAAAGAAGAAACTGTAACTTGTTCAACATGTGAAGGAACTGGTGAAAAACGAATTACAATAAAAAAATATAAGAAAGATTTAAAGCCAGATGAACCAGAATATTCGATTCCTCATGACACAATTCTTTTAAGAGAACATGTAAGAAATGCTCTTGGAGAAGCAAGATACCAAGAACTAGCAGCATTGGAACCCAAACCTCATGTAAAAATTGTTGCTCGAGTTTCGCAAGGAATTTGATTTATAAAAAACACCATTTCAGTACGCTCCTTTCATTTTCTGTGCTTGCCGTTTTCCCCACCCGGTTTACTGCTGCGGTATTATACAAGCTATTTGGATAGCGCAAGCTTGCTTGCGCGGGCGAAACAGCCAAAAAGAACGGAAAATCAGGTAGTGGTGTACTGTGGCGGTGTTTTGCGGGTGTTTGAAAATTGAATCCCTATTTTCAGGCATGCTTACCTGATCTACCTACAGCTGCAGGTTCAGCTCCGGGTTCATTCTTAAATTCAATCTTGACTTTGTCTCCGGGTTGCACGATTGAAAGAGCTTCAGTGGGAAGTATTTCAAAACGCTGTCTATTTGCAGTGCACGTGATCACTTGCTGTTGTATCGTATTCAAGACCGACTGTACTGTTGCTGCTCCTGCAAGGCGTTTTGCAAAAGTGGCAGTTATAATGTTTACTCTACCCCTCAACATTTCACTGAGATTCCCAAGAGGAGTATCTTTGAAATCATCTGGCTGTTGACGGGGTTTGCAAGGAAGCCTAAGAGTGAATCTGTCAGTTGCGATTTCCCGAGTCTGCGATCCATCTCTTGATTGCATAGCTCCAAGGAATTTCCCTTTCAAGGAAAATCCCCTAGTTTGCTCAGCCTGAACTTTTTGTATTTGTGCACTTCTCATTTTACCACCCTCAACCTAAAATAAACAGATTAGGATTATAAAGGTATCTCTGAGTTGAAATCCCACTCAACCACCATAGACAGGACCCCTTTCAGGTTGCTTTTTAGTTGTGGCTCCCCTTCTTAATAAGAGATCCTTCATTTCTTGTGAAACGGCCATATGATATGCTGTTTCTCCATGAGAGTCAGAAGCGTTTATGTCAGCCTTATTCTTGAGAAGCAATTCAACCATATCTATTCTGCCATGTTTTGCCGCGACATGTAAGGGCGTCTTGTCTGTATATGCATATCCGCAATATGTTGTATATGCATCAACAATTGCACCCCTATCAATCAGCAATTGAGCTAATTCCGGTGAACCCCTCCTTGTAACTATATGGAGAACAACTTCGGTATCATCATACCCAGGATAAGGGCGATTCACCGCATTCGGATTCGCTCCATGATCAAGAAGGTATTCTGCAACTTCCAATCGATCATTGGAGCATGCACACATAAGAAGACTGTGTATTTTTATAACAAAATCAGGAAGACCCATTTCTTCTATGGCAAATCTCAATATTCCGAGATTGCCTGCACAGGCCGCTGCTGCCAGCCTATCTTCCAAGGGGATTTCCGCAGCTCCCCAATAATCTGTTTTTAAAAAAGCAAAAAGATTCCTGATTGCTTCGATGGCATGTCCAGTCTGCTCTTCGCTCATCCCTGGTCTAATGGCTATACTATAGAATTTTCTATGCGTTTGTTTTATTGTTTGTTGACTAAGTGGTGTCGAACCCTGTCCGGTCCGTTGAGATACTCCCATTGCAACCATTGAGAATCACCATCTCATTCTACGCAATAAACATTTTTATCACTTTCTTGAAAAGTAGATTTCATATCAAAACTTTCAGCTCCTGTATCCAAGGGAGTTGCCAATCATGACGGCTATGGGTAGTCTTCTCGGCAGCTTTGGTCTAGGCCCTAGTTCAAATGAAGCCGATGCATGTGGGAGAAATGGAAATGAACGTGGATTTGCACGTTTGACGCTCTCAGAAAGACTTACGGCTATGAGTTCCGATTGAATGGAAACAAGATTCTGAAGCCCTTCGGAGAACAAACCTGTGAACCCGGGAGTTCTGGGTGAAATCGAGAGAGTATGTTCATTCAGCAATAAGACCTGTTTCATTCGATCAACGCGTTCTCCCATGATTGTATATGACGCAAGAGAATATTATTAACGTTTTGATAAAAGATTCTAAAACTCTTTTAGAAAAACTAAAAAGAATTGGAAATACAAAAAATCAGGCTGATGCTTCCAAACACTCTTGCGCCAGCGCGAGCTGGCCTCCAAAAACCTGAACTGCAAGATTTGCGCCTGCATTTCTTCTATCACTTAAACTCATTTTTGGAAGTTGCCTTACTATCCTGCCCCAATTTGATTGGGGATCGACAAAACCTGCTCTTCGTCTTGGCAGTTGCCTAAGGGTTGATCCATTCATGTCTTCACCTTTTTCGAATAAATCTTCTGGGCTTTGTAATATAATTTCCCTACAATGTTTCAACGCTTTACAATGCGACCAGAAAACATAAGATGCCTTTAAGGCATTTCTCGTTTATTTGTGTAAGATATTATGTGTGAATTCTAGTATATATAGTTATCGGTTGCGTATAGGAAAAGTTTTTAAAAGTATGCTTTAGTATGAATTCTAATAATGTATTGGAAATTCTAAAAGAGTTGTAATGCCAATTAATCTAAGAATGTTTTGGAAAAACTAAAATAATATGACATACGTTAAAAATTTATATATAATGGAAACAATGATTTTCAGAATTCTCCTTATTCAATGGAAAAGTAATTGTTTTTAAGTTTATGGACATTAATATAACAAATATGCCGGGGTGGCAGATCGGCTATGCGTCCGGCTGCAGTCAAAATGTGAGGGGACTCCCTTCCATTTTGGACATTACCCACCCCCTCACGCTTTATATTAGGGGGGAATCTGGAGGACCTTGAAACTGAAGGGGGGAGCAAAAATGCCAATCCCCAATGATTGGCTGGCTCAGTCCCCCCTGCGGTTCAGACACCGGAACAGGGGGGTTCAATAGGGTGAAGGCACAAGCCTGACGGATTAAAAATTCGTCAACAAACTGATGAATCGGCAACCCGATTCATCCTGCTGCCATCAGCCTGAAAGTCCCTCCCCCGGCTTTTATTTTTGTATTGCAACATGAATTCGCCAAATGCACCTGCGCGCTGTGATATGGCGCATGTGCACCACTGCAGTTGCGCATTGGAAGCGCGCTGCCGCAAAGCGAAAATGGCAAAGTTGAGTTGCAATTATGGGATTTTAAGGTGAGAAAATGAAGGTATATGTTCCCGATACGAGCGTAATTGTGGACGGAAGGATCACCGAGATGGTGAACAAGGGAAATTTGAAGGACTGCAAGATTGTAATAGCCAATGCAGTGATTGCTGAATTGGAGCATCAGGCGAATATGAACCAGGAGATTGGATTCAGCGGGCTCATTGAATTGGAGAATCTGAAGAAATTGGCTGATGATGGGAAGATTGAGATTGAATACATGGGAAAAAGACCTACGCTGATGGAGATTGAGGGCGCAAAATCAGGGATGATCGATTCAAAAATCAGGGAGGCTACAATGGACGTGCAGGGAACGCTGATAACATCAGACAGGGTTCAGCATTATGCTGCAAGAGCCACTGGAACCCCTGTTTTGTACCTCCAGCCCATAAAAACAGAGATTCCCCTTTCTTTCAGGCAGTATTTGGCTCCGGACACTACTTCCTTGCATTTCAAGGAGAACGTTCAGCCCATGGCAAAAATAGGCAGGCCCGGGGAGAGCAAGCTTGTTTCCTTGGATTCAAGGAAAATGACGAGAGAAGAGCTTCTCAACATGTCAAAAGAGATTGTTGAGGCAGCAAAAAGGAAGCAATCCTATATTGACGTAGATTCACAAGGAGCTACTGTAGTCCAAGTGGAGGATTTCAGGATTGTGATTGCGAGGCCTCCTTTTTCAGACGGAGTTGAGATTACGATAGTGCGCCCGATTGCAAAAATGCACTTGGATGGATATAATTTGAGCAAAAAACTCATAAGAAGGCTCAATGAAAGGGCTGAAGGGATTGTGATTTGCGGTGCTCCCGGAGCTGGAAAAAGCACATTCACTGCTGCGCTTGCGGAATTCTACAAGGAAAAGGGAAAAATCGTGAAAACAATGGAATCCCCAAGGGATTTGCAGGTGAGTGAAGAGATAACGCAGTATTCCCCATTGGATGGAAGCTTTGAGAAGACAAGCGACGTCCTGCTTCTTGTTAGGCCCGATTACACTATTTACGATGAGATGAGAAGAACAGAGGATTTCAGGGTTTATGCGGATATGAGGATGGCTGGAGTTGGAATGGCAGGTGTTGTTCACGCCTCCCAGCCAATTGACGCTATACAGAGATTCCTGGGAAGGGTGGAAATGGGAATCATCCCCCAAATAGTTGATACAGTGATATACATTGACAAGGGGCAGGCAACGAAAGTGTATGAGATGGATTTGGTTGTCAGGGTTCCCACTGGAATGACTGAAAGGGACCTTTCAAGGCCAGTGATTGAAGTGAAGGATTTTGAAACTGGAAGGCTTGAATACGAATTATATAAATTCGGGGAAGAAACCGTTGTTTTGAAAGTCGGGGACATCAATGATAAAAAATACGCGAGAATCAGGAAACAGCTGGAGATGTTCGTTGGGAAGAGAACGGGCGAGTTCAGGATTGAATTGGAGAATGACAAGGTGAATCTTTATGTTCCTGAAGAGAGCATACCTTGGCTGATTGGGAAAAAGGGAAAGAATGTGATGAAAATGGAGCAGGGAATTGGGATGAAAATTGACGTGAAAGTGCTTGAGGATTAAGATTATCTTTTCGTTCTTTTAAGTTTGATGAATGAGGGGGATGGAAAATTGAACATAATCAAGGAAAAAAACACAGAAGAAGCCTTTGAAGCTTCAAAAAAAGCCATTCTAAGGCAGAAAATCATAATTTATCCAACGGACACTCTCTATGGACTTGGAGTGAATGCCATTGATGAGGAGATGGTGAGGAAAATATATGAAGTGAAGGGAAGGGAATTCGACAAAAAGCTTTCGATAATTGTTTCTGATTTTGAGATGCTGAAAAGGTTCTGCATTGCGAATGAAAAACAGATGAGCATTGCAAAAAAACTACTTCCGGGTCCTTTCACTTTGATTTTCAAAATAAAATACCCCCTCCCTTTTCTTGAGGATACGATTGCAGTGAGAATCCCAAAAAGGGATTTCATCACTTATTTGGTTAGGAATCTCGGTTTTCCCATTACGGCAACGAGCGCAAACATTACAGGAGAAAAGGAGCCAACTGAAATTGACGAGATATGTGATGATGTATTTTTGGCTGCGGAAGTGGTTATTGACGGTGGAAAACTTCCCGGAAAACCCTCGACAATGATTGATTTGGTGGATTGGAAGATTGTGAGGGAAGGAGAGGGAATCGAGCTGGCGAATAAAGCGCTGGGGGAAGCATAAATCAAATTTTTTGTTTATGTAGAACATTGCTTGTTTTAATCGCAATCGATTTTTTTTAAAAAAATTAGATAAATTATTTAGGATACATGAGCCAGGCGCATTTGTATTCCTTGATCAGGCAGCCGCATTGGAAACCCACAAGCTCAGGATTATCTTCATTATAATCGCATACTGAGCTTTTGCCTTCCCATTCCGAAGGCCTGCTCGTGCACACTGCAGTCGCCTTGTTGCAACCGTAGTAGACGCTCTGGCAGTCTGAATCCCGCCTGCACGTTCCGTCTGTGCCGTCCAAAGTGTATTCCGAGTATTCCTGGTAGGTTTGTTTTTTTGAAGCGCATCCAAAACTAGCAAATAAGAAGAATGCCAGAAAAAATGCCAATACCATCTTGTTCATTGAAGCACCCATCAAATTTCTATTTTTTTCATCATTTCAAAAAATATATCTGTACGTGGGGAACTCCGCCAATGATGATTGAATCATCCCCCCCAACTAAATTCATCTCCTTCGCGCATGAGATGGTGTTTTTCCCGACCAAATTTAGCGATTTTGCGTTTTTCATTTCCCTTTTCACTTCTGGTTCTTCAGTAATTTTTCCTTTGTAGAAATTTGAATAGCTCTTCAAGTCAAGCACTCTTTTCCCTTCTTCATAAACGTTCCCCAAAAGCTCCTCGTCGCAAACTGCGAGGACTTTCCCTTCTTCGTAGAATTTCATCCAGAATCTATTTGCCATGCTCTCTCCCTATCCTATCCTTGATTTTGGAGGATTTAAAGGTTCCCTTATTCAGATGCTCATCGATTTTAAAAGAGGGGTAGCCCGTATTCATGATCTCCTGGTCATATCCGTAGACGATCAGATCCGGCTTGATTTTCTCAAGAGTTTTCCTGAAATTCTTTTCATCCCCCACAACAGCCAAATCCACGGGCTTCAAAGAGTTTATCAGGAAACTCCTCCACATCTGGGTGTGAACCGGTTTTTTCCCTTTTCTTCTTTTCACTGTGGAATCATTCGCAATAACGACTATGAGAACGTCTCCCTGCAGGGCGGCTTTTTCCAAAAAGAATACGTGGCCCGGGTGGATGATGTCGAAAACTCCACCGCAGAGTATCACTTTCAGCTGCTTTCTCGCATTCTCATCAAGATAATACCCTTCCTTCTCCTTCACAATTAGGGATGGATTTCTCGAATAATCCTGCTCATTGAGTCCTTTTGAGATCATCTTCAGATATAATGTGCGGATCACGGCTTTCATGGAAATCATTTGGCAAAAAGGAATAAAAAGAGAGCGCAACGGCTGATTTTATCATTTTGTGTAAGGATTTTTGGAAACAAGACGTTCAATAATTATTTAAATATTAATAGTATTAATATATTCGTGTTTTTTATGGGAAACTCAACTCGGGAAGCTAGACTTGCACAAGCAGTGCGAGAAGAAACTACTTCATTTCCACGAAACATTGAATCAAGTTTGCTTATATTGGACCTAATGAGAATGCCGACCGACGGAGGGCATATTTCTTCCCGTGATGTTCGTACCATCGTTGAAATAGCTGCAATTCTCATTTCTGAAAGAGGCGCCAACGTTGATTTTAGAGATGAAAATCGCTCGACTCCCTTAATAATGGCATCAAGGGATTCGCAAAAGCGCGAATTAGTTAATTTTTTTCTTAAGAATGGTGCAGATGTCAATGCTAACGACGATCAACACAGGACAGCGCTTATGCACGCTGCAATGAGAGGAGACGTTGAAATAATGAAAAGGCTTGTTTTTTATGAAGCCGATGTCAATTTGGAAGATAATAAGGGCTATACTGCTCTTCATTTCGCAGCACAATCGGGTCTAATCGAAACCACTAGATTCCTAATTGAAAATGGTGCTGATTGCACGAAAAGAACACAAGGAGGCGTTACTCCTTTGATGCTTGCATCCCGAAAACGAGATGAGAAGCTGGCGCAATTATTGGTTGAAACTTTTCCAGGAGATAAAAGGGAATACGTGAATGCTTCGACTGACGAGGGAACTACTGTTCTCATGTTTGCTGCAATAAATGATCGTTGGGGAACGATTGATAATTTAACGGCAATGGGGGCAAATCTCTTGGCAAGAGACAGCGAAGGTAATTATGCGATTTCCCATGCAGTAATACATGGAAATTATGAATCGTTTGTAGTATTGATGGCGCTCAATGGACTTCCAACAGAAGCATCGGAAAGAATAGGGCTTTTGGAGCTCGCCGATAAAAGTTCTGATCCAAGTATTTATGAAGCCCTTTATATTCAACTTTGCAATATGGGGGATATTTGAACCTGCCAACTCCGATTTCTTCAGATTCCCGCTTTTTTCACCGCAATCTGGTAGGCTTTGTAATAGAGGGGAACCATTTCTTTCCAGTCCACGAGCTTTTTCAGGGTTGCAAAAGCTTCGTCCTGCATTTTCAGAAGCTCTTTTGGCTTTAAATTGTATATCTTTTCAGTTACTTGGGCCAATTCCTCTATGTAATCGTTGTGCGGCTTCCCAAGCATCTTTATGACGTAAACTCCGCAGTCTTTTTCTATCTTGTCAATGATGTACCTTCCGAATCCAGTGGTATCCGAAGTAACAGCGATATTGTTCTTTGCGCCAGCTTCAACCGGAGTAAGCCCATAGGGCTCGTACCTGCTCGGGAACACTCCCACGTCCGTTCCTCCAATAAGGTCATAATAGGACATGGAGAGAAGCCCGTCTCCCACTCCGATATAGGTTGGATAGTAGATTACTTTCACCACGTCCTCTTCCCTGTTCAATAGCCCATTGGACATGCATGCCTTGATTATCTGGTCCTCTCCTTCGGGACATGCAAGGGAATACGCTGAAATCGGCGGATTGTCTCCGTCTTTTCTCAAGCTTTTGAGCATCTCATTCACCCTTGCAGCAACCTCGGGGGGTGAATCCGCGATTCTTTCCCTCAGTTTTGCGGACGATGTTATTCTGTATACGTCCAGCATTTCCTCTATTTTTTTGTAAAGAAGGGAATTCGCGATTATGAATGGTTTTGGGCCGAGAATGTTCGATGGAGCGAATATGAAGTTATAGATGTTTTTTGATTTTCCCTTGAGCCTCTCGTTGAGCCTTCCAAGCGCTTCAATGTAAACGTCAAATCCCTTGTTCGTGTATTCGTATCTCCCTGAAATGTATGTGATAATGGGTTCTTTGAGGTTCGTGTGGTAATAGGGGGTGAAATATGCGTGAAGGAAGTGGAGGAGTTCCTGTCTCGCAAACTCCTTTGACCTGTCCCTTTCCTGCGCTTTCTTTTCAAATAATGCAAAATCAAATCCGTTCAGGGTTATTACGTCGGGCTTTTTCCCCAGTATGTACTGGCACTCAAGCCCCACTGTTTCGCTCACCGTAGTGAACGCATCCGCATTGTGCGCGCATGCGACTTCCATGAAATGCTTTGAAGCGACTGCGTATTTTGAAGCCTCCTGCTTGTCAAGCACCCTTCCTCCTGAATTGTATGCTTCAAGAATGGGATCCCTTCCGGAATAGCTCAGCGTTCTTCCCAAAGTTGTTGCGTGGGTTGTGAAAACAGTAGCTATCTTCACTTTTTTTGCCTTGCAGTAGCACAATCCAGCGCCTGAAAGCCATTCGTGGAACTGCCCTACCACTTCTTTTCCCTTGAATTCATCGAGATTCATGAGTTTTTCAATTAGCATTCCCACTGCATAGGACCAGACTGCTGCCTCCGTGAAATCGCTCGTGTCCCCCAGTGAATCAATCTGGAAATTCTGCCAGAGGAATCCTTTTATGTAATTGGCCATTATGTCCCCGTCCACTCCTCTTGCAAAAAGCCTTCCAACATCCAGATAGATTATCCTTGCATCGTTTCCCTTCACCCATCTCCCGTATCTTGCAATCACTCCTTCGCTTTCAAGCTCTCTGAAGATTTTCTTGAAATTTTCCGGAGGCTCCTCTTCCTTGAATTCGTGCTTGATTTTGTTAATATCCTGAAAATAGCTTATGAGAATGTAATTGTCGCCCCATTTTTCCTTGAAAAAAGCGCTTTTTGACCGAAGGACTGTATAAATCCCGCCGATTTTTCTTCCGCCTTCAGTGGATACTTCGAATACCGCATCAACCATCTTATCACCATCGTTGCATTATATTCACAAAGAATAATATCAGAATAATTTGAATTGAAGGTTATATAAAACTTTCTTTATGCTTATCGTTTAAATCATTGCATTTTTATCGGAATGTTTATATTTTTTCAAAACTGCAAAAAAACTTGTGAGTTTGCGAAATGCGCGGAAAGATAAGCTCAAAATTGGTTTAGATAAGGTTCCGTTTCAATACGTTCTCCATTATTGCCAGCGGCGCAGGCATTCCAGTGAAAAGTTCGAATGCTTTTGCGGCCTGGTGAAGGAGCATCCCCTCTCCTGTGATTATTTTCGCATTTTTCTTTTCGCATTCTTCAAGAAGCTTTGTTTTCAAAGGCGAGTAAACCACGTCAAAAACGCAGGCTTTTTCATTGACGTATTTATCAATTAGATTTGCTTCGATTGGGGATTTTGCCTCATCCATTCCAATGGAAGTTGAATTGATAATCAAATCTGGGGATTTTGAAAGCTCTTCCTCCAATTTCTCAAAACCAACCCCCTTCAAAATTATGTTTTTTTCATTGCATTCCTTTTCCCAGAGTTTCAAAAATTCAGCAAGCCTTTCCAGATTCCTGTTTGCAACTGCGATTTCCGCTGCGCCTGAAGAGATTAAAGCATACATTATCGCCCTTGCAGCTCCGCCTGCGCCAAGCAGGAGGACTTTTTTGCCTTTGATTCTCTCCTCGCCGACTGCCTGCATGAATCCGTAAACGTCAGTGTTGTACCCTTTCAATTTCCTCTTTTCCCTTATGATTGTGTTGCACGCATTGATTTTTTTTGCTTCTTCGGAAATCTCATCCAGATACTGCAAAACTTCAACCTTATGGGGGATTGTGACGTTCATTCCCGAAATTTCAAGCGCTTTCATTGCTTTCATCCATTCCGCCAATTCTTCCTTTTGGATTCTCAACGCAGCGTATCTCCCGTCATATTTCGTTCCAAGGAATGCGTGGTTGTAAAGAACCGGAGAAAGGCTGTGGGAGATTGGGTCTCCAATGATGGCGAAGATTTTCGTATTTTCAGTGGGTTTCTTCATTTTCCCCCCATAAAATTTCCTCATTTCCATAACGTCAATCTGGCCTGAAGCAGTGGAGTTTTTTCCCATTGAAGCGAAAGTGAAACACGCACCCATTAAAGGGGAAAGGACTCGCGAGAGGGCACCCTTCTCTCCCATGCAGAAGCATACGAGGTTCTTTTCCTTGTTCCTCTGGATGAATTTCAAAACTTCGATGTTGTTGCTGAATGATTCCGCAGTGCTTACGATTTTGCAAATGTCTGCTCCCAAATCCAGCTGCTCTTTGAGTATTGATTCGAGTTTGCCCTTCCCCATTGGTTTTTTTGAATGCTCTGAAACAATCATGCCTTTCCTCCCTTTGATTGTGCAGCTCCGCGCAGCCTCCATTTCCAGATCAACGTAATCCGCGAATTCGCTTGCTTTCTTCAGGAGGGCTATCCTCTCGATTTCCCTCCCCTCAAACCTTCCCAGATCCTTTTTTGATCTGCAGGTTGCAATCGTGATCTTCCCGGCCACTTTCATTCTCGTGAATTTGAAATCTGAAAAATAGTCCAGCCTGAATTCTATTGCGTCGGCAAGCTTTTTCGCCAATTCGTAATTCCTTTCCCAGATCTCTTTTTTGTTTCCAATCAAAGGAACTGCAATCATTTCATGCACCGTTTTATTATTCAAATAAACAACTTATTCAAAAACCCAGTCGACTTTTATGCGATTGTATTTCGAACTTTTGCATTTTCCTTTTAAAGGATAAACAATAAATATGCAATAGATTGAATAATATAGGTGATATTTTGTATCCGACTTTGAAAGAATACATGGATTTGACAGAATACGAGCTTACTGAAATGCAGAGAAAGATTTTCTTAGTGCTTTACGGAGGTTCGGGGCTCATCATTCCTTTGCTATTGCAGAATCCCCAGTTTCTGGTTGGAAGCTTTGTGAACATGCTTCTCGTAGCTTCCGCGTTTAAACTGGATTTCAAGAACATACTTCCAGTCATAATTCTTCCCAGCATTGGAGTAGTGCTTGGTGGTGCATTGTTTGGGAATTTCACACCTGCACTCCTTCTGATGGTTCCATTCATATGGATTGGGAATTCAATTCTCGTTCTTTCCATCAAATACCTTAAGATTGCGAAAAAAATGAATTTTGCCCTTGCGCTTCTTGGGGGCTCTTGTGCAAAAGCTGGTTTTCTCTTCGCATGTGCCTTCCTGTTGAATTCAATAGGTGCGGTTCCTGCAATGTTTCTTTCTGCAATGGGAATAATCCAATTAGTGACTGCAATAATCGGGGGAAGCGCAGCATTCGGAGTGAATAAATTCTTGAAATAGGCGATTCAAGCGAATATTTTCAATTATTATTCCTCTTTTCCTGAAATGATATGTGCAATTGCAGCCATTCTATCAACTATCGTTTCAAGAGTCGGATCTTTCATCATAAATGGCAATCCAACAAGACCAGTCATTACATGCGCTGCAATGGAAACCGGAAGCCCTCCCAAGAAATAAGCATACGCAAAAACCATGCTATAGATGAAATAGGGGGCGACGTCCCCCTATGACCCCCTACGCGCTCGCCCTCCCTCGGCGGGCGAAACCCGCCGTATCCGAGGGCTCGCGATTCAGGAAAAATCCG
>Ga0315294_10000036_pt1 | contig 134623 bp, 96 predicted proteins | sample YL17G13_40_MG_FD_203626 | JGI IMG/M metagenome (GOLD analysis project Ga0315294, IMG submission 203626) | Sediment microbial communities from Yellowstone Lake, YNP, Wyoming, USA - YL17G13_40 | ecosystem: Environmental > Aquatic > Freshwater > Lake > Sediment | place: USA: Wyoming | collected...
CGCTTGGATTCCCATAAGAAGAAGTTGATCCGCCCGCGCCTCAAGCGCAGGCACTTGCTCACCTGAGGACAAGAAAGTGTTACCTATGTCCTCGGTCTATATCGTTACCTATGTATCGGTCCGTACATCACCCCTGCCCTCTCCCGGGGGGAGAGGGAGTGTGAAATCAGGAGGGGAGAGGGAGTAGGGGCACATGGACATGCGCCCGCCGACCTATTCCGCGGGAAAGATGACGTGGAAGCGGACGCCGGTGAGGGCGTCAATGAGCAGCCACAGTCCGGCGGTGGCGAACTCGCCCACCACCAGGCCGATGAAGAAGGGCCGGGCCCGGCGGTAGAGGCGCAGGCCGCCCGCCCACAGGAAGGTCACGTTGAGCAGCCAGCCCACGAGGACGGAGAACCACAGGTGGCCCATGGTCCAGGTGCTGCCGAAGAGGTAGCCCAGGGGGCTGAGGCGCCACCACAGGTAGTTCTTGTTCATGAATACCAGCAGGGCCATGAAGAGGCCGCCGCAGCCCATGGTGCCGATGCCGAAGGCGCTCACCTGCATGGGGTCCTTGAGGGTGTCGAGCACGTCATTGTAGGGCCACTGGGCGGCGTCCTCGGTGTACCAGCGGTCGAGGGTGAGGGCGCCGTGCTGGTAGGTGGTGGTGAGGCCGGCATAGAGGCCGACGCCGATGGCGGTGACGACGGCCAGGCTGCTGGCGGCGAGCAGGTGCTTGCCGCGGATGCCCAGGCTGTGGCCGATCTTCATGCTGTCCATGAGGAAGGGCATGGTGATCGCCCGCTGGTCAAACATGAAGATCATCTGCTGCATGCCCAGCACGGTGAGGGAGGTGGCGCCCACGGCGGCGCTGCCGAAGGAGCTGCTGATCACGTCGTAGGGCAGCCAGTTGGCCTCCACCCACAGGTTGCCGCCGGCGTTCACCACCCGGGTCAGCCCCAGGACCATGGCATAGAAGAGGAAAATCCCCAGCAGGGCAAAGAAGAAGCTCATGCCCGCCGCCACTCCCCACAGCCCCAGGCCCAGGGTGCAGGCGATAAAGCCTACCAGCGCCCAGAAGCCGGGCAGGGGATCGCCCGCCGGGTCATTAGGCCCGGCGCGCAGGGTGCGCACCGCCCGCGCCAGGTGCGGCCGGGCCCCCCAGAAGATGACGAACGACATCACCAGGAAGCCGCCGATCTCCTGGCAGCGCAGCACCGTGCCTTGGTTGAAGCCGCCGATGGGGCCGCCCGCCTCGTTGAAGCCGATGGCGTAGAGAAACAGCTTTTGCAGCCTGCTGAACCAGAAGAAGACCCACAGGCTGGCGGCCACGTCCTGGCTGAGCAGGAAGGTGACGGCGATCACGCAGGGATAGATGAAGATGCTGATGTCGTTCCAGGCCAGCCAGGGGCGGGTGACCAGCTTCTCGCCGATGCGGATATTGGCCATTCTGATTTCGGGGATAGCCGGGAGATAGCGGTGCAGGCCGGCGATGGAGTCGAAGAGGGCGATCAGGATGACGGCGATCCAGAGCATCTTGCTGCCCAGCACGCCGCTGGAGAAGGAGGGCTTTTCCTCCCGGCCCAGGATTTCCAGGGGAATCTGGGCCAGGGGGAAGGTGAGGCGCTCGTTTTCGATCCACTGGCGCCGCAGCAGCACCCCCAGGCACAGGAACGACCCGATAAGCAGCAAGGCGAACAGGCTCCAGGCGGCCAGCGGCACCAGCCAGGCCCCCCAGGGGAGGTGCTGGCCAGCGGGCAGGCCTTCGTAGAACCACTTGATGGCCTGCTGGTCGGTGGGGCCGATCCAGGAGGGCAAGCGGTGGTGGAAGTAGTCGGCGTACTTGTTTTCATCGGAGGTGTAGTAGCGGAAGCCGGTGATCACCGGCAGCACGTAGAGCACAAAGCCGGCCGAGGGCAGCGGGGAGGCCACCAGCACCATGATGTAGATGATGGCCAGCTCCCGGATCCCCAGCGCCCAGCGGGGGACCAGGCGGCCGAGCAGGCCGTTGCCCACCGTCACCAGCAGCAGCAGGGTGACCAGGGCGCTGATGGGCAGGTGGTTAAAGGCGAGCTTGGAGCCCTGCACATACAGGTCGGTGTACGGGCCGACGAGGGCAAAAATGGTGACCAGGCAAAGGCCTATCAGCAGTGCGCGCAGGGTCATCGGCCAGTCCTGTGGGGCATCCCCAGGGGTGGGCACCTGATTCGGCGGGCCCAGAGCCGTGACCTGCCCGGGAGGCAGGCAAGAGGAGACGGCAGGCGGCGGCAGAAACATGCCAGGGGACCAAGCCAAAGGGAAAGGGGATAGCGATGCGGCTCTACCTGCACCTGCTGTTTGTGATTTGCCTGCTGGCCCTGGTGGCGGCAGGCGCGCAGGCCGCGACCAACCCGCTGGAGCTGGCCGGCAAGCTGCAGAGCACCTGGCAGGCGCTGAGCCTGCCCGTTAGCGAGTGGCGGTTCAAGCTGGCGGCCGGGGTGGCCGAGGGTGCCGCGCCCGGGCTGGATGACAGCGGCTGGGAGCGGGTGGCACCGGGCCACAAGTGGTCGGGCGATCGCGCCCGCGCCTGGTACCGCACCACCATCGTGGTGCCGGAGCGGGTGGCCGGCTTCCCGGTGGGCGCGGGCGACGTCAGCATCGCCCTGGACGTGGACGACGAGGGCGAAACCTATGTCAACGGGAAGCTGGTGCAGCGCTTCGACAGCGACCAGGGGGTGGCCATCATCGCCCGCCAGGTGCGGCCGGGGGAGAAGCTGGCGGTAGCGGTGCGGGTGACCAACCAGTTCGGGGAGGCGGGACTGAAGAAAGCGAGTGTGAGCTACGAGAGCCTGCGCCCGCTTTGGCGGCAGCTGGGCGGCTTCCTGGGCAGCATGCAGCTGCTGTGGGAGGTGGGCAACAAGGAAAAGCGCGCCGACTGGCTGGCGGCGGCCGCCCGAGCGATGGCGGAGGTGGACGAGGCGGCACTGGCGGCAGGCGACACGGAGGCCTTTCAGGCCTCCCTGGGGCGGGCAGGGAAGCAGCTGGCGGAGCTGGACCGGGAGCTGAAGCAGTACACGGTGTACCTCACCGGCAACAGCCACATTGACCTGGCCTGGGAGTGGCCCTGGCGGGAGACGGTGGACGTGTGCCGGCGCACCTTTGGCTCGGTGCTGGACCAGATGGAGGAGTATCCGGGGGTGGTGTTTGCGCAGGGCCAGGCGGCGATGTACGAGTGGATGGAGCAGCGGTACCCGGAGCTGTTTGCGCGCATCCGGCAGGCGGTGGCGGCCGGGCGCTGGGAGATCGTGGGGGGCATGTGGACGGAGCCGGACTGCAACCTGCCGGGCGGGGAGTCGCTGGTGCGCCAGCTGCTCTTGGGCAAGCGCTACTTCATGGAGAAGTTCGGGGTGGAGCCCACCATCGGCTGGAACCTGGACACCTTTGGCTTCTGCGCCACCCTGCCCCAGATCTACCGCAAGAGCGGCATGGATTTCTTCGTCAGCTACAAGCTCACCTGGAACGACACCACCAAGTTCCCGCACGAGCTGTTCTGGTGGGAGGGGCCGGATGGGAGCCGGCTGCTCTCCTTCGTGCCCGCGGTGGAGGTGGACGGGGCCGCCCTGCTGCTCCCCTTCCAGGCGGTGCGCACCATGGAGGCGAAGACCGGCCTGAAGGCCGTGGGCCTGGCCTACGGCATGGGTGACCACGGCGGCGGCCCCACCCGGGAGCTGCTGGAGCTGATCCGGATGGCGCAGGAGATGCCAGCCTACCCGCGGGTGGAGCAGGCGCCGGCGCGCAAGTTCGCAGAGGCGGTCAGGAACGCGCCGGGGCTGCCTACCTGGAAGGACGAGCTGTACCTGGAGTATCACCGGGGGGTGTACACCACGATGGGCCAGGTAAAGCTGCTCAACCGGCGCACCGAGCAGATGCTGCACGACGCCGAGCTGTTCTCGGCCTGGGCGCACCTGCAGGGGGCGCCCTACCCGGCGGCGGGGCTGGAGCGGGCCTGGAAGCTGGCCCTGGCCAACCAGATGCACGACATCCTCCCCGGCACCGGCTATGCGGAGGTCTATGACGACGCCCGGGCCGACTACCAGGAGGCGCTGCACCTGGCCGGGGACGCCCGCACCCAGGCCCTGCGGGAGCTGGTGAGCACCCTGGACACCAGCGGGGAGGGAGTGCCGGTGGTGGTCTTCAACTCCCTGCCCTGGGCGCGCTCGGGCGTAGTGGAGTTGGACCTGGGCGACCGGGTGCCCGAGGGCCCGGTGACCGTGGTGGACGCCGAGGGCAGGTCACTGCCCTGGCAGTGGAGCGGCGGACGCCTGGTGGCGCTGGTGGAAAACGTGCCGGCCTGCGGCTACCTGCTGTGCCGGGTGCGGACGGGCGGCACCCCGGCAGCGGGCAGCCTGAAGGCAGCGGGGAACGTGATCGAGAGCGACCTGTTCCGGGTGGAGGTGGACCCGGCCACCGGCTGGATCAGCCGGGTGTTTGACAAGCGCGCCCCGCGGGAGCTGCTGGCCCCGGGGCAGGCGGTCACCCTGCAGGCATTCACGGATAAGCCCAAGAGCTACCCGGCCTGGAATATTGATGCTGACTACGGGGACCACCCGCTGCAGTTTGCGCCAGGGGCCAAGATCGAGGTGCTGGAGCAGGGACCAGTGCGGGCGGCGCTGCGGATCACCAAGTCGCTGGGCAAGAGCACGGTGCGTACCGACCTCACCCTGTGTGCCGGCGTGCCCCGGGTTGACCTGCGCACGCACGTGGACTGGCAGGAGGAGCAGGTGCTGCTGAAGGCGGCGGTGCCGGCGGCGCGGGAAGGGGGGAAGGCGACCTACGAGATTCCTTACGGCGCCATCGAGCGCACCACGCATCCCCAGACCCCGGCCGAGCAGGCCAAGTTCGAGGTGCCAGCGCAGCAGTGGGCCGACCTGTCGGGCGAGGGGTGGGGGCTGTCGCTGCTCAATGACTGCAAGTACGGCTATGACATCAAGGGCAACCTGATGCGGCTGTCGCTGCTGCGCGCCCAGCTCACCCGGGAGCAGCCGGGGGTGGCGATTGACCGAGGCGAGCAGGAGTTCACCTATTCCCTGTACCCGCACCAGGGCGACTGGCGGCAGGGCGGCACGGTGCGGGCGGCCCGGGAGCTGAACTACCCCCTGGTGGCCCTGGTGACCCGCTCCCGCCCCGCCCGGGCGGTGCCGGCGGCCCCGGCCCGGGCCTCCCTGCTGGCGGTGGAGCCGGCGAATATCATGGTGGAGGCGGTGAAGCTGGCCGAGGGGTCGCAGGACTGGATCATCCGTTGGTACGAGACCGCGGGCAAGGAAACCCTGGCCCGCCTCACCCTGCCTCTGACGCCTGCCCAGGTGGTGGAAACCGACCTCCTGGAGCGGGAAATCGGCCCCGTGGCCCTCAAAGGCCGGCAGGTGGAGCTGCGCACCGGGCCGTACGAGATCAAGACCATACGCATCAAGCTGCCGTAGGCAGCGGGAGGCAGGAGTGGAGGGACCCCGGCCCATCCAGCCCGAGGAATACGAGGCCACCATGCGCCTGGTGAATGCGGTTTTTCATTCGCCCCACGGGATGGCGCAGGCACTGCCGCTGATGTTCGGGCCCGCCAACCAGCACCACCTGTGGGTGGTGATTGAGGACGGCCAGCCGGTCAGCCACATCGGGCTCACCGTGAAGCCGGCGGTGCTGGGGGGCGTGCAGGTGCTGGTGGCCGGCCTGGGGGCGGTGGGCACCCACCCCGAGTACCGGGGCCGGGGCTATGCCAGCCTGCTGCTGCAGGCGGTGTTTGACCAGGCGGAGCGGGAAGGGGCCGACCTGGCCATGATCAGCGGCGGGCGGGGGCTCTACCGGCGGGTGGGCTGCGCCAAGCTGGGGCGGGTGCATCCCGGCGCCTTCTCCTCCTCGGAGCTGCTCGGGCCAGCGGTGGCTGTCAAGCCCTACCAGGGCGATGCCGCGCCTTTCGCCACCCTGGCGGCGGGGGAGCCGGTACGCTGGATGCGGGACCGGGCGGACTGGGAGCTGCTGCTGGGCCAGAACCCGCTCGCCAGGTACCGGTGGATCCGCTGCTACGTGGAGGCGGAGGGGCAGCCGGTGGCGTACGTGGTGCTCAAGCACTACCAGGAATCGGGCAAGGCGTTCTTTACCGAGTGGGCGGGGGACCGGCTGGCGGCCCTGGGAGCGGTGCGGCGCATCGGTGAGGAGCGGGGCATCAGCCAGGTCATGGCGGGGGTGGCCCATCACGACCAGCAGATGCTGGCGGCACTTTTCGGCGAGGCCGTGCCCGCGGCGCAGGGGGACGGCATGACGGCCAAGGTGCTCAACCTGCCCCGGCTGCTGGAGAAGCTGCCCGGGCGGCCGGCGGGGCTGGCCTGCGGGGGCGACCGCGAGCGCTGGGTGCTGCGCCTGGGCGAGGAGGAGCTGGTGCTGGAGGGCGAGGCGCCCTGCTGGCTGGTGTGGGGGCAGGTGGAGGCGGAGGGCGACTACCTGCCGCCGCCAGGGCCGCTGCGCACGGCCCTGCAGCAGTTGTTCCCCCTGCCCCGGCTCTGCTATGGGCTCAACTACGTCTGAGCGCCGGCGATCTCCCGCGCCACCTGGCGGCGGATCTGCAGCAGCTGGGCCGGGTCGCGGTCATAGTCGGTGATGGTACGCAGGAGCTGGCGGCCCAGGGCCTGGGCGCGGGCCTCTCCCCGGCGGGCAGCCAGCAGCTTGAAGTACTCGTAGTCCTCCAGGCCGTCCCGCATCGCCTCCCAGCGCAAGCTGCCCCGGGGCCCCCGCTGGCCGGGATAGATGATCCACTCGTCGCCGGGGGAGAAGGCGCCGAGCTCCAGGTTCCACCAGTTCAGGCCCCAGTGCAGGTAGCCGGTGGCCCCGTACAGGTAGTTGATCCAGTGCAGCAGGCGGGGCTTGAGCAGGGGGAAGTCCATCAGGCGGTTGGGATACTTTCCCTGCGGCACCCAGGCGGTGTAGAACCAGAGCTCGCACTCGCCCTGCTGCTGGGCCTGGTGCAGGCTGGGGTAGGACTCGTCGAAGAAGTTGAGCTGGGGCACCCACACCTCCAGGTCGCCGGGCAGGCCGGGGACATGAATAGCGTCTATGCGCCGCAGCTCGGGGGCGGCGGCATGCACCCGGCGGGAGGCGGCGAGCCAGGTCTCCACGTTCTTGGGGATGGGCTCATCTGCAATGTGGATCATGCTCTTTTCCAGCCAGCCCTGCTCCTTGAGGTGGCGCACCAGGAGGGGCAGGAACTGCTCCACCTCGACCTCCCGGCGCTCGCCCGTGGCGCGCACCAGGGCCGGCCGGCGGCTGAGGATGAACTGCGCCTCCCAGTCGCCGGTTTCCCGGCCGCCCAGGTGCATGATTTCCAGGCGCTCGGCCACCCCTGCGGACTCAAACAGGCGCACCCAGCGGTCGAAGCGGGAGAAGTCGCAGGTGATGCTGCCGTCGGCCTCGAGGTAGATATCGGCCAGCTCGGGGGGGACCATCACCACGTTCTGGCGGTGGGCCGCCATATCCCGAGCGTAGGCGCCCAGCAAGCGCCAGAAGGGCTCGCTGTAGAGGGCCACCTGGTGAGCGGTGGCGATGGCGTCGCGGTTGAACCAGTTGGTGACGTAGAGGGTGGGCTGCTCCGGCAGGTTGAAGGGGAGCACCTCCACCGCCAGGGGCACCTGCAGGCGGCGCCCCTGGGCGTGCAGCGTAACCGCGCCCCGGTAGCTGCCAGCAGGGGTATCCCGGGGCACGTGCACGGTCACCAGCAGGGGCTGATTCTCGCCGCGCGAGGCGGGCAGCGCCCGCTCCTCCCGCAGGTCATCGGGAAACCAGGCGGGGGCCCGGCGGGTGAGCTCCTGGGGCGGGGCGGCCTTGGAGTTTTCCTTCACCCACTGGTAGCCCACAAAGCGGCACTGCACCCGGGAGGAGGGGAGGGTGCCGCCGGGGCCAACCAGGGCGCTGGCGGTGGCCTGGACCGCCTCCAGGTCCCGCGCGGGCACAATCACCACCTGGGCTGACTCGTATTCCCCCCCGGCTGCCAGCAGGGCGATCTCCCGCGCCGGGTGGGCAGGGGCGGCGGTGTCCTTGAAGACCGTGTGCAGGGAATGGGTGACCCAGGCGTCAAAGGGCGCTCTTTCCTGGGCGGGCATGCCGATGCTTACCTCCAATCCAGCGTGCGTGCCCCGACGGTCGGTGATCACCCAGATGGCGGCGCCGGTGTAGGGGTCACGGGAGCCGGCCCAGGACGCGCCAGCGGTGGCCAGGGCCAGCAGGACGAGGACGGTGAGCGTGAGCCTCATGGCCATGGTCTTCTCCACGCCGGGCCGCGGCCCTGCCGGGCCGGGCAGGGGCCGGGCAAGAGGAGAGCGGGATTTCTCGGTCGGGCGCCAGCGGCGCCGCTGCTCGAAATGACAGGCGGGGCAGGAGGCAAGCTCCTGCCCCACGGGGGCGCGACCCTCACCCAGGGGGAGAGGGAGTAGGGGCGCGGGGAGAGGGAGCAGGAGGCGGGCGCATATCCATGCGCCTACCGGCTGAGGGCCTGGATGAAGGGCTCCACATCAAAGACGAAGCCAAAGGCCAGGGCCACCCGCCACAGCCCCAGCTCCTTGCACAGCTCCTGGCGAGCGGTTTCCTTGTTTTCCACGGCGGTGACCGCCTGGCGCAGGGCCGAGCACAGGAACCCGCGCTGGCTCATATCGTGCATGCCGCCGGGAGAGAGCAGCAGGCACCAGTTGATGGCAAAGCCGGCGTAAACCAGGTGGTTGACGCCGGCAGCCCGGCAAAGGGCGAAGAGCTGGTGGCCGTTCTCGGCGATGCCTTCCTCGCCCTGGGGGCGGGCCTGGGGAGGGAAGTCCACCGCGGCAAAGCCCCGGTTCACGTCCTGCTCGTTGTGCTTGCCCACAAACACCCGCTCTGCCCGGAACTGGCGCAGGCGGTCCAGGGTGGGGTCGGCAGGGATCTGCTCTGGCGGGGCGGGGGCGGGGCCGGCCAGGTTCAGGGCCCGCTGGTAGCCGGGGTATTGCCGGTAGTAGTCGCCGCCACCCACCACGTGAAACAGGGGCAGGGGGGAGCGACGCACGGCGGCCAGCAAGGGCGGGAAGACGGTGCGGCAGATCTCCTGGGCGCGGGGCATGTACTCCACCGCCCGGTGCCAGCCGGGGTACTGCTGCCGGGTGCCGCAGTCCCAGGCGTGCATCACCACCAAGCCGGTATGTTGGTCCGAAATCTCGATCTCCCCCTGCTGCCAGCCGCGGTAGCCCTCGCCCGGCACCTCCAGGGAGAAGTCGGCGTCGAACTGCTGGTAGTAGTGGGCGGGGAGCCGGATGACGCCCATGGCTACTCCCTTCCGGTGGCTTCCCAGAGCGTGTAGGGGCCGTAGCGGCCCACCTGGCGGTAGCCCTGCGCCGGCCGCTGGTAGTCCTGGCCGCGCAGGGAAACCAGGTAGCGGGTGGCAGGCTGGCCCCCGGAATTGTAGATGGCGGTGCGCCGGTGGGCGGCGAAAGGCAGCACGTCGTAGGGCGCCGCCACCTCCGCCCCGGCGGGCAGGCGGGCCAGCAGCCGGGTGCGCGCCGCCGCCTGGCCGGGATCCAGGTGCTTCAGGGTGGCAGGCACCATGGGCAGGGTGGCGGTGGCGGCAAAAAGCAAGGAGGCGGCCAGGGCCGCGCCCAGCACGCGGCGGCTCCAGCCCCAGCGGCGCCCTGCCCCAGCCAGCGCCCCCACCAGGCCCAGCCACAGGGCGGCGCTGATGAGCGCCGTGTAGTGGCAGAAGAGGTCGCGCACCGGCCAGGGGGTGCCGGAGCGGGCGGCGGTGATGGTGAGCACCTCCCCGGCCGCCAGCCAGCCCTGCCAGTGGCACAGGGGGAGTAGGGCGCCGAAGGGGGAGCTGAGCTGGTCGGCCCAGATGCGGTTGGCGGGCTTGCCCAGCTCGTGCAGGATCAGCGCGGGCCGGCGGGCGGCGGTGCGCACCATGGCGCCGGGAGTGGCGCCGAGCTGGCCGTAGAGCTCCCGGTAGGGGGTGCGGGTGCCCGGGGTGGCACAGGCCGGCATTACCACCAGGTAGGAGAGGGCAAGCCAGCCCAGGCCCGCTGCCAGCGCGGCCGCTCCCCAGGGGCGGCGCCGCGACAGCCAGGCGCCCACGCCCAGGATGGCCACCACCAGGCCGAAGGTTTCCCGGAGCAGCCCCAGCCCCAGGCAGCAGGCGGCAAAGCGGCGGCCGCGGCCCTGCTCCAGGGCCAGCACCGCCCCCAGCAGCAGGGGCAGGGCGAAGCTGGTCTCGTGGAACTTGCCGAAAGCCGGCCCCAGCACCCCGGGCAGCAGGGCGAATCCTACCATGCCCAGGGCTGCCCAGCGCTCGCCCACCCGGGGGGCGAGCAGCCGGTAGGCCAGGGGCAGGGCGAGCGCCGCCGCCGCCGCCTGCAGCACCACCAGGGGTACCCCGGAGGGCCAGAGCGCGTAAATAGGCAGCAGCAGGAGCAGGGCGGGGGAGTTGTGCACCGCGAAATGGCAGCCCCCCTCCTCGGCCACGTGGGCAAAGGCCGGGCCGTGCAGGGAGCTCCAGAGCATCTGCTGGTAGAGGTAGATGTCGCTGGTGCTGATGGGGCCCCGGTAGTAGAGGTACACGGAGCCGGCGGCCAGGGCCAGGCCCCAGAGCAGGGCAAACCAGGGCACCATGCGCCCGCCCCAGCGCCGGGCCGCCAGGGCCGTCGCCGCCAGCAGCGCCGCCGCCCACAGCCAGGCCGCGGTGCGGCCGACCTGCAGGCCCAGGGCCACCAGGTCGGTGCTGCCGGTGAGCAGGGTGCGCAGGAGAATGGGCAGCAGCACCGCCCAGAGCAGGGCCAGGCCCAGGCGGCTCCAGAGGCCGGGGGAGAGGCGCAGCACCGGCCACAGCCCCACCCCAAAGCAGACCACCATCACCAGGCCGCCCACCCAGGGCGTATCCGGCCAGGTGGCAACGATGATGCCGCCGTCGCGCAGCCCTTGCGCCACCAGGCCGGCGGGCAGCCGCCACAGGAAGGCCAACGCCACCAGGGCCAGGCCCACTCGTTCCGCGATCTGCTGCTTGGGCGGCATATCTGCCATCACTGCCCTCAGGCTGGGCTTATTCCCCTGCCCGGTGGGCCTCTCCTGCATAGTGCAGGATACCCAAGACGGGGTGCCGAACCGTTGCGGGAGACCAGGAAAGGAAGGGAATGCCATGACCCCCACCAAGGTAGCAGTGATCGGTGCCGGCAGCGCCTCCTTTGGCCCCGGCATGCTGAGCGACATTTTGCTCAACCCGGAGATGAGCGGCTGCACCCTGGCCCTGGTGGACGTCAACGCGCCGGGCCTGGAGCTGATGGAGAAGCTGGCCAGGCGCATGAACCGCGAGTGGGGGAGCGGGGTGAAGATCCACGCCTACACGGACCGGCGGCAGGCGCTGCGGGGGGCGCAGTTTGTGATCGTCTCCATCGCGGTGGAGCGGGAGGTGCGCTGGCAGCTGGACTGGGAGATCCCCAACAAGTATGGCGTGCGCCAGCCGCTGGGGGAGAACGGCGGGCCCGGCGCCTTTGCCCACGGTGCCCGCAACATCCCCATGATCATGGAGATCTGCGGGGACATGGAGCGGCTGTGCCCGGAGGCCTACCTGTTCAACTTCACCAACCCGGTGCCGCGCATCGCCCTGGCGGTGAACCGCTACAGCGGCATCCGGGGGGTGGGCTTTTGCCACCAGATCGGGGCCGCCTACCGGCAGGTGAGCGTGGTGCTGGGCCTGGCTCGGGAGGACCTGGACCTGAAGGCGGCGGGGCTGAACCATTTTTCCTGGGTGCTGGACATCAGGCGCAAGAGCACGGGTGAGGACCTGTATCCGGCCTTTGCGCAGGCGCTGGAGACCTTTGACCCCAAGTACCAGCCGCTGAGCCGGGAGATGTGGCGGGCGTTTGGCATCTACCCGGCGCCGGGAGACGGGCACATGGCGGAGTACCTGCCCTGGACCCACGACCCCAAGACCAAGCCCTGGAAGAAGTACGGCCTGCACCTGTACAACTGGGATGGGGCCAGGCAGGGGCGGGAGGCAATGTGGGAGCGCATCGCCGCCCACGCCCGGGGCGAGGGCAAGCTGCGTGAGCACTACGGCCCCACCGGCGAGCGGGCGATTCCGGTGCTGACCGCCATCGGCAACAACCGCAACCAGTATGAGGACGCCGTGAACATCCCCAACCAGGGCTACGTGGAGAACCTGCCCGACGGCAGCATCGTGGAGGTGCCGGGAGTGGCCTCGGGGATGGGGGTGCGGGGGATGGGTGTGGGCTACCTGCCGGAGCCGGTGGCCGAGCTGTGCCGGCGCCAGCTCACGGTGGCCGGCCTGGCGGTGCATGCGGCGGTGACCGGTGATCGGCAAGCCGCCCTGCAGGCCCTGCTGCTGGACCCCATGGTGGGCGACATTGACGCCGCCAAGGGCATGCTGCAGGAGTTCCTGCAGGTGCACGGCGACCTGATGCCCCAGTTCGCCCAGTAGGACGCCCGCCGGCGCTACTTGCCGGGCACCAGCCGCACGTTGTCCAGGTAGAACACGCCTTGCCCCTCCCCCTGGGCCACCCAGCCCACCCATGCCAGGGCCTGGAAGTCGGGGTCGCAATCCAGGTTGAACTGTCGCGGCCGGCCGCCCCGGGGAGAGGTGAGGGCCAGCCGCCAGGCGCCGTTGGCCTGCTGGCCCAGGCCGCAGGAGATGCGGAACCGGTACCAGCGCCCGGGCACCAGGCAGACGATCACCCGGTCGGCCACCAGCAGGTCGCCCTGGGCGTTGATGGTGAAGCTGGGGCCCACCCGGTAGGGCGAATAGGCATCCCGCCACTCGTGGTACATCAGCATTCCCGGCTCCACGCGCAGGTCAAAGGAGGCCTCGGCCACCCCGGAGCTGTAGTGGGGGGCATAGTAGAGGTGCGGGTTGTAGGAATGCTCCAGGCCAGGAGCATCGGTGAACTTGAGGCTGCGGCGGCCGGAGGCGGCGGTCTCCTCGGTGGCGCGAACGGTGGCCGGACCTTCCTCGGCAGTGACGGCGCCGCGGCCGGCGCGGGCGCCCACGGCGGTGGACTCAAAGTCGTCGCTGATGGGCTGAGGCGGCACCGGCTGGGGGCCGAAGGGGGGCTGCGCCAGGCGGCGGGGCAGCTCCACCCACGACTTCTCCCCATAGAGGCCGATGCGGCTGGTGGCGATGGGCCGCCAACCCAGCCCGAGCGCCGGGGAGCCGGGGCGGAGGCGGAAATCGTAAGCCTGCGCATCCACGAACAGGGGATCGGCCACCAGGGAGTGCTGGTCGCGGCCCTGGGCCTGCCACTCGGCCAGAGGCATGCGGTAGAAGTCGGGCTTGGGGTTGGCGTAGTCCCAGTAGAGGTTGCGATCTATCCGGTACCAGCCGTTCTTCCAGCCGGCGTGGTGGAAAGGCTCGCCCCGGGTGATCACCAGGTTGCGCTCGAAGAAGAAGGAGATGTGCTCCTCCTCCCGGGAGCGCTGGAGCTGGCCCAGGCGGGCGAAGGCAAAGATGTTGTTGTGCACCCGGTTCTCCTGGCCGTAGTGCTGGTGGAAGCCACCGGTGGAGGTGTTGTACACGATGTTATTCTCGATCAGGATCTCTGAAGACCCCTCGTCGGTGTACACGCCCCAGCCGCCGTACTGGTAGCAGTAGATATCGTGCATCAGGTTGTAGCGCTCGCGGGTGCCGGGCGAGATGCCCAGGGTGTAGATACCGCCCAGGTCGGAGAGCACCCCTCGGCCGATGTTGTGAATGTGGTTGTACTCGAGCACGTTGTGGTTGGCCGAGCTGGGCGCATAGCCCCAGCTCCAGCCCACCGAGATGCCGGTGTAATCCAGGTCGCAAATGTCATTACGGGTGACCGAGTTGCGGCTGGCCCGGCCGATCCAGACCCCCACCGCGCCCCGGAAGATCTTGCCCCCGTCGTGGATGAAGCTGTTGTCCACCACGTTGCGCAGCGCGGCCTGGGATTCGCTCGCCGGATCGCCCGTCTCCCCGATGCGCACGCCGCCGGCCCCCAGGTCGTGCAGGTGGCAGTGGAAGATGCGGTTGTCCTGGCAGCCCTGGCGCAGCCAGGCCGCGTAGTTGCCGGTGTGGGCAATCTCACAGCACTCCAGGGAGCAGTGCCGGGCCCCCACCGCCTGCCAGGTGGCAGGGACGGAGTGGGCGGCTTGCGAGTCGCTGTGGCCCTGGGGCTCGGTCAGCTCACCAGTGTGGAGCAGGCGCAAGTGGGCAAAGTGCACGTGCTGCACGAACTGTCCCTGCTCCGGGTGGCCGGCCAGCACCACGAGCTGGCGAGCCACCGGGGCCACCACCTGCGCCCGGCGCAGGGCCTCCCGGGGGAAGGGCAGGTAGTAAAGCCGGCCCGTCTTGCGGTTCAGGTACCACTCGCCGGGGGCATCCAGAGCCTCGAAGATGTTCTCCACGTGGAAGCGCTGGTTGGGCCCCCAGCTCTCGAAGGGCCAGGCGGCAGGGCCGGTGAAGACCACGGTGCGGCTTGCCAGGTCCAGGGACTGGATGCGCAAGAGCGAGGTCTCCCAGGCATGGTACACCACCACCTGGGCGTCCTCCAGGTTTTGCCAGGGCTGGAAGGAGCCCGGCTCAAAGCGGAAGGCGGTGCGCTCGCGGCTCACCTCCTGGCCGGTGGCGGGGTCAGTGACGGGCAGGGCCTTGCCGTCGGTATAGAAATAGCCCTGGTTGGGGGTGCGGGCGCGCACCCGGCGCCGGCCGTTTACCCAGAGCGCCTCGAAGTACCACTTGCCCTCCCGCACCTCGGGCAGATCAGCCACCCACAGCTTGCCTTGCCGGCGCCAGCCGGTGATAGGGCGGCCGCCGCTGAGCACAGGCTCCCGGCCCGGGAGGCCAGTGTAGGTGATGGGGCAGTCGGCGGTGCCGGAATCCTGCGGCTCGAGCACCAGGGGCTCGGCCAGGCGGTAGGTGCCCGGCTGGATCACCACCTGGACGGGGGCGGTGAGCTGGCCGGCGGCGCGCAGGCGGCGCAGGGCATCGCGGGCGCCCACCAGGGTGGCCAGGGGGCCGTCGCCCTGATCGCGGCTGGGCGCGGCCAGCTTGCCCGACCAGGCATCCTTGCCGCTCGGGGCCACGTAGAGGGTGAGCGCCTGGCCGCTGCCGGCGGCGAGCAAAAGGCAGCACGCGACCAGGGCGAGCACTTGCCAGGTTGGGCAGCCAAGCATGGGGTTCCTCCTTTTGCTGCGGTGTGCCCTCGATTCGACGCCGGGGCCAGCGGCTCCTGGCGCCCGAGGAAGGGGTCCAGGGGGCGGGCAGGGAAAAGCGAAGGAAATCCAACTGATAGGAGTGATCGCAATGCGTCCACTGCGCTCCCCTGTGGTGATTGCCGCTGCCCTCTGCCTGTTGGCGCTCGCCCTGGGCTTGGCCTGGGCGGCCCCGAAGGTGATGAAGGCCAGCGCTACTCCGGATACGGTAAAGGCGGGGGAAACCGCCAAGCTGGCCTGCGAGCTGGAGGACCCGCAAAGCACGGTGGCCCGGGTTACCGCCACGGTGCGGGAGGTGCCCTATCTCTCGGTGTCCATGAACAAGGGGCCGGACGGGGTGTGGACCTTTGCCATCCCGGTGCCCAAGAGCGCGCCGGCCGCCACCTACCACCTGGAGCTGGAGTTTTACGGCGCGGACGGCAAGCTGCTGAGCATGGACGGTCCCGACACCATCGTGGTGCCGTTGACGGTGACCAGCGCCGACGGCCAGGCAGCGCCTGCAGAGCCGCCGGCAGCCCGGGCCAGCGACGCCCGGCCGGAGCTGGTGTCCACAGAGGTGACAGACGAGGCGGGAGGCAAGATCATCCTGCGCTCGCCCTACCGCAACTATCCCCAGTGGTACAAGGGCCAGCTTCACTGCCACACCACCAATAGCGACGGGCGGCTGACCCCGGCCCAGCTGGAGGCCAAGTACCGGGCGGTGGGCAATGACTGGATGGCCATCAGCGACCACGAGCGCATTACCCCCGACCCGGCGGCCGAGGGCGGGCAGGAGGTGGGGGCATTCGTGACCGCCGAGGAGCATGGCACTGCCGAGGGCCATATCAACATCATCGGGGCCAGCGGCCTGGTTACCTTCCCGCTCGCCCAGGAAGCGATTGACCAGGCGGTGGCCAAGCAGGGGATGGTGATGATCAACCACCCGGACTGGGACGCCAACTTTGACCAGCGGGAGCTGGACCGGCTGGTGGGATACCACTTCATGGAGATCATGAACGCGGGCTGCCTGAGCGACGGCAAGGAGGACGGTACTCGGGCCTGGGACTACGTGCTGGGCAAGGGCAAGGTGGTGTGGGGGGTGGCCACCGACGATTATCACGGGGCGCCGGCCGTGGGGCTGGGCTTTGTGATGGTCAATGCCCCCGAGCTTTCGCCGGCCGCCATCCTGGCCAACCTGCGGGGCGGCAACTTCTGCAGCAGCCAGGGGCCGGCCATGGAGCTGGCGCTGGACGGGAACGTGCTCTCTGTCAAGTCGGCGGAGAAGGGCGTGGCTTTCTTCCGCGGGCCGGCTGGCCTGGCCTTCCAGGTGGTGGACCTGGAGCCGGGCAAGGAAACGGCCCACTACCGGATCAAGGGGGATGAGGGGTACGTGCGGGTGGAGTTTCTCCGGCTGAGCGACCACAAGCGAGCCTGGAGCCAGCCTGTCTTTGTGGAAAAGCCGTAGCGGGAGAGCGCGCCCAGCCGTGCTGCGCGTCAGCGGGTGAACTGGGGCAGATAGGGGGCGTGGACGGCCAGTAGCTCGTCCAGGGTCTTCTCGGCCGCCTCCAGGCTGGGCACCACCGGGTCGGCGAGCAAAGCCTGCAAGGCGAGCTGGCGGGAGCCATGCACCGCCGCCTCCACCACCAGGTCCTGCACGTGCGCCTGGGTATTGACCAGGGCGGCGACCCCCGCAGGCAGCGGCCCCACCCGCACTCCCCGCAAGCCATCGGCACCGGCCAGCGCCGGCACCTCCACCACCGCCCAGGAAGGGAGGTTGTCAACCAGCCCGTGATTGCGGATGTTGACCGCGTCTATGAAATCATGGCGGTTGGCCAGGGCAGCGGCGATGATGGGAAAGGCGAATTCGCCGGAGGGGCGCAGGCGGGGGCGGTCGGCATGCCGGCGGTTCCGGGCCGAGCCCGCCGCCCCCTCGGGCAGGGGCACCGGCTCTTCACCCGCGGCCATGCGCACCAGGCGGGTCCAGGCCTGCTGGCGCCAGCGGTCGGCGGCGTCGAAGTTGTACCCCTCCAGGCCGCAGAGCTCCCAGGCGTAGGCCAGGTATTCCCCGATGTGATCGTCGCTGGGGTGGGGATAGAGGCCGAAGGTGCGAAACAGCCGGCGGGTAAGCGGCAGGAAGGCGGGGTCATGCTCCGGCTCCCGGGAGCGCAGCAGGGGGTAGAGGTCCTCGCCGGTGCTGCGGCGGCGCAGCTGCAGGAACCAGGCGAAGTGATTCAGGCCGGCGGCGATGCCCTCGACATCGGCCGAGGGCAGGCCGAGCAGGCGGCCCACGCTGTCATATCCCATGCCGATGCCGTGGCACAAGCCGACAAAGCGCAGCCCCGTGCAGCGGCTAACCGCCAGGCAGAGGCGGCTCTCCGGGTTGCTGAAGTTGAGCAGCAGGGCGCCGGGGCAGAGCCGCTCCATGTCTCGGGCGATGGCCAGGATGATGGGAATGTTGCGCAGGGAGTGCGACAGGCCGCCGGGGCCGCCGTTCTCGCCCAGCACCTGCTTGATGCCGTGCCGCAGGGGAATGGCAAAGTCCAGCCGCCACAGCTCGTCGCGGTTGACGGCGATGGAGGTAATCACAAACTCGGCCCCCGGCAGGGCCCGGGTGCGGTCGGGGGTGTGTTCGATGACCAGGCCGGCGCCGGCCGCCTCGTTGAGGCGATGGGCATAGGCGGCCATCACCTCCAGGCGCGGCTGGTCAATGTCCACCAGGGCCAGGGTGCTGCCCCGCAGCTCGGGGGTGAGCACGGCGTCGGCGAGCAGGGCGGGACCGAAGCTGGCGCTGGCGGCGCCGACGAGTACGACCTTGGTATGGCGCATGGGCGCACCTCCTGGCAGCAGCGGCCGGTGCAAGAATGCGCCGCCCGGGGCAAAGCTCCTTTGCCGGGGGGCGAGCGGGAGCGCCGGCAGGTCAGATCGGCTGGTCGGAGAATAACCGCAGCCATGGCCGACCACCGCGAGCCCAGCGGCGAGGTGATCCGCTACACGACGCCCCCGGAATGCCAGGAGGACCCCCGGTGCACCTACTGCGCCCGCCCCCTGGTGCCGGTGCACCGGTACGATGCGTTGAACGAGTCACACTCCATCGCCCTGGATGATGCGCAGGCGCCGGCGGCCCCGGCGTCCCCGGACCTGTGGATCGCGGCGCTGCTGTGGCGGATGTGGTGCACGCTGTCGGTGCTGCCGGGGCTGGGACGCAAGCAGCGGCGGCTGAGGAGGCTGGCCAAGCAGCACCCGGGCAGCCTGATCTGCCCTCACTGCGGGCGGATCGTAAAGCAGCAGCGGCCATAGGCCGCTCTGTGCCCGCCCTGCCTGGGCATGACCCCGTGCTTGACCGGCGGAAGCGGGCTCCCGTATAATGTGGGCCGCATCATCGGGCAAGCGGAGGGTGAGATGGAGATCAAGGCCGTACTCGCCAAGATCGAAGAGACTCCCGCCCCCAAGGTAGGCAAGGCGGCGATCGCCTACTCCGGGGGGCTTGATTCCAGCCTGGGGGTGGAGCTGCTGCGGCGCAAATACGGCGCGCAGGAGATCGTGGCCATCACCCTGGACGTGGGGCAGGGGCAGGAGGAGATCGAGGAGAGCAAGCGCAAGGCCAAGGCGCTGGGGATCGCGCCGATCCTGGTGGACGCCACCGCCGAGTTCACCGAGCAATGGCTGCCCAAGGCGATCCGGGCCAACTCGGACTACAACGGCTATCCGGTGTCCACCTCCATGACCAGGCAGCTGGTGGCGCGGGTGGTGGCCGAGGAGGCGGTGAAGCGGGGCTGCGACGCGGTGCTGGAGGGGTCCAGCGGCAAGGGCAATGACCAGTACCGGATGCACAACGTGTTCAAGATGTTTGCGCCCGGCCTGCAGGTGCTGGTGCCGGTGCGCGACTTTGACCTCACCCGGCTGGAGGAGGAGGAGCTGTGCCGGCACTGGGGGGTGCCGGTGACAGAGACCATCACCGGCGGCGACGACAAGACCATGTGGTGCCGCTCCATCGCCAGCGGCGCCATTGACCTCAACCAGGAGCTGCCGGAGGACATCTGGATGTGGCTGGTGCCGCCCGAGCAGGCGCCGGACCAGCCCGCCTATGTGGAGGTGGAGTTTGAGGCCGGGGTGCCGGTGGCCCTGGAGGGCAAGCGCCTGCCCCTGGGGCAACTGCTGCCCACCCTCAACGAGATCGGCGGGGCGAATGGGGTAGGGCGGATTGACATGTTTGAGGACGGCATCATGGACCTCAAGAGCCGGGAGGTGTACGAGGCTCCGGCCGCCCACATCATCCTGAAGCTGCACCGGGACCTGGAGCAGCAGTGCCTGACCAAGGAAGAGATCCAGTTCAAGAAGGTGGTGGACGCCAAGTGGGCCTACATGACCTACCACGGCGAGTGGTACCACCCGCTGCACGACGCCCTGGATGCCTTCATTGCCGCCACCCAGGGGGTGGTGAACGGCAAGTTCGGGGTGAAGCTGTACAAGGGCAACATCGAGATCGCCAAGCGCGAGTCGGCGACCTCGCTTTTCTCGCCGGAGATCCGTTCCATCAAGGCGCGGGGGTTTGACCAGCGCTGGTGCGCCAACGCGGCGAAGGTGCGAGGGCTGCCCTTCGAGATTCTGGCGAAGCGGCGGCAGCTGCTCGAGGGCAAGTAGCCGGCAGGCGGGCAGGGGCAGGCCCCGCCGGCCTGCCCCTTTTTGTTAAGTCCGGCCCGGGGAGATGAAAGATGGGCAAGCTGTGGCAAAAGGACTATGACCTGGACGCCGAGGTGGAGGCCTTCACTGTCGGCAGCGATTACCTGCTCGACCGGGAGCTGGTGGCGGCCGATTGCCTGGGCAGCATGGCGCAGGCGCGCATGCTGGCCAAGATCGGGGTGCTCAGCGCCGAGGAGGCGGCGGCCCTGGTGGGGGAGCTGAAGCAGGTGGTGCGGCTGGCCGCCCGGGGGGAGTTTGAGATCGGGCTGGCGGATGAGGACGTGCACACGGCGGTGGAAAACCACCTCACCCGGGCGCTGGGGGAGGCGGGCAAGAAGATACATACTGCGCGCAGCCGCAACGACCAGGTGATCGTGGACCTGCGGCTGGTGGGCAAGGAGCGGCTGCTGGAGATGGGGGAGGAGGTGACCAGCTTCGCCGGTACCCTGGCCGGCTTTGCCGGCAAGCACCGATTGGTGCCCATGGTGGGGCGCACGCACATGCAGCGGGCCATGCCCAGCACGGTGGGGGTGTGGGCGGGCGCCTACCTGGAGAGCATGCTGGACGACCTGGAGCTGCTGTGGGCCGCCTACGCCATTAATGACCAGTGCCCCCTGGGCTCGGCGGCCAGCTATGGCGTGCCCCTGGCCATTGACCGCCAGTACGTGAGCGACCTGCTGGGCTTTGCCCGGGTGCAGAACAACGTGCTCTATGCCAACAACAGCCGGGGGAAGACGGAATCAGTCATCCTCTCGGCGCTGGCGCAGGTGGCGGTGGACCTGTCGCGGCTGGCGCAGGACCTGATGCTGTTTTCGATGCCGGAATTCGGCTACTTCCGCCTGCCCCAGGAGCTGTGCAGCGGGTCGAGCATCATGCCCCAGAAGCGCAACCCCTGTGCCTGCGAGCTGGTGCGGGCGAAGGCGGCGGATGTCACCACCTGCCTGGTGCGCATCCTGGAGGTGCTGCGAGGCCTGCCCTCGGGCTACAACCGCGACCTGCAGGAGACCAAGGAGCCCTTCCTGCGGGGGCTGGCGGTTACCCGGAGCTGCGTGCGCATCTGCGACCTCACGATGCGCCGGCTGGAGGTGGTGCCGGAGGCGCTGCGGGCCGCCTTCACCCCCGAGGTCTATGCCACCGACCGGGCCTTGGAGCTGGCGGCGCAGGGCATGCCCTTCCGGGATGCCTACCGGGAGGTGGGCAGGCACCTGGAGCAGCTGGAAAAGCTGGATCCCGACCAGGTGGTGCGCCAGCGCACCCACCTGGGGACGGCGGGCAACCTGGGCCTGGAGCAGGCAGCGGCCCGCATCGAGGCACACCGGGCGCGGGTGGGGCAGGAGCGGGCGAAGCTGCACCATGCGCTCAGCGAGCTCTGTGGAGAACCCTGGCCGCTGCAATAGGCCGGGGAGAGCGAGAAAGGAAGCGGGGCCGGGCGAATTGCCCGGCCCCGCCGCGTTTGCAGCCCCTGGGCAGCCGCTGGGCATGCATGCGCTTGCCCGTTTGCCTGCCGGCTGTACCGGGTAGTGAGCGCCCAGAGCAGAGATGCGAGCACTCAAGCCCCGGGCGGCGAAGGCTTGCTCGCTCCTGCCAATAGCCCTCCTGGTGCCGGTAGGCAGCCGCCTTCCGGCAGCACCGGGGGACTGCCCACCTGCGGACAAAGCAAGCCAAAGGAGCGCCGACATGCACACCCACCCCCGATTCTTGCCTGCGATCCAGTTGGTAGTGCTGATCGTCTGCTGCCTGGCGGCGGCCGGCTTCAGCCAGGCCGCCCCACCGGCGCCCGGCCAACTGCTGGTGCAGTTTCGTCCCGGCACGCCGGCCGGGGAGATAGCTCGGGCCCATGCTGCGGTGGGGGCGAGCCTGGCGGCCGAGATTCCTCAGCTTGGCGTGCAGGTGATGGGGATTCCCCCCGGCCTCCCGGTGGGCAAAGCCATCGGCTGGTACCGGCAGCACCCCCGGGTGGTGTTTGCCGAACCGGATCTGGGCGTGGCGCCGGCGCTGACCCCCAACGATCCCTATTTCAACTACGGGCAACTGCAACTGCAGTGGATGGGCGGTCCTGCCGCCTGGGACATCACCACCGGCAGCGCGGCGGTGCCCATCGCCGTGGTGGATACGGGAGCGGATTTCCGGCACCCGGACTTGCAGGGGCGGCTGGCGGCGGGCTGGGATTTCGTGGAGGGCGACGGCGACCCCGCTGACAGCAACGGCCACGGCACCATGGTGGCAGGGGTGCTGGGGGCGGCCACCAACAACGGCCTGGGGGTGGCCGCGGTCTGCTGGCGGAACCCGGTGTTGGTGGTGCGCATCGGCGATGCCACGGGATGGACCACCTGGAGCCGCATGGCACAGGGCATCGTCTATGCAGCCGATCACGGCGCCCGGGCCATCAACGTGAGCTATGCCGGCAGCGGCTATTCCTCCACGGTGGCCCAGGCCGTAGCCTACGCGTGGAACCGGGGGGCGGTGGTGGTGGCGGCAGCCGGCAACGGGGCCACCAGCACCCCGCAGTACCCGGCCGCCATGCCCCAGGCGGTGGCGGTGTCGGGCGTGGACGGGGACAACGTGCTGGTGTACTACTCCAACTACGGCTCGTGGATAGACGTAAGTGCGCCCTGCAACTCGCAGACCACTTGGCTGGGGGGAGGGTTCAACCTGGCGGGGGGGACTTCGATCGCCGCTCCCTTCGTGACCGGGCTGCTGGGCCTGGTGTTTGCGGCAGGCCCCGGACTCTCTCCCCAGCAGGCGGTGGAGGTCATCTGCGAGACGGCAGATGACCTGGGCGAGCCGGGCTTTGACAGCTTCTACGGCTGGGGCAAGATCAACCTTTACCAGGCGGTGGCGGCGGCACAAGGCGGCGGGGGCGACCACACCCCGCCCGTGGTGAGCATCACGGCCCCGGCGCCGGGGAGCACGGTGTCGGGCACGGTTACGGTGAGCGCGTCGGCCACCGACAATGTTGGGGTAAGCCGGGTGGAGCTGTGGATAGACGGCACCCAGGTGGGCGCGCTGGCGGCGCCGCCCTACCAGTGGGGCTGGAACACGGTGGGGACGGCCAATGGCACGCATACGCTGTCTGCGCGAGCCTATGACGCCGCCGGCAACCTGGGCACCTCGGCGGGGGTAGCGGTAACGGTGAGCAACCCGGCACCCCCCAGCACGGTAACCGAGACCTTCAGTGGGGCGGTGGGCTTTCGCAATGGCCCGGTCACGTCGAGGCACACCTGTGCCGTGGCTGCAGGCGGCACGCTGGCTGCCAGGCTGAGCTGGGGAGGCAAGGCCGACCTGGACCTGGCGCTCTACTCGCCGGCCGGGACACTGGTGGCGAGTGCTGCCAGCCGCGCCCGCGGCGCGCCGGAGCAAATCAGCGTGCCCGTGACCGCCGGCTCCTACACGCTGGCCGTGACCGCGGCCTCGGGCAAGGCAAGCTACACCCTGACGGTAACCCACCCATAGCGGGCAAGCCACAGAGGGCCGGGAGCCTCCCGGCCCTCTGTGCGGTATGACCTGGCCTTACGGGCATTGTGCCTCGGCGAAGGCGGCTAACTGGTCCTTGACCACCAGCACCTGCTCCCGCGAGTAGGCGGAGGGGTTAGCCAGGATCGCCAGGGCGGAGGCGAGAGCATCGCCCAGGGTGACGGGTTGGCCGTTGACCATAAGCACGCACTCAGGCACCAGGCTGCCGTGATCGGGGTTGGGCAGCTCGGGGTGCTGGGTGAGGTTGATGGTAAGCTGGTCGGCCAGCAGAAACGCCCGCAGGATGGTCAGGTAATCATCCGGATTGGCGTCCCAGTGGTCGAAGATGGCATCGGCCTGGGTGATGTTGGCGGCGATGGTGCCTGGCAGGAGCAGGTTGAACTGGTCGGCGGTGTAGTGGTTGCGCCAGTTCTTCCAGTAACCGGGGGTGAGGCCCATGCAGATGGTGCGGTTGGTGAAAGTCAGCAGCACCGAACCTCCCGCCGGCACAGTCACGGCCTGCACCCGGCATGCGGGCGGATCCGGCCGCCAGCCGCAGCGCAGCACCTCCTTCACCACGTAGTCGCCGGCCAGCAGGTTCTGCCAGCAGGCCCTGCCGTCGGCGCCGGTGACGATGGTAGGCGCCAGGTTGCCAAAGGCATCGCGGGCAGGGGTAGTGCCGTCCGCTTGGTAGAGCTTGAATCTCCATCCCGCCAGCAGCGTGCCGGTACCGGCCTGCCGCTTCTTCACACAGAGCTTGGCCAGCTTGTTGCCAAAGCGGAGGCCGCCCACCTGGGTGATGGTCTGGGCGGTCTGGCCGAAGTTGACGATGTAGCAGCCGTTCACGGCCACCACGGTGACCGGGGCGTCAAGCGGCGTCACCGTAATGTAGGTGCTCACTGCCGGCCAGAGCACCACCTCGGTGCCGCCGGTGTTGGGCGCGGTCTGCTTCCAGCCGGTCTTGGGGGTTTCGCAGATGCGGAAGGTCATGTTGACCGGCAGGTTGCCGAAGTTGAAGGTGCCGTCAGCCCCGGTGGTCTGGGGGGGCACCAGGTTGCCGTTGGCATCATGAGCCTGCTGCCAGGTGCCGTTGTCCACCTTCTCCTCCAGGCGGATCACCCAGCCGGCCAGGGTGGGCTCGGTAGCGCTGTCCCAAAGGCCGTCGCCGTTCTTGTCCAGGAACTTCAGCCCGGCCAGGGCGGCCTGGGGCGGGGGACCACCGGGCTTGTTTACAAACCGGCCGATGTAGATGGGCGCGCCGGGGCCGTCCTTGGTGCCCTTGGAGATGGTGAAGAAGATGGGTCCGGGCGGGGATACGCGCACGTAGCCCGAGTAGTCAATGCAGCCGGGGGGAATGGGCGGCTGGGACAGGTTCAGGTCCTCGTCCACGGCATACTTGCCTGGGGCCAGCTCGCTGAAGGAGAACTCGCCAGCGGCATTGGTGCAGGTGTCGTTGATGCGCACCAAGACGGTGTCGCCCTTTTGCCGCTGCACGCTGTAGAGAATCACGTGCAGGCACTCCAGGGGATTGCCCGCCTTGTCGGTCTTCTCGCCCCAGACCGAGGCCAGCCCCCTCACCTTGAAGTTATCGGTCTTGCAGAAGCGAGGGATGAAGCCGTAGCTGTTGGCGGGACCCCAGCTATCCGCGTGCGTGCTGTCCCAGTCCCCCACCCGGGTGATCCACAGCTTGTATTCGTTGCCCGGGTTGGGGGTGTCGAGGAAGGGGCAAAGGGCGATGGTGACATTGCCGCTGAGGTAGTCGGCACCGGTGTGGTGGGGCCCCAGGTAGGTGATATGCTTCACCCCGTCGGGGTCAGACCAGACGGTGAAGAGGCGGTCTGCAATGCCGTCGGTGCTCAGCTTGACCTTGCCCGAGGGGTCGGTTACCTGGAAGTAGTAGTCGCCGTCAGGCACCCAGCGGGTGGGCGAGGCGAAGCTGGGGCCGCCGCTCAGGTAGGGCACCAGGGGGGGAGGAGTCGTATAGTCGGGGGAGGGCGGGCACTTTTGGTCATAGATGTTGGCGTCCACCTTCCTGCCGTCCACGGTGGTGGTCCACACGGCGCCGGTAAGGCCGAGCGCCGGTGAGATCACGGCCAGGGTCATCACTACCAGCCAAACTGCGATCAGCTTGCGTGCGATGCTGTGCATTATGAGCTACCTCCTAAGTAGATAAGCCTGTGCACTTACTGCTGGAACGGGTGCCGTGCGCAGCCTCCCTCCTGCTGGCCTCCTTTCCCGGCTGTGCTGGCGTCTGCGGGCGCCTGCAGCCGACTGCCTATGTGGCGCATTATCCTTGTTGGTCAGGGCGGGGCTGAGGGAGGAGGAGGAGGGCTGTGGGGGTCTGTCCCCAGGCACCGGGGGCAAATGCTACAAAGGCAGGGGCGGGCGGCCGATATGTGCGACCGGTATTTGGGCACTGCTGCCTTCATGGCAGGCGGCTACAATCCCCCGAGGGCCGGGTGCGGCGGCCAGTGCCGCCAGCCGCATCCCCCGGCCGCCCTGGGAACGCCCGCAGGCAGGCAGAGCCTGGGCGCAGAGGCGCCGGGCGGTCATTTGCGCCGGGCAAGTGGCAGTGGGCATAGGAAGAGCAGGAGCGGTGTCGAAGGCTAATGGCAGATGTGATGGGAGGTGGCCGGGTGGCACGTGGGCTGACGCTCTTGGCATTGCTGCTGCTGGCCGCCGCCCTGGCCGGCGCCCAGGAGGAGAGCATGGTAATCCGCAAGCCCACCCGGCCCGCCGGGCTGTTTGGCTGGCACCGGGGGATCATCCTCACTGACGACTCCCAGCTTGAGATCATCGCCCGGGACCCGGCCGCCCCGCTGTTTCAGGGGGAGGGACGGGAGACCTACCTGTACCCGCCCACCACCTCCCTGGTCAACCTGCTGGATGGGGCACCGGCAGGGGGGCGGGTGATGGTGTCGTACGACTTTTTCTTCGGCGGTCACGCCCGGCGGCTGCACCTGGATTCGCCCGAGACCCTGGCCGCCTTCGAGGTGATAGCGCGGCTGGCCAAGGAGCGCCGCCTCAGCCTGGAGGGAAGCATCATCAACCCCCTGGACCTGGGGAGAGGCTACGCCGCCCGCTACCAGGAGGCAGGCGAGGTGTGCCTGTTCCAGGAAGGGCGGGTGGGTGAGGAGGGGCGGTATGAACTGACGCTCTGGGCCCAGGCCCAGTGGTGCAACAACAAGGGCCCCATCCCCCTGGCCGTGAAGGCGGTGAAGGTGTATGGGTTCACCGAGGCGCCGGTGGCGGGCACACCCTACTTCGCGGTGGACCCGGCCGGCATCACGGACATCGGCCGCAGCCTGACCAGCGCCGAGCCAGCGGGGGAGGTGACGGGGCCTGCCCGGGGCTGGCGGCAGCAGGCCTACCGGGTGCAGGGGCGCTGGGAGGGGGCGCCAGCCGACGCCCGCTGCCTGGTGGTGCTGGTGCACACCCTGCCGGAGCTGGACTACTTCAGCCCCCGCGCCCGGCAATACGCCAGGAGCGTGATTGACGAGTACCACCGGCGGGGGATAGACTTCGCCGCCTTCTACGGCGATGAGATGCATTCCCAGTTTGACTGGGACCTGTCCCGGGTGGGGCCGGGGGAGCTGCAGGTGCGCTACCTGACCGCCAGCATGGGGCGGGCCCTGGCCCGCCGCTGGGGCCGGGAATACGCCGACCTCTACCCCTACCTGGTGTATTTCTGCCAGGGGCACGGCTGCCTGGAGGGCGAGCCAGCGATAGACGGGGTGCAGCACGTGATGGGGGCCAGCCGGGAGGCCATCTACCGCACCTGGCTGCTGCGGCGGCACTACTTTGACCTGCTTTCGGAGGCGGTGACCGGCCTGTCCCTGGAGGCCAAGCGCTATGCCGAGCGGCTGTATGGGAGGCCGGTGGAGGTGACGGCCCACCCCACCTGGCAGGAGGCGCCCACCTGCGACAATTTCGGTGCCGGCTGCCTGCGCGACATCCCGGCGGCCTACGACTACTCGGACCGCTTTGCGGGCAGCAGCTCGGTGCGGGAGGCGATCAGCGCCTGCTATGACTACTTTCGCTGGAACCGGGTGTACACCGGCTGTGGCACCGACCACCCAGAATGCGGCTGGGCCGACCGCGACTACTTTGGCCGGGCCTTTGCCTGCAGCCTGGGGACGCTGAACGACGCCGGCTGGGCCTACTGCGGCTCCTGGGGGGCGCCCCCGGAGGTGGCGGCGCGCATCGCGCACGTCACGGCCGCCTACGGCTGCCGGGGCAGCCACCACCTGCATAACCGGGTGCAGGGAGAGGTGCACCGGGAGAGCGAGGTGCTGCTGCTCTATCCCCTGGACCTGCTCTACCTGGACCAGCGGTTCGGCACCTGGATGGTGCAGTACGGCTACTGCAACTACGCTACCGAGGAGGATCTCTGCCGCTGGGGCCAGGTGACCAGCGATGGCAGGATCGCCCTGCGGGGGCGGCGCTATCGGGTGCTGGGGGCGCTGTGCGAGCCGTTCGTGCGCCCGCGCACTTTGCAACTGATCTCGCAAATGCTGGAGCGCGGGGGCAAGGTGCTGTGGATGTCCACCCCGCCCGAGTGCTGGGAGCAGGGGGAGGGGTCGCCCCGGGAGCAGTGGCAGCGGCTGTTCGGGGTGAGCTACGAGCGGCCGCTGCTGGGCGGGGAGCCGGCAGGCGGGCGGCAGGTGCGCTTCTGCGGCGCCCTGGCAGAGGTGGCGCCCATGCCAGTGGCCTCCTCCTTGCCGCCAGACTACGTGTACCCGGTGCGGGCGCGGGGGGCGCGGGTGGTGGCCCGCCTGGGCAGCCGGGCGGTGGGCACGCTGCAGGAGTATCGGGGCGGGGGCCGCGCCCTGTACCTGGGATGCCGGGCCCGGGACGACCAGTCGCGCTCCACGGGGGAGGACCTGCGCACCCTCTTTGAGGCGCTGTGCGCCCTGGGGGCCTATCCTGGCGCCGACCACCCGGAGCGGGTCTCCCGGACCACCGAGATCCTGGCCAACCGGTTCCCCAACGGCGTGGTGACCGTGACCAATCACTTCCGCCACCTGCCGGAGCAGTGGCCGGGCGGGTTCAAGCGCGACCCGGAGGTGGATGCCCCCATCGTGGCCCGGCTCAACCTGCCCCCGGACGTTCTGGACCTGCGCGAGCTGGCGCTGGACGGCCACCGCATCACCTACCAGGGGGCGGAGGTGCTGAGCTACGCGGTGGCGGAGGGCAAGCTGGCCGCCTTCTGTGGGCAGGGGACGACGGGGATAGTGGTGGACGGCAGGGAATACCGGTTTGGGGAGCGGCCGCTGAGCGTGGCCTGGGCGCCCCTGGACCGGCGCGAGCTGGCGCCGGGGGTGGAGGCGGCCTGGTGGCTGTGGGTATCGGAGCCGGGGCAGGTGCGGCTGCCCCTGGACGGGCGCAAGTGGCGGGCGGTGCGGGCAGCCGCGGCAGCGGGGGAGCAGGCGGGCGCCCCGGTGGGGGCCCAGGCCGAGGGCGAGAGCGTGGTGGTGACCGTGGCCCCCGGGCAGGCGGGGACCTGGCTTTACGTAGGCAGCTGGTAACGACGCGCAAGCGGAGGGAGGAACGAGATGACACGTAGATTAGTGATTGCCCTGGTGGTGCTGGCGCTGCTGATGTCGGCGGCGGTGGCGGCACCCGCAGCAGGAGCCATACTGGCAGGGGCGGCCCGGGTGGACATCACGCCGGAGCTGCCGGGGCCGGCCAAGGTGTGCCTGGGGGGCTATGGCGCCCGCATGGCCAAGCCGGCGCAGGGCGTGCATGACCCGGTGTATGCGCGGGCCCTGGTGCTCAGCGACGGCAAGGAGAAGGTGTGCTTCCTGGCCCTGGATGCCACGCAGCCGCCCAGCCTACTCAAGTCGGACCTGCTGCCCAAGCTCAAGAGCCTGGGCATCGAGGCCAGGGGGCTGATCGTGGGCGCCTCGCACAGCCACTCGGCGCCGGACAACCACAGCGAAAGCGGGCCGCTGATCAGCGCCGTCTTTGGCGCCAAGAACCCCTACCTGTACGACAAGTTCCTGCAGGGGTCGCTGGCGGCCATCACCCAGGCCAATGCCGCCCTGCGCCCGGCAGCGGTGGGCTGCGCCGCGGCCCAACTGGTGGACATGAACCACAACCGGCGGGGCGAGGAGGGCAGCAAGGGAGTGGACCCCGCCCTGACCGTGCTGCGGGTGGACGACCGGGAGGGCAAGCCCATGGCCGTGCTCTTCAACTTCACCGCCCATCCCACCATCATGGACTACGACAACATGCTGATCAGCGCCGAGTGGCCCGGGGCGGCCGAGACCACCATCGAGCAGGCGCTGCCCGGGACGGTGGCCCTGTACTTCAACGGTGCGGAGGGCGACCAGTCGCCCTCTTGTGACAAGTATGGGAAGGCCTATGAGGCGGTGGCCGGCTTCGGCAAGGCGATTGCGGAGCAAGCGCTGGCAGTGCGGGGGCAGGCCAAGTGCAGTGCGCAGGCGCGGCTGGTGGCAGTGTCGGCGGAGCTGCCGCTGCCCAAGGCGGAGGTGTCGCCCGCCTTTATGGAGATCACGGGCAAGGAGTACAACATCAGCCGGGAGGTGGCCAATGCGGCCCTGGGGGCCTTGACCAGCAAGACGATCGAGCAGGACGTGGTGGTAGTGGGGGACCTGGTGGCGATGAGCGTGGCCGGGGAAATGGTGAGCGATCCCCTGGGCCTGGGCCTGAAGGAGGTGGCCCGCAAGGCCGGGTTCACGTGCCCCCTGATCGTGGGCTTGTCGCCGCGGGACCTCTGCTACATCCTGGACAAGCCGGGCTATATCAAGGGCGGGTACGAGGCCAGCATGTCCTTCTACGGGCCTGAGCTGGGGGAGATGGTGGTAGGGGGGCTGGCGGCACTGGTGGAGCAGGTGAAGGCAGCCAAGTAGGCGGGAGGTGCCAGATGCAGGTGCCCAGGGAGAAGATGGAAGTGCGCAGCAGCGTGGCCGGCAAAGAGAGCCGCCAGGGCTGGCTGATGATCACCCTGCGGGGGCTGGAGCTGGAGGGGGTCAACACCCTGGAGGTCAACCTGGACGACCTGGAGGCACTGCAGGCGGGCAAGCAGCAGGGGGCGGACCTCTTTGAACAGCTAGTGAAGAAGCTGAAGTAGCCCGGGGCCGCCCGGCCCGGCAAAGGTGAAGCGCCCGGAGGCAGGGCCGGGCGCTTCTTGCGGGGGAGTCACCCGCGGGGCAAAGTATGGCAGGCCGGTTTTGCACCGGTGCCACGTTAATTAAACACTATTGCGGGGGAATTGCCTGCAGCAGGTAAAGAGCCCCTTGTCATACTGGTGACCCAAAACTGCCCCAAAGTGGCGGAAAACTGCCAAGAGAGCGTCCGATGCGGCAAATTCTTGCTCACCGCCGTCTGCAAATGGCCATCGGGCTGGCCGCAGGAGTGCTGCTGGTGGTGCTGCTGGCATACCGGTGGCACACCTTGCGGCCGGCGCGGGGAGCAGGCCCGGCGCCGCCCCGCTATGACGCCGGGGAAACCATTTCCCGCCTGCTGGCAGCCCGGGGACGGCTGGCACTGAGCCCCGGGCAGGTGCAGGCCCTGCAGCGGCTGGCCCAGCGGCGGCGGGACGTGCTGCGGCCGCTGCAGGCGCAGCAGGTCCAGGCCGAGCAGCGGCTGGACGAGATGCTGAGGGAGAAGCAGCCTCCCGAGCGGCCCGAGGCAGCGCGGCAGGTGCAGATGGTGGCCGGCCTCGAGCAATCACGGCAAGAGATCGAGCGCCGGTACCAAGCGCGGGCCATCGGCCTGCTCACCCCCCGCCAGCGCGCCCAGGCGGAGGCCTGGGGACTGCTGGGGCCGCCGGCGCGCTGACCGCAGCCCTCCTTCCCCGTGGATGGTCGCTACATGCCACACGCGCGTGCGGCATGCGTGCAAGAGGCAATGGGCGACCGGGTGCCGCCTCCCTAAGATTAGGCTACCACGCGCACGGAGGCGCCCATGGCGACCCATGAGTTTACCCTGGACATCCGGGCGCCGGTGGCAGAGGTGTTTGCGGCCTGGAGGCGGGTGGAGAGCTTCCCCTGCTACATGCCGCACGTGCTGGAGGTGAGGCGCAGCGGGCCCCGGCGGACCTGCTGGCGGGTGCGGGTGGGGGGACAGGAGCTGAGCTGGGAGGCGGAAACCACGGAGCTGGAGCTGAACCGCAAGATCGCCTGGCAGTCCCGGGAGGGGCTGGAGAACGAGGGCGCGGTGCACCTGGAGGCGACGCCGGAGGGCACCCGGGTGAAGGTGATCTTCAACTACAACCCGCCCTATGGGGTAGCCGGGGACGTGGCGGAGGCGCTGGCGATGGGGGGAGCCTTTGAGCGGGCGGTACGGGAAGACCTGGCCCACATGAAAGACAGGCTGGAAGCACTGGCAGCGAGCCGTACTTAGAGAGGGGGTGCAACGGTGGCAGTAGCAGCAGGGATCAACATGATGAACTTGATGGAGATGGCGGAGTTCTCCCCCGACCACGCGGTGGAGAAGAGTGTGGCCAGCACGGACAGCGTGGAAGTGGAGCTCTATTGCTTTGAGCCCGGGCAGATGCTGGACATGTACAGCGACGAGGCGGACGAGGTAGTGGTGGTGCTGCAGGGGTCGGTGAACCTGCTTTCCGACGGCATGGAGCAGAACCTGATGATGGGCCACGCGGCGCTAGTGCCGGCGGATACCATGCATGGGTACCGCAACAATGCTTCCGAGCGGACCATCCTCTGCCATGTGAGTGCGCCGTGCTTCTAAGGTTATGGCGCAGGATGCAGCGGAACACTGGTTGAGACAGCGGTTACACACCGGAGCAGGCGCGCGGGGGCCGGGGCATCCCGGCCCCCATCTTGTTGCCCCAGGCACTTGCCTCGAGGCATGCCCAGTGCTAACCTGGAGACGAGCGCCCGCCCGGGAGGGAACCCACCGCCCGGCTGGGGGAGTCTAATCTCCGGCGGTGGCTCTCACTGCCCGAAGGGAGCCTGGGATGGACAGGCAAACCGGTCTGCCTTCTGCCAAAGCCCGGGGCAGCCGCGCCCGGCAGGTGATACGCCGGCTGCTGGTGCTGGCGGCAGTGGTGATCGTATGCTATGCCCTCTTTCCCTGGGTGCTTTACGGACTGGCTGAATACCGGGTGGGGCGAGAGCTGGCGGGGTTGCGCCGGGCTGGCTATCCGGTCGCCGACCGGGAGCTAATTGTTGCCAAGGTGCCGGAGGCCCAGAACGCGGCAGCCACCTATAAGCAACTGGTGGGTAATCAGTGGCGGCGCAAGGTTTACGAATTGCGTTGGGAGGGGCCGCCCTGGGATGGGGCCGCAGCGCGGAAGAAGGGTCTGACCCGCATCAGGCAAATGCTCAAGCTGCTCGGCCCCAGGGTGAACCAGGTGCGGGAGGCCAGCAACCGGCCCTATTGCCGGTTGCCGGTGGACGCTACCCGCCTGGGGGCCGAATCACCGTACCAGAATACCGGGCTGGCGGCATATGCACTCTCCGCCAACGCGTTGGTGTTGGCAGCCGAGGGCGAGGCCAGCCAGGCCTACCGGGACCTGGCGGGGTCGCTGCGGGTTGCCCGCCAACTGGTGGCTGAGCCCATGGCCTGGGATGAGGTGCAGACGAGCGTGATGGCAGCGATTTGGGCGCTGCCGGAGGTGATGCGGGCCATACCGCCGGACGAGCGGCAAGCAAGGGAGCTGGCGGGGCTGCTGGACGAGGGAGCGCTGGGGCAGGGGTATGTGAGATGGCTGGTCTGGCAAAGGGCATTGGCACTCACCGCCCTGGAGCTGGTAAAGACTCGCCCCCAGCTCATGTATGAGCGGTTTTCCCCTGATTACGAGTACGAGGGTCGTGCGCCAATCGCCTGGGCCCATGACACCTGCCCCTGCATGCGCCTGCGGGCCTGCCAGGACCAGCTCACCCTGCTGCATGCCTACCGGGAGGGGCTGGCTGCCGCACAGAACGGCCGGCTGAGCGGGGTCGAGGTGCAGAAGAAGATGGAGGCAGCGGAGAGGAATGCCACCTATCGGCATCCCTATGCGGAGTTTGTGGCGGCGTCCTTCTTGACGGCTCGTTACCCGTTTCCCGGACAAGGTTGGACGGGGGTGGAGCGCATGCAGGCGGCCGTGGTGCTGGCGCGTGACGCCCTGGCCCTGGAGCGGTATCGGCAGCGCAGGGGGGAATACCCGGCGGCGCTGACCCAGGCGGCGGGGGAGCTGGGCCAGGCGCTGGGCAAAGACCCATACCGCGGGAAGCCGCCGCACTACCAGAGGCGGGGCAGCGGCTACCTGCTCTACTGCGTGGGCGAGAATGGCCGGGACGACGGCGGCATAGTGGGCGCGATCCCGGGGAAGAAAGGGCAGCGAGGCGACGACGTCACCTGGCCGGCGCTCGAGGAGCCAGGGTGAGGGTAGCTCCTTAGCCCTCTCCGGGGGAGAGGGCAGTCGGCCAATCCGGGTTGGCGGCCAGCAGGCGCTCCTTGATCCCGGTGAGGAGGCGCTGGTGGTCCTGCTCGTCGGCCAGCAGGCGGGAGAAGAAATCCACGGTGTCATCGTCCAGGGCGAGGCTGATGCCCTGGCGGTAGAGCTCAATGGCGGCCTCCTCGCCTGCCAAGTGCTCGTCAATGATGGCCGGCAGCGACCGCGCCATCTCCTCCATGGGCTTGAAGCTGTAGCGGATAGTGCCGCCCAGGGCAATGATGCGGTCGGCCAGGGCGGCGGCGTGGGCCTGCTCGATGGCGCCGAAATCCAGGAACTGCTGGCGCAGGGCCCGGTCCATGATCTCCTGGGCATGAATACGGTACAGGAAGATCCCTCGGTACTCCTGCTGTAGGGCTTCCTGCATCAGGGCTAACACGTCACTCGCCATCGCTATCCCTTCTCCTCCCTCCCCAGGACCTCTTCCCCGGTTCCACGGTCTGGAAACACGCTCCTGTGACCGCCAGCCGCGGAAATTCCGGGCCTTGGCGGAATGTTCGCACATGGAGCGGCCTGCCCAGCCCTACCCAGAGGCAACAGGGCCGGCACCCCGGCCAGCAGAAATAGCTTAGCTGCGCCCCGGCCAGGGCCGCGCCTCCCCGGCCGGAGAGCAAACATCCCGGGGTTCGCCCCCAGTGTGCCACCGGGGGGCGGGAGGCAAGATGGGCAAGATGTGGTCAGCGGGCATCATGGCGGCAGGGCTGCTGCTGGCAGCGGGGCGCGGCGGGAGCAAGGGGCAGGCCCCGGCGCTCATCTTCCCCCGCGGGCAGTTGCTGGCGCCCTGGGCGGGGGAGGGGTTCGCCGTCACCGGCCGCCCCCGGGTAGGCGCTCGGCAGCCGTTTCACGCCGAATCGGGCGAAGTGGGAACGGGCCGGCTGCGCTCGCCCGCCTTCCGGGTGGTGGGGAACCTGCTGGTGCTGCGGGTGAACGGCTGGGAGGGCAGCACCTCCGGCGACGCCGGGCGCAACGAGATCCACCTGGTGCGGGCAGCGGACGGGGAGGTGCTGCGGGCGGCCTCGCCCCCCAACTGCGACCCCATGCGGGACGTGGTGTGGGTGGTGGGCGACCTGGCGGGGCAAGAGGTGGCGGTAGAGCTGGTGGACGGCTGCCGCGCCGGCGGCTATGCCTGGCTGGGGATAGAAAGCGTGCGCCAGGACTCGCTGGGCGGCGGCCCCTACTACCGGGTGGTGGGCGAGCACGGCGGCGAGGGATTGGGGCGAGGCACGGTGGTGAGCACCAGCCTGGGGCTGCCCCTGGCCGCCTCCACTTCCTTCCCGCTGGCCCGGGGGCAGGTGCTGGCCGGGCCCCTGCGGGCGCGCACGCTCTACCTGCTCTGCCGCTGCCCCCTGGTGCCCCTGGGCAGGCGCCTGGGGGAGCTGGAAATCCGCTACCAGGACGGCACCCGGCACCACCTGCCCCTGGTGTGCGGGGCTACCACCTGGCCGGGGGAGGTGGACGCCTCGGTGCTGGCAGGCCTCTCACCCCTGCGCGCCGGGGCGCCGGTGCGCCAGGCCATGGCCCGCAGCGTGCACGTGCGAGGCGCCGGCATGCCTGGTCATGCCCTGCTGGCGGTGCGGCCGGCAGACAAGGTAATCGCCGAGATCAGGCTGCAGGGCCAGGGGGCGGCCCCCTGCCAGGCGCAGGTAACCGGCCTGACCGCCGAAATCCAGGAGGCCAAGGGCCGGCAGGGCGAGCTGGCCCGGTGGCGAGCGGGCCACCTGCTGCGGCTGCCCCTGCGGGAGCAAGACTGGGGTGCCGACCTGGCCCGGCTGGAGGCCGCCCTGCAGCCGCCGGGGCCGCCGGAGCGGGCGGGGCCGATCGCCACCGCCATTCCCCCCGGCTTCACCGGGCCCCGGGTGGAGTTCCGGGGGAACGTGTATGCCGACCTGCTCACCAACATCTTTCACGCCACAGTGGCGGACATGGCAAGCAAGGTGGACGGGGACGGCACCTTTCACACCTCCTCCCGGGGGGCGGCGAGCTGGGGCGGGCCCTGGCTGTGGCAGCCGGGGCAGCAGACCTACTACCAGGACGCCTGGTCGCGGGACCTGGGGCGGGTGATGATGGAGCTGGTGGACCTGGGCTACCGGGAGCAAGCCGAGCGCTGCCTGGATTTCACCGACCGCTGCCTGTTCCTGCCCGGGCGGCCGGCGGGGCCGGGGCCGCGAAGCTGGCCCATGGTGATGAACAACCCCTCCTCTGCCAACCCGGAGAGCGACGGCCACGGCCTGACCATGCTTTTCCACTACCGGGCGTGGCTGCACGGGGGGCGGCGGCCGGAGTGGGTACGGGAGCACTGGCGGGCGATCCAGGAGGCGGCCGAGTACCTGGCGTGGTGCCTGGAGCACCCGGAGCAGTCGCGCTCGCAGCACGGGCTGATTTTTTCGGCTACCGAGGCGGTGGGGGTGTACATGCAGGGCGGCTTCGGCATCTACTGTGATGTGCCGTGCCTGTGGGGGCTGCGGGGATATGCGCAGATGGCGGCGGCGGTGGGCCGGCGAGACCTGGCGGCGAGATGGCGGGCGGCGGCCAACCGGCTGGAGCGGGCCGTCGGCGCCTACTACCCGGGCCAGGATGCGCAGTTTGGCGCCACCTGGGACCGGGAGCGCAGCCAGGCCACGCCGCTGTTTTGGGGCACCGGGAATGCCGCCTTTGCCCCCCTGATCGTGGGGGCCGATTACCTGGGGCTGGAGGCGGCAGATCGCCTGCCCCGGGGCTGGCGGGAGCGCACGGCGAACACCTACCGGCGGCAGCTTGCCGAGTGCCGGCCCGCCTATGCCTGCTGCAACGGCGGCCTGGGGTACACGCACTGCTTCCTGACCCAGGCGGCGCAGCTGCTGGACCTGATGGGCGACTCTGCCCAGATGCTGCGCTGGCTGGCGCTGGTCAGCTATGACCCGCGGGCGGTGCCCTACGTGGTGCCGGAGGTGGGCTGGGCAGCCGAGGACGGACAGAGCTGGCGGCGGCTGGGAGACCAGGGCAACGCGGTGCAGGAGGGGGAGGCGGTCAAGTGCCTGCGCTTGGTGCTGGGGGTGGATGACCTGACTCCCGAGCGCACCACCCTGATGCCCCGGCTGCCGGAGGGATGGAGCCTGGCCCGGGCCAGCGGCTACCCGGTGGTGAGTGCGGCAGGCGGGCGCACCGTGGTGCGCAAGCTGAAGCTGCGGGTGAGCCGGCCGACCAGCGGCCAGGTGCGGTTGGAGGCGAGCTTTGATGGACCGGTAGCGGCGCTGCGGGTGCGCCTGGGGCCGTTCCCGGCGGGCTGCCGGGCAGTCCGGATCATTCGGAACGGCCGGCCGGCAGCGGCGGAGCTGTGTGCCCGGGGCGACAGCACCTGGGCCTGGGTAGAGGCAGGCCAGCAAGTGCGGCGGGTGGAAGTCACCGGCACGGCCCAATAGCAGGGAGGCATTCATCTCGGGAGGATAGACATGGACCAACAACGGGCGAACAAGACCCCGGCCCGCATCGTGCTGCATGGCCGCAAGGAGGTGCTGCTGCTGGCGGCGACGCTGTGGGCCTGGTTCGTGATCGCGGCCTTTGTGGACTTGACGTGCCACGAGGCAGCCCATGCGCTGGTGGCGGCCGCGTTGCGGAAGCCCGTGCACGGCATCTACATCAGTGCGGTGGAGGGCTATGCCTTCAGCATCGAGGGGGGCTTCGGCGAGTCCTGGGTGCGGTCGCTGGACACGGCGGCGGGCGTCCCCGCAGGAATGCTATTGGGACTGGCCGCCGCGCTCATGCTGCGGCGGGGGATGGGCCGGTATGGGGTGGGCGCCTCGGCCTTCCTGCTGTGGCTGGCCTGCCTGGGGCTGACCCAGGAGCCGGCATACCTGGCCTTGGGCTGGCTGCCCCGGATGGTGCCAGGCGGGGACGTGCAGTACTTGATCAGGATGTTCGGGATCCACCCGCTGTGGTTTGCCGTGCCAGGGACGGTGCTGGTGGTAGTGGGGGGCGTGACCAGTGGGCTGCTGCTGAAGCGGTGGCTGGCCACCTACGTGCCGGGGATGACCAAGCGGCAGTCGTGGGCGCTGCCGGGGCTGGTGGTGCTGCTGCTGGTGGTGGCAGGCACCATCGCCAGCGCGCTGCAGCGGTCGGGGAGGTGGGTATGAGCGCCGAGCCGGGAGCGAGCCGGGAAAGCGTTGACCTGCGACGGGAGGCAGCACGGGCACTGGGCCTGCTGGCAGTGCTGGTGTTGGCATGCACGGCGGTATTTGGCCCTCCCTGGGCCAAGCGGGGGCTGTGGTGGGGAGGGGTGCGCACGCATGCCGAGTTTCAGCGGCTGAATGACGCCTCTGCCGGCTACTTGCAGCGAGCGGGAGTGGCGGAGGAGGTAAGGTTGGCGGTCGACGGCGCGGACGAACTCGTGATCACCACCCTGTACCGGGCGCCTGGCACGGGGCGCACCGGGCTGCAGCAGGTCGAGGCCGGCTTCCGCCCGCCCGGCCTGGAGATCGTGGACGCCCGGAACCGGCCTATCCCCTGGAAGGCGCGGCGCTCGTACCTGGGGGAGATGTGGGTGCTCACCCTGCCCGCGGACCTGGAGGACCGGATGGTGAGGGAGCGGTTCTTGGCAGGCAAAGGGCAGATGAGCCAGCGCCGGGGGCGGGACTGGGTCTACACCACGCGCCACCTGCACGGGGATGCGATGGACCACGCCTACACGGTCATCCTGCCTGCAGGCGCGACGCTGCTCGGGGCGTCGCCCACCCCCACCAGCAGCGGGCAGCGGGAGGGATGCCGGGCGCTGACCTGGTCGGGGCGACTGGAGTACATGGCCTACTTCGACTGCCGGGTGACCTACCGGTTGCCCGCCCGCTGAGCAGACCGGTGGGATCGGCACGGCCCAATAGGGCCAGGAGGCAAAGCATGGCAGAGGCGAGCTCGGGTGACAGGCGGGTGAGAGGCGAGATGCAGGCGGCACTGCCTGCCGGAGGGTAGCAGCGGCCGGTACGGCTTGCCGGGGGGGAGGGTGCTGCCGTATAATGCGGCGGAGGGCAGCCCGACAGCGGCTGCCAGGCAAGGAGACAACGATGATCTGGGTGCTGGCGGTAGCAGGGGTGTTGGTGCTGGGGTTTATTGCCATCTACAACACGCTGGTGCGGCTGCGAGTGCAGTGCGACAACGCCTGGGCGGACATAGACGTGCAGCTCAAGCGCCGGCACGACCTGGTGCCCAACCTGGTGGAGACGGTGAAGGGGTATGCCGGGCACGAGAAGGGCACCTTCGACGCGGTGGTAGAGGCACGCGGCCGAGCGATGAACGCCCAGGGCCCGGCGGCGCGGGCGGAGGCGGAGGGGATCCTGGGTGCCGCCCTGAAGTCGCTATTCGCCCTGGCCGAGGCCTACCCGCAGCTGCGGGCGGTGGAGAGCTTCAATTCCCTGCAGGCCTCCCTGAATGAGATCGAGCTGGCGATCCAGAACTCCCGCCGCTACTACAACGCGGTGGTGCGGGAGATGAACGTGCGAGTGGCGCAGTTTCCCTCCAACCTCGTGGCCAGCATCGGCGGCTTTCCGGCCCGGGAGTTCTTTGAGATCGCAGAGGCGGAGAAGGAAGTGCCCCAGGTGGGCTTTGGTGGCACCAGCCAGGAGTAAGGAGGCGTCATGGGCAAGTGCCTGCTGTTAGCGCTGCTGATAGGGATGCTGCTGGCGCCCTCCGCGCTGGGAGCGCGCACGCTCAGTGTGGAAAACTTCTGGGCCGACATTGTGGTCAACCAGGACGGCAGCATCTACGTCAAGGAAACCATCTCCTATCACTTCGAGGGCGCCTGGAACGGCATCTGGCGCGCCATCCCCATCCAATACCGGACGGAGCAGGGAATGGGATACTCGCTGCTGCTGCAGGTGCAGGAGATCACCGATGAGCGGGGCCAGCCCTTGCGCCACGAGATCAGCCGCGAGCGCCATTACCGCATGATCAAGGTGTGGGTGCCGCAGGCGGAGGACACCACCCGCACGGTGGTGATCCGCTACCGGGTGCCCAATGCCCTGCGCTTCTTTGAGAACTACGATGAGCTCTACTGGAACGTGACCGGCGACGAGTCGGAGGTGCCCATCGCGTCAGCAGGTGCCATGATCGCGCTGCCGGAGCAGGTGTCCGGCGTGCGTGCGATCAGCTTCACCGGGGGCTACGGCTCGCAGGAGCAGGCGGCCCGGGTGGAGGTGGCGCCCCGGTCGGTGGTGGTGCAGACCACGCGTTCCCTGGGCTACAAGGAAGGGCTGACGGTGTCGGTGGTGTGGAACCCGGGGGTGGTGCGCCGGCCCAGCGCGGCCCTGCGCGCCGGCCTCTTCCTGCGCGGGAACCTGATCCTGCTGGTGCCGGTCTGCCTTTTGCTGGTGATGTGGGGGATCTGGTACCGGGTGGGCCGGGACCCCCGGCTGCGCCCCATCATGCCCCAATACGAGCCGCCGCCGGGGCTATCGCCGGCCGAGGTGGGGACCCTGGTGGACAACTCTGCGGACATGCGAGACATCACGGCCACGCTGGTGGACCTGGCGGTGCGGGGGTATCTGCGCATTGAAGAGGAGCATGAGCCGGGCTTGCTGGGGCTGTGGGAGAGCAAGAGCTACAGCTTCGAGCTGCTGCGGGAGCCGGCCGAGTGGCGGGAGCTGCGGGAGCATGAGCGGAAGCTGCTGGAGGAGCTGTTTGAGAGCGGCGAGAGCAAGCACGTGCACCTGAAGGACCTGGAGAACAAGTTTTACCGGAGCGTGCCGGTGCTGTGCGACCTCATCTTCGGCCGCCTGCTGGGCAAGGGCTACTACAGCGCCCGGCCGGACAAGGTGAAGGTGGGATTTCTGGTGGCGGCAGGCGGGGTGGGGATGGTGGTGGGCTGGGGGGGGAGCGCGGCCGCAGGCGGCATGGACTTCAGCCCCGCCAGCGCGGTGGTCGCGGGAGTGCTGAGTGCGCTGGTGGTGGCGGGTTTCGGCCTGGTGATGCCGGCGCGCACCATGCGGGGAGGCCGGGCACTGGAGGCAGTGCTGGGGTTCGAGGACTTCCTCTCTCGGGTGGAGGGGGACCGGCTGGAGCTGGTGACCAAGACCCCAGAGATGTTCGACCGCTTCCTGCCCTATGCCATGGCGCTGCGGGTGGAAAAGCAGTGGGCGCAGGCCTTCGCCGATATCTATCAGCAGCAGCCCGAGTGGTACCGCGGCGGCAGCCTGAGCTCTTTCAGCATGGGGTCCTTCGTGTCCGACATGAACCACATGTCCAGCGCCGCCAGCTCAGCCATGGCCTCGGCGCCCCGCAGCTCGGGCGGCTCCGGCTTTGGCGGGGGCGGCGGCTCGGGAGGAGGGTCTGGGGGGGGAGGCACGGGCGGCTTCTGAGGCTCAGCGCAGCTTGAAGCGCAGGGTGGCCACCATGCGCTCCACCACGGGCAGGAAGGTCTGGTAGTCGTCCCGGGGGCAGACGCACCTGGCGACGTAACCATCGTCAGCGCTGATCCAGGTGAAGTGGATGCCCCGCATGGGGACCCGCTTGCTCATGAAGCCGGTGAGGGTGTACTGGTAGTCGGTGTAGTAGGTGGTCTCGCCGTCTATAGTGCACTGGCCCGTCTTCCCCAGCGCAAAGTCGGGCAAGGCCTGGTAGCGCTGCATCATGTCGTCGTGCACCACCCGGATGGGCTCCACGCCCAGGGCCCGCGCCCGGCCGCGCGCGAGGTCCATAGCCAGGCCCACCATGTCGTCCAGGCGCACGCTCACCGCGATCAGGTTCGACTCGCCAAAGAACCAGGCGCTGGCGGCGCCGGGCCGGCCCCGCTCCTCGGCCTCCCAGTGGGCGGGAATCTCCACCCTCAGCCGCTGGTTCGGGTCGGTGTAGGTCTTCCACTGCTGCACGGGCCGCATGGGGGTGCGGGTGCGAGCACCCTTGGCCACCACCAGGGCCACCAGCACCAGGAAGAGGGGGATGCCGATAAGCACCACCCGAGGCAGGCGGCGGGCGGTGGGACCGGAAACCTGCACCACTTCCCGGTGGGCCGTGGTCTCGGCGCCGGGCTCTTCACTGCCTAGGTCGGGCACAGCGGGCAGGTCATCAGGGCCCAGGGCAGGCGCGGGGGGAGTGGGAGCGCCCACCTCCACCCCGGGCAGGACCGGCGCCGATCCCAGGGGCATCACCTCGGCGGGAAAGCCCGGCGCAGCCCCGGAGAGGGTGGGCATGCCCTCGCCCAGGGGGCTGAGCCCAGCCGCTGGCGGGGGCGGCGGCAGTGGCTGGCCGGCTGGCGGCGGAGGCGGGGGTGCTTGCGGGGCGGCAGAGGCGGCTGGCAGCGGCCGCTTGCACCAGGAGCAGACCTGCTCGTTGTCGCTTTCCAGGCCGCAGTATTTGCAGTACATGGCTCACTCCTGAGGTGATGGCGGCGGCACCTCCACCCGCACCGGCCGGGGCTGGGGGGCGGCGGCCGCCGACTGCTGGGCTGATTGCAGCATAGAGCGCACCATGGGGGCCCATTCGGAATCCGGATGGTGCTTGAGGAAGGCCTGGAACCAGGCGAGGGCGGTGGCATAGTCGCCCCGGTCCTGGCACAGGCGGCCGGCCTTCATCATGGCCACCGCGGCCTCCGCGGTGCCGGGGTCAAGCCTGGCCAGGCAGGTGTAGGCGTGCAGGGCCAGCTCCGGGTGGCCGGACTCGTCCAGCAACCCGCCGGCACGCATCAGCACCTCGGGGCCCAGGGCCAGGCTGGTAAAGCGCCGGTTGAGCTCCCGGTAGGCGCCCGCCGCCTCCTCGGGCCGCTTTTGCTGCAGGTACAGCTCCAGGGCGCGCACGCAGGCATTGCGGCTCTCCTCGATGTGGCCGGTCTTGAAGCGGGAGCGGCCATAGAGCAGCCAGGCGCCGGCATTGGCCGGGTCGCGCTCCAGCAGGTTGGCGATGTCGGCCAGCTTGGACATGGGCGCCCGCTCCCCCTCTTCCAGGATGTGCTCCTCGCTGCCCTCCTTGGCCAGGCCGAAGGCCAGGCACACCAGCACACCCAGGCCAAAGCCGCCCAGGTGGGCCCAATGGGCGACACGGTCGGCCTGCATGCCGTACAGGCTGGCCACCGCGGGCACCAGCTCCAGGCCCGCCCAGATGCCGGTGGCGATGGAGCAGCGCAGGCGGAAGGTGCCCTGGAACACCCGCACCATGATGAACAGCCACAGCAGCACGAAGTACCAGATCTTGACGTGGTAGCGGTGAAAGTGCAGGGCGGAGAGCCCCATCAGGCCGGCCACCGCCCCCGAGGCGCCGATGCAGGGCTCGCTCAGGCTGATGCCCGACATCCCGGAGAGTGAGGCATAGAGGAAGGAGCCGGCCACCCCGCTGGAGATGTAGAAGAGCAGGTAGAGCGGCCAGCCCAGGGCATCCTCCACGCAGGCGCCGAAGACCACCAGGAAGAGCATATTGCCCAGCAGGTGCGGCAGGCCGGCGTGCAAGAACAGGGAGGCAAAGATGCCGGTCAGGGTGGGGCTGTTGGGGATGAAGCCATAGTGCATGATGAAGTTGTGGTAGCCGTCCTCACCCAGCGCCAGGGAGTAGCAGTACAGGAGCACGTTGACGGCAACCAGCGACCAGGTGGCATAGGGCCACCGGCGCTGCTTGCGGGTAGTGCCGTAGGGTATGATCAGGGGGAACACTTAGCTTTCCCTCAGTCTGCGCCCAGGGGATTCGACATGCCCCCCGGGGCGCCTGCCGCCAGGTCGGCGAAGTGCAGTAGGCGGACGTGGTGGCGGCGCAGCAGCGCGGGCAGGGCGGGGTCGGTGAGGGCCGCCAGCTCCTGGCGGCGGCCCTCCAGGTAGGAGGAGACCAGACGCAGGGGCGGATCGGGATAGCCGGGGTGGCAGTTGATCTCGGTGACCCCCAGGGGGAGGCGGGCCAGACGCCGGCGCAGGGAGGGGCCGCACTGGCGGCCGAAGGCGCCGGGCAGGAAATGGTCGGTGGTGACCACGCCCAGGGCGCCCAGCACTCGGCGGGCACGGGCACTGGCAGCCCGGGCGGGCAGGCGGCAGCGCCCGGCCACCACTGCCACCGCCCGGGCCAGGCGGGGGTCACACTCCAGGTGGTGATGAGTATCCAGGTGGGTTACCGGCAGGCCCAGGGCCCGGGCCTGCGCCACCTGCGCCCCCAGCTCCGCCACCAGGGCGGCGAAGGTCACCGCGGCAAAGTGGTGGCGCAGGGCAGCGGGGTAGGGCTGGGCCGGCCGCCGGCGGGGCCGGCGCAGCAGTCCCCGCTCATCCAGCAGGGGCGCCAGCAGTGCGGGGAGTAGGGGCCGTCCCTGCGTCAGGCACAGGTGCACGCCGAATCCCAGGCCGGGGCAATCGGTGCTGGCCGCGGCCGCCTCCGGGGCGTAGGGGGCGATGGCGATCACGGTGGTGGAGATCACCAGGCCCTGGCGGTGGGCCTCCAGGATGCCCTGGTTCACTCCCGGGGAAAGGCCAAAATCGTCCGCATTGACAATCAGCAGGCGCATGGCCTCTGCTTCGCCGGGCGGCAGGCCTACCCTGCGCATACCGGGACCGCGCCTGGAGGGGGCAAGCACAATTGTGGTAGAATCGGGGTCGTGACCACAACGCAGCAGGCGACTGCAGCCGCATGCGCCAACACCACCGCCGCCGGCCGCCCGGTGGTGGAGGCCCTGATGGTAGGGGGGGGCGCCTTGACCTTTTACCTGGCCACCCTGGTGCCCACCTTTGGCTGGGGCGACAGCAGCGAGCTCACCACCGCCGCCTACCGCCTGGGCATCGCCCACAGCCCCGGCTACCCGCTCTACGTGATGCTGGGCAAGGTGTTCACCCTGCTGCCCTTTGGGTCGGTGGCGGTACGGGTGAACCTGATGTCGGCGGTGTGGGGAGCGGTAGCGGTGGCCCTGGTGTACCTGCTGGGCCGGCAGCTGGGGGGGATCCGCCGGGCCGGCTTGCTGGCGGCGATGGCGGCGGCCTTCGGCAGCAGCTGGTGGCAGCAGTCCACGCGGGCGGAGGTCTACACCCTGCACCTGGCCCTGTTGGCGGCGGCCCTGCTGCTGGTGCTGGCCTGGCGCAGCAAGGGGGAGCAAACCCTGCTGCGGTGGGCGGCGGTGCCGGTGGGGCTGGGGCTGGCGCACCATCCCATGATGCTGTTGGCCATCCCCGGGCTGGCGGTGCTGGCTGCCAGCGGGAGGGAGCGCTTGCGGCTGCGGGCGGCGGGCAAAGCGGCGTTGACCATGGTGGGCTGCGGGGTGCTGCCTTATCTCTACATCGTGGTGCGGGCACCGGCGGCACCGCCGCCGCAGCTCAATGCCCCCACCAGCTTCTCCGGCTTGCTCCACCTGGTCATCGGCGCCGGGGGCAGCCGGGCGCTCTTTGCCATGAGTGGGGCCGAGATGTGGCGGCGGCTGGGGGAGGTGGTTTCCCAGCTCCCCTGCGAGGTAGGAATGGTGACCGTGCTGCTGGCGGCAGCCGGCCTGTGGCACTGGTGGCGATGCGACCGCTGGCTGCTCCTGGGCTGGCTGCTGGTGGTGGTGGTGGGGATGGGCTTTGCCCTCAGCTACCGCATCGTGGACCCGCAGGGCTACTACCTGCCCACCTTCCTCATGATCTGCCTGGCGGGAGCGACGGGGACGGGGGTGGTGCTGGGCTGGTGCCGGCGCCAGTCGCAATGGCTGGCCTGGCCGATGGGGATGCTGCTGCTATTGGTGGTGGGCAGCGGGTCGGTGAACTGCATCCTGCTGCACCGCTACGAGCCCATCTACCAGCCCGAGGATTTCGCCCGCGGCGCCTGCAAGGTGATGGCGCCCGGAAGCCTGGTCCTGGCCGATTGGTGGTGCGTGGGTCCCCTGGGCTACCTGCAGTACGTGGAGGGGCAGCGCCCCGACCTGCAGCTCACCGCCGCCCTCTCCCTCACCAACGAGCGGGCCTTGGCCCGCCTCATGGAGCACGAGCGCCTGGCCCGCTATCCGGCGGTGTACGCGGCGGAGGTGCTGACAGGCAAAGTGGCGCGGCTGCGCTGGCGCTACCCCATCAGCGGCTCCGGGCCGCTCTACCGGGTGCTGGTAACGCCTCCCCGGCCCCAGTGGGAGCCAGCCAGGCACCTGGCAGCCCGTTTTGGCACCGTGCGCCTGCACCGAGTGGCCCTGGCGCAGGGCACGGCCCGGCAGGGGGAGGCGATCTGGGTCACCCTGGCCTGGAGCGGGCCGCCCGGCTCGGGCACCCGGGCCCTGCTGGCGCTGGACGACCGGCAGGGCAAGCGGGTGTGGCGGGACATGGCGCCGGTGGCCGGCGGCTGGCCAGATGATCGCTGGCAAGCCGGCAAGGCAGCAGTGGAGCGGCGGGCCGTCTTCGTCCCTTCCGACTGCCCGCCGGGAGACTACCGGCTGATCATGCTGGTGCGGGACAGGCGCAACCAGCGCCTGGGCCGGCAGGTGGACCTGGGCGCGCTGACCGTGGTAGAGCGAGGTAGTGAGCGATGATCGTGGTGATGCACAAGGATGCCACCCGGGAGCAGATCGCACGGGTGATGGACCAGATCGCGGCGGCCGGCCTGCGGCCGGTGGATATGCCGGGCGGCGAGCGCACCGCAGTGGGGGTGACGAGCGCCATCCCGCCCGAGCTGCGGGGCCCGCTGACCAGCCAGCTCGAGTCGCTGCCCGGGGTGCAGCACGTCACCCAGGTAAGCCGGCCCTACAAGCTGGCCTCCCGGGAGTTCCACCCGGCGGATACCGTGGTCCAGGTGGGGGAGGTGGCGATCGGGGGGAACAAGGTGGTGCTGATCGCCGGGCCTTGCGCGGTGGAGAGCCGGGAGCAGATGCGGGCGGCGGCGCGGGCGGTGAAGGAGGCCGGGGGCTCGCTGCTGCGGGGCGGCGCCTATAAGCCGCGCACTTCGCCCTACTCCTTCCAGGGCCTGGAGGAGGAGGGGCTGCGCCTGCTGCAGGCGGTGGGGGAGGAGATGGGCCTGCCCACGGTGTCGGAGGTGCTCGATCCCCATGACGTGGAGCTGGTGGCCAGCTACGTGGACCTGCTGCAGATCGGGGCCCGGAACATGCAGAACTACCCGCTGCTGGTGGCGGCGGGGAAGAGCGGCCGCCCCGTGCTGCTCAAGCGGGGCATGAGCGCCTCCCTGGACGAGTGGCTGCTGGCGGCGGAGTACGTGATGAGCGCGGGGGAGAGCCGGGTGATCCTGTGCGAGCGCGGGGTGCACCCCCTGGACCGCACCTACACCCGCTACACCCTGGACCTTTCCTGCCTGCCCGTGCTCAAGGAGCTCACCCACCTGCCGGTGGTGGTGGATCCCAGCCATGCCACCGGCAACGCCCGCCTGGTGCCGGCTATGTGCAAGGCAGCGGTGGCGGCCGGGGCAGACGGCTTGATGGTGGAGGTGCATCCGCGGCCCGAGCAGGCGCTCTGTGACGGCCCGCAGTCGCTGGCCAGCGACACCCTGGCCCAGCTCATGGCCGAGCTGGGGAAGGTGGCGGCGGCGGTGGGGAGGCAGCTGTAGAGCGGTGAAGGCTGCCCCAGCACACGGCGACGGCACCCGTGGGATCGAGCTGGCCCCGCAGCTGCCGCCCTGCCACCCAGCGCTCCAGGAAGAACCCGCTGCCGGTGGGGCGCAGGGCATCGGCCACGGGCGCATGGAACCCCAGGGCCAGCAGATAGGCGCGGGCGGTGGCCAGGTCGGAAAGGGCGGGGTGGGCCCCCTGGCAGAGCCCCTCGATGGCGGCGGGCGGAATATCCACCTCCACCTGGCGCAGGCGCAGGCTGTTTCTGCCCACCCACACCCGGTAGCGGCGGCCGGCGGCCTTGCCATCGGCGATGAAGGCGGAGGCCGTCACGTCGTTTTCGGCCCCAAAGGTCCACTGCAGGCCCGGCGGCAGGTCCACCAGCTGCTGGCTCACCTCCCGCAGCACGGGAGGCAAGCCGCCGTGCTCAAAGCGCGCCCTTTTCCCCAGGTCCAGGTGCACCATCCGGGCCTGCCAGCCTATTATCGCCAGCATGGCGACGGGGAAGATCAGGGCCCAGGGGCTGCGGCGCCGGGCCAGGATGGCAAGCTGGGCGGAGGCCACGGCCAGCAGCATGCACACCAGGATGGCGAGCAGCACCGCCCACAGGCCCACGCTGGCCAGGTTGCTGGCGGCGAAGAACCCCAGCAGGGCCACCCCCAGGGCAGCGGCATGGCTGCGCCCCACCAGGCCGGCCACAAAGCCGGAGAGGCAGGGGATGAGGAAGGCCGAGCTGTACACGACCACCAGCGGGGGGAAGGGGGAGCGGATGATGAGCGCGAAGAGCAGGCCCGCCACCGCCATGCCCACGATCAGGCCCAGCAGCATCTGGCTTCTGCTGCGGTCTGACCGTGAGGTGGGAAGCGAGACTTCTACTGTCCTTTCGTTAGCCGGCAAGGACTTCCCCATTGGGCACAGGTGCTGCGGCACGGAGGGAGATATTACCCCGATTCGGGCCAGGCCTAACCGGAGAAGAAAGCTCCTGCTGCGGGCGCTTGCATGATACCACTGGCGCCGGCCCTTGCGCAAGATCAGGCCGGGGGCGCCCCCGGGCGCGGGGACGCACAGGGGAGGCAACTACAAGCTCAGCGCCCGCAAGCGGGAGGCCACCACCGCCACCCCGTAGCGATCCTGCTTTTGCAGGGTGCCTTCCACCACCAGGGCGGGGCTGGAAAAGATCACCCGGCCGAAACGCTGATAGATGCGGGGAAACACCGTCACCTCGATCAGGCCGGACTCGTCCTCCAGGGTGATAAACACCACCGTTTGGCCGGAGCGGGTGGGAGGGCGCTGGCGGGCGATCACGATGCCGGCCACCCGCACCTGGCGGCCGTGCGGCAGCTCAGGGAGGGCGCGCCCGGGGGTGATGCGCCAGCGGGCCAACTGCTGGCGGCGAAAGTACAGGGGATGGCAGCGGGTGCTCATGCCCAACAGCCCGAGCTGCAGGGAAACCTCCTCCCGCAGGTTATGGGGGGGCAGGGGCGGCGCCGGCGCCGCCAGCTCCTGGGCGGCGAACATGCTGAGCTGCTGCTCCCCGGTACCCCGGCGAGGGCGGCGGGCGATGGCCTGCAGCTCCCAGAGCAGGCGGCGCTTCTCCCCCAGGGCATCCATGGCCCCGCAGTTGATCAGGTTCTCCACCAGGGGCATGGGCACGCCCCGGGCGCGGGCACAAAAGTCCTCCAGACAGGTAAATGCTCCCTCCTGGCGGGCCTCCAGGAGAGAGCGCAGGGCGGCGGCACTCATCGCCCGCACCTGCAGCAGGCCCTGGCGGAGGGCGGGGCCGGCGGGCAGGTATTCCACCCGGTAGCGGTCGCCGCTGCAGTTGACGTCCACGGGCAGCACCGGGAGGCCCAGGTGCTTGGCCTCCTGCATGACCACCTCGGCGGGGTAGAAGCCCATGGGCTGGTTGCTGAGAATGGCGGCCAGGAACTCGGCGGGGTAGTGCGCCTTCAGGTAGGCGGTCTGGTAGGCGAGGTGGCCGAAGCAGGCGGCATGCGCCTTGCAAAAGCCATAGGCGGCGAAGGCGGAAAGCTGGCGGAAGATCTCGGCCGCCTGCACCTGGGTCAGGCCCCGGGCCTGCGCCCCCTGCATGAATCCCTGGCGCAGGCGCTCCATCTCCTGGGGGGAGCGGTCCTTGGTCATGGCCCGGCGCAGCAGGTCGGCCTGGCCCAGGGTGAAGCCGGCCACCGCCGAGGCCACCTCCAGCACCTGCTCCTGGTAGAGGATCACCCCGTAGGTGCCCCGCAGCACCGGCTCCAGGCAGGGATGGGGGTAGCGGACCGGCTCCCGGCCGTGCCGGCGGGCGAGGAAGGGGCCGATCATGTCGGCCTGCATGGGGCCGGGGCGGAACAGGGAGATATTGGCGATGATATCCTCAAAGTGCGTGGGCTGCAGGCCCCGCAGCAGCCCCCGCATGCCCGGGCTCTCGAGCTGGAAGACGCCTACCGTCTGCGTGGAGCGAAGCAGGCGATAGGTGGCCTCATCGTCCAGGGGCAGGGCCTCCAGGTCCAGGTTGAGTCCCCGCCCCTCCTGCACCAGGCGGCAGGCCTCCTCGATGGCCGAGAGGTTGCGCAGCCCCAGCAGGTCCATCTTCACCAGCCCCAGGGCCTCCACGTCATCCTTGTCGTACTGGGCCACCACGATACCCTTGGCGGAGCGCTCCAGGGGCACCAGGTCGGTGATAGGCTGGCGGGAGATAATCATCCCCCCCAGGTGTACGCTCAGGTGGCGGGGGTAGCCGTCAGCGGCCTGGCAGAAGTCATAGAGGGGGGAGAGCTGGCCGCTGTCCAGGCCCTGACCCTGCAGCTCGGGCAGGGACTGCAGGGCGGGCCGGATGGCGGAGGCGCGCAGGTGGGGGAAGGACTTGCTCACCCGCCCGATCACCTCCAGGGGCAGGCCCAGGGCCTTGCCGAACTCCCGGAGGGCAGAGCGGGCGTGGTAGGTATTGATGGTGGCCACCATGGCGGTGTGGTTGGGGCCGTACTTCTGGTAAACGTACTCCATCACCTCGTCCCGGCGGCGGGAGTCGAAGTCCAGGTCAATGTCGGGCATGCTGCGGCGCTCGCGGTGGGCAAAGCGCGCAAAGAGCAGGTGGGCGGCAATGGGGTCCGCGCAGGTGATGTCCAGCAGGTAGCTGACGATGGCATCGGCCGCCGACCCCCGGCCCGCACAGCGGATGCCCTGGGAGCGGGCATAGCGCACGATGTCCCACACCACCAGGAAATATTCTTCGAACTGCAGGTGGCGGATCACCCCCAGCTCGTGCTCCAGGCGGGCGCAGGCGGCGGCCCGGCCAGCAGGGGGATACTTGCGGGGAATGGCCTGGCGGCACAGGTGCTCCAGGTAGGAGCGGGTGGTGAAGCCCGGAGGCACCGGGAAATAGGGAAAGTGCAGCTCACCCAGCCCCAGGTTTACGTGGCAGCGGGCGGCGATGGCGGCACTATTGGCCACGGCCTGCGGATACCCCCGGAACAGGGCCGCCATCTGGGCGGGCGTCTTGAAATAGCACTGGTGGCCGTGACGGCGCCGCTGGTGGCGGTCGTGCACCGTGGTCAGGGTTTGCACGCAGACCAGGAGGTCCTGCAGGGAGGCCCGGTCGGGGGTGGGGTAGTGCACGTTGTTGGTGGCCACGATAGGCAGGCCCAGCTCGGCGGCCAGGGCGGCCAGGCGGGAGACGAAAACGGCCTCCCGGCGGTCCTGGGGGTGCTCCCGGGTGAGCTCGATGAAAAAGTGGCCGGGGCCGTAAATGCCAGCATAGCGGCGGGCGGCAGCCAGGGCGCCGGGGCGGTCGCCGGCGGCCAGGCGGGCGGGCACCTCCCCCCGGGCACAGCCGGAGAGGGCCACCAGGTGGGCGCGGTAGCGGCGCAGATCGGCCAGGGAGGCCTGGGGCTGGCCGCGGGAGCGGGTGAGATGGGCACGGGTGATCAGCCGGCAGAGGTTGGCATAACCGCGGCGATCTTCGGCCAGCAGCACCAGGTGGTAGCCCCCCTCCACCTCCAGCTCCACTCCCAGGATGGGCTTGATGCCTGCCCGGTGGGCGGCCTGGTAAAACCTGACGGCGCCATAGAGGCCGTTATGGTCGGTGAGGGCCAGGGCGGGCATGCCCGCGGCCTGGGCAGCGGCCACCAGCTCCTCGATGCGGCAGGCGCCGTCCAGCATGGAGAAATGGGAATGCACGTGCAGATGCACAAAAGGAGCCGCCATCGCCCAGCCGCCCTCCGCCTATCCGGGGGCAGGATAGCAAATATCTGTTTGCAAGTCAAGCGGGCGGGGGCAGGCAATTTCGATACTGGTGTGAGCTGCTGGCGCGAGGCATCCGGCAAGGCGCAATCACCGGCGGGAGCTGTTCGCGTAAGCAGGAAGGCGGGTCGCCCCCGGTTAACCTACAGGCAAAGACCTGGCGGCGACCGAGGAGAAGCATGCAACCTGAAGCGAGCACCATTGAGCAACTGCGGGGGGAGCTTTCGCGCCTGGCCCGGGAGCGGCTGGCGGAGGCGGCCGCCGCGGTGGTGGAGGCCAAGCAGCGGGGAGGCCGAGTGGCCGTGGTAGTGGGCAGCGGGCCCAACCTGCACGAGGGGGTGTCCACCCTGGTGGCGGAGCTGATCCGGGTGGGGATCGTGGACGGGGTGACCACTTCCTCGGCGGTGGTGGCACACGAGATGGCGGGGTCACTGGAGCGGGTGAAGCGGGTGCCCGGGGCAGAGGCAGGCGTGGACCCGGCCCTGCTCCCCCAGGACGGCATGTTCGAGATTTCACTGCTGCCGCCGGAGCAACTGGAGATGGTGGCGGCGGAGATGCCGGTAGACCGCGCCCTCATGGCGCGGGCGCTGGCCGCCGAGGGGCGCACCATCATCAAGGCAGCGGGCAACCTGTCCTATCCCCTGGGGCTGCGCACGGAGCGGCTGGCGCGGGAGGCGGAGGCGATCGCCCGGGCCGAGGGCACCACGGTAGAGGCGGTAGCCGGCCGGGGGGCCGACCCCCTGACCATGATCGGGGCGGCGGCACGGCGGGGGGTGCCAGCCCTGGTGTCCATCCCGCAGCTGGTCGGGGGCGGGGCGGTGGGGCTCGCCGTCGGCGACGCCATCTCCACCACCCGGCGGGCAGCCCTGGTGGCGGAGCTGCTGGCAGGAGCGGAGGTGATCATCGAATCGGCCCTGGCCCTTACCCAGGAGATCCACGACGGCCCCTTTGAGCTGCACACCGGGCACGGCCTGTGGGCAGCCTGGGAGGGGGCGCGCACCTGGTCCCTGGAGGGCAAGCGGCTGATTCGCATAGACCTGGACCCCAACCTGGAGAGCGCCTGGCAGCAGGAGCAGGCGAGCAGCCTGGTGGCGGAGGCGATCGCCCGGGGCCTGCCCAAGACCAAGCTTACCGGCGTGCCTTTCCGCATGGAAATGTCGGGCTTTTGCCGCCTGCACGGGAGCCTGCCCATCGTGGGCGACATCGGGATGGTGTGGCCGGTGTTGGCGGCAGAGGTGAGCCGGGCGCTGGGGGTGAAGCTGGACTTCATCTCCTGCCGGCAGGACCTGCCCGAGGGGCAGGCCATGCGAGACTGGATCGTGGAGCACGTGCGCCCGGTGGACCGGGAGGCGATGCGGGCCGCCCAGGCCGCTACTTGTGCCGTACCTGGTAGCGGATGAGCGTCTTGGGCATCTTTGCCCGGGGGGAGCTCAGGTATTCCTCCTCGTGATAGCCAGTGATCTCGCAGCCAGCGTCGGCGATGAACTGGTGCAGCCGCTGCACATTGGGCCCTTCCGCGGCGTAGGGGCCCAGGTGCAGCACCTGGGCCACCAGGCCGTAATGCCAGGTTTCCAGGGTCACCGCTGGGCTGGGCTGCTTGGTGGGAAGCTCCTGGGTGTCCTCGGGCACCGGCAGCGCCCAAAAGGCGATCCACTGGTCCCGGGGCGCCCGGTCGGCATTGGGCCAGCGGGCCCGGGGGGCACCCACCCGGAAATCAATCCCCTGCTTTTTGAGGGCAAACTTGAGGCCATACACGGCGCCATAGAGGGCCTTGAAGGCGGCATTGGCCACCTGGTCGGGGCTGCCCTCGGTCCGCACCACGGCCATGCGCTGGTGCGGCATCTCGAGTAACTGTGGCTCCTGGACCGCTGAGCGTGCTGCCATGCCGCCTCCTGTCCTGCTGTCTATCGAAGGATAAGGGGCCTGGTGGACGATGTCAAGGGCAACCGGCTACTGGTGCAGCTCCTTCAGCTCCCCGGTCTCCATATACCAGACGCGCTCGCCGATATTGGTGATGTGGTCGGCCACTCGCTCCAGGTACACGCCGATCAGCAGCAGGGCGATGGCGACCGGGGTGACGCTGGGGTCGCGCTGGATGTGGGAGAGAATCTCCCCGTGCAGGGTGCGGTAGGCCTGGTCCACCTGGTCATCCTCCCGCACCGCCTCCATGGCCAGGTTGAGGTCGCGGTGCACGAAGGCCTGCAGGGACTCGTGCAGCATCTTCTGCACCACGGCGGCCATGCGAGGGATATCAACCAGGGGCTTGAACAGGGGGGCGTCCACCAGCTTCTGCGCCTGGTAAGCGGTGTCGGTGGCATAGTCGGATACCCGCTCGATGTCGGTGATGATGCGCAGCACGGCGGCGATGGTGCGCAGGTCACGAGCCATGGGCTGCTGCAGGGCCAGGAGCTGGATGGCGTGGGATTCGATCTCCAGGTTGAGGGCGTCAACGCGGTTCTCGACATCCAGCACCTGCTGCACCAGGGCGGCATTGCGCTCGGTGAGCACGCGCAGGGCCAGCTCGATCGCCTCGGCGGCCAAGCTGCCCATGTGGATCACGCCCTGCTGGAGAGCGGCCAGCTCCTGGTCGAACCGGTGTCGGGTGGTGGTCATGGGTGTCTCCGGGTGGCCCGATTGGCCGCCGCGGGCGGTTTCCCTGTGCCATTGGCGCGCCAAGAGGGGGCCGGGCAGGAGGGCAGGGCGCAGCGGGCAGGTGGGGGGTGCGGGCCGGCGAAATAGGTGGCCTGCCGGTACCTCAGGGCTTCCCACCGCCCCAGCGTGGTGCCCCGACTCCCCAGCGCAAGGGAAGTGCGGCCATGGACCACTCAGCCGCCCGCAGCCGGCCCGACTACCGCTGCCCCATCCGTACCCTGGCCGGGACCGCGCCCGCCCCCGAGGACGGAGGGCCGCGGGAGGCCGCGCCATGAGCGGCCTCACCGCCCGCGCCCTGCTGCTGGGCCTGGTGGCGGTGGGGGTGGCCTGCCTGATCACCTGCTGGGCGGACCTGGTAATCACCTTCATCCAGATCGCCATCCTGCAGTTCCCCCCCGTGGTGGTGGGGATGTTCCTCTTCGTTTACCTGCTGAATGCCGGCCTGCGCCGGCTCTCCGCACGGCTGGCGCTGCGGCCGGCGGAGGTGCTCACCATCTACTCCATGACCCTGGTGGGAGTGATGGTGGCCGCCCGGGGGCTGATGGAGAAATGGTTCGGGACCCTGGCGGCGGTGAACTACTACGCCACGCCGGAGAACGGCTGGCGGCGGATGTTTTTCGGGCACCTGCGCCCCTGGATGGTGCCCTTTGACCCGGCGGGGCCGGAGCGACAGCATGTCACCATGCGCTTCTTTGAGGGGCTGCGCTACGGGGAGCACATTCCCTGGGGGGCCTGGCTGGCGCCCATCGCCGCCTGGGGCATCTTCGTGCTGCTGGTGTTCTGGGGGTTCCTGTGCCTGGCGGCGCTGCTGCGGCGGCAGTGGGTGGAGCACGAGAGGCTGACCTTTCCCCTGATTGCACTGCCGGTGGAGATGGCGCGCCCGGAAACTGGGCCGGCCTTCGTCCGCAACCGGCTGGCCTGGGTGGGGTTTGCCCTCCCCACCGCCATTTTCACCCTGAACGGGCTGCACCTGATCTACCCCTCCTTGCCCACCATCCGCACCGAGGTGTGGCTGAACCAGTACCTGCCGCCCGTGCACCCCTGGACCGGGATCAACGGCACGCCGGCCTACTTTTCCCTGGCCGCGGTGGGCTTTTTCTACATGCTGCCCCTGGACCTGGTGTTCAGCCTGTGGTTCTTCTTTTTGCTCACCCGGGTGCAGGACTATATCTTTGCCAGCTACGGCATGAGCATGGATGCCATGCCCCTGTACCCGACGCACATGATGCAGGGCTACCAGGTGATGGGGGCCTACCTGGTGCTGGTGGCCTACCTGGTGAAGTCGGGCTGGCCCCACGTGCGCGCCATCCTGCGCAAGGCCTTGCTGGCCGACCCCACGGTGGACGACAGCCAGGAGCTGCTGCCCTACCGCACGGCCTGCTGGGGGCTGGCGATATCGTTTGTGGGGTCGGTGGCCTGGTGCTACCTGGCGGGGATGGCGCTGTGGGTGGCGGCGGTGCAGATGTTCATCTACCTGTTCGTGGTCGCCATCGTGATGGCCCGGAGCGTGGCGGAGGGGGGGCTGCTGATGACGGAGACCAGCTTCCGGCCCCTGGACGTGGTGACCCTGTTTAGCAGCCGGTCGGCGCTGGGGGCCTCCAACCTGACCGCCCTGGCCTCCACCGACGCCATATTCACCCGCGACCTGCGGGGGCTGCTGCTCACCGGGTTCCTGGACAGCCTGCGCATGGCGGACACGGTGAACCAGCGGCGGCGGTCACTCTTGGCGCCGTTTGTGCTGGCGGTGGTGACGGCGCTGGTGGTGGCGGGGTTGCTGCACCTGGTGCTGCCCTACCGGCGGGGCGGGCTGAACCTGTACTACTACGTGTACCAGGGCAACAACCTGTGGGCCTGGCAGAACAGCGCCGCCGCCATCGCCGGGGAGAGCCGTTTCGACCCCCGGGCGCTGCTGTTTTTCGTGATCGGGGGCCTGGTGACCCTGGGGCTGGTGGTGGCCCGCTCGCAGTGGCTGTGGTTCCCCCTGCACCCCCTGGGCTATGCGGTGAGCGCCTCCTGGACCATGATCGTCTTCTGGTTCCCCTGCCTGCTGGCCTGGGTGGTAAAGGGGCTGATCCAGCGCTACGGCGGCATGAGGGGCTACCGACAGGCCCGGCCCTTCTTCCTGGGGCTGATCCTGGGGGAGTTCTCCTCGGCCGTGGTGTGGACGGTATTCTCGTTTGCCACCCGGCACCCGGCGCCGGCGTTTCCCTGGCCGTAGAAAGGAGCGCACCATGGATGATGCCCGCCTGGAGTGGACGACCGCGGTCCCGGAAACCTATTGCATCGAGTATGGTCTGCACCACCTGGACAACCCGGACTATGCCGCCCAGATCGCCGCCCACCCGCCGCAGGTGCTGCACGTGGGCTGGGACACGGTGATCAACGACATGTTCGGTCCCAGCATGAGCAAGCCGGGCCGCCTGCTCAAGTCCGTGCGCCAGCTTTCGCCGGCCGAGCTGGAGGAGCGGGCCCGGGCGGTGCGCAGCTTCGTAGAGGCCATGCACGCGGCCGGGGTGGAAACGCTGCTGCCCTACCAGAGCAGCATGTTCCTCTTCGGCGACCACGAGCAGCGCACCGGCTTCTGGGAGTTCTACGACCGCTGGGAGGAATACGCCGAGTTTGGCATTCCCCCCCGCCCGGCCAGCGATCCCAGCGAGTGGCCGGGGCGGGAGCGGCGCCCCCAGCCGGACACGCCCTGGTTCGTCTATGAGCCCTGCATCAACCACCCGGACTGGCGGGCGGTGCTGCGCATGACCGCGGGCTGGGCGGCCCGGGTGGGATATGACGCCCTGTTCTCGGATGTCAATGACCACAGCTGCTACCGCCCCTCCTGCGAGGCCGCCTTCCGCCGCCGCCTGTGTGCCAGGTACGGCCCGGCAGACCTGCGCCGGCTCTTTGGCTTTGGGAGCTCGGAAGAGGTACACCAGGGGCGCCCCGGCGAGGGCCTGCTCTGGGTAGAGACCCTGCGCCACTGGGGAGAGAGCTTCGCCGAGCTCTTTGCCGAGCTGACGGTGGCCGGCCGCCAGCACATGCGGGGGTTCTTCCTGCTGCCCAACTCCAGCTCGTATGCCAACATAGACGAGATGTGGAAGCGGCGGGAGTCGGGGCAGAACATCCGCCTCTGGGCCCGGTCCTGCCCCATTTTCATGTACGAGAAGAACGAGCAGCCGGGGCGCTTTGGGGCCGGCGCCATCTCGGATTCCATCCTGCAGTACAAGTTTGCCTTTGCCCACGGCGTGCGGGCGGGCATGCTGCTCTACAACGCCCAGGAGGCGCACTCCATCGCTCTGGCCAACGCCGAGGCGGCAGCCCTGGGCGGGGGCGCCTTCATCCAGGGCGGCTATGAGTGCCCCCAGGTGCGCATGGCCTACCGCCGCTACTTCGCCGAGAATGGCGACCTGCTGGCGGGCTACAGCTCCCATGCCCAGGTGGCCCTGGCCTTCTGCTATGACGAGCTGTTCTGGGACAATGCTGCCCACCTGGAGCAGGTGTTCTGCCTGAAGGACTATCTGTGTCACCACCACGTGCTCTGGGACTTCCTGGTGGAGGAATCGTTCGCGCCGCACGTGCTGGCCCGCTACGCCGCTATCATCCTGCCCGAGCTGGGGCACCTGTCGGAGGCCCAGGTGGGAGTGCTGCGCGCCTACTTGGAGGCCGGGGGCGGGGTGGTGGCGATCGGGGAGGTGGGGCGGTTCACCGAGGCAGGAGCACGGCGGGAGGCCCTGCCTCTGGAGGAGCTGCTGCCGGCCGGGGACGGGGTGCGCACTGCGCGCTGCGGCCGGGGCTGGCTGGTGTGGGCCCCGCGCCTCGAGGACCTGGTGGTGCGGCCGGCCTTCGCGCTGTTCCGCCTCACCGAGGAGGAGGCCAACGACACCGCCACTATCCTACGCCTGATGGCGCAGGCGGAGGCCGGCGAGGCCCCGCAGGGCCAGGACCGGCTGCTGGCGCTGTGCCAGGAGCTGGGCGGGCAGCCCCTGGCGGTGGCCGGGCCGCAGGTGCCCTTCACCCTGCGTGTCGCCGCCTACCGGCGCCGGGACGACCGAGGCCGGCGCCTCAGTGTGCACCTGCTCAACTACGACGTGCCCATTCATGCTTCCCGGCGCTCCGGGCCGCCCGTCGCTGCCGAGCAGGTGGCACTCTCCCTGCCCCTGCCGCCGGGCTGGCAACCGACCGCCGCCCGCCTGCGCGGCCCTGACGCCGCCCCCGGCGCTACCCTGCCCTTCGCGGTGCGGGAAGGCCAGCTGCAGCTTACCGTGCCCCGGGTGGAGATCTACGAAGTGGTGGAGGTGCTGGCCCGGCAAGCAGGGTCCGGCCCGGCGGGGGGAGGAGGAAGGCGACGGCGAATATCAGCCCTGCCCCCACGGCAGAGGGAGGAAGCTTGATGAGCCAGCGCTACCTGCTGATCCGGGAGAGCGGGCTGCGGGAGGACCAGCGGCTGGCCCTGGCCTGCCTGCAGGGGCTGGTGAACCGGGAGCGGCCCCGGCTGTACGTGGTCAGGCACGCCCAGGACGAGCACTGGGCCGATTGGTACCTGCGCTACGGCTGGGAGCCGGAAGAGATCGGCTGGGCGCAGGCGGCGGACTTGCTGCCAGCGGCGCAGGGGGCGGTGCTGGTGGACCCGGGGCTGGCGGCGAGCTATGGAGTGGCGGTATCCGCCTGCTCGGCCCGAGGGCTGCTCCCCTGGTCGGAGGCGCTGGCCGGGGAGCACCCGCAGGTGCCGGTGGTGCTGGACCTGCGAGGCCGGTGGCAGGAGAAGCTGGAGGCCTACCGGTGGGCCCGGCAGGAGCTGTGGCCGGCGTGCAGCCGGGACACCTTGTGCAGCGTACACATCCCGGGGCCGGGCTGCTGCGCCCCCATCCTGGACTTCGCGGTGGCCCGGAGGGCCTTCACCAGCAACCTGGTGGTGAATGAGGTCGAGTTCCCGGAGGAGGCCGCCCTGTGGCAGGGGATGATGGCCGAGATGGCGCCCCTGGCCCTGTGCGTGGGCTGGCACCAGCCCCAGGACATCGAGGCCACCTACGTGCAGGCCTGCTCGCGGGCGGGTATGCTGGAGGTCTGCTCCAGCGGGGCGGGCAACCTCTCCTTCCACCGGCACATTGCGGCCCAGGGCCCGCTGCGCCAGGACCACCTCACCGAGGCGGAGCTGGACCCCCAGGCCGTTTACCTTACCTTCTCCCAGACCGACGGCGACAGCATCGTGGCCATGACCAACCTGCAGCAGCAGCAGTGGGTCAGCCCCTGCCGGGGGACGCTGCCCATGGGCTGGTGGACGGCGCCCAAGCTGGCCGATGACCTGGGGCCGGCACTGCTGGAGTACTACTACCGGACCAAGGGCCCCCGCGACTACCTGATGTGCGGGCCTTCGGGGGCCGGCTACAACTACCTGTCGCAGTTCCGGGGCCAGCGGGGCTACCTGGCGCTCACCCGCCGCTACCTGCAAGCGGCCGACATGCGCACCATGATGGTGATCAACCGGGTGGTGCAGCACCTGCCCGGCCGGCGCATCGCCCACCGCACAGCCGCCGGCGACATCCCCCTGCCCCTGGACGAGCGAGGGGGCCTGGTGGAGGCCACCAAGAACCAGTACGGCGCGGACTGGGTGGACCAGTCGGTGGTAGAGGCCTATGTGGCCACCCTGCCGGAGGTGCTGGGCTACTTTCAGGGGTTTGAGACCGTGGTGGGGGAGGAGGACCGGTTCGTGGGGGAGGTGCCCTGGGTGCCCACCAAGGTGATGGTGGACGATCCCGACCAGGGCAGGGCCGACATTGAGCAGTACCTGGCCGGGCGGCCCCGGCCGGCCTTTGTCTCCTGCACGGTGAACATGTGCGGGCCCATGGTGAGGCGCATGTTTGAGAAGCTGGCGCAGCTAATGGTGATGGTGGAGGCCAAGGGCTACCGGGTGGTGCGGCCGGACGAGTTCCTGGCGCTGCGCAAGCAGGCCCGGCGGGAGCTGGGGTGGTAGGGACGAGGCGCGAGGTGACGACCATGCTGCTTGCGGTGTGCCTGACCTGTGCCCTGGCCGCGGCCTGCCTGGCGCAGGATTGGCCCCTGCCCCGGCATGACCGGGCGCTCTCCAACCGCTCTCCCCTGCCGGGCGACCTGGCGGCGGCGCCGCGGGAGCTGTGGCGGCTGGAAACCGGGGTGTGGGCGGGGGAGGTGGCGGTGGCGGCGGGCCCGGGACCGGCCGCACTGCTGCTGGAGGCGCCGGCCACCCCCGACCGGCCGGCCCTGGCCCCGGGGCGCAAGGGTAAGCGCAAGGCGGCGGCTGCCTCCTGGCAGCAGCGCCTGCTCGACGTCTCCGGCAGCGGCAGCCCGGTGCCCGTGAGGGACGGTTACTGGGGCAAGCTGATCCCGGAGCGCCGGGGACTGCAGCGGGTGGCCTGGACCAGCACCTGGGGGGAAGGGCCCGCTCGCATCCAGTGCTTCTCCCACGAGGGCGGACTGGACCAGCCCCGCCTGGAATGGGAGACCGAGCCCGAGACCACCGTCTATTCGCCCCAGGTCCTGCTCGCCGACGTCAACGGCGACGGCGAGACGGAGGTGGTCACCTCCCTGCACTACCGGATCATCATCTACGAGGGGCACAGCGGCAAGAAGCTGCGGGAGCTGCGCTACCACCAGCTCCGCAACTACGGCTACTTCGGCTGCTTCTTTGACCCGGGCAGCCGCTGGGCCAAGTTCGTGAATGTCAGCGACTTCGCCAACCACTTTGATGTGATCAACTGGGAGGGGGGCGACCTGCTGGTGGCCTTCCGCCGGGATGTGGAGGGGGTGGAGCTGGGCGGCATCACCCGACACCGCAAGATCGTGCGGCCGGGTCCCCACCCCCTGGAGGACATTGACGGCGACGGCCACCCGGAGCTGACCTGCAACCTGTTCAACGACGAGGGCGACGAGCGCTGGCACGTGGTCTCCTGGCAGCCCCTGACCGGCACGCTGAAGTTGAACCTGGCGGGACAGTACCTGGTGGGGATCTGCGATGTGGACGGCTGCGGCTCCCCCGAGCTGCTCTGCCACGCCCTGGCGAGCCGCCACACCACGGGCTGGGGGCGCCTGAGCGTGGTCAAGGTGCGGGAGGGCAAGGCGGGGGCCATCTTCCAGGCACAGGGGGCGCGTTTTGGCGAATTCGACCTGGCGCACCTGCCGCCCACGGCCGACACCAGCGCCGCCGGGGGCATGACCACCGCCGCCGCCGGGCGCATCGGTCCCCGGGGGCGGCCGGGGTTCATCCTGCTGCGGCCGGGCACCGACCGGCGGGCGGCGCGGGCGGAGGCCTATGCCTGGTCGCAGGGCAAGTTCTCGCGCTGCTGGGCGGCAGCGGCACCGGCGGGCGGCGCCCTGCAGGTGCGGTCGGTGGAGGGGCGGGATTACGGCAGCGCGCTCAAGCTCACCCGGCCCGCCCGGGTGCTGCTGGAGGTGACGGCGCCGGGGCAGCGGGCCGACCTGGGCCTGGAGGGGGTGAGCGGCCAGGTGGAGAGCTGGGGACCGCGAGCCGGCCTGGCTCCCATGCCCATCGTGATCAAGGCCGGCGGCGCCTGCTACCTGGTGACCGAGACCAGCAGCGACCAGGTGGCCGCCTACTGCCTGGGGGCGGGCCCGCCTGCCCGGCACTGGCAGCGGCGAGGCCGGGGCATGGCCACCGGCAGCGGCCCGGCAGGAGGCCTGGCGGCGGGCGACCTGGACAGCGACGGCGCACCCGAGGTGCTGCTCGCGGAGCAGGATGCCGCCACCGGGGCGGCGGCGCTGGTGGCGGTGGACCTGGCGGGGCGGGTGCGCTGGCGGCACGTCTTCCCGGGCTATGACAGCGACCGCCCCCGCTGGAACTGGGGCGGGCTCACCCTGTGGACACCGGCACACCTGACCAGCCCCGGCCGCCTGGATGTCTACGTCAACCTGCGGCGCAGCACCATGCATAGCGACTTGAGCGTGGCCCTGGACGGCAGGAACGGCCGGGAGATGTGGAGCGGGTACAGCGTGCCCATCGGCGGCGTCCCCACCTGGGGGTTTGGCGGCACCCTGGTGGCCTGCCAGGACCTGGAAGGCCGGGGCCTGGAGCAGGTGATCTCCCTGTACCCGGTCTGCTACTACGTGGTAGAGGGGCGGGAGGGCAGCTTTATCCGCACCGTGGACCTGGCCAGCCAGCAGGTGCTGCCCGGCTGGGCCGCCTACGGGGTGCCGGTGGTGGCGGACTTCCTGGGGGAGGGCAAGCTGGAGGTGCTGGTGCCCTCGCCCTACGTTTACGGCCTGCTCACCCGGGAGGGGGCGGCCATCTGGAGCGCCCCGGTGCCAGCAGGGCTGGCGGGGGGGCAGGTGGGCGATTTCGACGGCGACGGCCGCCTGGAGGTGGCCCGGGTCTTCACCGACCAGGAGGGCCAGCCGGGCCGCGTGGAGCTGCTGGACGGCGCCACGGGCAAGGCCAAGGGCGAGCCCCTGGTGCAGGCGGGCCTGGGCAGCCAGGGAATGGTGGCCGCCGACCTGAACGGCGACGGGGCGGACGAGCTGGTGGTACGCACCGCCTCTGCCCGGCTGGGCGCGGTGGGCTGGCGGCAAGGCAAGCCGGAGCTGCTGTGGGAGGTGGGCCTGCCTGCCGAGGCCGGCAGCAGCATCGTGGCCGACGTGGATGGCGACGGCAAGGGGGAGCTGGTGGTAGGCTGCGGCGATGGGTCCATCGTGGCCCTGGGGAAGTAAGATGCGGATCGAGCAACTGCGAGTGAGCTACCAGGAGCTGCCCTTGCGCACGCCCCTGGTTTTTGCCAGCGGCGAGGTGCGCACCCACACCCTGGCCACCGTGGAGGCACAGGTGAGGGCGGCGGGCCGCCGGGCGGTGGGGCGAGGCGCCATCCTGCTGGGCACCACCTGGGCCTGGCCCGGCCCTCTGCCCCACCAGCAGCGGGACGAGATGATGCGGGGGATGGTGGCGGCCCTGTGCCGGCGGCTGCAGGGCGCCCGGGGGCACCCGCTGGACCTGTGGTGGGAGATAAAGGGCGAGCTGGCCGGGTTGGGGGCAGGGGCACCGGTGCTGGCCTGCCTGGTGGCCGCCAGCCCGGTGGACGCCGCCCTGCATGACGCTTTTGGCCGGCTGCACGGCGTGGATGCCTACACCGCCTGTGGACCCGACTTCATGGGGCACGACCTATCCGCCTGGCTGGGCCCCCGCTTCCGGGGCCGGCAGGTGACCGATTTCCTGCTGCCGCGCTGCCAGCAGCAGATGCCAGCGGTGCACCTGGTGGGAGGCGCAGACAAGCTGCGGGACAGCGAGATCGCGCCGGGCGACCCCCGGGACGGCCTGCCGGTGAGCCTGCAGCAGTGGATGGCCCGGGACGGGGTGTGGGCCTTCAAGGTGAAGCTCAAGGGCACGGACCTGGAGTGGGACCTGGCACGGCTGGCGGCGGTGGTGGAGGTGGTAGAGCAGGTGGGAGGGACTGACTATGCCCTGACCATTGACACCAACGAGATGTGCCCCCACCCCGAGCAGATGATCGAGCTGCTGGCCCGGTTCCGGGAGGCCAGCCCCCGGGGATACGAGCGCCTGCGCTACCTGGAGCAGCCCACCGAGCGCGAGCTGGGCGCCCACCGGTACGACATGCGCAAGCTGGCGGCCCTGAAGCCGGTGCTGGCGGACGAGGCAGTGACCGACCTGGCAAGCTTCACGCTGGCCCGGGAGCTGGGATGGAGCGGGCTGGCGCTCAAGACCTGCAAGGGGCATTCCGCGGCCCTGGTGTACCTGGCGGCCCTGGAGGAGGCCGGCCTGCCCTACAGCGTGCAGGACCTCACCAACCCCGGCCTGGCCCTGGTCCACTCGGCGGGCCTGGCCGCCCGCTGCCGACCCCTGCTGGGGGTGGAATGCAACGCCCGCCAGTACCTGCCCCACGCCTGCCCCCAGGTGCAGGCCGGCTATCCCGGCCTGTTCCAGGTGCACGCCGGCCTGGTCAGCACCGCCGAGCTGGGGCCGCTGGGCCTGGGCTACCGGGACTAAGCGTCCTTCTCCTCGATCACCGCCACGCCCCAGGCCGGCAGGTCCACCTCGGGGCCGGCCGGTTCCCCGCTGAGCAGGTCCACGCCCGGGTAGGGCAGCACCACGGAGGCGGGCCGGCCCGCCCACTCCACCAGCACGGTGCCGCGGCGGCCGCCGCCGGCGCGGGGCACGGCCAGCACGCCATCTGAGCAGCAGGAGGCAGGGACCAGGCCCGCCTGGCGGCAAGCATCCCCCAGCAGGGCGGAGAGGTGCGCGTCGTCGGGAACGGTGCCCAGGAAGGTCACCCAGCCCTCGCCCAGCTGGCGGCGGGTGACGGCAGCCAGGCGCTGGAGCAGGGGGTTCTCGTGCCGGGCCAGCGCCTGCGTGCCGGCACGGGGCTGCAGGGCCTCGCACCACCAGAGCGCCTTGCCCTCCGTGCCGTCCTGCCAAAGCAGGCCCTGGTCGGGATCGGCCGGGATACGGAAGACCACGTCCACCCCCAGCAGCTCCTCCAGGCCGCCCAGGGCGCTGGTGGTCCAGGTGGTGTTTTCCAGGGTGCGGAAGCCGACCATGGGCCCGGCGATCCAGTGGCCGCCCGCCTCCACCCAGGCGCGCACCGCCGCCAGGAAAGGCTCCGGCAGCATGGGCAGGAAGGGCGTGACCAGCACCCGGTAGCGGTCCAGGGCCGCCTGCTCGTCCACCAGGTCGCGCATGAGCCCGGCCTGCAGCAGGGGCAGGTAGAAATGCTCCTCCAGGGCCCGGCGGTACTGGAAGCCGGGGATCATGGGCTCGTGCTGGAAGACGTAGGCGGCCTCGTAGCTGTGAGTGAGCGCCACCTCGGCCAGTGGGCGGGTGGCAGCCAGGAAATCGCCCGCCTGCCGCAGGTCCGAGGCCACCTGGCAGACCTCCAGGCCGCCGGGGGTAAGGGCGCCCCAGGCGTAAAGCAGGGAGCCGTGATTCTGCTCGATGCCGCTCCACTGCTGGCGGAAGAGCCAGTAAGAGACGGCCTCGGCGCCGCTGGCAAAGCCCAGCCAGGCATTGGCCCGGCCCCAGCCGGCGGGACGACTGCCGCTCATGGCAGCGCTGCCGGCCCAGCTGGCCGAGGTCTCGATCAGCCAGTGCGGCCGGTCCTTGAGCGCCCGAAAGCGGTCGTGGTCGGCGAGCATGGGCCACATGCGATCGGGCGCGTAGTACAGGTCCACGGCAGCAAAGTCCAGGTCGGCGAACAGCCGCCGGTAGTTCATCTGGTGCCAGTAAGGCGACATGCCGTTGTGGGTGATAGGCAGGCGGGTGTGGGGGCGCATGGCCGCCACGTGCTGCCGCTGGTGCTCCACAAACGAGTCACCCATGAAGCGGCGAAAGGCCAGCATGAGCGAAGGGTTGTGCGCGTGGGGCGTGGGCCGGGGCAGAGGGATCTGCTTAAACGACTGGTACCACTGGCTCCACACGCCGTTGCCCCAGGCCTGGTTGAGCTGGTCAATGGTGCCATAGCGGCCCTGGAGCCAACGACGAAACTCTCGCTCGCAGGTAGGGCAGAAGCAATCGGCCACATGGCAGCCGTACTCATTGTCAGTCTGCCAGGCGATCACCCCCGGCGCGGCGCCAAACTCCCGGGCCATCCTCTCGGCAATGCGCACGCTGTATTCCCGGTAACGCGGGTTGGTGGGGCAGGCATGGCGGCGGCTGCCGTGTACCAGGGCATAGCCCTCCGGCCGGCGCACCAGCATCTCGGGGTACTTCTCGGTAAGCCAGGCAGGGGGAGTGGGAGTGGGCGTGCAGAGCACGGTGGCGATACCGGCGGCATGCAGCTTCTCCACCACCCGGTGCAGCCAGTCGAACCGGTACGCCCCCTCCTTGGGCTCCAGGAAGGCCCAGGCAAACTCGGCCACCCGCGCCAGGTTGAGGCCCAGCTCCCGCATGTGGGCGATGTCCTCGTCCACCTGCTGCTCGGGCCACAGCTCGGGGTAGTAGGCGGCTCCCAGGTAGGGCGGTGGCATGGCGTCTCCTTTGGCGTGAAACTGGCAGCCCGGCGGGCAAGACAGCAAGAGCTTAGAGCGGGCCGGGGGGCTTCGTCAAGCGGCAGGCATGCGGGCGGGACCGGCCGGCCCCGCCCGCGTCAGCTTGGTAAGGCTTACCTGGGCCAGCGCTCCCGCAGGCCGGGGAGGGCGGGGAAGGGGGCGTGCGGCTCGGCCTGGTACCAATAGCCCAGGGAGGCGATGTCGTCCTCCAGGGGCTGGTACTTGCCGTTGGGCCACCAGCCCAGGGCCTGGATGGTGACCCGCAGGTCCTGGCGGAAGCGGATGGGATCCATGAGGTGCCAACGGTAAAGGGCGTGCTTGGGCACCAGCTCCGGCTCCCGCTGCCACAGGGGATAGCCCAGGAAGGGCCCGGTAAAGGTGTCGCCAAAGCCCCAGGCGCCGCCGAAGTAGTCCTCGGTGCCGGTGCCGCAGATGGTGGGGAACTGCTGGTCGCCGTCCAGGAAGAACTTGATCTCCCCCTCGCCCCACCAGCCGTTGGCGAGCTGGGTCCAGGCCAGGAAGGTGCCCACGTAGTGCCCCTGCCCCCGCACCCCCTCCAGAATCACGTGCTCAGGCTGCTGGCGGGGCGTGACCGAGCGCCGCCACTGGGCGTGCAGGTAGGCGGCGCTATCGGGCACCGGGTTCAGGCCGTAGGTCACCTGGTAGAAGAAGCCGCCGATGGCCTCCCAGCGCTGGTTCTCGACGGTGATGCGGCAGTGGCGGCGGAAGGGCATGGGCCAGTAGCAGTTCATGCCGCCGCTGGGGTTGACGGCTACGGGCAGGGAGACCACGTTATAGCGCATGGCGTGCCCCAGGGCAAAGAAGTCGCCCAGGGGGGTCTCGATGGAGGGGGCCTGCTCACCGTCCCAGTAGCAGCGCAGCACGCAGTCGCGCAGGGCCTGCTCCGTGACCGTGATCCAGATATGCTGGATGACGCCGGGCCCCTCGATATCGGCCAGGGTGGTGGTGCTGCCGGGCTCCAGGGTGATGCAGGGGCGGATCTTCCAACCCTGCCCCAGGTCGCTGCCCGCACTGCCCGGGCCAGGCACCTCCTGGGCGCCAGCCCCCCGGGCGCCGGCGGGGTTCTCGGCGGAGATGGAGCGGGTTTCGCCCTCGGTGAGCAGCGGTATGGCGCCCAGCCCCAGGTTCAGGCCTATGTTCTCGAACACCTTGCGTCCTCCTTTGCCGCGGGATTGGCTGCTTTCCCTTTCGACCAGGGGGAACCAATTCCCGCCGGCAGGCTCAGGAATCTGCCCGCAGGCCAGGGGCAAAAGGAGGAGGCCGGGCAGGGGGCGGCCCGGCCAGCAATGAGGGGAATCAGAGAATGGCGAAGCAGACCACGCCAAAGAGGGCCAGGTTGGCGGCCAGGCCCCAGGCGGAGAGGGTGCGATGGCGGGGTTGCAGCAGCCCGGCCGCGCCCAGGCCCGCCCCCATCATGATCATGGTGAGGCTGATCACCAGGGGCAGCCCGGCCATGGCGTAGAGGCAAAAGCGGGGGAGCACCAGCAGCCCCGTCTCCACCGCCAGGGAGATGACCAAGGCGGCCAGCCCCAGCAGGGGGGTGGATTGCCGGACGGCAGAGCCACGGATGCTCACGTACTGCATGGCGCTCTCCAGATAAGTGATACCGGTGACTTGTTCCACATTTGGGGCGGATTCCGAAGGCGCTGCCGCCGGGGGGGGAAGAGGCCGGCAGGCGAAGAATACAGCGGCAACCAGCTGCCGGCGGCCGGCGGCAAAGGAGAACTGGCGCAGATGATCAGAGCGGCGGTAATCGGGGCGGGGGGATTTGTGCGGGCCACGCACCTGCCCAACATGCGGGCCAACCCGCGCTACCAGGTGCGGGCCATCGCCGACATCAACGAGCAGGTGGCAGCCCAGGTGGCGGCCGAGTATCAGGCGGCCTACCACAGCACGGACTACCGCGACGTGCTGGCGGACCCGGAGGTGGACCTGGCGGTGATCACCACGCCCCACCACCAGCACGCGCCGATAAGCGTGGCGGCGGCCAAGGCGGGCAAGCACATCCTGGTGGAAAAGCCCATGGCCATGACCGCGGCGGAGGTGCGGGAGGTGCTGGAGGCGGTGCGGGCAGCCGGGACCGTCTTCACCGTGGGGTTCAACCGGCGCTATGCCCCCCTGGCGGTGCGGGCCAAGCGGCTGGCAGATAGCCGCCAGTGCCCGATGATGATCATGTACCGCATGGTGGACCAGATCTGGCAGCACTCCTGGGCCCTGGCGCCCGGGATCGGGGGCGGGCGCATCATCTCCGAGGCCTGCCACATCTTCGACTTCATCGCCTGGCTGGTAGGCTCGCCGCCGGTGCGAGTGCATGCCGAGGGGGGCCTGCTCAGCCACCCCGATGACGGCCGGGTGGTGCAAGACAACGCGGTGATCACGGTCAAGTTTGCCGATGGCTCGCTGGCTGCCGTCTGCCACGGCGACCTGGGCCACGCCGCCTACCCCAAGGAGCATGTGGCCATGTTCCTGGGCGAGAAGACGGTGGTGATTGACAACTTCCAGGGGCTGGAGGTGTACGGTTTCCCGGCCGAGGAGGGAGAACGGCTGCCCGGAGTGGACAAGGGACTGGTGGCCGAGGTGGAGGAGCTGGGCAAGGCTATCATGGGGGAGCCCTCGACCCTACTGCGGGAGGACGAGGCAGCGTTGGCCATGCTCGCCACCATCAAGGCCCTGGCATCGGTGCAGCAGGGCCGGACCATGGACATCAGCAAGGAGGAGTTTCCCTGGCTGTAAGGAGGGGGAAGGAGAGCGGGATTTCTCGCCGCCTGCGGCGGGCTCGAAATGACAGAGGCTGCCGGGGGCGATGGGCCCCGGGGGTTGCCAAGCGATGGTGCAAAGCCTAAACGGGCAATGGCGATTGGTTCCCGACCCCAAGAACGTGGGACGGGCGCAGCAGTGGTGGCAGGAGGTGCAGACTGACTCCCAGCCGGCGCCGGTGCCGGGCACCATCCAGCAGGTCTGCCCCGGGTATCACGGTGTGGCCTGGTACTGGCGCACTTTCCTCCCCCAGGGGGAGGGCGACCCCACCCGGCGCTGGCTGCTGCGCTTCGGGGCCGTGGACTACCTGGCCGAGGTGTGGCTCAATGGCCAGCCGGTGGGCGGCCACGAGGGGGGCGAAACGCCCTTCAGCCTGGATGTCACCGGGGCAGTGCGCCCGGGGCAGGAAAACCTGCTCTGCGTGCGGGTGCTTAACCCCACCCACGAGCGCATAGACGGCATCGCCCTGCGGGAGACCCCCCACCGCAACCGGGAGATCCCTTTCCGGGCGGGCGCCTCCTTCAACCAGGGGGGGATCATGCAGGGCGTGGAGCTGGTGCTGGTGCCGGCCGTGCGCATTGCAGACCTCTTCGCCTGGCCGCAGATCAAGGGCGAGCTGATCAGGCTGCAGGTGACCGTGCACAACGACCGCCAGGAACCGGCTCGGGTGCGCCTGGTGGCCGAGGCCGCGCTGGCGGCGGGGGGCGGCACGGTGGGCAGGGCAGAGCAAGAGGCCACCTGCCCGCCCGGCGAGACGGTGCGGCACCTGGAGTGCCCGGTGCCCAGCCCCCGCCTGTGGAGCCTGGATGAGCCCCACCTGTACCGGGCGGCGGTGCGCCTGGAGGCCGAGGGCGGCAGCTACCGGCACGACCAGGCGGTGCGCTGCGGGTTCCGCGAGTTCTGCTTCCGGGACGGCTACTTCCGGCTGAACGGGCGCCGGGTGTTCCTGCGCTCCAGCCACACCGGCAACCATTACCCGATCGGGATGCAGATGGCGGTGGACCCGGAACTGCTGCGGCGAGACCTGTACTTTGCCAAGGCGGCAGGCTTCAACATGATCCGCTTCATCGCCGGGCTGGCCTTCCCCGAGCAGCTCGATTTCTGCGACGAGCTGGGGCTGATGGTTTATGAGGAATCACTGGCGAGCTGGTGCCTGGAGGACTCGCCCCAGATGGGCGAGCGGTTTGACCGCTCCGTGGCCGAGATGGTGCGCCGGGACCGCAACCACCCCAGCCTGGTGATCTGGGGGCTGCTGAATGAGACCCCGGAGGGGCCGGTGTTCCGGCAAGCGGTGGCGGCCCTACCCCTGGTGCGCGCGTTGGACAAAAGCCGGCTGGTGATGCTGAACAGCGGGCGGTGGGACGGGCAGCTGGGGATCGGCTCCCTGTCCAATCCCGGCTCGGCGGCCTGGGAGACGCTGCTGGGCGAGGAGCGTCCCGGCGGGCCAGCGGTAAAGATGGCCGGGCCAGGGGGCTACTGCCCCGGCATGGGTGACGTGCATGCCTACCCGCGAGCGCCGCACCTGCCGGAGACCATCGAGTTCCTGCGCACGATAGGCCAGGGGAGTAAGCATGTTTTCCTTTCCGAGTATGGCATCGGCAGCCAGGTGAACCCGCGCCGGGAAATGCTGCTTTTCGAGCAGGCAGGGGCGCGGCGGGACCTGGAAGACTACCTGGTCTTCCAGGAGTGGAGCGAGCGCCTGCGAGCCGACTGGGAGCGGCTGGGGCTGGACGGCATCTTCGCCTGCCCGCAGGAGCTGTTCGAGGCCTCCTGGCGCCTGCACAGCGAGCAGCGGCTGCTGGGCCTGAATGCCATCCGGGCCAACCCCCACCTGTGCGGCTACAGCCTGACCGGCACCGTGGACCAGGGGATGACCGGGGAGGGGCTGTGGACCACCTGGCGGGAGCTCAAGCCCGGGGTGATGGAGGCGCTGCGGGAGGGTTGGGCGCCGCTGCGCTGGTGCCTATTCGTGGAGCCCCGGCACATCTACCGGGGAGGCACGGTGACCGTGGAAGCAGTGCTGGCCAACGAGGACGTGCTGCTACCCGGCCAGTACCCCGTGTGCTGGAAGGTGGTGGCGCCGGACGGGGAGGTGCTGCACCGGCACACGCTCAAGCTGCAGGTGCCGGCCGAGCCGGAGCCACCCCTGGCCTTGCCCGTGCTGGCGCAGGAGCTGAGGGTGGACCACCCCGCCGGGCGCTACCAGGTGGTGGTGGAGTTTGAGCGGGGCGCGGCGCCGGCAGGAGGGCGAGCCTGCTGCTACGTGACCGATGCCATCCAGCTCCCGGCGCTGGAGGGGGTGGTGACCGTGTGGGGGGAGGATGCCCGCGTGGCACAATGGCTGCGGGCCCGGGAGGTGGTCTCCCGGCCGTTCCTGGCCCAGGCGCCGAAGCTGCGGGAGCTGATCCTGGTCTGCGGCGAGGGCGCCCCGTCTGACGATCCCGCGCCCTGGGAGGAGCTGGTGCGCCGCATCGCCCAGGGCGGGACGGCCATCTTCCTCACCCCCCGGGTGCTGGGGCGCTCCGACCAGCAGTTGGGCTGGCTGCCGCTGGGCCAGAAGGGCGAGGCGCCGGCGATCACCGGCTGGGTCTACCACCGGGACGATTTTGCCCGCAGCCATCCCATCTTCGAGGGGCTGCCCAGCGGCGGCCTGCTGGACTGGGACTATTACCGGGAGATCATCCCCGACCACCTCTTTGTGGGCCAGGAGCGGGCCAGCGAGGTGGTAGCAGGAGGGCTGACCGTGGGCTACACCTGCCCGGGGGGCTATGCGGCAGGCAGCCTGGTGGCGGTTTACGAGCTGGGCGAGGGCCGGTTCGTCATCAATGCCCTGCTCCTGGCGGAAAACCTGGGGCACCCGGTGGCCGACCGGCTGCTGGCGAACATGATCCGCTATGGGGCGGTGGGCGCCTGGCGGCCGCTGGCCCCGCTGCCCGCGGACTGGCCAAGGCTGCTGGGCCGGATCGGCTGCCGGTAAAGGGGAGGTGATGGGCCTGCTGGTTAGTGGCGGCGGCGAGGGATGGCGACCTCCCGGCGAGGTCCAGGACGAGGTAGTGGCCAGCCCGGCGCAAGTGCAGGAGATGCTGGACTGGGCGGCGGCCGCCTTTGCCGGCAAGGTGCTGGCGGACGATCAGGCGCAGCCGCAGGTGCTGGAGGCCGGGCAGCCGCCGTTTTCCTTCGGCTATGGGGGCAAGGACTGGGCCGAGCTGCGGGCAGGCTGGCAGCATGCCGCCCAGACCACCGACCATGCCGACCGGGTGGAGCATCGGGCAAGCTGGACCGATCCCCAGACCGGCCTCTGTGTGAGCGCGGTGGCGACTGCCTACAAGCGCTGCCCCGCCGTGGACTGGGTGCTGTACTTCGAGAACCGGGGGCAGCAGGATACGCCCATCATCCAGGACATCCAGGCGCTGGAGGTGGGAGTGCGCACGGGGGATGTGCAGCGGCCGGCCCTGCTGCACCGGCTGGAGGGGGATTCCTGCGGCGAGCGCAGCTTTCTGCCCCTGGAGACGCCCCTGGGGCCGGGGCAGCGGGTGGCAATGGCGCCCACGGGGGGTCGGCCCTCCTCCATCAGCGCCTTTCCCTGGTGGAACCTGGAGTATGCCGGGCAGGGTGTGATGGCGGCAATAGGCTGGACCGGGCAATGGGCAGCCAGCTTCCAGCGGCCGGAGGCGGGGCCCATCCGCATGCGGGCAGGCATGGAGCACACGCACCTGCGGCTGCAGCCCGGGGAGCGCATCCGCAGCCCCCGCATCCTGCTCATGACCTGGCAGGGCGACCGGCTGGCGGCGCATAACCGCTGGCGGCGCCTGCTGCTTCTCCACTACGTGCCCCAGGAGGGTGGGCGGCCGGTACGGCTGCCGGTAGTGTCGCAGTGCTTTGACCGCTACGTCTGGTCGGTACCGGAATGGGCCACCGAGGCGGGACAGATACGGGGGGTGGAGTTTGCCCGCCAGGTGGGGTGTGACGCGTACTGGCTGGATGCTGCCTGGTTCGTGGGCGGCTTTCCCGACGGCGCGGGCAACTGGTACTGCAAGCCGCAGGAGTTCCCGCACGGCCTGAAGCCGGTGGCGGATGCCTGCCATGCGGCGGGCATGAAGTTCGTGGTCTGGTTTGAGCCGGAGCGGGTGGCCGCCGGCAGCGAGATCGCCCAGGAGCACCCCGAGTTCGTTTTCGGCGGCGAGCAAGGCGGCCTGTTCAAGCTGAATGACCCGGCAGCCCGGCGCTGGCTGCTGGAGCTGCTCTCCCGGCGCATCCGGAACTTCGGCATAGACATCTACCGCAATGACTTCAACATTGACCCCCTGGATTTCTGGCGGGATAACGACGCCCCCGACCGGCAGGGGATGACCGAGATCAGTTACGTGGCAGGCCTGTATGAGCTGTGGGACGAGCTGCGGGCGCGCCACCCGGGGCTGGTGATTGACAACTGCGCCAGCGGGGGGAGGCGCATTGATCTGGAGATGTGCATGCGCTCGGTGCCCCTGTGGCGCAGCGACACCGGCTGCTCGCCCGGCCACCCAGATTGGAACCAGGCGCAAAGCTGCGGCCTGAGCCTCTTCGTGCCCCTCCACACCGCCTGCGGCTGGACGCCGGCGCCCTATGACTTTCGCAGCTCCGCCACCGGGGGCGCCATCTGCGAGTGGGCCTACCTGGACCCGGATTTCCCCCTGGAGCTGGCCCAGGCCACCCTGGCCGAGGCCAAGGAAAACCAGCAGTACTGGTATGGGGACTGCTACCCCCTGCATATCTGCACCGTCACCCCTGACCACTGGGCCGCCTACCAGCTGCACCGGCCCGACCTGGGGGCGGGGTTGGTGCTGGCCTTCCGGCGCGAGCAGTGCCGGTACCCGGTGCTGGCATTGCAGCTGCGGGCGCTGCAGCCGGCGGCTGCCTACGCCCTGGAGCTGATAGACGACGCCGGGCGCAAGACCACCCGGCGGGTGCGCGCAGAGGAGCTGATGGCCGGTTGGGAGCTGCGCCTGCCCCGGCCGGGCAGCAGCATGGTGATCCGCTACCGGGAGCTGCAGCAGCGGGCCTGCCGCGGGGGTACGGAGCCCCGCCTGTAGCCTATGCGGCGCCCCGGGCAGCCAGCAGCAGGCGCAGATACTGCTCCGCAGTCTCCAGGTCCTTGACCGCCTCCGCGGCGGGGGAAAGCGGGGGCTCGTCGCCCCGCACCGCGGCCACAAAGCGCTTTGCCTGCTCGCCAAAGGCCCACTGGGGAGGCATGAGGGGCTGCGAGAAGCTGGTGGGCCGGTCCTGGCCCCGGAAGATGTGCACCCGGCCGGCCTGTTGGCGGGCCAGCGGCGCCGGCAGGTCCAGTTCAATGAAGCCCTGGTCAAAGCAGAGCGTGTAGGTTTCCGTCCAGTGGTCCCGGGTCTGGTAAGGAGCCATTTCCAATAAGCAGGTGATGCCGCTGGCGCTCTCGGCGGTAAAGGTGAGCCCGGCCGGGTCGGCATAGCGCACCTGGTAGTCCTCGCCCAGCAGGTGGCGCATCAGGTTCACCTGGTGGATGTAGTAGTTGACGAAGGAGATATAGAGCCTGCCCGCGGCCTCGTCCATTCCGGGCGGCGGACCTTCGGCTTGCTGGCCCCCGTAGTCCGGGGCCGGCTCGTCCGTCCCCAGGGGTGACTCGATGGCCAGGGTCCAGGGACCAGGGGGCATGCACACCCGCAGGTAGCGCAGCTTGCCAAACTCGCCGCTTTGCCGCCACTGGTGGGCAAGCGCCTTCACGTACTGGGTGCCGGGGTCGGAGCGCTTCTGATAACCGACGTAGTAAACCAGGCCGCCCTGGGCCGCCAGGCCGGCCAGCTCCCGGCCGTGGGCAGGCTGGATGCAGATGGGCTTCTCGGTGAGCACGTGCTTGCCCGCCGCCAAGAGCTCGGGGACCACCGCCTGGTGCAGGGCGAAGGGCAAGATGGCCACCACTGCCTCCACCTGGGCATCGGCCAGCAGGGCCCGGTGGTCCGGGTACACTTGGGCCACGCCATAGCGGGCGGCTACTCGCTCCGCCAGCTTGGTGCGGCCTTCGGCCAGGCCCACCAGCTCCACTTCCGGCAGCAGCGCATAATTTGCCAGGTGTGCGAGCTGCCCCATGAAACCGCCGCCCACAAAACCGAGTCTCAGCTTGGCCACCGCATCCGCTCCTTATAGCTGTGCCAGCACCTCATCCAGGGTGCGCTTGGCGTTGGCAACGATGTGCTCATGGCTGTCCGCCCAGTACTCGCGGTTGAAGATCTCCACCGAGAGGTGGCCCCGGTAGCCCTTGTCCTGCAGCAGGCGGAACTCCTCCACCAGCGGGATGTCGCCCAGGCCGCAGTAGACCCGCAGGCCGTCGTGCAACTCGGCCTTGGGCAGGTCGGGAGCGTCGTTGGCGTGCACGATCAGCATCTGCTCGCTGGGAATGGCTGCGATGCGCTCCAGGGAGACCCCCGATTTGTAGTAGTGAAAGGTGTCCATCATGATGCCCACGTTGGAGGCGCCGCAGCGCGCCGCCACCGCCAGGGCGTCCTCCGGCCCGCCCATGAAGGCCAGGCCGCCGATAGGCTCCAGGGCCAGGCTGACTTCCGAGGCGGCCGCCACCTGCGCATAATCAGCCGCCGCCTGGGCGGCCAGGTTCAGCGCCTGCTCATGGCCCAGGTCCGGGGGCGGCTGGTCGCCCACGAAGCAAAGCATGGTGGGAGCGCCCAGCCGCCGGGCCACCGGGCACCAGCGCTCGAGTTGGCCGCGGGTGCGGGTGCGGTCGCCAAAGGCGACGAAGGGGAAGGCCATCAGCGCCGCCACCTGGAGGCGGTTGCGCTCGAGCTGGCGGCGCAGGTCATCCAGGCTGGCGGCAGCCAGGTATTCCTCCAGGCGGCCGGTGTCAATTTCGATGCCGGCATAGTGGTACTTGCCCAGCAGGTCCACGGTGTCGCGCAGGGGGTAGCTGCCGGAGGTGGCGGTATTGAAGCAGGCAAGCAATGCTGCATCCTCCTGGGGAAGGGCTGAAGGCCAATTGCCTGCCAGCGAGCAAAGTCCTGCCGGCCAGGCGGGGCGGCCCCCGTCAGGTCCGCCACCTGCGCAAAGTCACTTTCCGGGGCCAGCCGCAGGCGCACTACGGCGGCCGACCGGCCCTACTGCTTGCGGTAGGTGATGACGGCGGCGCCCGGCCGCTCCCGGATCTCCACCTCCAGGCCTTGCTCCAAGAGCTGGCGGCCGGCAACCGGCTGCGCCAGGGTGCTGACCCGGTAGGTAGCCGCCGGGTCCAGGCCCTGCAAGGGCAGCCGGGCGACCTCGTAAATGCTATCGGCCCGGCGGAACACCTCCACCACCCCCTGCCCGAGGTCCGGCCGGTCGAACTGCCAGCCCAGCCACACCGTCTGCTCCAGGCTGTAAGGGGTGAGCGGGTAGTAGTCGCCCAGGAAGCAGGGGGCGATCTGCCGCCACTCGGTGCTCAGCCGGCGCAGGCTCTCATAATCAAGCTCCCGGTTGCGCATGTCGTAGCAGCAGATAAGCTGCGGCTGGGCACTCTGGCTGCGGAAGGTGTAGGGGTCGGACGAGTTCACCCCGGTGCCGTGGAAGGGGATCCAGAAGGAGATGCCATAGGTGTGGCACTGCTGGGCCACCGGGTCCAGGATGAAGTCGCTGCGCAGCAGGGGCACGGAGCGGCGCAGGGTTTCCAGGTCATTGCGGCGGCCGCCAGAGGCGCAGGTGTCAATCAGCATGTCCGGGTGGCGGCGGCGCAGCTCGTCCCAGAAGGCCAGGTGCCCCTGCACATAGCGAATCTCGGTGATCCCCTGCCGGTCCGGCGGGTCGTTGGCTCGCCAGTAGGGGAGGGGGTCAATGTTGAAGTCGTTGCGGTAGAGGTCAATGCCCTGCGAGCGGAGCAGGCCGTCCACGTGCTCGACCAGCCAGGCGCGGGCCTCCGGGTGGCCCAGGTTGAGCAGCTTCTGCTCGCCCTCCTTACCCAGCAGCCAGTCGGGATGCTGGTAGAGCCAGGTGCCGGGAGTCACCCGCTCCGGCTCAAACCAGACGATGATGCGCACCCCCCGGGCGTGGGCATGGTCGGAAATGGGTCTCAGGCCGCCGGGGAAGCGCTTGGTGTCCACCTCCCAGGTGCCAGTATTGGGCCAGCCCGACTCGTTCACATACCAGCCGGCATCCATCCACCAGTAGTCAAGGGGCAGCTTCTCCTCCAGGTAGCGGTCCACGAAGAGCTTCTGATTGTCGGTGTTGGCGTTGATCATCTCCCCGAACTGGTGGGAGCTGCAGGCAGCCACCTGGGGGGCCACCGGCTGGCCGTGGGGCCGGGGCAGGTTGTGGGCCAGCATCCAGCGCCGCCAGAGGTTGTGAGCGCGCAGCCGGTCGCCCTGCCAGAACTGGGTGACAATGAGCGGCGTGCGCACCTGCTCGCCCGGGTGCAGCTTGAAATGCGTCAGCTCCTGGCCGGCGCGCACTCGCAGCCCCGCCTCCTCGTCCCGGTCAAACTGTGCCGCCCACTGCCCCGGCCAGCCGACCACGATGATCACCCCCTCGCCCGGCCATTCCAGGTTGAAGTAGGGCAGGTCGCTGTTGGAGGAGCGCCCGCCGGCGGTGGTGATGCGCAGGGACCGGCCGGGGCCCAGCACGTCCGCCAGGGGCTGGTAGTCATTGGGCTGGCAGGGGCTGCCCACGTGATGGTGGAGCACGAACTCAGGCTGCTGGTTGCGCTCAAAGCTGGCGTCCAGGGCCTGCAGTTCGGAGATGATGGGCGTGTCCGAGGTGCCGCCGTTCTCCAGGTAGAGCGTCCACTCCACGGTGGGGAAATCCTGGTAGGCTATCGCCACCGCCCGCACCACCAGGCCGGTGGCCGGGTCCCGGTAGGCCGCGGTGTGCTCCTGGCGCTGCGCATCCAGCCGGCGGGAGCTGCGCTGGCACTCCCAGCTCGCCCGCAGCGCGGCCCAGGGCTGGCCGCCGTAAAGGAAGGAAAACGGCGGCTCCGCGCTCCAGGGGAGACGGGGCTTGCCCTCCACCAGGGGCAGCTCGTCCAGCCACAGGGTGCGGCCGTCGGCCAGGGTCACCCGGGCCTGCGCCCAGTCGGACTGGTCGCAGCTGATGCCGTCCCCGGCGTCGCCGATGTCCAGGGTGAACTCCCGCTCGCCCCCCAGGTCCACCTTGACCGGCACCGCCGCCATCCCCTCCCGCATCACGCCGGAGTTGAAGCGCTCCTTGCCCCCGGCGCTGAGGGAGAAGACGACGCTGCCCCGGCCGCCGCTGGTCTGCTCGTTGGAGTCCACGCCCACCAGGGCCTGGAACTCCGCACCCGGCCCCGGCAGGCGCACCACGATCTTGCTCACGGCGTGGCAATACAGCCCCCGCTGGTACCGCTGGCCAGCCACCTGCAGCGGCCGGCCGGCGCGGGCGTTCTTCTGCACCGGGTCATAGTTGGCGAGCACCTGCAGCGCGGGCTGCGGCGCGTCTGCCTGGGCCACCTGGCCCTGGAACTTGGCCGCCAGCCAACGGCCCGCCTCCGCCATCTCCTGGGGGCTGGGTGCCAGCCCCCACGCCATCTTTGCGCACGCCATCGCCAGCACCACCTCCAGGACCAGTAGTCTCTTCACTGGCGCCTCCCGCCTTGCAGGCTGCAGGGCTATTTCGGGGCCGACGGCAGGCGTCCTTTAGCAGCAGGTGGCCGGCGCCCGGCAGGCAAACAAGTAGCCAGTCAGCTCTCATCCAGGGGGACGATCATGAACTTGGCGGCAGTAGTATCGGCCATCTCGCGCTACCAGGTGGCGCTGGAGCCAGACCAGAACGAGCCCGAGTGGTGGGCAGGCGCCCCCTCGGCGGTGTGGGCGGAGGGGAAGTTCTACCTGACGGCGCGCATGCGGGAGGGCCACTCCCCGCGGGGGCGGCGGGGGTACGAGGTGCGCATCCTGGAGAGCAGCGACGGCATCCACTTCACCCCCATTCACCACCTGCGCCGGGAGGAGGCGGGGGTGCCTGGCTTTGAGCGGGCTGCCCTGGTGCGGGTGCCCGACACCGGCCGCTACCGGCTTTACGGCTGCGCCCCCCTGGAGCGGGGATGGGGCATCCTGAAGTGGGACGACGCCGACCACCCCGCCGCCATTGACCCCACTACCGCCCGGCCCGTGCTCTGCGCCGACTATCCCGACGACCAGTTTGTGCATGTCACCGGGTACAAGGACCCGGTGGTGCTCTGGGAGGATGGGCGCTGGCACATGTTTGTGATCGGCACCGACCGCGTGGAGCGGGTTTACCACTTCACCAGCGAGCAAGGCGAGGCCTGGGCGCCGGCCGCCCCGGGACCGGTGATGGAAAACCGGGGATGGCACGACTTCTACACGCGCCCGGCCAGCGTGCTGCCCCTGCCCGCCGGGTACCTGTTCGTGTACGAGGGATCGAGCCTGGAGTGGCGGGACCCGGTGTACAACATCGCCACCGGCCTGGCCTATTCGCCCGATCTCGCCTCCTTCGTGGACCTGACCCCCGACCAGCCGCTGCTGCTCAGCACCACTCCCGGCCATTACCACACCTGGCGCTATTCCCAATGGCTGCCAGTGGGGGAGCAGGTGTTCGTGTACTTCGAGGCGGCCCGGCCCAATGACACCAACGAGCTGCGCGTCGCCGTCCTGGGCCGGGAGTAGGCCTACCGGGTGCGCTGGTAGCGCACGATGGCCGAGCCCGGCGCCGTCGGGATGCGCACCGTGACCGTGGGCGCATTGCCGCTGACCAGCACCGGCTGGGAGGCATGCTCCTGGGTCACCTGGTAGCGCGCCCCGGCCTCCAGCCCGGCCAGGCGGATGGTCTCCGCCTCCCGGCTGCTCTGCTCCCGCCGGAAGAGCAGGGCGAACCCGGCCTGCAGGTCGGGCCGGTGAAGCTGGTAGCCATACCAGGCGTCCTCGGCGGCGCGGTGGGGCAGCAGCGGGTAGAAGTCGCCCAGGAAGTAGGGGCGCAGCTCCCGGTAGCGCTCTACCGTGCGCCGGACGGCGGCCTCGGAGGCCGGGTCGGCTAGGTTGCTGCATAGGATATTGCCCGCGGTGAGGGCGCTGCGGAACTGGTAGGAGGGCTCCAGGCCGAAGTTGCCGCAGCCGTGCAGAGGCAGCCAGCGGCCCAGGCCGCCGTTCTGGAGCTGGTCGGCGGCGGGGTGCGCGCCGCTGCACTGCAGGTCGCTGTGCCACAGGGGCAGGCCCCGGCGCAGGGATTCCAGGTCTATGCGCCGGCCGCCGCTGGCGCACAGGTCCACCACCAGCCCCGGGTGGCGAGCGCACAGCTCATCCCACATCGCGTACAGGCCTTCCACATAACGAATCTCGGTCATCCCCTCCCGGTCAGGCGCATCCTCGCGCCGCCAGAAGCCCAGAGGCTCGATGTTGAAGTCCCAGCGCACCCAGTCCAGCCCGGCGGCGCTGATCTGGGCATCTATGTGGTCGGTGAGCCAGGCCCGGGCCGCCGCCTGGTGCAGGGCGAAGAGCTGGCTCCACTCCCCCTGGGGCCGCAATACCCATTCCGGGTGCTCGCGATCAATGCGGGTGCCGGGGTGCACCCGTTCCGGCTCAAACCACAGCAGGTAGCCCAGGCCCGCCTGATGTGCCGCCTGGCCGATGGGTGCCAGGCCGCGGGGATACTTGGCGGGATCGGGCTCCCAGGTGCCAGTGCCGGTGGGGAAGCCGCCCGGATACCATTGCTGCGGGTCCATGTCCGACCAGAAAACCTCCATGCCCAGCCGGGCCAGGATGGGCATGATGCGCAGGTGGGGGCCCTCGTAGCTGCCATCAGGGTCCACCTCGGAGACACTGCCGCAGATGGGGGGCCAGACGGGCCGGCCGTCCTGCCGGGGCAGATAGTGGGCCAGCAGCAGGCGGCGGAAGAGGTTATTGCCCCGCAGGTCATCCTCTCCCCGCCAGAAGAGCAGCAGCAGGCGGGGGGTACGAATGGTCTCGCCGGGATGCAGGCGCAGGTGGGTGTGCTCCATGCCTGCCCGCACCCGCAGCGCCCCCGAGCCCAGGCGGGAGAACTGCGCCTGCCACTGCCCGGTCCAGCCGATGGCCACCACCAGGCCGCCCTGCCCCCGCTGCAGGTTGCAGAAGGGCAGGTAGCCATCCGAGGAGCGGCCGCCATTGGGGGCCAGGGCCAGGTGGGCACGCAGGGCCAAGGGTTTGCTCACCGGGGCAAAGCTGTCGGCCGAATTGCTGTCGCCCAGGCTGTAGTGGAGCGTGCAGTCCTCCCCGGCGCCCAGCGGCAGCAGCAGGTCGAGGGGCTGAATCTGCTCGATGATGGGGGTATCGGCTGACCCGCCGTTGTGAAGCTGCACCAGCCACTCCACAGCCGGCAGGTCCCGGTACTCAACCGCCTCGACGCGCACCTGCAGGCCGGTTTGGGGGTCGGCATAGGCCAGGGTGTGCTCGGTGCGGGCAGCATCCAGGCGCCGGCTGGCCCGCTGCAGCCGCCAGCCCCCCAGCAGCCTGGTTACCGGCTTGCCGCCATAGGCAAATGAGAAGGCAGGCTGCCGGTGGGCCTGGTCGCTGCCCAGGTGCGCGGCTGTCCAGGCCCTGGCCGCCGCCATTTCCGAGGGGCTGGGGGTGAGGGCCCCCGCCGCTTGTGCGCTCATCAGCACCACTCCCAATAAGAGCAATAGCCTGGCTGTGGTCATTCTCCCACCCGCCATTCCAGGATGCCGGCGGAAAACCCCTCCCGCAGCCTGGCCTCCAGGCGCAGGCCGGTGGTCTCCACCAGCATTCCGGCACGGTAAACACCGCTTCGCCGTGCCGGGATCGCCTCCCTGCGCCGACGTCAGGCAGGGAAGCCATCGCCCCCAACGGAATGTCTGAGGAGGGACCCGCACTTGCACCCGCCTGGAACTGGCTCTGGCCGACCCGCGGTGCCCCGGGCGGCTCCTATCGGTTCCGGGGACAAGGAGAGAAAGTCATGACCTGGCGCATCCTGGCCTTTGCCTTGCTCACCAGCCTGGCGCCAGGAGGGACGGCGTGGGCATTCGGTGTGGACTTCAACGTCGGCCACCCCAACCCGCGGGGAGCGGCTTTCGAAGCCGACGTCATGGTGCAGTCGGAGCGGCTGGAGCAGCCGCTTCGGTCGGGGCTGTTCCTGGCCTGGCAGAGCGAGATGGAGGATGCTACTGGGCAGCTCCCCAAAGTGGGCGGCCACTGGGGCCTGCAAATCCTCGAGGGCGCTGCCGGCAACGGCAAGCGCCCGATCTTCACCTTCAACTTCGGCTGGGTGTTTGAGAATGCCGTGCTCCCAGTGGGCCAAAAGGCGCTGGTCAGGGAGTTGGAACGCTGGAGCCATCCCTTCTGGATAGACAACAGCGCCCGCATGAAGGCCGAGATCGAGCACAACATCGCCCAGGACCCCCACCGTCCCAACCTGTTCCTGGCCAACGCCGGTGCCCAGGGCGGTCTGGCCAGCACGCCCTGGCCGCATACCCTTTACCACGTCGTGGACTGGGAGCTTGACACCTGGTACCGGATCAGGCTGGCCCGTGACGCCCAGCCCCACGCCACCACCGCCTGGGTGCTTGCCACGCGACCAACGGGAGAGCACTATTTCCTGCCCAAGCCGCAGCAGGTCACCGCCTACGCTTGGCGGGTCACCTTGACCCCCGAGATCCAGCGGCCCGACGGGTCTTTCGCGCCCAAGGGCGCCCCCATCCAGCTGGTACCCTTCTTCCTCGACAGCCGCTATGACCGCATGCACACGTTCAACTGCTGGGGAGAGGCGCTCGGCGGCACCCCCCGCTACCCCCTGCGCTGGTACCAGGTGCAGCCCAGGGTAACCATGCTCGACGGTACGGTGCAGGGGGTAGGACAGGCCCAGGCCGGATTCTGGGGGTTCGACCAGCCAGACAATGACGCCGGCCCCATGGGCGATTCCCGCGTGACCCATGCCTTCTACATCGGCTACAACGGCCGGCCCACGGTGGCCGGGCGGACCTTCTCCCTGATGCGGCGGGGCATGCGAGACCAAGGGGTGCTCTGGGACGACTCCGCCGCTGCCCAGGTCTCCATCCAGCCGCGACCCACCTACATCGAGTGGGACGAGAAGGTGCTGGCCGCCTACCTGAACAGCATTCCGGGAGTAAGGTACTCCACCGATGAGGTGGCCTACGCCGGCAAGACGCTCTATGTAAACCGGCGCCTGGTGCTCCCGGACAGGCTGCTCTGGATTGAGTACGCCCGCCTGCTCGGTCCCGGCCGCCAGGGACTGGTGATGAAGACCCATGCCAGCGATGACGGCTGGCTGCGCCAGGAACCGGGCCGGTTCTGTATCCTCCCCGGCGTGAACGAGGGGATGCCTTTCCACCTGGAGGTGGAGGCCTACCAGCCCTCCACCAGTAACACCGTGGGGTGGATTGACCTCTTGGTCAGCTTCGCTCCCGGGTCGGGCACTTAGCGGGGGGAGACAAAGGCCATGGCCTGCCACTCCTATGACCTGGACCAGCCAGGGCCAGGCAGCTCGTTCTCATGCCTGGTGCACCCTTCCTGCCTACAGGCGGCGCCGGCCCAGCAGCGCCCCCCACAGGTCCCAGACGCACATGTTGCTGTAGTATTGGTCCCCCCAGAGCATCTCACCGCGGTCGGGGTCCAGATTCCAGGTGGTGTTCCAGAGGCGGCCCTGGCGCAGGGCGAGGTTGCGGGCGAGCCGCTCCGCCCGGGGCAGCCCCAGCTCGGGCCGGCCGGCATAGAGGCAGGTGGCAGCATAGCACCAGGTCTCGCCCAGGGTGGCGGTGGCGGAATGGCCGTTGCTGCCGCTCTGGTCCCGGCTGCCGTCCGGGCAGAGGCCGTTCACTAACCCCCAGACGGCCCCGGCGCCATTGGTGCTCCCGATGTGTTCCAGGGCAGCCAGGAGGTGCTCCCTGGGCAGCACCTCGCCCAGCCCGCACAGGTAGGCGTACCATTGCCCGGTGAGCTGGGCGGCCAGGCAAGTGTCGCTGCGGTCGGCGCGGGCGGTGTCGTTCCAGAGGCGGTAATAGCGGCCGGTCCACAGCTTGCGCTCAAAGCTTTTCTGGCCTGGCCGCAGCGCGGCCAGGCATTGCTGCTCATAGTCGGCATCGCCCAGGAGCCGGGCAAAGGCCGCGCCTGCCCGCAGCGCCGCCAGCCAGATGCCGCTGGTGTAGCTGGCCGCCCCGGAGAACTGCCAGCAGTCATAGTATTGACGGGAGAGCTGGTCGTTGATCAGCCCGTCGCCGTCCGTGTCCAGGGTGCGGGCGAAGGCGAGGGCCTGCTTTACCGCCGGGTACACCTCCTGGGCCCAGGCCCGGTCCTGCCACCAGGCGCAGTCTCGCCAGGCCATGAGCACAAACTCACTGCTGTCCAGGATCTGCTGGGTTTCGCAATAGGGGCTGTCCCAGCTCTCGCCGTTGCCAAAGGCAAAGGGGATGGCGCCGTCGGCCCGCTGGTGGCGCAGAAACTGGCGCATGGTGTTCTTCTCCAGCTCCGGGAAAAACATGGCCAGGGGGATGCTGCCGTAAAAGCGGCAGACGATGGTTTCGGTGATAGGGCAGCCGATGAAAGATTCGCTCTGGGTGAAGCGGCCGTCATAGAGCCAGCAGGTGTTGCGGGCCAGGGGATAGAGGGAATTGACGAGCTGGTCGGCCAGCCAGGCGGGCAGCCGGGGCTCGCCGTATATCCGCTCTTGCCACTCGCCGGTGCGGCGCAGCAGCAGGTCCCAGTTGCGGGCGGCAAAGCGGGCCACCGCCAGGGACCCGTCAAACCAGCGGGCGTACTGGTGGCCCACGAAACTGCCGGCCCCATCCCGGGCATCCGGGTAGAACCAGGCCAGCAGGAAGCGCAGCTCCCGCACCTGGCCGGGGCCCAGGTCCACCTCCCCGGTGACCCCCACCACCTCGGGCGGCGCCGCCGAGCTGGGAAAGGGCTGGTAGGGGATGGTGACCACGCCCCGGCCCCCCAGGACGGCCGCGGTGCAGCCGGCACGGTGGCGGGGGTCCTCCCGGGTCACCGCGCACCATTGGTAATCGAGGTTCACCCGGCTGCCGCGGCCCCGTGGTGCCTGGCGCCACTGGTTACGGAGAAGGCCTTCATCCTGGGCCAGGCGGGTAAGCGTGCCCCCCCACAGGCCGCACCAGCCCCCCTCCGGAGGCCGGCTGCTGGCCAGGGCGCAGCAGGCGCCGGTGCCGTCCGTGACCACCAGCGCCCCCAGGCCGGCATCCAGCCAGCCCCGGTCGTCGCCCTCGCTGTGGGCGGCCTCCAGGTTGGCATAGACGCTCAGGCGCAGGTCCGACAGGGCCTGGCGGCCGGTGTTGCGTACCCGGTAGGCCAGGCCGCCGGTAATCTTGCTCACCTGCACCTGCAGGGAGCCGTCGGGGGCGGCCAGCAGGGCGTCATGCCGCCGGTACCGGGCGCGCACCAGTCCCTCCAGGCGCGGGGAGCCCACCACCAGCGTGCCCGCCCGGCGCGGCCCGCCTGCCCCGTAGTGTAGGTAGAAGCCGTGCTGGCTGAGGCAGCCGCCCTGGCCGGCCGGCAGGCTCTGGCGGCCGCCATCCTCCCAGTTGAAGGCACCGTCGGCATCCAGGTCCACCGTGCCCACCGGGCGGGCAAGCTCCTGCTTCAGGTCGGCGAGCGACCGGGCGGTGACGAAGAAGACGGGCACCACCACCTCACCCCCGGGGGCCAGGTCCCCCAGCCGCCAACTGAGGAATCCGTCCACATTGCCCTGGGCCTGGGTGCCAGTAGCCTCGCTGGGCAGGGGCGTATCCCAGCGGAAGGAAACCGCGGCCCGCACCCGCCGCCGCCCGGGATTGTGCAGGCGAAAGCGGAAGAGGGCGGCGGGGGTGGCGGAGAGGCGGGCGTCGCCCAGCACAAAGGGGCTGCATGCCCGCACCTGCACCCCCAGGGGGAAACCCCGGCCGCCGGCCTCCAGGTCGGCCATGGGAAAGTGCCCCAGGTAGGTTTGCACCAGCGCGGGCAAGGGGCGGCTATCGCTGCCGCCAGCGCCGGCGGCAGTCACGGTGAAGCCGGTGTTGGCCATCACCCCACCCGCGGGCCGGTAGCTGTTGGCCAGGGCTTGCCCGGTGAAGCGGCCATGGCTGTCAAGGTACACGGTACCGGTGCCCAGGCCTCCCAGGGGCAAGGCAGAGCGGGGCACGCCGGCGGGGTAGCGGACGCCCACCACGGTGCGCGGGGGATCGGGGAAGTGGAAGGTGCCGTAGCCCAACTCCGCCGCCGGCGCGGCGGCGGCAAGCAGCGAGAGCAGAAGCGGCAGCAGCATCCTCATGGTCGGCCCCCGGCAGCGGCTGTCCCGATGCAGTAGTTGCTGTCGCAGGGGGCAAAGTCCTGCTGGGGGCGGGCGCTGGCAGGATTAGCGAGCGGCCTCGTCCAAGAAGATACCAGGTGGTACCATGTGCGCAGGCAGCACACAGGAGCGAGGTTGGGGCATTGGTGACAGACAGCATCCTGGACCTGATCGGCAACACGCCGCTGGTACGACTGCCCGGGGAGAACATCTACGCCAAGGCAGAGTTTCTCAATCCTGGCGGCAGCATCAAGGACCGGGTGGCCCTGGCCATGCTGGAGGGGGCGGAACGGGACGGCAAGCTGGGGCCGGACTCCATCGTGGTGGAGCCCACCTCGGGCAACACAGGCATCGGCGTGGCCCTGGTGGGGCGGCTGAAGGGCTACCGGGTGCGCATCGTGATGCCGGAGGGGATGAGCGAGGAGCGCAAGAAGCTGATCCGCGCCCTGGGCGCCGAGCTGGTGCTCACGCCCGACCAGGAGGGCATCGCCGGCGCCGTGGAGCGGGTGCGCCAGATGGCGGCAGAAGACCCGCGGGTGTACGTGCCCCAGCAGTTCGAGAACCCGGATAACCCCCGCGTGCACTACGAGAAAACGGCGCCGGAGCTGTGGCGGCAGATGCAGGGGGAGATCGCCTGCTTTGTGGCCGGCGTGGGCAGCGGCGGCACCCTGCAGGGGGTAGGGGTATTCCTCAAGGAGCGGCTGCCCCAGGTGCGGGTGGTGGCGGTAGAGCCCAAGGATGTCTCCGCCCTGCTGGGGCATGAGCCGGGCCTGCACCAGATCCAGGGCATCGGCGACGGCTTCATCCCGGCGGTGCTGGATGTGAAGCTGGTGGACGAGGTGGTAGAGGTGAGCGACGAGGACGCCCTGGAGACCACCCGCCAGCTCTCCCGGGAATGCGGCCTGCTGGTGGGTATCTCCTCGGGGGCCAACGTGTGGGCTGCCCGGCAGCTTGCCCAGCGCATTCCCGGCAACATCGCCACCGTGCTGCCCGATCGGGCGGAGCGCTACTTCAGCACCGCCCTGCTCAGAGACTGAACGGTGGAGCTCTACCTGATCCGCCACGGCGAATCCGCGGGCAACGCCGGCCTGGACCCCTCGCCCGACCCCGTGCTCACCCCCCTGGGCCGCCTGCAGGCGGCAAGCGTGGGCGAGTGCCTGCAGGGGCTGGGCATCACCCACCTCTACGCCTCCGCCATGCGCCGGGGAGCGGAAACCGCGCACCTCATCGGCGGCATCCTGGGGCTCAAGCCCGAGCTGTGGCCGGAGCTGGTGGAGGTGGCCGACTGGCGCACTCCCCAGGGCGTGCACACCGGCACCCCCCGCGCCCAGTTGGCCCGGCACTACCCCGGTGCTACCTTCCGCCCCGGCTTTCCCGAGCGCGACTGGTGGAGCATTCCCGTGGAGGACGAGCCCCGTGCCTACCAGCGAGCCAGGTGGGTGGAGGCGGAGCTGCGGCGGCGCCACGAGGCGACCGGGGACCGGGTGGCGGCGGTAAGCCACGGCACCTTCGGCGCCCTGCTCATCGGCACCCTGCTGGGACTGCCGCCGAGCGGCTATATCCGCTTCAGCCAGCGCAACTGCTGCATCTCCCTGATAGAGCTGATGCCGGGGCGCAGCAAGCTGCGCTTCCTGAACCGGGTCGAGCATCTGCCCGGGCCGGAGGGCCGCCCCCTGGTCACCCGGCTGCTGGCGCCATAGCAGGGCGAGGCCGAGGCCAGGCAGAACCTCTGGCAAACCTGCGAGCGAGGAACGAGCGTGCCTTACGACGTGCTGGTGGTGGGCGATGTCAACGTTGACATCGTGATCGGGGGGATGGCGGTGCTGCCCGCCCTGGGCACGGAGGAGCTGGGGGAGGAGTTTGATTTCCGGGGCGGGGGTTCGAGCGGCAACTGCGCGGTGGCCCTGGCCCGCATCGGGGTGCGCACGGCCTTCATGGGCCTGCTGGGCAAGGACCCCTTCGGCGATTTCCTGGTGGACAACATGCGCACCCTGGGGGTGGGCACGGAATATATCCGGCGCACAGACCGGGTGAAGAGCGGGGTCACGGTGAGCTTGTCCCTGGCGCACGACCGGGCGTTCGCCACCTACCTGGGCACCCTGGGCGCGCTCTGCTATGATGACCTGGAGCTGGGGGCGCTGGCGCACGCCCGCCACCTGCACCTGGGGAGCTACTACTTGCTGCAGGGGATGCGGGGCAGCTACTGCCGGCTGTTTGAGCAGGCCAAGCGGGCCGGCCTCTCCACCTCCCTGGATCTGGGCTGGGACCCCGCCCAGAAGTGGAATGGCGAGCTGCCCGAGCTGCTGCGCTGGGTGGATGTTTTCCTGCCCAACCAGGAGGAGGCAATGCATGTCACCGACGCTCCCGACCCCCTGGCCGCGCTGGCCATCCTGGCGGACCAGGTGCCGGTGGCGGTGGTGAAGATGGGGGCGCAGGGCGCGGCCGCCGCCCAGGGCAGGCAGTCCTGGCAGCAGCCGGCCTGGCCGGTGGCGGTCAAGGACACCACGGCCCTGGGCGATTGCTTCAACGCCGGATTCCTGCGGGCGTGGCTGGGGGGCGAGGCGGTGCCGCAGGCCCTGGCCTGGGGCACGGCGGCGGCCGCCATCGCCGCCTCCCGCATGGGTGACGACCGCTATCCCACCGCCGCCGAAGTCAGCACCTTGATCGGAGGGGAGGCAAGATGAAAGCCGTGCTCTGGTGGATCTGGTTCGGCCCCTGGTGGGCGCCGCTGGTGGGAGCCATCTACCTGGCGGTGCTGCTTTCCATTCTCCTCAGCCCCCTGCTGGGGTCATGCCGCATTACCCGCCGGACTTAGCAACACCGCTCCCGGTGCCCCTGCTTTTGTGCGCATACCCGCCAACATTGGCGGCTATCGCCGCATGCAGCCGCCGCCCCGGCGTTGCATCCCGGGCTGCCTCGGCTATAGTGCGGGGTGATGATGGGCAGGGGAGGAGGGGGCCATGAGGGTTGACACCAGACCAGCCCGCCCCCAGGTGCCTACCGCCCCCCGGGGCAAGGCGCACTGGGACCAGGTAGCCCAGCGGGCGGCCGAGGGCCTGTGGCCCGAGTGGTCGAAATACCTCGCCAACCGCTGGGCCCGGCTGAGCCGAGGCAGGGTTTAGTACCAGGTTGCGAAAGTCCGCATTGGGGTGCTGCAGCCCCCTCTCCCCGCGCCCCTATTCCCTCTCCCTCTGGGAGAGGGTGGGGGTGAGGGGATTCCTCTTCCCCGGACTTATGCAAGCAAGCACTAGCTGGCCGCCCGCTCCAGGGCGGCTGCAATCAGGCCCGCAAACAGGGGGTGAGCGCGGTTGGGGCGGGATTTGAACTCCGGGTGGAACTGGGTGGCGATGAAGTAGGGGTGGTCCGCCAGCTCCACCACCTCCACCAGGCGGCCGTCGGGGGAGACCCCGGAGATCACCAGCCCCTGCTCCTCCAGCACCGCCCGGAAGCCGTTATTGACCTCGTAGCGGTGGCGGTGGCGCTCAAACACCACGTCGCAGCCGTACACCCGCTGTGCCAGTGACCCCGGCGCCAGTCGGCACTCCCAGGCACCCAGGCGCATGGAGCCGCCCTTGTGGGTCACGTGCTTCTGCTCCGGCAGCAGGTCGAGCACGGGGTAGGGCGTGTCGGGGTTGAACTCGGCGCTGTCGGCCCCCTCCAGGCCGCACTTGTGGCGGGCATACTCCACCACCGCGCACTGCATGCCCAGGCACAGCCCCAGGAAGGGCAGCTTGTGCTCCCGGGCATAGCGAATGGCCATCACCTTGCCCAGCACCCCCCGGTCGCCGAATCCGCCCGGCACCACCATGGCGGAGACATCGCAGAGCATGGCCTCCGCACCGTCGCGCTCAATGTCCTCGGCATCCACCCGCTTTACCTGCACCTGCGCCGAGTGCGCAATGCCGCCGTGGCGCAGCGCCTCCACCACGCTGATGTAGGCGTCGGGCACCACCATGTACTTGCCCACCAGGGCCACGGTGACGGTGTGCTGGCGGTTGCGCACCCGTTCCACCACCTTTTCCCATTCCGAGTGGTCGGGAGGCCCGGTGTCCAGGTGCAGGCGGTTGACCGCCAGGTCGGCCAGCCCCTGCCGCTCAAAGATCAGGGGCAGCTCGTAGATGGACTGCGTGTCCTGCCCCTCGATCACCGCCTCCAGGGGCACGTCGCAGAAGAGGCTGATCTTCTCCCGCATCTCCTGGGACAGCGGCAGGCGGCAGCGGCAAACCAGCACGTCGGGCTGGATACCCACGTTGCGCAGCTCCCGCACGCTGTGCTGGGTGGGCTTGGTCTTGCTCTCGCCGGCCGGTCCCACGAAGGGGATCAGGGTCACATGCACAAACATGCAGTTGCCGGGCCCCAGCTCCGTCTTCATCTGGCGCAAGGCCTCCAGGAAGGGCAGGCTCTCGATGTCGCCCACAGTGCCGCCGATCTCCACGATCGCCACCTCGGCATCGTCCTGGGCGGCGGCGCCCCGGATGCGCTCCTTGATCTCGTTGGTGATGTGGGGGATCACCTGCACGGTCTTGCCCAGGTAGTCGCCCCGCCGCTCGCGCTCGATCACCGCGCCATACACCTGGCCGGTGGTGACATTGGCCAGGCGGGTGAGACTGATGTCCACGAAGCGCTCGTAATGCCCCAGGTCCAGGTCAGTTTCTGCCCCGTCATCGGTAACGTACACCTCGCCGTGCTGGTGGGGGTTCATGGTGCCGGCGTCCACGTTCAGGTAGGGGTCAATCTTGAGCATGGTCACCGGCAGTTGCCGGTCCCGCAGCAGGCGGCCCAGGCAGGCCGTGGTGATGCCCTTGCCGATCGAGGACACCACGCCTCCGGTTACAAAAATGTACTTGGTCATCAATCTCCTCGGGTGGGATTCAGCTCGGCCGGGGGCCATCAGATCATAGCACAGCGGCGCGGCCGGGGCAAGGGCCGCTGCAGGCTGCCAAGGCGGGCGCTTGCCCGCCCTACCTCTCGCCTACCAGCCACTCGGCCACTTCCCGGGCATGGCGGAGCTTGCGGTCCAGGATCTCCCGCACCGGGTGGCGCTCGCCCGGGATCTCCAGGTTGAACAGCCCCCGGTAGCCGGCGGCGCGCAGGGCGGCCACCAGGGCCGGCCAGTCTATGTTGCCCACGCCGGGCATGCGGTGCTGGTCGCCGCTGCCGTCATTGTCGGAAATGTGGGTGGCGCGCAGCAGCGGGCCATACTCCTGCACCGCCGCCGGCAGGTTCAGCTTCTGGCAGTTGGCGTGCGAGCTGTCAAAGGCAATGCCCAGGGCCGGGCTGTGCACCTTGTCCAGCAGGTCCAGCAGCTCGTGGGGGTGGGCGCCGAAGACGCGGCCGGTGTGCCGGGGCAGGTCCATGGTGTTTTCGAGGGCGATCACCAGCCCCAGCTCTCCCGCCCGGTCGCCCAGGCGGCTGAAGGCCTCGATATTGAGCCTGATCACCTGGCGCAGCTCGTCCCGGGTGGTGTAGCTGCCGCCCGTGCCCGGGTGCATCACCACGTTCCCGATCCCCAGCGCCGCGCAGTGCGCCAGGTGGCGCGCCAGCACCGCCAGGTCGGCCTGGCGGCGGGCCGGGTCCGGGTGGGCGACATCAGCCGACAGGTAGGCATGAGCCTGCGGCATGGTGGCCCCCAGCTCCGCCAGGGCCTGCCGGGCCTCGGCAATGCGGGCCTGGGGGCGGCGGTCCTGGTCTATGCGCTCCAGGTGCTCGGTGGACAGTTCGAAATGCTGCCACCCCAGCGCCCGTAGTGCCTGCAAGGCCTGCGGCAGCGGCTCGGCCGCCAGTATCCCGGTCCAGAGCGCCGGCACCATGAGGATGCCTCCTTCCTGGGCTGAGGTTCGCTCTCCCCGGGCGGGAGCCTTCCCCGGCCGCGGCCCAGGAGGGGAATTGCTCCGCCGGCGGGAATGAGTCACCAGGAACCGCTGCCGGCCTCGAGCCGGCCGGCAAAGGAGGAGCACCGTGAGACGTTGGCACTTGTGGGCAGTGTTGCTGTTGCTGGCGCTCAGCGCGGCCAGCCTGTGGGCGGCGCCCACCATCAAGGAGGCGGCCGCCACCCCGACGGCGCTGCGGCCGGGCGAGATGCTGGCGATCAGGGCCGTGCTGGACGACCCGGCGGGCGAGGTGGCGGCAGTGCGGGTGGCCGTGGTGGAGGCGGCGGGCATGCAGATGCCCATGAGCAAGGGGGAGGCCGGCGCCTGGAAGTTTGCCTTCCCCATCCCCAGCGGCACCCCGGCCGGCACCTACCACCTGGATATCATCCCCCTGGGCAAGGACGGCCAGCCCTTCACCGCAGACGGCCAGGCCCTCAAGGCCACCGTGGCGGTGGAGGTGACGGGCCAGCAGACGAATCCCGCCGACCTGCAGCGGCTCAAGGCGGCCGCCCAGCCCTGGCGCACCGATGCCCAGCTCGCCAAGATCCCCAAGCGCAAGCCAGGGGAGCCTTTCCGCTTCCTGGTGATGGGCGACAGCCGCTCTAATCCCCCCATCTTCGCCCGGGCCCTGCAGACGGCCGCCGGGCTCAAGTTTGACTTCTCCCTGCACACCGGCGACATCGTGCCCGGGGGGAAGCCGGAGGAATACGCCTTCTTTTTCACCCAGCTCAAGGACGTCACCTGGCCCTTCCTGATCTCGGAGGGCAACCACGAGCTGGGAGAGAGCGGGGGCAAGCTTTATGAGCAGCTTTTCGGGCCCACGGAGTATTGCTTCGACACCGGCGGCCTGCGCTTTGTCTGCCTGAACAATGCCAAGGGGGTGGTGACCCCGGAGCAGCTCAAGTGGCTGGAGAAGTCGCTCACCACGAACCTGCGCAAGGTGGTCTTCCTGCACGCGCCGCCCAAGGTGATCCCGGAGTGGGCCTACCATGCCTTTGGCGTGGGCGCCCAGGAGCTGGCCGACCTGCTGGCCGCCAAGCGGGTAGAGCGGGTGTACCTGGGGCACATTCACGCCTTTGACGTGGCCGACTACAAGGGCGTGCGCTACGTGCTCACCGGCGGTGCGGGGGCAGGCCTGCACGAGCAGATGGCCCCCGGCAACTTCAACCACGTGGTGCTGGTGGAGGTGCTGCCCAACGGCCTGCGGGAGACCGTGTACAAGAACGACGGCACCCACTTCGTGCTCGACCCCGCCCGCTGGATCAGCGGCCAGGGCCAGTAGCCCCGGCCTGCAGCCCGGGCTCCCCCCGGTGGTGCTCAACCGCCGGGGGGAGCTGCCTCGGGCGTGCTGCACACTATCTTAGCCCGGCTGGTCGCCTCCAGTGTTATGCCAGGACGAGGATCGCACTCCGGGACTGTCTTCCGCGACGTTTCGCCACGGCATATTCAATTGCCGAATGCCTGGAGGAGATGTATAATACACCAGTTGCCTGCCATGTTGGCCCTCGGGGGCCGACCTTCATTCAATTTTCGGAGGAGACGAATTGTCCTTGAGGACCTCCTGCGCGGCCTTATTCCTTGACACGAACGTCTTGATCCACTACCCCTGGCAAGATGTCGATTGGTGCACGCTTGCAGGGTGTGGAACGGTGATTTTGCTGCTGGCTCCCGTTACGATAACGGAGCTTGGCGCGAAGAATGATGACTACCGTGCGCACAAGAACATAAGAGAGCGGTCACACAACGCGCTCAGACAGCTGGAAGACTACAACCAGCAGCAGGGGCCGGTCCAGATCGGCAAAGGGGTGTCTCTAGAGTTCATATCGCATGAACCACAGATCGATTTCGGGGAATGCCGACTGTCAGAAACCGTGCCGGATGACCGGTTGTTAGCAACAATCATCGAATACACTCGTGGTAACCCTAACGCGCCAGTCAGCCTGGTCACCAATGACCTGGGCCTCCGGTTCAAAGCTCGAAGTCAGGGGATTACTACTATTAAACCGCCCGCAGAGCAGAGACATCAGGAGCCGCCGGACGACGCCCGGAAACGAATCCGCCAGTTGGAGGAAGAGAACCGTAGCCTGAAGGACAGGATACCAAAGCTCTCCGTCATACTGGCCTCTGCCCCGAAGATTGTCCGCCGGCGCCGTTCGGAGAACCCCCCGGTTCCGCTGGAGGCGGTCAAGACCCGAAATCGCCCTATCGGTAACCAGTCGCGCGAAGCAATCGGGTTAATCCAGTCGCTCCAGATCCGATCGGTAGACATTGAGAACTATAACGCTCGACTCGAGCGATACTGGGACGAATATTCCAGGTATCTGTCTGACCATGATGCGTTCTATCGACAGGTGGGAATTCGACTACGCCTGCGGATACGGAACGACGGCACTTGCCCAGCCGAAAAGGTGACCTTGTGGCTTCACCTCCCTGGGCACCTTATCGTCTTCGACCAGGAACAACCACCGGCACCACCTGAACCCCCATCGCCCCCTCCGAAGTCCGCCATCGGCTTCGGCCTAATGCCGCCCCCCCTTGACCCCCTATGCCTGATGCCAAAGCCAGTGAAGCCAACACCCCTTGGTGGACCCAAGATCGAGAGTGGGCGGACAATTCGAGTGACGTATTCGGCGATCGACGTCCAGCACCACGTGCACACGGATTTGCGACCGCTATGCGTCTTTTTCCCGAAGCCAGAAGACCTAAGGTCTTTCAACCTCGGGGGCGAGCTTGTAGCCGCTAACGTGCCCGAGAAGGTGCCTGTGCACGTGCCGGTCAGTATTCCCGAGGGTGGCCCTGCGTCCGATCTCTGAGCTCGGGACGCTGCGCTTGAGCATGCGTCGTTTCACGGCTCTGGGGAAGAGCAGTCGGGCCAACTATAGGGCGGCGAAGGGAGTCAGTGCGCCACCCAGGCTCGGAGGGAGAGCAAGCAGGCTTTCCGTTGGAGCAAGACCCTTTCCCCCGCCTGTACGTCACGGTAGCGCGCACGGTTGACGAGATCCGTCATGCCAGCCCCCTGCGCACGGTTCCCAGCCCCTCAGATAGGAGCCGAAGAGGGGTTAGCTGATAGGCACTGCTGGGGGTAGGGCTGATTGGCCACCTACCCAGTGGGGCTGGCGTTTCCCCCTGCCTGCCGCAGCCCTTTCACCAGGGCGCGGTACGGTTCTGCCGCGGCTGCTCCCTGTTGTCCCCGCGGCCTCACCACTTGGGTGGTCGCACTTGCGTATTGACGGTGCGTCAGGCCCAGGAACCCGGGGCGGATGCCGAGTGCCTCCTGACGCTCTTCCCTGATCTCAAAGCAGGCGCCCAGCACCAGTAGTACCAGCGCAGCCAGCCAGAGCCTTCTGCGCCCTGATGCGGGGAAGGGTACTGCTGCCAGCGCCACCAGGCCCCGCCAGGCACACCAGGTCGCAGCGAGCATGGCAGCCGGTACCAGCCACAGGTTGTTGGCCCAGAGCGCAAAGCCGACATACGGAACCACACTCAGAAAGACCAGCAGCGGCTTGCGCACCTGGGCACGCTCGGTTTTGCCAGAGGCCAGGGCGAAATGCAGCGCGGTCCCGACGGCTACTATCAGCGCGCCATAACCGTCCAGGGGGTCCAAGGGGCAGGACACCAAGAGGGCGATGACCCCAAACCACAGGTAGGGCGGCAGGGCGTTGACCGCGCGGCTGATGGCGCGGGCATCCTTGACGCACGCGGGACGAGGCTGGCAGTCGGACCATGACCCCAACCGCGCTCCCACGCTGGCGAGGGTAGTCCGGCACGCCGGGCGGCAGAGAGAGGCAAGCTCATCCTCCCAGTGATAGCCCCACTTGAGGACGCGGTCAAGCTCGGCGGACGACTGGCCGGGATGACAAGCGATCTCGGTGATGCCGTGCCCAGCGAGGGCCAGGCAGCTGGTGATCTGGTGCTCCATGCAGCCGCCATTCGCAAATCCGAAAAAGCGGTCGGGAAAGCTCAGCTCATGGTGCCGAAAAATGCGCGCCGCCCACCAGCAGGCCAGGCGCAGAGCAAAGCCTTGCAGCAAGCGAGACCCGGCGCGTGCCAAACCCACCCCCACCGGCCTGTGGATAGGTTCGCGGGGAAGCCGCACCGCCGAAATCCCGTATTGGCGGGCGAGCCGGGCAACCACGCGCGCACAAGAGGGAAGCACGTGGAGATGCTGGTGGCCGTCCAAGTGCGTGATGCGCAGGCCCGCAGCGCGCACGCGCTCGATCTGAGCGCGAAACTCAGCTTCAATCCGCTGCTCCGAGAGCCCTCCCCCCACTACCCTCCACAGCACCGCCAGCAGACTGTCTGGTAAGCGGCCCTCACCCCTGCCGGCAGCTATGCCGGCGGCAGAACAAGCAGGGAGCTGGGTAAGCGCGAGATGGACGCCGACCTCCAGGTCCGGATGCTCACGGGCGATGGCCGCCGCCTCGGCGAAGGCTGGTCCTCCGGCCAGTATGCTCGCGGAGGTGAGCACGCCCTGGCAGTGGGCTTCTCGGATGGCCCGGTTGATCTGGCTGTGGAGACCGAAGTCGTCGCCGTTGACGATAACCCGCCGGGGAGCCGGCTGCTCGTCACGGCTAACGTAGGCGCCCAGCTCGCGGAAAATTCCCCATATCGCTGCCGCCGAGGAGAGGCTGGAAACGCCGGCCTGACGCGTATGGTACTGCAGCCCCACCTCCACCGGGTGAGCGCCAACCCGGCGGGCTTCGAGCAGGATCTCGGCGTCTATGAAGGAGCCTTCAGAGCGCAGGTCAAGCCGCTGCAGCAGGTCTCGCCGGATGAGCTTGAACGCGAAGTTTACGTCGCGCACGCGCAGGCCAAACAGTACCCGGATCAGCCGGTTGTACCCCCACGACATGACCGCCCGCCGCATCCCCTCTGCCCGCCCCAACCGATAGCCGACTAACAGATTGACCTCCGGCTTCACCTTGGGCAGCACCCAGCGCAGGCAGGAAAAGTCAACGGGGAGGTCACTGTCGGAGTAGAGCACATATGGCATCCGCACGGCCGCGAAACCGGAGCGAATGCTGGCGCCCAGGCCCCGGTTATGTGGGTGGTGGATTACCTGGAGGTGGCTGTCGTGGGCAGCCATGCCGTCGGCGATTGTGCCGCAGCCATCGCTGCTGGCATCGTCAATGATGACTACCTCGTAGTCCTCAAGCAGTGGCGCCGCCTGGCGGCGGATCATCGCCACCATGGCCTCGATGTTCAGCGCCTCGTTGTACATCGGCAGCACGAACGAAAGCCGCATGCTCTACCTACCCGCGCCCGGAAGTATCGTGTGCCTTGGGCGGCACCATCCATAAGGCCAGCTTGCCAGCTCGCGCCACGGCCCGGAAGCCGCTTGCCCGCAGCCAGTGCGTATCAACAATCCCTTCGACAATAACGGCGTCTGCAGGTTGTGCACATGGTACACTCCCCCCTGCTATTGTGGTGACAGTCTTCCGACAATAGAACAGCAGGCTGGGCACGTGCAGGGGAATGGTGTTCACCAGGCAGACTCGATGCGGCTGGCCATCCGCCTGCATGCGCTGTGCGAGTTCCTTGGCGGTGTTCGCGCGGGCTGCGGTTGGCAGCAGCCCCCAGCCCAGGATCCCTGCCGTCGCCACCGCGAATCCGAAGGCCCACAGCACCCCGAGGGTGACCCGCGCTCTCGCCCACATGACGAGGGCCAGAGGCAGCATACCCAGGCACGCAAGCAGCGCCGCCCCCCAGAGATAGCTCGGGGCTCGGATTACTGCCCACACCAGCACAACTCCCGCTGCCACCAAGGTGGATATGATGGCATAGTAGAGCTGCCTGCATGAGCCAGACGCCGGCCAGCGTTCGAGGCTGCGCTCCAGCTCCCAGCCCACGAGGAGTGCCAGCGCCGGGAACATGGGCAGGATATAACCTGGCAGCTTGGACTGTGAAACGGTGAAAAAAGCGAAAGTGATACCAGCCCAGAGCAGGGGGACATCCGCTCCGGCCCGTGCGCGCCACGCTGCGTACAGGCTCCCCGGGAGCAGCGCGGTCCAGGGCAGGAAGCCGACCAGGATGATCGGCAGGTAGTAGAGCGGAGTCACTGACCGCACATGCTCGGCATGCAGGAACCGCCCCACGTTGCCTGCACCCAGCATCTCGTTCAGAAAGCTCGGGCCAAAACGCAGGCTCATCATCAGGTACCAAGGGGCGGCCACCAGCAGGCAGCTCAAGGCCGCGTACCCCCAGCGCAGCCCACGAAAGGCGATCGGCGAGCGCCGCAGGACTCCTACCGACAGCAGCACGGCTGCAAACAAGACACCTGCCGAGAGGGATTTTGCCAGCACCGCCAGCCCCACCGCTGCTCCTGACAGCAGCGGCCAGCGCGCCCGGTTGGGTTCTTGCAGGCCGCCGACCAGGGCGCACATGGCGAAAGTGAAGCAGGCCGTGAAAGGGACGTCCATCAGGGCCACCCGCGCCAGGCCAAGGTAAAGCAGACTGGTGGCCAACACGGCGGCGGCGAGAGCTCCCGCGCGCGCACCGCGCAGCCGGCGGCCAGTCCAGTAGACAGCCGCCAGCCCGGCTATCCCGAACAGCGCCACAGGAAGACGGGCCGAGACTTCATTCACACCCAACGCCGAGTAGGAAACCATCTCCGACCAGTAAACCAGCGGCGGCTTGTCGAACCAGGGCCGGCTGTTGAACCAGGTCGCTACCCAGTCACCGCGCTCCAGCATCTCCCGGGCCGCCTCAGCGTAGGCAGGCTCATCCCTGTCAATGAGGGGTGCCACGCCGATGCCAAGCAGAAACAGCCCTGCCGCCAACACCAGGCTGCCCATCCATAGCGTGATGCAGAGGCTGGCGGCAGGCAGGTGCACGTTGCGCATAGCTAAGAGCAGTATTTGCCTCCGCGGCCTCGATCTCCTGTGCATTGGGGCCCCCGCCGGGCCGCCCGGGCAGGAGCTGGCGGGGCCGGGTGGAATCGGGTAGTGAGAACCGGCTGCCAAGCCCCTGCCAGGGGAGAACGCCCATGCCTTCCGAGCCCGACCAGACTCCCGGCCTGCTGCCCGGCTGGCAGCGCAGGGTTTTCACCGGGGCCTGGATCACCTACTTCGCCTACTACCTGTGCCGCCAGAACATGACCATGGCCAAGACCCAGCTGGGCAGCGCCTTCCACTGGGACGCCGCCCAGATCGGCATCATCTTCTCCGCCCTGACGCTGATGTACGCGGTGGGCCAGTTCGTCAACGGCCAGCTCGCCGACCGCTTCGGCAGCCGGCTTATCGCCAGCATCGGGGTGGTGGGGTCAGTCGCCATGAACCTGGCCGTGTTTGCCGCCACCGCCTCCGCCGGCGCCCAGCCCCCCGGCGCCAGCACGGTGCTGGTGCTGGTGACCGTCTTCTGGGCGGCCAACGGGTTCTTCCAGGCCATGGGATGGGCGCCCATGGTGCGCATGCTGGCCCACTGGTTCCCGGTGAGCCGCCGGGGCAAGGTGATGGGGCTGATGGGCGCCTCCTACCAGCTGGGTGGGGCCTTCTCCTGGGCGCTGGCCTTCTTTCTCACTGGCTATTGGGTGCAGGGGCTGGGAGGCGACTGGCGGGCTGTATTCTGGGTGCCGGCGGTGCTGTTCCTGGCCGCCGGGATCGGCTTCTTCCTCTTGGTGCGGGATACCCCGGAGCAGGTGGGGCTGCCCATCGTGGTGCCCGACGAAGAGGCCAGCCCGGGCCTGGCGCCCGGGGCCCGGCGCACGATCCGGCAAAACCTCGCCGTTACCCTGCGCAACCCCTACGTCTGGATCGTGGCCCTCACCTTCTTCCTGCTCGACCTGAACCGGTATTGCTTTATAAACTGGCTGCCGGCGTTCCTGGACGAGCGGGCAGCCGGGGTGAGCTCCGGACTGATGGCCCACCTCTCGGAGCTGACCAAGCGGTGCATTCACCCCCTGGCGGGCTCGGTGGGGGCGATAGCCGCGGGGTGGGCGACCGACCGCTTCTTCGGCGGGCGGCGGGCGCCGGTAATCGCCTTGCTGCTGGGGCTGCTCGGCATCTTCTCCATCGCCTTCCCCTTCATTGATACCGACAATTCGGCCCTGGTGATCCTGCTGGTGGCGTTGATCGGCTTCTGCACTTACGGCCCGCACATCCTGATGGTGGGCCATGCCGCCCAGGATTTTGGCAAGAAGTCGGGCGCGGCCGGGGCGGCCGGGTTCATTGACGCCTTTGGCTACATCGGGGCCAGCCTGGCCGGCTGGGGGGCGGGGGTGCTGATCGCCGCCCGCGGGTATGAGCTCACCTTCGTGATCTTCGGCTCGGCAGCGCTGCTCGCCGTCCTGCCCATCAGCATCATCTGGAAGGTCGGCCCCAAGACGAGGTAGGGCTATGGAGGCAAGAGAACGGGTGTCATTGGCCGCCAGCCACCGGGAGCCGGACCGGGTGCCTATTGACTACTGGGCCTCCCCGGAGATCAACCGCCAGCTCCTGGACCACTACCACTTCTCCACCCAGGAGGAGCTGCTGGAGCACCTGGAGGTGGACTTTCGCTACCTCGAGGGGCCGCGCTATGTCGGTCCCGAGCCCCGGGTGCATGAGGACGGGAGCGTGGAGGACCACTGGGGGGTGCCCCGGCTGCGGGTGCAGGCCGGCGCCGCCGTCTACCAGGAGGTGGTCAAGTTCCCACTGGTGGGGGCCCAGTCAGTGGCCGACCTGCGTGCCTACCGGGGCTGGGCGGATCCCGACTGGTTCGACTACGAGTGCGTGCGAGAGCAAGTGGCCGAGGCGCGCCGGCTGGGCAAGGCGGTGGTGTTCATGGGCGACCGCATGAACCGCTGCGCCCAGCTCAAGCCGGCCATGTACCTGCGGGGCATCGAGCAGATCCTGCTCGACCTGACCCTGGCCCCCGAAATGGCCGCCTACATCATCGGGCGGGTGGCCGAGTTCTACCTGGAGTATGCCCGGCGCACCTTCGAGGCGGCGGGGGAGGGGATTGACCTCTTCTTCATGGGCGACGACTTTGGCACCCAGCACGGCCTGTTCGTGTCGCCCCAAATGTGGCGGCGCTTCCTGCAGCCCGGGTTCCAGGCGCTGGTGGAGCTGGGAAAGCGCCGCGGCTACCTGGTGGCCCACCACTCCTGCGGCTCCCTCCAGCCCATCATCCCCGACCTGGTTGACTGCGGCCTGGATATCCTGAACCCGGTGCAGCCGGACGTGTACGACATGGACCGGCGGGAGCTGAAGCGGCTCTTCGGGGACCGCCTGTGCTTCCACGGCTCCATTTCCATCCAGCGCACGCTGCCCTTCGGCTCCCCCGATGACGTGCGCCAGGAGGTGCGGGAGCGCTTTGAGACACTGGGGCCCGGCGGCGGCTTCATCTTCTGCACCGCCCACAATATTCAGGCCGACACCCCGTTGGAGAACGTCCAGGCCCTGTTTGCCGCCTACCGGGAGCTGGGCCGCTACCGGTAGTGCTCAGGCCTGGTCCGCGCCAGCGGGCGCCGGCCAGTGCCGCCGGCACCAGCCGATGATGGGCACGGCCACCACGGCCACCGGCAGCAGGGCAAGCTCTATCCACCAGGCGGAGATCCGGTTCACCAGGCCAGCAAGATGGGCGTACCCGGCGATCGCATCCAACAGGGTGAGCAGCCCAAAGCGTGGTGGTGGGCAGCACCCACTGCCCACTGCGGGCAGACGCCGCGCGTGACGCTGGCAGGCCCTGCTTGTCTGCCGCCGCCATCGGGGCCGCAGCCCCCGCTCCAGTCGGCCGGAGTGCACGCAAGACCGGGTTCGGCAGTCTCGCCTACTCGTCGTCTCCAGTCTGGTGTTCCGCCAGCCGCTGCTCTAGCTTTCGCAGGCGCGTCCGGTGCCGCCGGATGTCCGCTTGGCGACCGGTCTGCTCTTGTTGAGCCACGGCCTCCCGCATGTGCTCGCAGGCCGCCTGCAGGTCGGAGTCGTGGTATTCGGCAACCGCGGCGAGCCCCAGGTGAGCTACTACGCGATCCACTGGATGGCTGCTCAGGTCGAGCACCTGCTGGTAGCACGCCCGAGCCACCTCCCACTCGCCAGCCCCACGCTCGGCATCGCCGCGGGTGTTTAGCACCTGCGCCTGACCGTGGCGGTCTCCCAGCTCGTGCAGGATCGCCAAGCTCTCTTCCAAGTACTGCCGCGCCTGGCCTGGGTCCCGGCCCCCCAGCAGCTTCCCGAGGCTGTGCAGCACCTGCGCCTGGTGATGACGGTGCCCGATCTCCCGCCCAATCGCCAAGCTCTCTTCCAGGTACTGCCGCGCCTGGCCTGGGTCCCGGTCCCCCAGCAGCTTCCCCAGGCTGTGCAGCACCTGCGCCTGGTGATGACGGTGCCCGATCTCCCGCCCAATCGCCAAGCTCTTGTCCAGGTACTGCCGCGCCTGGCCTGGGTCCCGGCCCCCCAGCAGCTTCCCCAGGCTGTGCAGCACCTGCGCCTGACCGTGGCGTTTTCCCAGCTCGCGCTCAATCGCCAAGCTCTTGTCCAGGTACTCCCGCGCCTGGCCTGGGTCCCGGTCCCCCAGCAGCTTCCCGAGGCTGTGCAGCACCTGCGCCTGACCGTGGCGGTCTCCCAGCTCGCGCAGGATCGCCAAGCTCTCTTCCAGGTACTGCCGCGCTCGGTCGGTTTGGTACCGCCGGTTACCAAGGAGCACTCCGACCACGTGCTTCGAGATCGCCACCTCGATGCGCTGCTCCCTGCTGTCGGCAACTCGCCGCAGCAGGCGCTCCGCCCCCTGCCAGTCCCCCTCCCGGTAGACGGTCATCCCGCGCAGGAATGCCGGCTCGATGGCCGACGGAGCCAGGACTCCGCGTTGCTGCTGCTCCTCTGCCAGCACCCCAAGGAGCCACTGCTCCCCCGTCAGGCGCGGCTCATAGGCATCTGCATAGAGAGCCAGTGCCTCCGTCGGCGCCAGCGGGGCGGTATGATACGCGCGACCCGCCGGCCACGTCAGATAGGCAGGCACCGTGTCGCCCGCCTCGTCTGGTTGGGCCTCCTTCGCGACTGTGAGCAGATCCCCGTGCACGCGGCGCGCCAACTCGGGATCCTCGTGGAGCCGGTCCCTAAGCCACGCCCGCGCTTCCGGCGTGAACTGCCACTCGCTGTTCCGCGCGACCGCGAATCCGCACTCTCGGAGGCACTCGACTACCTTCGCCGCCTCATCCCCTGGCAAGGCGGCGTCGGTCAGCAACCAGGTCGCCACCTCGTCGGTCAGTGAGACCGCCGCGCTAAGCACGACCGCAGCTCTCCGGACGTGGTCTGGGGCGACCCGCCAGAAGGCGGCCACACCGCGCGGCGTGGGCCGCTCACTCATCGCTTCCCCCATCGCAGCAGCACCGACAAACTGCCGTAGACCTTTTCCGGCTCATAGTCGCTGCTCTCAAGGCAGTATCTGGCCAGCGCACGCGCCTGGTCCAGCGTCTCGCCGCGCGCCCTCATCACCAGTGTTGTCAGGTCATCGACCGCCGCTGCTCGGTCGGGCTCACTATACTGGCTCGGCAGTCTCACGCGGAAGTCGGGCGCAGGGGCACGCCGTTGGTGAGGACAACGTGCATCGGTCTGGCAGCAGCAGATCAGGGCCAGCCCATGCTCCGTCAGGCTCTGCAACCCTTCATGCCTCTCTCCCCACAGATCCCCCCAGAACCAACCCGCATCCCTGTCCAACATGGCCTCGCACCGGTGGAGCAGGAACGCGACTCGGCGGTTGGCGAGCGAATCCCTGATCGCGCCGACGATGCGCTTCCGCCTCCACTCGATCGCGTCATCCTTCTCCCAATCGGCATGCCCGATTGTGATGGTGGAGTCGGTGATGTTCAGATCCCCTCCTACCTCGAGATCAGTCAGCAACTCCGTAGTCCCGTGCGCCGGCTGCAACACCGGCAGACCGAGTTTGCGCTCCACAACCCGGACGATATCCAAGCGGTAGTGGGTATTCTCATCGGACTGCGGGTCGATCTTGATGGTCACACACCCGGGACAGCGCCGCTCTATCTCCTGCCTGGCCACCTCCGCGAACCGCCGCCACCCGGAGGCCTCGGTGCCGATCACGCAGGCCCTCCCGCCTTCTCCGCCGAGCAGTTGGGCGATCTCTCCGAGTTGGTCGTGCCAGTCAACGACTGGGAGGTCAGGCATCCCGCCTGCCTCCGCGCTCAACGTTCAGGTCCTCAACGTCAAGGTCGCCTTCTACACGGATTCCTGTCAGCAAGTCGAGTTCCCCGCTGCCGTCATCGCGGTAGTGGAGGCCCTTCACCCGAGCACGGCGGGCCCGTACGTTCGTGAGGATACGTGTCGCCAGGCCCTCCGCCGGGGCACGCACGACTGCTGTGATCAGCGCCGCCGCTACACCGACCCCGGCCACGAGGGACCATCGCCAGGCGGGCGGCAGATGAAGGGCATACTTGGCGAGCCAGTCTCCAATCAGTGTCGCCAGCACCCCGACCGACAACTCAGGTGCGAATCTCCGCATGATCCACCTTTCCTCGATAGCATGCGGTCCCTCAACGCGCGTCTTCTTCAGCAGCGGCCTTCACGCTTCCTGCCGGTCCTTGACGGCGGCAGAACGGACATGGTGGCGGCGGGCCTTGAGCGCCAGAAGTAGTTACGCCTTCCCGGCGTTGCCGCCGTACCGTGCCAGCGCCTTGCTCAACTCGTCGCACACTGGCTGTTGAGCTTCAGCGATTGTAGCACAAATCGGGAGGTGAATTAAGGTACACTTCGGATGTTCCCGCGCCCGCATTTCCCTGCTTCCCCAATGTCCTGCGATAGTGCTCCCGCCTGGCCACAAAGGTCCTCACCTGCAAGGCTTTTCGCCGCGCCATGATCGCTTCCCTGCGCCATCGGTAGATGAGCCGTGGTGTCTCAGCATGGCCCATAACCCAAGTTGCCGGCACACAACTACGATTACCGGCAGGCTGCCCAATTGCTCGGCAATCCCGCCCGCCGGTCCTGCTGAACCCGGCCGGTGAAAGGCTGGTCGCTTAGCCGCGTCGGGCTTGGCCTGGGGGCGTCACTTCAGAGTTGCGCACGTCTGTCAACTCCCGCTGATCGACGCCGGATCGTAGTCTCACACCCGGCATCCACTCCTTCGAAGTGCGCATCAGACTGGCAACGCCCCATCGGATGAGTTTTGGGACACTGGCGAGATCCTGATGCACACGTTTAGCCGTCCGCCCATGCTGGCACAAAAACGGACACCCGCCTACACAGAGACGGGTGCCCAAATCGGCTTCGTATCGGGGGGCAGGTGCACTACCCATGCGCGCACCTTTCGCTGGCAGCAAGCAGCGGCCTGCCAAACCGCGGTCTGGCGGCGATCAGCAGGCGAACTCCTCGGCCAGCTCCTGCGCCATACGGGTCCATTCCCACATGCGGTGCGGCTCGTTGCGGCAGGTGTGCAGGTCCTTCATGATGATCTCGACCGCGCAGCCCCGCGTCTTCTCCATCATCTCGCGCAGGTCGGCCCGTGTCGCCTCCGGGTGCCAGGCTTCACCGCCCAAGATGGCCGGGTTGGGCTTGTAGGAGAACACCAGGTCCCTGCCCACGGCCTCCGCCCCCATCGCCACGTCCACCCAGGGGCTCATGGAGATGCGGCGCAGGTTGGGAATGTGCCGCTTGATGATGCCCACCTTGCGGTGCAGCGGCTCGCAGCAGCCGTAGCCGGCCAGCCCGAAGCGCGCCAGGTAGCGGCTCTCGTACTGGAGGGCGAACTCCTCGTGCATGGCCGGGGAGACCACGGAGAAGATCTGGGTGGTGGCATGGCCCCACATGTCCCGGGGGCGCACGTGACCGTCAAAGTCGGGCTGCGGCAGCTCGTCGGTAAACCCCAGGCCGCCGGGCCCCACCCCCACGTTGCCGTTGTTGAGGGCGAGCGCCTCCTGCCGCTCCAGTGCCTCGAGCTGGCTCAGCATCCCCTGCGTCATGCGCTCCAGCACCTGGTGCAGCCAGGCGGGGCGGTCCACCATGTCCACGAACGCCTGGTCCAGTCCCCGCCACTGGATATACTGGTCGAAGATGGCAAACCAGAAGCCGCAGTGCCCCCGCTTCTGGACCCGCAGGATGCCGTCATAGAGCTCGCAGTGGCGCTGGTAGGCCCGCTCTGTCTCCTCCCAGTCCACCCTTACCTCGGGCATGCGAATCTTCTCGATGTCCTGCTCGGAGACGATTACCGGCTCGAAATGAGCGGCGCCAAAGTAATGGTCCGGGCGCACCGCATTCACCCCCAGGCCGAAGCCGGTGTCGTGCACCACTACCGGGGAATGGATGGTGCCCTCCACCACCACGTCGCCGGGCATGTGCTGCCACTGGTAGAGGGTGCGCCGCAGGTGCAGCTCGTGGCGGCGGCAGAACTCGTCACGGCACTGCGCTTCCCGGTCGTCCAGCGTCTCGTTCCAGGCCCCGTTCTGCAGCATTACCAGCGGCCGCACGGGATCCAGGGCGTTCAGGCGCCGCCAGAGCTCCGCCTTTTCCGCTTGCATGGGGAGGGCGGCGATCTCGGCCACTTGCCGGGCCAGGTCACGCACGATCGCCTTTTCATTCTCGGGCATGCTCATTTTGGTCTCCTGGAGAGCGCGTTCGGCCGGCGTATCGGCCCCAGGGGCGACTTCCATGCAGGCGGTGCCATACCTGCTGGCGTCCTGGCCGGCCGCGGAAGGCGGATAATCCGGATTACGGGCGAATGGTATGGGGCGCGGCCTCGGGGCGCCCGGGCCGTGCCAGATACCGACACCGGAGACGAACATGCCAGGGATCGCGCTCAACGAGGATGATTCGCACTTCTTCTACACCCGGGCCGGCAGCCGCCTGGACGAGGCGGCAGTGGCCGCCTGGGTGGATCAGTATGCGGGCACGCAGGTGCAGGAGCTGCTGCTTTGCCCCAACTGCATGCGCACCAGCTATGCCAGCTCGGTGTGGGACCCCATCTGGCTGGGCTACCACCCCGCCGGGCCGGACGACCAGCCACTGCTGGCCAGCACCCCGCCGGAGCTGCGCGCCACGGCTCGCACCTGGATCCACACCGCCTGGCAGCTCGACCAGGACGGCATTGACCCCTACGCCATCTGGATCGAGCGCGCTCGGCAGCTCGGCCTGTCGCCCTGGCTCTCCATGCGCATGAACGACATCCACTACGTCAACGACGAGCGCTCCTACCTCCACTCGGAGCTCTGGCGCCGGCGCCCTGACCTGCGCCGGGTGCCCTACCGGGCGCTGGAGGCGCGGGACCGGGCCTTTGACTATGGCCAGGCCGAGGTGCGCGCCTACCACTTGCGCTTGGTGGAGGAGCTGGCGGCGCGCTACGACTGTGACGGCCTGGAGCTGGACTGGATGCGCTTCGGCTTTCACTTCCGGCCCGGCCACGAGGCGGCCGGAGCGGTGCTGCTTACCGGGTTCGTGCAGGAGGTGCGCCGGCTGCTTGACGACTGGCAGCAGCGCCGGGGCCACCGCATCAAGCTGGGGGCCCGGGTCCCCTCCCGGCCGCAGGCGGCCCTGGGGCTGGGCATGGATGCCCTCACCTGGGCCCGCCAGGGCCTGGTGGACATGCTGGTGATCACGCCCTTCTGGGAAACCTGCGAGCCCGATATGCCGGTGGAAATCTGGCGGGCGCTGCTCGAGGGCACGCAGGTCACCCTGGCGGCCGGCCTGGAGATCAACATGCGCCCCGACCCGCACACCCTGCAGCAGCCGGGCAGCCTGGAGACCACCCGCGGCGCCGCCATCTCCCTGCTCGACCGGGGCGCCGACCGCATCTACCTGTTCAACTTCATGGACGATGCCACGGGTGCCGTGCCCCTGCTCAGCCGGGACTACCCGGCCCTGCTGCGCCAGGTGGGCAGCATCGAAACCATGGCCGGGCAGCCCCGGCGCCACGTAGTCACCTTTGCCGATACCTGGGCCACCGGCGAGCCGCCTGCCCTCCCCCTGCCCAAGGCCTGCCGGGCGGGGTGGTGGCACGCCTTCCGCCTGCCCATCGGCCCTGCCCCCGGGCAGGAGCGGGTGCAGGTGCGCCTGGGCCTGTGCGCGGGCGAGGTGGCGGAGGCCCAGGGGCTGGAAGTGCGGCTGAATGGCGAGCCCTGCTCCTTCGAGGGCGAGGCCGATCTGGAAAGCCCGCGCCCCAGCTCCCCCCTATACGCCTGGGCCGCCGCCCCGGCGGCGGCGCGCCGGGGCTACAATGTGATCGAGGTCATCCCCGGCGCCGACCTCACCATCGGTTGGGTAGAAGTGGGCATCGCCCCCTGACCGATCAGTCAGCCTCTCCTTCCCGCCCCCACCGGTTTCGTTGCTTGGGTAGTTCCACCACCGAAGCGCTCGCCCTTGCCGGGGCTTGGCTCCTGCCTCCCCATCCTGCCGGACGTTGTTTGTGAAATTGGCCGCACACGCGCGGGGGGCTGCCGTGATACTGCGGCACACGTGTCACCAGCGCCGGCTCGACGGGCGCCGTGACCCGAGGTAGCATCCGCCAGACTTGGGCATGCCAACTCCCCCTCAGCCTGCCCGCAGACCCACTACAGGAGGATGACAGATGAGCCTGCAGCCATACCCCTGCAAGTCAGTCCGGCCGCTGCTTTTCGCCCTGCTGGCAATGTTGCTGGCATCGGCCGCGTGGGGTGCCCTGGTGCCCACGCTCGACCCCACCGACATCAACAAGTATGTCACCGACCTGGTGATCCCCCCTGCTATGCCGCTCACCAGCATGGTCGCCATCCCGGGAGGCAGCAGGGCCGACTACTACGAGATCGCGGTGCGCCAGTTCCAGCAGCAGGTGCTGCCGCCCGGCTTGCCCGAGACCACCGTCTGGGGCTATGGGTCGGTGCAGTACCCCCAGACCTTCCACTATCCCGCCTTCAGCATCGAGGCCAAGGTCGGCCGCACCACCCTGGTGAAGTGGATTAACGACCTGGTGGACGAGAACGGCAACTACCTGCCCCACCTGCTGAGCGTGGACCCCACCCTGCACTGGGCTAACCCCCCGGGCGGCATTGCCGGCCGTGACATGCGCCCGCTGTTCATGACCACCCCCGACCCCTATGACGGCCCCGTCCCCATCATCACCCACGTCCACGGCGCCCACACCTACGAGGACAGCGACGGCTACCCGGAGGCCTGGTACCTGCCCGCTGCCAACAACATCCCCAGCAGCTACGCCCTGGTGGGCAGCCGGTATGACGAGTTCCGGAGCAAGTCCCCCTTCGGCGCCAACTGGGACACCGGCTCGGCCATCTTCCGCTACCCCAACGACCAGCCGGCCACCACGCTCTGGTTCCACGACCACACGCTGGGCATGACCCGCCTCAACGTCTACGCCGGCCCTGCCGGCTTCTACCTCTTGCGCGGCGGCCGGGATGACCTGCCGGTGGGGGTGGTGCCCGGCCCGGCCCCCGGGCTGCGGGACCGCCCGGGCACCAGGTACTACGAGATCCCCATCGCCATCCAGGACCGCTCCTTCAATGACGATGGCTCCCTCTTCTACCCTGACAGCCGGGAGTTCTTCGACGGCTTTCCCGGGCCCTACATCCCGGGCTCGGACATCTCCCCCTACTGGAACCCGGAATTCTTCGGCAACACCATGGTCGTCAACGGCTCCACCTGGCCCAAGCTCACCGTGGAGCCCCGCCGCTACCGGTTGCGGCTGCTCAACGGGTGCGATTCTCGGTTCCTGATCCTCAAGATCGTGACCAACCCCACTGCCGAGCGTCCGGTCGCCCCGATCCGCGACTTCTGGCAGATCGGCGCGGAAGGCGGCTTACTGCCTGCCCCCGTGCCGCTGGGCCAGCTCCTGATCGGCCCCGCAGAGCGGGCGGACGTGATCGTGGACTTTACCGGCCTGCAGCAGGGGACCGAGCTCTACCTGATCAATGAGGGGCCGGATGAGGCCTTCGGCGGAGGGGTAGTCGGGGTGAACTTCACCCCCGCCGACCCCCAGACCACCGGGCAGGTGCTCCAGTTCGTGGTTGGAAAGCTGCAGGGCCCAGATCTCAGCCTGCCGCCCCCGCGCCTGCACCTGCCTCGCTTCTTCCCGCTCGGCCCGGAAACGTTCGTGCGGCAGGTGTCGCTGAACGAGGAGGATTCCCAGGTCATCGAAGACTTCGGGCCCAGGGCCGCCCTGCTCGGCATCATAGACGGCAGCGGCAACCCCCAAGTCAAGCTGTGGATGGACGACCCCACGGAAACTCCCCTGGTGGGCAGCACCGAGGTGTGGGAGATCTACAACTTCACCATGGACGCCCACCCCATCCACCTGCACCTGGTGCAGTTCCAGGTCATCAACCGGCAGGCACTCGAGACCGATGACGGGGTGGCGGTGGCGCCAGCCGTGCTCCTGGGGAATCCCTTCCCCCCCGAGTCCTGGGAAACCGGCTACAAGGACACCGTGATCGCCTACCCGGGCATGGTCACCCGGATCAAGGCCCGCTTCGACCGCGCCGGCCTCTACGTCTGGCACTGCCACATCATTGAGCATGAGGACAACGAGATGATGCGGCCCTACCGCGTCCTGCCCTAACCGTTGTCCCACCCAAAGGGGAGGGCCGCTCGCGGCGGCCCTCCCCTACCTCCCGCCTCTGCGGGCAGCGTAGCCCCACCCCAGCCACCGACCACCCTGACCACCCACCGCCCGCAAAAGCAGGATTCCGGCCCTCTGCGCCGCAAGGGAACAGTAGCGCTCGCCGCCCGGCGGCGAAGGCTCGTTCCACCGGAACGCATCACCACCGGAAAGGATGGCCAGATGATGAACAGATCAGCCTGGGTGTGGAGGGCAGCTGCCGCCCTCGCGCTGCTCGCAATGCTCGCCGCCGGTGCGGCGGGGGCAGAGCAAGCGATTGCCATCGGGCCCTACGTGCAGAACGTCTCCACCGACAACGCCACCATCTGCTGGGCCACCCTTGACGGCCGGGTCACCTGCACCGCCCCCGGCGCGGAAGCGACAGTCGCCAACGCCTATACCTGCCACTCGGTTCTGCTCCAGGACCTGGCGCCGGGCACCACCTACACCTACGACGTGCTCAAGGATGGCACGAACGCCGGCAAGGGCACCCTCACCACTTTCCCCCAGGGGGAGCACCCCTTCTCCTTCGCGGTGCTGGGAGACACCCAGGGTACCGACAACCCCGCCCACCAGGCCGTGGTGCAGACGGTGATCGCCGAGAAGCCTGACCTGGTGTTCAACACCGGGGACCTGGTTTCCGATGGCCGGGACAGCTACGGCTGGGCCGATTTCTTCCAGGTCAACCGGGAGCTCATGCACTCGGTGCCCTACTACCCGGCGTTGGGCAACCACGACCGCCATTCGTCCCTGTTTTTCGGTTTCTTCGCCCTGCCTGGCAATGAAGCGTACTACTCCTTCGACCGCGGCGCCGCCCACTTCGTCGTGCTCGACAGCCCCGGCCTCCCCGACCCCGAGACCAACCAGCCGCTCACCAAGGAAGAGCACCAGCGCCTCGACCAGGCCCACCAGGAGTACTGGCAGCAGCAGCTCTCCTGGCTGAAGGAGGACCTCGCCGCCCATCCGGAGGCCAGGTACGTGTTCGTCTTCTTCCACTACCCTCCCTACAGCGTGCTCAAGAGCCGCACCCAGGGCCTGGCCGCCTTCCGCGCCACCTTCGGCACCATCTTCCAGGATTACCGGGTGTCCGCCGTCTTCAACGGTCACGACCATCACTACCATCGGGCGCTGGCCGGGGGCGTGCAGTTTGTGACCGCCGGCGTGGGCGGCGGCCGGCCCCGCCCCACCGATGCCGCGCCCCTGCCGGAGAGCGTCAAGTACGCCAGTGTGTCTGGCCACGTCAGCGTGAAGGTGGGAGAGCAGGCGTCGGTGCGCGTCATCGGCCTGGACGGCAGCCTGGTGGACTCCTTCGACCTCCAGCCGCGGGCGCCGCAGTAGCGGGCGCCCGGGGGGAGTGCCGCGCCGGCGCGAGAAAGGGCATGGGCCAGGCATGAAAACCAGGACTCGCGTGTTTGCTTGGATTGCGGTGGGCACCTGGGTTGTTTTCGCGATGCCCCTGGTGTTCGCTGTCCTCCACAAGCGAGCCCAGGTTCCGCTGCCCGCGGCGTTCCTGGTGATGCTGGCGCCTGTGGCAGCGTTCCTGGTGCTCGGGCCGCTGCTTGGCTGGATTGGATTGCTTGCAGCACAGCGCAAATGGGCGTGGTGGCTGCTTGTCGTCGTCTACGGAGCGTGGGCGCTGGTGTTGGTGCCGCGGGTAGCCGGCAATGTCGCGCTGTGGGGATGGAGCGGTGTGCTGCTCAGTCTGCTCTTCGGTCTGCCTTTGCTGGTACTGCTGACAGACCGACCACGCGGCTGGCGAGAGCGTGCTGCGGCTAAGGGAGGCCGCGATTCCGGACATGAGACTGCACGGCAGCCCAGGAGTAGCACGAAGCGGCCCCCCACTCTGGTCGAACTCCTTATCATTGTGGCCATGCTGGCTATTTTCGCGGCCATCATCGGCCCGGCGTTGTACCACGCACGGCGGGCTGGGCACGGTGAAGGCCCACAACGCCAGGTTTATCCTGCGGTGGGCCGTTCCGCCGTTCCAGGTGTCCCGCACTGACCAAGTTCAACGAGTGCGCCCGCATTCTTGCCGGCAGGAGAGCCAGCCCTGCCGGCATCAACCACGAGCGGTGGGCGCACAAGGGACAAGCGACCGCCCAGACAGACCGCAGTCTTTCCTCAGGCTAAGCCCACTTGTCGGCCCAGTTCGTCTGCAAGGGCCTTGAGTTCTCGGTTCCTCTCTGCGCCCTCACTACCAGCCGCTAGGGAGCAGCCCTGGAAGATGACACCTTGCACGGCGCGGGTCTCATTGGGACTGGGACTGCCACCCATGGGTTGACCTCCGGCCAGAACTCGAACGCCGACAAAGACTCGATCGCCCTGCGGGATGATTTTGGCCAGCGTCCTGCCGTTGAGCAGCACGCTCCAGCTTGCTCCATAGCGCTTGGTGATCAAGGTGTGGCCAGGGCAGCTCCGCCGCAATGCTCCAATGGCCTCTTCCACCAGCCGGGCTTGCTCGGGCCGCAGGTCATCCCACCCCACCACCCGGTTGTAGTCGGCAGGCGCCGGTTCCGCTGCCTCCCTGGGCAGTATGCAGTTGCGGGCGTAGAGATACTCGCCGTTGCCCACCAACCCCAACCCGGCCTCAATGGCCTGATAGCCGAGCCAGCCCAGGCGGGGCGCAACGCGGCTGAGAAGATCCTGGCCGTATTCATCCAGGAATAGCGGCAGATGCAGTGCAGGCGACAGGTCCTTGTCCCTGAAGAACGCATGCGCTTGGTCGTCCCACGTCCAGGCGACGTAGCAGCAGCGCTCCTCGGGGATGCCCATCAAGCGCAGGTCAGCGATTGACCGCAGCACTTTTGCCTTCTGCAACCGGCGCGGCCGCTTGTTGTAGTCGCGGAGCCGCCCCTCGTACTGGTGAAACAGCCCCTCCGGCTCCACCAGCAGGCCCGCATGTGAGCCCGGATTGCCGAGCGCCCTTGCGAAGCGGTACTTCAGCGTGAGCTGGCCGTTGATCGAGCTGTTGAACCCAGGGGCCATGCCGGCGCTGTTCTCCGCCATGCTGAACGTGTAGGGAACTGCCTTGGCCTCCAGGAACACGCAATAGGGGAGGTCCGCACGGCTCGTCGTGCAGACGATCATCAGGTCCGGGTCGCCGAAATCGGCCAGCCCCATCTCGACCACCACGCGCACGTCTGTGACCTGCCCGATCCAGCCAGGGATGCCGCCATCCGCCCATTCGATGGCCGACAGCAGCGCTCTCACCGGATTCACCGCCACGCCATCCCTGAACAAGTGCGTGACGACGGAGTTGACAACCCCCCGTTCGCCGTACCAGAGAATGTTGGCAGGATGCCCGGCCACCCCAGCATCTTCCCCCCGCTGTTCGCCCATCGCACGACTCCCACAGCCTTGTCTGCGTTCTCAATACCGCCAAGCGAGCCATTGTCCTGCAGATCGGGCCGTCGCTTAGGCAGGTGGCGCGCGTGCTGCCACGGAATAGCATCGTGTCGCGGGTGGATGGGCAAGCGGCTGACGAGTCTTCCGACTCCAGCCACGTGCGTTCACCGGTGTCACACGAAAGGGGGGACTCCATGGGGGACAAGCCAGGCAGAAGCAAGGATGTGTGGTTCGCTGTTGCGCTCGTGGCTACCGCTCTCGCTGCGTTCTTCGTCTTCCGGCCGTTCCTGGTTGGCGGTGCTGGTGTCTCACCGTATGCGAGCGAGATTGCCGCCGCTCTGCTGGGCTCCGTGCTCACAGGGGCCATCACCCTGCTGCTCCTGCGGAAGCAAACCGAGACCCAATCTGAGCTCCAAAGCAAGCAGGATGCGTTCCAAGCTCGGACCGAGCGCAGCAAGTTCATCCTCGAACAGAAGGTCGAAGTCTACCAGAAGCTCATGGACGCCGTTCAGTCGCTGATGACCCGGGAGGCGAAGAGCGAAGCGGGCGCCAGCAAGAACATCCCGGTAACGCAGGCGGACTTCGCCAGCATGCAGATACTCAACCAGAAGCTGGCTTTCCTGGCAGACAAGGCCGTGCTGGAGAGCTTTAGCCAGTTCGTGGGCCAGTTTGCGGCCCTGGGGCGAGACGATAAGCTGACTCCGCCAGAACTGAGTGCCCTGCTAGAGAAGGTCGGCGAACTCAGTGTGAGGGTCCGCTTCGACCTCGCCTCGGCTGAGGAGAGAAAGGAATTCGACGAGGAAAAGGTGCGATCGCTTGTGCAGGGCAACATCGCCCAGTTGCGCGGGCAAACGAACGAGAAAAGCTTCCTGGATGCCTGTGACGATGCTGAGAAGGGCTACTTCGGCCCGCTGTTCAAGTTCTTTGAGAGCGTGCAGTTGGAGCCGCGCATGGGCACAACCGGTTTCTCCGTCCAGGGGCAGGATGGCAAGAGCATCCTGAACTGCTTCCCCACCAGTTCACGACGCAATATTGAGGTGCTGATCGCCAATGTGTCGCCGGAGAAGCGGGACCAGGCCCTTGACATCCTCAAGCGCAAAGGCAGGGGAATCGAAACCGCTGGCGCAGACGCCAAGTCCGTCAGTTTCCGAACGAGTGTTCTCGACGAGGTGGACCTCGAGCAGGTCATACAGGCCATGCGGTAGGTGCGACTCCCGGAGACATCCGGAAAACTAGGCTCAGTCACCTGGTTTCCGCCAACCTGGAAACGGGGCCCATGCCGGCCTGATCGCGGAGTCCGGGCAGCCTGCTGCGAAGCCAGAAGAGGCAGGCTGCCGCCCTACTTCAGCCTGTCCGCCAGCAGCTCTCCGCCCACGCCGATGTTCTCCGGCGCATTCTCCCGGATCACGATCACAAACGCTTCCTTGCGGATCCCCGTCACCTTGTGGGCGGCCTCGGTGAACTGCCGCACCAGGTCGGCCTTCTGCTCCGTGGTGATCTTCCCCCCGTCGAAGGTGATGATAGGCATGACTCCTCCTTCCAGCCCGCCCCTCGGGCCATCTCCCTCACTATACGGGAGATCGCGGCCAGGTTCCTATCGCCACCCCGGGGGAGAGGAGGGATGGCCATGTCCACTGCCCGCTTCGCCCCAGCTGCTCCGATGGGCGCGGCCAGCTACCTCATCCGCCGCTGCCGGTTCAACACGCCGGGGGCCTGCTTCGCCCCTGTGTGCCGCATGGGATTGATCGGCCGGGGGCATCGCTGACTGAGAATGTCAGGTACCTCGCTGTCTAGCCCGCTCAGCGCGTTTCTCCCGATCTTCGGAAGGCAATCTTCCCGCCCTGAATTACAAGGTTGGGGCTGAGCAGCGTCGAGAGCTGCGACAGCGGATTCTGATCTACAACCAGGACGTCCGCCACCTTGCCCACGCCGATGGTGCCGATCTCATTCGAAAGCCCCAGGCACTCAGCTGCTCCTGCGGTAGCGGAGCGAATCGCCTCCATAGGAGCCATACCAGTTGCGACCAGCAGCTGGAGTTCCTCCTGCAACATTGTGCCATGTCGGCACCCCTTCCCGCCTGAATCAGAGCCTGCGACGACTCTGACCCCTCCCTTGAGTGCTCGCCGAAGGCTGTCCTCAGCCGCTCGGACTATAGCCTGAACCTTGGTACGTTGCTGGCCGCCCTTTGCTGATTCCAGATAATGATGGAAGATTGCAAGCGTGGGGACATAGTAGGTGCCTCGCTCTCGCATTTCTGACACCAGAGCATCATCAAGGTAGACGCCGTGTTTCAGGCAATCCACGCCTGCGGCCACAGCTGCGCGATTGGCTTCCAGACCTATACTCTCGGCGGTGATCCGCAAACCGCGCTCGTGGGCGGCGGCAACCAATGCTTTCATGGTGTCCGGTGAGAGGTTGGCAGGATTATCAGCAAGATCTATGTTGGAGGCAAAGAAGTAGATAAGATTGGCGCCCTCTTCGACGGCTCGGCTCACTGCATCCGTCGCTTCCTGAGGGGATGATATGCTGATCAACGGAAAGTAGGTTGACTCTCGTGCCCCGATCGGTGGCCCGGTTGCAAGGATTCGCGGGGCGGCGTGACCGTGGATAGCCTCGCGAAGTCGCAGCCCATCCACTGAGACACCGGCTGCCGGGCAGTCAACGCGGCTGATCCCGCCGTACACGTCGCGGACCGTCGTGACGCCGCTATTGAGCAGTATCTGCGCGTTCTGTCGGTAGCGCGCTTCCCACTCCTCTCTTGTTGTAGGCGGGGTGCCGCTTCCGTCTCCGAACAGACATACCTCCATATCAATGATGCCCGGCAACACCGTCTTGGCTGAAGCATCAATGATGTAGGTGGCAGGCGCAGGGCGGAACGTTCCGGCGTCCACGATCTCAGCAATACGGTCTTTCTCGCAGACGACGACCTTGTGCTGGGTCGGGTCTGCGCCTGTCCCATCTATAAGCCGCCCCGCGTAGATCGCGATGCGCCCATATGCCTCAGGCTCTTCTTTGGGCAGCGCGGCCCGCAAGATACCGTCGCTGGTGACGACAAGATCCGTGGCGGGGGTCGGCTCATCACGCAGCCAGGAATCGAAGAAGCCCTGCAGTGACTTCCCGGCTTCCTCCTCGCAAACAGCTCGGAAGGCTTCCTGCGACACGATAGCTCCCCGTTGCTCGCGCAATAGCCCTCGCATAACCCTCCACATGGCGTCCCGCCCGATCTCCCTCTCTAAGCTGAGCATCAGGAGGAAGCTTTTGCCGTGAGCGATAGCGTTGTTCCAGTCAAAGTCTGCCTTCTGGAGGTGTTCAACCGGTTGCAGCATGGACGTATTCATCCCAGCGGCCGCCCAACACGCACGGCACGTACTCCATTGCACAGCAGGATCGCGGATGGCGGTATCGGAGTACTGCTTGTCGAGCCACAGCCCCAGGCCTAACGTCAACCATTTCGGGTATTCCGTCGCATCACCAACCAGTATCCCGAAGTACTGGTGCCCGATCTCGTGGGCGACTACCCATCGCATGAAGTTCTCGGATGCTTTGCCCGCGTGTACGAACATGAGATTGGTGGTCGCAAAGCCTCCGGTACTATCCTCGAATCCAGGCGCGATGCTGAGCTGCGTGCCAGGGTAGAAGCCGACTTCCTGCAGGTAGAACCGAATTACCTCCTTGGCGTACTGGAGAAGGCGCTCGGCGCGCGCTGCATCACCAGGCATGAAGTATGAATACACAGCGACCCCTCGCTCTCTGCCCTCTACCACTTCCAGCCGAGGGTCCATGAGGAGGCCGAACCCACGTGCCTCTGTCGCGTGAACCCGGATGTTTCTGCTACCTCCTGGCACCTTCTCGTTGGCAGTCACCTTCCCGGAGCTAACAACGGTGAACGCCTCGGGTAAGCTCAAGGTCACCGTGTACTCAGCGGCAAGGTAGTCCCGAATTGCACCCGTTTGCCATCCGGCGGCACCCAAAGCGAGTAACCGTGGGTACGGCATGCTCAGCCCTCGCCCGAAGGTCCAGTCAAAGTAACAGTCCGGCCACAGTATCTGGGGTTTCTTCGGGTCGAAGGGAAAGGCGCCGGTGTAAACCATCGTTATCGCGGTCTTCTCTCGCGGCCGCAGGGGGCTCGCCAGGATGACCTCGAGGCACGAACGGTCGCGAGTCCCATAGCACCAACCGACTGTCCGCTTTCCCTGGCTTACTTCCAGGACTTCGATGCTGTAATCGCCTTCCAGACCCGACGCCGGTCGGTTCCAATCAAGCGAAAACCAAATGCTGCGGAGCGGGGTCTCGGCAAGGTTCGAGACCATCACAGTTGCTTTCGCGCTGAGCGACCTCGCAGTCGGGTTGACCTCCATATCAATGGCGTACCGAACGGCGCGAACCTTTGTCACGGCCTTGGCCTTCCATGAAGTGGTGATCGGGCGCGAGCTCGCTGCTGCGCACATGCTGGGGCTGACAAGAGAAAGTGCCAACAAAAGCAACGGCGCAACCCAATGTCGTGCGGTTGTGCGCATCAGGTGCACAACTCCTTTGGCCCATGGTACTGTGGCGCGCGGCCGGAGTCAACACCGATATCTCCTTCCTGGCGAGCATGAGCAATAGGTTGGCGCTGGATGTGGGGCCCGGTAGCCTGGCGGCCATCGGGCAACTGGGGGGCGGGATGCCTGTCACCAGCCCACCTCCTGCGGGTGACCCGCATTCCTATACTGCTCCCCTGGAGGTGTCGGTCCTCAGCGATCTTGGGGCAAATCCGGGGGTGACGTTAAGGTTCAGGTCTCGTGTCCCTGCTCCTGTTTTGTGGCATAAACCCATCGTCGGTGCCTCTCCAGGATGGAAAGGCCATCGAAAGGAGCAACCAGCGAAGACAGGCGCGGAAGAACGCAGGCCTGATCAGAATCACTGCAGGAGATCGCCCGGCCCCGGAAGAACCACCTCGCACCATCAGTGGAGGTGACCCTCATGCAACCCTGTGCGCTCGCTTCTCAGAGATGCGGCCGGCGGCTGGGCACGGGTCTGGTTGCTTTGGTGCTCTTGTCGCTCCTAGCTCCGGGGAGAGGCCTCGCCAGTGGCGGCATCCCGGATGTCTTCACCATGGCGGGTGCCTATGCCCCTCCCGAGCCCTCGTGGGCGCCAGACGGCAAGCAGATCGCCTTCACGGTAGCCACCGCGCCCGGCCCCGTGATCTACAAGGTTGACCTTTCGACAGGCAAGGCCTGCGCCATCTGCCCGGGAGAGCTGCCTTCCTGGTCACCCAGGGGAGACCAGATCGCGCTGCTGCGCGACGGGGACCTGTACGTGGTGCCCGCTGCCGGCGGCCGGGCCCGGCGGCTGGACGGTCCGGTCTGGACCGATGGCAGCCTGCTCGCTTGGTCTGACAACGGTAAGCAGCTTGCCTTTCAGAAAGGCTTCCGGTGGGCGGCGACCAGCGGAGTTCGCAAGGGGAGTCAGCTTCTCTGTGGAGAGTTGTGCGTCGCGGAGGTGGCCTCTGGCAAGACGCGTCAGCTGACCAGGCTGAAGGAGGCCTTTCCGGCCGATGCTTACCAGCTCAACGCGGATGTGTACGGTTGGCTGCACGGCGATCGGGAGCTGGTGGTGAGCCTGCCCGCCGGCAGGCACGGGCCACGAGGACTCTATGCCGTTGACCTGGAGGGCCGCGGCCGCTTGCTCTGCGAGGGGACCGTCGCCTGCTGCTCCATTTCTCCGGACGGCACGCGAATGGTGGGGACGCTCTGGGAGCGAGCCGGCACTCACCTGGTGGCGGCCGATCTCCCCGGCACTCCGCGCGTCCTGCGCAGCTTCACTGATCATCCACCGTGGATGCTGGTGGTTTCATGGCCGCAGCGTGTCGCCATCGGGGCTGGCCCGCTAGAGCATGGCGCCGAGAGAACCTACGTCCTGACCCGCTTTGACTTGGCGAGCGATGCCTCCCGCGTCCTAACGTCCGCCGGCTGCTACGAGGCCTCGCCCGCCCTCTCCCTGGACGGCCTGCGCGTGGCCTTCTACCGCCACGCCCAGGGCAAGTCCGCCCTGTTTGTTATGCGCGTCGACAGCCTGCACGCCACCTGGGTGGCAGCGTGTCAGAAGTGAGATCGTGACGCCGCATGGCGGCGCCGACGAATTGAGGAGTCTCGATCCCAGATCGTTTTGGTCGTGGTGGAGGCGGCGCGAATCGTTTATCCTGAGCCTGCCGAAGGAAACCCGCGTCCTCCGCCCGACCCCCTCCTCGCCCCCGACATCATCGAGTCCATCCTCGAGGGCAGTCGGACGAAGCTGGCGAGTGCGTCGCGCGCGGGGGCAAACGTGGAGCTGTTTGGACGATCTTGGGGACAGCGATCGGCCTCGCCTTCTCTGGCGACTCGGCGTCCTCCAGACCGGCTTCCTGCGTGACGTAGGTCCATTCCCTTCCCTGCTCGTCCCGCTTGGTCAGCCGCCATTCCAGGCTTCTCACCTCTTCGCCCCGGTGGCCCGCCACCTCGACTCTGTCCCACCCCTGTGGCCTTGCACCGCCCAGGGGCAGCGCGACGGCAGGCAGCTCCACGTCCTCCCATGAGATCCCTTCGCAGCCCTGCCACCTGGCCTCCCGCAAGTCCGCCAGACTCGCACCGACCCGCACGCGCCTACTCCTGAACTCCAGCCACGCCTCCTTCCCGGGCGCCACCTCGACCCGGGTATAGCGGCTCTCGAAGCGCTCTCGGCCGGTGGACAGATACCAGGCGACTCCCCAGATCGCCACCCAGGCGGCGAACACGCCCAGCGTGATCAGTAGCGCTGCTCGCACGCTGCCTCTGCGCAACCTACTTCCCTCCCCGATCATGCCCTTCCCGTCCACACCACCCTGGCAGCTCCAGCACATACTCCCCCTTGTCCGTGCCGTCTGGCCAGCACTTGCGCGTCGGGTCGCCTCGATCAGCCTCTTCTGCCTTCCGGCGTGTGTCGCTCAGACTCTTGATCCCAATTCGTGCATCCACCCGTCATGGTTCTTGACCTGGAACGCCTTCTCTGTTCCGTCGGCCAGCCTCAGGATCAGGAACTTGCGTCCGCCATGGTAGTTGCCCGCGAACCACTTGTTTTCAGCGATCGCGGCAACCTGCGACAGTGCAATGTCAATGTCCCTGCCGAGTGGCTTCCTGAAGACCAGCCTGTGGTCGGTGAGCGCGATCACACCGTAGGTACTGAGGGAAACGATGCCGCGAATCGTGCCTTGATAGTAACCGACCTCAGGGCCAAAAAGGAGTCTTTCCCCTGATCGCTCGAGCGCTCTTCTTAGATCGGCCCCTTGCCTTCGCAACCGCACACGCAACACCAGAAGAGAGAGGATTCCTACCACGGCGATTATTGCCACGACCACGAGAACATGGCTCATGCGAGCTCCTCCAATCCGCTCCGCTAGTAAGGTGGGCGCTCTCACTTCTTGGGGAAGTCTTCAGTGTTTCATCGGCACAAAGGCTACCGGTACGATCGCCGTGGACTTGAGCTTGCCCTTGCGCTTTTCCAGCAGATAGAGGGTCTGCTGGTACCAGGTAGCACCCACCGGGATCACCATGCGGCCGCCCTCTCTGAGCTGCTGAGTGAGGCGCTGGGGCACGTTCTCCGGGGCGCAGGTGACAATGATTGCATCGAAGGGCGCGTGCTCAGTCCACCCCTGGTACCCGTCTCCGGTCCTGACGTTCACCGTGTGGTAGCCGAGCCGCTTCAGGGTCGCCTCGGCTTTGCGCGCCAGGTCGGGTAGGATCTCGATAGTGTAGACTTCTGGAGTGAGCTCGCCCAGGATCGCCGCCTGGTACCCTGAGCCGGTGCCGATCTCCAGCACCTTCTGGCCCCTTCTGACCTGGAGCAGCTCGGTCATCAAGGCAACGATGTAGGGCTGAGAGATGGTCTGCTCCTGCCCGATGGGGAGGGGGCGGTCTTCGTAAGCATAGGGGCGCTGGTCAGGGGGGACGAATTCCTCCCTGGGCACTCTCCCCATGGCTGCCAGTACCTGCCTGTCCTTGATCCCGCGGGCGCGGAGTTGCTGTGCTACCATCGTCCTCCGGGCCGTGGCAAACTGCGGGATATCCTTCTTCGGCGGCGTCCGGCAAGAGACAAGAGATGAGAGCAGTCCGAGGCCCGCCAGGCCCGCGGCCAACCACGGCAAGATGCGAATGGTGAGAGAATGCCTCATCGCTCCTCAGCCGAACCCGCGACAGCACCAGGACGACCTGGCAAGTAGACGCCCGGGAAAACAGCCAACTGTCCCCATTTTCCCCCCGGAAAAAGGCTCAGTCCTGCTCCGTCCCCTCATTAGACTGCCGCCCTGCTGTGACTCCAGCTTCCGTCGTAGTCGCCTGCCTGGTTTCGTGTCCACATTCCCACCTTTTTTTCAGCATGAGCAGGATCGGGATGGCGATGTAGGCGAACGGGCCGACGATGCCGAGTTCCAAGCGCCATGGGTGCATGGCCAACAGTTTGTTGCCCGCCAGCAAAACATAGGCCGCCACTGCATCCACTCCGCTCTTATGGATGAACGCAAAGGCGAACCAGCCCCATTTGCGCCGGGTGACGGCATAGATCGGCGCAACCACGGTCACTACGTGGATGAAGATCGTGAGGAACCTCTCCAGGACAGGGACGAGTGTGCCCGAGTCAGTAATCTTGCCCATCGCCACCGCGATCAGGAAGACCAGGCCGAGAAGGATAGCCTCTATCGCCCCGAATCCGACACCGACCGATGCGGCGTCCCTCCAGCTCCACTGCCGGCGTTGGAACCACCTGGCCAGGACCAGGAAAACACCGACTTCCGTGATGCCGGTCAGCAGCCCCGCGTAGATCCAGAAGGTCACATTCGCTGCTGCGCGGGGCAGGACATGATGCAGAGCGGTCAACACCGGACCGTTCAGAGGGATCGCGATGGCGAACTTGACCGCGACGGATATGGTCCAGAGTAAAGCGCCGAGTCCGAACAGCCGCAAAGGCGTTCTCCAGATCGCCTTGCAGAGCACTACCGCCGACAGTCCCACCAGCATCATCAACACCGCCGGAACGCTCCAGGCTGGCTTGGGCTCAGTGTGGAACCATGAGCTGTGAAAGTCCTTGGGAGGCGTATGAAAGCCCTTGGGAAGCGGGCTGCCGGTCACCTGGAAGTGGATGGATTCAAGGCCGAGAGGACCTTTGCTGCCCGGTAGACGGCTGAAGCGGAAGTAAGCTGTTCCCGTCTCCTTCGCGGTCTTCTGCCATTCCGGTACGAATCCATTAGCGCAGCGGGTGAACTGGTCAGGCTGCTCATCGGGTCGTTGGAATCGGACCATGCGCGACCAGCTTCGCCCGTCCGGCGAGAACTCCAGCGAGTAGGAGGTCATGCTCATGAAGTAGTCTATCCTCTCGGCTGTGCATGTTCCTACGGGAATGCGGTAGATGACGTATCCGCCCTCCGTGGTGATCATACGCCGACCGTCCCGGGTCTCTGCGCCTCGTTGATCGGCGATGAACTGTGTTTCGGCAGCAGTGCCATCGCACTTCATCGAGAGCATACCCTCACCTGCCAGCGCGCTTGTGCCAAGGCTCAGCGCCAGCAGCACCACAACCATCGCTAATCCCAAGTCAGTGTTGCGCTTCACTTCTCGTTCCCTCCAGATTCCCTCGCCATCGTCGCAAGCTGGGGTTTGACGCCTTGGTCGCCACCAGCCCCCCCTTCCACCAGCCGGCAGCAGGCGTCAGCCCTTGATCTGCGCCAGCGCCTGCAGCCGCGCTTGCTCTGACCCCAGGGCGCGGATGCGCGCCAACTCCTCCCGCAGCGCGGGGGCGCGCGTCAAGGGCTTGTCAATCGAGTCCAGGTTCCCCCCGCGCGTGACATGAATCGCCTGGTAGCGCTCGACGCTAAGCTGCATGCGGATGCTCTGGAATAGGGCCTCCGCCATCTCGAACACCCGGGCGCGCAAGTCACCGGCGGCGGGAGCGGTCACCGCCAGATCAAGAATGGCCTCCGCGCGGTCCATGGCCGCCGCAGCACCGACCTCAGGGGCGGCCTTCAGCGCCTCCAGCGCCCGCCGCTCCAGGTCGGTCTCGTGGATCAGTCGCCGCTGCAGGTAGGCGTCATAATAGGCGCGGTACAGCCCCTGCTGAAAGCGCCAGTTCAGGCGGTCCTGGGGCGTGGCCTCGCGCTCCATCGCCTGGAAGGTCTTCAGCGTCTCTTCCACCACCTGGTTCTGCAGCAGGGGGCCTTGCCAATCCCTCTCCAGCCCCCGCAGGCCCTGCGCGAACCGCTCCCCAAAGCGCGCTCCGATGAAGTAGCGGCTGTATTCCTTCAAAATGTCGCCCGCCTCCATCGCCGGATCCCAGCCCAGGCAGCTCCACACCATCTTGTTCACGTCGTCATTGCAGCCCTCGCTGTAGGTCAGGAATCCATAACAGTACGGCTGCAGGTCCCTGAAAATCTGGGCGTAGAACGCGGGGCGGGGGTTTATCGGCTCGCGGCCCTCGGTGGCCGCGAAGGCAGGGTCCCAGTCCGGTACCGGGAACTGGCAGCTCATGCAGTGCGTGATGTCCGGATAGTGCCGAATGGGATAGCGCGCCGGCACCGCCTTGCGCAGGTCCGATAGGCTCATTTCCACCTGCGGACCGAACACCACGCCGTCGAACCACTGCGGCTGCTGCGTCTGTAGGTGGTCAATAAACATCTTCAGCCACCCGTCCCGGCCCCTCCCCGGGCGGTCGAACCCCTGCGGGGAGATCCAGATCTGGGCCTGGGGATGGTAGCGATTGAGCACCTGCTTGGTCTTCTCGGTGAGCGGAAACAGGATGTCCGGACGCGTGTTGCCGGGGTCGCCGCCGGGGACGAACACCGCGTCTATGCGCGGCAGTCGGCGGAAGACTTCCTCCCGCTCCTTCAGCGCCGCCTCCATGGTCGCGGGGTCGGTGTAATCGCGATCAATCGCCGGGTACCAGATCCATACCTCCAGGCCATACTCATCGGCCAGGCGCGACATCGCCGCCATCATCTCCAGCGGCGGCTTGGGGAAATGCGGGCTGTCCGCGTCATCGTCGCTGCGCGGCGGGATGAGCTCGACCGCATTGGTCCCGAACACGACGAGATCGCGGTAGTACTGCTCCCACATCGCGAGGGTCCACCCATCGTAGGAGTTAGTCTTCGGGCGGTAACCGAGCTGGTGGCCGCGCAGCGCAACCTGCGGGGCGGTCGCCAGCTTCACCCCCTCGTCCAGCTCCACCTTGTCGCGGCCCATCTCCAGCAAGCGCAGCAGACGGCCCGCGCCGAAGATCGCACCGCGCGCATCGTGCCCCGCCACGCACACCGTCGCACCCCGCCGCCGCTTGCCGTCAACCCATAGCGCATACCCGTCGGGCTGACGTGGCACCTCCAGCCCCGCAGGCGGGTTCAGCCCTTGCGCGGCGAGGTCGCTCGCAGTCCCGATAACGATCACCGGCCGCTCGCCGGCCGGGATTGCCGAAACGACTTCCAGGCTGATGCGGGTGCGCTTCTCGATTTCATCGCTCACCATCGTCGCCGCCTTGGCAGGCACCGTGCCCGGCGAGACGGCGACGACCGCGGCCCGCGATAGATCAATGGCAGCGAAGCCCGGTACCGACAGCACCAGGATCACCATCAGGGCCAGCTCCCAGCCGTGACACATGACCTCCACTCCTCCTGATCCGTAATTGATCTCTGGCATTCCCGCCGGCGATCCGATTGCTGCCGGCGCGGCATCAGTCGGCGCGCGACGACGCCCGGCCTCTCCGCCAGGATTCAGGAGAAGGAATCTGTGTCATTGCGACGATGCCTGGAGCATCTCCTCCACGGCCAGGGAGCACCCTCGGGCTTCGGCGCCCTTCGCACGGCCAATGATCTCGAAGCCACCTTTGAGCTCATACCCCACGTCATCCGTCTGAATGGCCACTACCGTTACGCGGTTGGCAAGCTTGTAGTGCCGAAGCAGCATCCTCTGTCCCATTGGTATTTAGGTTCCCTATAAGACGCGCCGTCAATAGCCTCCTGTGAGGCCCTCAAACGTGGCCCGCAATCTCCCCATCACCTTCCGATAGCGCTCCCTCCTGGCCACAAACGTCTGCACCTGGCGCGCTTTTCGCCGCGCTAGGAGGGGTTCCGTCTCCCAGGGTGGCGATGGCAGCACCCCACCAAGCAGCCGCCAGCAGTGCAACGGCCGACAACAGCAGGAAACCGGCCATGTCAAACCTCCCTGGTAGAGTAAGCCCCAGTTCTCTGTGTCACATCGGAGAGTGTGTCTGCGCCAACCCTACTCATCTCATCACGCCTTCGCGTTCACGGTTACGTTCCCGTACATACCGCCGGAGCGCACGGGCTTCTTTGATGGCACCCACCCCCCAGACAAACGCCACTAGGCCCGCGAGTCCGATCAGAACAGCGAACCCGCCCATGATCGGGGGATCTCCACGCTCGCGTCCGAGGAATGGGTAGCAGAATCCCTGAAACATCCACCACAAGCCAAACACAGCCGCGCCAATGCCAATGCCCATGCTCTGCTTTGCTTCCTTCAGGACGTTTTCGTCTGGTGCTTCCCTCAGTCTTGGGTTGTTCGCAGGGTCCATTGTGACACCCCCTTCACTGCGTGGCCGTGTAGCTCCCGCTTGGCCTGTTGGCTGACTAGCTGTCACGGCCTCCATGCCGGAGAAGGTCGGGCTACTGGGAAAGCCGCTTCCAGCCGCGCGCGATGCGCCTGAAGAACAGGTAGAACATGGCGAGCGCGAAGAGCCCGAAGAGCCATTCGCCCGGAGAGTCGTCTGACTTCTCAACGGGTCTACTGGTAGGCGTCGATGGCTTGTTGTCAGTGGGTGCCGCAGGCCTCGCCGCCTCCTCTGAGTCGCTCGTTGGAGCCTTCGGTGCAACAGCACCCTGGACGCCTTCGGCTTGCTTGCCTGGGGGCCCAATCTGCTTCTTCAGGGCGAACAGCCCCGCGTGGGAGGGGTCGGCACGAAGCCCTTCCGCTACACATTCGGCGGCCAGTTTCGTGCTGCCGTTCTCAAGCATGATCTGTGCCAGTCGGTACTGTTTGGCAGCAGCGTGCTTGGCCGCATCCCCTGTTGAGACTTCACTACTGACTGGTGAATACGTCTCCATGCTCTTCGTCACGACGGGGAGGTATCGCTCGTATTGGGAAGGCGGGGCACCGTAGGCCAGGTTGTGGTCAACCTTCCCCACCAGAAAGTCGATGTAGCGGAACCTCTGGCCTTGGTATTCGAAGGAGCGCTCAATGGCAGGCCTATGGTCGAACTCGGTCCTCTTGATGTTCATCTCGACCCCGACCTGCTGCGCCCGTTCGCGGCAGAAAGACTCGAGACGATCAACCGAGTCGAAGTCCACGGCGTTGATGAGCACGCGGAGATCCACGTCATCGGGCCCAGTGAACGCGACCTTGCCGCGGGGCTCATCTGGGTACTCCGTCACTGTCCAGCCTGCAGGCGGCACTATGCGGAAATACCCCTTGGGGTCGCTATACCAGTTGTCCGCCAGCGTCTGAGTGGCTGCAATCCCGTTGCGTCCTAGCATAACAGACACGCCGACCGTCAGGATGGCCAGACGCAAGAAGCTTCCTGTCCTCGGCGACTGGCCCATGCAAACCTCCTTCTTGCCTACCGCTCGCAGATAAGCATCTTCAGGCAACTCGGTCTCAGGAGCGAATGCCGAGAAACCTAGCGGCACCCTAGACCCCAGGAACCAGAACTCCAATCTCCGCGTCAGGAATGCCACGCTCCCGGTATTGGTAGTTCCTGGCGTCGTCTCCTAACTCAGCGATGGAGACTCGTAGCCCCTTGAGCCGGAGAGTCAGGACGTGAGGTTCCGGGTCGCTACTCTCCAACCCCAGGACCACCGTAGGGTGGTTGACTCGCATCATGTCTACTTGGCTTGGAGGCCCCGGCGACTTGTCAACGATTCTGACGCGATCGCTGTCCGGAGAGACTACTGACACCGAGGGGTCCGATGTCCAGAAAACGTTCTTGTTAAAATCCCAGCGGAGAACCAAGTCGCCGCCACGCTCCCAAAGCAGGTACCCGCGAGGTGGATATGTAGACTGGTTGGGGTTCGGCGGGAAAGATGAGTTCTCTCTGTCGCGAAACGTATACCGTCGGTTGGCTCCTATGTCTGGGCTAACGACGTCCTTGCTATCGACGCCTACTGCCTTGCCGGTGTTCGCGTGCTGGCGGCGCCATTCGTTTTGCTTGCCTCGGTCACTGATGAATGCATAGAGGAACAGAGCTGCGATGAAGACCACGAAGTACACCAGGGGTTTCGCGTCACCAATCCACGAAGCTCGTCCTCTCATGGCCTGCCCCCGTAAGTGGTACCAGTTTTTATGTCAGAGCCACGGTTTGAACGGCGAAGGACTCCTGGTACGGCATTTCCCCTCCCGGCGGCCAGGGCAGGACGGCCTCGGGCGCTGGAGGGCGGTAGCCCAAAGCGCTGTGCGGCCGCATCGTGTTGTAGTGTCTTCGCCACCGCTCCACCAACACCTGCGCCTCCAGCAGCGTGTCGAAGATCTCCACGTTCAGGAGCTCGTCCCGCAACTTGCCGTTGAAGGACTCCAGGTACCCGTTCTCCCACGGGCTACCGGGTTCGATGTAGAGCGTTTGTACGCCCACCCGCCCCAGCCACTCTCGCACCGCCTTGGCAGGCACCGTGCCCGGCGAGACGGCGACCACGCACGTCCGGCACAGATCAAGTGCCGCGAAGCTCGGCGCAGACACGGCAAGCATCAGAATGACGAGGCCCCAAGGCACGGTATCACACATGAATGTGCTCCTTGTGATCCATCAGCGATCTGGGATGCCGGCAGTGATGCTGCACCGGCCACCCCTCTGCTGCAGGCGCAACCTGCAGCAGGCGTTGTGCTGCGCCGCTCCCTCGCCGGCGCTGCCAGCACTTCGCAGGTAGTATACCACTGACCAGGGCCGACGGCTCTCTCGGGAGGGCAGGTCCGCTATTCATCCGGCGCAAATCTACCCCAGACAAGTAGACAAATGCCTACTGCCACGATGACGAGCACGCCCACCGCATTAGCGGAGTCCAATAGACGCCCCGGGTTGAGCCAGGCAGCAGCCATATCCCGGAAGTAGTCGTAGTAGGCGTGCCAACAGGTGACCAGATAAAGGCTGCCGAATCTCAATCTCAGCCATCCCGCAGTGACGCCGAGAAAGGCGGAGACAACGACCATAGCGACCATGCCAACCGCCAGCCCAGCAGCCACCAGCACCACCTTCCCCCAGTCAGGGGTCAATCCATAGCGTGTCAGCCCCTTCACTTGCTCGGCCGGGGCCAGAGAGCCATTCAGCGCCGCCGCGAACAGGAGCGGCCAGTGCCATGCACCCCATATGGCCCCGTGCAGCAAGAGGGCTTTGCGCGTGCCCATAGGCAGCAGCTTCTGCAAAAGGTATCCTCGCCAGCCCAGTTCCTCGCCAAAAGCGGGGACCAGATACAGAAAAAACGCGGCCACGCTGAGCAGCAGCAATCCCGTGTCATACCCACGCAATTGTCCTCCTGCCCAAAGGACATCCACCAGCCTCGGAAAGCCCCATAGTGCGAGGCACGCCAGAATGACCGCCAGGTAAGGCAGCCGGTTGCCAACCACGAAACCGCAGTCACTGAAGCCTTCCTTTGACACCCATTTGCGAACCACCACGCATGCTGCGCCGGGCATCATCATGGCCGAGCAGTGACTCAGGTACGCCATCTTCATGTTGTTCGGCCACAGGGTATCCAGCACCACCACGATCGGCCATGCGAGGCCGAATGAAATGGCCATAAAGATAAGGATATTGCGCTTCTCGATCTTGTGGATCATGCTTGCCTGGTGCTATCCAGGAGGTCTGTCCCGGGTTCCTCACAGGTGACGCGCTTGCTTCGGCAGCTTACTGCCGAAGCCCTGCTGCAACTGGTTTCGATGCCTGGTGAGCCGGGGCGGACTTCTACCAGAAATGCCGCCTGGCGAAAGCGTGTCCCGTGCCCTGCTTCAGGTAGCGCTCGAAATCAGACGCCTTAGCATCGTCCTCGAAGTACATGGCTACGACCGGCTTCCAGGGACGATGTTTCGCGGTATGCGGTGACTTGCCGGAATTGTGTTCCGCAAGACGGCGCTTGAGGTTGTCAGTGCGCCCGACGTAACGTTCGCTCGGATGACTAAGACTGCGGAGAAGGTAAACGTATTGCACCGTGTGGCCCTACTTCGTCCCGCGTCGTCCCAGCGCCTGCTTGGACTCTGCGGCACTACGAAGGGCACCATCCTGCATAGCTCCGCTGCGGAGCGACGCAGGATGGTGGAGGCGGCGGGAAGGCTTCGGCGGGCACCCAGCCTTCGCCAGAACCGCGGCTTGCCAGCCGTAGCTTCAGCGAAGGCACGCCTCAGCACGTTTCTTATGGCCGATTGCGCGTCACCGCTCGGGGAAATGGGTAACTGTCCCCAGTTTCCAGTATGGGTGCTGGGCGCCTCGTCTGGTTGAACGTGCCTAACGCCGTTCCAGGTAGAGCACCGCGTCGCCGATGAACGGCGCGCGAAACGTCACCTCGGCGCCGCCGGATACCATTCCGGCCGGGTGCGTCGCGGCCCGGGAAGCGTCGAACCACTCCACTGCCATCTGCCCTGAGGCGGCGGAGAGGTCCACGGTCACCGATCCGCCCTCGGGCAGGTAGACGAGGTACTCCTTGCCCGGCACGACGAGGCAGTAGCCGCTCGAGGCGATCTCCTCTGAAGGCGTTGCCTTGGCCAGGTGCATCCGCTCGGCGAACTGGCGTGTGTGGCCCAGACTGTCGCGGACCGGATCCCACTTCGGGGCCAGCCCGGGCATAGGGCGCGTGTAGAACGTGTCATGCAGGTAGGGGTCCATGAAGAGCGGGTTCATGCCCCGGCAGAAGCTCTTCCACACCCAGGCCCGGCTGCCCCCGATCCCCCACAGGTGATCGGTGTCGGAGAGGATGACCTTACGGCCGTCCGCAGGTGGCGGGTTCTCCCGGTAGCTGTACCCGCCGGAGGCCTGGGGGTTCGGCGATATCCAGTCAGCCGGACTGTCGAAGAGCGCCTGGTTACTGCCGCCCCGGAACTGGAACGTCATGCCGACCGGATGCTGTTTTGGATTGCCCGCTTCGTACTGCTTGACGAAGCGGATCATGTGATACTGCCACTCGGTCGAGTACGAACCGGCCTCGTTCACTATCTCGTAGAGCACATTGTCCAGATCGCTGACGGCCTCGATCACCCTGCGGATGTAGGCTTCCTGCACGCGAGTCACCGCTGGCACCTGGAGCGTATACGCCGCCAGCCCTTTGTCGGTGCGGTCAGGGTCCCCATCTACGCCATTGATGTTGTTCGCGGGGTTGAAGGGATGCCCGGCCCAAGCCTCGCGGACCCGCTGCACGCCCCAGCCCTCGAAGAGCATGAGCGAGACGTAGATGCCGCGCTGGCCCGCGCTCTTCACGCGGTCGCGCAGGCGGTCGAAGTAGCTCTGCTCGAAGCGGCTCAGGTCAAACTTGGGTTTGCCGTCGAGCGCCGTCTCCGGCCCCGTGCGGGGCCAGGGGAAAGGCGAGGTGTACATCGTTTCGCCGCTCGGCTCCACATGGCGTGAAAGGTCCCAGCTCCAGAGCCGGATGAAGTTGTGGTGGCGCTCGGTGAGGAAGTCGAGGTAGCCAGGCCAGTCGAAGGGCTTCGGCGGGTCGCTATATCCCCTATCTCGCAGGTTCGCCCAGGTATGGGCGCCGGCGAGGTAGACGATCTTGCCGACGGGATCGGCGAAGTAGCGGGCGTTCTCCTTCGATACGCGCAGCGGCCCCGCCGCGGGCCGTGCCTCGCCCCGAGCCAACCCGGTTGACAGTGCGCACATCAAGAGCACCCCCAGCACCAGCACTGGACTCCGCTGAAGGGGATGAGCACTTCGGTGGCCCCGTGATAGCCCCTGCGCTAACAGTTCACTCTTCATGAGAATAAAGCTCCCTTCCCAACCTTCTGATTATATCCCAGAGATAGTGTAAGGTTGGGCGACTCCCTGCATGATTCTGGGCACCAGACATAGACGGTAATCCTGGGGACACACACCTTGATTTCCGTAGATCCGCGTTGATCCTGTCCGGCCTCAGCGATCGCGGCTTTCATCCGTTGCACAGATACGGGCGTTGACGCCTAACCTCGGCATGTCGAGCTTCAGCGGCCTTGAGACAAATCTGGAGCTGAATTAGGGTGCAGTTCGGGTCTTCCCGCCCCCGCGTTCTTGCCCTGTTCAGGCATGGCACGGTAACGCTCCCCCCAGCCCACGAAGGTCCGAATCTCAAGCCCTTTTCGCCGAGGAAAGGATGGATTCCTTGCGCCCAACTACCTCAGAACACTGGTCCTGTCGCTGGAACCCTGGTTATGAGTATTGCCCGACGGCCGCCGCAACGCGATGGCGGAGGCGGCGGGAATCGTTTATCCTGAGCCTGCCGAACGAAACCCGCTGTCCGAGAAGCAGTCTCTGTCAGCCCCTACCAGCGTAGCCCATAGGTTTGCTTCTCACCGGCGGCCGCTCCCCAGGGGCGGGATCGGTGCCGGCCAGGGAATAAGGGGACAGACCCATGTGTTGCCCTCGCCATGACGTCTTCAGGGCGCATACCTCATGGGCGCGCCCGCCCAGGCCTTCGACTGGCTATGCTCGCCTGTGATTTGTCCTGCGTGGACCAACGACTACCGCCGCACTCGGTGATACTGGCCGCCGCCCCGGCCGCAGGCCTAGGGGCCGCCATGGCGGCAGGCAAAGCCTGCTGAGCCATGAATACTTACCGGACAGAGGTTCGAAGTGTCGGAGTGGTCAGCGGCGCTGCTTGGGCAAGCCTATGAATGGTATAATCGGGCCGATCGAGCTGCAGCGCGCGGAGTGCTGGACATACACGCGGTTGAGGGTGGATGCGATTGTGGAAGACGCCCCAGGTTCGAAGGACCGGACCCTAGACATACGTATCGTTCGCGAGACGATCCGGACTGAGTTCCCGCGTCTAGCTGCGGAGGAGGTGCGGCTTCTCGGCGAAGGCTGGGACTTCGAGGCATTCGAGGTTGACGAGTTGCTGATCTTCCGCTTTCCCAAGCGGCAAGAATATGATGCTCACATGCTCAAGGAGATCGCCCTGCTGGACGACATCGGCCCCCGCCTGCCGATTCCCGTGCCAAAGTACAAGTACGTGGGCCGACCCTCGGCGAATTTCCCCTACCATTTCGGCGGATACACGAAACTGCAGGGCGTGCCTGCGCTGGGCATCCCATGTCCTCTCCTGGCAGCAGAAGCGGTGCGCCTCGGCGAATTCCTGGCGCGCCTGCACGCGGTAGATGCCAAGGACGCGGCCCGAATTGCGATCCACATGTCTGGTGAGGAAGATGCTCCGGCCAGCCGCCGCAGGGGAGCCTTGAGCGATCTCGGGTATCTCAAAGGGAGGATGGACCCGCGTCTGCATGAGTTGTGTTGGCGGTTCTTCGAGGATGAAGTCCACACCCCCGTTCCATACCAGGGCCCAGGAAGGCTTCTGCATAACGACCTGTTATCCGAACATATCCTCGTCGCCCCTGATTCGGGCCATGTCACGGGCATCATCGACTGGTCAGACGCAACTGTAGGCGACCCGGCTCGTGACTTCGCTGGCCTCTGGGTTTGGCAAGGCGACGAGTTCGTGGCCTTGGCTATAGATGCCTATGGGGAGCGTGTGGACACGGGCTTTCTTCAGCGTATCCGCTACAATGGTCTCGTTGTCGCGGTCGGCAATCTCTACTATGGGCACCTCAAAGGAGAGCAGGTATATGTCGAAGACGGCTTAGCGTGTCTGCGCCGCTTCTTCAAGCAGTAGCTCGCCTTCGGCTGCCGTACCCTCTGGTCTCGACGAGCATCCCGTCTGTTATCGAAGTGCTTTGGCCTTGTCAGCCACCGCGTTGTCGTCGCCTGCGCGGTTTCGATGCCAGAGCGTTGTGGTTGCCAAATGTTGCCGGAATCGAAGCGAATGCACAAGTCCGACGCCCTATGCTACTGTCGCCGGGAAGACGGCGGGGGCGGACGTCTTGGGTCGGTAGCGGGGGGCTTGCTCCGCAGCAATGCATCACGCCCTGGCAACTGCCGCGGCAAGGACGGCGGGCGCGGTGAGCGGGAGTCGGCTACGTGCCTGGCCCGGACGGGGGACTGCGGAGCTGGGCCTCGCCGCCTCGCGGCGCGCCTGCCGGCTTCATCCCATCCGCTTCCGGACATCCTCCAGTTCGCGCTGTGCGAACGAGCTCTCTGGATGGTGCCTGAGCGCCTCCAGGTACGAGGCCTCTGCGCCTGCGAAGTCCCGAAGCCTCTTCTGAATACGTGCAATATTGCAGTAGGTCCAGGCTCGATCCTCCGGATCGGGCTCCACTTCCGCTGAACGGCGGAGCAGCTGCACTGCCTCCTGCAGCCGTCCCTGCTCTTTCTCCATCACCGCCCAGGCCTGCCAGGCGGGGGCGTTGCGCGGGTCGGCTTCGGTGGCGCGCTGGAAGTACTTGCGGGCCGTTGCGATCTCGCCCTGCTCCTTCTCCAGGAGTGCCCAGGCCTGCCAGGAGGGGGCGTTGCGCGGGTCGGCTTCGGTGGCGCGCTGGAAGTACTTGCGGGCCGTTGCGATCTCGCCCTGCTCCTTCTCCATCACCGCCCAGGCCTGCCAGGCGGGGGCGTCGCGCGGGTCGGCTTCGGTGGCGCGCTGGAAGTACTTGCGGGCCGTTGCGATCTCGCCCTGCTCCTTCTCCAGGAGTGCCCAGGCCTGCCAGGAGGGGGTGTGGCGCGGGTCGGCTTCGGTGGCGCGCTGGAAGTACTTGCGGGCCGTTGCGATCTCGCCCTGCTCCTTCTCCATCACCGCCCAGGCCTGCCAGG